>OGKR01000018.1_pt1 | contig 197851 bp, 157 predicted proteins | sample 1572431 | NCBI WGS metagenome assembly OGKR01 (sample SAMEA2582079, study PRJEB24529) | metagenome | biome: Human gut stool | place: China | collected 2011 | reverse complement strand
GAACGGACTTCAACAAGAATGTGACGGAGGTGTTCGACGCACAGGGAACGATCGCGGCGGCTTACGATTACTCCCCCTATGGGGCCGTGACCGGTACGGGCAGCCTCGGCCAGCCCGTCCAGTGGTCCAGCGAGATGAACGACTACGAATTGGCCTTGGTCTATTACAATTACCGTTATTACCATCCCGCCGATGGAAGGTGGATCAATCGCGATCCAATCGCTGAAGAAGGGGGATGGAATTTATATAGTTTTAATAAAAATATAATATATACAACAGATTATTTGGGATTATTATCATTGGGGCGATTTATAACTAAAAGATTGATAGGAAAAATAAAAAAATCTCTTATAACTGATCTTAATGGACCCTATATTCCAGGATATTGGGAAGAAGATGCAGAGAATTCTGGAATAATAGCAATTTGTTTGAAGTGTAAAGGAACGAATAAACCTTTTAAAATTAATTTAGGTAACAACCCTAATCGTATTGGCAATACAACTACTTTATGTAATGGATGGGAAAAAATTGCAACATTTGATGGTTATGATTTATCTTGCAAGTGGAAGGAAGTCGGAGGAAGGAATTCCGATGAAGCACCCCGATATACAGGGAGAGTTCAAAGTAAAACCTATGAGTGTGTAAAATTGTCAGGAACAGGTAGTCTGTGTGGTACTAATTTCCCAGAAGATTGGAGAGCATAGCAATGAAAATCAAAAGAAAGAAATTCTATATTGTCGCAGGAATCGCAGTCTTATGTGCTGCTTTAATATATTGGTTATTGACCATATTTTTACGAGTATACGTAATGAAGTCGCCAGTTATGGAACCATTAGTTCCAACGGGATCAATCGTTATCATGAAACGCATTCACAATATAGATGAATTAAAACGGGGAGATATAGTTCATTGGAATTTTCCTTCTTACACATCCATTCCTAGCAATACAAGTACATTAGGAATAGTAGTTGGTTTTCCCAATGAACATCTAGAGTTAAAACATGGTGATATATGGATTAATGATCAAATAGCTCATATTAGACCTTTCCAATATGTTTATACGAAATCAGAACCAAATGTGTTGGAAGGATATAAAATGAAGCAGAAATATATGAATATGATTATTCCGAAAAATACATTCTACATCCTCTGTTTAGACAGAAATGCCATGGACAGCAGGGTAGTAGGCCCTATTCCATGGACTAATATAAAGAGTAAAGTAATTGAGCATATAAATCCTTAAATAATTATAAATCATCTATTCTATTTTTCATTTTAGGAATTATCATTTTATTCATTATATCGTCATTATTATTTTAATTAATAAACAAATTTGTGGAATCCTCTGAAACCAGTGGCAACAAGGTCATTGGTTTTGGTTCAAGATAATGCTATCTACTTTTACAGCCATGACTTCATCAAGAATGTGACGGAAGTCTTCGACGCACAGGGAACGATCGCGGCGGCTTACGATTACTCCCCCTATGGAACAGCCACCCGCACCGGAAGACTCGTCCAGCCCGTCCAGTGGTCCGGCGAGATGCACGACGAAGAACCCGCCCTGGTCTATTACAATTACCGCTTTTACAACCCCAAAGACGGAAGGTGGATCAACCGCGACCCCATCGCTGAAGAAGGGGGGTGGAATCTGTACGGGTTTGTTGATAATAATCCTATTGATAGTTTTGATAGGAGCGGATTATTTTTTGATCGTCTAGTGTCTGCAGCAATTTCTGCTGCTGTTGACATAGGAATTCAAGTTACTACTAATATTATAGAGGGAAAACCTGCTGATGATATTGATTGGGTTTCTGTAGGTGCTGCAGCGGTTTCTGGTGCTATCATTCCAGGAGTAAGTGTAATGAAAAGTTGCCAAAAATTCGGGCAAGTTCTTTCAAAAAATCAAAGAGTTGTTACTAAAATTGTTGAATTACAAAATAAAATCAGTGTACTTAAAAAATATGGAAAATTAAAATCAGTAACTAAACTTCAATACGAACAGGCTGTTTTAATCCAAACCAATAATTATATGTGGACATATTATGTTAAAGAAGAATTTACCATATATACTCTTAAAATAACTAACAAAGCATTGGCAAAAGGAATAATCCAATCCTGGGGTATTTCATCGGATTTAGATAATATAGATGATTGTACGATTCAAGTTATTGTTGGGGAGAAAACTTCTGTTGAGGGAACTGCAGAACGTTTATCTACCCGTACGATTCCTCCCACTTCACCACTTTTGCCATCTAGACCATGGCCTGTCTTGAACTAAAAATGTAGATTTATGTCTTCTATACTGTGGGTTCTCATTTCGTCCTTTTTGATGTGTTTGTTAACATCAAAGACAAAGCAAGAAGAAAAGTTCTATAAAAGGAGAGAAATTCAGAATATAGTTAAAAAATACAAAATTAGTGCTGAAATTATAGGCTCTTTATTTCTCATTGTTTTATGTGCACTCATTCTGTTAGCTCTGTACCAGTCTGGCGGATGCGTTGTGATCGCTATATTCCTAAGTTCTGTGTACACATTATTATTGATGTCCTATGTGGCTATAGTTGTATACGTTCTTTGTAAGATAAATGAGCATTGGAATCCAGATGAACTTTATCTTGTAATTGCTATCCGAGGAAATATGTCTTTCAGACGATTAAAACAAGTACAATTTTTTCTTTTAGGAATGGCTTTTTCAGGTTTTATGTATTCGCTTATTTATTTAATATTAGATATGTAATTTATATTAAAAAAAACATACGTCATATGCAATTTGTACATTTTTAAATCTATGCTGCTGGCTAGCTATTCTATGGAAAAATATAGGTACTCTTAAAAACAGGGTTTGCATGAACTGCTATAGCCATATATTAATTTGTTCCGAATTTTTCTCTTCTAATTGGATTCTGAAATAATAATATTATATTTTTCACTTTGATGTTTATTCTGCATTTTGAATACGGCTACTCGAATATGGAGAATAAGAAAAAAATAACAGAGTGTATAAAAAAACAAAGGGCTATAAATGTAAAGGAAAGATATTTAGATGATCAGTAAACTTAATCAGTATACACCAGTATTACCCATTCTGCTCTCAACTCAGACGTTAATTAAGCCTTTCAGGGTGGCTGGACGATCTGTATAATACGGTCAACCGCGCGGTGAGCTTCACCAGCCGGAATGGAAACACGATTATTGAGTGCGGCTACGATTACCAGGGACGGCGCTACATGAAGAAAGTCACCCAAAACGGCACGGTCGCCAGCCACGAACGGTACCTGTACCGAGGCTATTTGCAGATAGCCGCCCAGGACATGCTGGACAACCGGAACGTGCTCCGCACGCTGTTGTGGGATCCTCTGGAACCGGTGGCCACCCGCCCCCTGGCCCTCGTGCAGGGCGCTTCCCTGTACTGCTATGGAACGGACTTCAACAAGAATGTGACGGAGGTGTTCGACGCACAGGGAACGATCGCAGCGGCTTACGATTACTCGCCCTATGGACAGGCGGCTTCCACGGGAAATATCGACCAGCCAGAGGAGCGTCCGGCCTTAGTTATTTCAGGGCCAGGTTCGAATCTACGTAAATGTAATATTCCTCCTTTTTCAAGGACAGATCTTCAGGAGGAGCAACAGATTTATCATCAATACTTTCTATGTTCATACGAAAATAGAGAGCAATCAGGAGATCGGGGTAAAGCTAACTATATAAGCCTTTTTGATGGTGTTCATAAAGACCCTTCCCATCACTCTCTTTTCCTGGAGTCCATGAAAATGGTCACCGGACCGTCGTTAATCAGGGAAACCTGCATATCCGCTCCGAATTCACCGCTTTCCACCCTGCCTTCCAGCAAAGACGCCAGTTCCTTCTTAAACAGCTCATACAGGGGAATGGCCCGCTCAGGCCTCGCGGCGCGGATGAAAGAGGGCCTGTTCCCTTTCCGGGTGGAGGCATGCAGCGTAAACTGGCTCACCACCAACGCGCTTCCACCCACCTCCCTTACGGAAAGATTCATTTTTCCGTCCGCGTCGGAAAAAATGCGCATGGTCGCCGCCTTGTTGGCGAGCCAGCTCACATCTTCTTCCGTATCCTCCTCTTCAATGCCCGCCAGAATCAGCAGCCCGGGCCCCACGGCCCCCGCGCAAACACCGCCGATATGAACGGCGGCCTTACTGACGCGTTGAATAACCAGCCTCACGGTTCCTCTCCTTTCCCCCTCAGGATAGTCACCTTCGTCCCCGGCCTGGTCAGCATGGCCAGTTCATTGCAGTCCTGCCGACTCAGATAAAACCCCGGCGAGCGGGGCGTGCCGCGGGCGGCGTCAATGACATAGCCTCCCGCCGCCAGCACCAGCGTCTTATCCGCAGAAGGAAACTGCCTGCTGTAAATGGACACGGGGGCCTGCTCATCCTTTACGGTCGTTTCCACATTCTTTTTTCCCCCGTCCTTCATGGAGAGGATGGGATATCCCTTGACAAAATCCGTCCCGTCGTAAAGGCAGATTTCCTTTTCCGGCACGTTCACCACCACGTGAAAATCCAGGGGCCGGTACTTGAACACATCTCCTGTGTGAAGAGCGGGAATATCCATCAAACCGTTCAGATGAACCACCATGGCCTGGGAGCAACCCAGCTTCCTGACCATGCGTATCCAGGAATCTCCCTTCCGCACGGTATATTTCTTCACATCCGGCCCATTGGGATCCAGCAACTGGCGGATGCGCAGCCTCCCGATGAGTTCCTTCGCCTCTTTCCCCACCACGCCGCCCTGTTCCGCCAGAGGCTGCAACAGTTCCAGAGCTTTCGGCAGGCTGCCGCGGTCCATCAGGCGGCGGGCCTCTGCAAGGGCCTCCGGACGGCGCGGCCAGAGGGAATAATTTTCTCCGTCCGCCAAAATTCCCTGGGCACAGAAAGCCGCCGTCAGAAGGCTAAAGAAGACCTTTGCGCTTGAAGTCAAAGATATTGATTTCATGGGATTTTTGTATCATTTCCACCGTGAATTTCAAGAGGGAGACCTCCCATGCGTCATCCACTCCCTCAATGAGAGCCATGAACGTATCCTCTCCATTGCGCACCTGGTCCAGCAGCCGGCCACGCACGGAATCAAGCGGTTCATGCAGAATTTCCTCGCTCACTTCCGACCTTTTGAATCTGAATCCGTATTCCAGCAGCGTCAGAAAGCCCGGGCCGTTTTTGGAGAGCCAGTCAAAAAAGCACTTGGCTTCTCCGGAAAATCCCTCCGTACTGATTTCATTGTAAATGGAAGGCCGTATGATTTTCGGTTTCTCCGCTTCCACCCAGCCGCTGCGCACGCGCACCACGTTCACCTCATCCATCAGTTCACTGAGGAGAAGAAAATTAAACCTGGTATCGCCAAAAGTATCAATGCGGCGGTCCGGTTCATACACCACCCGCGTCATCTCCGCCGCATAGCGGATATCGTCACGGGAAAAGGAAGGCAGGTCGCTCATGGAAGAAAAGGCAGAGGGGCTTTCCATGAAAAAGCGGCTTCCTTGCCTTGGACAGGGAAGCCGCTTTTGTAATAAAGGATTTTTAGCAGTTTAACTTAACCCTGAACCTTTTCGATGTAAGCAACGACGTCGGCCACAGACTGAAGCTTTTCAGCTTCTTCATCGGGCACTTCAATGTCAAAGTTTTCTTCGAAAGCCATCACGAGTTCAACGGTATCCAGCGAATCAGCACCGAGATCCTCGATGAATTTCGCATCAGCAGTCACTTTATCGGATTCAACGCCAAGTTGGTCGACGATGATACTTCTTACTTTTTCTTCGATGCTGTTGTCAGACATGATATTTATTGTTAAGGTTCATTGATATTACATGGGGTATGCGCCATTTGCAACACCTATTTATGAGTTTTTACGCGTCATCCGGCCACGGCGCCGGAAGCAGCAGGTTTCCAGCCGATTTTGGCCGTTCTTTAAAGATTCAGCCCGGCGGCTATGCGCAAGCCGTTCAACGTAATGTCAGGGTCCACATGGTCAATGCGCTCCACGCCCCTGGCGATCAGCGCTGCATCCCCTCCCGTAGCAACCACGGCCGGACGCACGCCCAGCTCACCTTCCAGCCGGGCCAGAATTTCCTTCACTAGCCCCCGGTAACCGTACACGGCGCCGGATTGCATGGCCTCTACTGTGCTGGTTCCAATGACGCGGGACGGCTCCTGGGGGTCAATGGCGGGAAGAAGCGCCGTATTGCGCTCCAGGTAATCCCCCATGCTGGCAAGCCCCGGGGCAATGACGCCGCCCACATAGGTGCATTGGGGACCGATCACGTCAAAAGTCACGGCGGTGCCGAAGTCCACTACAACGCACGGATACCCGTAATAAGCCGCGGCGCCTACGGCGTTCGCCAGCCTGTCGGCCCCTATCTGGCGCGGGTGGGGATAGTCGATGCCCACGCCCAGCCGGGAATCGCAGGAAAGGAAATGGCACGGTTTGACGATCCAGTTTTTCAGCTCTTCCGCCACGCGCGGCACAACGGAACACACCACGGCGGCATCATAACGGACGCCGGCCAGCACCTCGTCCAGCCGCTCCCCGCTCACCTCCCGGGTGGGAATCATATACCGCTCCGGCAACAGGGCTTCCGGCGAAGAAAGCACGAACTTGGTGCGCGTGTTGGAATTGTCAATCAGAAGATAGGTCACGGGAATCAGTTAGTATGTTCCTCCGCCAGTTTCAAGGCCAAATCCGCTATTCTGCCGCTTCCTCCGGTCATCCCCGCCCGCAGCAGGTTTTCATGCATGCGCCTCCACTGCGCGCCGCCGTCCGCCATCATTTCCTGAAGAGCGGAAGCCAGGGCGCGGACATCCGGCACATGGCCGCCGCCGCCCAGTTTTTCCAGAAGGCGGGTATTGCCCTCCTCCTGGCCCGGAAGAAGAAAGTTCACCAGCATGGGCCGTGCGGCCGCAAGCACTTCGTGCACGGTGGCGCCTCCCGCTTTCCCGACCACTACATGGCTGGCGGCAAGATAGGAAGGCACGCGGCGCGTCCAGCCGCGCACCGTCAGCCTGCGTCCGTATCTGGCTCGCAAATCCCGGATGCGGGGATAAATGCGCCGGAACCGGCGCCCCAGAATACAGGTTACATGCAGGGCGGGATTCGCATCCAGCATACCCGCCAGCTCCGCCCGCGCATGCCGTGCGGAACGCTGGGCAAAGTAAAGCACCCGGAACGGCTCCCCTTCCTTCCAGGAAAGAGGATGCTCCTTCGCCAACGCCCCCAGCACGGGATTGACGGGAAATCCCGTAACGCGCAGCCTGTCCTGCGGCAGCCCCTTTTCCTCCATGATGGCCCTCGTCCAGGGATCCGTTACGGCCCAGAGAGGGGACTTGGAACACAGCCATGATTTATTGATGACGAAGGAATCCGTCACGACGGTCAGGTAGGGAACCGCCCTGCCCGTGCGGGAGGCCAGGGAATCCAGCATGTAGGGATATACCATGTAGGTGCAGACCACGGCATCCGGCTTCCATTCCCGCAGCAAACGTTCCAGCAGGCGCTCCACGGGGGCGATTCCCCTGACGGGCTTTTCCGCCATATTGCGCCTGTCGCTCACCTCATACATCAGTTTCCAGAGGCGGGGCATGCGGGAAATCATCCACAGGTAGGCGGCGCGCGTCAGGCCAAACATCCGGGGCATCGCCTCCGCGCACAGGTCCGTAACGAGGACTTCCGCGCGCCCTGCGAGAGCATCCCTCACGCCCCTGGCGGCGGAATTGTGCCCTTCCCCGTATCCTGCGGTCACAATCAGAATGCGCGGCAGCCGTCCTTTCTGCATAGAACAGGGTATACCAATATTCCGCTCCATCGAAAAGAACTTCTTGCAGGAGGGCAGACATGAGGGGAAGCGGCCGGAAAAACATTATCCTCCGGTATTCCCTCCGGACGGAAAGGAACGGGAAAAAACGGCCTTTCTTCCCTATGATTCCCTTCTCAAAACCGGATTTAACATTGACCTGCGCAGGCCGTCAGGGCAAGCTTCCAGCCATGCGCATCGTCTTCATGGGCACAGGCGACATTGCCATTCCCGCCTTCCGCAACCTGATCCGTCATTCGGATCTGGCAGGCCTGGTCACGCAACCCGACCGCCCTGTCGGCAGGCACCAGGTGCTTACAGCCCCGGCCATCAAAAATATTGCCAGGGAAGCGGGCATTCCCGTGCTCCAGCCGCATTCCCTGCGCAGCCCGGATGCGCTGAGCAACCTCAGGAGACTGAATCCGGATCTAATCGTCGTCATGGCGTACGGGCAGATTCTGAGCCAGGAAGTGATTGATATGGCCCCCATGGGCTGCATCAACGCCCATGCCTCCCTCCTGCCGCGCCATCGCGGAGCGGCCTGCATCCAGTCCGCCATCAAATCCGGCGATGCAGAAACGGGCATCACCATCATGCACATTGTCAGGAAGCTGGATGCCGGAGACATCATCGCCCAGATCAGTACCCCCCTGGAAGGCACGGAAACCGGAGGATCCCTGCATGACAAGCTGGCCAGGATGACGCCGGATGTGCTGCTGCCCGTCATCCATTCCATTGAAAAAGGAACGGCAACACGCATCCGCCAGCAGGAAATCCTAGCAACATACGCCCCCAAGCTTCTGCGGGCGGACGGAAAAATCGACTGGACGCGCCCCGCAGAAGAAATCGGCCGCATGATCCGGGCGTACGACCCGTGGCCCGGGACCTTCACCAACTACTGGAACCGCAAGAAACGCATCCGCAACATGAAAATTTTCCCCGGCTTTTCCATCCTCCCGGAAGCGGAGGGAAAACCGGGCCAGGTGCTCTCCGCCGGAGAACAGGGGCTTTTGATCGCCTGCGGAAGCGGAGGATTGCTGGTGACAGACGTCCAGCTTGAAGGCAGCACGCGCATGAATATCTCCCAGCTCATTGCCGGCCACCCGAATTTGAAAGATATCCATTTTGACGTATAAATGGCCAAGTCCTTTTCCATGGAGAGCCTGAACGCGGCCCAGAGGAAGGCCGTGCAGACCCTGCAGGGGCCCGTGCTGATCCTGGCCGGGGCCGGAACGGGTAAAACGCGCACCGTCACCTGCCGCATCGCCCATATGGTGGACCGGGGTATCAGCCCCAAAAGCATCCTGGCCGTGACGTTCACAAACAAGGCCGCTCTGGAAATGCGGGAACGCGTAGGCCAGATGGTGGAACGCAAGGCGGCGCGCCAAATAATGGTGAGCACTTTCCATTCCCTCTGCGTGCGCATCCTGAGAGAGGATATAGGGCGCCTGGGGTACAAGACCAATTTCACCATTTACAGCGGTTCCGAACAAAGCGGCCTGATCCGGCGACTGATTGTGCGCCACGGCGGCATTACGGAGAAAATCACGCCCAAGGATGTGCTTTCCTCCATGAGCCGGATGAAAAACAGCGGTCTGGGCCTTGACTCCATTGAAGACAACCTGACGGCCAACATCGCCGCCTCCTACCAGCGGGAACTTCAGGCGCAGAATTCCGTGGATTTTGACGACCTGCTGATTCTGGCGGACAAATTGCTGAAGGAGCACCGGGACGTCAGGGAGGCGTGGCAACAGCGCTTCCGCTATATCACAGTGGATGAATTCCAGGATACCAATAGCCTCCAAATGAGCCTGCTGGGCCATCTGGTGGGGCCGGAACACAATGTCTGCGTAGTGGGGGACGACGACCAGTCCATCTACGGCTGGCGCGGGGCCCAGATCAGCAATATCTTGGAATTCGAACGTTTTTTTCCAAATCCCTCCATCATCAAACTGGAAGAAAATTACCGCTGCACCGCCCCCATCCTGGACACGGCCAATGCCCTGATCCGCCATAACCTGGGCCGGAGGGACAAGACGCTGCGCGCCCATAAAGGCGGAGGAGAAGCCGTCCGGCTCATTTCCATGCCCGGAGACGCGGAAGAGGCGGAATTCATCATCACGGACATTGAAAACGTCCGCAGGCAGGAAGGCCGGCCCTGGGAGGATTTCGCCATTCTGTTCCGGGCCAATACCCAGAGCCGCATCATTGAACAAACGCTCCGGGAACACAAAATTCCCTACCGCATGGTGGGCGCGCAAAGTTTTTTCGACCGCAAGGAGGTAAAGGACCTCATTTCCTATCTGGCGACTATCGAAAACCCGCAGGCTGACGAATATCTGCTGCGCATCCTCAACACGCCGCCGCGCGGCATCAGCGAGCTGACCAGCCATCTGGCCATCGACTGGAGCCGGGAGCACGGCAACAGCGTCTGGGCAGCCCTCCAGGACGAAGAATTCCTAGCGGCCCTTTCCACCCGCGCCCGCAACAGCGTGCAGGCATTCAATGAACTGATTGCAAAATACATCGACCTTTTCCAGGATAAGGAAACCGACTTCGGAGACATCCTGGAGCAGCTTATTGAGGAAACCGGATTCAGCGAATACGTCACGCGCCTGTGCAAAACGGAAGCTGAAATCCAGAAACGGCTGGTGTCCATCGGGGACGTGAAAGCCTCCCTCCGCAACTTCTGGCAACCCGGAAAAATCCTCCGGGACTACCTGGCCCAGGTCACCCTGGACAAGGAAGATAACGATGACGACGTGGAAAACAAGCCAGGCGTATGCCTGATTACCATGCACGCCGCCAAGGGACTGGAATTTCCGGCAGTGTACCTCGTGGGGCTGGAGGAAGGCATCCTTCCCCACAAGCGTTCCCTGGAAGACGGCAATTGCGATGAAGAACGCCGCCTGCTCTACGTAGGCATCACGCGCGCCCAGGAGAAACTCATGCTTACTTATTGCGCCACGCGCCTGCGTTACGGGGACCGCATGCCTTGCCAGCGCTCCTCCTTCCTCAGTGAAATTCCTCCCCACCTGATGGAATATTCCAAATGGGAGGATCTCATGAACGCGGAAGCGACGGAAGAGGAATCCGGAAACTTTTTCGATTCCCTGCGCAGCATGCTTCTGGAAGAGGAATAAGAGGCGGCATGGCGTTTTGCCAGCCTCTTTTCAACCATGTCTTTTACTTTAACTTTATTCAGAGGACAAGGCGCCGTTGCCGCCCGGAAACGCCAGTCTGCCGACTTTCCGCCTCCAGAATATTCAGCCGCGCCAGCTGCATGGTCTGTTCCGGACGTGAAAAATCCTCCCGGCCTGAACCGGGAGGATTGAAAATACGGGACTGGAGGTCTTCCCTGGATTACCAGAAGATGATGTACAGGGCGACCGTCGCGGCAACCACGAGCCATCCGAAGATTTTAGCCCGAGAAGAGGACTGAAGGGCAACCACGCCCCTGTCGGGCAGCACGATAGGCTGTCCGCCGCGGGCGGCGTTCACCGCCGTGAAGATGAAGCCGATGACCACTACCGTGATGAAACACACGGCCATGCGGTTCAGGAAGGCCATTTCCGGCTGCCACACCTTCAGGATTCCGTACAGGAGGGCATTAATGACGATACCCAGCCAACCGAAGATGCGCGGGCACTTGGGCACAAAGAAGCCGAAGAGGAACACGCACAGGGCGCCCGGGCTCAGGAAGCCCTGGAATTCCTGAATGAAATTGAAGATGCCGCCAAAGGCCGGGCTGTCCAGGAACGGAGCAATGGTCAGGGCGATCACGGCGCACACCAGCAAACCAATCTTGCCGACGGTAACCAGCTCCGTGGGCCCCGCATTTTTGCGCAGCTTGTTGTAAATATCCATCGTAAAGATGGTGGACGCGGAATTCAGCATGGATGCCAGGGAAGACACCACCGCGCCAAAGAGAGCCGCAAGCACAAACCATGTCCATCCCGTGCCGGGAAGCAACTTCCTGATCAGCGTGCCGAAGGCGGAGTCATAGTCAAAGCCTACCAGCGTATCCGTCAGATAGTAGTTGTCCGAGTTGTCCACGGCCGGCTTGATGATTTTATTGTTAAGGGAAGCGATTTTTTCCACGAACGGGGCACGTTCCGCTAACGTGGTCTGGTCGTTGGCGGCATCCGCTTTCAAATCGGCGCAGGCCTGTTTCAAATTGGCCATAACATCTTCGCCCACCTTCATTACTTCCGCGTTATGAATGGCATGGGCACAGCCTTCCTCCACGTTTTCCACCAGGAAGCTGTCCGTAAGCTTGTAGATGACGGGGCGGCCCTTGACTGCGGCGGGATCTTCCGTCTTACGGATTTCCGCCGCATATTTTACTTCCGCCTGTTCCTTCAGGTCATTGCGGTACAGGTTATAGGCCAGGATGCCGGGGACCACCACCACGAATGGGATGATGAGCTTGAGGAACGCGGCGAACACAATGCCCATCTGACCTTCCGCCAGGGATTTGGAAGCCAGCGTACGCTGCATGATGTACTGGTTGAGGCCCCAGTAAAAGAAGTTGGGAATCCACAGGCCCAGGCAAAGAGCCGTCCACGGGATTTCCGCATCATCCGCAGGACGGATCATGTGCAGCTTGCCGCCCACGGTATTTACACCGCTGGCCGCGTCACCGGAGTTCAGCTCAAAAAAGCGCGTCACCCCATGCCAGAGGCTGTCCGAAGGATTCCCCAGGGAGGCAACCGTCGCGCCGGAATTGGCGGCGGCGGATTGAATCAAATGGTTCGGGTCTGCGCCGCTGAGCTCCGTCAGGGCAAAATAGGCTACCACGCCGCCGCCCACAATCAGGGCGGCGCCCCAGAACAGGTCCGTCCAGGCGCAGGCTTTCAACCCGCCCACGAACACGTATACCGTGGCGCAGAAGGCAATGATAACGCAGCCGACGGTGATGTTGCCGAAGTCAATGCCCATGGCAGAGTATCCCGTGAAGAACACGGAGATCACCTTGGCGCCGGCGTAAATCACGCCCGCAGTCGGCACGCCTACCAGAATCAGCAGCGTGGCAATGGCCATCAGGGAACGGGCCAGCGTGTTATACCGGTATTCCAGGAATTCGGGAATCGTATATACGCCGCCTTTCAGCAGCTTGGGAAGGAAACAGAAGGCTACAACCACCAGCGTGATTGCGGCCAGCCATTCATACCCGGCGATGGCCATGCCCACCCAGTTGGCCGATTTGCCGGACATCCCCACAAACTGTTCCGTGGAAATGTTGGCGGCAATCAGGGAAAAACCCACCAGCCACCAGGTCAGACCGCGGCCGGCCAAGAAATAGTCTGAAGCGCCCTTGGCCTTCTTTTCCTCTTCCGTTTCTTCGGGGTCACGGCTTTTCCAGATGCCCAGGGCGATTACGCCCACCACGACCACGCAGAAGAGAATGACTTCCACCATGGAAAGAGGGGCCGTTTTAGGCTCCGCAGAGGCGGTCTGTACAGCCTCTGCAGCGGGAGCCGCCGGCTGAATTTCCGCTGCCGGCTGGACTTCAACAGCGGGAGTCGCGGCCGGAGCGGCCAGGGCGGGCTGCGCATCAGCTGCCGTTGCAGGCACGGGCCCCTCCTGGGCGGATGCGCCCCACGTCATCAGGGCGAGCGCCCCGAATATAGTTGCTAGTGTTTTCATCATCAGTATGGATTAAGCTTGGTACAGAATACGGGCGCCTTCTCCGGCACGGGTTACAAGATACGTAGTTTCAATGCCCGTTTCCTGGCAGTAGCTGTCCAGAAGCTCCTGGGCCACCTTTTCCACGTCCTCCGTCTTCACCAGGGCCACAATGCATCCGCCAAACCCGCCGCCCGTCATGCGCGCGCCGTAAATGGAGGATGCGGAGGGAATGCGGTCACAAAGGGAAACAAGGGTATCCACCTCAGCACAGGAAACTTCATAGTCGTCACGCAGGGAAGCATGGCTGCCGCGCATGGCTACACCGGCCTCATCCCAATCGCCGCGGGCAAGGGCATTCGCAAAAGCGTTCACGCGCGCATTTTCTCCAATGACGTGGCGGGCGCGGCGATAGCGCACATCGCCAAGCTGTTCCCTGAAGGATTCCAACAGCTCCAGCGTAGCTTCCCGCAGGGAGGGCACGCCCATGATGGAAGAAGCTTCCTCACACTGCTTGCGGCGCTGTCCATAAGCTCCGTCCGCCAGGGAATGCTTCACAGCGCTGTCCAGAACCAGCACGGAGACGGACTCATTGTTCATCGGAACCAGCTCATATTCCAGCGTGGCGCAATCCAGCTTGAGAGCCATGCCCTTCTTGCCGTTGGCAGAAATAAACTGGTCCATGATGCCGCAGGGAACGTTCACGAATTCATGTTCCACGGCCTGCCCGATCAGGGCTACTTCCTTGGGATCTATTTCAACGCCGGCAAAAGCGGCGAGCGCCGTACAGACGGCAACTTCAAGAGCGGCACTGGAGGAGAGGCCGCCGCCGCGGGGCACATTGCTGTCAATCAGCATATCCACAGGCCCGATTTCTATGCCGCGCCTGTGCAGGTTGGCCAAAACGCCGCGGACATAATTGGACCAGAACGGTTCGCCGGGAACCAAGGCATCTTCCACCGCAATTTCATGGATCTGGTCACCCAGGGAACCGCAAAAGCGGTGTTTGCCCACGGGGGAGGGAGCCACAGCCACAACACAATGGTTATCAAGCGCCATAGGCATCACAAAACCGTTATTATAATCCGTGTGCTCACCAATAAGGTTCACACGTCCCGGTGCCGCTGCCACATGAGTAGGCGCCTGACCGAAATACTCGATGAAATACGGAGTCACCGTTTCTTTAGAGATTTCTCGCTGAACTAAATCCATAATAGATTGATTCTGCCCCATCCCTTTCCGCACCTCAAGATTAAAGTCTCTGCCCGGCAATAATTTTCTTCATTTTCCACAAAATACACCAATTTCATCCCCCTCCCGAATTGCAGTATTCTTAAAACGGGCCTGTTCCACCGGACAGAGAACCCCAGCCAGATTCCAAATTCCCGGCAATAACGGCTGACGGCCTGCAATCCAGGGAGACCTGGAAGCTACTTTGCCCCACGGGCGAAAAGCACTGCCGGGACGGTTTTCAGAAGCAGTTTGATATCCAGCCACAGGGACCAGTTGTCAATATACTTCATATCCAATTCCACCAGCTTTTCAAATTCCCGGATGTTGCTGCGTCCGGCAATCTGCCAGTACCCCGTCACACCGGGCAGCACGCTCAACCTGCGGCGGTGGGCGTCGCTGGTAAAGGCTTCCGTCTCATAAACGGGCAGCGGGCGCGGGCCAACCAGGCTCATTTCCCCCTTCAGCACATTAATGAGCTGGGGAAGCTCGTCGATGCTGAATTTGCGCAGGAAGCGCCCAAAGGAGAAGATGCGAGGGTCGTGCTCCAGCTTAAAGATGGGGCCGTCCATGTCATTGCCGTACTTGGCTTTCACTTCATCCAGCCTCTTATCCGCGTCCCGGTACATGGTGCGGAACTTCCACATGCCAAACTCCCGACCATACAGCCCGGAACGTTTCTGGCGGTAAAAGACCGGGCCACGATCCGACAGCTTGATTCCCACAGCCGCCAGCACCCACAGGGGTGACGTTCCCACCAGAAGCGCCAGCGCTCCCGTCCAGTCCAGCATTTTCTTCAACTGCCAGGAGGTGGTATAGGGAATGGGGGTGGATTTGTACACCAGCATTCTTGTTCCTCCAATCACGCCGAAATAGGTTTTATGCACAGCGGGCATGCTTACCACCATGCTCGCGTAAAAATCGACTCCCATCTTGCCGCACAGTTCCACCAGGCACCGCGCCACGGAAGAATCCACCTCCTCCGGCAGAAACACCACCTTGCTGACGCAGTTCTTAATCAGCAAATTCCTGACTACCGCACTGTCCACCTCTTCAGGCGCCATGACCAGCAACCCATTCCTGAAGTCCACATGATTGCTCTCCAACGTCCTGCGGAATTCTTTCACATGATCCGGAGTTCCCACCACCAGCGTAGGGGCTTCCTCCACCAGCCTTTTTTCCGCCCGGAACCGGCTGATACGCAGCCAGAGGGAACCCAGGAAGGTAAGCAGATACGCCAGGGACTGGACACCGACATCCGCGGAAAAGGGAACAAAGAACTTCCATATCATCACGCTTAACACCACAAAACAGGCATATGCCACCACAAACCGCCGGATGCTTTCCCAGAGCGTCTGGCAGCGGTAGTAAACGCCGAACTGGTCACAGCACACATACAGCAGCAGAGACATCGTCAGCGGCGTCAGCACCAGCGTCCGCAGACGCCACGGTTCCGGAGCGACCCCATCCCATTGCCAGGACACAAATCCGACAACGAAGAAGACGACGAATGCAAGGACGAAAACAACAATCTTATTAATCCCGTAGGTAGTACGGTCTGCATTTTGAATCAGCATCGAGAGAATATGTAGATTAGCCGGCATTTAAAATGCTCCGTCCTTGTCTTTTTGTCAAATTGTTTGCTCACTCTGAGCCATGCCCGGCACGGAAGCCTGCCTCCCGGACAGCCTTCCCGCCTCCGGGCGAGCAGAAAGCCTAAAATGACGAGATACCGGCTTGCAAGAATCCGGCTCCCTGTGCATTGGTATACGCGTCAATCGACCGGACTGGTCACGCGCCTAGCCTGATCGCCCCCCTATCAGACCATGCATGGACCGTTGATCGGGGCATGGGGCCCCCTTACTCCTGGCTTTTCTCATGGCAGCGGAACGTCCCGGCGATCCTCCGGATGGAATTTACTGCACACAGCGATAAATCCGGCATGACACCAACATAATCACCAACTTAGCATATAAGTATGTCACAACACAACACACAGGGAAGACAGGGCCAGGGAGCTCGCCGCCGCTACAACAAGGGCGGACGCTCCTATGGCAATGACCGCCGCGATTCCAGCGGTTACCGTCCCAAGTACAGAAAAGAAGCGCCCGCCAAACTCTCCTTGTGGCAGCGTTTCCTGGGCCTCTTCGGCATTCGTCCGTCCAAGAATAACAAGTATGCGGCCAGGGATAAAGCCGCCGCCAAAACCAACACCCGCGTAGCCCGCAACAGGCAGGATCGCGTTTCCGCACCCAAACAGCCCGTCTCCAACCGCCGGCTTTATGTGGGCAATCTTTCCTATGAAGCTACGGAAAGCGATCTGGAGGACGTGTTCAAGGGCATCGGGGAAGTCAATTCCGTGGAAATCATTTACAACCCCCGCACCCACAAGTCCAAGGGGTATGCTTTTGTGGAAATGAAGAAGATGGAAGACGCCATCCGTTCCGTGGACATTCTCCACAACCAGCCTTTCATGGGCCGCAATCTGCTGGTCAGCGGAGCCAATGAACGCCAGGAACAACCCCGTCAGCCCCGCGAAGACCGCGCACCCAGGGAAGAACAGGGTTCCATGGCGGAAGTGAAGGAAACCTCCACTCCCCTGCTCCAGCCGGAAGCTCCCGCTCCCCAGTCCCAGGAACAATAACCATTTTACCATGCGGAAGCCGGCCTTTGAAGAAAGGCCGGCTTCCTGCATTTACGGGAAAGGGAACTCCAGGCAGCAACGAACGTGCAGCACGGCACGGGAGCCGCACCATCCACCAGCCCTTCCATCCGTAGTGTTTCAACCACACCCCTGTCCGTCCCGGGGCGGCGGAACAGGCGTGCCTGCAAAGGCGGATTCTGAAAATATCACGGCAGCCCCCAGGCTCTGCGCAGGCGCAAATATTCCCTGGCGGGGAGCAGAATATAAAGGGGATGTCTGGAAGGATCCAGCCATGCAATCATGGCCCTCAAATTTTCCTCGCTCATTGCGGTGCATCCGGCCGTAGGGGCTCCTCCGTCCCGGCGCCAGATATGGAAAAAAATGGAGGAACCCGCACCCGGCACGGGTTTCTGCCGTCCGTCTGCGGCATTATGCCGGATAAACAGTTTCAGACTGTGGGCGTAATCATTCAGCTTCATCTGCTGCTTGAACTCCCAAGGCGTGACGGGATCATGCTTCAGCACAAAGTGCTGGTTATACAGGGGAGAGGCAGGGTCATCCACCCACATGTCCCGCGGCGTGATGCGGCGGTACGGCATGGAACGCTTTTTCTGCGGCGCGGGAACAGTTCCATATACGCCCCCCAGTTCAAAAATTCCTGCGGGAGAACGCAAGTCCCCCTCCTTCTTCACCGGCCCTCCGGCGGGAGGGAAGCTGACGCCCCTGCCCCAGACCAGACCGGATTTTCCCAGACGCGCCGGAAACGGCCCTTTCACCATCACCCAGCCCCGCGGCCCTTTCTCCAAAAGGCTCAACTGCACATGGGAACTATTCCACCCGTCCGCGGAACCTACAATCACCTGGCTGCAATCCGCCGGAAGCGCCGCGGCCGGAAAACAGAACGCCGCCAGCATGCACAAACACAGGTATACTGCCTTCATGAGCCGTAGCATAATGGCACCGTTCCGGAAGAAAAGCAATTACTCCGTCTCCACAGGCACGCCGTCCGGCGGAATCCACCCGCCTAGTTCAACGGAAGAACTTCTTCCAGCAGGGACTCAATTCCCTCCTTGGCAAACCGGGAATACAGATACAGCCTTTTAGCTTCCATGTACTTGCCCAGGGCGGACCCCACTTCTCCCTCATTCCTGCATTTTTCCGCATCATTCAGCAAATTCACCAGCGTGCTTGCCTTTGTCGTCAGGTCCAGATACCGGGCATTCAGCTCCTGGTCATTGATGAACAGCTCCTGGTCTTTGGAACGCAGCTGCTGAAGCTCCTCCCAGGCGCCGTATACGTCCTGCATGGCTTCACGCTGACGCGCCGCGCCCAGGGCACGCTCAATAACGGCCATTTTGCCCAAATCTTCCACAAACTGCTTCTGGAGCTCCGGATCATCCTTCACCAGAACGGCAAATTCATGCTGGTTGTCAAAGATGCGGCGATAATTCTTACTCTTGTGGAAACGTTTGAAATCCTCCAGCGCATGGGATTGCTGACCCGCGGCCATCATGGCGTTCCGCAGCGGAAGAAGGCGGGGGTTTTTCGGCCAGATTTCAATGGCGCTTTTCAGGCATTCCTCCAGTTTGGCGCGGTCACCCCTGGCCAGGGCTTCCTGACCCTGGGAAATATAGGCGTCACTGGCGAATACGGCGGCGCTGATTGCGGATTCCGCACGGCCCGTGCTGAAATCCCTGGAAGTCTTCTTAAGAGCCTCCACCAGGGAAAGGGCTTCTTCATAATCTTTGCCGTTCATCAGCTCGAACAACTTTTCCACGTCCCGCTTGAAGGCATACAGCTTTTGCTTCTTCTCATACGGAAACGTATTTACGGCAGGCATGAATTCCCCGATCAGAAGGGCTTCGTTCAGCCGTTCCAGCGCATCCACATAATGACGGGAATCCACCAGATTGTTCACGGCCTTCATGTGCCGGTCGGAGTCACGGGCCAGCTCCCGGGAAAGATTGTCCAGAATAGCGACGGTGGGCGGAGCGCCCAGCGTGCCGCTGAACATCTTGGCGGCATCGGAATTTTTATCCAGCCGCAGCTTGGTATCCCCGTCATTGAACAGGCGGCTGTAAACGCCGCAGCCTATGGAAACATGGTCAAAACGCCGCTGGGCAAACAATTGAACCAGCGTAGACTGGAAAACAACTTTCGCTTCCGTCACCGTCAGCACCTGTTCACTCTCCAGCTTCAGCTTGCGGGCTTCCATCTCCACCACACGCTTTTCCAGGTATTTGTAACGGGGATTATTTTTCGCCGGATGATTGGAGGGAGTCCCCTTTTTCCCGCCCTTCTGGCCGGAGGGTGCACCGGAAATCGCCGTCACGCCGCTTTCCATCAGGCTCATCTTCTGGGCGTTGCTGCGGATTTCCCTCTCCACCGCCTCAAGCATCTTCCCCTTGTTTTTCCCATTGCTCCTGGCCTGCCACGCGGTGTAAATGGCTTGGCAGAGAGCGTCGGAAACGCCTCCGTCCAGCGGATTGCTGGAAGCGGCGGTCAACAGGTCCACTACCTGCCGCACCACATTATCCGCCGCCAGTTTTTCCTTGCGCATGGAGAGCGTTTCGTGGAGCTTTTCAAAAATTTTCTGATATTCCTTCGCATCTTCCGTGCTCTCCTCCGGCTGGCTCAGGTATTTGTTGAAACGCGCTTCAATCTCCCGGAAACTGCCCATATTCAACGTCGTTCCGTTGATGGTCACCGTGCCGTCCTGAGGGTTCAGGAAAGGAAGCTCATTGCCGTACAGGGACTTGGCATCCCCCTGCCTGGAAGGCTGGTAGGCATTCGGCTGAACGGCGGGAGGGGAGGCAGGGGACGCGGCAGGCGCACCGCCGGCTGCAGGAGGGTTGTACATCATCTGCCCCAGGGCGGGAACCGCGCAGGCCAGGGTCATCAAAAAACAGCATTTCATAGGACGAGGGAGATTGTTTATTTAGGCTGAATGGATGTAGCTACGCACACGCCGCGCACCTTCGGATTGACGTCTTCCACCCGGAACTCTATCCTGTATTGCTGGTCCCGGTTGATGTTCAGTCCGTTCCTGGCCTCAGCAGAAACACAGACGGGAATGATGCACTCACGCCCGGAGGCGTCTTTGTACAAGAAGGCAATAAGCTCGGACTCGCCGCGCGGAAAACGGTCAATCACCGTTCCGTCCAGTGCATAGTTGTTATTGGAAAGCTGGGAGGCGTTCGCCGCCAGAATATCCAGAGGTATATCCGACCCGGCCTGAGGCTTCTCCCCGGCTCGGAACATGACAATCCCCACAATAACGGCCAGCACAAAAACCGCCGCCCCGACCGTCAAAACCAGTGCGGATGATGAGGAATTTTTCTTTTTTGCTGCACGCCGTCTCGACATAATTTTTGATGGAAGAAGTATATAACGGACTTCCCGCAAATGCACGCATTAAATTAAAGCTCCCAGCGCGAACGGCGGATTCCCGCGTAGGCGGCCGCAATGCCGCACGCAACATGCACGCCCAGAACAATATAACAAACCAGGGAGGGCGTCAGGTCCGTATCCAGCACATTCTTGACGGCGTGATATACGTCGTCCTTCAGGGCGGAGATGCTGCCGGACCACGCCCAATACGCGGAAATGAAGGGCCGTATGAAATCCTCCACATATTCCGGAAGCGCCAGCACCGCTCCGGAGAGAGGAAGCTGGAAACCCACCAGATAAATGCTCAGCAGGGAAGCCTGGTCCGCACTCCGGGCCAGGGCGGAAATGCCCAGGCATACAAAAGTCATGGCGGCGTTCGCCAAAATCAGGAACAGCAGATGCGTCAGGCCGCCGCCACGGTCCCAGAAAAAATCCACAAAGGCAAACATCCAGACGGATTGCACCAGCACCAGGACGCTCAGATAGGACAGCTTGCTCGCCAGGTAGGCGGAAGGCCTCATGCCCGCATACTTTTCCTTTTCCATGACGGCGCGTTCGCCGGCCACCTCGCGGGCGGCATTGTTGGATCCCATCAGCCCCAGCAGAATCACCTCAAACATGATGATGCCGGAGACGGCGGATCCCGTCTTCATGTTCAGCTGCTGGGCTTCCATATCCTTCTGGACAGTCTGGACATCCTGCGTGGCGGAAAGCCCCACGATTTGCCCGGAGCCCTTGTCCGTAAACATGGCTACCAGCACGGGAAACAGCAGCACCATGACCAATTGAAGAACCAACTGGGAACGGTCGCGGAAAAAGATGCGCCAGCGCCGCCCCAGCAGGCAAAAGAACTGGGTGAAAAATCCGGGAACTTCCGGAATGTTTTCCTCCACGGCCTTTTCCCGTTCCGTTCCGGATTCTCCGGAGGCCCCCTCCTTCTCCGCCTCCGCAAGACGGACGGCATCCGGATCCGGCAGTTCCCCGGAAAGAATTTTCTTTTCCCTTTCCTGTTCCAGACGGGAATAATAGGAATCCCGGTGCTTGCTCCAGGACCGGCTCCAGGAAGGGCCTTCACGATCCTGGAGCTTCGGGTAAATCTCCTCCAGCGAGGAAACGCCGAAGTAATGCAGCATGGTTTTCGGGGAACCGTGGTAAGCCACGCAGCCCTGGTGCATGACCAGGATGGAATCATACCTGTCCAGATGGGAAAGGCTGTGCGTGACGGAAATGACGATGCGGCCTTCCGAACGGGAGATTTCATGCAGGAGGAACACGATATCGTGTTCCGACCTGGGATCCAGTCCGGACGTCACCTCATCGCAAATCAGCAGCCGGGGATTGGATACCAGTTCCATGGCCAGCGCCAGTCGCCTTTTCTGGCCGCCGGAAAGAATTTTCACATCCCGGTCCGTAATCCCCTCCATTCCCGTTACCTCCAGGGCATTGTCAATGCTGTCGTCCAAATCGTCCACGGAATTGAACCGGCAACGGAGCCTGGCGGCGCTCTCCACATTCTCATCCACGCTCAGCTGGTCATAGGCAATGCTGAACTGGGGAACGAACCCGATTTCCGAAGGTTCAAAGTCTTCTTCAGCCAAATCATGGCCATTCCAGAAAAAACGCCCGCCCGTTTCCGCAATCATGCCCGCAATCGCCTTCAATAAGGTCGTCTTTCCGCAGCCGGAAGGACCAACGACCGCCATAAAATGACCGCGAGGGACATTAAAACTGACATTGTCCAATAATTTCAAAGGACCATCCGGTGTTTCTATCTCATACGTAATGCCGTTCGCCTGCAACATGGTTCTTTTACTTTAACGTATCAACTTCCGCATCATCAAGGAAAATCGGGCATTTGCACTCTATCCCGCCGGAAACGGAGAACATGCTCTCCGGGAACCTTCCCCGCCAGCCGCGGGAACGCTCCCGCGGTCAGGCTCCTCCTGCCCCCGCTCATTTCGGCATCCCCCGCGGCCGTATCCGTGCCGCAAGCCGGGCTGCACGGAATTCCCCCGAAAAACCGGATGGACAGACACAGCCCTCCCGAAAGGGAAGTTTGAAGCCTCCGGGAGCGTTTATTTCATCATCTTCCACACCGCCAGCCGTTTTTAAAACGGAAAATCCGCATCCCCCACCGGATCCACAGCTTTGTCCTCAAACTTTTTAACAGCTTTCTGCTGGGGATTTACGGCACGGACCACCAGCGCCCGGGGGGGCATTTCCCGCCGCCTTCCGAACTCGCATTTTTCCTCGCACAGATCGCAGGAGTTCCGGCGTTCGCGTTCCTCAGGCCGTTCCGCGGTAACGGGACAGGCGTGTTCGCACGCGCCGCAGCCGATGCACAGGGAAGGATCCAGCCTGGGCAGGCGGTGCTCCTGGCCGTCACGCCCGATATAGGGCACCGTGTAAAGGGCCTTGGTGGGGCAATGCTCCGTACAGGCTCCGCAATCCATGTCCTCCCGGGCAACCAGGCAGCGGCAAACGTAAAACCGGGCCACGGCAATGCGCGTAGTATCTTTTGTTATTCCCTCAGTATCCCTTTCCGCGGTAACAGGCATCCTGCGTATGGCCCCCGTGGGGCAGACTTCCGCACAGCGGTGGCAATCATAAAGGCAATATTTGGTGGCAAAATCCATCCGGGGTTTCATGAATCCCTTCAGGCCAAGCTGCAGGTATGAGGGCTGAAGCACATGGGTGGGACAGTTGGCAACGCACATCTGGCAGCCGGTGCAGATATCCAGAAAACGTTCCAGGGAACCGGCTCCGGGAGGAAGAACGCACTGGGTAGGGTCCAGCTTCCGGGCGGCATCTCCCCGGCATCCGGAAAAGGCGGCCGCAGCCAGCCCGACCGCAGTAGCCTCCAGGAACTGGCGGCGGGAACTCCCGGCAATGGAGGGAACCGCGGCGGAAGAAGAGGGAGCGGAAGCCGGGGGAACCTTCTTTTTTTGGGCCGGAATCTGTTGGCGGACCCTGGTAAACCAGCGGTAGCGTATTCCTCCCTCACTGCAGGAGCGCACGCAATCGTAGCACGCCACGCAACGTGAGGAGTCTATTTTGTATTCCTTCAGGTTCAGGCATTGCGCCTTGCAGGGTTTGACGCATTTGCCGCATTTTTTGCAGGAGGCGGGATCAAAGCCCAGCCGGAAAAGGGAGATACGGGAAAGCAACCCAAGGAACGTGCCGACGGGGCATACCGTATTGCAATACAGGCGCCCCTTCCAGGCGCTCATGACGGCCACCAGGCCGAGCATGCCGGCGGAGGCCAGCAATACCGGGAAAGCCGCGGGGAAATAATCCATTTGAACCAGGTCCGCAGAAGAACTGTCCGCCGCCAGCAGGTTATTGCTCCAAATGGCGGCCGGCCATGCCAGCACATACATGATGCGCCCGAAAATGCTGTAAGGGTCCAGCCAATTCAGAGACAGACCGGCCAGCCCCGTCACGCAGCAGGCGGCCAGCAATGCCAGCACCCCATACCGCATCCACGGCACAGGCCGGGAGAATTTCAGGAAACGCTTCGGCGCCAGCCAGCGGCGGATTCTGAAAACAATATCCTGGAGAATCCCCAGCGGGCAGATGAAGGAACAGTATACGCGGCCGAACAGCAGCGTAAGCAGCAGCAAAACCCCCAGAATCACGGCGGAAACGGCGGCCCCGCTCAAGGTCCCCAGCACGGACGGCACCAATTGCCACCGCGCCAGGGAAAAGGAATCTTCCACCCCCTCTCCGCCCCCCGTCATGTTCGGCACGTTCCACGCGGGAATGTGGTGCAGAAAAGCGTATGCAATCCCAATAAAGAAAATGACGGCCACCGTCACGCGGAGCCACTTCAGAGGACTGACGAGAAAGGCTTTGATGACTGACATATTTATCATAAACCCGCCGGAGGCGGAAAGTTGGCCCTCCACCGCGTCATCCGCAGACGGGAGAAGGAGCCGCCGCGTCAGGCCATGCTGATACGGCGGATATGAAGCCTGGAAAGGTCGGCGACGCCCAGCCCCATTTCCTCCCCAAGCTGCACATGGCGAATTTTTCCGGTCTTGTTCAGCAGGGCGGCGCCCGCAGCGTCAATGGCCACGATGTCACGGGAAGCCAGAAGGGTTTTGCGCTCCACCAGATCATTCGTATCCTTCCCCACGGGGCCATTGCGCACCATGGGCATGTAAGCGTCCAGCACGCACAGGTCCGGCTTGCGGAAATACACGGCATCCGCGATGCACTGGTGCAGGTCGTTCTTATGCATGGCCCCGCGGTCCCAGACGGTGCCCATGACATTCTTCATGCAGGCGGTCATCTCGGAACCGCTGTGGTGCTTGAGGGGCGGGCAGGTGATGTAAACATCCGCCTCCAGCACGGCCTTATGCACCTTGGCGGAGGTGAATTTCCGGGCTTTCGGGTTTTCCGTCTGCACGTACTGGCTCTCATTGCCGCCGTCCACCATTACGCCGCCGGCCTTCTCTACGGCCTCTTTCACGCCGCTGCCCTCATAGGCGCCGTTGTGGCAGCAGTGGTCAAACACCCTTACTTCCTTCGCTCCGGCCTGCCTGCACAGCTCCACCAGCGTGGCGACGGTTTCAGGATGTGTGTTGGCGCCGAATTCCGGAGCCTTGTTCCAGCCGATGTTCGGCTTGATTACGACGGTCTGGCCCGGCTTGACGAAGGCCTGCATGCCGCCCAGCGTCTCCACGGCCTTCCTGACCATCTCCGCACGGGTGCCGTTGCGGACGGCCACCAGATCCGGAATGCCGGAAGCCGCCGGAGCTCCGGCCTCCTGGGCGAACAGGGAATCCATGTCCGATATGGCCGCCAGCGCCCCTGCGGCGGCAGTCCTTTTCAAAAAAGTGCGTCTGTCAGTCATCTTCATGCCAACGTCTGTGGTTTATCCCCGCATGCGGGAACACGCAGAAGGTTTTATGCCTCTTCCTAACACATGCCCTGCCAAAAAACAACCTGTCATTCTTCCCGCACCGGAATTTCATAAACGAATTGTCATACAGGCAGAGCTTCTGTACAACCCGGTCATGAAATGTTCCCTGCTCAGCCGCCCCATGACCTGCGCTCATGACTGGATCAGCCGTGTCGTCTTCCCCGGGGACGCAGTCGTGGACGCCACGGCGGGCAACGGGCATGATACGGTTTTCCTGGCCCGGCTGGCTGGCCCTTCCGGCCAGGTGCACGCCTTTGACGTGCAGGAAGAAGCCATCCGCGCCACCAGGGAGCGTCTGGAGAAGGAAGGGCTGCTCACCCCTTCCGTCCGGCTCCATCTTGCCAGCCATGACCGCCTGGCGGAACTGGTCAGAAGCCCCGTGAAGGCCATCGTCTTCAACCTGGGCTATCTGCCGGGCGGGGACAAAAAAACGGTCACCAGGACGGAATGCACCCTGGCCGCGCTGGAACAGGCCGCCGCCCTCATTGCCCCGAACGGGCTTCTCAGCGTCATGTGCTATCCCGGCCACGAAGGAGGAAAGGAAGAAGCGGAAGCCGTGGAAGCCTTCCTGTCCCGCCTGCCCCATCATTCCTGGCGCGCCGGCAAATACCAGCTCCTGAACACCGGAACACCGGCACCCTTCCAGATATGCGCCTTCAGGCTGGACTGACCTCCCCCCCCGCCAGGCGCCCGGGAAAAACCTCAGGCCCGGCGTTCCTTCATCCACTCCACCACCTGCGCCAGAGCGCGGGCGCGGTGCGACATGGAATTTTTCACTTCCATGGGAAGCTGGGCGAAACTCCGGTCATACCCTTCCGGGACAAACAGCGGATCATAGCCGAACCCTCCTTCTCCGGCCGGCTCCGTCAACATGTAGCCTTCCACGGAACCGGAAAACTCCGCCAGCACGCGGCCGTTCCCGGCAAGCACCATGACGCAGCGGAACCGCGCGGAAGGCCTGTCCCCCGGCTTCACGCCGGCGCGCCGCAGTTCCTCCATCATGCGGAGGTTATTCCGCGCATGGTTCCCTTCCTCCCCGCCGAAGGAGGAGGACCAGACTCCGGGGCGCCCGTCCAGCACATCCACCTCCAGCCCGGAATCATCCGCCAGCAGGACGCCGGGGATGCATTTGGAAGCGGAAAGCGCCTTGAGCGTGGCGTTCTCCGTAAACGTGACTCCCGTTTCATCCACGGGCGGAGCCTGGGGATAGTCGGAAAGATCCTTCACTTCCCATTTCCCGGCCAGCATGGCGCGGATTTCCCCGGTCTTGTGGGCGTTGCGCGTGGCAACCACCAGCAGCGGCAATTCCTGTTCCATAATCATCAATCTTTTACAGTTGAAAATCATCTGAAAGACCGCGCTCAGCAGTCAATCTCCAGGCTGACGGGGCAATGGTCGGACCCCGTCACATCCGGATGGATGGCGGCATCCTTCACCCTGGAAGCCAGCGGATTGGAAACGCAGAAATAGTCAATGCGCCATCCGATATTCCGGGCGCGGGCGCCCGCGCGGTAGGACCACCAGCTGTACCAGCCCGGCTCCTCCGGATGCAGAGCGCGGAACGTATCCGTAAAACCGGCCTCAAGCAGCAGCGTGAACCCGGCGCGCTCCTGGTCGCTGAACCCGGCGGAAAAACGGTTCTCTTTGGGACGTGCAATGTCAATCTCCTCATGGGCCACGTTCAAATCCCCGCAGAAAACGACCGGCTTGGTTTCCGCCAGTCCCGCCACATACTCGCGGAACGCGGCATCCCACTGCTCCCGGTACGGCAGGCGCACCAGTTCATTCTGTGAATTGGGCGTATAGCAGTTGACCAGGTAAAACCTCTCGAATTCCATCGTGCAGACGCGCCCTTCCCGGTCATGCTCCGGCCAGCCGATTCCGACGGACGTGGAAAGAGGCCGCACCCGGCTGAGGATCAGCACGCCGGAATAACCGGCCTTCTCCGCCGGATTCCAGAGCTGGTGCGGCCAGGAAGAAATCCACAGGTCTTTCACCTGTTCCGGACGCGCCTTGATCTCCTGAAGGCAGAGGATGTCCGGCTCCAGGGCATCCACGGCGTCCGCCATTCCCTTGCCCAGAACCGCCCGCAATCCGTTCACGTTCCATGAGACGAGTTTCATGCGCGCATACTTCCCGTTTTTCACGGGTCCGTCAAGCCCTCAAACACCGTTGTCTCGCCCCCTTCCGGAGGGCTCCGGAAAATTCTTCTTCAGGAATCATCCCCAGTCTTTTGCATGCCGCATAGAACAAGCGTTTTTTCTTGCCAGAACCTCCCCCTCGTGCTTACTTGGATAGGCAAACACCCCGAGAGGCACTCGAGAGTGGGTCTGTCGACCCGCTCTTTTTTGTCTATCCATCACACTCCTCCACACTCATGACAAACGATATTAAAGCTTTGATTGACTATTACGAGAGGGAAAAAGGGCTCTCCCGTGAAAAAATTCTCCTCGCTCTGGAGTCCGCCTTTCTCTCTGCCTACCGCAAAATGGTTCCCGGTTCCGGCAGCATCAACTACCTGAGGGCCGAAATCAACGTAGACAAAGGCAAGGTGCGTATTTTTGCGGACCTGGAAGTGGTGCCGGATGAAGAATACTCCGACAAATTCAACCAGATCCCCCTTTCCCTGGCCGTCAAGCTGGACAAAAACGCCGTGCTTCACGACCTGCTCCCCACCAACATCACGCCCAAGGGCTTCGGCCGCATCGCGGTGCAGACCGCCCGCCAGACCATGCTCCAGAAACTGCTGGATGCGGAAAAGGAAATGCTCTACGACGAATTCAAGGACCGCGCCGGAGATCTGGTAACGGGCACTATCCGCCGTTTTGAAAAGGGGGATATTTTTGTGGACCTCGGCAAATTCGAAGGCGTCATGACCTCCCGCGAACGCGTGCCGAATGAAGACTACAGCGTCGGCGACCGCATGCGCTTCTACGTGGTGGAAGTGCGCACGGAAGCACGCGGCCCGGAAGTCATCCTTTCCCGCAGCCATCCGAACCTGGTGCGCCGCCTCTTTGAATCGGAAGTGGTGGAAATAGGCGACCAGACCGTGGAAATCCACGGCATCGCCCGCGAAGCCGGCTACCGCACCAAAGTGGCCGTCATCAGCCATGACGACAAAGTAGATCCGGTAGGGGCATGCGTAGGCATGCGCGGCGCCCGCGTCAAAAACATCGTCCGGGAGCTCAACAATGAAAAAGTGGACATCCTGGAATGGACGGAAGACCCCGTCACCTTCGTCCGGGAAGCTCTCAGCCCCGTGGAACCGCGGGAAATCACTGTGGACGAGGAAGCCAGAAAAATCTTCGTTATCGTCCAGGACGACAAAGACCTCTCCAAGGCCATCGGCCGCAGGGGCCAGAATGCCCGCCTCACCTCCCGCCTGATGGGCTGGGATGTCCAGGTGCGCGTCTTTGACGTCCAGGAAGCGGAAAAACGCCAGAGCCAGGCTGCGGCCGAAGAAGTCATGCGCCAATGCCAGGCTGCGGCCAAAACCCTCAGCGAACAATTGGAAATCCCGGAAGAAACCGCCATGGGCCTGGTGACCATGGGCGGAACGGACCTGGTAGCCCTCACCGGATTTGAAGCTTCCGACATCGCGGAAAGCATGGGCATTCCCGCAGAGGAAGCCGCCCAAATTCTGAACAAGGCACGGGACCTTATCTCCCAATAACCGTTGAGCGCGGCGCTCAACATCTAACAACCTTAAATCAAGATGCCTAATAAACAAGAAGAGAAAGAACCCAAAAAGGAAGTATTGGATCTGATCGGCGGATCTTCCAAAAAGAAACGCGCACCCCAGCCGGCCCCCGCACCGGCGCCCTCCCGCCCTGCTCCAGTCAAGAAAGAAGCTCTCGACTTGCTTTCCGGCAACAAGAAAAAAGCGTCGCGCGCCGCTGACGCCGCTCCGGCGCCCGCCGCTGCCCCGGCCGCCGCAGAACCCGCCGCGCCCGCACCCCAGGAAGAACCCTCCGCAGACGATAAAATCATCAACCTCAAGCCGCCCGTTTCCGTTTCCGAGCTGGCGGGCATGCTGAAAGCCAAGCCCTTCCAAATCATCAAGGATCTGATGGGCATGGGCATCTTCGCCAACCCGAACACGCCGCTGGATGCGGACGCCGTCAGTTCCATCTGCGACATCCACGGCTACACATTCGCCCGTGAAAAACGGGAAAAGGGCGGCGGCGTGAAAGCCCAGCAGGAACCCGTCAAGGAACCGGAACCCGTGCCGGTGGTGGAAGAACCCAAAGCCACCCTCATCACGCGCACGCCCATCATCACCGTCATGGGCCATGTGGACCACGGTAAAACATCCCTGCTGGACTACATCCGCAAAACGCGCGTGGCCAAGGGGGAAGCCGGGGGCATTACCCAGCACATCGGCGCCTATACGGTTGACTACAACGGCAGCACGCTCACCTTCCTGGATACGCCGGGCCATGCCATCTTCACGGAAATGCGCGCCCGCGGCGCAGACGTCACGGACATCGTGGTTCTGGTGGTGGCCGCCAATGACGGCATCATGCCCCAGACGCGGGAAGCCATCGCCCACTCCAAGGCAGCCGGCAAAACCATCATCGTAGCCATCAACAAATGCGACCTTCCGGCCGCAGACCCCGTCAAGACCAAGAGCGGCCTGATGGAAGAAGGGCTGGTTCCCACGGACTTCGGAGGCGATGTGGAATGCGTGGAAGTCTCCGCCCTGACCGGAGCCGGCATTGACGACCTTCTCGGCCTTCTCGTCCTCCAGTCAGAAGTGCTGGAACTCCAGGCCAACCCCAAGGCCAACTGCCGCGCCTCCATCATTGAGGCCCGCGTGGAACCCGGCACGGGCAGCTCCGCCACGGCCATCGTGGAAAGCGGCACCATCCGCGTTGGGATGCCCTTCATCTGCGGCCCTTACGCCGGCAAGGTGCGCGCCCTGGTCAACGACCACGGCGAACGCGTCAAAAAGGTAGGGCCCGGCATGCCCGTGGAAATCACCGGCTTCTCTGAAACCCCGAACGTGGGGGACGAACTGGTGGAAATGGAAAACGAACGCGCCGCCAAAAAGCTTGGGGAAGAACGCCAGGAGGAACTGCGCAAGCAGCGCCTGGCCCAGCCCCGCAAGGCACGCATGGAAGAACTGCTTGCCATGATGGGGGACGGCACCCAGAAAGCCCAGCTCAAAATACTCCTGAAGGGGGATGTGCAGGGTTCCGTGGAAGCCATCAGGAAGGCTGTTCTGGACATCCAGTCGGACAAAGTGGAATGCGTCTTCCTGAACGCCTCCGCCGGCCCCATTTCGGAATCGGACGTTCTGCTGGCCTCCTCCTCGGATGCCGTCATCCTGGGCTTCAACGTCAAAGTGGAAGCCAACGCCGTCAAACTGCTCAAGCGGGAAGGCGTGCAGGTAAAACTGTATTCCATCGTTTACGAACTCATCGACCAGGTGAGGGATGCCATGCTGGGCCTGCTGGAACCGGAAACGCGCGAAACCATCATCGGCCACGCCAAAGTGCTCCAGGTCTTCAAGCTCAACAAAGGCCGCGCGGCAGGCTGCATGGTGGAGGACGGCAAAATCCTCCGCAGCTGCGAGGCGCGCGTCATCCGCGACAAGACGCCCGTCTTTGACGGAAAAATGTCCACCCTCCGCCGCTTCCAGGATGAAGTGGAAGAAGTCAAGGCGGGCCTGGAATGCGGCATCCGCCTCGGAGACTTCAACGAATACGAGACGGGCGACATCATCGAATGCTACACGCTGGAAAAAATCCAGCAAACGCTGTAACTCTCAACAAAAATCATCTAACAGGGACGGAGCCTCCTGCACCCTCCTCCGGGCAGCCGGGAAACCTCCGTCCCTGTCTTTTCCTCTATTCTTTCTTCTCCGATTGAACCAATTGGCCCATTCATCACTCTATCCCTTCATATGAGCAGACGCACTGACAAGGTAAACGAACTCCTGCGCCGGGAAATAGGAACCACCATTCAGCGGGATTTTGAATTTCCCGGCACGATTGTCACCGTGATTGAAGTAGAAGTGACGGACGATCTGAAAGAGGGGAAAGTATGGGTGGGCGTCGTAGGGAAAATGGCTCCCTCCCAGGTGCTGGAAAAACTGAACTCCCGGCACGGGCTCATCCAGTCCGCCGTGGCCAGGCGCGTGGTGCTGCGCAATACGCCGCGCCTGACCTTCCGGCTGGACGACTCTGCCCAGCGCGGTGTTGACCTGGTCAACCTTCTGGAAGACATTGACAAAAACCTGCCCAAAGCTCCTCCTGCCGATTCGGAAAATGACAGGGAGTAAAACTCTCCTTTTCCTGTTTAAGGCACGGCGTCCCAGCCGTACCGTGTTAACGCGCCGGGACAGCGGAAAGCCGGAACACGCAAAAAATGTTTCCGGGAAAAATCCGTAACAGGCAACAAAGCCGGAAAACCCTGTTCCCGGAAGAAACCATCATTGGAAAACGGAAAAAAGTATCGGTTATCCCCTATCCTGTCACCTTCCATTTCAGGAACCGACGCTTTGGAGTGCTTTTTCCGGCGCAATCGTATCGCGGGATTCCCCGCAGGCTCCGTTCGGAATGACGGCCCCTTCATCACAGCCGTCGCTTCCGGATCCACAGGCCGGGAAAACACGGGGTATTTCCCATTTGAAGCCCCTTGAAGCCGTCCACAAACCCCATCTGCTGCAACCGTCCTCGTTCCCTGTGTTTCCGGAGGAAATCGCCGCAGCCTGAGGGAGGGGTACTCCCGCTATAGGCGTATTCTGCATATAATAATACCCGTCTTCTGGCGTTCCGGCCATATCCGCAAAAAGCAGCTACTCCATCCTGGAACTGGCTGGCATTCAAACTGATTCCGCTGAGAACCACAGTTGGTACACGCATGCCGCCTTCCCAACAATCGCGCTTAATGCCGCCCTTTTCTACACGCAAATATGTAACCTTTGTTTGTGTTTAATGGACAATGGGACCTTGCCTTCCGGCTGGCTGTCAAGCCCTGCAATCCTGACACCCTTCAAACAGCGTCCCCCCCCCCCGCAACCAATCCGCCAACATCCGTCCTTCCCTCGGAATCCGTTCCATTGTCACCATCCCCCACGCATGTAAGCGGAAAGCAGGGGCCTCGGGCGCGGAAGCCGCGAAAGCACCCTCAACACTCCTGTTGGACAAAGAACCCCACTGGTAATCGTCGCCCCTTCAGACACATTCAGCATCAGCAGACCCGGCTGAAAATGAACAAGCCGCCAGTTTCAAAGAAAAAAACGGACGGCTTGAACAAATGTATCAGGGACGTTGGCTTCAACGTCTGCGGCGGCGCATCATCTGTGCAGCCATGCCCAGAATACTGAGAGAGGCAGTGGCCGGTTCAGGAACCGCATTCAGTTCAATGGCGCCCAATCCGACAAAATAACCGGACATTTCCGTGCCCCTGTTCAGGAAAAGCTCAAGGGTATAAGTATTGCCGGCAGACAGGGTTACTTCCTGGCTCAGCATTCCTTTCTCATGAACGCCGGAAGACCCCCCGAGTTGCCCCAGCGTTTCCACACTGGCCTGTTGGGAACCGCTGGCCGTGCCATCTCCCGTACCCAGATAAACCAGGTTGGAATTGCTGCAACTGGCCAAAACATCGTTCTCCAGCTTCAAATTAAAGGTATAAGCGCCTTGACGGGCTCCCTGCTGAACATTACCGTTTCCATTGAATGTAAAAAGATCCAAAGTTACGGAATCAATGGAGACGTCTTCCGTTACGGAAAAGGACAAAGAGACGCTCCACGTATTCCCGTTGCCGACATTTACATTGGGACTCAAAAAGGAGTTAACGTAGTTGGAACCCGTCTTTTGGGTTGAAACCCCAGTGAATGTCTGCTTGGTCAGGGAAGCTCCGGTGACTGTAGGCTGGTACAAATCCGTTGTTGTTAAAGGATTTGTCTGATAATTAAACACAATATCCGCATGGGCGGCCCCGGCAAGGGCAAGGATGAAGACAATGATAGGGAATGTTTTCTTCATAACTGAAAAATTTGAATAAGCTTAACGCCCTCCCTATTCAAAGTCAATACTAAATAATAGAAACGAGATGTTTATGCGGATAAACAAACAGGGCTATCTTGAAATTGAACGTTTTCCTGTTGAAGATTTTAAACTATCGCAAAATTCATAATTCCAATTTTTTATGCATGAAAAACAGACTTGGATTTATTTTTCGGATTGGGAATCCGTCCCGCCTTTTCCTCTTTTTCACTAACGGCTTGCCAGAGGGCGGGAGAAAAGTTAAGTTCCGTGAACGGACGGCCAGCCCATGAGGCGGCCGGTCTTTTTCCAACATGAACGGTTACTGCTATTTCATTCTGGGGATATTGGCCCTGGCGGTCGGTTATTTCACTTACGGGCGGGTGCTGGAAAGGATTTTCCGTCCGGACGCCTCCCGGCGAACTCCCGCCGTGGCCTGTACGGACGGCGTGGATTATGTGGTTATGCCGCGCTGGCGCGTTTTTCTCATCCAGCTGCTGAACATTGCAGGGCTGGGGCCTATTTTCGGCGCCGTCATGGGCGTGCTGTACGGGCCGGCCGCGCTTCTGTGGATCGTTTTCGGCTGCATTCTGGGCGGAATGGCGCACGACTACTTCTCCGGCATGATTTCCCTGCGGCACAAGGGGGAAAACCTGCCGGAAATCCTGGGGCGCTACCTGGGCAGGCAGGCCCAGTGGATCAGCCGCGCCGTCTGCATCGTGTTCAGCGTGCTGGTGGGCGTCGTCTTCGCCGTGGGGCCCGCCGCCATCCTGTCCCCCATGACGGGCTGGAGCGTTTCGGCATGGGTTTGGATGATCTTCGGCTATTACTTTCTGGCGACCATTCTTCCCATCCAGGCTATCATGGGAAAGGTCTATCCTCTTTTTTCGGTCGCCCTGATCATCATGGTCATGGGCATTCTGGGCGTGATGCTCCTGGCTCCCTTTGCGGATTCCATGCCGGCCTGGATGCACCTGCCCCGCATGGAAGTGCTTCCGGATCTGGACTTTTTCCATAACCGCCATCCGGCGGATTTCCCGCTTTTCCCCGTGATGTTCATCACCATCGCCTGCGGAGCCGTGAGCGGCTTCCATGCCACACAGTCCCCGCTGATGGCGCGGTGTCTGGAAACGGAGCGGGAAGGGTTGCCCGTCTTTGGCGGGGCGATGATTACGGAAGGCATCATCGCCTTCATATGGGCCGCTGCCGCGCTGACCTTCTACGGCTCTCCGGAAGCCCTGGGAGCGGCTACCGCCAACGGAAAGGCTCCGGCGCTGGCCATCCAGACGATTTCCGAATCCTGGATGGGAAGCGTCGGTTCCATCCTGGTCATGATCGGCGTGGTCATCCTCCCCATCAGCACGGGGGACGGCGCCCTGCGGGTCACGCGCCTGATGATTGCGGATAGTTTCAAGCTGAGCCAGGAACAGCTGAGCCGCCGCCTGATGATCGCCATCCCTCTTTTCGCCGCGGCCATTGCCGTCAGCAGCATGGACTACGCCGTCATCTGGCAGTACTTCGGCTGGGCCAACCAGCTGCTGGCCGCCGCCACGCTCTGGGCCGTTTCCATTTACCTGCGCAGCAAAAACCGATGCTGCTGGCCGGCGGCGGCTCCCGCCGCCTTCCTGAGCCTGGTAGTATTCCAATATCTGTTCTCCAGCCCGGAAATGTGCGGTTTCAGTGAAGCGGCTTCCCTGATTGCCAGCGTCCTGCTGACCGCCGTCATCGGCGTGCTGTGCCTGTTCCGCGGCTCCGGCCTGGAAAAAGCGGAGGAGCCCAGCCTGTAACTTCATGAATTCCAGCGCCCATACGCCAGGACACGCCCGCGAAGTTCCATGGGGAGCTTTCTGGCGGCTCGTGCTGATTCAGGCGCAGAACTCCTTTAATGAAAAAGGGGCTCAATTCCTGCTGATTCCCCTGGGCGTCTGGCTGTACGGCGCAGAGGGGGACCTGGAATATCCGCTGGGGGCCATCATCGTGCTGCCCTTCATCCTGTTCTCCCCATTCGTCGGCTGGCTTTCGGACCGTTTCTGCAAGGCGCGCATCATCCAATTCATGGCCCTGCTCCAGATATGCGTGCTGGCGGGCATGTACTGGAGCCTGCGCGTCCACAATCTGAACGGGGCCATCCTGTGGTTCTGCGTCTTTGCCGTGCAGGCCACCGTCTTCAGCCCGGCCAAAAAGGGAATCGTCAAGGACATCGTGGGGACCTCCCGCATGGGGTTCGCCAGCGGCATTGTGGAAATGGCTTCCATCCTCAGCCTGCTCATCGGCCAGATCGGCGTCTTCATCTGGTTCCGCTACCTGCTGGAACCTTCCACGGATACCATCTGGCACCGCTGGCTGGGGGAGGGCTTCTTCCAATGGTTTGACGCATGTCTGAAACCCTCCGGCATCAATGACGGATGGTATGCCGCCTCTTTCCCATGCCTGGTGTTTCTGCTCCTGGCCGTTCCGGTGGCGGCCTCCAGCTTCCGCCTGCCCCGGTACGCTCCCGGGGGGAACCGCCCCTTCTCCTGGTCCCTGTTTTACGAGCACTTCCATCAGCTGGGCAAGCTGTGGAAAAACCGCAATCTGCGCGTCAGCGAGATGGGCATCGGCTATTTCTGGTTCTTCGGCGGCACGGTCATGCTGATGACTATCCAGATGGCCAAGGAAATCTCCGGTGGCGGGGATGACTTCAGCTCCGTGGGAGCCGTGCTGATGGCCTGGATGAGCGGGGGAACGGTGCTGGGGGGCATCCTCGCCTCCGTGATCTGCCGCCGCCACATCCGGATGAATGTTTCCGTGGCGGGAGGCGTGCTGATGGCGGCGAGCTGCGCGGCCCTGGCCGCAGTCTCCATGACTTCCCCGGTCTTTAATGCCCTGCTGATGGCGGCGGGCATTTCCGCCGCCCTGTTCCTGGTGCCTCTGAACGCCTTTTTCCAGGACCGGGCGGACAATGACAAACGCGGAGATATGATTGCCGCCGGCAACCTGGTGGACTGCGCGCTCGGGTTGCTGGCCGTCGGATTCCAATACGCCATGATGCTGGTCATCCCCCCCTCCTGGCAATTCGTCGTCATGGGAATTCTCAGCCTCTTCATGGCGTGGGCGGTCTTCCGTTTTTCCCGCGCGGCTTCCGGCTCAAGGTAGTCCTGGGCCGGCAACCGGGCGCCCATCCTTAAAAATCCTTCTTCAGAGAAAAACCTTCTACATTGGCGCGCCCCGCTCCATTCTCCCGTCAGGGCGCGCGATTTACTTGCAACCCTGCTTCTATTCGGGCAACATAGGGGAGAAAACAAGAAGCCATGAAAAAATATCTCACCCTTCTGTTGTGTTCCTTGTGCGCCCTGGCGTGCTTCAGCGCCTCCGCGGAATCCACAGCCGGCCTCAAGGACGTCAATGTCGTCATCTCCACTACCAAAGGGGATATTGAACTGGCCCTTTACCCATCCAAGGCGCCCGTCACCGTAGCCAACTTCCTGAACCTCGCCAGCAGAGGCTACTACAAGGGAATCACCTTCCACCGCGTGATTCCGAATTTCATGATCCAGGGCGGCGATCCCACCGGCACGGGCATGGGAGGCCCCGGCTACAGTTTTGAAGACGAGTTTTCCCCGGACCTCAGGCATGACGGCCCCGGCGTGCTTTCCATGGCGAACGCGGGCCCCGGCACCAACGGTTCCCAATTTTTCATCACCCATGTGGCCACGCCCCATCTGGACGGCCGCCATACGGTCTTCGGGAAGGTGCTGAAAGGGCAGGACGTCGTCAACTCCATTGTCCGGGGGGACAAAATCAAGGACATCCGCATTCTGGACAAGAACGCCGCGGCTGCCGTGCTGAAAGCGGAAGCCACCCGCGTAGCCCGGTGGAACAAGGCCCTGGACGCCGCCAGATAACCAGGAAGCTGCCAGCGGCATGAACGATCTCCGGTGCGCCGCCTATTCCCGGTTTTCCGCAGGAAGCGGAGGCCAGGCGGGAAGACGCGGACGAACGGAGAAAAACGACGATCAACATCCATCCAACAACCATTCATTTTTATGAAGACACTCATTAAAAACGCACGCATCATCTCCCCCGGCATTGATATGCCCGGGGCTGCCGTGGAAATGGAAGGCAAAACCATTACCGCCGTCTATCCCGCCGGGAGCGAACTTCCCGCCGCAGACAAGGTCGTGGATGCGGAAGGCCGCATGCTCCTTCCCGGCTTCATTGACATCCACAGCCACGGCGCCGGCGGCTGCGACACCTGCGACGCCAAGCTGGAAAGCCTCCGCACCATTGCGGAATGCAAAATGAAGGAAGGCGTCACTTCCTGGCTGCCGACCACCCTCACCCTGTCCCCCAAGGTGCTGGAAGACGTATGCGCCTCCGTGGCGGAATACATGAAGAACCAGGAATTCGCCAAGACTCCCGGCGTCCACCTGGAAGGGCCGTTCATCAACCCCAAATGCTGCGGCGCGCAGAATCCCGCCTTTGTCCGCCAGCCGGATTACGATGAAGTGGCCAACCTGAACTCCATCGCCAAGGTGCTGCTGGTCTCCCTGGCGCCGGAAATGCCCGGAGCCATTGAATTCATTGAGAAAGCCACGGCCAACGGCATCCGCTGCTCCGCCGGGCACAGCGCCGCCACCCATGAGGACTTCAACAGGGCGAAGTCCGCGGGGCTGGCGCACCTGACCCACTACTGCAACCAGATGTCCCCCCTGCACCACCGTGAAATCGGCCTGGTGGGGTCCGGCCTGCTGGACAGGGAAATCAAGATTGAAATCATCTGCGACACCATCCACCTCTGCGCGGACATGCTCAAAACCGTGTTCAAAAACAAGGATTCTGACCAGATGCTGATGATTACGGACTCCCTGGCCTGCTCCTGGATGCCGGACGGCCCCGGAGACCTGGGCGGCCTACCCATCATTGTGAAGGACGGCGTGGCCCGTCTGCAGGAATCCGGCGCCCTGGCCGGCAGCACCCTCAAATACGCCCACGGCCTGAAAAACGTGCACCGCCTGACCGGGAAACCCCTCAGCGACCTGGTGAAAGCCACCTCCTGGAACCAGGCGCAGTCCCTGGGCCTGGAAGGCCTGGGCAAAATCGCCCCCGGCTTCACGGCGGACATGGTTCTGCTGGACGATGACTTCAATACCTGCAAGGTATTCATCGACGGCGTGGAAAAATACAGCGCGTAACCGCGTTTCCGCGCGCCGGAAGGAGACGTCCCGCCCCTTCCGGCGCGCCTTCCTCCCTTTTACCATATTTCAACATTCACCTCCATGGCTATTACCATTGAAATGCCCCGCCTGTCCGACTCCATGCACGAAGGCACCGTCCTGAGATGGTTCAAAAAAACAGGGGACTTCGTAAAAGTCGGCGACCATCTGGCCGATATTGAGACGGATAAGGCCCATGTGGAGCTCCAGGCCTGCGAGGACGGCACCCTGACGGAAATCCTGGTGCCGGAGGGAGGTTCCGCCGCGGCGGGAGCGCCCATTGCGCTGCTTCAGCCGGAATTCGGCGCAGCCGTCTGCGGCTGCCCCCCGCGCCCGTCCGCAATATGCAGCCCGCTGGCCGCCAGGCTGGCGGCGGAAGCCGGCCTGAACCCCGCCACGCTGCGCGGCACCGGCCCCCGGGGCAAAATCATGGCCGCGGATGTACGGGCCGCCCTGCGCCCCGCGGACGGCCCCGCCCGCCGGGTGCAGACCCCGCTGGCGCCCCGGGACACGCGCCACGCCACGCGCGTAGACAATTTTTACCTGTATTCCCTGGAAGCGAACATGGCTTACCTGGCCGCCATCAGCACGCCCATCGCCGTCCAGTGCGAAAAACTCATCGGCGGCCGCTACAGCCTCTTTGACTACGTGGTGCGCGCGGCGGTGAAAGCATGCGCCAGCGAGCCGGAATGGCTGGCCGGAGACGCCGCCGCGGAATTGCTCATGGTGCTGGACAAGGGGGAAAAATACGTCTTCATTGAAAACGCCTCCGGCAAGACGATTTACAACATCGCCATGGAACGCCTGGCCGCCCCCGCGGCAGGCCCGCTCCCCGCGGGCAGCGTCGCGCCCAACATCCTTCTTTGCGACAGCGGCGTGAACGTGGCAGCCCAGCGCGCCGTGCTGCCGGAAATGCCCCACAGCATCATCAGCATAGGAGGCACCACGCCGAAAACGGGCATTGAAGCGGGGCGCCCCGTGTCCAAACTCATCCTGCCCGTCACCCTGTACGTGAACGCCGGCATTCTGCCGGAATGCAAGGCTTCCAACATTGCCGCCGAATTCAAAACCCTGCTGGAAAACCCGGTTCTTCTCCTCCTGTAGGGATACCGGAACATGCTGCTCTTTTCCTTGAACGTTCCTCTTCCTCCCCCTGTCTTACCAACCATGAAAAAAGTCGCCATACTTGCCGCCCCCGGATTTGAAGAAATCGAACTCATGGCTCCGCTGGACATCCTGCGGCGCCTGAACATGGACGTAGTGCTTGCCGGCGTCCAGTCCGACAAGGTGGTCAGCACCCATGAAGTAACCGTCAGCACGGACACCATGCTGGATAAACTCCATGCTGACAAGCTGGACGCCCTGATCCTGCCCGGCGGCGCGGGCTCCTGGGTACTCCGCGACACGCCGGAAGTCATCCATCTGGTCAAAAAAATGCATGAAGCGGGCAAGCTGGTGGCCGCCATCTGCGCCGCCCCCATCGTGCTGGCCAAAGCGGGCCTGGTCAGGGACAGGAACGTCACGGCCTACCCGGCCCAGGACGTTTACCGGGAACTCAACGAAGCCGGCGCCCATATTGTGAAAGATGAAAATGTGGTGCTGGACGGCAACATGCTCACCGCCAACGGCCCCGGCGCCGCCATGCTCTTCGGCTACTCCATCGGGGAATATCTGGGGGAAGACCTCCAGGTGGCCCAGCTCAAAGAGCAGATGTGCTACACGGGCCTGTAGGATGCCGGCAGGATTCCGCCTTTCCGCAACCCCATGCGGCGCCGGAACAGCAGGGAAAGGGGGGGGAATCTTCCCCTTTTCACTTCATCAGGTGCCTTTTCAGGGTATAGTAAGCCCCCCGGCGCCCCTTGCGGGACGACATCAGGCGGGAATGCAGGGCAGAGAAAAAATTGCTCCGGAGGGGGCAATCCAGCAGAAGGCGGCAAAAAGCCCGGTCCCACCGGTCCAGACTGGGAAGGACGTTCTCCGCGCCCACCAGTTCCAGCCACTTTTTCCAGCCGGAAAGCAGAACTTCCCGGTCTTCCGGAGACGCTTTGAAAAAAGCTCCCTCTTTCATGATGAAATGCCTGCGCATCAACTCCATGCAGTAGTCCACCAGACCGAAGGCGGCGGGTGAATCAAGGAGCCCCCGCTCCCCCCAGAAACGCGCCAGAGATTCCATGCCCATCAAATCCATGCGGAAATCCCCCAGGCGGGGATCCCGCCCGCAGGAGGCGGAACCGGGGCGTTCCCTCCGGTAATGGTACAAACGGTCGGGAAGGATCAGGAGCCGCGGAGCAAAAGTCAACAGCATCAAACAGAAATACAAATCCTCCCCCTGGCTCAATCCGGGAACGAAACGCAAGCCGTTTTCTTCCAGCAGTTCCCTGCGGATTAACTTGTTCCACACCGTTCCCGCGCACCGGCTCCACGGCGTCCCCCGCCGGAACCGTTCCGCTTTTTCCTCCGGGAAAAATCCGGCTGACGGCGACCAGCCTCTTTCAGGCATATCCATGTCCCCGCAGTCGCAAAATTCATGGTATCCGCACACCGCTACGTCCGCTTCTTTCTCCGCGGCCGCAGTAACCAGGCGCTGGAACATATTCCGTTCCACCATGTCGTCCGGGTCCACAAAGCCGATATACGTCCCCGCAGCCGCTGCCATGCCGCTGTTCCTCGCTGCGGAAACACCGCTGTTTTTCTGGTCAATTATCCGGACGCGGCGATCCCTGTTCCGCCATTCGCGCAATATCTCCGCCGTACGGTCGGAAGAACCGTCATTAACGCAAATGATTTCGATATCTTCCATGCTCTGGCCGGTCAGGCTTTCCATACACTGGTCCAGATAGGCGGCAACATTATAGCAGGGAACAATGATGGAAACGGATACGCTCATGGCGGAAGCGTCCTTTTTTATCCGGATTGAAAATTCACATCAAGAAAAAACAGCAACGCCATCTATTGAAAAACGGAACAACCGGAAAAGGGAAACTATTTCCGGAAAGAAATGCAAAGGCTGTCTCCCGAAGGAAGTTCCCGGGAATGACGGGAACGGCGGGCTGTGGTAAGGCTGCAATACGGCGGAAAATTCAAACCGTCAGGAATACTCCGGCATCATGCGCAAAGGAGTTTTTTTGATATTGCTTTTCAGTATGAATTTATTAAGTATTCAGTCATCGTCGCACAACGTATTCTTTTTACGGCAGGGAAAATCTGCCCGGAACGGTAAAAAGAAAAAAATCACCATCCGCATCAGGCGATATTCATGATATTTCCTGCAATTTTTCACCATGAAACCGATTACACATACACAGACAGTCATGCTCCGATTGCTGACCATGTGTATTCCGTTTCGGAATCTGCGTAAAAAAGGACGCGCTTTTCTGCGCGATTTCCTGTCCGACTACGACCGGAACGCCCGCCGAAGCATGCGCGCATGGCGCAGGCATGCAGTAGCCGGCCGCACAATCCTTATTCTGGAGCCCAACTATTGCCACGGAGAAGTCCTCCCCGGTTTTTGCCGTCATCTGCTTGACATGGGATACCGCGTTGATGTCCTGATGCATCACAGCCTGGCCGGGCAATCGCCTCTATGCTGTTTCAAGGAAAACGAGATCCAGATCTTCACGGCCATGTGCACTTCATGGAAGCGCCTGGCCAAAGCTCCCGTCCTCAACCGGTACGAAGCCATTTTAGTATCAACATCCGCCTTTTATGACACTCCGGGATGGGCAGGTTTCCTTCACATGACGGGGCTTGACAGATTCACCAATCTTCTGGCCGTCGAACATGAATTAAATGACATCCCACGGTTCGGGGAAGAAGGGCTTGAACGGCAGGGACGTCTGCTGACGCTGGGCTCCTTTCCCAAAGGGACGATGGTCAATCCGCACTTTTTCGGGGAAATCCCGCCTGCGCCCCGGAACCGTGAACCTGTATTCATTACCGTAGGTTCCCTTTCCGCACAGCGGAAAAACCACAACCTCCTGATTGAGGCGCTGCAAACCATCTACCATGAAGGCCACAGGGACTTTTCCGTCATCATCGTAGGGGAAGGAGAACTGGGAGAAATTCCCGGCCACCTGCGTCCCTTCCTGCATGTGGCCGGAAAACTCGACTTCCCCGCCATGTACGAGGCCATGAGGCGGGCGGACTATTTCCTGCCTCTCCTTGATCCCGGCAATCCGGCGCACGACCGTTACATTACCACCGGCATCACCGGCTCCGCCCTGCTTATTTACGGATTCGCGAAAATTCCGGTCATCCATGAAAAATTCGCTTCCTTCTACGGCTTTAATGACCGGAACGCACTTCTTTACGGGGAAGAAACGCTTGGCGGCGCCATGCTCCGCGCCATCAGGCAAACGGAGGAGGAATACGCGGAAATGCAGCAGGCGCTTCTCCAATTGGGCAGGGATATTGACAGGGAATCCCGCTCCAACCTGAAGCGGGCTCTTGCCGCATGCTCCCCCTCCGAACCTCAACAGTCCCGCCAATGACCCAATCCTGCCCGCCACAGCCCCAGGTTTCCGTCATTGTTCCCGTTTACAACCAGGAACGATATCTTGAAGAGTGCATCAGCAGCATACGCCGGCAAACCCTTGCGGAGTGGGAATGCCTCATCATTAACGACGGTTCCTCCGACTCGTCGGGGGAAATCGCCCGGCGTTTTTCAGAGGCGGACTCAAGAATCCGTTATTTCGAACAGAAAAATGGAGGCGTTTCCTCCGCCCGAAATCTGGGCATGCGGCGCGCTTCCGGGCGCTATTTGTGTTTCGTTGACGGCGACGATTTCATCGACGCGGCCTTTCTCAAACATCTTCTGGACGCCTCGGACCGCGGAGCAAGCGATTTGACCGTAGCGGGAAAGCTGTTCTGCGACAGGTTTCCGCCGGATAAAATCCCCGCCCTGCCCACCTGCGGCATATTTCTGCGCCGGGAGTTCCCCTTGAAAAACAATCTGGAATTCCCGGAAGGCATTCACCCCTGTGAAGACGGCCTCTTCTCGCATTTCGCGCTCGCGCTGGCAGAAAAAATCTCCTTCTGTCCGGAAGCCGTTTACCATTACCGCCAGCATGAACAGGGAAACCACCACCAGATAAGGAAAAGAACCGCCGATATTTTGGACATGGTCCCCCGGTGGCTTTCCCTGATTGAAGAGTTTTATGAACAACGCCAGCTCTGGACAAGAAAAGCCGGCCATCTCGTCCGCTTTGTAGAGCATGAACCATTTGAACTGAGACTGCTTGACATGCCTTTCTCTCACGGGGAGCAGGAAATGCTTTACGGCATCATCCGGGACTTCCTGAAAGCCCATTGCACGGACGCCGAGTGCCGGAGAGAGTCTCTTCATCTTCCTTTCCGCCTGTTGTTGAAATCCACCAGCTTTTCAGACTTCGGAAGAAGACTCCGGAAGGCCGGCAGGAACACCGGAATCCTCTGGAAGCTTCTTCCTTTCTGCCCTGTCCCTTCATGGAGGAGAAATGGCCGGGCACGGCTGCGGCAAATACGCAGACAACTGGAGGACATACGCGGGAATATTCCGTTTTAACCCCTTTTCCCTGCTTGAACATGGCAAAGAAAAAAGAATTGGTCATGCGTCTTTTCGGAGGGCTGGGAAACCAGCTGTTCCAATATGCCTTTCTCTTCGCACTCTCCCGGCAAGGGGAAAAAGCAAGGTTGGAAGCCTCATCATATGAACATGATGATAAGAGGGTCTGTGAACTCCATCACTTCCACATTTCCCTTCCCATTGAAGGAGGCCCTCCTCCCTGGGCTTTCCGCAAGTCCCGTATTCCCGCCTGCCTGCGTTCCCTGTTCTCCGCTCCCAAATATCCTCATTTCCGGGAGGAAAAACGGCACGGGTTCGATCCTGGCCTCACGGCCCCTCCCCGCTGCCATACCTATTTCAAGGGATATTTTCAAACGGAACAATACTTCCTCCACTGCCGGGAACAGCTTTGCAGGGAATTCCGTCTAAAAACTCCCCTGACTCAGGAAAACGCCCGCGTTCTTGAAGACATCCGTTCCTGCTGCTCCATTTCTCTGCACATCCGCAGAACGGATTACCTCTCCAACCCCTACCTTTCTCCGCCACCGCTGGAATACTATCTCCGGAGCATGGCTGAAATGGAAGGAAGGCTGCGGGCGGCAGGCGTTCCTCAGGAATCCCTGCGTTACTTCGTCTTCTCGGACGACATAGAATGGGCCCGGCAAAACCTGAGGCCCGCCCTGCCCCATGTCCATGTGGATATCAATGACGGCGGCGCCGGCTACTTCGATCTGGAACTGATGCGAAACTGCCGCCACCACATCATCGCCAACAGCACTTTCTCCTGGTGGGCGGCGTATCTCAACGAACATGCGGAGAAAATCGTCATCGCGCCGCGCATCTGGTTCAACAGGGAGGAAGGCGACCGGTACCATACGGATGACGCACTCATCCCCGGCTCATGGCTCCGGATATAACCCCGTTTCCTATACAGCAGACCATGCCCTCTCCCCTCATTTCCGTCATCGTCCCCATCTACAACATGGAGTCCCTTCTTCCGCGCTGTCTGGACAGCCTGGCGGCACAAACCCTCCGCGACCTGGAAATCATCTGCGTGGACGACGGTTCAACCGACGGGTCCGGAGGCATCGTCCGGAAATATGCTTCCGGAGACAGTCGTTTCCGCCTGATTACACAGGAAAATTCCGGCAGGGCGGAAGCCCGTAATGCGGGAATCAGGGCTGCTGCGGCGCCTTACCTGGGTTTTGCGGATCCAGATGACTACGTTGAGCCGGACATGTACGAACGGCTCTACCGGCTCGCGGAAGAAAGCGGGGCGGACATGGTCCAATGTTCCTATTCCCCCTTCCTTCCGGCTGAAAGCGGAGAATCGCGCGGAATGGCTGAGGAAAAACTCCTTCATATTGAAAACACCGCCTGCGACGGCGTCTTTACGGAGAAAGGAGAAATATTCAGGCTCTTTCTGGAAGACAGGATCACCGGCGTCGTCTGGAGCAAATTGTTCAGGCGGCTCCTCCCCGGCTGTTCCGCCCCCCTGGAAGTCCGCCTGCCTTCTTCCTTCACCAGCGGAGAAGACACCCTTTACGTTTCCCGGGCCATCGCCCGCTGCCGCAGCGTCGCCCTCACCTCTGAAAAACTCTACCACTACGGGCTGGGCGGCCCCCAATCCGTTTCTTCTCGCAACCGGAAAGCGGAAACCCGGCCCGCAAGTTATTACGCCGTATTCGAGATGCTCACCAGGGAAAAACTCCGGGAGGGGGTTCTGGGCAGCAACCGCACGGCCTACATGAATTATATTGTCCCCCTGCTTTTTCCGGACAATGAAATGCCGGCCGGGCGGCTCAGGCATTGGGCGGAACTCTGGCGGGAGGCGGACATCACTTCCGAACACGTTTGCGGGATGCCCAGGGAACAGAGGGCTTATCTTGAGGCCGCCCTGGCCGGACGGTGGATTTACCTGCGCCTCCTTCAATGCTTCTGGAAGTTCAAGACCGCCAGAAGGAAAATGTTCCGGCTGAGGTTTTCCAAAAACGGAATAGACACGCTCCAAATCCTCGGATACACTCTTTATTCTGCAAAGAAGTTCCCCCGATCATCCCTGTAACTGCTGTTTTTCCCGTGTTCATCTATTCCTACCAGCAACACGACCACCTCCTGCCCGGCAATGACAGAATGCTGGTGATCGGCAGTTCCGCCCTGGCAAAAAACCATGGCCATCTGAAATCGTCCCGACTGGCCGCCGACACGCTCATCTTCAATTTCCCGCTCAACCATCCCCGCCTGTGGCGGCAAATGGAGCACAGCCTTTCCGGCGCCCGCTACAGCATCATTCTTTTCATGTGGCCGCCCCTGCATCTTTCCCCGGCCAACGGCAGGCTCATGGAAAAGCCCCCGGAAGGGGGCGGGCCCATGGAAAGCGCCGAAGATATGCTTTGCAGGCTTTTCGCCTTTCTGCGGAAACAGACGCGCCGCCTGATCCTCCTGTCATCCCCGCCCTCCGACTACGGCAGCGCCCGGCACCCCTACGCGGAAGAACCGGGCGTCCTTGAAGCCTGGAACGCCCTTCTTCGCACGCTGGCAGGCAAGCTGAACCTTCCATTCATTGACTTTTGCGGCGATATGCTGCAATACCGCCCCCTGCCCGGCTCCGGGGAAGAAGATTTCCCGGAAGCTTACCGGAATCTGGGAAAACAGATCCTCCACCGGCTGCCTTTCGGCCAAACGTGGGTGAGAAGGCGTTCCGGGAAAATACACCGCCTGCTGGAGAAAAGAAGAAAACGCCGGAAGGAACGCATGCTTGCCCGCTGGAGGACATTGGCGGCCCCTCCCCATTACCGTGAGGAAACCGACTGGATTACGGCCATTCATTCAGAAAAAGGGCAGGCGCGCATACTGCTCATTGGCGGTTCCGTCATGCGGCATTTGTGGCGGCCCCTTGCCTCAGAACTTCAGGAAGACATTGACTTGTTCTCCTCCACGCTGATTCCCGGAGATCCGGACTATCTCCCCACTCTTGCAGGATATTTTCCCTCCGCCGGATACGAAGCCGTCATTGTTTCCTTCGGTTCCCACGTCACCAATAAAGTCTCCGCCATTTCCGTGGATGACTTCCGCAAAAATTACATGGCATTCGTCTCCCAGCTCAGCAAGCGCTGCCGTTTCCTCATCCTGGCAACCAGTACGTCCATCATGGATGGGCCGGACGGCACGCTGAATGAAGAAAAAGAGAAAATCATCACCGCCTTTAATGCCATTGTCCGCGAGGCGGCATCTTCCCTGCCCGGCGCGGTTCTTTCAGACCACCATGACTTCATGCAGGGGGCGCAGTATATAGATCCCTTCCATTTCTCCCCTCCGGACCGCGCGTACCAGGCAGGGAAAACAGCCGGACTGCTCCTGCCCCTTCTCTCCGCCCGGCAGGAACCGCCAAAGGAACAGGAATGCCCGAAAAGCCGCCCCGAACCATGAAACGGACAAATGAACGAAAACCGCCAAATTATTTTCCATGCGGGGAAAAACGGTTACCCCCCGCAAAAATCCCGGCCCCGGCATTTAAAGACTTCAGATTCTCCCTTCTTCAAATAACAGACATCCCTTTTCCGGCCTGAACGGAGCCTCCATGCTCTTTCCCTCCCCGGCCTATTCCTTCCCTCAGCCCCTTTTTCAAGACCCTTCCCATGAAATTCCCCGATGCCATGACAGCCCCGCCCGTTCCCGCATCCCCGGAGAAATCACGCATCCCCGTCATGTTTTCCGCCACCGGCGGCTGGGGCCTGCCCCTGGCCGTAGCCATTCACACCCTTTGCCTTCACGCCAGTTCCGGACGCTTTTATGACATTCACATCGTTCACGACGGAATGGACGCGCGAATAATACAGGAGCTGAACCAGGTTGCCGCCCCCTTTCCGCAGGTTTCCCTTTCTTTCCTGCAACTTCCGGAAGAATTCCGCCATCTCTTTCAAAACGGCAACAAGGACCGCTACTCCCCCCTTGCGTATGCCCGCCTGATGGCCGGCAGCCTGTTCCCGCAGTACGACAGGATCGTTTATCTGGACGCAGATGTCCTGCTGGCCGGAGACGTAGCCGAACTGTATTTTTCCGATTTGCGGGGAGCTTCCGTAGCGGCGGCCGGAGACGGCCTGGCCCTCTGGAGCATTGAAAAAGGAACGATGCATCCCCATCTGGAATATATGGGCAACTACCTTTCCTCCCCCCTTTCCTACTGCAATTCCGGCGTCCTGGTGCTGGATCTGGACCAGATGCGCCGCCGCAACCTGGAACACCGGCTGCTCCAACAGCTTCGGAACCGCCCGGAACCCTTCCCCTATCCGGACCAGGACATCTTAAATATCGCCCTGCACGGAGACATGACGACGCTGCCTCCGGAATGGAACTTCCAATTCCTGTCCTGGACCTGGGATGAAGAAAAAACACGGCTCCTGCGCGGAACCGAATTTGAAAACGTTCCGTCCATATCCTGCGGGCGTTCATGGAAACTGCTGCACATGGTAGGCCCGGAAAAACCATGGCGGCTCCCTGACACCCCCGGAACCATGGGGCAGTTCCACTATATCCTGTACTCCTTTTTCTGGTGGCCGGAAGCAAAGAGGCTTCCCGCGTTCCGGGAGGAACTGGATGCGATTTCCCAGGGGCTGGCCCCGCTCCTCCAACGCCATATCCGCGGCTGGCAATGGAAACTGTTCTTCTCCCGGGGCCATATTTTCCGGAAACGCCGGGACAAAATCAGATGGCTGAAAAAATTGCTGTCCATTCTTAACGGCAGAAAACCGTAACAGGCTTCCCCCCCTCTCCGGAAAACATGGGCAGCCTCCGCAGACGGCCGGAAAACCGGCGTACTCCGGAGACTGTTCCCGGAGGACCTTCAAACGCCCGTGACGAGCGCCTTTAATGCGGCGTGTGCGGTTCCAGCATCTGCTGGCGTTCCCGTTCCTTGTCCTTGGCCAGGCGGCGCGCCTCCTTGGTCAGGTACTGCTGCAAACGGAAGGCTTTCTGACCCTTTTTCCGAACGACATGTTCGGAAGTGCCGTCCGGCAGAATATTGCAGGCCTGGACATTGTCCCTGAAGCAGGCGTCCAGAATGGATTTCAGGCGGCGCGCCAGCTTCCCGTTGGTGACGGGCACCATAAGCTCCACCCTTTTATCCAGATTCCGGGTCATCCAGTCCGCACTGGCGATGAAAAGCTGGTGGTTGCCGCCGTGGTGGAAAAAGAAAATGCGCGCGTGCTCCAGATACCTGTCCACGATACTGACCACGCGGATTACCTTGCCGTTGGGCCGGGGGCCCGTTTTCAGGCAGCAAATGCCGCGCACGTTCAGTTCAATGTCCACCCCGGCGTCCGCGGCCCTGTACAGGGCGTCAATGATTTCCACGTCCTGGAGGCTGTTCATCTTGGCGGAAATGCGGGCGGGTTCCCCCTGCCGCGCGCGTTCCGCTTCCCCTTCAATAAGTTCAATAAGGCGCGCCTTCATCAACACCGGGGAGGGATACAGCTTGCGGAAGCGCATGAGCTTGGTGCGCCCCGTCACGGAATTGAAGAACTGGGAAGCGTCCGCTCCCAGCTGGTCGTCGCAGGTAAGGTAGGAAATATCCGTGTAAATCTTGGCAGTGGTCTCATTGTAGTTCCCCGTGCCGAAATGGCAGTAACGCCGCAGCATGCCCTGTTCCCGGCGCACCACCAGGCAAATCTTGGCATGGGTCTTCAACCCCTTGACGCCGTAAACAACCTGCACGCCGGAACGCTGAAGCTCCTCCGCCTTTTCCAGATTGCGGGCTTCGTCAAAACGGGCTTTCAGCTCCACCAGCGCCGTCACCTGCTTGCCGCTCTCCGCCGCTTTTTTCAGGGCGGCCACGATGCGGGAGTTCCTGGCGGTACGGTACAGCACCTGCTTGATGGCGATGACGTCCGGATCTTCCGCGGCTTCCTCCACCAAGCGCAGGACGGGTTCAAAACTTTCATAGGGATGATTGAGCAGAATGTCCCCGCCGGCAATGTTTTCAAAAATGCTGACGGCCGGATTCACGGAAGGGGACGGCTGCGGGGACCACTGCTCCACCTTCAACTGGTCATTGCCGGGGGCAAAAGCCATTTCCATGAAGTCGGAAAGCACCAGGGGTCCCTTGAGGTCATAAGTCTCCTCCTTCCCGGCGCCTACAATCCGCATGATCTTGTCATGCAGGGGGGCGGGCGCGGAGGACTCTACTTCCAGCCTCACGCATTCGGAAAATTTCCGGGCTACAAGCACTTCCTCCATCTCATCCGCCAGGTCCAGGGCGTCTTCCTCCTGCACGGCAATGTCCCCATTGCGCGTGACGCGGAACACCGCTGCGGAAAGAACGGTCTCACCGGGAAAAACGGTGCCGATGCACTCCCGGACCAGGTCCTCCAGCATCACGTAGCGCTCTGCCTCCGCGGAAGGGACGGGAACGCGCCGCGGCAGGCCGTCCGGAAGGGCCACCACGGCGGAGCGCACTTCCCCGGTCTCATTGTCGCGCAGTTCCACGCCCATCAGCAGCTTGAGGGATGGCAGCGCGGGAGCTTCCGGAGCATCCATGTCCAGCGGCGTCAGAAGCGGGAATATCTGGTTGTTGAAATACTGCTCCAGCGTCAATTTCTGGGAAGTGCTGAGATCCTCCATCGCCAGGGGATTGATGCCGTTGATTTCCATCCACGGCAGAATTTCTTCATGGAACAGACGGTATTGGTCCTCAATCATGCGGCCCACGCGGGAGCGGATGGCTTTCAGCTGGCGGGTGGGCGTCAGCCCGGAAATGTCCTTCACGCGGGAACCGGAATGCCGCAGCATCTGAAGGCCGCCCACGCGCACCATGAAAAACTCATCCAGGTTGGAGGCGGTAATAGCCAGAAACTTCAGGCGTTCCAGAAGGGGAAGATCCGTTCTTACGGCCTGGTCCAGCACACGCTGGTTGAATTCCAGCCAGGAAAGTTCTCTGTTGATATATTCGTCAGACATGGGAAAAATGGAAAATGGAAATTTTTTTAATCAGCCTACCGCTGGGGCGTCAGCACGACGTCATAACCGAAGATATCCGCAAACAGGTCGCCCTTCAGCCGCAGGGCCAGGTCTTCCACGGCGGTTTCACGCACGCCCTGAAGCTCCAGCTCCAGCATGCGCCCGCGGATGTGCGCCCGGACGCCGTTCACGCGCTGGGCATGGCCGCGTTCCAGGGCGTCCGCCACGCGCAGGATGGCGGCCATCTTGGCTACGCGCATGCGGTCCCTCAATTCCAGCTCCCCGTACATGGGATCGGAATTGGCGGGAACCTCATGCCGGTGGTAGCGGGCCAGCAGGGCGATCGTTTCCACATCATCCCGGGAAAGGCCGAAGATTTCACTGTTGAGAATGATATACTGGGAATGGAGCTGGTGGTTCTGCTGGTTGATAAAAGACCCAACCTCATGCAGAATGGAGGCCACTTCCAGCAGCAGCCGGTCATGTTCGGAAAGGCGGTGCAGGTCCTGAAGCTGGTCAAACATTTCCATGCACAGGCGCGCCACATGCTCGCGGTGCCCTTTGTCCGCCTTGTACCTGTCCGCCAGAATCCCGGCAAAATGGAGAACCTCCGCCTCCAGATCCCCCGGATGCTGTTCCGCACGTATCAGGCTGCTTGAAAACTCCTCGTCATAACCGCTCGCGGGAATGATGACGTCATCCAGGTTCAGGCTGCGGGCAATCATTTCCGTCATCAAAACGGCGGGCAGCAGGGAGTCCACCCCGGCAAAATCCGCACCGTAAACATTCATGCGCTGTTCCAGAGTGGTGCGGGACATCCGCTCCGCCTCCGCCGCCAGGGAGGAACACGCCACCTTGCCTTCCGGCGTGGGGGCCAGGCGGTCCCGGAGCTGCTGCATTTCCTGGCCGATGACGATAAGGCCCGCCAGGCCCTTCACGCCCCCGTAATCCAGGCAAATCTGGTCCACCTGTCCGCGCATGTGCTCCCGCAGAATGGAAAGCTCCGCCACATCGTCTCCGTACTCGATTTCCCCGACGGCCTCCCCCGTGCGGTGCGTTCCCAGCCTGTAGCAGGAATAACGCACGATGCGCCCCTTCTGGAACAGAAGCACGCGGGTATTGCCCGGCCCCGTATGGACCACAAGCACCTTTTTCTTGCTGAATCCCGGATACTGGGCCAGAGCCTCCTGCACCTTCACGTAGATGAGGCGCGTCATCTTGCCGTCGTCAATGCGGCGCCCCCGCAGGCCGTGTGCCACGTGCATGCGGTTCACGAACACGTCCACATTATCCGCCTCGGAAATGATGTTGGAAATCATGAACCGGACGGAAAGCTTGCTGCCGGCTCCGTATTCCTTGAGAATTTCCAGATAGTCGCCGATAATTTGCACGCAGCGGTCCATGGTATGCCGGGAAATGCGGTGGAACCGGAAAATATCACGCGCCATCGGGACGGGCTGCTGAAGGAAATCCAGCAGGCGAATCCTGTCCCGGACAGCCTCAGCCACCATCAGGCTCATGGAGCTCGGGCCCAGATAGATCACCGCCTGAGTTGATAATTCCGAATCCTGAACCTGCTCGCCTTGAATCATTGCCATACCATGTATTGTTTCCCGGCCGTGGAGCAAGAACGGCAACGTGACAAAAAAGCCGCTTCCACCCCTTCCAGCAAAGGAAAGAATAAGGGATTTGCCTTTTGACGGCAAGAGATAAGCGCGGCTCCCTTCCCGTCCCGGCGGAACGGCTCTTCAAGACGGCTATTTCCCATAGGCCCCCAGCAGGGGAACCAGCCGCGGGGCAAATCTTTTCATGCAGAAAAAAAGCCCCGCCAGCACGGCGAAAATGACCGGAACCAGACAAAGCCAGAGCATGTCCCACGCTTCCCCCTTCCATGTAATCCAGCCGCTTTCACGCAACAGGATGATGACGATGTAATGCGTCCCGAAAATGAAAAAACACGCCGGAGCCAACCCCGCCACCCATCTGGCCGTGCGCGGAAACCATTCCGTGAACAGAATGGCCAGGGACATCAGCCCCAGCATGCCCAGGGCGATGAGCATCGAGTTGTGCTGGTCCCGGTGGCCTGCCAGCCACCAGGTAAGCGCAAGCGTGGCAGCCAGAAAGGGCACAGCGTACCGGCGCACGGCCTCCGTCAGGAACGGGAGGGAATACCGGGAAACATACATTCCCAACAGGAAAAATCCCAGGCTGTTGGCGATGGGATAATCATGATCCGCCAGATCCAGCGCAAAATAGTTCAGGGACAGCATGACCATGCCCGCCCAGAGCAGATAGTCTCCCAAGCGGTAAAGAAGGGGAGCCGCAGCAGTATAAATAATAATATCGCGCAGGAACCACATAGGCGCGTCCACGGGATGCCCGGCAATGCCCAGGCAGCGTCCGAACGCCGCGAGAGCGGGCCAGAACCCGGCGCCCTCCTCCCCTTCCAGCCATTCATACATAGGCCGGTAGGACGCGTAATATTCATGCAGGGGAGACCAGCCGATCAGGACGGCCGCAACCAGCCCCCACACCAGATACGGACGGAGAAGAAACCAGCTCCGCCTCCAGAGGAAAAGGCTTCCTCCATCCAGAGGACCGAACGAGCCTCTCCCCACAAAGTAGCCCGCCGCCAGCAGAAAAAAGGGCGTGCGCGCCGCCAGAAACTCCGCCCATATCCACCGGTACAGCTCCGCCGAATAAAAGGCCATGTGATTCGCAATAATCAGGATGCAGGCGACCACGCGGGCCACATCCACCCACACCATCCGGCGGGCGGCGGTCTTCTCCAGAATCACGGGAACGGAAGATACCGGCGGCGTCATTCCCTGGAGGGGGCTGAAGTTACAAAGGAGCAATGCCGAGCTGTTCCGGCAACGCGATGCGGGGGCGGTCCGTCACAATCAGGGGCGCGCCGTCCGTTACGATAACCGTGTGCTCAAAGTGGGCGGAAGGTTTGCCGTCCGCCGTGACGACCGTCCAGCCGTCATCCAGAATTTTAACGGAAGGCCTGCCCGCGTTCACCATCGGCTCAATAGCCAGGGCCATCCCCTTTTTCAGGCGCGGAAGCTTGTAATGGGGGCGGTAATTGGGAATCTGGGGTTCTTCATGCAGGTGGCGGCCTATGCCGTGCCCCACAAAATCCCGAACCACGGTAAAACCGCGGGGACGCACGAAACCTTCCACCGCCGCGCAGACGTCCGCCAGCAAAGCGCCCGGCCTTACCAGTTCAATGGCGCGGAACAGGGATTCCTCCGTCACGGCCAGCAGCCGCAGTTTTTCCGGATCCACCATACCCACCGGAACGGTCATGGCGTTGTCTCCATGCCAGCCGTCCACAACAGCGCCCACGTCCAGGCTCACAATGTCCCCGTTCTGAATGCGGCGGGGACCAGCGCTGCCGTGCACCACCTCCTCATTGATGGAAATGCAGAGCTGGCCGGGAAACCCGCGGTATTGGTAAAAGGAATTGCCTACCTTGTGCTTTTTAAAGATTTCACGCGCGATATCATCTATTTCCCGCGTAGTGCGTCCCACCTGGACTTCGGCCCCGATCTCCATCAAGATTTCCGCCGTTACAGCCCCGGCCTTCTGCATCTTGGCTACCTCGCCGGGAGACTTGATATGGATTCGTTCTGCCATGGGATTTATTCTTTCTATTGCCGGTACTCTTCCAGCTTGCGGGCCAGATCCCGGGAAACCTCGGCAGGTTCCCGTTCTTCGGACACCGTCATTTTAACGACCAGGCCGCGGGCCTCGTAGTACCTGGCTGCGGGCAGCGTCATGGCTTCAAAATCCTTCCAGCGGCGGGCGAAAGCTTCCATGTTGTCATCCTTGCGGGAAACCATTTTCCCGCCGCACTTGGAACATTCCTCTTCCGGCGTCTGCACCACGTAACCGCATGTGGAACATTCCCGGCGGCGCATGATGCGCTGTTCAATGAGCTCCCTGGACACATCCATCCAGACGACCACGTCCACAGAGGTTCCCCGCTGGTTCAGAAAATGGTCCAGCGTTTCCGCCTGCGCAACCGTGCGGGGATAGCCGTCCAGCAACCACGCGCCATGGTCCATCTCTGACAACCAGCCGCGCACCATGTCGTTGACAATTTCGTCCGGAACCAGCATGGCCCTGTCCATATAGCTCAAGGCTTTCCGGCCCAGTTCCGTGCAGGATTCCACTTCCCTCCGCAACAGGGAGCCGGTGCTCAGGGAGTGAAGGCCGAAGGTATCAGCCAGAAACCGGCCCTGGGTCCCTTTGCCGGATGCGGGAGCCCCAACCAGAATGAAATGCTTGAGTTCCTTCATATCTTTACTTTCAGTAAAAAAGGGGGGCTTACTGCATGGCGTTGTAGGCGATGGCTCCGGCCAGCACAAGCAGGGCGATAACAATCCACATGACGGTAACGGTGCGGCTGCCCGCAGCGGCGCCGGTACCCTGGATGTGCCCGTATTTGCCCTTAAGTTTGCCTTTTTTCAGGAAACCGTCGTAATTGCGGGAAAGAAGAGTCGTTTCCACCTGGCGCATCATGTCAAGCAGTACGCCCACCAGAATAAGAAGGCTGGTGCCTCCGAAGAACTGGGTGACCAGGTAGGGGATATTGCCTCCGATATTCAGCAGGGAAGGCAGGAAGTAAATGAGGGTCAGGAATGCGGAACCGGCAAAGGTCAGCCTTTGCATGGTCTGGTCCAGGAAGAGGGCGGTGGGGGGGCCGGGACGAATGCCGGGAATATAGCCGCCGTTGCGCTTCAGGTCTTCCGCGATCTGGGAGGGCTGGAACATGGTCGCCACCCAGAAGTAGGAGAAGAAGAAAATCATGAGGCCGGAAATAATGTAATAGCCGGAAGAAGCGGGATTCAGCCAGTCATTCATCTTGGTCGCGATCCACTGCAGCGTGGTGTTGTAATGGGCGATCTGGGAGAAGAGGACCTGCGGAAGGGAGAGGATGGCCGTAGCGAAAATGACGGGCATCACGCCGGAGTAGTTAAGCTTGAGAGGCAGGTACTGAGTGGCGCCGTTGAACATTTTATTGCCCATGACCCGTTTGGCGTACTGCACGGGAATGCGCCGCTGGGCCTGCGTCACCGTCACGACAAGCGCCACCACAACAATCAGGAAAGCAATCAGGGCCACGAGCAGCATGGCTCCCATGGGGACAACCGCACCGTCCTTGTACACCAGGGTTTTCCAGGCCAGGGTGACTGCCCCCGGAAGGGCGTGAATAATGTTGACGGAAATGATGAGGGAAACGCCGTTGCCGACGCCGCGTTCCGTAATCTGGTCGCCTATCCACATCAGGAACATGGTGCCCGCCACCATAATGAGCACCGTCATGAGGGCGAACTGGATGCCGGGGTCAATGACAAGCTGGCAGTCCGCAGGAATGTTGAGGCCCACGGCCTGCAGGCGTTCCGGGTGTTCCAGCGTGCCGACCAGGAACCAGCCCTGCACAAGGGCAATGACGATGGCGATGGCGCGCGTCCACTTGGTCATTTTCTGGCGCCCGCCTTCTTCCCGCACCATCTTGGCCCACTGGGGAACCACCGCGGAAAGGAGCTGGGTCATGATGGAAGCGGAAATGTAGGGCATGATGCCCAGAGCAAAAATGCCGCACTGCTGAAGGCCGCCGCCGGAGAAAATGGTCAGCACGGTAGCCAGACCTGCTCCGGGACCGCTGGCGTTCGCGGAGGCTTCAATCACTTTCTGCAGCTCCATGACGTCAATGCCCGGCAGGGGAATCTGTACCCCCAGGCGGACGACGACAATCATCGCCAGTGTGAACAAAATCCGGCGCCTGAGCTCCGGTACTTTCATGGAGTTTGCAAATGCGGATATCATGGTCCTGTAATATAAAAGTTGGCGCGCAGCTTGGCTTGCATGTCGCGGCGGTTTGCACCCGGGGCATCCATGGGAACCGCAACAGTAAACACAATGATGCGAACCGGGTCAAGCTGCATGACCCGGTTCGCCAAATGTGATTAGGCTTCGCTAAGCACGGTGACGGTGCCACCGGCCTGGGTCACCTTCTCGCGGGCGCTGGCGCTCACGAAGTCCACGACTACGTTCAGGTTCTTGGTCAGGGTGCCGTTGCCAAGAAGCTTCACGGCGTCGCAGGGACCTTGGACGAGCTTGACCGCACGCAGGGTGTTTTCATCAACCGTAGCGCCGGCTTCAAACACGCGTTCAAGCTGGGAGAGGTTGACGATAAGGATTTTATCCTGGAAGCGGGTGTTGTTGAACCCCTTCTTGGGCAGACGGCGGTGAAGGGGCATCTGGCCGCCTTCAAAGCCCGGCCGAATCGTGCCGCCGGAACGGGCCTTCTGGCCTTTGTTGCCTTTGCCGCAGGTCTTGCCGAGACCGGAGCTTTCCCCGTTGCCGAGGCGCTTCTTGCGGTGCTTGGCTCCGGGATTGGGCTTAATCGTATGAAGCTGTAACATGTTATTTACAATGGTTGGATTTCTTGGAGGCGGCGCCGCCGGGCTGCCGCCTCCGGATCAGATTAGATGGCCTTTTCCTTCTTCTTGCCGCGGTCGGCAAGAACCTGGTCGCTCGTGCGCAGAGAAGCGAGAGCCTGCAGGGTAGCCTTCACCACGTTGGCGTGGTTGGAGGAACCGAGGGATTTGGCAACAATGTCACGCACGCCCGCTGCTTCCAGCACGGCGCGGATGGTGTTGCCGGCAATCAGGCCGGTACCGGGGGAGGCGGGCTTCAGGAGCACCTTGCCGCCGCCGAATTCGGAGTAGACTTCATGCGGAATCGTGCCGTTGGCGATGGAGACCGGGCGAAGCTGGCGCTTGGCGGCTTCCGTAGCCTTGCGGATGGCGTCTGCCACTTCATTGGCCTTGCCGAAGCCGAAGCCTACGCGGCCTTCCATGTCTCCGCTCACGACGAGGGCGGAGAAGGAGAAGCGGCGGCCGCCCTTGACGACCTTGGCGCAACGGTTGATGAACACAACCTTTTCAGCGAGCTGGGGGCCTTCTTCCACGGGAGCTTCAGCCTGAGGCCCACGGCGTCCGTCACGGCGGGGTCCGCGGGGTCCGCGGCCATTCTGGCCGTCACGGCGGGGTCCGCGGGGTCCGCGGCCGCCCGTTGCGGGTTGCTGCGCTTGAGCGGGAGCGGCGGCTTCCGTAGCAGGAGCAGTGTTTTCCGTTTCGTTATTCATTTAAGGAATCTTTCAATTAGAATTTCAAACCAGTTTCGCGGGCGGCATCGGCCAGGGCCTTCACCTTGCCGCAGAACTTGAATCCACCGCGGTCGAAAACGACTTCAGTGACATTGGCAGCCTTCGCGCGTTCGCCGATCAGATTGCCCACCTTGGTAGCGGTAGCGCAGTTGGCGAGTTTGGAAGGATCGGCGATGGAAGCATCGGCCGTGGAAGCGGAGCAGATAGTCCTGCCCACCGTATCGTCGATGATCTGGGCATAGACGTGGCGGTTGGAGAAATAGACAGCCAGGCGGGGACGGGAAGCCGTTCCGGAAACCTTTCTGCGGATGCGGCGGCGAACCTTGGCGCGGATGGCTTTGCGATTGATAGTACTCATCGTGTATAAATATGTTGTAATAGTTATTACCTGAATTACTTACCGACGCTCTTGCCTTCCTTGCGGCGGATAACTTCACCGACGAAACGCACACCCTTGCCCTTGTAGGGTTCCGGGGGATAGTACGCGCGGACTTCAGCGGCAAACTGGCCTACGACCTGCTTGTCGATGCCTTCGACCGTCACTTTCGTGTTTTCAGTCACGGTTACCTTGAGACCTTCCGGGATTACCTGGTTGATCGGATGGGACTTGCCCAGGTTCAGATCCAGAATGTTGCCCTTGACGGCGGCACGGAAACCGACGCCGACGATTTCAAGGTTCTTGACGAAGCCTTCGGACACGCCGATGACCATGTTGTTCAACAGGGAACGGTTCGTACCGTGCAAGGCGCGAAGCTGGCGGCTTTCGCCGGCGCGGTCAACGGAGAGCTGATTGCCTTCAACGGTAGCGGTGATGCCTTCCGGAAGCGTCCAGGAAAGCTTGCCTTTGGGGCCTTCCACCTGAACGGAAGAGCCGTTAACCTTTACCGTTACTTTGTCCGGCAATGTGATGGATTTTTTACCAACTCGGGACATATGTTTAGGAAATGTTAATGGTTACCATACAAGGGCGAGAAGTTCGCCGCCAATGCTCTGCTTGCGCGCCTGCGCACCGGTCATCACACCGCGGGAGGTGGAGACGATGGCAATGCCAAGCCCGCTGAGAACGCGGGGAATGTCCTCGGAAGAAACGTACTGGCGGCGGCCCGGCTTGGAGCTGCGCTTCACATCGGTAACGACCGGCTTGCCCTGCGGGGTAAACTTGATCTTCACCTTAATTTGCTTCTTGGAGCCTTCTCCGGTCACTTCATAGTTCCAGATGTAGCCTTCTTCCTGCAGAATCCGGGCGATTTCCACCTTGATGTTGGAGCAGGGAGCGGTAAATTCCTCATTGCCGGCCAGACTGGCGTTTTTCAGGCGGGTGAGGAAGTCGGAAATGGGATCACTTAATACGGCCATGGTAAGAAATAGTTAGGCGTTGGCGGTTTGGGTTTCTTCGGCCTTCTTCGGTTCGCGCATGGGGACGCCCAGGGCGCGAAGCAGGTCGCGGCCTTCATCGTCCGTAGGAGCGGAAGTCACGAAAATGATATCGAAGCCGATCTGACGCTTGATCTGGTCAAGCTCGATTTCGGGGAAAATGGACTGGTCGGAGATGCCGACGGCATAGTTCCCGTTCCCGTCAAAGGACTTGTAGGGAAGACCGCGGAAGTCGCGAATGTTCGGAGCCGTAATATTGATGAAGCGGTCCAGGAATTCCCACATGCGGGCGCCGCGCAGCGTTACGCGGGCTCCCAGAGGTTCGCCTTCACGCACCTTGAAGTTGGCCACGCTCTTGCGGGCATAGGTGACGGAGGGTTTTTGTCCGGTGATTTTGGCGATTTCATTAACGGCATCTTCCACGGCCTGCTTGCGGTCCGGGTGCTTGCCCATGCAGGAGGTGACAACAATCTTCTCCAGGCGGGGAATCTGATGCACGTTCTTGTATGCATGCTTCGCTTGAAGGCCGGGAACGACCTTTTCACGGTAGTATGTTTGCAGTGTTGGTGTACTCATTGTTTTAGCGGGTCAGCTCTTTATTAATGATTGATATGGCTTAAGCGCAGGGTCAGACCGGATGGCCTAGCCTACTTTTTTCACGTTGGAGATGTGAATCGGGCCGTTGATTTCCTGAATGCCGCCTTCCGGGTTCTGTTCGGTCGGGCGCACAGCCTTTTTCAGGGTGCGGGCGCCTTCTACGATGACAGTACCTTTGGAAGCATTCACGGCGAGAACGGTGCCGCGCTTGCCCTTGTGGTTACGTCCGGCGATGATTTCCACTTCATCACCTTTTTTCACGTGGGTCTTCATATATGACTATTTCTTACGCGTTTATGCGATTAAGATCTGCCACCCCCTTGGTGGCAGGGCAGGAAGAGTATGATAGGATAGGCCTTTTCGTCAAGCCCGCATCCTAAAAAAATCGTTTTACCGCCCCTGCGCCAATGCGGAACGATGAACGAAGGACTGTTCCCGGATGCGGGAATTCCGCAGGGAGGGAACAGCCCGCCAGGAGCCGGGCTTCCGCGACGGTCTATTCATCATCGGAAGGGATCTCCGCCCCCTGCCAGCGCAGCTTGGCCCTCAGCAGGGCGCCGAAATTCTGCTTCCGGAGATGAACCAGGGAAAGCGTTTCCGGGGCCTTCCGGATTACCAGGCTTTCTCCCACTTCAATGGGATAGGCGGAACGGCCGTCCAGGGAATAAACCATGGAGTCAAAGCGGCCGCGGCGCTCGCGGGGCCGCAGGCGTATGGTCATGGTGTCAGGAAGCACCACGGAACGATTGGTCAGGCTGTGCGGGCAAATGGGGGTGACGCATACGACACGGGACATGGGCCAGACCAAAGGCCCCCCGGCGGAAAGGGAGTATGCCGTGGAGCCGGTGGGAGTGGAAACCAGAACGCCGTCCGCATGGTAGCGGTTCAGCAATTCCCCGTCTATCTCCGCATCCAGGTCCACCATCTTGCCGGACTGGGCGCGGATCAGGGAAACTTCATTCAAGGCCAGCTTGCGGGGAGGAGCCGCAACGCCGTCTTCCCCTGCCCGTACTACTTCAAGCATGGAACGTTCATCCGTCAGGTAGGAACCTTCCTGAAGGGCATACGCCAGAAGCGGCAGTTCCTGCACGGAACAGGTGGTCATGAATCCCAGCCGGCCCAGGTTCACTCCCGCCAGGGGAACGCGGTGCATGGCCGCCAGGGAAGAGACGGTCAGCATGGTGCCGTCCCCTCCGAAGGTCACCAGCATGCCGCACCGCCCGATAGCCCGTTCCAGGGCATCCGGCGTTTCAATGACGCAGGAGCCCAGCCCGTGGCGGGAAAGTTCCCGGCGCATGATGCGCAGCGCTTCCCCCAGTCCCGGTTTTTCCGCCAGAGCGACCAGGCCGATTACCTTGGAAGGATTCATGCGGGAGATCATACTGCATTTTTCCGGGCCACTCAACTGGTAAACCGCAACCGGGAAAAGATTGTTCCGCCCTGCTCTATTCCTTAAATTTCAACTCTTGTTCCTTTTTTGTTATACAAAATCATCAATATGTGTTAAACGTAAAAAGCGTGAAATGGTTCCTCCCCGTCCTGTTGCTTTTTCTGATGCCGGGCTGCTCCACTACGGAGAAGTGCGCTCAGAAAACGGAGCCATCCGTTCAGGAGGCAGAGGCGCATGTCAAAAATGCGCCCTACCGGGTGCGTGGAAAAAGGTATACTCCCATGAGCGTGGCGGATGCCCTGCAATACCATGAGACCGGCTATGCCTCCTGGTATGGCGGCAAAGCGCGCCGCCTGAAGACATCTTCCGGAGAATACATCAATCCCCAGCGTTCCATGACGGCGGCCCACAAAACCCTGCCGATGCCGTGCAAGGTGAAAGTCACCTGCCTGGAAACCGGCAAATCAACCGTCGTCAGAATCAACAACCGCGGGCCTTTTCACAGCAACCGCCTGATAGACCTCACCACCTCTGCTGCAAGCCGCATCGGCCTGCATAAACGCGGCGTGTCCAGGGTTCGTCTGGAAGTCATCTCCGTGGGTGACGGCCCGCATGAGGTTTCCGCCCGTTAATCCCATTTCATCCTTTTCCGTATATTTATCATTTTACTCTGCATGATTCCGCTACGCATTGTTCTTGCCTCCCTGGCATGCCTGTGCCCGTTCTCTCTGGCTCAGGAGCCTAAATCGGATCCCGATAAAACGCTGATTATCATTTCTACCAGCGATATCCACGGCAATCTGGACAATTTCCCAAGACTGGCCACACTGGTAAAACAATACCGCGCTAAATATCCGCACGTGCTGCTGGTGGATTCAGGCGATTATTTCATAGGTAATCCCTATGTGGACGACTGTGAAAAACGGGGCGAACCCCTTACCATCCTGATGAACAAGCTGGGGTATGATGTAGTGACCATCGGAAACCATGATCTGGATTACGGGCAGGAGGCCCTGCGCAACCATATCAAGGGAATGCCCTCCACCAAGTTTGTCATTACCAACGCCAGCCTTTCCCCTACTCTGGAAAACTGTTTTTCTCCGTATGTCAGCATCCCGATTAAAGGAACGTCCATTTCCGTAGGGGTCATAGGACTGGCAGACCTTCAAACCACGGATGTGAGGAGGATGGCCGGCATCTCATGGAAGCTGCCGGATGAAGAAGACTACAAGGGAATCACGGACAGGTTCCGGCTCCACCATAACACCATCAACGTCATCCTCAGCCATCTGGGATACGGCAATGATCTGAAAATGATGAAGTATTCGCCGAATATCGACGTCATTCTCGGAGGCCATACCCATGTCATACTTCCCAGCGGTCATCTCAGAACAGGCACGCTGCTCAGCCACACGGGACATAGTTTGAGCCACGTAGGAGTTACGGAAATCATCTTCTCCACAGAAAAACCCGTTTCCGTCCTTTCCAAATCAACCAGGGCCGTTTCTTTGAATGAGGAAATTCCCAATGACCCGGAAGTAAAGAAAATTGTCCGCCGGTTTTCCGGAAATCCGCTTTTCAACCAGCAGGTGGGCGTCGCCGGAGAAGAAATCACGCACGTCACCATAGGCACCCTTTTCTGCAAGGCCATTCAGCAGGCCTCCCATTCGGACATTGCCATTTACAACCGCGGCGGAGTACGGTCCAAAAACCATCTTAACAAAGGACCCGTTACCATCAGGGACATTTACGAGCTGGAACCCTTCCGGGAAAAGATCGTCACCTGCTCCATGAGTAAAGCGGACATTGAGCAACTGATCCTGTCCAAATTCATGTCTCCGACCGATGACGAAGGAGGTATTCTGGAAGTGTACTGCTCCGGATTCTCCTACCAGATCATGGACGGTGTTACGCCCAGCATTACCAGCACTTTGAAAAACGGGGTCATTTATACTGTCGCGATGGGAGACTACCTGTGCAGCAATTTCATATTTCCCCAACGGGGAAACGGCAAACCGACGGGAATAGATGTCCGCAAAGCCCTGATTGATTACCTGAAACAAATCAAGAAGCTGCTCAATCCTCCGCCGTCCAAGCTGCCCATCATCAGAGATACGACGTTCGCCCTGTGAACTACGGCCGCAAGCACACGCTACATTCCTGCCCGCCATGCAGCCGGACCCCTATCATGCAGTACCGGAAGAGAAACGGAATATCAATGGTTTCCGCATCCTCCCCTCCGGTGCTTTGGTGACGGACACGCCGCCTTTCGACCGTCTGTTTGAAGAAGGAACCGGAAACGGGCTGTATGCCCTGGCGGTATCCAACTGGGAAACCGTTCCGGATCCGGGCGCCTTCTTTATCAAGAACATGGCGCGCCAGGCGCTTACCCGCATGGCGCACGCTGCCGCAGAAAGGCCGGACGAGGTGGATGCCGTTCTGGACCACCTGCTGGCCTCCGCTACGGAAAAAGCCTTTCTGGCGGAGCAATTCCCCCCCGTGCCGGGCGCAGAATATGCCACTCCGGACATCATTGCCGGATGGTTTGAAGATTTGCGGAAGGCAATAGCAAAGGAAATCCGCGCCCGAGGCATTACCCCCGCCGAATGGTTGAACAGCCTGGGCGCGCCCTGGAACCAGATAGGCAAGGTATTTTTCCACCTTGCGGAAAACCGGGATGACGCCACAGGCTCCCGCCCCTTTGCTTTCATGGCTACCTTTGCGCATCAAAGCGCTGCGGACAACCAGGTGCGCCACCTCCCCCTTGCCACCGCCCTGAAACTTCATGAAGGGAATTACACCGCCTTGCTGGCCGTACTCCAGCCCTTGAAAGAAGCGGCACGGGAAAGCCCCCTGCTGAAGCGCCTGCTGGATAACGGAAAAATTTATACGCCGATGGCCTGGAGCGCTCCGGAGGCCCGGGATTTTCTGCAGGACACGCCGCTCTACGAACGCGCAGGCATCATTGTGCGCATGGTGAATCTATGGAAAAAAACCCCTCCCAAACTACAGGTAAAAGTTACGGCAGACGCATCCGGAAGTGAAAAAACGGTCCATTCTTCCGGGCTTTCCGTCCGCAGTCTGCTGAAATTTTCCGTATCCGCCACTCTGGGAGGCAAAGACCTGACCCCGGAGGAGCTGGGGGAACTGCTCATCAACGGAGACGGCCTGATCCGCTTCAAGGGGGAATGGGTGCGCGTGGACGCCCGGAAGGTCCGGGACTTAATGGACCGGTGGACTCAAGCGGCACGTATGATGAGCTCCCTCGGCATTCCTCTGGTCCAGGGTCTGAGAATGCTGGTTAATGGCCCTTCCGGCCAGCTTGTACAGATTCCGGAACCGGACGAAGACTGTGTCATGGAACCGGGACAAAACCTCCGGCAGACCCTGGACATCCTGGCGGGGAAAGTCCCAGTCTCCATACCGGAGCTTCCTTCCCGGCTGGACGCCCTGATGCGCCCTTACCAGAAAGAAGGGTTCTCTTTCCTTTACCGGATTACGGAACAGGGTTTTGGCGCCTGCCTGGCGGATGATATGGGGCTGGGAAAAACCCTTCAGGCTATTGCGTGGCTGGACACATTGCGGAGAAAAGGCCGGCTGGAGGGCCTGCCGGCTCTGATTGTGGCTCCGGCCTCCCTCCTGTCCAACTGGAAAGAGGAAGCGCAACGCTTCGCCCCGGAGCTTATCCTGCGCATCATGCACCCTTCCTCCCCGGACCCGTGGCAGCCGGAAAAAAACCTGCGCCGGAAAGACTGCCACGCCGTCATCACTACGTATGGCATGGCTGCACGCACGTCCGCCCTGGCCGACCTGCATTTCCCGGCCATTATTCTGGATGAAGCCCAGGCTATTAAAAACGCAGGCTCCGCCCGTTCCCGCGCCATTCGTTCCCTGCATGGAGAACGACGCATAGCCCTGTCCGGCACGCCGGTGGAAAATAACCTGAATGAACTCTGGAGCCTGATGGAATTTCTGAATCCGGGGCTGCTGGGCAGCAGAAAAAGCTTCGAATCCTTCACCCGTTCCCTGGAACGCGGTTATGCCCCGCTGCGACGCCTGGTGCGCCCCTTCATCCTGCGCAGAATGAAAACGGATCCGGCGCTGGTTCCCGACCTGCCGGACAAAACGGAAATACCGGCCTATTGCTCCCTCACGCCGGAACAGGCCGCCCTGTACCAGACACAGATAGACATGCTGCATGCCGTATTGGACGAACCGGACCCGGCTGCCCGCCTGATGCTGATTTTACCCATTCTGGCACGCCTCAAGCAGATCTGCAACCACCCCGCCCAGTTCCAGGGCACGGACGATTATGCGCCGGAACGCTCCGGAAAGTTCCGGCGGCTTCAGGAACTGTGCGCCTCCATTGCCGCCAGGCAGGAAAAAACCATTCTCTTTACCCAGTTCCGCTCCATCATTCCCCATCTGCACGATCTCCTGTCCGGAGTCTTCGGCCGTTCCGGGCTTACCCTGCACGGGGGAACGCCTATTCCGGAACGCCAGAACATCGTCACCGCCTTCCAGAAGGAATCCGGCCCTCCCTTCTGCATCCTGTCCCTGAAAGCCGCCGGAACCGGCCTGACGCTGACCCAGGCATCCCACGTCATCCATGTGGACCGCTGGTGGAACCCCGCTGTAGAAAACCAGGCCACGGACCGGGCCTACCGCATCGGGCAGCACCGGAACGTACTCGTGCACCGCCTGATCTGCCGGGGCACCATTGAGGACCGCATTGACGCCATGCTCAAGGACAAGCGCCGCATGGCGGACGACCTGTTCTCCGGAGGCCCCGAACAATGGCTCATGAACATGAGCGCGGAAGAATTAAACAATCTGTTTTCCGGCAGTCCCTGCTGAGCACCCTGCGTAAGAATGGATTCTTTCCTGAACTCTCCGGAAGAGGGCAGCGCCCCTTCATCCCCGGCGTTATTCATGAAACCACGGCCAGCGGCATGGTGGTTTTCCAGTCTCCGCGGGTAAAATCCGGAAATTCCACAGGCATCCCGCCCTGGGCGATGGAACGGGCTGTCAACGGCAGCAGGGAAGACCAGGAAGCTCCTTCGTAAACGTTCTGATCCATTGGTTCTCCGTTCCGGAGGCATTCCACGATGCGGGAAAGCATCACAAAGTCCATACCGCCGTGACCGCCCATTTTCGTGGCCAGCTCCCCGATGCGTTTCCAGAGGGGATGATCGTATTTTTCATAAATAGCGGCCAGTTTTTCCCTGCCTTCAATCCATTCATGATAATTGCCGTTGCCCAGCTTTTCACCCGCCACGCGGGTTGGGAAACCAGCCAGCGTGCCCTCCGTTCCCTGGATCAGGTTGGCGCGGGAGTAAGGCCGGGGGGACGTCTCATCCAGCTGGACAAGAATGGTCCGCCCCAGCTGCGTCTTGACAACAGCCGTATTCATGTCACCGCAGATGAATGGAGTATTGTTCCAGCGGTGATCGGCGGGAAGATGCTTTTTAGCGTAGGCATTGCGCCCGAGAGCAGGAGAAGCGAACGCCGCCACACGGCAGAAACGGTCCTCTCCACGCTCCAAATTCATATATTGAGCCACCGGCCCCAACCCGTGGGTGGGGTACAGGTTGCCATTGATTCTGGTATGATATTCCGGCCGCCAGGCCCCTTCCCCGCGCGTGTCCCCCAGCTGCGTCACCAGGCAATGGATATACGCGGCCTCCCCGTGAAGCAAATCGCCGATGACGCCCTGCCGGACCATGTTCAGGAACATGAGTTCATCCCGCCCATAGTTGACGTTTTCCATCATCATGCAATGTTTCCTGGTGGCCTCGCTGGTATCCACCAGGCTCCAGAGCTCCTCCAGAGAGACGGTCAGAGGAACTTCCACAAAGGCGTGAGCGCCGTGCTTCATGCTGTCGCAGGCGATTCTGGCATGCGAACTCCAATCCGTACTGATGATGACGGCATCCGGCTTCAGCTCCTTCAGCATGGTCAGGTATTCCATATCGCCGCCGGAATAGCCCAAAGGGCTTTTCCCCATTCTGGAGAGCACGCGATCCACGCCGCGTTTCGTCAACTCTTCCTTCAAATCACATATGCCCACGATTTCCACTCCATCCATCACGCACATTTGCGCCAGGTGGGAGAACCCGCGCCCTCCCACGCCGATGAAGGCCAGCCTGATGCGACCCAGCCGGGGAGCCTTGAACCCTCCCATGTATGTGGAACCGGAAGGCCTCGGAGCCGCCGGAGAGGCGGATTTCCAGAGATGGTCTCCGGCAGGGATTTCCACAGCCTTCCCAGGGAGGGCATTTCCGGCGGCAGCCGCTCCGGCCGCAAGCCCCAAAGATTTGAGAAATTGTCTGCGTGATGAGAAAATAGACATGGCTTGAAAGTATGGCTTCAAGGAAAACTACGCCCCCTCCGGAGTGAATTTATCATCATTCTCCCTATTGAGGGGAAAAGCTCCGGATGGCTGATTTTAGAGTTTGCAAAATCCGGCGGAACTCCCACTATGAGATTTACTTCTGACTCTACCCTTTTTTTCATTGATGCGTTACCTACTTCTCATCCTGTTGCTCGCCGGGGGATACTACGGCTGGGATTATTATCAAAACGGCCTCGCACCCAGGCATGAAGCCCTCAAAGCCATGGAGCAGGAACCCTGCCCGGAGCTGGATGCGGCCCAAGCCCGTTTTGATGAAGCCGCGGAACTTCACGAACAGCAGGCGGTGCGTCTCCAGAAAGCTGTTCAACGGAAGGAAGAAGCCGTCCGCAAATACTGGGATGCCCGAATAAAGCAAGCCGGCCAGGAAAAAGACGGGAAAAAGACGCCCTCTCCCGTAAGCGGAAAGCCCAATGCCCGAAGCGCGGAAGCCCGAATAGCCCATCTGCTGGAACAATATGACCGGCGCGTTGCGGAAGTGGAAGAACTCAAAAGCAGGAGGGACGCCACCAGACAACAATTGGACAGCGCCCGAAACCGGCTTCAGGAACAAATACGCCAGGTGGAAACCCGTCAGGACATCAACCGCATCCAGCTCGCGGAGGCGTCCAACACGAAAAACAGGAATTTTAAAGTGACGGAGAACAGGACGAATCTGCTCAAACTTCAGGCCAGTCTTCCGCAGGAACTGGAGCGCATTACCGACCAGGGGGAAGCCGCTCTGCGCGACCAGACGGAAGCTTACGAAAAGGCCAAAAGGGAGTTGGACCTGTTCCAAAACAATGTGGACAGGCAGATCGCCAGTCTTCGGGACACCATGAACTCCCCTCTGGCGGAAGATTATGATGAGACGGAAATACTTTCGGAAGACCCCGAATTCCGCACGATGATTGCTCCTTACGACCAGGCCGTCAGCCATGAGGAAACGATTGTCATGCGAACGGAGGCGGATGTGGAGGAACAGGCCAAAGCCCTGCACAGGCTGCAACGCGTCAGAGACGCGAAACTCGAAGAGGAGCGCAGCCGGCTCAGACAGGAAGAAGAAATCTTCTTCACGGCGGCAGTCGTTATCGGCGTAATATTGCTGATCTCCATTCTGCTCTCTTTCGCCAGAAGGAGATGATGTCTTTGAAGGTTGACACTACACTGCAAACCTAGTTTACTGGGTGAGCCGCCGGGAACCCCGTGGAGGCACGACTGGCAAACCCCGCCAGGACCGAGAGGTAGCAACGGTAGCTTGTTCGTGTTTGCCGCGTCCGTTCCCGGCGGCATTTTACAGTCCCCACGCCATACCGGAGTTGAACGGGAGTTTTCCCGTGGTAAAATACCGCCCATGAATGTATCCGCCGCCCTTGACTGGCTCTTTTCCACCCAATTTTTTGGGATCAAGCTGGGGCTTGATAATACCAGGAAGCTGCTGGCGGCAGCCGGGGCGGACCGTATCAACGCCACCGTGGTCCACGTGGCCGGCACCAATGGGAAAGGCTCCACCTGCGCCATGATTGAGGCCCTGGCCAGGGCGCAGGGTTATGTCACGGGCCTGTTCACTTCCCCCCATCTGGTAGATTTTTCTGAACGCATCCGCGTCAATGGAGACATGATCACTCCGGATGCCCTGGCAGAAGAAATTTCCTTCCTGAAACAGCTGGCGGAAGGCTGGGAACAGCCGCCCACCTTTTTCGAGCTGGCTCTGGCCGTCGCCCTGCGCCACTTCCGGAAAAACAGCGTGAACTTCATCATTCTGGAAACAGGGCTGGGCGGAAGGCTGGACGCCACTAACGCCGTGCCCAAGGATATCGCCGTACTGGCCCCCATCGGCCTGGACCACCAGCAGTATCTGGGAGATACCCTGGAAGAGATCGCTGCGGAAAAAGCGGCCATCATCGCCCCCGGAAAACCGTCCGTAACTGCCGTGCAGCACCCGGGTGTCATGGCCGTCATCGAACGAACGGCGCAAAACCGCCGTTCTCCCCTCACGATTGCCCGGGCGGACCGGAAAACGCCCATGCCATCCCTGCCCGGGGCCCATCAGCGGGAAAACGCAGCCCTGGCGCTGGAAACCATGAGGCGGCTCCATGCCCTTCCCTCCCCTGCCGCAGCCGCCGCTGCCTTGGCCAGGGTACAGTGGCCCGGACGGTTCGAACGCCTTGAGACGCCCCCTCTGGTACTGGACGGCGCTCATAACGAACATGCGGCGCGCGTGCTCGCGGCCACGTGGAAAGAGGAATTCCCGGGACGGAAGGCGGCGCTGGTTTTTGCCGCATCCGCAGACAAGCATATCCGGGAAATGATTCCGGTTTTGCGGGAAATTGCCGGAGAATGGCACTTGGTTCCCTGCACTTCCCCCCGCATCATGCCGGCGCAAGAAATGGCTGCCCTGCTGGCCGGGCAGGAAACCGGCCCCGTTTTCATTCATTCCACGCTTCCGGACGGGCTGCAGGCGGCGCTGGCTTCCCCGTTCCCCTCTCTGGCGGCAGGTTCCCTGTTCCTTCTGGGAGATTTGAAAGCATTGCTCCGCCATGCGGAAAAACGCAGTACCGCCCAATAACCCCTACAGCCTCTTTGCTTTTCCCCGTGACTTCCGACGACATGACCCTTTCCGCCCTCCGGCCCGGAGACCTGCGTCCCGAACTGCTGGCTCCCGCCGGGGACATGGACTGCGCCCGCGCCGCCGTAGCCAATGGCGCAGACGCCATTTATTTCGGTCTGGACCGTTTCAACGCCCGTCTGCGCGCAAACAACTTCACGCTGGATTCCCTTCCGGAACTGATGCGTTTCCTTCACGCGCACGGCGTGAAGGGGTACGTGACCATGAATACGCTCATTTTCACCTCCGAGCTGGCGGACGCCCTCTCCTACCTGGGCCATCTGAATGCCGCCGGCGCGGACGGGGTCATCGTGCAGGACATCGGACTTGCCCGCTGCCTGACGGAATGGGGAAGGCAGGTTCCCGGCATGAAGCTGGAACTGCACGCCTCCACCCAGATGACGCTTTCCTCTCCGGACGGGCTGGAATTCGCCTCCGGATTCCTGGACCTGAAGCAGGCCGTCCTGGCCCGGGAACTGAGCCTGAAGGAAATCGGGCAATGCGTACGGCATACGGACATACCCCTGGAAGTATTTGTTCACGGGGCGCTCTGCGTGGCCTACTCCGGCCAGTGCCTTACATCGGAAAGCCTGGGCCAGCGCAGCGCCAACAGGGGGGAATGCGCGCAGGCCTGCCGCCTGCCCTATTCCCTGGTTGTAGCCGGCAAAGCCGTTCCCCTGGGAGAACGGCGCTACCTGCTCAGCCCCCAGGACCTGTGCGCCATTGACCGCATCCCGGACCTGGTCCGCATGGGCGTAAAAAGCTATAAGATAGAGGGTCGCCTGAAAAGCCCGGAATACGTTGCGGCGGTGACGGCGGCCTATAGAAAAGCCCTGGACGCCGCCTGCGCTGGAATACCTGTGGATGAAATGGTGACCGTACGCGACCGCTACGCACTGCAAATGGTATTTTCACGCGGCTTCTCCACAGGCTGGCTGGACGGAACGGACCACCCGCGTCTGACCCACGGCCGCTACGGTAAAAAGAGGGGCGCTTACGCAGGCGTCATCATGAACAGCGGTCAGGGCTGGCTGGATATCAGACCGGAAGGAGGCATTCCGCTCGCGCCCGGTGACGGCTTCGTCATTGATGCAGGGGAAGACCGCAATGAAGAACAGGGCGGTCGTATCTGGAAAGTGCAGAGAAACCGCCTTTTCTTTCATGGAAAAGCATCCCGCATTGACTGGAGCAGGGTCAGGCCGGGGCAGAAGCTCTGGAAAACGGATGATCCGGCCCTGAACGCGGAGTTGAAAAAAATGCGGGAACACCTGCTGGAAGCCTCCGTACCCCTCCATTTGACATGCACCGGATCCGCCGGGGAGCCTCTGACGGTTTCCTGCCCGGAATACGGGTGTTCCGTGCAGTCCGCACAGCCCCTGCAAACGGCGGAAAAACGCCCGCTGACTCCTGAAGCGCTGAAACAGCAGCTTGGCAGACTGGGAGGAACGGGGTTCCGCCTGGCTTCCTGCGAATGCCGGCTGCCGAACGGGTTGATGCTCCCGCTCAGCATCCTCAACCAGGCAAGGCGCGCCCTCGTGGAACAAATTCAAACGGTCCGGCAGGAGAGGGAAGCCCCCGTTCCCTCCCGTCTTTCCGCGGCTTTCACCCCTTCCGCGCTTCCGGCGGGGGCGGCAGCTCCGGACGCACCTCCGCACCTGTCTGTGCTGTGCCGCAGACCGGAACAGATACCTTCCGTTCTGGATGCCGGGGCGGATGCCGTTTATCTGGACTTTGAAGACCTCCGGGACTATGCGGCGGGAGTGAAAGCGGTTCGGCAGCACGCGGACAGCATCCCCGTCTTTCTGGCGACGCCCCGCATCCAGAAGCCGTCTGAAACCGGTTACTTTAAGCTCATGGAACGGGCGGAGCCGGACGGCATCCTCATCCGCAACCTGGGCGCGGCGCAATACTTCCGCCATTCCCCCCTGCGCCGCATTGGGGATTTTTCCCTGAATGTCGCCAATCCGTATAGCGCGGCTATCCTGAAAGAACGGGGGAGGCTGGAATATCTCACCCTCTCTTACGACCTGAACGCGGAACAGGTGGCGGACCTGCTCCGCGCCGCGCCGCCGGAATGGTTTGAACTGACTCTGCATCAGCATATGCCCATGTTTCACATGGAGCATTGCGTGTTCTGCACCTTCCTGTCGGACGGCACCAGTTATAAGAATTGCGGACGCCCCTGCGAACGGCATCATGTGCAGCTGCGTGACCGCGTAGGCCAGCTTCATCCCCTGCTGGCGGACGCCGGGTGCCGGAACACGCTGTTCAACGGACGCGCTCAGACGGGAGCCGGCTTCCTCCGGGGCTTCCGCCGCCTGGGTCTTTCCCGCTTCCGTCTGGAACTGCTGGATGATCCCCCGGAAAAAATACGCCTTCTGGTGTCCCGCTACCGGGAATTGCTGGACGGCTCCTGCACGGCGGCCCGGCTCATCCGGGAACTGGATGTCGCGGAACAGCTCGGCACCACGGAAGGTACGCTCCGGCCCAGATAATGTCCCTTTGAACAATGGTCAATCCCTATTCGGATTCCCGGTTTTGACCATACATGTTCAATATTTTATCATTCTTTAAAAGGATACCCATTTTTCTACCCATGCCGGCCATCTCCTTTTTCACCTGGTCGCTGGTAATGCCTTTTAAATGGTCCTGCACAAATTCATGCGCCTGCATCATATATTTCTCATCATTCCACATGATGAGAAACCGGCGGTAGCTTTTCATCATTTTAATGAAAATTTTTTCCTTGCCGGTCAAAGCCAGCAACGCCTGTTGAAAAGCTTTGCTGGTTTTGCTCTTCATTTTGGAATTCCATTTGACATTTTTTGATTTTTCCAGCCATAAATTTAAGAAATTACCGGTAGTCCCTTCCTTGTAAACAGCATGGAGTTTAACCTCAGGGCAGTCGGCAATCAGCTTTTTCCAAAATTGCCGGATGAAAAGTTCCTCTGCTTCGGGCGTACTGTCCGGGCTGACCCCGCAGGCGTACAATTCATAGGGATTCACCTTTTCAGGGTTAATCTTCAAAACATGACCCGCCACGTAATCAATCAGGTTATGTTCATGGGGCATCGCCTTGCTGAACTGGATGAGGTACTCCAGCTTCTTCTTATCGCCCGCACCTCCCGCCTTGATGCCCAAATAACGCGCCCAGGCCGGATAATTGTAAGGATTGGCCCGGCACGCCTCCTGAAGCAGCAGTTCCACATGCTGCGGATTCCGGGAATAAAAAGATAAATCGTACATCAAGGAAGATTCACGGGCCTGGGGACCCTGCCAGAAAGCGCAGAGGGCGGAGATAATCTGCACGGGGCCTTTCCACGGCAGTTTATTTCCACCATTGGCCCAGTTCCATCCTCCAATGTTGTTGCCGATCAGCCATTGCCCTTTGGGGTGCTTCCAAATAAAAGCGCAATGCCCCGGCTGCCCGATGGGGTACGCCGGGACGCCTTTGGCTCTTAAAAAACCCGCGGCCCCCTTGGAAACGGCTCCGCACACGCCTCCATATTCCGTATAAAGCTGAAGAGTGATGGGCTTGTTATCGTAAAACGCGGCCCCGGCATGGATGCTGATTCCTCTGTGATTCTTTTTACGGTAGGGAATAAATCCGGTAAATTTACCCCCTGCCTGCTCGGGTTTGATATTTTTCCCTTCAATAAATTGCTGGGCCCATGCCAGATCTTCCAGACTCTCTTTTCCTCTCAGAACCACGGCCCACTCCCACGGTTCAAGGCTGTCGGCCTGCGGATAACACCTGCCATGATGATGGGAATCATGGTAAAATCCATACCTGGCTATACATTCCTCTGCCGTGAAAACATCGGCGATGAGACAGGCCCCCAGGGCGATGTTAAGGTCAACTCCGCACAAGTCCCTGTCTGCGCTATTCCACAGACGGTAAAGAATAGCCAGACTGCTCTGCTGAGCATACCCTGCATGGGCCAGTTTCCGGAAAACTTCCGGATGGGAGACAAGCCACCTGGTAAACGTCCGGTCCCGGAGCTCTCTTGTTGAAAACGCCTTTTCCTGGCTGGCATAACGGAAAAATTGTCCGATATGGCACAGTTGCTCCAATTCCGGATGATGTACTATCCGCCGGATTTTTTCCGGTGAAAGAGTACCGGAATCAAGATGTTTCCGGAGTTGATTCCGTACGCCGTCAATGATGACTGAAGAATAATCCGCCCTCAGCAAACTCTCCACGGCGGTGGCATCCCGGGCCCGGGAAACGCCAGATACCAGTAACAGGACGCAGCACAACAGCATTCTCAGCAGAATATTCGCGGCCATGGCGGCTAATCCTCCTTCCCGAGTTTTCTGTGTTCCCGGAGCATCCCGGGAGAGTACAGGAAACGGGTGTCCTTGTCCATACCCCCGGTCCTTTCCAGAAACTCCACCAGCTCCCGGTCCGTCTTGTAGCCGCATTCCCTCAGCCTTTCCAGCGCGCGGCCCCTATTCCCGGGGTGAAGCTCCAGAACGATATTCAACAGGACACCCTCGCTGTTCTCAATATACCAGCGGAAGGACTGCCGGAGGCGGACCAGTTCGTCCACGTTCCGCTCGTACAGGGCCTTCCTGCGCCGTTCCTCTTCCGCACCGCAGGCGGCGAGGTTTTTCGTCTCCCGGTAGCGCCAGTAGGGCAGCGTGTCGACCGGCCTCACGGGATGGAACTTCCCGTGCTCCGCCTCCAGCCCGGCGATGTAGCGGTAAACGGCAGCGCCCTGAAGCATCATCCGCCTGATATATTCGAACTCCGCCTCCAGGCAGAACCTCGCGAGCTCCTTCCCTTGCCTGAGCCTCTTGTTCTCCCTGACATAGGTTTGAATTTTGGAAAGATTCGTATATGCCTTAAATTTGGTTTCCAGCTCACTTCCGTTGATCCAAATGGAAAAGTTGTCCAGCCGGTAGTCCTGATAGGGGGCCTTGACGACCATGTTGTTGATGAACAGGGCGTTTTCCAGCTCTTCCGGGGTCATTCCGCCGTCCTCGTCAAACAGCTCCCTGTTGAGCACGGGCAGCGCCTGCTGGTAAAAGTCGCCCAGCTTCCCCTGGTCCAGCAGGCCCTTCAGATGCCGCGCGTCCCCGCTAAGCCGTTCAATCCGGATGTCCATGAAGGAGGGCAAATCGTCGTACACAGCGGCTTCATCCGCGCGGCCCCCGACGGAAAAGAAGAGAAACACGGAAAGACAGAGGGAAAGGTAATAGTTCATAAAGAAAATCAGTTGCTTGTTGCGGTGACGATGCCCGGGTCATTTTTGTTCAATCCCTTGAACTTCTGGATCCGGTAGTGCACCGTTCCCGTATCGGGATCGCGCCTGATGGAGAAAACCTGATCCGTGTTGAAATCCCAGAGCACTTTTTCTTTCGTGTACCTGCCGCCTTGGGGTTTATCCGTGCATCCGAATATCTGCCAGCGGCACTTCCACGTCCAGCCGATGGACCCCGAGAATGCGTCAATGAGCGCCGGCGGATACAGGCAGTTGGTGCTGTCATAGACTTCATTGGTGACGGAAACCCGTGCGGGCTCCGGCAAAGGCGCATGCTCGCTGACCAGGGGATGGTCCGGAAGAGGGTCGGGCTCATAACCGGCATGCTGCTCCAGGGAGTAAAGATTGGTGAAGCTGACGTTCAAGGGATACACGCGCAGGATGCGGAGGGCGCTCAGCCCCGCGGTGCATCCCACCTTGGCCGCTTCTTCCTCCGCCTGCCGGAAAGGGCTCTCCGCCCCCGCGTACATCAGCCCCTGGGGCGGGATGAGGGTGAATTCCACCACCTGCTCCACCCCGTCCACCTCAGCTTTCACCTTGAGCGTCTGCCGCGCTTTGGCCAGGGTATTGATGTTGACGATGACTTGATCCGGTTTATTATCTATACTATCAAGCTTGAAATATTCCCCTCCTTCCACGGCGGACCAGTCACACCGGGTGCCTTTGGGAAGTTTTTTGCCGTCCAGCGTGGCGGTCAGGGTGATGTATTCCCGGAGGGTGACGGTCGTTCTTTCTCTGTTGCTTTTGTCTATCTCCTCCTGGGGAGGGTTGCGATCGGGATACCTGAAATATACTTCCGCCGCGCAGAACTGGGTTTTATGCCGTATTTCAACGCCCTTGGACGCCAGCGCGTTGAACGCCAGGAAACAGCAGGCCAAAAACGGGAAAATAAATGTTTTCATAAGAAACGACCAAACATCGTTAAATCCAAAAAACAGATCATTGTCAATCCATATGCCACATAATTAAAAAAATTCCTAGACGGACTGCGGTCCCGCACAACGGCATGCCCGGCAGCAGGCCAAAAACCGCTGACGAACGCGGCATGCACCGCCCGCGCCTTGAAGCGGCGCGCAAACCGCCCTATGATGGTTCCCATGGGAATGGGAGACACCTTTTCCCGGAACTTCCGCAAAATGAATCATTCCCTTAAAGACCGCCTGATCCGTCACATGGAAGACGGACGTTACGAACCCCAGAGCAAATCCGAACTGGCCCGCGCCCTGAACGTGGATTCCCGGCAGAAGCTGGATTTCCGCGCCCTGGTGGACCAGATGGAGGAGGAAGGAAAACTCGTGCGGCTGCAAAAGGGCAGATACGCTTTAAAGCGGGAACGCCGGAACCTGGTGCATGGCATGATCCGCATCCTGCGCTCCGGCAAGATTCTTTTTCTCCCCAGAAAAGGGGATCCCGCCGCTGCGGCCCTGGGATGGGACACGGAAGCCATTCCGGAGCTGGAACTTAAACCCAACCGTCTGGGTACTGCCCTGGACGGGGACCGGGTGGCCGTGCGCGTGGAACGCAAGGCGGCCAGGGGCCGGAGGAATATCCGCAGGGACCGCTTTTCTTCCCCGGATGCCGGCATGAAAGCCCGCGTGGAGGAAGTGACGGAACGCGCGCGCTCCCGCTGGCTTGGCGTCTTCCGCACCGGAAAGAACAAGCCGGGCCGCGTGCTGGGAGACGGCGTAAGCTCTCCGTCATCCATTGAACTGGCGGAAAAACCCGCCATGGAGGTGCTTCCCGGCCAACTGGTTTCCGTGGAACCCGTAACCTGCGGTGAGGAAAAGAAAGCCCCGCGCGGGAAAATCGTGGAGGTGCTCGGCTATCCGGACGAGCCCCACGTGGACATGGAAGCCGTTATCAGAAAATATGGCCTTTCCGCGGAATTTCCCGCCTCCGTGCTCCGGGAACTGGAAACGCTGCCTCAAAACCCTTCCCCCGGGGAACTCGCCCGCCGGGAAAACTGGACGGACCGTACCGTCATCACCATTGACCCGGCAAGCGCCCGGGATTTTGACGACGCCATTTCCATCACGGCCACTCCGTCCGGCTGGACGCTGGCCGTTCACATTGCGGATGTCTCCCATTTCGTCAGGCCCGGCGGCGCGTTGGATGGGGAAGCCCTGCGCCGCGGCAATTCCACGTACCTGCCGGACCGCGTCCTTCCAATGCTCCCGCCCCGCCTTTCCGACGATTTGTGCAGCCTGCGGCCGGATGTCGTGCGCCTGACAAAAGTATGCGAAATGAAATTTGATCAAAAGGGGAAGATGCTCCGTGCACGCTTTGCGGACGCTTTCATCCGCAGCAAGGCGCGCCTGACCTATCAGGAGGCCTTCGCCATGCTGAAGGGAAACGACAAGGGGGAAGTTCCCTCCACGGTGCGGGAAGCCTGGAATCTGGCCTCCATCCTGCGCCGCAACCGCTACGCCAAGGGAGCCCTGGATCTGGACTTCCCGGAAGTGAGAGCCGTTATGGACAAGGACGGCCGCGTGACGGGCATCATCACGGAAGAGTACGATGAAAGCCACCAGCTTATTGAGGAGTGCATGCTGGCCGCCAACGAAGCCGTGGCCCTGGCCCTGAAAAACGGGAACCGTCCCACCATCTACCGTGTCCACGAAGAGCCGGATTCCTCCAAACTGTTTGAATTCGGCCAGTTGTGCAAATTGTACGGGTATCCCGTCCACGATATCGGACAACGCCAGTACCTGAATGAACTGATGAAGTCCATCAAGGGTTCCCCGGACGAGCAATTGCTTAAGCTGGCGCTCCTGAAAAGCCTGATGAGGGCCAGGTACGACACGGAGCCCCTGGGCCACTACGGCCTGGCCACTCCCAATTACTGCCATTTTACCAGCCCCATCCGCCGTTACGCGGACCTGGTGGTTCACCGCTCCCTGAATCCCCTGCTGGCTAATCCTCCCAAAGGAGCCAAAGGAGCAGGCAGTGCAGGCAGGCTGGAGGAAGACGCGGAACACATTTCAGAGACGGAACGCATTTCCGCCAGCGCGGAAAAGGACGCGAACCGGATGAAACTCTTCGAATGGCTGGAAGGCCAGTGCTACACGGAGCATCCGGAAGTGCACGAAGCTCTGGTTACGGAAACGCGCCACTTCGGCGTGCTGCTGGAAATACCGCGCCTCCAGATTAAGGGGCTGGTCAAGCCGGACAAGCTTCCCGGCGGCCGCTGGGTGTATGAGGCGTTCGCCAGCCGCTGGAAGAACGACCATGGTTCCGTGCTGTGCGCGGGGCTGCGCGTTCCCGTCATTCCCGTGAAAGTGGACAGGGAGCAGCAGTGGGCGGATTTCGCCATCGTCTCACGGGAGAAACCGCGGCAAACGGGAAAAACGGCCTTCCCCGCCAAACAGGAGAAGGGCACATCCGGCCACGGGCGGCGGAACCGCTGACGGCATACGCCCGTATATGGAAACAATCCCATACGGGAGTCAAATCCGATTCTCCCTGCAGCAGAATCAAATCTGCATTATCCTACACAATTTTTCTTGAAGTAAATTGTATTTTTCATGTATAGAATAACCGTTGTTTACTTGTGAATCCGACCTCACGCCTATGAATTCAGGACGCTGACTCCGTAAGTAAGCACCATATGAATGCTGAATGCCAAGGTCCGCTCCCGGGTCTGGAGCGGACCTTTTTCCCGGAAGCCTGTCATGAAGAAACGGGAAGGGCCAACAAGGGTGTCCAATTTACATGACAGCCATTCAGCGCCTCCCCGAACGCACTCCCTTTAATTACGCCGATCTGACCGATTACCGCGAAGGGCAAATCACCAGTCTGGCCCTTATTCGCTCCAAAGGAGTCAACATGACCATTCTGGCCTTTGACAGCGAACAGCTCCTTCCCACTCACCAGACGCCCGGTCCTGCACTGATACAGATTCTGGACGGGACGGCATACTTCACCGTGGGCAATGAAGAAGTTATTCTGCCCCAAGGAAAGAGCCTCCTGATTCCCGCCGGAGTGCCTCATTCCGTCATTGCCCGGGAACGGTTCAAAATGCTGGTTACTTCCATCCTGCCGCTGGACTGACCGGGAAGCCCTCCCCTGAAAATAACGAAGAACCATTCCGGGGAATTGCCACCTGGACATGGATCTGCGGCAAAACCATTCTTTCCAGGCTTCTCCTGACACGGGAATCGCGCAGATACGCAACATGCCGGAACAGGAGGACGGGCGGAAACGGCCTGCTCAGGCCTGGGCCTTTTCTCCTGCGGCCAGCGCCTCAAAACGGGCCAGCACCCAGCAAAGATCGGAAAGGCGGTTCAGGAACAGGGCCGTGTTCACGTTGCTCAGGGCATGATCCAGCCTCAACGCCACCACACGGCGTTCCGCACGGCGGCAGACGGAACGGGCCAGGTCCAAATACGCGGAGCCCAGCGATCCTTCCTTGCCCGGGCGGGCCCAGCCTTTGAAACGGATGTCGCATTCCTTTTCCAGCAAATGGGCCTGTTCCTCCAGCCATGCCACATCTTCCGCTTTAATGCGGGCGTACCCCTTGGCGTCATATTTGGGCAAATCCTCCTCCATCGTGGCCAGTTCCCCCATGGCACCCACCAGGCGAGCCTGGACGCCGTCCAGCATCTCCACCGTCCGGGAGCTTACCCCGGAATGGCGCACCACGCCAATCAGGGAATTTAATTCATCCACCGTTCCGTAAGCTTCAATGCGCGGCGCTGTCTTGGGACTACGCCTGCCGAACATCAGGTCCGTTTCTCCGCTGTCTCCACGCTTGGTGATTACGCTCATACCATGTACCCTACCATGCCCGCGCCGTCCTGCACGCAAAAAAGAAGGCATATTCCGGAGCGGGAGCCAGCGCCATCTTTCCCGGCATGTACCGCACTCTCTATTCTTTTGACATGCAATAAAAACTATATAAGAAGAATGAATAAATGCTTCTGCTTCGTCTTCCTGCCGTTTTCCTCCCTCTCTTCATCAGCTTCCTCTTCGGGGCATGCTCTAAAAAGGAAAGCGCCTTGCTGCCCGGAGAAATAATCGTGAACGCATCGGAACTGCCCGGCCCCATACAGGAATGGAAGACGGATTCGGCCTGTGAAAGATGCCTGACCATCAATCTGGACAATCCGTCCCTTCCCTGGTTCCGCATCGCTGAGGGCATATCGGAGGCTTATGCGCATGGCGTGAATAATCTCCGTTTGAAAAGAGGGGATGCCATCGCGTCCGCCTTTGAAAATGGAATTTGCTGGGATCTTCCCGTCTCCACGGATATGGCCCCGGAATCTGATCCAGAATCTGAAAAAGGCATGAACCCGGACATTCCCTGCCTTCCCGACGATGCCGTTCTGGAACATCCTTTCCGTGAAGATGACTTTCTTGTTTTCAACAAAACACCTTCCCGGAAACCCGTTTATCCCATCGTGAAATTCATCCGGTCCCCTTACCCGGAAAGAGGGAACTACCAGCTTGTTTACTGGCGTATCCAGAAAAAACCATCCGGTCCATCCCGGAAAAACGACCTTCAGGCTTTCGCCAATATGGCAAATGAACATATCAACCAGCGCAGAGCATTCATTTTCCTCATTGAGAACGAAACACCCTGCGGAGAAGTATTCGACTATCTGAATGCCATTGACGGGAGAGACACGCTGGTGGGCGTAACCTTTTCCCGTGAAAATGAATAACGTCTCCCAACAAGGATTCATCAGGGCCTTCCTCCCTCCGCTCATCATCATGACACGTCAGGCCGTTTGAAACTTTTCCCAACGGCTGTACAACCCCTGCATGACTCGGACAAGAGATGAATTGGCGGCGGAAACCGCACCATCCGTCAAAGCGCCTCTCTGGACGCGAGACTACATCCTGGCCTGTTGCGCCAACTTAATGACGGGGCTGGCCTTCTATGAACTGGTGCCCGTTCTCCCGCTGTATCTGACGGGGCAATTGCAGGTCTCCTCCGGCTGGCTGGGCTGGATTATGTCCATTTATGTTCTGGCCGCCATTATCTCCCGCCCCTGGTTCGCACACCGGGTGGATACCGGAGACCGCAAGAAGATTTACATTACGGTTTACATTATGCTGGCTCTGTCCTTTTCAGGGTATGCTGCGGCCGCCACCGCCCTGGCGTTTTTCCTGACGCGCTTCATACAGGGCCTGATCTGGGGAGGCATGACCACCTCCGGCCCGACAATGGCGGTGGATATCATCCCCCCTGTCCGCCGCGGGGAAGGCCTGGGCTTCTTCGGCATGACAATGACGCTGGGCATGTGCCTGGGCCCCGTCATCGGCCTTCAGGTATACCAGCAGTACGGCTTTTACGTGATTACCTGGAGCTCCCTGCTCCTGTGCCTGGCCGGAGCGGGCATTGCGTCTCTCATCCGCGTTCCCAGGAGCCCTGTTCAGGAGCCCGTGTATGAAACGCCTAAAAAGGTACTGGACCGTCTTGTGCTGCGCGTGGGCATTCCGCTGGCGGTGAACGTGATGATCGCCACCTTCTCTTATGGCGTGGTGGCCGTGTATTCCGCCCTGTACGGGGAAATGCACGGGTTCAAATACGCCGGGCTGTTTTACGCGCTGATGGGGCTGGGCATGCTGGTCTCCAGGTTCATGGTAGGCAGGCAAATCGACCGCGGACGCGTGGCGGAGCTTTCCGTCATCTCCCTGAGTATCCTGACCGTCAGTTTCGGCGCACTGGCGCTGGCGCCGCTGGAATGGATCTATTACGCTTCCGCCATCCTCATCGGCTTTGGCTTCGGCATTTTCATCCCCACGTTCCAAACCATGAAACTGAACATGGCGGACCGCGGCCACCGGGGAGCCGTCAATTCCACATTTTTCACCGCTTTTGACATCGGGGTGGGAACAGGCATGTTCCTGGGAGGCAAAATTTACGCGTACCTGAACCTGAACTGGGCCTTCGGAACGGGAGCCCTGCTGAATTTGCTGGCGATCGTATATTTTTACCGCATTTCCCTGGACCACTACCGGAAAAATAAATTGGGCGTGGATTCGGATTGATTTTCCTTCCATCTCTGCCGTTCTCTCTCAGCTTCATGCAAAAGCCCCCCCCGCAATGGCATCCGGCCCGGCAACGCTTCATTACCCTGCATTTACTGATGGACACTGCCGGGAACCCATGCCATGCTTCAGCTTCTTCCATGACTGGGGGGAAAGACAACGGCAAAAAACGGAATAAAAACAGGCTGCGCCAATGGGTCTCCATTCTGGCTATTCCCGTCTTTCTGGCAGGAACGGCGCTGTTTTCTTTCCTGTGGAACGTTCCCATGGACAAACTCGCGGCTCCCCGCGCAGCGGATGCTCCCGTTGCCGTTCTTTTTAGAGAGCCTTGCTCGCCCGCCGTGCGGACCATATCCAAAGATTCCTCCCTTCATCCGTCAATTTTTTCCCTGATCAAAAATTATGTGGGAACTGTCACCAATGCCGGGCGCCTCGACTTCTCCAGCCATGTCCCGCAAGAGGTGGAAATACGGATGGAAGGGCTTTCCATCGGCCTGAGCCCTTCCCTGGCCGTTTTCAACTTCCGAACCAAATACGGATTCAGCATGCAGACAAGCAGAAAACCGGACGCCTCCGACCGGGCTATTTACCAGTGGATGAAAAACAGGATGAAGGCGGAAAAACGGGAGAAATAAGGAAATATGGACACAGGTATCGAACGGAATGAACCCGCTGTTGTCTAATCATTTACCTTCCCGGAAAAGCCGGAGGACAGTAGCTCCCCAGCCCAGGGAGCCGCTGCTCCCGTACCGGAAGGCGACTCCATACAGCGTTTATGAAGCGTATTTACCACGGACCATGGACACTGGCCGGACTGGCATGCGCCATTTTGGCCGCAGTCGCCATGCTCTCCTTTTTTTCCTGCGGGGAAAAAGGCCAGGCAAGCAGTAATGACAAACCTCATATGGACAACAAGGATTTAAAAACGATTTACCTGGCGGGAGGCTGTTTCTGGGGAGTGGAAAAGTACTTCTCCCTGATACCCGGCGTTAAGGAAACGGAAGCGGGATATGCCAACGGCTCCACGGCTTCTCCCACGTATGAAGAAGTATGCAGCGGGAAAACGGGCCATGCGGAAACGGTAAAAGTAGTATTTGACCCGGAAGAACTCAGTCTGCCCTTTCTTCTGGAACAGTATTACTCCATTATTGATCCTGTTTCCGTCAACAAACAGGGAAACGACAGGGGAATTCAATACCGCACGGGCATCTATTACGCGGATGAGAAGGACAAACCTGTTATAGAAACGTCCCTGAAAAGGCTCCAGCAGCACTTCACGCAGCCTCTGGCAATTGAAGTTCAGCCCCTCCGCCAATTTTCACGGGCGGAAAAATACCATCAGCGCTATCTGGATAAAAACCCTGGCGGATACTGCCATATTCCACCCGCCAAATTCCGGGAAGCGTCCCAGGCCCGCGAAAACGAACCTGTTTATCGGAAAAAACCGGACGAAGAGCTGCGCCGCATCCTGACACGCGAGCAATTTGCCGTCACGCGGAATAACGCGACGGAACCTCCCTTCCGCAATGAATATTTCAATAACGACAGACCTGGCATTTATGTGGACGTCACGACAGGCGAACCTTTATTCCTGTCCACGGACAAGTTTGATTCAGGCTGCGGCTGGCCCAGTTTCTCCCGCCCAATCAAAGAAGAACTGATTCAGGAAAAACAGGATTTCTCCCATGGCATGAGGCGCACGGAAGTCCGCAGCAAAACGGGAGACGCCCACCTGGGCCACGTTTTCACAGACGGCCCGAAGGAACAGGGCGGACTGCGCTACTGCATCAACAGCGCCTCCCTGAAATTCATCCCGGAACAGGAGATGGAAGCGCAGGGTTATGGAAAATACCTGCCCCTGCTTCGCCGGGCGGGAACAGACAGAAACGCTGCGGAAAAATAATCCGGAAGGAAAACAGGGAATGCCATCCCTCCTTTTCCATTAATCCTTTACAACCCGGAGGAACACACGGGCAGCCCGTTCATTCCCCAAGTTCTACGGTCAAGCAGACGGCTTCCTTCCATGCCGCTGCCGATGAATGAATATGATACAGTCGGCAGCGGCATGGAGGGTTCGGGTTGCTGAGGCAATGCGACTTGCGGCAAGTACCGTTTATCTACATGCCGTTTATTAAAATAGCGGCGGGCGGCGTTTTTTTGTTTAAAAAAATGAGTTTTTTTAAAGCGGGAAACTTTTCTTCCGGAAAAGCGCCCGGAAATTTTCCGGGCATTACTGTACAATCGTAACGGGCGTGCCTACCTTAACGGTTTTGAAAAGCGGCACGCAGGAAGAGCGGGTCATGCGGATGCACCCATGGGATTGGGGCGTCTGGAAAACAGGGCCTACGTGCATCCCGATGCCGCTGTCCGTCAGCCGCATGAAGTAAGGCATGGAGGCATCATACAAATTGGAAACATGATGCACCGACTTTTCCGTAATGCGGAAATGGCCCACGGGCGTGCGGTGGGAAGCCTTACCCACGCAAACGGGAAAATCCATGGCAACCTCATCCCCCACCATCAACTGGCCCCTTTGACGTCCGCGGCTGATCACCACGCGCGTATTGCCCGGGGTGGCCTTTTTCATAGTATCCGTATCCATCCATTCATCGTGCACCTCCGTATAATCAATTCCTGCCACGACCACCCTCGCGTTCGGTCCGTAGGAGGTCATGGGTACGGTTGCAGGCACGGTCAGGGGCACCATACGCAAATTCTCTTCCTGCGGGCCGGAACAGGAAGCCAACGCCAACGCTCCCGTTCCGGCAGTGATTAATAAGATGTTTTTTGCGTTCATCATCTTGAAACCTTTCACAAGGTTGGACAATACTGAGAACTTATTTTCAATGTTCCATGACGCACTCTGTTATTCCTGCGGCATGCATGGAGAAAAAATGCCGGAAAAAATGGAAGCCCCGGCGCAAAGAAAAATTACGCCGGCTTCGGAAGGGGGGAAAAATCCGCTCTCCGTCACACAGATTCCTTGCCTTATCACATTTGGCCTGTATAGTACCCGCGACTGCCAGGAGGGCAGCCGCCTGTTTACAGTTAACCCTCTATTCCGCATCATGACCAAGATTGCCAAGAGCACGTTCACCACGGGAGCCGGAACCCCGGGACAGTTTTATTCACTGCCAGCCTTGGCGGAAAACGGCTATCCCCGCCTGAACCGCCTTCCCGTTTCCATCCGAATCGTTCTGGAATCCCTGCTCCGCAATTGCGACGGCCTGAAAGTGACTGAAAAGGATGTGGACAACCTGGCCTCCTGGAATGCCAACAATCCCGGTTCCTATGAAATTCCGTTTACGGTAGCCCGCATTGTCCTGCAGGACCTGACAGGCGTCCCTCTTCTGGTGGACCTGGCGGCCATGCGCTCCGCCGTAGCAGGCTTGGGAAAAGACGCCTCCGTCATTGAACCTCTGGTCCCTGTGGACCTGGTGGTGGACCACTCCGTCCAGGTGGACTGGGCAGGATGCACGGATGCTCTGGAAAAGAATCTGGATATTGAATTCCAGCGCAATGCGGAACGCTACGAATTCCTCAAATGGGGTCAGCAGGCTTTTCAGACTTTTTCCGTGGTTCCTCCGTCCGTGGGCATTGTCCACCAGGTCAATCTGGAATACCTGGCGCAGGGCGTGATGGAAAAAGACGGCGTTTACTTCCCGGATACCCTGGTGGGGACGGACTCCCATACCACGATGATTAACGGCATAGGCGTTGTGGGCTGGGGCGTGGGCGGCATTGAGGCGGAAGCCGGAATGCTCGGCCAGCCCGTCACGTTCCTGGTGCCGGAAGTAGTGGGCGTCCATATGACGGGAGAACTCCGCGAAGGAGTGACCGCCACGGACCTGGCGCTGCATGTCACCCGGATGCTGCGCCGCCACGGCGTCGTAGGCAAATTTGTGGAATTCTTCGGAGACGGGGCGGCGGCCCTGCCTCTGGCAGACCGGGCCACCGTAGCAAACATGGCCCCGGAATACGGCGCCACCATGGGCTTCTTCCCCATGGACGAACGCTGCTCCGACTATCTGCGCCAGACAGGCAGGAGCGAAGAGGCCATCACCACGTACGAGAACTACTTCAAGGCGCAGAACCTGTGGGGAATGCCGCGCAACGGAGATCTGGACTACACGGACCAGCTGGAACTGGAACTGTCCGCCGTGGAACCGGCCGTCTCCGGCCCCAGGCGCCCGCAGGATCACATTTGCTTGAACTCTATCAGGGACAGCTTCCGCAAGCTTGTCAGCATGCCCGCGGCGGAAGGAGGCTACGGCAAGAAGGAATCTCCGGAAGTTACGGTTTCCATGCACTCCCCGGCGGGCGTTCCCGTCCCGGTGGACGGCTTCAGCCAGGAAGCGAAGCTGAAAGACGGCAGCATCCTCATCGCCGCCATCACCTCCTGCACCAACACGTCCAACCCGGGCCTGATGCTTGCCGCCGGGCTGCTTGCCAAAAAGGCGGTTGAACGGGGCCTGAAAGTGCCTCCGCATGTAAAAACGTCCATTGCCCCGGGTTCCCGTATCGCCTCCGACTACTTTGCGGCCAACCGCCTTCAGGAATCCCTGGACGCTCTGGGCTTTGAAACCGTCGGCTATGGCTGCACCACCTGCATCGGCAACTCCGGGCCGTTAAATCCGGAACTGGAACAGGCCGTCCGGGACAATGACATTGTCGCGGCCTCCGTCCTGTCCGGCAACCGCAACTTTGAAGCGCGCATCCATGCCTCCATCAAAACCAACTTCCTGATGTCCCCCCCGCTGGTCGTCGCCTTCGCTCTGGCCGGCCGCGTGGATATTGACTTCCAGACGGAACCGCTGGGCACGGACCGCAGCGGGAACCCCGTATTTTTGAAAGACCTCTGGCCCAGCTCCGGGGAAATTGCGGAAGCCGTTGCCAAATCCCGTAATCCGGAAGCATACCGGGAGCTTTACACCATCACGCCGGACAAGAATCCCCGCTGGGCAGCCGTGTACGCGCCGGAAGGCTCTGTCTTCCAGTGGAATGAACACTCCACCTACATTCAGGACCCTCCCTTTTTCAGCGGCTTCAACGGCCAGCCCCGCATACTGGCGGATATCATGGATGCCCGCCCCCTGGGCATTTTCGGCGATTCCGTAACCACGGACCACATCTCCCCTGCCGGAGCCATCCGGGAAACAGGGCCCGCAGGGCTGTACCTGCAGGGCATGGGAGTGGACAGAAAAGATTTCAACTCCTTCGGCTCCCGCCGCGGAAACGACCGCGTGATGACCCGTGGCACCTTCGCCAATGTCCGCATTAAAAACCTGATGGTAGACGGCACGGAAGGCGGTTACACGCTGTATTTCGGCAACCGCGCCGTTCCCGCCCCGGACAAGGAAATAACCCCTGCCGCGGGAACGCCTGCCTTCATCTATGATGCAGCCATGGCTTACGCTCAGGACGGCGTCCCTCTCATCGTCATCGGCGGAGAAGACTACGGCATGGGCTCTTCCCGCGACTGGGCGGCCAAGGGAACTAACCTGCTGGGCGTCAAGGCCGTCATCACCAAGAGCTTTGAGCGCATCCACCGCTCCAACCTGATCGGCATGGGCGTCCTGCCCCTCAACTTCGCCGACAAGGCGGACTATGACCGCATCGCTCCGTTGAAAGACGCCACCTTCTCCATTCTGGGCCTGAACAACGGCATCGCTCCGCGCCAGCAGGTTACCCTGCGCGTACAGCCCGCAGACGCGGAAGCGTTTGACGTGCCTGCCATCGTCCGCATTGATACGCCTATTGAAAAAGAATACTATCTGGCGGGCGGCATCCTGCAATATGTCCTTACCCAAATCCTCAAATAACGGGGTATGTGCCGGGCGTTCCCGGCACGGCTTCCCCTCGCGGACGGACCCCCTTCTGAAGGCGCGGCCCGTCTGCTTCATCCGCACCGGATATACCTGCAACTTCACGGCACGGCCTGATTAGTTCATCCGAACTAATTCCAAATTCTTCTTGCAATCCTTCCAGGCTGTTCCTAGAACAAACGTATGGAATATAGATTTGTCCGGACGGGCTTTTTTGCCGTATTCGCCGCCCTGACGTTCTGCAGTTGTTCTCAGAACGATAAAATGAGGCCGCCGGCCGTCTCCTTTAAAATTCAAAAGGCGCCGGTAGTTCCCCGCACACCCGGCCAGATGGGCCGTGAAGTAGGCATTAAAGTTTCCTACATGCCCAAAAACACGTATGCCCGCAAGCGCGCTTCCTCCATGCGACCCCGCTTCATCACCATCCACAGCACCGCCAACCCCAAAGGAGACGCCAATGCCCACTCCCGTTACCTGAACAGCGGCAAGTCCCGCAGCCTGAACTGGCACTTCACTGTGGACCAATTCGGAGCCTACCAGCACATCCCCACTACGGAAACCGGCCACCATGCGGACCATTCCGGACCGGGAGACCAATACTCCGTAGCCATTGAAATGTGTGAATGCACCACGCACAACCCTGTCGTCATCTACAACAAGACGGCCAAGCTGGCGGCGCTGCTGATGATGCGCTACAACGTCCCCCTGCGTAACGTCGTGCCTCACAACTACTGGTCCGGCAAGAATTGCCCCGCCCCGCTGATGACTAATGGGCGCCCCGGGTACAAATGGAGCTGGTTCATTTCCCGCGTGGATTATTACTACCGCTGCCTCCAAGCCGGAAAGTAATCATCCGGATATCTTGAACTACCGGCGCTTTTTTCAAGGCAGGGAAATCAGCATATTCCCTGCCTTTTCAAATTCCGCTGTCTTTTCTAAACCTTCTCCAGAAAAAAATCCATCCTCGCCCTATCTTTGCCGTTCCTGGGCATTCAAACAGCAATCTCCTGTCTTTCAAATGCATTTGCACCTCTCTCACCGTAACATGATAAAAGGAAGAAAAGGGAAATGTTCATTATTCAACAAAGCACAAAAACGGACGCGCAAAAGAAAACAAACAGGTATAGTACATTTCATAGTTCTCCTTGAGCAGCCGTGGCTGCTTCCTGCGCAGAAGCACAGAATAGCTTCCGCTTTCTGACGTAAACGGAGAGCATGAACTCCACACCGCTTATTCCATGAAAAAACTTCTATTCCCAGCCATAATGGCCTGTTTTTCCATCTCCTTGGTGGAATCCTCATTAGCCACACCCCCTCCGTCCCTGAAAACGGCGGCAATTATAGATGCGTCCGCCCCGGAAGCGTCCACCCGCTGGGGAAAAGCGAATGTGTACGAATATCCTGTTCCTTCCGTTGCCCCGTATCAAGGCAGCCGCAAAACTTTCTTCGGGAAACCTCTCGGATTCGATGTATCCGGGCTTCTTGAAAAAAAAGACTGCCAGGTCAAAATCACCTTTCTGGGGGATGCTCCGAGAACCCTTTCCGTTGACTTCAACGGCGCCGACTTCGACAGCCAGTTGGAACGGGAGAAATTCAGAGTCTCCCTGCAGAAAGGCGTTCCGGTGACCAAAAGCTGGACGGTTCCGGCCTCAAAACTGCAGGACGGCACACTGTCCCTCGCCATCAACTGCATTGCCGGGCCCAACGCCGTAGCCCAGAAAATCGAAATCATGACGGAAAACGGAAAGCCTTTGACCGTCCGGGCAAAAAAAAGATTTGAGGATATCACGGATGAAGATCTGGAAAAAATGGTCACCCCTCTTCCGCGCATTTCCCCGCGGCCGGAAAACGTTCCGGGAACGTCCTCTCCTCTGCTGTCCCTGAACGGGCAATGGGAATTCTCCGCAAATGACGACGGCAGCTTCAGCCCCATCCGGGTTCCCGGAGAATGGACCATGCAGGGATTCCGCGTGCCGAAAGGCAAAGCGGCCCGCTACCGGAAAACATTCCAGATTCCCGCGGACTGGAAGGGACGTTGCATCCGTCTCCGTTTTGACGCAGTGCACTCCGTCTGCACAGTCTATGTCAATGGGAAAGAAATCGGTTCACATGTCGGGGGATTCGTTCCCTTTGAGCTGGACGCCACCGGATCCGTTCAGCCCGGACGGCAGAACGTCATGGAAGTAAAGGTTCAAAGCGAATCCGACTCCGACGAGGTTTCCTGCCTGTCCTCCTATGCCTCCCATCAGGTGGGCGGGCTGGTCAGAAAAGTGACTCTGTTTGCGCTACCCGCCGTCCACATCGCCTCGGAAAACACCCGTACCACGCTGGATTCCTCCTGCAAAGACGCGCGGCTGCATTATACGGCGGATATCGTCAATACTGCCGATGCCCCCCGGAACGTCCTCCTTACCGTCACGCTGAAGGATAAAAACGGCAACACGGCCGCCACAGAAACCAAAAACATCCGGCTGTCCGCCGGAGAAACCGTTCCTGCCGAATGTGTCCTGAACGTTCCGAACGCCCGGCTCTGGACAGCGGAAACACCTTACCTGTACACGCTCTCCTGTGCTCTGGCAAGTGAAGGAAAGGAATTGGTCAGCCATTCGCTCAAGACCGGCTTAAGACAAGTGGAAATCCGTGGGAACCGTATGATGATCAACGGGCATCCCGTCAAACTCATGGGAATCTGCCGCCACGAAGTCCATCCCCTGACCGGGCGGAGCATTTCACCGGAATTATGCAGAAAAGACGCGGAGCTTTACAAAAACGCCAATGTCGCCCTCGTCCGGACCTCCCATTACCCGCCCAGCGAGGAATTTCTGGCGGCCTGCGATGAACTGGGCCTGTTCGTGGAAGCGGAATCAGCTTTCTGCTGGGTTGGTACGTTCAGCAACTTCTGGGCTTCCGAAAGTTACATCAATCCGGCGTTCTTTCCCCTTCTTCTTCAGGGGAATCTGGATCATCTGGCCGCGTACCGCAACCACCCCAGCATCATCTTCTGGTCCATGGCCAACGAATCCGCGTGGTCCCACCTCTGGAAAAAGGTCATGGACGTCATGAAGCGCCATGAAAAAAGCCGGCCTATCGCTTTTCATGACAACTACCGTCCGGGAACGGACAAGCCGGGCAACCAGCCTGACCTGGCCAATTACCACTACCCCTCGGAAAACAATCCCGACTCCTGGAGCCGGGAAACACGCCCCGTCTGGTTCGGGGAATACGCCCACCTCCAATGTTACAACCGTGTGGAGCTGGCAACTGACCCCTTTATTCAGGAGGATTGGAGCCGCCCCCTGCAGAGGATGGCGGATCTCATGTGGGAACAGCCCGGATGCCTGGGCGGCACCATCTGGAGCGGTATTGACGATGTTTTCCACCTGCCGGACGGCAATCTGTGCGGCTATGGCCACTGGGGGCCCATTGACGGCTGGCGGCGTACCAAGCCGGAATACCACGGCATGCGCATGGCTTACTGCCCGGTCAGATTCCTGGCGGTTCGGGCCAAGGCCGGAACTCCTGTGGAACTGGACATCCAGAACCGCCAGAACTTCCTGAATATGAGTTCCAACACCATTGAATGGAACGCCGGCGGCAGGAACGGGCGCATTTCCCTCAATCTGGAGCCTCACGCCAAAGGAACGCTCACGCTTCCGGCATTCGGCGCGGGGGAAAAAATAACCCTTTCCGTCAAATCTCCGGATGGTCGGGAAATAGCCAGAGAAGTCATCACCGTAGAGGGAAGCGCCCCGGATGCGGCTCCCTCCCCGGGCAAAGGAGGAACATGGGCTTTGACTTGCAGCGGAAACGAGCTGACCAACGGCCGCGGATTCCGCATTCCCCTGCCCGTCCCCGCCGTCTATGCGCTGAACGGAGCCGGCGGCACCAAAATGAACAATATTGTCTCCACGGACATCCACGTCCCTGCCTGGGAATGGAAGCGCCTCCCGGATCAGGACGGCGCCATGCATTTCGAAGGCTCCGGCACGCTGGGCCGCGGCAAGCTGGAGCTGGTTCCCGAAGCCAACGGAAAACTCCGTGTCCGCTACGGAATCACTCTGGCTAAAGACGTCAATCCCCGTCAGTGGGGGCTGGCATTCACCCTTCCCCGGGACTTTGACGCCATCCGCTGGAATCGCCGTTCCCACTGGTCCTGGTATCCGGCAGACCATATCGGCCGCCCGGAAGGGCAGGCGAAAGCCAATCCCTCTGCCCGCAAATTTATTGAAGAACCCGGACAACAACCTTCCGGCCTCTGGAAGGATTACAGTAATGCGTTAGGTTCCAACGATTTCCGCTCTACCAAAGTAAATATCATCCGGGCTTCCCTGCTCCATGGGGAGACGGCCTTCTCCATCACCCCTGCCGGGGCAGGAACACCCCCCCAGCACGTGCGGGCCTGGATAGACGGAGACAAGTGCCGCGTGCTTGTAGCCGGGTTTAACACGGGGGGAATCGACCGTTTCTTCAACACCCACTATAGCCGGGAACGCCGTCCCCTGAAAAAGGGAGACGCCATATCCTCGGAATTCGTCATAGAGACGGAACCGGCTGCTCCTGAAAAAGGAAAAACACGCTGAACATTCCTTCAGAACAGGATAAAAGTTCCCTTGCCATCCCGTAAAATTGCATGGGAAAAATGCTGCCGGACCCGGAAGCGTAACAAATGAAGGGCCGGTTGGCGGGAAATTTTCCCGCCAACCGGTTTTTAATCGCTTTTTCCATAGAAAGGGCCTGGCAAAAACCATTTGCCCGCCGTTTTACAAAATTATTCCACTCTTCATTCCTGCCGGGGCGTCTCTCTCCGGTTTATCCGCTCCAGTTCATCGCCGGAACGAACCATTCCTTACCTCCGCAATTCCAATAAATAAAAACAGCATTGCCATGTTTGCTTCATATCAAGCCCTGCAAATTCTTATGAATAAAAAATGCCTTCATGTACTACTCTGCCTCCTGCTGCTTCTGGCGGAGGGAAAAGCTTACGCCGATCAATCCGGCAATTGGAAAACGGCTGCTGTTATTGATGTTCAAGACCCTGTTGAAGCTGCAAAATGGGGTGAATTTGAAATTTACGAATTCCCCGGAGACAGCGTTGGCTCCTATAAGGGAAACCGGAACGTATTTTTTGGCAATCAGCTTGAATTTGATGTTGAAGGACTGCCCGACGGCAGGGAATGCCGCGTGGTCGGAACGTTTCTGTCTGAAAAACCGCGCATATTGACTTTGGATGGCAATGGAACCGAGTTTGAATCACGCCTGGTTCTTGAAAAGGGACTTCCCGTTACCAGAAGCTGGGTGATCCCTTCCTCCCGGTTATACGGCGGCAAACTTTCCCTGACCATCAGGGCGGCATCCGGCCCCAACGCCGTTTTGCAGAAACTGGAAATCCAGACGGCGGACGGGCAGGCTCTCCGGCCCGGAGCGCGCAGGAAATTCAGGGAAGCCACCCATGAAGAATTGGAAAATCTTGTTATCCCCTTACCTTCTGTTACCCTCCGTCCGCAGACAGTATCCGGCGTCAAGATTCCCATGATGTCCCTGAATGGAACATGGGAATTTTCTCCTGAGGGAACCGGAACATTCAGACCGATCCAGGTGCCTGGCGAATGGAAAATGCAGGGGATAGATGTCCCCGCAAAAAGCTTTGCCTTATACAGGCGCTCCTTTGATGTTCCTGAAGATTGGAGAGGAAAACGGATCAAGCTGAGGTTTGATGCTGTGCATGCCGTGTGCGAAGCATTTGTCAACGGGAAAAAAACCGGCGGCCACGAAGGGGGATTTGTTCCGTTTGAACTGGATATTACCCCGGCTGTCAGTTTTGGTAAGAAAAACGTATTGGAGGTACGTGTTCAAAGTGAGTCTGTAGCCGACTCCGTAAGCTGTATTTCCCAGTATGCCTCCCACCAGGTAGGCGGCATTATCCGCAAGGTAACGCTTTTTGCCGTGCCGGAGGTGCATCTGGCTTCGGAGAATAACTGGACCACCCTGGATGCTTCTTTCAAGAATGCCGTGCTGCATTATACCGCCGAGGTTCGGAATGACGCCCATGCGGAACGCCAGGCGACTCTATCCGTCCATTTGAAAGACGCCGACGGCAGGATCATCGCAAGCCGGGAACAAACTGTCACTCTGTCCGCCGGAAAAACGGAACCGCTTGATTTTGAATTCGTTGTTCATGACGCCCATCTCTGGACTTCCGAAACGCCTTACCTCTATACAGTGGAAAGCATGCTGCAAAGCAATGGAGACTCGATAAGCCCCAAGCCGCTGAAAGTAGGGCTCCGCCAAATTAAAATAAATGGAAACAGGCTTATCGTTAATGGATTGCCTGTTAAGCTAATGGCAGTCAACCGTCATGAAATACACCCGCTTCGCGGCCGCAGTCTGACCCCGGAATTGTGCCGGGAGGATGCCTTATTGTTCAAGGCCGCCAACGTCAACGCCATTCGCACATCCCATTATCCGCCCAGCGAAGAGTTTCTGGAAGCCTGCGATGAAATAGGACTGTTTGTAGAATGTGAAGCCGCCGTTTGCTGGATTGAACACCATGCAAGCCCCATATGGAAAAAATGGGATTATTTGAATGCCCGATATTTCCCTTACTTCCTGCGTCCTGGCCTGGAGATGCTGGCCGCCTACCGGAACCATCCCTCCATTTTATTCTGGTCCCTGGCCAATGAATCCAAATGGAGCCCTCTTTGGGCAAAGGTGCTGCAAGTATTCAAACGTTATGAACAAACACGCCCGTGCGCTTTTCATGATCAATGCTGGGGAGGGTTCAACAACGCCCATAGCAAAGCTGATATTGCGAATTACCATTATCCTTCTGAAAATAATTCCGATGCCTGGAGCAAAAAAGGCCGGCCCGTCTGGTTTGGAGAATACGCCCATCTGCAGTGCTACAACCGCCGTGAATTGGCGACGGACCCCGGAATACAGGAAGACTGGAGCCGCCCGCTGCAACGCATGGTGGATTTAATGTGGGAAGAACCAGGTTGTCTCGGCGGCGCCATTTGGAATGGCATTGACGATGTATTCCATCTGCCGGACGGCAACCTGTGCGGATACGGCCACTGGGGGGTTATTGATGCCTGGCGCCGTGAAAAACCTGAATATCATGGCCTGAAAATGGCTTATACGCCGTTCCGCGTCTTTTCTCTCCGGGCTGAGGAAGGATTGCCGCTGCGCCTGTTTGTGCAAAACCGGCAGAATTTTCTCAACCTGAAGGATAACAGGATTATTTGGGAATCCGGAAGCAAATCAGGTGAACTAAAAGCCGAGCTGGCACCGCACGCCAAAGGGGAGCTGCGCGCGGATATCCCTTTGAAAACGGGGGAGAAGCTCACCGTGACGGTAAAAGACCCCCAGGGCCGGGAAATTGCCCGTGAAACGGCAGTTGTTGGCGGGAGTGCCGGGGAAATCGAAAAAAAGGACCGTTCCAATACCAAAAGCCTTCCGGTAGGTGTCCACGCGGATAAGGCCCTGCTGGTTCTCGAACAAGGCCTAACGATACCTTTACTCGTGCCTATGGTGTTGGCTTTGAATGGAGAAGGTGGTATAAACGGTCCTGCCGGGACAACTTTATCCAATGAAGTGGACGCCTTCACCCCTATCGGGGACTGGACCTGGATGCGTGATATGTCCCGAAACGATGAAATTGCTTTTACCGGCAGAGGCAAGCTGGGAACGGGCCTGCTGAAACTTGTTCCGCAGAAAGACGGCCGCATGCTCATCCGTTACATGGTCAAGATAAATGAAGACATCAACCCCCGTCAGTGGGGGCTGGTATTTACCCTGCCGCATTCGTTTGACACGATCTCCTGGAATCGCCAATCCCACTGGTCCTGGTATCCGGAACACCAGATCGGCCGCCCCGCGGGCAGTGCCAAAGCCAATCCCGTGAACCGCAAGGAGGTGGAAATACTGGGAGTAAAACCGGGAAACGTCTGGAAAGATGACAGTAATAAGTTGGGTACTAATGATTTCCGTTCAACAAAAATGAATATCCGCGCCGTCTCCCTGAGCACGCCCGCGGGAATGGCGCTGACTGTGGCTCCTGCGGACAGACAGGCAAGGAATGCGCAATCCGTGCGCGCCTGGGTAGATGGGAAGCAGGTTCACGTTCTTGTAGCCGGGTTTAATACAGGCGGTGCGGACGGTTTTTTCGGAGCCCACTACAGCGCTGAACGCAAGCCTCTTAAGAAGGGAGAAACGATATGCTCCGAATTTATTGTTGGACAGGAAACAACCTGCGGTCTCAAACCGGAATAGCTCTTTCATCCTCCAGACCGGAGGGCATGCGCTCAACCGGCCCGCGCATTCCCGTTCGGAAACTATCGGGCAAGGCCCAAGAGCGGCATTGGCAAACCATGTTGCGGCCTCATTCCCTGAACCTTGTCAAAACGGAACCTGAGCCTCCTGAAGAAGACCGCCCTGCAGAACATCCGTGCCGGAACAGGAAAAGAAAATGTTTATAATCCAGCAAAATTGTATCATGAACGCTCTGGAAATGGAAATATGATATACCATGATTGCATGGTTTACCCCGCGGATGTTGTTCCGCGGGAAACCCGGCAAAATATATTTATTGCTATTTTACTTTATGAAGACGTACCTCATCCCCGCCATCGCTCTCGCTTGCGGCGCGCTGCCTCTTCAGGCGGCGGCCCTCCTGGGAGAAACGGAATGGTCTTGCAACATTAACATTGACTCTACCCGTAGTGATGCTTTCGGCGCTGTTTCCGGATGGAACAATGTCGAAGTTGGTCAAATATCCCAAGACAACCAGACAACCATCTCTGCGAAAACAACCGTGCTCAAAAATACAGCGGGAATCTCTGTTGGAATCATCACGATTACCGGAGCGCCGGGTTCATCAGCAGGGAGCTGGTCCGGATCAGGCGCATCCGGATCTTCTGTCAACTGGTACCATGGATTGCCAAACGGAATAGAAGGTCCAGACCATTACTCGGACGCCGCCGCGGAGGCCATCTGGTCCATCAGGGGAAATTTGACCGTCAATTTTTCCGGGTTGGAAGCAGGATGGTATTCCCTAAGATCTGTTAGGTGCCAGAACAAGTGGTAATTTAAGCATGGCATTGACCATTGACGCGGCTTCTTCCGTGAAAACGTTATCCTACTGGACTTATGGTTCCGGAAACTGGTCGGAAAAAACAATGCTGTCAGACGCTTCCGGTATGGACGCCGGTAATAACACCGTCGGCACACCTGCCGGCCTCTATGCCTCGCTGAACGGATTTTATGTGGATGAATCCGGAACGTTCACTCTGAACATGCTCAGCGACACAACCAGCCACAACACAAATGCCGCGCTTAATTACATGGTGCTGAACAAGCTGGTAGATTCCGTCCCGGAACCCTCTACTTCCGCGCTTGGCCTTTTGGCTCTGGCCGGACTGACTTTCCGCCGCCGGGTATAATCCGCAAAAAAGGGAGAGGGGGGCAGCCGTTTTCCCCCAGAATTTCCCCCCGCTCCCCTTCCGGCAATCCGCTTTTGCAGGGCTATCTCTCTTTTTATACAGCGGGGCGGCTCTGCGCGTTTTCCTGATTCCGGGAACTCCCTTCCCTGCGGAACCGGGAGGGAGAAACGCCAACTCTCCTGGAAAAAAGAGTGGCGAAATACTGGGAGGAACAAAATCCGCATAACGCGGCGATCTCCGTAATGCTCTCCTTCCCGGCAAGCAGGAGTTCCCTGGCGGCTGCAAGCCTGAGTTCAATCAGATAATCCGCCGGGGAAAATCCGGTGGAAGCCTTAACCTTGCTGTTGAAGGAAGAAGGACTCATATTAAAGCGCCAGGCCAATTCCGCGACATTGAATTTGGAGCAAAGATCTTCCTTTAAGGTTGCGGTCAGCATTTCCACGAAACGCTCATCACGCTCCTTGTTGCATTTTCTCCGTTTCAGGATGCGGGCCAGGCGAATTACCAGAGCATCCAGCAAAAGGTGGATCTGTTCCTCATATCCCATTTCCCGCCCATCTATTTCCTGATGGAGCTTCCGGAAAATTTCAATGAGGCCGTTTCCTCTGGGAAGAACGGGATTGGCGTTATGGGCAAACAGCATGCCGGCTTCCCCCTGAATATCCCGGCTGAGCCTCGACCAGTCCCCCAGATCGAGCCGGCCGGAGCGGGAAAAACTCCTGGGCTTCAGGATCATCCATGACAAAATGCCGCGGTCCAGTACTTCATCCGGACTGCCGTGCCTCTCCCAGGGGCAGGTAATAAAAGCCTCTCCGGGGAAAAGCTGGTAACGTTTCCCTTCAACAACCCACTTGTAAGTCCCCTTGACGACATAGTTCAGTTCAATGCCTTCATTATAATGCATATCGAGGGAATGCGGATCTATGCCGGAAAATTTCAGGCACCCTACTTCCCGGAGGTAATGGGAAAACGGAGCCAGTTTGGAGCATGTGTTCCAGTGAACAAAAAGGGAATGTTCTGCATTCATCCAATCAGATTTTATTTCACAATATACATCCTCAGAAAAAAGATGGAAGAGAAAATGTTCATAATCCTGCAAAGTGCAAAAACGAACGCATTGGAAAGCAGAAACCTGTATATTGTGAAGCGTTACCCTTCCTATATCCATTCCCACGTCAACACCCCCTCAACCGCGGGAGCCTTATACGCGCGGGAAGGTGCCATGGGAAAATTCCAGACATCTGAAAAAGAGGGGAATACCCTCTATCCGGCCTCCGTCTCACCCCTCCACCAAACATATTTACTGGCAAAATCATGACCTCCAAACAAAGATTACTGGACTCCATCAACTTCCGGCAACCCGACCGACCGCCCGTATATTGCAGCATCGTGCCGCAACTGGCAGGCCCCATTGCGGACCGCCTGGGCATGACCGCGGAAGCCCCCATAGACTCCCCCATGAGCTCCAACCGCATTTCATGGATGGACCTGATGCTCCGCCTGGGAAGCGACTGTGTCTGCGTAGCCTCCTGTGCGCCGGACAACGCCCCCACCAGAACGCTTGAAAACGGCCTGATGGTCAATGAATGGGGCATCGGCATGCGTAATCATGGCCTTTATGACGACTTTGAACTCCATCCTCTGGCGCACGCGGAATCCGTTTCGGATATTGAGGCGTACGCGTTCCCGGATCCCGACGCTCCCGGCCGGTTCCGAAGAGCGCAGGAGAGCATCGACAAATACGGCAGGGATTACGGCATCATCGGGGATCTGGAATGTTCCATCTTTGAAACCTCCTGGTACCTTGTGGGCCTGGAAAAACTGTTCATGGGCATGGCCATGGAAGAACCGTGGGTGGATGCCCTCTTCGACAAGGTGGCGGACTTCCACACACGGGCAGGCTGCCGCCTGGCAGCCATGGGTGCGGATGTAATCTGGTGCGGCGACGATATAGGATCCCAGAACGGCCCCATGATCAGCGTGGACATGTTTGACCGCTACTTCTTCCCGCGCATCAGCCGCATGTTCGCGGCATTCAAGAAAGTAAATCCGCAGGTGAAAATCGCCTGGCACAGCTGCGGCTCCATCCTGCCGTTCATCCCGCGCTTCATCGACGCCGGCCTGGATATCCTGAACCCCATCCAGCCGCTGGCCGCAGGAATGGATCCCGCATGGCTGAAAGCTACTTACGGAGACCGGCTCGCCTTTTTCGGAGGGATATGCGTGCAGGAACTTCTGCCGCACGGCACGACGGAACAAATCAGGCAGGAAGTCCGGAGACGCGTTTCCATTCTGGGAAAAGGCGGCGGCTACATCCTGGCTCCGGCCCACAACATCCAGGCGGACACGTCCGTGGACAACATCCTGGCCTTCTTTGAGGCGGCCACGGGCAGCAGGCCGTAACCGCGCAACCGCCCCAAAACAATTCATTTTACCCACCCAAAACCATGCCAGATACAAATACGCTCTACGAATCCATCCTTTCCGGCAGGCCCATGCCCGCCCTGGAAGCCACCCGCGCCGCCGTGGAGGCGGGCCTCGCACCTGCAGACATCGTGCACGGCCACATGATCCGCGCCATGGAGGAAATCGGCCGCCGCTTCGAACAGGGACAGGCATTCGTCCCGGAACTGCTGATGGCCGCCCAGGCTATGAAGAAATGCCTGGAATTCCTGAACCCGCTGATGAAGGGAGATGCCTCCGTCCAGGCCGGGCGCATCATCGTCGGCACCGTCAAAGGAGACTTGCACGACATTGGCAAAAACCTGGTCGCGTCCATGCTGGAAGGCTGCGGATTTGAAATCGTCAACCTGGGCACCAACGTCACCAGTGAACAATTCATCACGCCGTCCGGGAACATAAGGCGGATATTCTGGGTATGTCCGCCCTGCTGACGACAACTATGCCTTACATGAAAGAAGTGCTCTCCGCTCTGGAATCCGAAGGGCTGAGGAATTCCGTGAAAGTCATGGTGGGGGGAGCCCCGGTCACGGAAGAATTTGCCCGCTCCATCGGGGCGGACGGGTTCAGCCCGAATGCCAATGCCGCCGTAGCCCTGGCGCGCCGCCTGATGCAGGCAACCGCCTGACCTTCCCGCCATTCTCCAATCCCTGCCGCCGCGTCATGATTCCCCATTTCCCGGATATGCTGCAAACCCGTTCCGTCCCATTCGCTTCCCTTTCCCTGCCTGACGCTGAAGTATGCCGTTACATGGGTTACGGAGAGCATGAGCCGGATCCCCGTATCCTGTCCATGCTGACGGAAATGAAACGGGAGCTGGCCGCGGTCTGCCGGCCGGAATTCGGCTTCAAGACGGCGACGGGAACCATTGACGGCGGGCAAACCCTTCTTTTGGAGGAGCGGCCCATGCACCCGGGCCGCATTATCGTCCACTGCCTCCGCGGAAGTGAATCCTTCTTCCTGCTGGTAGCTACGGCGGGGCACGCCTATGACTCCTGGAGGCATGGCGTGGAACATTCCGGGGACATGGTGCGCCTGCTGGTGGCGGATTCCCTGGGCTCCGCCATTGTGGAAGCCGTGGTTGCCCGCGCCCTGGAAGAATTGGAAGCGCTCGTCTCCCCTCGGGGAATGCACGTATCCAATTCCTATAGCCCCGGTTACTGCGGCTGGGACGTCGCGGAACAAAAAATCCTATTCGGCATGCTTCCACCCCGGTTCTGCGGCATTTCCCTGACGGAATCCTGCCTGATGGTTCCCGTCAAATCGGTAAGCTGCGTAGTCGGAATGGGCCGCAAGTTAAAAAAACAGCCCTACGGCTGCGCCATCTGCCGGAAAAAAGACTGTTACAAAAGGCGCGACGCAAACCATGCCCGCTCCACTCCCATCCAAACACCATGAACAGAAATATGAAACAATGGGTGGAGGAACAAATCGCCTCCACGGAATTCAGGGCGCTGCCCATCCTGTCCTTTCCGGCCGTTTCCCTGATGGGGATCACCGTCCGGGAACTGATCTCCGGCAGTTCACTGCAGGCGCAAGCCATGGAAACCGTGGCGCTGGAGACGAATGCCGCCGCTTCCGTCAGCCTGATGGACCTGTCGGTGGAGGCGGAATGCTTCGGCGCTCCAGTTCATGTCTCCGACGACGAAGTTCCCACCATTTCCGGGAGCATCGTCAGTTCTCTGGAAGATGTGGAAAAGCTGGCCGTCCCCGCCGTGGGCACCGGACGTTCCGGACTCTGCGTAAAAGCCATCGAACAGGCGGCGCGAAACATCAAAGACCGTCCGGTGTTCGCCGGCATGATCGGCCCGTTCTCCCTGGCCGGACGCCTGATGGACATCACCGGCATCATGATGGCCTGCTACGAAGCTCCGGACACCGTCCACGCCCTGTTGGAAAAAACCGTTCTCTTTTTGAAGGAATATGCGCTGGCCTTCAAAAAAGCCGGAGCGGACGGCGTCGTTATCGCGGAGCCGATGGCGGGGCTGCTGTCTCCGGAATTCGGGGAAGAATTTTCCTCCCGCTACGTCAAAAAAATCGTGGAGACCGCCCAGGACGAGGAATTCATCGTCATTTACCATAATTGCGGGGGAAGCGCCGTACGCATGATCAGTTCCATCGTCGGGACCGGTGCGGCGGTTCTCCACTTCGGCAATGCCGTGGACATGGCGGAAGTCATGCCTCAAGTTCCCCGCCATATTCCAGCCCTGGGGAATATTGACCCTGCCGGGGAACTCCGGGAAGGGACTCCGGAATCCATCCGCGCAGCCGTCACGGCTCTGCTGGAAAAATGCGGACGATGGCCCAACTTCATGATCTCCTCCGGCTGTGACATCCCTCCATCCACACCCTGGGAAAATATCCGGGCGTTTTTTGACGCCGTGCGCCTTTTCAACGAAACCGCCGCTTCGGGAAAAAGCGCATGACCGTAACCCCGTCTTTCCATCAACAGGGAGGACTGCTGCCTCCCTGTTGCAAGTCTGATCTGCTTCGTGACAAGCAGAAGTTCTTCCAGAAGAAGAAGCGAGGGATTTGGAAACATGCATTTCCTTCCGTTCCCCGGATATGTTCCCGGCGGAGGGGAAAGAGAAACCACCTTTCTCACCATTTGAAAGCCCTGATGGAACAAACCGATGTTGTTCCCACACGAAACCAGATAGCTATTACTTCCAAATACCACAAAAAATAAACACCATTTTCTTGTCAGAAACATGGCATTTTAGTGGAATCCCGGCCCCGCGGCATACCAGAATTTCCCATTTTATTCCGTATTGTGGATAAATATAAAGAGCCCGCAACTCAACTGTGCCTTTGCTGAACGCCGCAGCATGGCGGCATGCCCCCGGTAAAATCCGCTCCTTCGGGCGCAATTAAAGCCAATCCTGGCAATTTCAACTTTTCCCGAGATGCAAGGTGTTGCTTCTCCGTTGGAACGCCGGACGCTCCGATTCAGTGCCTCATCCTCCCCGGTGTCTTGTCCGGATAATCATTATTTTGTTAGATATTTTTGTAACTATCTATCAAGCAATCATTATATAAAACATATTAAAAATATGTTTACATATATCAAAATTGTCCCATAATTTTAGGATGAAGAAGATATTGCAGTTATTGGGCATTTTGGCCTTTGTTATTTGCAATTATGGGAATGCAAAGGAATTAAAATGTGAATACGAATTAAAAAATTTAAACATAGAGCCAGTCAGGGTAGCCAACGCCAAACGCACTTACACAGTCTATATATCCTGTAAGTATACAAGCGTTCATCACACGGGTGAGACAGGGGGGCCAATACCGCTGCGAAAGACAATTACCCCGGTAGTAACCGGTACAGATGATGAAAAAGAGGGCAAAGCCGAGGCATATGCAGAAGGAGAAAGCACAGTCATCGCAATGGCCCGTCTGCGTTTGACAGAAGAATGCGGTTTGCAATGCGGCAACTGTAACGAAGCAGGCTGCACCTGCGTCGGCTGCAATGACAACATAAATAAATAAAACTGATTAATAAATAAACTGATATGAAACCATTACTGAAAATTGCTTTTTTGTCGATAGCCTGCTTCTCCTGTTTTTGCATTAATAATGCCGCTGGTTCGGAGGATGTAATTCCCGGCAGCCAGAAAATTGACAGGGAAAATTCAATCATCAATCCTATTATTCTTACAGGAATCAAGAAAACAGACGATATCAGAGAATCTCAAAAGGAATATATCAGGAAAAGCTATGAGGGATATGGCATACTAGGGTACATATATACCATGCATGATGGCAAATATATTCAGATTATTTCTATTAGAAATGATCAGGGTCAGGAAAAATTAATCTATTTTGACATGACCGATATTTACAGAAAACTAGGAAAATCGAGAGATAAAAAAACAAGACAAGATATCAAAAGATTGATAGAAGATCACAAGCCGCTGGAAAAAGAGCCAACCGAATCCGTGTGATGGGGTTTGTTCCGCACCGTGGAACTGTCAGATAACGAATAACAACAGCGTTTTTTAATTATTTCTGATAGTTCTGGAAAATTCCCCGGCAGGAATAAATAATCAGCCTTTCTGAAAGACTGGAAAATCCGGAAATACGCCAGGGACAGCGCTCCTGAGAAGAACATTCACGGGCGCTTTCCAGAAAAGAAGGATACCCGTCGCGAAAAGACAGAAATTATTTTCAGGTATTCCGCTTCCTGGCGGATTCCACCAGGCGTCGCCGGGTTTCCCGCCTGGCCCGGAATGCCTGTTCACGTTTTTTCTCCTCCGCCAGAGTCGCCTTCTTTTCGGAATCGCGTAGTTTCCCGTAAAGCAGCGGGTTCATGGCGGCCTCATCTTCCGGGCGCTCATGATAATACACGGGCAGGCCGTCTGCAGCCAGCGCCACATGGTAGTAACGGCCTTTCGCCTTCAAGTCCCTGCCTTTTTTATCCAGCCGGGAAAGAATCACGGCATATCCAAACCCAGGGGCGTTCATCAGTTTCCGCCGTCCGTCGAATAACGCGGCCACGCGCATGTTGTCGTAGTCCAGATTCATGACGCCGCAAACCATTTCACCCTCCGTATTCCAGTACATGACCAGCTTTTTTCTTCCCTGGGAATTGGGCTTGCATGTTTCATAGGCTCCCTTGACGGGGCGGTTTTCCACAAGCAGGGAATAGTCCGCATTCCTGTAATTTTTTGATTCTCTCGCGGCAAGCTGTTCTGCCGGAGGGAGCAGAGAGGAAACGGGAGCACGCATTTCCGTCCGTTCATCAGACAGGCATTTGGAGGGAATAAGAACGCCTTTATCCATATCATAATAAGCGCAGCGGCTCCCCTGATCCAGAACCACATCGAAATTCTTCTGTCCTCTGCCGCTTTCCGGACGCGCCTGCGGACGGAAGTATTCCCGGATACGGACCGGAGGCCCCTGAATGATGGAAAGCGATGTGGCACAAACCGGTCCATCCACTTTTCTGGTTTCCGTTAAAGCTCCGGCATTTTTCTTCCGGGCCATTTCATGATACTGGGGCGAGATATTCTTTTCTACCGGCGGCCACGTCACTTTCTGCAGTTCCTTCATCAGGAAAGGCCAAAGCATCGCGGCCAGTTTCAGGTTCCGGCGCGCCTCCGCTCCCGTCAGAGAAGCCGCAAGTGCGGCGGCTTCCTCATCCAGACGGTTTAACGGAATTCCACATGCCTTCGCCCTACTTTCAGAACTGCCCCGGCCCCTGTGCAGGAATGGAATCTGCCCTTCACCACATCTCCAAATTTGGAAATCCATTCCCGTTCCCCCGGAAAGGCATATTCCTCCGCCGGCGCACAAACCGCGCCGCACCACGCCAGCACAGCAAATAAAAGGAATTTCATCGTCAGGAATCCAGGAGTGCGCTCTCAAGCCAACATACGGGAACAGCCGGAAAGAAGCTTTTTCCCGGCTCTTTTCCCAATCTTCGTTCCCGGCGGCATTTTCCCGCTGCCGTTATTGCTTGCGCCCCTTTTTGGCAGCCCCCCCGGATTTGGAACCTTTCCCGGCAGTTTTGGCGGCGTTCCGGTCCGTCTTCTCCGCCTTGCCTTCCGTTTTTCCGGCAGCGTTTTTAGCGGGATATTTCCTTTCCCGCGGCGGGAATTCAAAACCTATTTTCCCCGTCTTTGCATTGAAGACCAGATAAGCGTCAAACGGGCGCTTGGTACGCTGCGAAATGAACCCCTTCATCAGATCGGATTTTCCTTCCGCCAAAATCTTCAATACCTGGTCCAGCGGGATTTCACGTCCCAGGATAGTCCGGGAAACGGAGACGGCGGCATGTTCCTTTCCAAGGGTCAGGGAAGGAATTTTCCAGGCCTTGGCCGTTTCCATCACATCATGCTCTCCCATGTCCGGGATGGCGACGGAAGCCACTTTTACGGCTTCCTCCACCCCTGCGGCTTCATCTTCCTCCCGCGCCGGGAAGTAAAGCGTGGCCCGGAATTTGTCGTTGAGTTCCAGCCCTGCCTCAAAGGGCTTGCCAAACCGGGAGGTAAATCCGTGAAGAATTCCCGTCCTGCCGTCCACAATAAGGGTCTTCAATTCTTCATCCGTCATGTCGCGGCCGGAGATAACTTTACGGATGCTGAATTTGCAGGAACGGCAGGAAACGGCGTCCAGCGTGTTTTTCAGGCCGTGGGCATGGCAGGAAGGGCAGTCCAATTCCATTTCCGGCAGTTCCACCTGCTGCTGGGCTTCCCGGAAATCCTTCACCCTCTTCACGATTTCCCCGGTCAGGGTCTTAATGCCCTCCATGAAGGAATCCCTCGGCAGGGCGGCCTGTTCCATCTGCTTGAGCTTGTATTCCCATTCCCCGGTCAGGCTGGGGGAGGTGAGCGTTTTCAGGCCGATGCGTTCCAGCAGGGCAATCAGTTCAATCCCGCGGCGCGTCGCCAGAAGTTCGCGGCCGTCCCGGACGATGTATTCCTGGGAAATCAGTCCTTCAATGATGGAGGCGCGGGTGGCGGGAGTACCCAAGCCGCGTTCGCTCATGGCGGCGGCCAGTTCTTCGTCATGCACCAGCTTTCCGGCCCCCTCCATGGCGGCCAGCAGCGTGGCTTCGTTGTACCGGGCGGGCGGCTTGGTCATGGCGTTGCGGATTTCAATCTCACGCAAGGCGGCCTGCTCCCCGTCGCGGACGGGCACCAGTTCTTCCTTGGAGGAAGTGCCGGCCTTCCGTCCGTAAACGGCCTGCCAGCCCGGCTCCACAAGCACCCGGCCCGTGGTCAGGAAAGCGTCCGTCACGCCGTCCTGGTGGGTAATGAGCGTGGTTCTCCGCGTGTCTTCAAACACGGCAGCGGGGAAGAAGACGGCCAGGAAACGGGCCATGACCATTTCAAAGAGTTTCTGCACGTCCCCGGTAAGCTTCTCCATCTTCCCGGTCGGGATGATGGCAAAGTGGTCGCTCACCTTTTTTGTATCAAACACGCGCCGGTTGGGCTTGATGCGCTTGTTGTCCAGAATGTCCCTGGCAAAGGGGGCGAATTCCGGGTTCTGCTCCGCCACCGTGCCTACGATGCCGTAAACCTTGCCCAGATAATCTTCCGGCAGGTAACGGGAGTCCGTACGAGGATAAGTGAGCACCTTGTGCTTTTCATAGCATTCCTGGGCCAGCTGCAGCGTGCGCTTGGCGGAAAAGCCGTAGCGGTTGGCGGCTTCCCGCTGAAGGGAAGTCAGGTCATACAACAGCGGGGCAACCGTCGTGACCGGTTTCTTTTCTTCCGTCACCGTGCCGGATTTGCCGCGGCAGCGGTCGCGGATGACGGCCGCCTGTTCCGAATCCCAGATGCGTTCCGCGCGGGAGTGGGGATGATCGTTTTTCTTCCAGTCACGGTCAATCCAGCGGCCGGAGTAAGAGCCGGACTGAACGTCGAATTCAGCCCATACTTCCGAATAAGGCTCCGGTTCAAACGCCTGGATTTCCAATTCCCTCTGCGTCAGAATAGCCAGAGTGGGCGTCTGCACGCGCCCGGCGGGGGTGACGTTGAAGCCGCCGCGGGATTGCAGGATAGTCAGGGCGCGGGTGCTGTTCAGCCCCACCAGCCAGTCTGATTCGGAACGGCAGACGGCGGCATTCGTCAGGGGCTTCATGTCAGCTTCGCTGCGCATGCCATGCCATGCGTTGAGGATGGCCTCATCCGTCATGGACTGCATCCATAAGCGCCGCGTAGGCTTGGTCCATTTTCCGTAACGCACCAGATTGTGAAAGATCAGTTCCCCTTCACGCCCGGCATCGCATGCGTTGACGATTTCCGTGACGTCCTTGCTCCTGGCAAGCTGAAGAACCTTTTTCAAACGGTCTTCCGACTGCTTGATAGGTTCCAGTTCAAACTTCCTGGGGATGACGGGCAGATAGTCGAATTTCCACGGCAGGGACTTTCCTTCTTCCGTCATGGGTTTTTTCTGTTCCAGCAGATGACCTACGGCAGAGGTGATGATGGCCCGGTCATTCTGGTAAAATGCCCCGGACTTGTCCCGGGTGAATTTTCCAAGCTCTTTGCCGAGCACTCTCGCCAAATCAGTGGCGACGCTCGGCTTTTCTGCTATAATTAACGTTTTGGACATATCGGCGGCTCGGAAAAAAGTGCTGAACAATAAAAGCGACGCTGCCCGCACGGGGAAGGGGGCGTTGCATTTGGAGCTGAATTCCTACTCCCCTACCCCCCATGCTTGTCAATAACCAATTATGTATTTACGGGAAAAGCGCGCTTTTATGTCAAAATAACGGATTCCCTCATCCCCATTTTTCCGAAAAGCCGCTCTGCCACCTTGCCAGCCATCCGCTGCCGTGCTATTTACGGGATGATGAAAACTGGTTTTTCTTTCGTCCTTCTTCCTTCCTGCCTCATGCTGCTGGCAGCCTGCTCCCCTACACCGTCCGACCGCATTGCGAAGAATATGCCGGCTTATGAACAGCTCCCGAAGGAGCATCAGGCCAAAGTGGCGCGCGGGGAGCTGGAAAAAGGAATGTCTCCCATGGCGGTTCTGCTGGCATGGGGGGAACCCGAACAGAAAATGGCGGGCAGGATGAACGGGAAAAATACGGAACGGTGGATTTACACGCGGAGCGGCACGGGCTGGTCCCTGGGCCTGGGCGGAGGAGGATTCCGGGGCAGGGATTCCGGCATAGGCACCGGGATAGGCGTCACGATGCCTCTGGGCAGCCGCCCGCCCGTCTCCTGCAATGTCCTGTTTGAAGACGGGAAGGTCATCGGCTGGGAAGCCGTCAATGGCTTTTAAACGGCGTTCCCCGCCTTGTATTTCCCATCTGCCCGGCTCGGCGTTTCACGCCGTCCGCGCCGTTTTCCCTATTTGCCGGCGGCCTTGACGATGGCTTCCACCAGACCGTTGATATCGTGTGTTTTCGCCGTAATTGAAGGGGTATGCCCCAGTTCCTTGAGGGTTGCCGTGGTTACCGGGCCGATGCTGGCGGCCCTGCATCCTTCCGGCCATGGAAGCCCCAGCTTGAAGAAATTCTCCGCTGTGGAGGAACTGGTGAACGTCACGATGTCCGCTCCGCATTCGCGGAAAGCCGCCTGGGCTCCCGCCACATCCTCCGTTTCCGCTTCCGTTTTGTAGGCGATGCATTCGTCCACAATGGCGCCCAGCGCATTCAACCCGTCGTAAATCACGCGGCGCGCTTCTTCTCCGCGCACCCACAGGAATGTGCTGTGCTCAATGGTTCCTATTTCTTCGCGTGCGTCCCTGAACGCTTTAACGAGGCCCTCCGCCACAAACTTTTTAGGCATGATATCCACGGCCAGCCCGTATTCCCGGAGCTTCGCCTCCGTCCCTGGCCCGATAGCCGCAATCCTGGCCCCTCCAATGCTCCGGATGTCCCTGTACACGGCAAAAAACGCCTGGAAGAAGCGTTCCACCCCGTTGGGGCTGGAAAACACCAGCCAGTCATATGTGTGGGCATGCACCACGCTTTCCGCAAATTCCCTCCTGTTGGAGGGTGGGGCAATGCGTATGACAGGCATCTCCAGCACTTCCGCCCCCAGACGGCGCAGGCGCGCGCTCAATTCCCCGGCCTGGGCACGGGTGCGCGTCACCACGATGCGCTTGCCGAACAGAGGCAGTTTTTCAAACCAGTTCAAGGACTCGCGTTCTTTCACCACATCCCCGATGACAACTACTGCGGGAGCGCCCACCCCGGCCTTTTGCACCCTGGCGGGCAGTGTTTTCACAGTTCCCGTAACCGTACGCTGAATGCCCGTGGTGGCCCACTGGACGGCGGCGGCAGGCACAGACGGTTCCTGCCCGTACCCGATCAGGGCTTCGCACACATCCGCCAGTTTCTGCATTCCCATCAGCATGACTTTCGTGCCCTGCGCTTCGGCTATTCCCTTCAAATTCAGGGAAGACGCCTTCTTATTCTCGCCTTCATGGCCCGTAAATACGGTAAACTGCGTGCAGTACCCGCGGTGCGTCACCGGAATGCCTGCGTAAGCAGGCCCCGCAATGGCGGAAGTTACGCCCGGAACAACTTCAAAAGGGATGCCCGCTTCATGCAGGGCGTCAGCCTCCTCCCCCCCGCGCCCGAAGACGTAGGGGTCGCCCCCTTTCAGGCGCACCACTTTTTTCCCGGCACGGCCCAGCCTGACCAGCAGGGCGTTGATTTCCTCCTGCGGCAGGGCGTGGCGGGAAGCCCGCTTGCCCACAAAAATCCTTTCGCATGCAACAGGAACCCAGTTCAGCATTTCCGCCGAACTCAGCGCATCATATACCAGCACTTCCGCCATTCCCAGCAGTTCCCGCCCGCGGACGGTTATCAACCCGGGGTCGCCGGGACCCGCTCCAAGCAAATAAACAATACCCTGTTGCATGCCGCCATTCAACTCCACCATCCGCTTTTTGGCGACAAGAAACCCCGCCATGCCCGGATTCATTTCATTGATGGCTGAATTGTCACAAAACATCCATATATGTTGCTTTTCATAAAAAATATCTCCCCGCTATAAAACTTCACTGCATTTTAGCCTTGATAAGGAGGGTATTTCCCATTATTTAATAAAATTATTTAACTATTTTGAAAAAATATGGATCCTTTGCATTCTCCGACAGTAACTCTTGTTGAGCCTACCAAAAAAGAAAAAAGCACCCTCTTCAAACCATCTTTGTATGGAGGGCGTATGACGAGAAAACAATACTGGGTACGCTATTTCACATTTATCATGATAGGTAGAATTATATGTAATAGTTTCATAGAAACTGCATTTGACCTGACAGAATTTATTGTCTCCGTAATATTACTATTGTTGTTCGAGATATTCTACACCTTGCCTATTACAATAAAGCGTTACCATGATGCTGGGTATTCCGGCAGTTTAGCCGTATGGCTGGCGGTAATTAGTACAATAATGTTATTTCTTGCCATATTCACCTCGCCATCATCTGCTGTTGGTGTGTGCTCTTTATTGATGTGCATCATTCTTGGAATTGTCAATTTAGTTATCCTTTGTAAGGATTCCGAAATAGATGACAATAAATATGGTCCTTCCACCAAGTACCCGGATTTGGTTAAAAAGGAACAATAACCATTCCCGTCATAATTTCATTTTCTATTCTATCCTCTGTTCTGGAAATGGGATTTTTTCGATCAATCTACTTTGTAAATATCTTCTCCGCATCAACAAGAAAATCACGGACAGGAGTCCTAAAGTACCGGGTGGACTGCCGGTCCGAATCCCCCGCCGTGCGCAAAGTGGAGCTTTATTATTCTCCGGACGGCAAGCTCCTCTCTCAAAAAACGGATGATTGAATTCGCCGTTTTTCCGCACATTTCCGTATGACAGAAGCCGGGGAACTCCCCCCGGAGGCTGACACGGTGCCCTCTGGATTCAACAAAGCCTGATGATATAAGGTCAAATTTGCAATGATTGAGTTATTCAATATCGATCTCCTTTCCTATACGGTACAAACGGCGGAAACCGCCCCAACGCATTCCTATACCATTTACTGGTTGATTCTGCTGGGCTCCATGCTTCTGAGCTGGCTGGTCAGCGCGCGCATGAAGAGCCGCTTCAGCGAATATTCCCAGATTTCCATTCCCGTAACAGGGAGGCAGGTGGCGGAGCAGATGCTGAAGGACAACCATATTACGGACGTGAAAGTGATTTCCACGCCCGGCCATCTGACGGACCATTACAATCCGGCAGATAAAACCGTCAACCTGAGCGAGTCCGTTTACAATTCCAACAGCATTGCCGCCGCTGCCGTCGCCGCCCATGAAGTAGGGCATGCCGTACAGCATGCCCAGGCTTACCACTGGCTGGGCTTGCGGTCCGCGCTGGTTCCCATCGTCCAGCTCTCCTCCAATCTGGTGGGCATTGTGCTGATGATCGGCATTGTGCTGCTGGCCATGGGCGGCTCTCCGTGGGTGCTGGGGCTGGGCATTGGCCTGTTTGCCGTGACCACTGCCTTCGCGTTCATCACGCTTCCCGTGGAATTTGACGCCTCCGCCAGGGCCCTGAAATGGCTGGACCGCTCCCATCTGATGAACTATTTCGACCATGGAAGGGCCAAGAGCGCCCTGTTCTGGGCCGCCATGACTTATGTGGTAGGCGCGCTTTCCTCCCTGGCCATGCTGCTGTATTACGTGTTCATTTTCCTGAACGCCCGCGGCAGGGAATAATCCCGTGCCCTGCTGCGGAGGGAAACCCCGAGGCGTTCCGTCCGGAACTGTCCGGACTGCCTGGCCCGGCCGCCAGCCCACAAACTCCACTTGGGCGCATGCCGCACCGCGCACAGGGAAAATGGAAAAAACAAATGCCAGCGCCCCCGTGAGGCGATGGGATTTTTTCAAAAAAGCGCCGCCCTGTCAGGGCTTTTTACCTGACAGGGCGGTGCCGGTTTCCGGCTGTATGGCCAGAGCCGTTTCATATTCCACGTCAAGAAGAGAGCGCCATCCGGGGCCGGCAAAATATCGTCATCGTCCCGACGATCGCCCATCAATCAGAAAGGGGCGTCTCCCGCGGCCCGCGCGGAAAACGCCCCTCTCCTTACTTCCTTGATGACTTCAGGTTATTACTGAAGAATTGTTCTCGGAAACTCCGGGCCACACCGGCATTCACCCGGCAGGACACGGAGTTCCCTTATGGGCGGAGCCATTTATTGGTCAATGTAAAGGATCGTGCCGTCCGGAGTCAGCAGAATATCGTAATCGTCCAGATTGTCCATTACCTCCACCTTGTAACGGATGAGTTCTCCCTGCGTCACTTTGTCCGCCTCCCTGATTCTGCCGCCGGGGTACGGTTTCAGGGCGGCCGCGCGAACCGGCTCAGGAAGGGAAGATACCGCTATTTCTTCCTTCACCCGGACAATCTTTCCTTCAGGAGTCACTTTGACGTCAAATTCAAAACCGTTGATTTTGAACTCGGCCTCATAAAGTTTTCCTGACCCGCTGGCGTCCCATTCAATGAAGCCGGCCCTGGGCCAGGCGCCTTTAACGGCAGAGACGGCCGCGACGGGTACGGAGGATTCCGGAATATCCGCCCATGATGAAGGAATAGCCAGCGCCATGACGGCAAATATCACTTTCTTGCGTATATTCATGCTGAAATAATAGGATGATGTTTATAGTTGAGTTCCTCGAAGAGCCTTCTAAAAACTCCGGGCCACGCCGGCGTTGACGCGGTGGTACAGGGAGTTCCCCCTCGCTTCCAGGCTGTAGCCTCCGTACACGCTCCAGCGCTCATTGCACTGCAGGGACGTGTTGTACTCCGCGCGGAAACCGTGCCGTTCCGGGCTCACCGCCCTCCCCCTCCAGCTCATGTCGCTGTACGGGCTGTACACCGTTCCTTCCGGCACGTCCTGCAAGACGTCTCCCACGTAGGATACGCGCAGGGCCTGCGCCCACGGCCTTCCCTTCCATTCGTCCGTCCTGCCTATTTCCAGCCCCACGGGAATGGACAGGCGCTTCAGCGCCGCCCCTCCGAAATCACGCCCATACCCTCCCTGTTCCCGGAAGGCGTCCTGCCGGCCATGCGTGAATTCCACCCTCAGGAAGGGCGTCAGCCTCCATCCCCCGGCATAGTCCGCCGTCCGGGACACTTCCGCCTGCGCCAGACACGTCTCATTGTTCCATTTGCCCGTAGAAGCCGGAGCTCCGCTTAGGCGGCTGGTCATTTTGTTGTGCGTCTCCGCCCACGTGAGGCTTCCCTTGAAGGTCCAGCGGGCGCGCCTGCTTTCTTCCAGCAGACGGCCCCAGTACAGGGAGCCCATCCGGGTGTCCTGCGTGTTCCGGCCCTGGAAGCCCCGGCTTTTGGCATGCCCGTAGAGCTGGCCGAAGGCGATCCCCCAGATGCCGTTGTCATGGCCGAACCCGCTGTCCGCCCCCACGGAGTAGCCGCCTCCGCTGTAGTCGTAGCCGTCCGCGCCTCCCCGGCTGCGCTGCCTGGCGAAGTCTCCCAGGCCCATGCCCCACAGGTCGCGGGCATGCTTGTCGGCCAGGCGGAAGACGTTCAGGCGGGAAAGGACATTGCCGCCCAGGGCCGCCGCGTTGGAGGCTGAGCTCCAGAGGGAGTTGAAGGCCAGTTCCCCAACCAGTTCCGGGTCAATGCTGCTGATGGGGGTTCCGTCCGCCTTCCAGACCAGCTGGAGCTGTTCGGCGTAGCCGTCTCCGTCGGCGTCCGTCCACCGGTGGCTCCAGGTTCCCGTGTAGGAGTAGGGGGAGTCCACCCGGTCCGTCCCCGTGGCCTGGGAGACGACTCCGTCAAAGTTTCCCTGAAGGGTGTGTTCCGCGTCCGTCAGCACGTGGAAGACGCGGTCCTGTTTCCAGGAGCGGTCCGCATAGAAGTACGGGGCGTTGGAGCCCGTGTCCGCCACGCCGATGAGGCCTCCGGCCGTGAAGGATTGAGCCGCGGAGAGCGTCAGGCCCGGCCCGGAGCCCGGCCCGGACTGGAGCTGGTGGCGCATGTCGAAGGTGAAGCCGCGGGAGAAGTCGGCGGTGTTGGCGTTGATGAAGGCGCTGTCACCCGGGCGCAGCACGGCGTCCCTGCCGGAGAGGGAGAAGGCGGCGGCGTTGGCCGTGCTTCCTCCGATGATTTCCAGCGTACCTTTTTCCACCGTCAGGGAAGAAGAGTCATTACCCAGATTCCGCATGTCTTCAAGATTCCTGCCGAAGACGGCGCCGTGTTCCAGCAGGAGGGTTCCTCCATAGAGGGTGGTGTCGGCCACGAAGTTGTTGTACCGGCTGGCAACGAGGTGGGCTTCTTCCCCCTGGTAGAGTTCGCTGCTGAAGATGATGGTTCCGTCCGTGTCGTGAATGTTCCCTTCCTCATCCGTGCAGCGGTTGAGCGTGAGGGTCATGGGGCGGTCGGAGGTTTCGCTCCGTCCGGTAATCGGGTCGTTGAAGCGGATTTCACGCCCCTTCTCCGCGGCAAATGTCAGCGTAGATGTTCTTCCTTCAAAGTTAATGGCATTGGCGATGCCGTTTTCCACGGAAAAGCTGCCGTCGTCATGGCGGGTGAAGACACCCCCGGTCATGTTGCCGCTGAAAAGCACGTCCTTCGTCAGGGCGAAAAGGTCGAGTTTCCCTCCTAATTCAATGGCTCCTCCTGAAGTCTTGGCATAGTTGTTGATGAAAGTTGCTCCGTCGCTGAAAGAGATATCCGCGTCAGAGTAAATGACACCCCCAAAAGCATTGCCGGAATCACTGAATGCATAATTATTGATGAATGTAGCATTGGCTCCCATGGATATCGCCCCAGTATCTTTAACATTGTCGTACAATCCATACTTCCTGACCCACATCACACCACCAGTAGCACAGCCGGAGTTAGAAGAAACATAGTTGCCGATAAAAATGGCATTCTCCCCTACAGTTATTGTACTTCCGCCCATGTCATCTAAAAATACTCCACCCCAGGAGTCTCGTGAATCCATGTCAACATAATTGCCGGAGAAGAGAGCGTTATCCCCTATGATGATACCTCCATTTCTGCACCAAATCGCACCTCCGCCATCTTTTTCAGTATCGTCCCTATTACCGGAGAATATGGCGTTATCTCCTATTGCGATTCTTGTATCACAAATCGCTATAGCACGATCATTATTGGAGAAAACTGTGTTATCTTCCAATGTCAGGGAGATAGCTCTTCTGAGGCTGGCATTGACGTCGTAAACGACATTTTCGGCATAGATGGCGGCTCTCCCAGAAGAATTCTTAAATTGAATATCGCCTATTATTTTTGTAGCAAGAGCGTACTCATCCATCTGTAGGCCACAACCATTACTCAGAATGATAGAATCCAGCATTAAAGTGACAACTCCGTTCACGTCAAGAACTCCTGATATATCGGGATCTCCAGAAGAGCCGGGCCTAAAGGGATTGAAGTTGAATCTATATAAACAATCCCCTCCCCCCAATTTTGCCAAATCGATGGTGCGGGAAGTATCCGGATCATTGGACCGGAAATTGACGGCTACCGTCAGACCGGAGGTCAGCGAGGAATCGTCATTGTGCAGAATGACGGTATCCCCGGAAGACAGCACTCCGGAATCAGCCAGTTCCTGAAGCGTGTTATACACATGCTACCCCGGGTTGGCTGCCTGGGCGGCGTCCACCACGAATTCCGCGCCGGAAGCGGCAGTCGCCATCGTTACGGAAAACAGAAGACGACCCAGCAGGAAGCGGCGCAACGGCAATGGAAGAATAAGTCTCATATCTTTTAAAAAGAATCATTAATATTGGAAGGCCCGCTAAATAGCGGATTTCGAATCCGCTGTTCACGCTGCGTTTTGACAGGGAAATCCTTAGGAAATATCCCTCTTATTCCAAAATATGTCCTCCGTGAAACGGCAGGCGCACGTTATCTCCGGAGAACAGCGGCGGCCAGTATCCGAAGGGCCATGAGAGACAAATACAGCTTTTTTATTATCAATACATTACCATCAGTTCAAAACACGCGTTTTCCATGGCGGCCAAAAAAATGCATATCCTACTAAACTAATAGGATTGACAGCGGATTCGAAATACGCCCGTCAATAACCCTCGTGCACGGCATGCGGGAACTCCTGCCGCAACAAGGCGGCAGGAGCCTTTCACGGCCCCTGCCATGGAGAAAATAAGCGTGCTCCGCCCCCCTATTCCGGCGACGTTCACGAAAAGTTTCCCGCGGCGGGAATCCGGCTCTGGGCCTCTTCCGGATGAGCCGGGTTCCTCTTTCCGGCCGTCAGGCGGAAGAAGAGGGGCACCAGGAAGATGGCCAGCAGCGTGGCCGTAATGATGCCGCCCAGCACGCCGGTGCCCACGGCGCGCTGCGCTCCGGCCGCCGCCCCATGGGCGAACGCCAGAGGAATGACGCCCGCCCCGAACGCCAGGGAGGTCATCAGGATGGGCCGCAGGCGCAGTTTGGCGGCGGCGACGGCAGCTTCCGCCGCATTCATGCCCTCCCGGTGAAATTCCCTGGCCACTTCCACAATCAGAATGGCATTCTTGGCGGAAAGGCCGATGGTCGTAATCAGGCCCACTTTGAAGTAAATGTCATTGGGCATGTCGCGCAGGAAGACGGCCAGCAGGGCTCCAAGCAGTCCCAGGGGCACGACCAGAATAACGGCCAACGGAATGGACCAGCTTTCATACAGGGCCGCCAGCACCAGAAAGACAATCAGGATGGAAAGGCCGAAAAGCAGCGTGGCCTGGGACCCGGCCAGCTTTTCTTCATAGGATTGCCCCGTCCATTCAAACCCCACGCCCTGCGGCAGGGAGGCGGTAATCTGTTCCAGGGCGTTCATGGCATCTCCGCTGCTCTTGCCGGGCGCGGAAGAGCCGTTGATGGTGAAGGAGGGATAGTTATTGTAGCGCGTGAGCTGCGGAGGCCCCGCCGTCCAGTCCAGCCTGACAAAGGAGGAAAGGGGCAGAAGCTTCCCCTGGTCATTGCGGACATGCAGGTCCTCAATGTCGTTTCCGTTCAGGCGGCTTTTTCCGTCCGCCTGCACCATGATGCGGCGCACCTGGCTGTCATGCATGAAATCCCCCACGTAGCTGGACCCGAACATGACCGCCAGAGAATTGCTGATCTCCGCAATGGGAACTCCCATGGAAAAGGCTTTTTCCCGGTCAATGGAGACGTGCAGACGCGGCGTATCCGCCTGGCCGGAGAAATAAACGCCCGCCAGGTTGGGGTTCGCGTTGGCACGGGCCAGGAGCTCGTCCCGGGCTTCCGCCATGCGGGCATATCCCAGGCCGCCCTTGTCCTGGAGGCGGAAGTCGAATCCGGACGAATTGCCCAGCTCCGGCAGAGCCGGCATGTTCAGAGCCATGACCATCATCTGGCCATCTCCGGCAAAGCGGGCATTGACACGGTCAATAATCGCCTGGACAGCACTGTTTTCTCCGGGACGCTCGTCCCAGTTTTTCAGACCGACAAACAGCATGGCCATGTTGGTTCCGGAGCCCATGAAGCTGAACCCTCCCACGGAGTAAACGTGCTCCACCGGCTCATGCCGCATCAGGTAATCCTCCACTTCCCGCAGCCGCACGCTGGTTTCCTTCTGAAGGGTGCCGGCAGGGAGGGACACCATCGCCATGAAGTTGCCCTGGTCTTCTTCCGGAAGGAAGGAGGTGGGCAGCGTAAGGTACAAATAGCCGGCCCCTGCAATAATGAGGGCATACAGGAACAGGGAGCGCACAGGGCGGCGGATCATTCCGGATACGGCACGGCCGTACCGGTCCGTGGACCGGTGTATCGTCCGGTTGAACCATCCGAAAAAACCCTTTTTCTCCTGGTGCTCCACGGAGGAGGGTTTCAGCATGGCGGCGCACAGCGCCGGAGTCAGGGAAAGGGCCAGAAACGCGGAGAAGGATATGGACACAATGAGCGTTACGGCAAACTGCCGGTAAATGTTCCCCACAGCTCCGCTGAAAAAGGCCATGGGCACGAAAACCGCCACGAGCACGGCGGTGATGCCCACGATGGCCCCGCCGATCTGCTTCATGGCTTTCACCGTAGCGCGCCGGGCATCCAGGCCTTCCTCCATCATGATGCGTTCCACATTTTCCACCACCACGATGGCGTCATCCACCAGAATGCCGATGCTGAGCACCATGCCGAACATGGTAAGCATGTTGATGGAGAACCCGGAGAGCCACATCACGGCAAAGGTCCCCAGCAGGGCTACGGGGACGACGAGCGTGGGAATCAGGGTAGCCCGGAAGTTCTGGAGGAACAGGAACATGACCAGGAACACCAGCAGGACGGCTTCCAGCAGGGTTGAAATGACTTTCCGGATGGAGATTTCCACGAAGTGGGTGGTTTCATAGGGAATCTGGTAGGAGACTCCGGGCGGGAAATCCCTGGACAGTTCATCCATCTTGGCCTTGAGCAGGCCCATGGTTTCCACGGCATTGGAGCCGGGGGCCATCTTAATGGCCATTCCGGTGGCCGTCTGGCCGTTGCAGCGGGAAAAGAACGCGTAGCTGTTGGCGCCCAGCTCCACCCTCGCCACGTCCCCCAGTTTGACGGAGGAACCGTCTGAAAGCGTCCTCAACGCAATGGAGGCGAATTCCTCCGGCGTACGGAAAGCGTCCTCCGCCACCACGCCGGCGTTGATGGGGGCGGATTCGGGAACGGCCGCCCCCCCGATGTCCCCGATGATGATGCGCTCGCTCTGGGCAGCCACGGCATTGACAATATCCGTGGGGGTCAGGCCCAGAGCCTCCAGTTTTTCCGGGTCCGGCCAGATGCGCATGGATGTCTCCGCACCGAAAAGCTCCACACGCCCGACGCCTTTCACACGCTTCAGTTCCGGGATGATGCGGGCGGAAGCCCATTCCCCCAGCTCCGTATCATTCAGGCTGCCTGTAGAAGAGAGGGAGATCATCGCCTGAATATTGTTGGATGATTTTTCCACGAACACGCCTTCTCTCCGGACGGATTCCGGCAGGCGGGATTCCACGATTTTCAGCCTGTTCTGCACTTCTACGGCGGCAATATCCGGGTCCGTGCCCTGCGTGAACGTAGCGGCTATTTCCACGGCTCCGTCGGAACTGCTGGTGGCGGACATGTACATCAGGCCGGGCGCTCCGTTGATTTCCTTTTCAATGACGGCGGTCACGGCTTCCTCCGTATCCTGGGCGGAAGCCCCCGGATATGTGGTGCGCAGGGTGATGACCGGGGGAGCAATGTCCGGATACTGGGCAATGGGCAGGCTGGGGATGGCCAGAAGGCCCATCAGGGAAATCAGGAGTGCGACTACCCAGGCAAAAATGGGGCGGCGTATGAAGAAATCAGGCATGGCGGTTTATTGCTGGGCATGGGGTTGCGGCCGGACGGCGGCGCTGCGGACTTTCATGCCGGGGCAGAGGGACATCGTGTGGCTGACGGCAACCCTGTCCCCATCCCGGAGGCCTTCTGAAACCAGCCATTCCCGGCCGTTCAGCGTATCCGCCCTGACGGGGCGCGCTTCCAGCACACCTTCAGGGCCCACGACAAAGACGGAAGCGCCCTGCGCGGTGCGGATGACGGCATCCCGGGGAATGGCGAAGACGTTATCCCGCACCGCCCTGTCAAATACCACGCGCACATAGGCGCCGGGCAGCAGTTCATGGTCCGGGTTGGGGAACAGGGCCCGCATTTCAATAGTATCCGTATTCGGGTCCACCGCCATGTCGGAAAAAATGATCCTGCCGGAATGGGGGTATTCCTCCCCATTGGAGAGCAGCAGGCGCACCTTGATTTCGCCCAGCGGCACACCCTTCCACAATCCGGATACGACGGCGCGGCGCAGGCTGCTGTACTGGGAGGCCGGCTGGCTGAAGCGGACATAAATGGGGTCAATCTGTTCAATGGTGGTCAGGTGGGTGAATTCATTCTGGTTGGCAAACGCCCCTTCCGTCACCAGGGCACGGCGCACGCGGCCGGAGATGGGCGCTTCCACCCGGGTATATTCCAGATTCAGGCGCGCCTGCTCCAGAGAGGCGGCAGCGGCGGCATATTCTGCCCTGGCCCGCTCTTCCTCCGCCCTGGCCTGCTTATGCTCACGTATGCTGACGGCGCCCTTGGCGACCAGGGAGGAATACCGGGCGGCCTTGTCCTCCGCATCCGACAGAACGGCCCTGGCACGAGCCACTGCAGCCTTGCATTCATCCAGGACAGCCTGAAGCGGAGCCGGGTCTATTTTAAAAAGAAGATCGCCCGGCCGGACCGTCTGCCCTTCCTGATAGCAGCGTTCCTGAATAATCCCCGTCACGCGGGCGCGCACTTCCGCCTGGAGATACGCTTCCATACGGCCGGGAAGATTGGCGGTTACGGGAACCTGAGTACTGCGTACCGTCATGACAGACACTTCCGGCACGATTTCGCCGGGCAATCCGCCTGCCTGGCTTTCACCCTCCCGCTGGCAGGAGAAGCAAACCACCAGCAGGGGCATGCAGAATAAAAGATTAATTATTTTCATCAGGAATCATGCTGTTTGGAACCTCAAGAAACCCCGGAACCGCACTTCCGGCAAGACCGGGGATTTTTCAATTGCCATATGATGTAAAGTATCCCATAATGGGAGAGTCAAGAGGCAATGGAAAAATTAAGTGGGGAAGGTCTTTGTCATTTATTGTAAATTATTGACAATAAAAACCCTATAGATGACGGAAATAACTTCGTCTTCAGAAAGGTTTCTTCTGCGCGCAGCTCCCGTTTCCGCCGGGGCTCTTCCGGCGGAAACAATCAATTCCCTCCCACCAACCGCAATACAGGATGGAGAAACAGAATTTACTAACCATCGGCAATCTGTCCAAACAGACCGGCGTACATGTCAAATCCCTCCGGTATTATGAACAACTGGGCATTTTGCTCCCGGCCTATACGGACCCGGATACCGGCTACCGTTACTACACTCTTTCCCAGATTCCCGTGGTGCATGCCATCTGCGCCTGCATTTTCCTGGATATTCCCCTGAAGGAATTTACCGGCTTCCTGACCAGGGACCAGCGAAGGATTCATTATAAGAAACTTTTCTCCCACGGCACCATGCTGGCGCACCGGAAAATCAGGGATATTCAGGAAAAGCTGCGCCTGCTGGAAAAATTCCGGAAACAGATGGACCGGGAAGAAGATCTTCTGCTTCATGGGGAACAGGCCATCCACGCATTGCCGGAAAAATACTGCTGGGTGGCGCCCTATGCGGGAAAACAGCATACTCCGGAATTTAACATCCTCATGACCCGCATCTTTGACGATATTGGCCGCTGCCAGCTGCGGCTGGGCGCGGAAGCCGGCCTGCTTTCCTTCCACCGGAAAGCAGGGACGGAGCAGTTCCTGTATGTGGAGGTGGAAGCGGCCGGAAGAGACGCCCAGCGGATGAAGAAAATCATGCGTCTGCCCGCCGCCTCCTTTCTCTGCGCCATCAGGCAGGAAAGCGGCATTGCGGAGGCGCCCGGCGTTTTTCCGGACCTTTTTGCGCAGGAATATGATAAAATCATTATGGAGACGGAATTGTTTCCCGGAGATTACGATGTGGCAAATCCCAAATTCGAACTGAGATGCAGCCTGCCGCCGGGTGGGAAATGAATCCGGAAATTTCCGCGCATCCGCTGGCGGGAGCGGAAGATGCAAAAGCGCTCCCGCCAGCCGGGAACCGCCCCCCGCGAACCTCCGCCGCCCTGCGGAGCGGCCCCGCGCCTGCGGACACAAAGTCTCAGGCAGTTTCATGAAATGGCATTGCATTTCCTTATGCAGCATATAAAATAATGGGGTGGCACATTGCGACACTACACAACCGGACTTAAAGGAAAATGCCGTCAGGGCTTTCAAGGCCATGTTGCTGGCGCGGGCTTTTGACACCAAAATTTCCAGCCTTTACAAAGCGGGCAAAATTACGGGGGGCGTTTACCTGGGCCGCGGACATGAAGCGATTGCCGCATGCGGAGGCGTCTTTCTGACTGCCGGCTACGATGTAATCGCCCCGTTCATCCGGGAACAGGCGGCACGCGTCACCTGGGGGGAACCGATTATTGAAGCGGCACGCGCCTACCTGGGTTCCGCCCTGGGATATATGAAAGGGCGGGACGGCAACGTCCACCGGGGCCTGCCAGCAGAAGGCTATATGGCTCCCATCAGCCATCTGGGCAGCACGGTGGCCTTCGTCATCGGCTGCCTTTTCGCCAAGCGCCTGGACGGCAAACTGCCCGGCCCCGTGGGAGTAGCTTTCTGCGGCGACGGCACCACGTCCACGGGTGCTTTTCACGAAGCCGCCAATATGGCGAACGTGGAGCGGCTGCCTCTGGTGCTCGTGGTAACCAATAATCAATTTGCCTACTCCACCCCCAATATCAGGGAATTCGGAGAAGCCTCCCTGGCGGACAGGGGCCGCGGCTACGGATTCACCGTGCATGAAACGGACGGCACGGACTTCATGGCCACGCTGGAAACCTTCCGGACCGCCGTCAATAACGCGAGGGAAGGCCGGGGCCCCCAGTGGGTGCTTGCCAAGACCCTCCGCATGTGCGGGCACGGGGAACATGACGACGCCTCCTACATCCCCAGGGAGCTGAAAGAGGAATATGAAAAAAAAGACCCCGTGGCAGTCGCGGAACGGCAGCTGCTGGCAGCCGGCTGGCTCACGCCGGAAGAAACGGCGGCTTTGAAAAAACAGTATGCCGATGAAGTCCAGCTGGCCGTAGCCACCGCGCAGCGGGAACCGGAACCGGACCCCTTCCGGGAAGACTGGAACGCCACGGTATGGAGACCTTATTAAGCCAGCAAACGGAATATTCCCATGAGCGTAACATACATTGATGCCATCCACGACGCCCAGAAAGACCTGCTTACGGAAGACAGGGACGTCTTTCTGTACGGGCAGGACATAGGCGTTTTCGGCGGCGCTTTCAAAGCGACCAAGGGCCTCAAGGAGCTGTTCCCGGACCGGGTGATTGACGCCCCCATCAGTGAGGACGCCATGGCCGGCATGGTGACCGGGGCCGCCGTCATGGGCAAGAAGCCCATTATGGAAGTCCAGTTTGCTGACTTCAGCACGATCGCTTTCAACCAGATTGTCAACATGGCGGCCACCCATTACTACCGCACGGGCATTCCCGCCAACATCACGGTGCGCCTGCCCTGCGGGGGAACCCCCGGCACCGGCCCTTTCCACAGCCAGAGCCTGGAAGCCTTGTTCGCCCATTATCCGGGCCTGCACGTCATGACTCCGGCCACGGTAGCGGATGCTTACTGGATGCTGCGCCAGGCCGTGGAAATTCCGGACCCCGTCATTTTTCTGGAGCACAAGTTCCTGTACCGCTGGCTGAAGGCGGAGGACAATTACCGGGAAGCCCCGGTCATCCCGTTCGGCACGGCCCGGATCGCCCGCACGGGGAAGCATGCCACCGTGGTGGCGTACAGCGCCATGGTGCCGGAAGCCGTGCGTGCGGCGGACCTGCTTGAGAAGGAAAGCGGCTATGAAGTGGAGGTCGTGGATCTTCGGACGGTGCGCCCGCTGGACATGGATACCGTTATCGCCTCCGTAGCGCGAACCGGCCGCGTCCTGGTTGTCGGGGAAGATTTTCCGTGGGGAGGCGTCACGGCGGAAGTTGTTTCACGCATTGTCGCGGAAGGCTTCCACCTGCTGGATGCCCCGCCCCAGAGGCTCAACGCACGGGATACCCCCATCCCCCAGCACCCCAACCTCTGGAAGGCGCACCGCCCCACGCTGGAATCCATTGCCGCCTCCATCCGCCATCTTCTATCCATTTGATTCAACCCAGTTTCCATCATGCCTAAAGTACCCATTCTGATGCCCCAGCTCGGGGATTCCATTGCGGAAGCCACTGTGCTGCGCCTGCTGGCGGCCCAGGGCGATACCGTAGAAGCCGACCAGGAAATCTTTGAGGTAGAAACCAACAAGGCCACCATGGGGGTCACCACCATGTGCGGCGGCATCCTGAGCGATGTGTTCATCAAGGAAGGGGAATCCGTCGTGGTCGGCGCCTGCATGGCCATGATTGAGGCCACGGAAGAGGAAATTGAGCGTTCCGGAGCGACTCCGGCCGGAGATTCCACCCAGCCGTCCCTTCCAGCCAGTCCGGAATCCGTTCCCCAGGCCGCGCCCTCCGCCCCTCCCCGGGAGGAAAAACCCGCAGGCGTCCACTTCGGGGTGACGGGGGAATCCTATCAGGAAAACGGAACGGACCTGAAAGTCCAGCCCAGCGTGCGCGGCCTCCCCGTACCCGCCGGCATGAAGGGCGCGCACTACATGTCCCCCCGGATGAAGGCGCGCATGGATGAATTGGGCATGAGCGCCTCCGACATCGCTTTCATCTCCGGTTCCGGGGCGGGCGGACGCGTCACCATTGACGACCTGGAAGAATTCCTGGAATATGTCAGCCAATGGCCGCACCGCAAGGCCTCATCCATGCGGCTGGCCGTGGCGGACGCCATGCGCCGCAGCTGGACGCGCCCGCTGGCCTCCGCCGGGCGTCCCGTATTCATGGACCCCCTCATCAAGCACAGGCAAAATTCCCCGTTGCGGCCCGGCATCACCCTGTACTTTGCCCGCGCCCTGGCCCTGGCCCTGGCGGAAAGCCCGGAATGCGCCGGCTACCTGGTGGGGGAAAACATTCTTTCTCCCAAAACAATCGACATCGGCATCGCCGCCCAGGTGGCGGACGGCGTCATGGTTCCCGTGCTGCGCCGCGTGAACGAACGGACGATGGAAGAACTGCTGGAAGACTATAACAGGCTGATTGCCCAGGCGCGCCGCCGCAGGCTGGCTCCGGAAGACAGCACGGGCGGCATCGCCACGGTCACCAACTTCGGCGGCTTCGGCCTCACCTTTGCCGCGCCCATGCCCATGCCCAGCGAATCCATTATCCTGGGGGTGGGGGCCGTCACCAAAACCCCGGTCTGGAGTGACGAAGTGGAGGCGTTTATCCCCATCTCCAAGGCCAACATCGTGGCTACGGGAGACCACCGCGTGGTGGACGGAGCGGACATCGGCCGCCTGCTCAAGCGCGTGGCGGAATTGCTCCAGCGCCCGGAATACCTGTAACCAGCCCCGTTCCCCAGCTTCACGCCGCATGACAACAGACCCGCCCGTATTAGGCCTGGTAGCCGGAGACGGCGTTTATCCGGAATATATTGTCCGGGGCGCACGCCGCCGGACGCCGGAATTGCGTATCGTGGCCGTAGGGTTCAAGGGGGAAACCAACCCCGCCGTCATCCCCCTGTGCGACGCTTACCAGGAATTCAGCGTGGGCCAGATAAGCAAGCCGTTCACTTTCCTGAAAAAGCACGGCGTAAGGAACGTCATCATGGCCGGCGGCATCAATCCGAAGAATATTCTTTCCCTCCGTCCGGATCTCCGCGCCCTTTCCGTATTGATGCGCATGCCGGAAAAAAATGCGGACTCCCTGCTTGGGGCCGTCATCACGGAAGCGGAAAAGGAAGGCTTCACCATCCTCCCGGCCTCCACCTACATGGAGGAGCACATGCCGCAGCCGGGGCATATCGCCGGACCGCCTCCCACGCCTGAACAATGGGAGGATGCCCGCTTCGGCATGCAGACGGCCAAGGAAATCAGCCGTCTCCACATCGGGCAGTCCGTCATCGTGCACGGCGGCACCGTCATCGCCGTGGAAGCGATTGAAGGCACCAACAACTGCATACGCCGCGGAGGGGAACTGGGCAACGGCAAACCGGCCACGCTGGCCAAAGTGGCCCGCCTGGGGCATGACATGCGCTTTGACATCCCGACAGTCGGCCCCGTCACCATTGAAACGTGCGCGGAATGCGGCGTCAGGCAAATCGCCCTGGAAGCGGGCAAAACCATCTTGCTGGAACGCGACCGGGTGGAGGAATTATGCAAAAGGCATAAAATCAGCCTGCATGCCCTCCAGACCGTGGAACAGGACACCCCTTCCCCGGAAAACCGGCCCGCATAAAAATCCCCTCGTCCGGAAATCCGGACAAGGGGAGGTCATCCCGCGCACGGGAGGAAGAATGGGAAACGGCTTGCTTCAACCGCCGCCGGGACTAAGAATTCTTATCCTTGTCCATGATGGATTTGGCCTTGTCGCTCACGCTTTCAGCCATGTCCTTGACGGCTTCCTTGCCTCTTTCGCAGGCGTCTTTCATCTTGTGCTTGCCTTCCTCCATTTTGCCGGAAGCGGCATCGTTCGCACATCCGCAGCCTTTATTCATATGATCCTTGGATTCACACATAATAAGCAAATATTTTTATTGTTCATCGTTTGAGTTAACCGTTTTTCACAGCGTCACCGACGGCTTCGGCCTTATCGGCAGCCCTGTCCGCCGCATGGTCAACGGCGTCCCTGCTGTCCTGATAAGCATCCCTGGCGGTTTCCTTGCCCTTTTCATAGGCGTCCCTGGCAGCCTGCCTGCCTTCCTTCATTTTTTCGGAGGCGGCGTCCTTGGCAGCCTTGGCGCCCTCTTTCATGTGCTCTTTGGCTTCAGCCATGTCCTTGTCTCCCTTGGAGCAGGAGCCGCTGCCGCAGGCTCCCTGGGCCAGGGCCACCACCGGAATCGCAACGGCCGCTGCCGCTATCATATAGATCAATTTTTTCATGATGTTATTCTATCTGGTTTCATTCCAATAGACTCTTTTTTCATGAAAAACCATGAATCCGGCAGTGTCATTCTGCGTTCACTCCCTCAGGTTAAAAGCCAGAACCGCCGCAGAGGCAACGCAATCCCGGCATGGCACGGACCCCTCTTTTTTCAACTCCCTGCAATGGGAATAGCCCAGCTTTTCCACAAACCGTCGCCTCAGCTCCTCCCTGGACTGCACGGGCGTACACAGCAGCGCCCCGTAAAGGGCGCCGCACAGGCCGTCTGGAGCCTTTCCGGTACCGCAGGAGGAAACGGTTTCCAGCAAATCCTCCCTGCCCAGGGCCGCGCAGACGGCCTGGGCGCAGTTGTGGCGCCAGGGCGCCGTGCGGAAGGTGGACAGAGCTTCTTCTTCTATGTTCATGCCCTTACTGTAGGCTCCGCCTCTTTCCGGGTCAAGACCCCCTTTCCGGCCGTCCATCCGGGGGCGGGAAGACGGTTTCTCCCGGCATCCCGCGCCGGAGGCGCTCACTTTCCGGCAAGCCTCCGGCTGGTTTCCAGGCGCGCAGCCAGTTCCTCAAAGGGAACGGTTCCATCCAGACAGAAGCTCACCCAGTTTTTCTTATTCATATGGTAGGCCGGAAAACGGCTGCGATTATCCGCAAGAATCCCGGACTCACCGGGACAAACCCGCAGGTTCAAAACCTCCACCCGTTCCTTGGAACTGCCCCCCAGCTTCAAGCGCGGCACAGCCAGAAAAGCGGCGTACCATTTTTCCGTATCCTTCCGCCGCACCACTGCGTTCCCCGGAAACTTCCTCCACAGGAATTCCAGTTCCTCCCCGTAAGCTTTACGGATGTGCGCGATGAGGCTCCGGGCGGGAGCCGCCTTGAAAAAATCAGGTTCAAAGCAGCATTCCGCCACATGCCACAGTTCTTCCTCATATTCCCTGCGGAGCATTCTTGTCCGCAACCTGTCTTCCGTTCCCGGGTCAGCATGCCGGATATTCTTCCCGTCCGCATCATGCACCGTTGCATGAACAGAACCATCCGCGTGTATTTCCAATTCCATGCAGAGCTGGCCGTCCAGCAATGCCGCCCTGCGCAGAAAACCGCTTTCCACACGAACGAAACCGAAGGAGAGCAGCTTTTCCACGCACAGCTTCCTGTCCCTGAAAACGCGTTCCACAGTTTTTTCATACCAGCTTTTCCGGGGAATACGGCGAAAGAACATAAGAAAAACAAGGTTAAGGACGAAGGAGGGAAGAGCGCCCACCATTTCCGTTCAGGTTCAAACGGAATCATGATAGGGCCGCACGAAAACGGCACAAGGATAAAATAACCCGCGGCTCTACTCCGGGACGCACACCGGAAAAACGGCCCTATCTGCCCGTCAGCACGTACCACACGAACAGGCTGTTGTGCTTCACGTACCGCCTGAGCAGTCTTCCCGGCTCCCGGTAAATGCGGTACAACCATTCCAGACCGTTCTTCTGCATCCATCGCGGAGCCCGTTTCACCGTACCGGCATGGAAAGCGAACGCCGCCCCTACGCCCACATAAACCGCGGGGGGCAGCAATTCCCTCTGCTCCGCCATCCACCGCTCCTGTTTCGGGCAGCCCAGCCCCACCCATACCACATTGGCCCCGCTTGAAGCAACCGCCTCCCGCATGTTTTCCAGATCTTCCTCCGTCCAAGGGCGGAACGGAGGGGAATACGCCCCGGCCAGTTGAAAACCGGGGTATTTTTCCTTTAATGCCCCAGACAGGGCTTCCAGCAGCTTCTCATCCCCGCCCAGCAAAAAATGGCGCAAGCCCGGATATTGCACATTCGAACGCACCAGCGCTTCCATCAAATCTGGCCCGCTCACGCGGCACGCTTCCCTTTCCCCGGAAGAAAGCCCCCGGTTCAGTCTCCACACTACCGGCATACCGTCCGGGCAAATCACGTCCATCCGTTCCAGCACGTTCCCGTAATCCCGGTCATGCACGCCGAGGGTTACCACATGGGCATCCGCCGCGGCCACCAGAAACGGAGCTTCCGCCTCCAGCGCGCGTTCCGCCAGCGCAGCGGACATCTCTTCCACGGAACTGACGGCTACGGAAAAGCCGAATACGTTTCTGGTTTCGCACGGTATCCGCGCGCCGGGACGGTCAGAATTGTCTGGAATAGTCATGGCCTGAGAACATGCAGCGTGAGCATTACGGCAGGGACAGTCTCAGCCCGTCATACGCGGGCATGACGTTTTCCGGCAGCTTGCCGGAAAGAATCCCGTAATCCATATCATGGGACAGGTGGGTCAGCACGGCGCGGCGGGGCCGGACGGCGGCAATGGCGGCCAACGTTTCCTCCAGGCACATGTGCGTGGGGTGCAGATGATAACGCAGTCCGTCAATAATCAGCAAATCCACTCCTTTCATCCTCTCCAAGGACGGGGCCGGGATGCTTTTCACATCCGGCATGTAAACCAGGCTCCGGCCTTCCGCTTCCAAGAGATAGGCATATGTCTCCACCCCGGCATGGAGCACCGGAAGGGGCGTCGCCAGCACGTTCCCCACACGGAACGGAGCCGTCACCTCGTGAGGCTCCGGCCTGACGTACCCGCTCCGCCCCGGTTTAGGAACGAACGCCCAGCCGTACATGGTCCGCAGGGCGTCCACCGTCATGGGAGAAGCATACATGGGCAGGCCGCCGGACCGGCGCCAGCAGAAGGCGCGCAAATCGTCAAAACCTCCCACGTGGTCCACATGGGCATGCGTATAAAGAACGGCATCCACATCCGTGATATTTTCCCGCAGGGCCTGCTGCCGCAAATCCGGGGAAGAATCCAGCAGGAGGCGGGTGCCAGCGGCCTCCACATAAATTGAAGAACGCAACCGCCTGTTTCTGGGGTCCGGGGACGTGCAGACCGCGCAGGAGCAGCCTATCTGCGGCACTCCGGTGGACGTTCCTGTGCCCAAAAAGAGAATGTTCATCACAGAGGTCATGATTGCGTTTAGGGCAAATGATGCCATAATGCATTCAAAATCCAAAGCCCGAATGCTTACATTGCTGAAAATTAAAAACCTGGCCCTTGTGGACCAGCTGCTCTGGGAACCCAGTTCCGGATTCATCTGCATCACGGGGGAAACCGGGGCGGGGAAATCCGTCATCATTGGAGCCATACGCCTGGCGCTGGGAGAACGGGCGGACAAGACGCTCATCCGCTCCGGGGAACAGCAATGCAGCGTGGAAGCTGTGTTCCATCTGCCGGAATCCTCCCCCGTGCACGCCATTCTGAACGAGCATGGCGTCCCGCCCTGCGAAGACGGCAACCTGATTATCAAGCGCCTCATCTCTTCCACGGCCAACCGCCAGTTCCTGAACGACAGCCCGTGCACCCTGAATCTGCTGAGGGAAGCGGGAGCCTGCCTGGTGGACATGCACGGCCCCAGCGACCACCGCTCCCTGGTCTCCCAGGAAAGGCAGCTTTCCCTGCTGGACGCCTTCGGGGAGCACGCTCCCCTGGTGCACGCCTATTCGGACGCCTGGAGGCAATGGCAGGATGCGCGCCGGGCCTATGATGACCTGGAACATGCGGAAGCGGCCACCGCACGGGAAATAGAACTGCTGCGCCACCAGGTGGATGAAATAGATTCCGCCGCCTTCACTCCGGAAGAAGTGCTCACGCTGGAAGAACGCTGGCAGCGCGCCCGCAACGGCACCCGGCTCCGGGAACAGGTCTCCAAAATGCTTTCCATGCTGGAGGAAACGGATGTGCCCGGCCTGGGGACCCAATTGAGGGAATTGACACGGGCGGCCCATGAGCTGGAACGCATGGACGCCTCCACCGCCGCGTGGCTGGCTCCATTGGCGGGAGTGAATTTGGAACTCAAGGAAATTGAGGGACGCCTGGCGGATTATTCCGCCGAACTGGACTGCGACCCCCGGGAACTTTTCCAGCTGGAGGAACGCATCAACCTGCTGGAATCTCTGAAAATGAAATACGGCCCCTCCTTTGAGGACGTCTGCTCCCGGAGGGAGGAGGCGGCCAGCCGCCTGGACCGCATTGAACACCGCACGGAACGCCTGGAAGAGCTGAGGGCCTCCATCGCCGTCCTGCGCAAGCAGATGGACGCCGCCGGGCAGGCTCTGACCAGAGCGCGCCAGGACTCCGCGCCCAGGCTGGCGGCTTCCATCGTCAGGCACTCCCGGGAGCTGGGATTCCGCCAGGCCGTCTTTGAAGTGAGCCTCTCCCCCCTTCAGGAACCGGGCTCACAGGGAATGGAAACGGTGGAATTCCTGTTTGGCCCCAATCCCGGAGAACCCTCCAAGCCTCTCCGTCTGATTGCCTCCAGCGGGGAACTGGCGCGCATCATGCTGGCGATTAAAAGCGCCCTGGCCCACAAGGATGCCACCCCCCTGCTGGTATTTGACGAAATAGACGCCAACGTGGGCGGAGAAGTGGCGCGGGCTGTGGGATTCAAGATGCAGCAGCTCGGAAACAGGCACCAGGTGATCTCCATCACGCACTTCCCGCAGGTGGCAGCCCTGGCCTCCCATCATTACCTGGTTCAGAAAGCATCCGCGGGCAACCGCACCATCTCCTGCCTGCGGGAGGTGAGCCATGAAGAACGGGTGGATGAACTGGTCCGCATGCTGGGCGGCGGCGGAGACCACGCACGCACGCTGGCCCAGGCCCTGCTGCAGCCCTCCTGAACGGGAAATGCCGGTGGGGGAGAGGCCGCCCTATTTCCCCAGGCTCCCCAGGCGTGGGGTGAACCCCCGCAGCCTCAGGGAATTGAATACGACGCACAGGGAACTCAAACTCATCGCCCCGGCGGCAATCATGGGATTCAGCGTAAGGCCGAAGGCGGGATATAAACACCCGGCGGCCAACGGAATGCCGATGATGTTGTAAAAGAAAGCCCAGAAAAGATTCTGCCTGATGATGAGCAGCGTGGTGCGGCCCAGCTGGACAGCTTCCGCCACGCCTGCGGGGTTGCTTTTCATCAGCACGATGTCGGAGGATTCCATCGCCAGCTCCGTTCCGGACTTCATGGAAATGCCCACCCGGGCGCAGGCCAGAGCCGGGGCGTCGTTCACGCCGTCCCCTACCATCGCCACCTTGTCCCCGCGTTCCTCCATCTTCATCACATGGGAGGCCTTTTCATCCGGAAGCACGTCGGAGACCACCTCGTCAATGTGGAGTTCTCCGGCCATGTGCCGCGCCGTGGCGGCGTTGTCCCCCGTCAGCATGACGACGCGCAGGTTCATCCGCTTCAAACTGTCCACCGCCGCACGGCTGTCCGGTTTCAGGGAATCCGCCACCATGATGACGCCGGCAGGGCATCCGCCCCTGCCCACATACAGCGGGGACGCGCCCTGCCGCATGAACTCCCGCAGGCGGCTTTCATCCTCCTTCCAGGAAATTCCCTTATCCTGCATGAATCCGGAATTGCCCACCGCATAAGGCACCCCATCCACCGTTCCGGCAATGCCGCGGCCAGGAACCACGGATAAATCCGCCACGGCGCGGACAGGCAAATTCAGAAGCCTGGCGTGTTCATAAACAGCCTTTCCCACAGGATGTTCCGAACCCTGTTCCAAAGCCGCCGCCATTTCCACCAGCGCGTCCGCATCCATGCCTTCCTCCGGCAGCACGGCCACTACCCGCGGCTCCCCTTCCGTCAGGGTGCCCGTCTTGTCAAAAACGACGGTATCCACGCGGCTCAGGGCTTCCAGAGCTCCGGCGGACTTGCACAGGATGCCCAGCCGCGCGCCCCTGCCCGTCCCCACCATAATGGCGATAGGCGTAGCGAGCCCCAGGACACAGGGGCAGGAAATCACCAGCACCGCAATTGCCCTGGCGAGGGCGAAGGAAAACCCCTCCCCGGCAGCCATCCACCCAACCAGCGATACCAGGGCAACGGCAATGACCGCAGGGACAAAGAAATAGCATACCCGGTCCGCCAGCCGCGCAATGGGCGCCTTGGACTGGCTGGCCTGTTCCACCAGGCGGATCATGCGGGCCAGCGTGGAATCCCCGCCCACGCGTTCCGCGCGGATTTTGAGATACCCGGCCCGGTTGAACGTTCCGCTGATCACCCGGTCCCCCGCCGCCCTGTCCACCGGCATGCTTTCCCCCGTCAGGTCCGATTCATCCAGAGCCGCCTGCCCCTCTTCAATCATGCCGTCCACCGGAATCCGCTGCCCGGTTTTCACCACCACCAGATCCCCGGAACGAATTTCATCCAGCGGAACGGCGCGCTCCGCGCCGTCATGCCATACCAGCGCCTCCTGGGGAACCAGCTTCACCAGCCCTTTTACGGCGGCATTCGTTTTCCGATAAGAGCGGCGTTCAAGGTATTTCCCCAGGGAAATCAGGGTGACGATCATGGCAGCAGATTCAAAATACAGCTCCATTCCCTCCACACTGAAACCCTGCCACATCCCCGCAACCAGCAAATACAGCCCATACAGAAAAGCGGAGCCGGAACCGATGGCGATCAGGGAATCCATATTGGGAGACAGCGCAACAAGCTGCCGCACGCCGTTTATCAAATAATGCCGGTTCAGCCACAGGACGGCGCCCGCCAGAATGCCTTGTGTCCACCAATTCATCCAGAGGCCCCAACTCCCTTCCGGAACGGGCCAGTGCCACATGGGACCCATGGACAAATACATCAAAGGAACCAGCAGCAGAATGGACCAAACGAGGCGGGAACCGCCCGTTTCCTCCTGTTCCAGTCTTTCCTCCCTCTCCGTTCCGGCAAGCGGCTCCTCCTTCCAGTCCGCCAGGCGGAAGCCGGCTTTCTCCACCACCAGAGCTATCCGCTCCATGGCGGGGGAATCAGGTTTTTCAAACAAGACGGTCATCTTCCCCGTCAGCAAATTCAGCTCTACGCGCTCCACCCCCTCCAATCCTTCCACGGTGCGCTCCACCTTGGCGGCACACCCGGCGCAATGCATACCGGAAACAAGATAGTTCTTTTCTTCCATTGTCATTAAAACGGAATGTTTGATGTTCCGGGTCCAGACAAGACCCCATACTGTTAGCCGAACCTAACACATTTATTCCGTTCCTCAAGCCGCTTTCGCGGCTTCAGCCCCCTCTGATAAAAAATGACAAAAAAACGCCCGCGGCCCCGTACCAGTAACAAACACCTTTACTTTCCTCCATGAACATTCCTCCTCTATTCAACATCCTGGCCAGCGCGGCCTTGTTGTCCACCCCCCTCCACGCCCAGCTTTACACCCTCCATGGTGACGGCGTCAAAAAAACGGAGAGAGTCGTGGAAAAAGCGGATTATTCCGATTATGAACTCGTCTGGCACGACGAATTCGACAAAGACGGCCGTCCGGACCCTGCCAAATGGAATTACGAACACAGTTTCGTCCGCAATAAGGAAGCGCAATGGTACCAGCCGGAAAACGCCTATTGCAAAGACGGCATGCTGATTATTGAAGGCAGGAAGGAAAAACATGCCAACCCCCATTACGATCCGGAGGGAAAAAACTGGCAGACGACACGGAAAGAGGCGGAATACACCTCTGCCTCCCTGACGACGCGCAGCAAATTTTCCTGGCTGTACGGGCGATTTGAAATCCGGGCCAGATTCAGCCCGCGGGAAGGCATGTGGCCTGCTTTCTGGACCTTGGGCGTCAAGGAAAAGTGGCCCATGTGCGGGGAAATAGACATCATGGAGTACTACCAGTCCACCTATCTGGCCAATCTCTGCTGGGGTTCCCCCAAAAAACACGTTGGCAAATGGAGCACCACTTACACGCCGCTCAAATGGCTCCAGGAAAAACACGCGGACTGGGCGGACAGCTTCCATGTCTTCCGTATGGACTGGGATGAAAAGGAAGTGCGCCTGTATGCGGACGATATTCTGCTGAACCGGACTCCCCTGGATAATACCGTCAACGCCTCTTACAAGGAAGTCGCCAATCCCTTCCGGCAGCCTCACTTCATCATCCTGAACCTGGCTCTGGGCGCCACCGGCGGAGATCTGGACAAACTGCCGCTGCCCCAGAAATACGAAATAGACTACGTTCGCATTTACCAGAAAAAGGATTCCCCCCATAAAGGAACCATTCCATACCGCGCGGAAAAGTAACCGCCCTCTTCCGGAAACAGGAAAAAGGGCAGGGATTGCGGCATGAAAAAAGCCCCATCCGGACAAACCGGACGGGGCTCTTCAAAGAACAGAAAGAGGGGCAACTCAGTTTACGCGGCCCAGATAGGAACCGTCTTCCGTCTTTACGGAAATCTTTTCACCGGGCTTGATGAAAAGGGGCACCTGCACCACCAGTCCGGTAGTCATCGTGGCGGATTTGTAAACATTGTTCGCGCTGTCGCCCTTGACGCCTTCAGGAGCTTCCGCCACTTCCATGGTGATGGCGGCGGGGAGTTCTACGGAAACGACCGTTTCATCCGTGAAAAGCAGGATGTAGATATTGCCTTCCATCAGATAATCCTTGACGGGTTCCACGATTTCCGGAGACACGGTGATGTCTTCGTATGTATCCGGATTCATGAAGTGATAACCCATGCCGTCAATGTAGCTGAACTCATATTCCTCACGGGCGAGGTTGACGCCTTCCAGGGATTCATTGGAAGTCAGGCGAAGGTTATACACCTTTTTAGTGGAAATGCTGCGGATGCTCATTTGCACATAGGAAGCCATGCGGGGGGGGCACTTGTGCTCCATGCTGACTACAACGCAAACGTCATTGTTGTAATTGACCGCGTGTCCCTTGCGAAGATTGATTACAGGTACTTTTGCCATGCGGCCCGTACCATACCATGTTTTCCCCTCCCGTCAAGGCGAAAAAACCGGGCAACCCCTTGAGGCGCTTGGAGAAAACGCTCCTGAACAGGGCAGCGGGGAAGAAAGGGAAAACGGCTGTTCCTACCGGCTGAGGTCCTGCTGGAACAGGACTTTGATGCCGCTGGAATTCAGCACGGTGCGCCCGAAGTTGAGATCCTCCACGTGAAGAGCCACCAGAGACCCCCGCCCCACGCAAGGCAGCAGGGGATAGAGAAAGTTGACGTTCATTTCCGCGGCATACAGCGCATCCAGGCATTTTTTGAGGTCTGCAGGGCCATGGCGGAGCACCGCCACCAGCACCCCGGACTCCGTATAGCAAATACCTTTCTCCAGAAAAATTTCCGACGTCCTTTCCGGATCGCTGACAATCAGGCGCGCAATAGTCGCCTCATGGCAGTCCTGCATGCTGAATCCCAAACAGAAAATGCCGTGCATGTCCAGCAGGCCGAGGAGGGCGGTCAGGGCCCCCACCCGGTTCTGGAGCATGATGGAATATTGCTTTATCGTGCTGCCGGGGGCTTTAATGGCTTCTTCCTTCATAACAATAAAGCAAATAAGGGCTGTATTCTATTTGGCGTACGTTTTAAGCACGCGCCTGATGATGGCCAGAGCCTGCTGGATTTCCTCTTCACTGACATTCAGCGGCGGCAGCAGACGGACGGTTTCCGGCCCGGCGGGAACGGAAAGCAACCCTTCCTGCCGCAGGGCCTCCACCACTACGGAGGCGATCGTCTTGCCCTCCGGCGCGGCTACCATTTCCGGATTCAGGCCAATGCCCAGCAACAGGCCCAGGCCACGCACGCCCTGAACAACAGGCAGGTTCCAGGATTCTATTTCCCTGCGAATTTCCGCGCCCAGGCGCCGCGCCCGCTCCGGGAGCCCCTGGGAAACAACTTCCCGCAGCACGGCCAGGCCTACCGCAGTGCCGAGCGGGTTGCCTCCATACGTGGAGCCATGGGAGCCGGGATCCATGATGGAGGAAAGCTCCGTACCCTGGCCGTCAATGGCGCGGTCGGAAATCCAGAAGCCGCCGATGGGGAAACCGCCGCCCAGGGCCTTGGCCCAGGAAATGCCGTCCGGTTCCACATCCGGAGCTACGGCGCGCCATCCCATGATGTCGCCGCAGCGGCCAAAGCCGCACTGCACTTCATCCATCAGCAGAAGAAGATCGTGCTCTCTGCATAACTGCGCCAGGCCCCGCAGAAATTCCGGAGTCACGCAGTTGACCCCTCCTTCTCCCTGGACGGTTTCCAGCATGAAGGCCACCGTTTCCGGCCTGATGGCTTCGCGGGCCGTTTCCAGATCGTTGAAAGGCAAATGGCGGAATCCCGGCAGCATGGGGTCAAAGCCGATTTTGATTTTATCCTGCCCCGTGGCGGACATGCTGCCCAGCGTCCTCCCGTGGAAGGATTTGTTGAACGTAAGCACCTCATAACGGGGCTTGCCGTCCGGCTGGGGCTTGCGGTGCCCGTAACGGCGCGCTACTTTGATTAAACCGTCATTGGACTCCGCACCGCTGTTGGCGAAAAAGACTTTTCCCGGGCGCTCCACGCATTTGGTCACGATGAATTCCGCCAGATCCGCCTGCTGGGGGATCTGGTACAGGTTGGAGCAGTGCACCAGGGTGGCGGCCTGCTTTTGCAGGGCCTGCGTCACCGCAGGATGGCAGTGCCCGAGCACGCAGGTCGCAATGCCGGCACAGAAGTCCAGATAGCACTTCCCCGTGCTGTCCCACAGTCGGGAGCCTTCTCCGCGGACGGCAGCCATGGGATAACGGCCATAGGAATGGAGTACGTACTGGTTGAGCTTTTCTTCTGTGTTCATAAGTTAAGGTAATATGGGCGTAGTTTGCTCTTCTGGCCCCGTCTGTAAATGATTTTTTTGGGAACCACGTCATGATTGCCGCATTTTACCCCGGAAGACAGTCACATCTTTGTCCGCCGCTCATTCATTTTTCTTTTCTTTTATCATTTTAACGGCAGAATAACCACCGCAACCAGCAATAATCCACTATGGCTCATTTTTTCAACCTCAAAGGCTTTCTGGAAGAATTCAAGGCATTCGCCCTTAAAGGGAACGTTATTGACCTGGCGGTGGCCGTCGTCATCGGCGGCGCATTCAATAAAATCGTCTCCGTCTTCGTCTCCAGCATTATCACCCCCATCATCGGTTACCTTACTTCCGGGGTCAACCTGGCATACCTGGTGCTGAAACTGGGCGATGTGGAATTAAAATACGGTGAATTGCTCCAGGCGACCATTGACTTCCTCATCATCGCCTTCTCCGTCTTTGTAGCCATCAAGCTGATCGGAGCCCTGAGGCGCAAGAGCGAAGAAGCTCCGGCCGCCCCTGCTCCCAAGCCGGATGACGTCGTCCTTCTGGAACAGATCCGGGACATCCTGCAAAAACAGGCGGACGCCAAATAAGTTCTTTTGAACGGTTCATGCCGGTTCCATGCGGGACCGGCATGTTTTTTCCTCTTTACTTGTTCCGCCGCAAACGGGAAAGTGATTGCATGACTTCTCCGCTGCGCCTTTTAGCCTTTGCCCTCTTTCTTGCCCCGTCCCTGCTTCCGGCGGCGGAAAACCAGCGCTTCATTCTGGAACGCCCCTATCCGGTGACGGAAATCCCGGAACCTGACCGCAGCCTTCCCGTCACCAACGTGATTCTGATGATTGGGGACGGAATGGGCATTCATCACCTTTCTGCGGCATGGGCGGCCAACAGAGGCCGCCTGTTTATTGAAAACTGTCCTGTTACGGGCATTTCCAAAACATGGTGCGCGGACAAGCTGGTCACGGACTCCGCCGCTGCGGGCACCGCCATGGCGACAGGAACCAAGACGCTTTACCATCGGGTCGCCGTATGCCCCAGGGGCAACAAGCTGGATTCCCTGGTGGACAAGGCTGCGGACATGGGCAAATCCACCGGCGTCATCGCTACCTGCGAGCTGAATGACGCCACCCCGGCATCTTTCTGCGCCAATAATGAAAAAAGATCGGATGCTTACGGCATCATCGGGGATTACCCCCGTTCCCGCGCCGATTTCATCTTTGGCGGCGGCGGCAAATACTTCACGCAGAGGCCGGACGGCAGGGATATTTTCCAGGAAATGCAGGCGCAGGGCTACCGTGTCGCCCGCTCCTGGGAAAAAGCCGGAGCCTTGCCTTCCGGAAAAACGCTGGTTGTCGCCGCTCCGGGTAATCTTCCCCCTCCCTCCAAACGGGGCGACGTTTTCCGCCAGGCCGCAGTGAAAGCCCTGGATACCCTTTCCCGGAATCCCAACGGATTTTTCCTGATGATTGAAGGGTCCAACATTGACAAGGCGGCCCACAGCAACAATCTGGAAGAAATGATGGAAGAGCTCCTTGATTTTGACCGGACTGCGGGAGCCGTGCTTGACTGGGCCTCCAAACACCCCGGCACCCTGGTCGTCATCACGGCGGACCATAATACGGGCGCATTCGCTCTCACGGGCGGCAGCCGGGAACAGGGGGAAATAACGGGCCGGTTCGGTTCCGGCAGTCATGACGGCGTGGCTGTTCCGGTGTATGCCTTCGGCGCGGGAAGCGGCGACTTCACCGGCATTTATGAAAATACGGATATCTTCAACAAGATTATGAACGCCCTTAAAAAAGGTGCGGACAAACCCGTGCGTTAGGCGCCCGGTCAAGGCTGTGGCCTGTCCATGCGCCGCGCCACCAGCCCAGCCCCGACGGTAGCCGCACCGCCTATCAGGAACACCGCTTGCGGGCCGCCCGTATTCATCCAGATCACGCCGCCCAGCACGCCGTAAGCGATAGAAGCCACATGATTGATGGCCAGCCCGGTGTAAATGCTTGGCGTAATGTCCTCCGGCTTCTCGCAGATGCGGGCCACGTAGGTGCTCCGGGCCATGCCTAGGGCAAACAGCAGGTTGTCCAGGACAAAGCAGGCGGTCACTACTCCCACGGCCCAATGCAGGGGCAGCAGTTCCGGAGCGAAGGCGTATGCCAGGCACAGGAGGGACAGCGCCACGCTGTCGAAAATCGTCACCTTCCGTTCCCCGTAGCGCTTGATGCTCCAGCCGATCAGGGGTTGAGTGACCAGCCCGATGACGCCGGCCATGAGCAGGGTTTTTCCGATATATCCGGGAGACTGGCCCAGCGTGCTGACCATCAGCCAGAAACCGAAGGTCAGATAAAGCTGCTTGCGGATGCCGTGCAGAATTTCCAATCCATAATAAACGGCATATCTGCGCTTGAAGACGAAACATTGCCTCCATCCGCGCCGCTGCGGGAAGACGGACGTCTTCACCCGGCTCAGGAACAGGGATGCCAGCAGGCACACGCCCCCCGTGACGAAAAAGTCCACGGCAAAAGATTGATTGAATTTCCACTTGATCCACACGCACAGCGCGCCCAGCAGCGCGGCCGCCGTTCCCAGAGCCTTCATCTGGCCGAGCCGCAGACTGCGGTTTTCCGGCCTCGCCGTATGGATGACAATGGTGTCAATCATGCCCATCAGGATATGCTGACCCAGACTCACCGTCAAAATCCACGCAGACAAAGTCCACAGGCTGGTTCCGGCGCCGCAGAAAGCCAGCGCGTACATGCCGCCGAACATCAGCAGGCACGCCACCCCGGCCATGCGGACCTCATTAAACATGAAAAGCAGGCTGACCACAAAAAGAGACAGGATGCCGGGCAATTCCCGGGGGAATTCAATCAGTCCGCGCATCTCCACGTCAAGATGCTGGGCATCACGCAGGAAATTGCTGAAAATGAGATCATACACACCGCTTCCGAACTGGCCCAGAAAAAGCGCCAGCAGCACAAATACCATCGTCTTCCTGATGCGGGGGGAAGCGGCTTCATTCATAGCGCGGGAATACTCTCACAGGCGCCCGGGCGGAACAACCGCTATTTTCATATGCCGGTTTTCTCTGCATTTGCAAAAATAACCCCGAAACGGAATTTTTCCGGAAAATGCCGCGTATTTACGTACGCTATGATTTCCAAGTGTATTTTTCCTGCCACGGTTTTCAGCCTGTTTTCCCTTTGCTGGGGTGCCCCATCCGCTCCGGTTCTCGAAGCGCCCCATATCATTCCCCTGCCCGCCGCCATGCGCGTCCAAACCGGAGAAAGCGGGTTTTCCCTGAAAAACGGCGTCAGGCTCCCGGAAAAAAATCCTCTTTCCAGGCAGGCGGAACGGATTTTCCGCGATAATGGAATCAATACGGCCCTGGTTAAAAACAATGCGGACATCATCTTTACGGAAGACGCTTCCCTGAGCAGGGAAGGCTACCGCCTTGCCGTAACGCCGGATTCCATCTCCATTGCCTCCGGTTCCGTGAACGGAACCCTGTATGCCCTTCAATCCCTCGTTCAAAGCATCGCTGCCGACAAAAACGGAGCTCCGGCCCTGCCCCGGATGGACGTAAAAGACCAGCCCCGCTTTTCATGGCGGGGCCTGATGGTAGACAGCTGCCGCCACATGATGCCCGTGCGGGACATCAAAAAAGTGCTGGACCTGATGGAACGGTATAAATTCAACACCCTGCACTGGCACCTGACGGACGACCAGGGGTGGCGTCTCCCAATCGCCAAGTACCCCAGGCTGACAACCGTGGGAGGCGCCCGGGCTCAATCCCCCGTCATCGGCAACCGCAATAAGGGAGACGGCATCCCCTACTCCGGCCATTACACCGCGGATGAAATCCGGGATGTGGTACGGTACGCCAGAGACCGGGGCATTACCGTCATTCCGGAAGTGGAAATGCCGGGCCATGCCTCCGCAGCCATCGCCGCCTATCCGGAACTGGGGAATACGGACATCCCGGGCTATGCGCCCAAGGTGCAGGAAACCTGGGGCGTGCACTCCTATACCTTCTCCCCCACGGAAAAAACCTTCCGTTTTCTGGAAGACGTCATTGATGAAATATGCGCCCTGTTCCCGGACAGCCCCTACATCCACATCGGAGGGGATGAAGCGCCCAAGAATCAGTGGAAACAGTCCCCCACGGCCCAGCGGGTCATGAAGGACAACGGCCTGGCCAATGAACACGAGCTCCAGAGCTACTTCATCCGCCGCGTGGAAAAAATGATCAATAACCGCGGAAAAAGGCTCATTGGCTGGGATGAAATCCAGGAAGGGGGCCTTTCCCCCACCGCTACCATGATGGTTTGGCGCAGCCAAATGCCGCACATCGCCGCACAAACCCTGGCACGGGGCAACGATATTGTGATGACGCCCAACAGCCACCTGTACTTTGACTATGACCAGGGGCCCGGAAAACCCGCTGCCCCCGAATACGAGACGATTAACAACAATCAGCTGACCTGGCAGCATGTTTACGGACTGGAACCGGTGCCTCAGGGAACGCCCCGGGAACGGGAAAAGCAGGTGCTGGGCTGCCAGGCGAACATCTGGACGGAATATATCCCGAACCTGCCGAAATGGGAATACCATGTCTTCCCCCGCGCCCTGGCGCTGGCGGAAGTTGCCTGGACCCCGCAGGAGCTAAAAAATGAGAAAGATTTCCGTAAACGCCTCGACCGCCAGCTTCCCTTCCTGGACGCCCGCGGCGTCAATTACAAAAGACCGGACAATGGAGCCCCCGCACAGCCGAAGGCCGTCATTACGCGGGAACGCCGTTAAGCACGGCAGACGGGTTCCTGCGGCGCCTCCTTCCGGAGGCCGCATTATGGGCTAGCCAACCTTCATGAAAACCATTACATTGACGGCATTATGAATTTGGAACTGCTTCGTCAGGTTTGCGTGACTCCGGGCGCTCCGGGGTTTGAAGACAAAATCCGCGATTTCATCATCCAGGAAGTGGCCCCGCTGGTGGACGCCGTGCGCGTGGACAACATGGGCAGCGTGATTGCCATCGTGGAAGGCAAAAACACGGAAAAAACCATGATGGCCGCCGCCCACATGGATGAAATCGGGTTCATGGTCCGTCACATCGACGACAAGGGGTTCATCAAATTCCTGCCACTGGGCGGCTTTGACGCCAAGACGCTGACGGCCCAGCGCGTCATCGTCCACGGTAAAAAAGATCTCATCGGCGTCATGGGCGTGAAACCCATCCACGTCATGTCCCCGGCGGAACGCACCAAGCTGCCGGAAGTGACCGACTTCTTCATTGACCTGGGCATGAGCAAGGAGGAAGTGGAAAAATACGTTTCCGTAGGCGACTCCGTTACCCGTGAACGGGATTTGGTGGAAATGGGGGATTGCGTGAACGTCAAATCTCTGGACAACCGCGCCGGATGCTACGTGCTGATTGAAGCCCTCCGCGCCATTAAGGCTTCCAGGAAGAAACCCTCCTGCAACTTCGTGGCCGCCTTTACCGTTCAGGAGGAAGTGGGCCTGAGGGGCGCGCAGGCCGGCACGCTGGACATCCAACCGGATTTCTCCATTGCCCTGGACGTCACCATCGCCTGTGACATTCCCGGAACTCCGGCGCACGACCAGGTTTCCCACCTGGGCGCAGGCGCCGCCATCAAGCTGTATGACGGTTCCGTCATTGCAGACCGCCGCATGGTCAAGTTCATGAAGGCCATGGCAGACGCCAACAAAATTAAATGGCAGACGGAAATGCTGCCGGCGGGAGGCACGGATGCCGGAGCCATGCAGAAATTCGTTCCGGGCGGTTCCATTGCCGGGGCCATTTCCGTTCCCACCCGCAATGTGCACCAGGTTATTGAAATGGCTCACAAAGACGACCTGGACGCTTCCGTAGCGCTTCTGACCGCCTGCGCCATGAACGTGGACAAATGGGACTGGTCCTGGAACTCCGTCAACGAATGCCCGGCGGAAAAACCCGCCAAGGCCGCAAAAACGGCAGCCAAGCCTGCCAAAGCCGCTGCCAAGAAGAAAAAGGCCAAATAACAGGTCTGGCCATTCATTCATCACTACCCGGCAGGCCGCACCGGAAACGGAGGCGGCCTGCCTGTTTTCAGCCTCCTTCAAATGTTCCGGCAAACTCCGGACACCGTCCTCTCCCATTCAGCCAGGCATACCGCAGGTTCCTGCGTCACCCCCCCCGGAGGCTTTTTCAAACGGCCCTGCCATAAAAAAATCCTCCGGCATCTCGCAATGCCGGAGGAGAGACAATCCTGAAAAAGAAAGTTACTTGGCGGCGGGGGCGGACGCTTCCTTCTGGGCGGGAGCGGGGGCCGGAACTGCTTCTACCTCCACATCTTCCTCCACTTCCACATCTTCTTCCGGACCGGTAGCGCCGGTCTGCTTCATGGCGTCCTTCAGGGCCTGGCTTCCGTAAAAGTCGGCCTGCTGCAAACGCTGCATGTCAGTCATCATGCCCATGAAAATGGGCAGAAGCTCGGCCTGGCGCGCCTGCATGGCGGCATCCATTTCAGCCTGAACCTTCTGGGCGCTCTTGGAAAGGGCTTCCCCCTTTTCATTGATTTTTGCCATCTTTTCCGCAGCCGCGTCTGCAGTGGCCTTGTCCTTCACCGTGCTGAGCGTGGCGGACATTTCCTTCATCAACGCCAGCATCTGATCAGCGGCTTCCTTCGCTTCCTTGGAAACTTCAGCGGCCGGCGCAACGGGCGCGGCAGGAGTTTCAGCGGCGGGTGCCGGAGCCGGGGCATCCTGGGCGGAAGCCATACCTGCAAATGCCAGGGCACATGCCGAACTAATTGTTACAATGCTCTTCATAACGTTTCCGTTGTACAGGCTCGCCATGCACGCGTCAATGAATCATTGTGTAACGGCTCCCCGTGATGCCGCAGAAAGAGGAATTTGCGTTTTTTCCTCCCTTGAAGGATTTTTTCAGTTGCATCTTTTTAGAATTATTATAAATTTATTTCCGATGACTAAGACCATAGAAAACCTGAAAGCTGCCATTACGGGCGAAAGCACCGCCTCCGCCACTTACGCGGCCTATGCCGCCAAAGCCGCCCAGGAAGGGCAGCCCCTTATTCAGAAATTGTTTGAAGCCGCCTCCAAGGCGGAATCCGTCCACGCCGCCAACCACAACAAGGTTCTGGAAAAGCTGGGAGCAACAATGGAGCCCATCGATATCCAGATCCATGTAGGAACCACCGCGGAAAACCTGAAAGCCGCCATTGCCGGGGAAACCCATGAATTTGAAAGCATGTATCCGGAATTCATCGCTGTGGCGGAAGAAGAAGGGCAGAAAGCCGCCGTCCGTTCCTTCACGTGGGCCACGGAAGCGGAAAAAGAACATGCCGATTTTTATTCCGTCGCCCTGAAGGCCCTGGAAAGCGGAGATACCAGTTCCCTGCCCAGGCAATACTGGATATGCCTGGTTTGCGGAGATACGTTCAAATCTCTGGAAGGCGTGGATGCGTGCCCCCTCTGCGGCACCAAGGCTGAAAAATTCCTCGTCATCGGATAAATTCCGTTTGAGCACCGGAGGCCGTCCACGGCACCCAGGAACCGCCCGGAATATTCCGGGCGGTTTTCTGTTTTTGCCGCAGCAGTCCATGGAAGAAAACCCTTCCCTTTTTACGGAGGCGGCCCACACCGGAAAAAGCTTCTCCAACATTCTGCTTGCGATTCATTTTAAAACTCTTATAATTTTTCTTCGCTTTAAGCAGGAAGCATTCTTTATCCCTCCTTTGCGATGATCCCTCCCCATGCATCCGCCGGTTCCGCAGAACGGTATCCGTCCGCATACGGCCTGTCGGCCGCTGTCTGCCAGGCTCTGCGCGCCGCGTTCATTCCCCGCCGCATGCGCTGCCTGTGGGCAGCCGGGCTTGCGGCAGCGCTGGCGGCCAATCCCTATGTGCTTAACGATGGCCAAAGCCTGCTGATGAGCAGCATGGGCATCGCCTCCTCCGCATCCCTGCTCTGCGGCACCATTCTTCTCTGCCTGAAATACCGCTTCACCGCCTATGTCCTTCTTCCCGCCATCATTCTGTTCAATGCGGGCCTGTACATGATGCAGATGCGGTACGGATTGGTCCTGAACCTTTCCGTGCTTTCCAGCATGGCGGAGACCAATTTCCAGGAAGCCTGCGCCTTCTGCACCCCCGCTTCCATTGCAGGACCCCTGCTTCTGGCCGGGTTTATCTACCTGGCCATCTACTGGAGCCGCCGTTCCCTGCGCCAAAAAGCCACGTGGGGCGCACTGGCATGCATTTGGGGCCTGTACGCGGCCCTTCTGCTGCTGAGCATTCCGGCAGCCTCCTACAGCTCGGAACCCCTTTATCTTTACTACACGTCTGACAAGGCCAAAGGCTGGCCTCTCGTGGATATTGCAATGACGTGCAAACTGGCGGACGAATACATCACCCAGGATGCGGGGCGTTTCAACACATTGCGGAATCTTCCGTCCTGCGCGGAGCCCCTTTCCCAGTGCGAAGCCCCAGACGACCTGGCCGTGGTTTTCCACATGGGGGAGAGTGTCCGGGGGGACCATCTTCCCCTGAACGGTTACCATCGGAACACAATGCCCCGGCTTTCCAGAGAACCCAACGTCGTTTCCTTCCCCCACGCCACTTCCTTCGGCATCGTGACCAGAATTTCCGCCATCGGCATGTTTACGGACGCGGAACTGTGCCGCCGCACTCCCGGTCACTCCTCCTTCATTGACCTGTTCAACAAACACGGGTTCCGCACCGTCCGTATCATGGACCTGAGCGGAGATTCCATTCATGATTATTCCCTGGGCATCCTGACACGGAACTGTCGTGAACGGAGACAGACGCCGCTCCAGCACCAGACGCCCGGAATGATGCAGGAACGAACTTCCCTGGTCATGGAGGAATCCCTGAAAAACTTCGGCCGCAACAGGCAGCTTTATATCATTTACAATAACGGGAGCCATATGGCGTTCAGCTACCCCGCGCAGGCGGAATGTTTTACCCCGGCATCCTGCAATATGGACGACCCCAAGGCCCGTCTGGAAGAAACCGTCAATGCCTATGACAATTCCATCGTCGACCTGGATGCCTCCATTCACCGCATGATTGCACTGTTGAAGAACAGGCCCGCCATTTATTTTTACTGCTCCGACCACGGCGTAGCGCTGGGAGAGGAAGGAAAAATGTTCCAGGGCCATATCCTGCCGCCTGTTTACCGGCCTGCCATGTTCATCTGGTATTCGGACGCTTTCGCCTCACGCTATCCGGACATGGTGCGCGCCCTGAAAGCCAACCGGCTGAAAGCCGTCTCCCACGACCACATCTTCCATACCCTTCTTTCCCTGGCTTCCATCCGGTCGGAAATCGTCAGGAACGACCTGAATCTGGCTTCTCCGGACGCGCGGGAAACTCCGGCCCCCCTCCAGCCGGAAACGCTGGCGGAATGGCTGCCCATTCCCGCACCGCCGCAGCCGTAACAAGAGGAAGCCTCCACGCGCTCCGCGAGAAACAACAGGATGTGGCGGCTCCTACCGCACCCGGACTTGCAGAGGATGGCCGATGCACTCCCGGACACGGCGAGCCTCCGCTTCCCAGCCGGCAGCGGACCGAATGGGAGAAGCCTTGTCCCAAACCGCCCCCATGTACCATTCAAAGGGTTCTCCGTTCGCGACCTTCCTGAGCAAGTAGGTACAGCCTTCCGCATCCACCGCACGGCCTTCCGGAACCCAGGGCACGATTACGGCGGTTCCCAGGCATCCGTCATCCTTCCGGGGCCTGCTCCATGCGGTCATCAGGCCGCCGGACTCCCGGTCCTCCATAACTGCTTCATAATCATTTCTGCGCTTTCCGGTATCCATTCCCACACCGGCCTTCACCGTTTCAGCCCCCCGGACGTTCAAGACGCTGCGGACTTTGGAGAAACGGTTTCCCGCATCCAGCGTCACCCTCCGCGTCTCCGCCACACGCACGCCGCCGCCAATGTCCCACGGTGCATAAACCACCTCAAAAGCGGTCTGGACCGGGCCATTGTACAATGTCCGGGCGCTGGCCCAGTTTCCGGACACATGCGGTTTTCCATCCCTGAACACGGCAATGCCGCCGCAGCCCCGCCCCGGACCTACATTGTACATATCCAGTCCCCGACCGTGATCCCGGTGGTAATCCCCCCGTTTGTAAAATTCATTGATAACGGGAGCGCCTGCGCGCTTGCTCCATACATCCGTCCCACTGGAAACCAGGCCCTCTCCCTCAGGGGCAGGCCTGGCGACGGCCGGACCGTAAATCCGGTGCGCCGTAAGATCATTTTCCCATGCGAAATCATCCAGCCGCTCCGGTACCGGACGGCTGAAACAGACATCCGCGGAAGGCGCTTCGCCCAGGCAGGAATTCTCCAGAATCCAGAAATCACGAACCGTTCCGGGCCGGAAATTGCTCTGGAACAAAAGGGTATCCGTTGTTCCGTCACCATCCGTATCCGCCAGCTGATGCGGGATAACACGTCCGTGACGGACGTCAAAAACGCGAAGGCCGGCGGCATCACCGGAACCTCCGGACGGCCATGGAACCGACACGGTCTCAGCAGGGCGGAACCTGCCCAGGGGATTCGTAACGGTCACGGTCTTCTTCTGCGGATGATCCCGGTCAATGACATATTTACGCAACTCACTCCCGGCCATCAGGTAGGCCCCTGCGCCGTACACCTCCGTATCTTTCCCGGAATAATGGCCCGGCTTGTCCGCAATAGGCTGTACCCATCCCAGCGCGCCCTCCTTGCTGACCGCATCACAGGCGGCCTTCCAGGCCTTACGGATGGAGGGAAGGTATTCATCCGCATCCAGATATCCCTGGTTCACTCCCCACAGCATCCCGTACATGATAAAAAGGGTGCCGCTCATCTCTTTCAAGGGAGGTTCGTCCGGATCCAGCAGGCTCGCATGCCAGGAACCGTCGGACGACTGGCATTTTTTCAGGGCTGCCGCCAGACGTTTAAGCAAGTCTTCATAAAAGGGGCGGGAAGGCCAATCCGCAGGCATGTCCTGCAAAATAAGAGGCAATCCGGCAATCACCCAGCCGTTGCCCCGGCTCCAGAACATCTTTTTCCCATTTGCCGCCGGAACGGTAAAATAGCGGGAATCCCGGAAAAACAGGCCCTCCTCCCGGTCAAAAAGATAGTCGCAGGTAAGCTTGTATTCCCTATCCATAAACTCCAGATAACGGCGGTCTCCGGTATAGGCCGCCAGTTTCACGAACACGGGAGGGGACATAAACAGGGCGTCCGACCAGCTCCAGCGGTCCTGGCAGCCCGGAGTCAGGAATTGGAGGGAAGCGGAGGAAGGCCGGTTCATCACCTTGTCCAGCACGGCGCGAATCTTTTCAGCTGCGGCGGGATTGCCGTCTTCCATCGCCATCTCCATCCAGGCATGCCCCACGGCATGGTCGTCCGCATGATAATGCCGATTCAGGGTCTTCCACCCCTGCTCTTCTCCCGCTTTTCTCAGCAACGGCAGCCCCGGCCCTTCCGGAACGGACAGGCCATATTGCACCAGGCCGGAATAAAAGGCACCGTAAGTCCAATGCAGCGGCGAACGTTTTTTGGGATGCTTCGCCTGCCATTCCGCCACCAGCTGAAGATTGTCCCGGATGGTCTTTTCATTCCAGTCTGCGGAAGCCCCGGAAACGGAAGTTCCTGCGGAAAGCATGGAAAGGACCGGCAATAGAAAGTATTTCTTCCATCCATTTTTTGAAAAGGCAAAGAAACGCATGTTATATTATACGGGAAAAGAAGGCTGGAATTTTCTTGTAACAAGAATTCTTCTTTTCCCGCGCTCCTCCAGACCGGGAAAGGGACGCAAGGGCATATATGGTGCCATGACGGAAAAGAAAGCTGTGTTATCAATCATTTTTCTACCGTTATATACCATATATAGCATATGAATAATTATTTAACACATTATTTATACATTTTTCTTGCGGGAGGTCTCTTTCTGTGGTTCATTGCGTTCCAGCGCAGGTAACGGAAGACGGTGAAAATCCGTCGCGGACGCGCCGCTGTAACCGGTAGACGATGGACCGGACACTGGCTGCCCAGGCAGCCGGGAAGTCCCCATCACATGTCGCACCGGAAGCCAGAAGACGACCTGATGCTGCCGTATTCCCATCCCGCGGACAGGATGAACATACGCACAGGTCTTCGGCATGCCCCCCCTTTCCGGGAATGCGCGCATGTGGTCGGCCCCTGCCTATGGTTTTTCCAGGCTTTTGCCCAGGCTCGCGGATGAGCGGTCACCACCCTTTCCAAGCGAGACACCCACCATGGCAACAAGCATCATCAAACGTTCCGGGAAAAAGGAACAATACCAGGGCTATAAGATTGAAGAGGCCATTAGAAAAGCCTTCCACAGTTCCGGGACTTCCTACAACCGTTCCATCTATGAAGAGGTGGAAGCCAAGCTGAGCCATCAGGACAGCGCGCATGTGGAAGAGATTCAGGACATGATTGAACGCGCCCTGTTCCGCTCCGGATATTTTGACACGGCCAAGGCCTTCATCACCTACCGTTTCCTGCACAAAATGCAGCGCGAACAGCTTGGCGGCCTTTATTCCGGCAATACCTATGTGGACTGCAAGCAGACGGTAGAGGAATATATCGGGCAAAGCGACTGGCGCATTGCCGCCAACTCCAATACCACGTATTCCAATGCGGGGCTCATCAACAACACGGCGGGCAAGGTAATCGCCAACTATTGGCTGGACCAGGTTTACTCCGCACGGGAAGGAGCCGCGCACCGGGAAGGGGATTACCACATCCATGACCTGGATTGCCTGACCGGATACTGCGCCGGATGGAGCCTCCGCAACCTGCTCAATGAAGGATTCAACGGCGTGCGCAGCCGCGTGAACAGCAGACCGCCCCGCCACTTCCGGGAAGCCCTGGGCCAGATGGCGAACTTTCTGGGCATTCTGCAAAGCGAATGGGCCGGCGCCCAGGCCTTCAGCTCCTTTGACACCTTCCTGGCGCCCTACGTTTTCAAAGACCAGACGGACTTCCCCCGCATCAAGAAAGACATCCGCAGTTTCGTCTACAACCTGAACGTACCCTCGCGCTGGGGACAGTCTCCCTTTACCAATGTCACGATCGACTGGACTGTGCCGCGCGACCTGCGGGACCAGGCCCCCTTCAGCGGAGGGGAACACCTCTTTGAAGGAATAGAAGACGCGAACCTGCTCGCCCTGGCGAGGGAACGCGGGGCAAACAAGCTGACGGAACTGACCTACAAGCATTTCCAGAAGGAAATGAACCTGATCAACAAGGCCTTTTACGAAGTTCTCACGGAAGGGGACAGCACCGGACAGCCCTTCACCTTCCCCATCCCCACCGTCAACATCACGGAAGATTTTGACTGGGAAGGGGAAAACGTGCCTCTCCTGTTTGAAAACGCCGCCAAAATCGGTTCCTCTTACTTCCAGAACTTCATCGGCAGCCAGTACACCGTCAATGAACACGGGGAACGCGTGCCTGACGAACGGGCCTACAAGCCGGATGCCGTGCGTTCCATGTGCTGCCGCCTCCAGCTGGACCTGCGGGAACTGCTCAAACGCGGCGGCGGTCTCTTCGGCTCCGCGGAAATGACCGGCTCCATCGGCGTGGTGACCATCAACCTGGCCCGGCTGGGCTACCTGTTCAAGCAAAACCGGGAGGCCCTGTTCGCCAGGCTGGGAGAACTGCTGGACCTGGCCAAATCCTGCCTGGAAAAGAAAAGGGCCTTCGTTCAGGAAATGTATGACCGCGGCCTGTACCCCTACACCAAACGCTACCTGCCCACCTTCCGCAACCATTTCTCCACCATCGGCGTCAACGGCATGAACGAGCTGTTGCGCAATTTCTCCAACGATACGATGGACATTACCTCTGAAGAAGGCAGGGCCTTTGCTGAAGAGATCCTGGAATTCATCCGCTTGCGCATGCAGGAGTACCAGGAGGAAACCGGCAACCTGTACAACCTGGAAGCCACGCCCGCGGAAGGCACCACGCACCGCTTCGCCCGCGAAGACCAGAAACGCTATCCTGACATCATCCAGGCCGGCCCCGTGGGGCAGCGTTATTACACGAACAGCTCCCAGCTTCCCGTGGACCACACAAGCGACCTGTTCCGGGCGCTCCAGCTTCAGGATGAACTTCAATGCTGCTACACGGGAGGAACCGTCTTCCACATGTACATGAACGAAGCCATCAGCTCCCCGGAAGCCTGCCGGGACATTGTCCGCAAAGTGCTGACCCGCTTCCGCATGCCGTACCTCACCGTCACCCCGCTCTTCTCCGTTTGCGAGAAACACGGCTATCTGCGCGGGGAGCACGAATACTGCCCCTTCTGCGATGAGGAGCTGCTCCACATCCACAGGCATGAATAAAATCCCTTTTCCAATAGGCTCCCGACTTCAAACCCAACCATTAATACGACAATGACCAAACAGGAAATATTAAGCAAATACGCACAGGACCGGACCCGCTGCACCGTTTACACGCGCGTCATGGGCTATCACCGCCCTGTAGAAACTTTCAACGCCGGCAAACAGGGCGAGTTCCATGACCGCGTCCACTTCGTGGAACCGGGCCGCCCCTGCTCCTGCTCCGCCCAAACGGAACAGCCGCGATAATTCTCCCAACAACATATGCGAAGTCGATGGGAACGGGTCGGGGCATAGCAGACATCACGCCGCTCACCTTGCTGGATTTTCCAAATAAGGTGGCCTGCATCTTCTGGCTGAGAGGCTGTAATTTGTTTTGTCAGTACTGTTACAACGTCTCCCTGGTCAGGGGAACGGATTCTCCTGCCGGAGACCGGACGGACTATCTTGATTTTCTCAGAGATCGGGTGGGATTTCTGGATGGGGTGGTTCTGTCCGGAGGCGAGTGCACGCTGTGTCCCGACCTTATCCCTATCTGCCGCAATATACGGCAGCTTGGCTTCGCAATAAAAATAGACACCAACGGCACCCGGCCCAGCGTGGTGAAAACGCTGGTGGAGGAAGGGCTTTGCGACTATATTGCCCTGGATTACAAAGCGCCGGAAAAACTGTTCGGCTCCATTACCGGGCGTCCGGATTTATTCCCCTGCTTCACTCAAACGCTGGATTATCTGATCAACAGAAATTTCCCGTTTGAGGTTCGAACGACAATCCACTCCGGCCTTCTCGGGGAAAAGGAAATCAACCAGATCAGCGGGGATTTGACGTCGCGCGGCTATAGAGGAACCTACTACCTTCAGAATTTTTTTAATACAGAGGAAACACTCGGCCAAATCGGCGCTCCCGAACGGATGATTGACTTATCTCTGCTAAACACGCATATCCCCATAGGGTTGCGCAATTTTCCCATCACGGAGAAAGCTCCCGGCTCCAGCTCCGGGAAACGGCAGCCGTCCCCTCTGACATAATTTTTTTAAATAAAAGTTTCTATTTGTAAAATCGGGAAGTACCCTTCCGCCCGCCAACCATATTACCAGCTATTATTCATGAGTGAAACCCAAAACAAGCTGCTCAAGGCAGCTATCAGCCTGGCCGCCGCAGGAGTCGTCTTCTTCCTGCCTTTCGCTTCATGGGGAATCCAATTAAGCCCTATTGAAATCCGCGTCATCGCCATGTTCGTCATGGCGGCGCTCTTCTGGATTTTGGAACCCATCCCTATCTGGACCACCTCCGTGATGGTCATTACCCTGTCCCTGCTGTGCGTCTCCAACGGCTCTCTCTCATTCTTGATGCCGGAGCGCTATGACAAGGCGGCGGTATCCTCCATTCTGGATGACGCCATAGGCAAAGGGATTAATCCGGAGGTAGTCGGCAAATTGAAGGAAAATGTCGAAAACCGGTTAAATAAGAAAACCAAGCTGGACGCGGAAGAAGTGAGGATGACCCTGGGGTTCCAGCTCATGGACGCTTATGAAAAAATAGACTTGAACGCACAGGAACTGTCCCGTGAAGGAAAAACGGAAGAAGCCGCCGGGCAGGAATCCATAGCCGCCCAGCTCAAGACCGCGGCCGGGCGCCTGTACAGCAAGGAAATAACCGCGCGCATCCAGGGGCTGCAATTTGTCAACACCATGCAGCAAAAATCCACGATGGCCACCTTCGCGGATCCCATCATCATGCTTTTCCTGGGCGGCTTTTTCCTGGCTGCGGCCGCAACCAAATACAGGCTGGACATGAACCTGGCCAAAGTACTTTTAAAACCCTTCGGCACCAATCCCAAATTCGTACTTCTGGGGCTGATGTCCGTAACGGCTCTTTTCTCCATGTTTATGAGCAACACGGCTACGGCCGCCATGATGCTCGCCATCCTGACGCCGGTGCTGGCCCTGTTCACTCCGGAAGACAAAGGCCGCGCCGCCTTTGCCCTGGCCATCCCCATCGCCGCCAACCTCGGCGGCATTGGAACGCCTATAGGCACGCCCCCCAACGCAATCGCGCTGAAGGCGCTGCAGGGTATGGGGCTGGACGTCTCCTTCGGCAAATGGCTCATGTTCGGCATTCCTTTCGTCATCGTCATGATTCTGATTGCATGGCTTCTCCTGCTGTGGCTGTTCCCCATCTCGCAAAAGAAACTGGAACTGCAGGTGGGAGGGAAATTCCTGAGAACCCCCAAGGCCATTATCGTTTACGTCACCTTTGCCGTTACCGTCCTGCTGTGGGTAACGGGCAAGGGAGTACACGGGCTGGATTCCAATACCATCGCCATGATTCCCATCGCCGTCTTTGCCATTACGGAAACCATCACCAAGGAAGACTTGAAGAAAATGGGCTGGGACGTGCTCTGGCTGGTAGCCGGCGGCTTTGCCCTGGGGCTGGCCCTGCAAGACACCGGACTGGCAAAAAACCTGATCGGCTCCATTCCCTTTGCCGAATGGTCCCCCTTCCCGCTCATGGTGGGTACGGGAATCATCTGCCTGTTCATGGCCACCTTCATGAGCCATACGGCTACGGCCTCCCTGCTCATTCCGATTATCGCCGTTGTCGGCGTCAACATGGGTGACAACCTGGCTCCCATGGGCGGCGTTACCGCCCTGCTGGTATCCGTGGCCTTCGCCTCCTCCCTGGGCATGAGCCTTCCCATCAGCACCCCTCCCAACGCCCTGGCCTATGCCACCGGCCTGGTCAGCTCCAAGGGAATGGCCATTTCCGGCGTCATCCTGGGCATCCTGGGCATGGTTTTAACCTACGTCATGATGATGATTCTTGCCCAATGCCATGCTTTTTAAGTAAGGTAATGTTCCATGCCGGGACATGTTGCCCCGGCATGGCCAACATCAACGGGAAAAGCGCCCTATGATCATTGAACAGGAAGAATTCCAGAAAAAACTAAAACGCATCAATCTGGCGTACTTCTCCGATCCGGACCGCATTATTACCATCAGCAGGGGAAACAGCGTCGTCCGCCAGGGGGAACAGAACAAAAGGCTTTACCTGATTTTATCCGGCAGCGTGGTTTCCTACCGCCATGTCGTTAAAGAAGACCCGGAAACAGCTTCCACTTCCCACAAAATCTACAAGGCGTTCCGGGCCGGCCCCGGAGACTATTTGGGAGTGCAGAGTTTCTTTTCCGGATGGTTCCGCAGCTCCTCCGATCTCATTGCGGAAACCGATTTGGAACTGGCCTATATCGACACCGCCACCCCTGCCGTGGACGTGGAACACTACGGCACGCTCCTGGAACAGTTTGTTCCCGCCATTGTCCATGAACTGGCGGCGCGCAATACCCGCGTCTTTGACCGCACTGCGGAAAAGGAAGAAGCGCTGCGGATGCTCCACCGTTCTGAAATGGCCGCCACCCTGGGGCAATTATCCGCCGGAATAGCTCATGAGCTCAACAATTCCCTGGGAGTCCTGTCCCGTAAAACAGACTTTGTTCTGGAAACCCTGGACAACATGTTCCGCCAGGAAAACGCCTTCCGCTACACCCTGTACAACAAAGGGTTGGAAGGGGCTTCCTCCGCATCCACTTCCGAACAGCGCAGGCTGGCGCGCCAGTTTGAAAAAAATTACGGGCTTTCCCAGGACGTGGCCAAGGCCCTGGCCCTGATTCCGGACATACAGAATCAGCCGGAGCTGCTGAACAAGCCATTCCTCAGCCAGCTGGAACAAAACCTCCCTTACTGGGAATTGGGACACGACCTGCATGACATGAAACTGGCTGTCAGGCACGCTACAGCCATTGTCCGTTCCGTTCGCCTGCTGGGAGGAGGCAACACCAGACGGGAAGAAGGGGTAAACGTGACGGATTCCCTTACGGAAGCTGTTGCTCTGGTCAAGTCCAGTCTGCGCGGCGTTGATTTTGAAATGATCCTGCCTCCCAGAGACTCCGTGCCCGGCATCTTCGCAGATATGACGGAGCTCGTTCAAATTTGGATTAACCTGCTTCAGAACGCCTGCGACGCGCTGAAAATAGAAAATACCCCCAACCCTTCCATCCACGTAGAATGCCGGGTGGAAAAAATCAGCAGCAAGGACCAGACATCCCATACCACCCGTGAAATTCTGGTCTCTGTCACAGACAACGGCCCCGGCGTCCCAAAGGACCTGCATGAAAAAATTTTCCGTCCCAACTTCACTACCAAAAAGAAAGGTCTTTCCTTCGGCCTGGGGCTGGGGCTCACCATCGTCCGGCGCATTGTGGACAGCTACGGCGGCCGCATCCGCCTGGAGAGCGTTCCGGGCCATACCGTTTTTACGATAGTCATACCAACCATCAACAATCATGGAAAAAATTAACATCATTTGCGTGGACGACCAGCCGGAAGTCCTGGACAGCGTTTTGCGCGACCTTCGTCCGCTGAATTCCTGCTTCCGCCTGGAAGGGGTGGAATCCGCATCCGAATGCCGCGAACTGTTGGAAGAATTCGACCAGGACGGAGAACTGACGGGACTGATTATCTCCGACCACGTCATGCCGGGAGGTTCAGGAGTAGAGTTGCTTGGAGGCATCGCCAAAGACGACCGTTTTGCCGGGACGCGCAAAATCCTGCTGACTGGCCAGGCCACCCACGCGGACACCATCCAGGCCGTCAATGACGCGCACATTGACAACTATCTGGAAAAGCCCTGGGATCCCGCCGTTCTCCTTACGACCGCCCGCAAACTGCTGACCAGGTTTATCATGGACAAGGGCATCGACCATACTCCCTATATGTCCTGCCTGGACCAGGCCACTCTGCTGGATTACCTGCGGAGAAATTGAAGGGCCGGAAGAAATACGCCGCCCCTCCGCTTTTTCAAAGCACGCATCCCCATCCGTGACGGGCATTCCCCTGCTCTGCGCCAAGGAAGGGAACAAAACCGCTAACCGTCTTTATGTTTGATATCCTGCTCCAACACAACACCCTGGTTCTCTTCGGAATCATCTTTTTCGGCATCGCTCTCGGCAGCATTAAAATATACGGACTGAACCTGGGCCTTTCCGGCGTTCTTTTCGTGGCGCTGGCCGCCGGCCACTACCGCCTGTCCATTCCCGACGGCGTAGGACAGCTGGGGCTGGCGCTCTTTGTATACTGCGTGGGCCTCAGCGCGGGCAACCGCTTCTTCTCCGCCATCGCCAAACAGGGCAGCAAACTGGCCATCATGTCTGCGGTGATTGTAGGAGTGTCAGCGTTATTCACCTGCCTCTTCGGCATCTGGTTCAAAGTTCCCGCGGGAATCTCTTCCGGCATCTTTGCCGGCGCATGCACCAGCACCCCGGCGCTGGCGGCCGCCACGGAAAGCCTGCCGGGAGCCTCCGGAAGCGGCGTCAGCATCGGTTACGGCATCGCCTATCCGTTCGGCGTGGTGGGCGTGGTCCTTTTCGTCCAGCTCCTGCCGCGCCTGCTGCGCTTTGACCTCAACAAGGAGGCCAAAGCCATGCATTCCAGGCAGGAAGTCAGCATCATTTCCCGCCTTGTCCGCGTCACACAGCCCAACCTGATAGGCCAGAACATTGCGGACTGCAAGCTGCTGGACGGTCTGCACTGCATGGTCACCCGCGTGGTTCGCAACGACAGGCTGATGCCCCTGACGCCGGAAGACACGTTCCGGGAAGGAACGGAAGTCCTCATTGTGGGCAACAGCGATACCATGCCCCACGACATCGCCTTTCTGGGGGAGGTATGCGACAATCCCTACCCCATGGACTCCCAGAAGGAGCGCCGCAAACTGATTCTGACAAACAAGAACTATGCCGGGCACAAGCTCCGCGACCTGAAAACCCTGCGTACGGACGGCGTCATTATCTCCCGTATTTCCCGCCTGGGCTTCACCTTCGTCCCCACGGGGGAAACCACGCTGGAACGCAACGACGTGCTGACTGTGGTCGGTTCTCCGGAAAACCTTACCAAATACGGGGACAAAATCGGCCACCGCAGCCAGGACATGAACCAGACGGACCTGCTCTCCCTGGGCTTCGGCCTCTCCCTGGGCATCATTCTGGGCCTGGTCAACTTCAGCCTCGGCAACGGCGCGGGCATCTCCCTGGGCATTGCGGGAGGCCCCCTTATCGTCGCCCTGCTGCTCGGCCACTTCGGACGTCTGGGCCCCATCGTCGGCTACATCCCTCGTCCCACCCGCCTTCTTTTGCAGGATCTGGGGCTGGTCTTCTTCCTGGCTGACGCCGGCATCAAGGGTGGAGCGGACCTGGTGGATACGGTAGCCACCCACGGCGCGGCCGTCTTCATCATGGGCGTCATCGTCACCTGCTCCGGCATGTTCGCCGGTTACTTCGTGGGCATGAAAGTCTTCAAGATGAACATTCTGGAATGCCTGGGCGGCATCTGCGGCGGCATGACTTCCACCCCGGCCCTGGGAGCCATCGCCAGCAAGACGGACTCCCAGGCTCCCGTGGTCAGCTACGCCACCGCCTATCCCGTAGCCCTTATCCTGATGACTATCGTCGCCAAGGTCATCATCCAGACCATCGGCGGCGTGGTGGGAATTTGACAATGGCAGAGATCATCTGACCTGAAAACTATTATCTCTGTTTTACCGCTTCAGCACGGGGTTCCATTCTTTTTCCGAATGGAACCCCGTTTTCATCATCTTGCGGGAGGGATAGACACAAAAATCATCCCGGATTCGGCTCCGAAAATCCAATGTCTCTCAGAGCCAATGATCCCAATTTTCCATTTGAAAAAATCCTTTTGATATAAAAGCGAAATATGAAATGTATTTTTCATATTCAAAAAAATCATATTTTATTGACATTTTTTCAATTTATGTTGCCATGCATTTAAGTCTGTCTTTCATACCTTATGAAAAACATCCTCTGGCTTTTCCTCTTCAGCATGCTCATGTCTATAGAGAGCTTTGGCACGCTGGCTTCATATGAAGCAGACATACAAACACTGCTTTCTTCAGGGCGATCCTCCTTCATTGCCGGTAAAATCCGGGAAGTCCTGCGCAGCCGGCTTGATTCCGGCCCGCTTACCTCCGACAAAATACGAAAACTGATTCAATCCCCTCAAGTGGCGGCATTGTGCTGCCTGCACCAGTTTTTCAATACTGCCGAAGGAGGGAAACCTTTCACTCAGGAGGAACTCAAGGATCAGGTCTTCAGGAAATGGCTTTCCAGCCACCCGAAAGTATTCAACATGCTCGCCCAATCTGGTCCAGCCGGCAAAAGTACTCTTTCCGTTTTTTACCAAATCTGGAATACCAGCGATCAGAATTTCAATCCCGTTGAACTCAGCATGGCATTGGGAGCCGGCCTTGTCGCAAACATCTTTTCTCCTGAAGAATGCATCGCCAAATTTAACTTCTACCGGGATTCTCATCACCACGCCAAATGCTATCCACAGGCAGAAACCTTGCAACCCTGGGAATGGGCCATCGTATTCCGGGGAAAAGAAGGTTTTGAAGATCTGGCATGGGCACAGCAATTTATCGCAGGGAAAAAAATCAGGCCGGAGAAAGCCGGAAGCAGATTTCCCGGATTCATTCCCTACCGTAAAAAGAATGACAAAGGCGTCAGCGTCCATGCCGGAAGCTCTTTTTACGACCACAAGCCCATCACGCTGAAACTTTACACGGAATACGGAGGAGTATGCGGCGCCGTCTCCAAAGGCGCGGCTGGATTCCTGCGTTCCAAAGGAGTTCCCGCTTACCCGATTGGACAGCCGGGACACTGCGCTTTCGTATGGAAACACCCCAATGGCCACTGGCAAATCGGCAACAATCTCGGCGGCTGGAATTGGGCCAGCGGCGGCGCTCAGATTCCCTGGCAAGGCCCTGTTCAACTGGTGATGGCTTACGATTCATTCATTCATCATCCTCATGCGGAAGAATCGGCTTTAACGTATTATCTGTCCTTCTGCACACAAAAACAGGAACATGTGGAGTTGCTCTTGCGGGAAGCGCGTCAATTTAATCCCTTCAATTATCCTGCGTGGCAGCGTTATCTGGATATCAAGGCCAAAAACGCCAGCGACCGGAGAAAACTCGCCTTGCTCAAGGAACTGGCTCAAGCGATGCCCAATGAGCACAATCTCATTTGGCACGCGGCGAAAAGCGTGCTGAATATCCGGGAAAACAGGGTGAATCCCTATGAACTCTATGCCTGCGCGCTCGGCCCCGACTGCACGCCCCATGCGGAAGAACTTTTTACCCGCCTGGTCTGGAACAGGTTAGTGGGGGATTGTCCTGAAATCAAAGGCGTCGCCGAATACAAGCCGGGCTTTACCGGAAAACATCTGTCCTTATGGACCCAAAAGGGAAAACACGCCGTATGGACACCTAAGATGAAAAAATATTCGGTCAAAGTGATGCAAAGAGTCATTGAAGCGTTGACGGAAAGGGATAAGACGCAAAAATACTATGTGGAAACCTATCAAACCCTGTTAAGCATCTGGGGGGATGGGAAGTTAAACAGAGAGGGAAAAGAGTTTATTGAAAAAATTTCCGCCTCAACGGAAAAGAACGCGGGAATGAAACCCGGCTCCACGGAAATAAATTGATATGAAGAAGAAACCATCCATACGAATATGGCCATATATCGCGGCAATGATCCTTTGCTCTTTCAGCTTCCTGCCCGCTTCAGCAGAGTGCAAGGCCGAACTAGGTGATTTTATCTCCTATACTACCGCCAGCGGTTCCAAACCGGCTGCGTTGGGCGCGGCAGAAAAAGGATTGGGAAAAATCTCCAAAAAAGTATTGAGCGAAATAGCCGTCCAGGCCATCAAAAAAGCGAGCGGCCTCCTTACCCTGGCTGAAAATCTGAAAACGGATAAGGCTTTCCGCCACGTGCATATCGTTTATATCTATCGGTTTGTCCATCACGGAAAGGTAGAATCAGAATGGAAAATAGGCCACATGACCAATATATCCCGGTCCGGAGTGGACTACCATCCTCCAAAAGATATTCCTTATGTAGTAAAGGAAGGAATAAATAAAATTAGTAATCTCTTAAAAAAACAATTAAAGGAAGATTGCAAAAACCACCAATAACCTGAACAGAAATATGAAATCCATATCAAACATATTCGCCATATTTTTCTCCTGCATGTTGGGGCTCATCAGCCAGATTGAGGCACAGGAAGAACAGCCCCGGCAGCTGAACGAACAGCAGCAGGAAGAGGAAAAAGATATTCCTGTCATTATGAATCCTACCATTTTTGACGAGAAAGATTTTGATAAGCTTCTGGAAAAACAGCGGGAATATGTGAAAAAACATTACCCAGATTATCAAATCTGGGCTGAAGGAGAGTATACAGATTATTCTGATGGTCATCGATATTCATTTTTTAATTTGCAAAACGAAGATGAGGAATGGGTCCTGACCATCCGTTTCGATATTGAGGAAGCGTACCAGGCCTACATGAAACAACATCAAAAGGAAATAGAACGGGAAGCGGCCCGGCTCATCAGGGAGGGCCTCATCAAGATTGAATGATCACCTTTTCCTGTAGAAAAAGAGAAGAACATCGGCAAACCGGCATTGGAATGCGCCTGTCTTCTGCCGCATTGGCTGTATACCCTCACCTCTAAGAGAACTCCTAACTCATCACATCAGTAAGGCGGCTATGGCTCCCACGCCAAACGCCGATTTCATGATGAAGCCGGAGCATCAGGGTTTGTTTCCGCCACCTCCAGGCAGACGGACTGGAAGGCCTTTTTCCAGCGGATGCGGATGCCGGCGTCCATCAGGAAATCGCCGCCCAGCACCTGTTCGTGAACGTTCGTGAGAGAGCCGTCTTCATTCATGTTGATTTCCCGCACCAGGTACCTGGCGGCAGGATTCAGGCCTTTCAGGCGCAGGGGTGGAGGGGAATCCGCCAGCCATTTATCCATCAGCCAGGCGAAAACGACAGCCCGTTTTCCGCATACATACATCAGGGAGGCCACCCGGCTTTCATACGGGGACGATAGGCGGTACAAGTCCCCGAACTGGACTACGGGACGGATGCGCTTGTATTCCGCCAGAGCACGTTTGGCAAAGGCTATGTCCTCCTCCGTCATGTCGCATGGCTGGAGTTCAAAGCCAAGCCGTCCGGACATGGCCACGTCAAACCGGAATTTGAGCGGCGTGGAGCGGCCCGTCTGGTGGTTGGGGGAGGCTGTCACATGGGCGGCCATGGAAAGAGCCGGGAACAGGTGGCCTATGCCCCACTGCATGAACACGCGTTCATAAGCGTCCGTATTGTCGGACGTCCAGAATTCATGATGCCTCCGCATGGTTCCATAGTCGGCGCGGCCTCCGCCGGAAGAACAGGCCTGGAATGTCACATCCGGGAATTCCGCCGCCAGCGTATCAAGAACGTGTTCATAGCCCCGCACATAGTCAATGGGCAGATTCCCCTGGCGGCAGGCGTCCAGCCAGGGAGAGCCGGGGTCGGAAATTTTGCGGTTGCAATCCCATTTGACGTAGGAAATGCCCGGATGTTCTCCAAGCAGCTTCCGCATGGCGTCAAGAATGTACCTGCATACATGAGGATTGCTCAGGTCCAGCAAATACTGGCTGCGTTCCTGCCTGTTTTCTCGATGCGGGAGACCGATGACCCACTCCGGATGGTTCTGATAAAGCTCCGAATGAGGGTTCACCATTTCCGGCTCCACCCAGATGCCGAAGCGTATCCCCAGTTCTTCCGCATGGCGGATAAGGCCTTCCAGCCCATGGGGCAATTTAGCGCGGTTCACCTGCCAGTCCCCCAATCCCGCGCGGGCGTCATTGCGGGGGAACCGGTTGCCGAACCAGCCGTCATCCAGCACGAAAAGCTCTATCCCCAAGTCCGCCGCACGTTTCATCATGCCGTGCAGCACTTTTTCCGTAAAGGTAAAATACACCCCCTCCCAGGAATTCAGCAAGGTTGGCCTCTCTGTTCCTCCGCCGCGCAGGCCGTAGCGGCGCGCCCAGCAGTGGATGCGCCGGGAGGCCTCTCCCTTGCCGTTTTTACTGTGCGTCAGAATGAGGGGCGGCGTTTCAAACACGCCGCCGCCGTCCAGCAGATAGGGCGCGGGAGCCGTATCCAGTCCCGCTCCGGCAAAAAGGTAATGATACGGGCTGTGCCGGAACCATATCCGGTAATTGCCGGACCATGCCAGCGCCCCCAGAACAACCTCCCCGGAATCCTCCCGCGCCGGACCGTCCAGAGAGATGATGAATCCGGGGCTTCCCTCCTGGGCGGTGCGGGTGCCGGTTCCGGATACCAGGGCAAGTTCATGCCCCCGGGCCACTTCTTCCTCACTCATCAGGGACTCGCCGCCCCAGGTGCCGCGGAAGCTGGTGACGAAGTACCGTTCTGCGCGCAAACCCAGTTGTGCGGACGCAGCGCGGTGCAGGCGGATGCCTTCTTTCCCTTCGTTCCGAACAACCGCCCACTGCAAAAAGGTGTCCGATTCCCTGTGGGAGCGCACGTGGATTTCCACCCGCACAGGGTAGGAAGGGTCCTTCCCATAGAAGACGGCTTCTTCCCGGTCGTCATCCAGTTCCAGCACTTCCCAACCCTGGCATTCCAGACTCAGGGAAAGGGCCCCGTCCGCCTGGGTCACGCAAATGCAGTACTCGCCGGACGCATTGGGAAGCCCTGTTACGGAATCCGCCAGGGAGGAATACAGGAGAGGAGCATCCGCGGCGTTTTCCAGGGCATCCTCCGGCTGATGCAGCCTCGGGCCGTAATAGGCGCGGCGCACACGGCCCTGTTCATCTTTGCACAGGGTCATCTGGGAGGAACGGGTCAGCAAATGAACGGAATCCGGAGTCATAATCGGCAAACGTGGAAGGGGCCAGTTACTTATGCAGGCAGGCAAAAATGTTCCTGCCTTATCCACATTAAGGGCCTCCGCGGACGGGGAAGTCAATGGCAAAATGACAGGAACTGCCGAACGGCTTCCCTACTCCTTCCACAGAAGGGAAGAGGGGCGGAATTTCATGGTTTTCGATTCATGCACCAGCAGCCTGCCGCCGTTTTCCGGATGGCGTACGATGCGGGCGCGGCGGCGCTTGACGCAGAAAGTGCCAAAGCCCCGGAATTTCACCAGCGACCGCCTCCGGACCGACCGCGCAATCGTCTCCAGCACCGCGTTCAACGCGTGTTCCGCCTGCCGGGAAGTAACGTCCTTCCCCAGCTCACGCTGGAGCTCCCTGATAAATTGTGTTTTATTCATAGGCCTCCCAGCATGACCTGCCCCATTTCTCCGGTAAAGAGGCAACGGCGCGCGCTCATTCCTGCCACCATACCCATACAAATGCCCCCTTCCGTTCCGGTCTGCGAGTTTCCTCCTTGCCCCCGCGGACCAGCCCCATTAAGGTTCCGGGGAAATGCCTCCCCCTGCCGCTGATGCCCCGTGCCCGGAACAAGCGTTCAACGCAACCGCGCTGAAGTGGCACACCTGCGCCTGGCTTCTGCTGCCCGTGCTGGTATTCCTGGCCGGGTGGATGCACTGGTACGCCGCTCTCCCTCTCACGCTCCTGACGGCTGCGGGACTGGCGCCCCGAAAACGCAAGGAACCGCAAACAAGGGATTCTCTCCCCGCCTTCCCCCTGTTCACCCGCTCTTCATTTCTCGCCCTGGCGGCGTTTGCCGCCCTGACGGCGCTTTCCGGATGGGGGGAGTGGGTCAACCAGCACCCTGACCATATCGTCAGAAATGCCTGTCTGCGTGAATTGGTCGCCAGCCCGTGGCCCGTCATCTTTCCGGACGGGAACGTGCTGATTTACAACACGGGGTTCTGGCTGGTCCCAGCCCTGGCGGGAAAACTGGCGGGGCTGGACGCCGCGCGCGTGCTTGTCGTTCTGTGGGGAGCCTGGGGCCTGTTCCTTTCCTGGCTGTGGCTCTGCGTTTTCTCCGGACGCCGCTCCCTGCTGCTCGCCCTGCTGATGGCGGCATTCGGCTCTCTGCTGAATCTCCAGTGCTGGCTGGGGCTGAACCTGTTCCGCCTGCATTACTTCGGCACGGCGGAACAAATCATGTGCAGCGCAAACGCATCCATTCCTGTTCTGCTCTTTTTCATCTTCCTGGCTTCAGGACGCATGCCCCTATACTGGATGCCTATTCTGTTCGCAGCCACGGCCTTTTATTCCCCCCTCGCGGCCCTTGGAGGGCTGCCCCTGGCGGCCTGCCAGTGGCGCCGCCAATGGAAAGGCGTCCTCCCTCTCCGGGATGTCCTGCTCCATCCCTCCTTTTCGGCCGCCGTTCTGCTGGGAACGTGTTTTCTTCTTTATTATGGGGCGGTAAACGCGCCATCCTCCCACATGGGCATGCGGCCTTTTTATACGCATCCGGGGGATTTCCTGCTTATGGCGACCTCATTCCTGCTGTACGCCCTGTTCTGCTGGCGGGATTTCCGCAAGAATCCCCTCTTCATCTGTACGCTGGCAACCGGCCTGATTCTGCCTTTCTTTTACGTGAACGGAGACGTCAATGACCTGCTTTGCAAAGGAAGCGTTCCGGCCATGGCCTGCCTCCTTACCTTTCTGGCTTCCTCCTGGACGCGGCATCCCGGTCTCCGCGTTTGGATATGGCTTCTGCTGGCTTTCGGAATGGCGCCCCGGTTCAACATTCCCTATTATTGCTGTTCTTCCAGCGCCCTCCAGGCGGTTCTGGCGCCCCCGGCTTCGGAAACAGAGCCTTCTTCCTTCGCCAGCCGGGAGTGGAAACAGCTTTTCTATGCGCCCCAGGCGCGCCGTCAGGATGAATGGGGCCGCACTATGCACCACCCCGGACACCGGTGGTATCCCTACTATTCCGGCACGCCACGCCCATGGCTGCGCTTCATTTACCGTTTTTAGAAGAGTAATACCTCATGATGCCGGATGAGGGCGGCAAAATCGAGCAGCTTGCCCGTGTGCAGGTATTAAATTTGACCTCCGATGTCCCTAAACTTTTCAATGAAAGCGACGATTTTTTGAAAGACGCTCTGTTTCTTCGTCAGATATTGAGGGTTTAACGGACTCATCTTCGGCAGAATAGCATTGAGGTCAGCGCCGTTCTCGCTGGCGTACTTCCGTTTCAAAGATGTTTGAATATATCGCTTTGCGGCTTCCTCGTTCAGTTTCTCTCCCGTAATCAGAGCAGCAGCTTCCTTTTTCTGTTTCTCTTGGGCATAAGTAAAGAAAGCGGCAATAATATCAGCCTTATCTCGAATCGGTTCCAAATCCGTTTCATTGATAAAATCAACAATGAGGCTCTCTTTTGCCCTGTTCCCGATGCTCGCTCTGATAACACGGCGCACCTCATCTACCAAGGCAGGCTTGTCCTTCGTTTTCCTGTTGTGTTCGAAAATCAGTCCGAGGATATAGTCGAGATCTATTTCCTGAGATTTAAGCAGATCAATTTCAAAGACCACATCATCCCAGTCTATTTTTGAATCTTCCGGAGCTTTACCGTTCCTCTCACGTCTGAACCAGTCCCGGATATCATTGTACGCCGAACGATAATCCTGTACGGTTCGCTCTTTCAGTACATCAATGCCCTGCATGGCTGCAATATCTTCATCAGTCAAGAAGTTGGCATTCTTAAACGCTTCAAGAGCCGCACTATCCGCTTTGTCTATTTTTTGCAGGGCTTTGAGCTGCGTAAACTCATCGTAGTTTTGTAAAATATTTTCTATCCGCAAATATTCTCCGAACAGCTTAACAAAGGATTTTTTATCTGCTTCCGTCACTATCCCATCGGGTGCAGGGAATTTTTCTTTCAGTTCCCTGACAACTTCCACATACCCTTTTCTCGCCTCGCCGGTGGCAATATCTTTAAATCCTTCAAGATATTCCTTGTAGCTCTTTTCAAGCACTACGTTCCTTGTGTTCTTATCTCCGAACAAAGTGATCGCATCTATTGTAGATTGTTCCAAATCCCTGAATGTGACGATATTGCCGAAAGTCTTGGTTGCGTCATAGATGCGATTGGTACGTGAAAACGCCTGCATCAGACCGTGATAACGCAGATTCTTGTCTACAAACAGCGTGTTCAAAGCAGGAGCATCAAAACCGGTAAGGAACATACCGACCACAATGAGCAAGTCAACCTCCTGGTTTTTTACTCTTTTGGCCAAATCGCGATAATAGTTTTGGAACTCTTTACTATCCACTCCGAAGTTTGTTTTAAACATCACGTTGTAATCGCCAATCGCTTTTGCCAAAAACTCTTTGGCGCTGCTGTCCATTGCCGAAGGGTCAAAATTTTCATCTTTGATATCGCCCTTAGCGCTTTGCTCTTCATTTGGGGCGAAAGAAAATATGGTGGCAATTTTCAGGGGCCTGTCACTTTCTTTCTGCAGATTGTTCAATTCCTGATAATACAGTTTGGCAGCCTCAACGCTGTTTACTGCGAACATGGCATTAAAGCCCTTGTTATTCCCTTGCGTTCTATGGGTTTTTATCCTGAAATTCTGCAGGATGTATTGAGAAATCTCTTTGATTCGGTCCGGATGAAGCAAAAGCTTTTGATTTTCTGCCGCATTCAACTTGATTTCATCTTTTTCAGTTTCCAAATTCTTAAACCGTGGACGAACATCGTTGTAGTCCACTTTGAACTTCAAAACCTTTTCATCACGTATGGCGTCTGTGATGACATACGAATGCAGCTCACGGCCGAACACACTGGCCGTAGTCTCCGCCCCCAAAGCATTCTCAGGAAAGATAGGGGTCCCCGTAAAGCCAAATTGGTAATATCTCTTGAATCTCTTTTTCAGATTCTTCTGCGCTTCTCCGAATTGGGAACGGTGGCACTCATCGAAGATAAATACAACCTGCTTTTGATAGACAGGCAAGTCGCTTTCGCTCTTCATGAGGTTGTTCAGCTTTTGAATGGTCGTGACAATGATTTTGTCGTTATTTTTCTCTGTGTTCCGCTTCAGTCCCGCCGTGCTCTCTGACCCATTGACGCTATCGGGCGAAAAACGTTGGTACTCTTTCATCGTCTGATAATCCAAATCCTTGCGGTCAACAACAAAGAACACCTTGTCGATAAAATCAAGTTGTGTGGCAAGCTGCGCGGCCTTAAAACTCGTCAGAGTTTTGCCAGACCCCGTGGTGTGCCAGATGTATCCGCCTCCCTCCGGATTGCTCCATTTTTTAGCCTGGTAAGAGCTTTTTATCTTCCACAAGATGCGTTCCGTTGCCGCAATCTGGTAGGGGCGCATAATGAGCAGCGTGTTACTGGCATCAAACACCGAATATGTGAAAAGAACCTGCAGCAGCGTATTTTTCTGGAAAAATGTCGCCGTAAAATCCTTTAAGTCTTTAATCAGCGTATTATCCGACTTCGCCCAGTTCATCGTAAAGTCAAAACTGTTTTTATCGCGCTTTACGGTATTGGCAAAATAACGGGTGTCCGTACCGTTGGAGATGACGAAAACCTGTAAGTATTTATAAAGTGAACTTTCGCTGTTGAAGCTCTCTTTGCTATAGCGATGCACCTGATTAAAAGCCTCGCGGATAGCCACACCCCGCTTTTTCAGCTCTATCTGCACCATAGGCAACCCATTTACCAGTATCGTGACATCGTAACGGTTTTTCTGTGCCCCGAACTGATTAATTACCTGCACTTTGTTGCGGGCAATATTTGTTTTATCTACCAAATAGATATTTTGGATATGCCCATCGTCAAACACAAAGTCATAGATGTAATTATCATGTATTTTTTTTGTTTTTTCAGCAAGACTATCACTCTTCTTGTCTAAATATTCCTCCAGGAAGCGTCCCCATTCAGAATCGGTGAAAACGATATTATTGAGTGCCTGCAACTGGTTTCTCGCATTGCAGAGCAGGGCGTCAGGCGTAACAAGGCTGGGAACATATTCGTAACCTTGTGATATCAAATCTTCTATAAATTCGCGTTCCAAAGCAGCCTCTGTCTGATAACCTGCGGGCGGCTCGTTTACTATTGAACTCTTGGTGTAGCTGTCGAGAACGATAAAGTTCTGTAATTCTGCTATGGTGCTGTATTGTGTCATTGCAGATCCTCTTTCCAGTACTTGTTATCAATTAAATGCTTTAATAAAAATCCCACAGTTTGCTTTTCTGCTTCTGTCGGTTCCGCCACAGCTTCATTGGATAATGTAGAGTGACTTGTAAACTGAATAATCCTGTTATAGTAGGTTCGCCTGTCATCAGGCAACAAATCAGACCATTGAGGATACCCTAAGAAGTTTGCCGTTTTTTCGTAAAGGTTGCGCAGTAGCGTGAAATGGTATTTCTGAACAGTGCCTGAATCAAGCGCCTCTTCGATAGTCTGCTTTAGGAAAAGATGATAGGAAAAACTTTTGTTTGAATCTCCCAGCTTTTTTTCAAGTTTAAAAGTCCCATCTTCATATTTACTTAACATATAGCCTGCCTCAGCCTTTAATGCATTATAAATTACATTATAGAACAAAGGATTGTGCGTCGTAATGATAAATTTTAATTTATTTAAATTATAATCACTACTTTTTATAACTTCTGCTATATTGACAGCCAATTCTATTAAATGATTTTCATCCAGCGAACTTACTGGATCATCAATGAATATATATTCCAAATCATCGAACGTGGTTGTCGAACGGTTTTCCGGCTCTGGAACATTCAGTACTTCGACTACCTCTTTCAGCAGACTGTAAAACACGCACCAAATAAAACAACTCTCTTCGCCTCTCGATATTTTGATATTATCAATTTGCTCTTCGTTGCCGCCTTCTATAGAAAAGGAGACCTCATTATAATTTTCATTAAAACGTGGAGTTAGTTTATCATTGGTATAATGCTGGAAATCTGTTATGATATTATTGGTTTGTCCTTCAACTTTAAGCACCCAGTCAGTAAAGGCATTAGGACGTATCACCAGCTTCCTGTCTGTATCTTTCTCCAAATCATTATCCCAATAGAACAAATCTTCAGTAAAAGCATTATAATACAATACTTTTACGCCAGTATCCCCGTCTTGTGCTTCTTCTTCCTCATGCTTGGGCGACACCAACTCTTTGAATGCGCGAGACAGCCGCGTCTTTCCCACACCGTTAAAGGCATAGATAAGCTGAACCTTCTTTGGACTGTTTTTTAACTCCCGAGCTATTTCTGTTAATGTTTCTCCCATATTCAGTCGGTTGCTTTATTATCGGGAAATGATAATAACTGATTACGGTAATATTCATACTGTTTTCTACGCAGTTCTATTTCCTTTGGCAAGCCTTCACTGATGGAGGTTGTCAGCATATCGAACTTGTCGAGAATGGAGACAATGCGGCGTTGTTCTTCAATAGAAGGAACAGGTATTTTAATTTTAGCCAAATCACTGGTATTGACACGTCTAACTTTTGTTCCTGTGATAAAACCTCTTTTCTGCTTTTGAAATTGCTCTGTCTGAAAATAATAAGCAACATATTTCGGTTCTAAACTATGAGTGTAAAAGCAGGCATCACTGCTAATGGCAATATCTTCATCACCTAACCATGCAACAGCCTTACATACATCTTCATCATTTTCGCTTGTGGTTGCAATAATCAAGTCCCCATGTTTCGCTTTGCGTGCTTTCTTCGCAAATTCTTGTGAAACAAAGGTTTTTGTTCTATTTGCGTATGTACCATAGTGAGTGTAGATCTGACCATAATGGATACAGCCAACCCCTGTTTGAGTGAAATCTTTCTTCTGCAATCCGCTTCCTCTCGTAAATATACCTACTTCTCCTAATGGCATAACTACTATATTATTTAACGAATTACCCACCGTCGCACAATTTAACACATTAAAAGAAAATAGCTTATTGCGATAATGCTCATACTGTTTCTTTCTCGCTGTAAGCTCCGCTGTAAGCTCCGCTGTAAGCTCCGTGAAATTGTCCAGAATACGGACAATTTCACTCTGTACCTCAAGTGGAGGTACAGGCATCTTAAACTGTTTTACTTCTTTGTCTGAAATAGCTGGATAGCTCGCGCCCTTTTGATTTTCTTTGACATAGAAGTAAAACTCGGAGGATGAAACAATATGGAATAACCACCTTGGAGAAATAAGATTTTCTTTTGCTCTTAGAACACAAAAACCTGTACTACAAATTTGACCATCATACTCATTGTCAATAAGGCAAAATCTTTTTAGTGTTGGACGGGTTGTGGCAAACAAAACATCTCCCTCAAGAACAATTTGTTGTGCTCGGCTTGGAGCATTGTCTGTGTGAATGGTCTGTACTTCTGTGATTTTATGTGTATCTCTGTCAACAGAAGTCAGGTCAATATATGAATAACTCCCATCGGCAGTTGCCCACTTTATATTACTGGTTTTGCAAACACAATCTCCTATAGGTTTATAATCAACACCATTCGGGCATAGTTCTTGAATAAGCTCGTCTAATCTGCTCATTTTATGTCATCTCCCTTTAACATCTGTTTGGCTGCCTGATCAAAATCAGAAGTGATTTTCTGCGTTTTATTGAACGCATCATACTCAGATTCGGCCCTTTTAAGGGCTGCCTGTCGTGAAACATTACCTTTATCAGTCAATATCTCATATCTGCGAAACGCCGGAAACCCATAGTAGGCAGCTTTGCGCTCCAGTCCCAAGAACTTCAACATCCTGGGATCTTTGATAATCTCCTGTGAAGTCTGCGGAAGGCGTTCCTTGTGCGCAACAGAAATAACAGCCTCTTTATCGCTGCTCAACAGCAGACGCTCATAGAGCTGCGAATTTATCTGCCGTTCGGTTTCTCTTGCCGTCCAACCGTTATTGACGGATTCCAGTTCGTAGTACTCACGTTTATCCGGATCATCTATTTGAATGAGCATTCGATATTGTGTCCAGTTCAATTGCGAACGCAGCGCGTTCGCAATCGGATAAAGCCGGTAAAATTGGCGGCAAAATGCAAGTTGCCTATAAGAAAAACCGCTTCCATATTCAGGCTCTAATGTCTGCGCAAGGTTCTTTATCAGATACGTGCCATAATCGGCACGCACTTTGCCTTGCTGCTCTTCCTCAAATATCCGTCGACCGATATTCCAATACATCTGTACACGACAGAAGTCAATGCTCCGCGCGGCACTACTCCGAGCAGCATCAATGATCTGCTTTACATCGGTCAGAAAAGCCGTTCCTGTTATTGCCGGCTCATTATTCATCCTCCAACTCCTTAATAATCGCGTCAATATCCGCACGCAGCGCGTCTATCCTCTCCACGGTTTGCTTCACCTCGGCATTCAGCCTGGCAATATCAATCACCTCGCGCGTATCTTTCGCCTCTACATATGAACTCACAGAGAGGTTATAGCCATTCTCCGCAATCTTGCTGTTATCTACTAATGCCGCAACATATTCCACCGGTTCCTTCCTGTCGAATATATCGACTATTCTTTCTATGTGCTCATCTGTCAGGACATTGTTATTGGTCTGCTTTTTAAAGAAATCTTCCCCGCTGGCATCAATAAACTGCGTCTTCGTATCAGCCTTGTGCCTGGACAGCACGAGGATATTCACGGAGATGCCCGTTCCATAGAAGAGATTGGGAGGCAACGCAATGACCGTTTCCACAAAGTTGCCGTCCACAAGATATTTCCTTATCTTCTGTTCCGCGCCGCCACGGTAGAAGATGCCGGGGAAGCAGACAATGGCGGCCCTCCCTCTGGCGGAAAGATAGCTGAGGGCGTGAAGCACAAAAGCAAAATCAGCTTTTGACTTTGGCGCTAACACTCCTGCCGCGGCAAAGCGGTCGTCATTGATCAGCGTTGGGTCGTCGCTTCCCACCCAATTGACGGAGTATGGCGGATTTGAGACGATGGCGTCAAATGGTTTTTCATCGCCATATTGAGGATTGAGCAGCGTATTGCCCAGCGCTATGTCGAACTTGTCATAATTGATATTATGCAAGAACATATTCATCCGCGCCAGGTTGTAAGTGGTGTGGTTGATTTCCTGCCCGAAAAAGCCATCTTCAATAAGATGCGCATCAAACTGTTTCTTCGCCTGAAGCAGCAACGAACCCGAACCACAAGCCGGATCATAAATCTTGTTGACGGAAGTCAATCCCGACATAGCTAATCGCGCTATCAGCTTTGATACATTTTGAGGCGTAAAGAACTCTCCGCCGGATTTGCCGGCATTGGCGGCGTAATTGGAAATCAGGAACTCGTAAGCATCTCCGAAAAGATCTATCTCATTATCTTCAAAATTACCGAAATCAAGGCTTTCCACACCTTTGATGACGGCCGCCAAACGCCTGTTTTTCTCCTCCACGGTGTTGCCCAAACGGTTGCTTGTGGTGTCAAAATCGGCAAATAGTCCCTTTATGTCGTGCTCGGACGGATACCCATTGGCAGAACTCTCTATCGCATCGAAAATAGCTGCCAAGTCCGTGTTCAGATTAGGATTGTTGTTGGCATTCTTTGCTATATTCACAAAGAGCTGAGTAGGATAGATGAAATACCCTTTTGTCCTGGTGGCGTCATCTTTTATCACAGGGGTGATAACGTCATCCGACATATTCGCATAGTTGACGCTCTCGTCACCGCCTTCAATGAAGTTGGTGAAGTTCTCACTGATAAACCGATAAAAAAGAGCTCCTAAGACAAACTGCTTAAAATCCCAGCCGTCAACGGCGCCACGCACTTCGTTGGCGATTTTCCAAATAGTAGATTGCAATTCATCTCTTTGCTTTATACTGGTCATATTAATTAAATTATTCTTAATTCAGATTACAAAGTTAAAATATCAACACGTCAGGACTTGATAAACCAACAAAAACCATAAGCTGCCATTCCCGGCGCTACGTGTCAAAAATCACTTTTCAACGGATAACCGTTTGAAACCGTTCCGCTTCATCATTCCGCTTTTGCCGCCGTCATTATTTGGCTTCGCGGATACCTTGCCATTAAGCATTTCAATTCAGCTTCTTCCGGTTTACATGATTATTCCAGGCTTCTTCAATAATTCCGGCAAGAGGCTTTCCATACTTGTCCACTTCACTTTTGGTGAACAGGCTCTTGATCAATTCTCCGGAAACAGGGTCAATGATAAACACGGCGGGAGGGCCAAGAACCACATACGGCGCACGGGGGGAATCCACACACCCCACGATTTTTGCGGCTTCTTCCGGAACCATCTTGAATTTAAACGTTCCCGGGGAATTGCCCGGCACCTGTTTAGTGTCCACCAGCCAGAATATAAATTTCTTCCCGGCGGCATTTTTGAAATTTGTTTTTTTAATATATTCCCTGGTAAAAATATTACACCGGGAACACCATGAAGAACCGGTCAGGTAAATCACCAGCGGCAGCTTTTTCTTCATAGCTTCATTACGGAGTTTGTCAAAAACGGGGCTGCCCGATTTATTGACTTCAGGTATCCTGTTTTTATTGGCAAACCCGAAAATGGGAGGACGCTGTTGAGCTATGCCGGCCTGAGGGGCAAACAGCCCTGAAACCACAGCGGAACAACATAAAAAAAGGAAAGGCCTCATACGTGTTCCTACTATAGATACTATCCCGGGATAGTCAAACAGCAAGCGTTTCCCGGTTTCCGGGAAAAAAGAAATGCCCTTTACATGAACCATAGCAGGGCTATTCACTTGCCAAGTCCGAATGAAGCTGTAAGAATCCGCGCCATGAGAAAGCTCCTGATCCGCTCCTGTCTGATTGCCGGGCTGACCTGGACCTATTCCTGCGCCTCCAACAAGGAAACGGCGCCTCAGGCCCCCGCCCCGATTCCAGCCGTTCAGCCGGAACAAACCGCCCCGGCGGACCATCCCGCACCCTGGGCTCCCGCTCCGGCGCAACAGGAAATTCTTCCAGAGGATGAGAATGAAGAGTCCGCTCCGGGACCAGCTGTCTTGCCGGGCGATTTCCGCCCCGGACTGCGCACCCCCCGGCTGCCGGAAACCCTGCTGTACGATCTGGACGGCAAGCTGATTACCCCTTCCGCCCCATAATCTTTTCCCACCACCATGACTGCGACCATTCCCAAGGGTTTCCACCCCGAACCTTTTTCCTACCACCAGGAGCTTGAACTGGATATTGACGCCCTTTCCAATGCGGGCGACGGCATCGGCCGCGTGGACGGATGGGTGGTTTTCGTTCCTTTCGCCCTGCCGGGAGACCGTGTCAAAGCCCGCGTCTGGCGTAATGACAAAAACTACTCCTCCGCCGATCTGGTGGAAATAATTAACCCCAGCCAGGACCGCGTGGAACCGGGATGCCGCCTGTTCGGCACCTGCGGAGGATGCCAGTACCAGCACCTTTCCTATGACCGCCAGCTTCTCTGGAAAACCCGGCAGGTAGCGGATCTGCTCCGCCTGCAGGCAGGTCTGGAACTGCCTGTTAATCCGGCCATAGCCTCTCCCCGCCAATATCATTACCGCTCCAAGATTACGCCCCACTTTGACAAACCGAAGGAAGGAGGCAAGCCGGCCATCGGTTTTCTGAAAGCTGGCTCCAGAAGGGATGTGGTGGATGTGCCGCAATGCCCGATTGCCATGGAGTGCATCAATGAAGCCCTGCCCCTGGCCCGCAAAAGCGTTTACCAGGCCGCGGCCCGGTTCAAGCGGGGAGCCACCATTCTGCTCCGGGCTTCGGAAGGAACCGTCATCACCAATAACAACGCCGTGGCGTGCGAACGGGTGGGCGATTTGGAGTTCCATTTTCTGGCGGGGGACTTTTTTCAGAATAATCCTTTCATTCTTCCGCTTTTTACGGATTACGTGGCCCAACAGGCGAGTATGGACGGGGAGGAATTCCTGGTGGACGCTTACTGCGGTTCCGGCCTGTTCGCCCTGAGCCTGGCGAAGAAATTTAAAAAAGTGCTGGGCGTGGAAGTCAGTGAGACTTCCGCGGACTGGGCGCGCAGCAACGCGCGCAGCAACGGAATTGAACACGCGGAATTCCTGGCGGCGGACGCCGGGGCCATTTTCGCCCGGGTGGATTTCCCCGCGGAAAAAACCGCCGTGGTGATCGACCCGCCCCGGAAAGGATGCAGTGCGGAATTTTTGGCCCAGTTATTTGCCTTCGGCCCCGGAAAAGTCGTTTACGTTTCCTGCAACCCAGCCACCCAGATACGGGATTTGGCGGAATTCGACAAGGCCGGGTATTCCGCCACCGCCGTCCAGCCCTTTGACCTGTTCCCCCAGACCAAGCATCTGGAATGCGTGGTCACCCTGAAAAAAAATACCTGATTTTTTCCATGCCCAAGCTTTACATCAAAACTTACGGCTGCCAAATGAACGAACGGGACTCCGAACAGGTGGCCCGCATGTTCGTGCAGAAGGGCTACACCATGACGGACCGCGAGGATGAGGCGGACGTCATCCTGTTCAATTCCTGCTCCATCCGGGAACAGGCGGAACAAAAGGCGCTGGGGAAAATGGGGCTTCTGGCCAAGCAGCAGCGGCACCGTCCGCATGTAGTGTACGGCATGATGGGCTGCATGGCCCAAAGTAAAAAAGAGGAGCTGTTCAAGGAACTGCCGCGCCTGGACCTCGTGGTCGGCACCCAGAAATACCACCGCGTGTTTGAACACGTGGACGGCATTCTGCGCGCGCGCCAGGAACGCCGCATGGACGAGTTGCAAACCGCCTTTTCCGGCACGCATGTGTGCGATGTGGCGGAAGAGGCGGACTCCCAGAACCGCATCCGGGACCACCTGAATCCCGGAGCGCGCTCCACGGCGTATGTCTCCATCATGCAGGGGTGCGAAATGAAGTGCGCCTACTGCATCGTCCCCTACACCCGCGGCGCAGAACGCAGCCGCCCCATCCGGGACGTGGTGGATGAAGTAAAGATGCTGGCGGACTCCGGCGTGAAGGAAGTCACGCTGCTGGGCCAGATCGTCAACCGGTACGGCAGGCAGATGGAAACGGCAGACGGCAAGGGCGGCTTCGTCCAGCTGCTGGAAGCCGTGCATGAAGTGGAAGGCATCCGGCGCATCCGCTTCGTCTCCCCGCATCCCATCGGTTTCCGCCAGGATCTGGTGCAGGCGTTCACCTATCTTCCCAAGTTGTGCAGCCATATTCATTTCCCGATGCAGAGCGGCAGCGACCGCATCCTGAAAATGATGCGCAGGCCGTACAGGAATGAAACCTATCTGGACCTTTGCTCCCGGATGAAGCAGGCACGCCCGGATTTATCCATCACCACGGATATCATCGTGGGCTTCCCGGGAGAAACGGAGGAGGATTACCTGCTGACCAGGCAGGCCGTGGAACAGGTCCAGTTTGACAACGCGTTCATTTTCCGCTATTCCCCGCGCCGCGGCACGCCCGCCGCCGTTATGGAGAATCAGATTCCGGAGGAAGTGAAGGAAGCGCGCAACCAGGACCTTCTGGCCGTAGTCAATGAAATAGCCATCCGGAAAAACCGGGATCTGGTAGGCACCGTGCAGGAAGTTCTTCTGGAAGGGTCGTCTAAAACGAATGCGGCGCGCCTCTCCGGCCGAACCTCCCAGAACAAGCCCGTCATGGTGGATGCCGCCCCTGACCTGGCGGGAGATATCCTTCCCATCCGCATTGAGGAAAGCACGGGATTCACCCTGTACGGCGTTCCATGCCCCTCCAGGGGATGATTCGCACGCCCTTTTCCTCCATCCGCAGATAGAGGGTTCCGGTTTCCCGGAGACGGTACACGGCTGTTCCCTCCGGAACGGGGCATTCATACTCCGTCGCGAAAATGACCGCGCGGGCGCCTGTAGCCCTGATCCACGCAGCGCTGTTCACCGGATCGCGCGGATGATGCCCGATGAGCAATACATCCGCCCGCGGTGTTTCCTCCGCGCGCGCCAGGGAGGAAAACCCGGCATTCCCTATCATCAGGAACCGCCTCCCGCGGCATTCCCATGACAACACCCGGCTCCAGTCCTGACGGATTCCCGTGCGCAACGGTACAGGAAAATCTTCCAGCACAAGTTCATTGCCCGGCCGTAACCTCCATTGCTGGACGGGACATTCCCCGGACTCCGCGCCCCAGTTCCGGATTCCGGGATATTCCTTCTCCAGTTCTTTCTCCCCGGCCCGTTCCGCCTTGCCGTTCCCGCAGCACAGCATACCGCAGGGCCGGATACTGCGCGCCTTCAGCACGGGAAGGAGGGTGTACCGCACCGCATCTTCCGCTCCGCTTCCCACAACCAATGCGGGATTGGAAATGAGTGCGGACCAGGCGTCCTTCTGCAGGGGAACGATCACCGCTTCATTTTCCCCGGAAGGCGGTGCGGAAGAAAGATAACTGTACGGCAGGGAAGCCACTCCCCCGGCTACGGCCAACATGGCGGACGCCAACCAGGAAGCAGCCGTATTGCAAACATGCAGCATCCACGGGCACCACGCGAACATCAGCCCGGACAGGGAAACGCCCATCAGGGGAAAGACAAGTACGCTCAGGCACAAATTGGTCAAGGGAGCATACAGGTTCCAGGTTCCGAAGTGCCATGCCGTCAGGGGAATGGAGGCCAGCCACGCCCCCACGGAGACAATCAGCGCGCCGCGGCCTGCTTTTTCCAGCCGCACCAGGAATCTTTCCCGCGCATGGTAAATCCGGGGAGGAATGAACAGGTCCGGCGACCACAGGGGCTTTTCCCGGCTGAGCCATCCCGCCAGGCAGGCAATGGCGGCAAAAACGCAGAAAGAAAGCTGGAACCCCGGCTGGAAAACCTGGAGCGGGTTCATCAAGCAGAGGAGGATGAAAGCGAGCGCCAGAATATTGGCCGGATGCCCCTTTCTGCGCAGCACGAACGCCAGAAGCCAGACTGACGCCATGATGAACGCCCGCAGGGCGGAAGCGGACATCCCGGTCACGAACACGTACGCCGCCAGCAAGAGGATACAGGCCAGCCGGGCCGCACGGGGACGCACATGCAGGAGCCTCAGCATACCCAGAACCAGCATGGCGGCCACGCCCACATGCATGCCGCTGACGGCGAATACATGCATGCAGCCGCTTTCCAGAAACTTCGCCATCGTTTCCGGCCTCGCGTCCGTCTTGTCCCCAAGCACGGCGGAAACCATCACCTGCCGGGCCTCATCATCCGGAGGGGCGCCCTCCCTGAGCAGGGAGGCGGCCCTTTCCCGGAGCCGCAGGGAAAAAGCCCGGAAACGGCTGCGCCAGTCTCCCGGCCCGTTCCGGCAGTACTCATCCAGCCGGATTCCGGCGATGATGCCGTGCAGGTAACCCCACCGCTCCCGGTCAAAGATGCCGGGACCACACGGCGCCTGAAGCGGATACGCCTCTCCTTTAATCCGGTAGCGTTCCCCCGCCTCCAGAGGGCAGGCACCGTCACGGGAGGAAACCGCGTACAGCCACCGGGAACCATCCGGATGAAACAATACGGATTTTCCGGAAACAGCCTCAACGGAGCCTTCCATCACCATGGCTCTCCCCGCTTCCACGGGAACGCCTGCGTATTCCCGTTCATATGCGAAAAGATAAATGGCGGCCCACATCGCCAGGGCAGCGGCAAGCAACCCCATGGAGGGCGCGTGTAAAAAACACGGCAACACCGCCAGGCAGAAACATGGAAGCCAAAACCAAAGGGAAACATCCATGGCCGCGCAAGCGCACAGCAGGGACAAAGCCGGAATCAGCAAGGGAGCAGATGCCGTCATCCGTTCCGGCCACGGACGAAGAACACGCCGAACCTCTTCCATGCAGGGGGAACCTTACGGCAGAGCGTCTTCGCCGTCCGGCTCCAGCGGGAGGACGGAAGGCAGAGGAAGAACAACGTTGGCAGGCAGAGGGGCCTTGCGCTGGAGCACTCTGGGAGCCAGGGCCTCGCTCGTCTCATAAGCTCCGCGGAACATTTCCAGCTTGGCGTCCAGATTGTCGATGTAATGCAGGGCCACCGCCTCCGGCGTCTTGGGAAACACGGGGGAGCCGAAGGCAAGTTCCCCGTGATGGGACGCAATCAGGTGCAGCAGGTGCATGCGCACGTCCGGTGAAGGAGGGTCCAGCGTTTTCCAGGAATCCGCCTCCGGAAGGGACATGATGCGCTTCCACAAATTGTTGACCAGTTCAATGCCCAGCGGAATATGGCCCAGCAGTTCTCCGGCCTCCGAATAGGGCATCGTAAAATCCTCCTTCGGGTAGCAGTTTTCCCACAACTTCCCGCAGTCGTGGAACAGGCACCCGGCCAACAGAAGGTCACGGTTCAGCCCCGGATTCGCCTGGCAGACGGCAGAGGCCGTGCGCATCATCCCCGCCACGTGTTCCACCAGTCCGCCGCGGCGGGCGTGATGGTAGGTGCGGGCGGCGGCGGCGCGCTGGAGGCGTTCCCCGAACTGCTCAATGAATTCAATGCACAGGGCGCGTATGCGCGGATCATTCATGCCCTTGATGAGCACGCAAATTTCCTTCAGATCAGCTTCCTGCTTTTTCTTCAAGGTTCCGGAACCGGCCAGAAAGCTTTCCTTTTCCTGTTCGTCCAGCAACCGCACGTCCAGATCGGAAACCTCCATGCCGAACCCTCCCTTGGCCCATTGGCCGCGCAGGCTCACGAAACTGCGGAGGGGCAGGGAAGCAAGCGTCCGGAACCAGGGTTTATCCTCCCACACCTTCAATCCCATGGTCCCTTCCGCATCGGCAAAAGACACATCCAGATACGGTTTGTTGCCCTTGGTCATCTTCTGCGCGCACTGGGCGATCTGGGCAAAAACTTCCGCTTCAACCTGGCCTTCCGCGGCCAGCTTGCCCAACTCCATGAGGCTGACTTGTTCCATGCGTGCCATCTTGCCCCTCTTCCCTCCATCCGTCAAGAAAACGCCGGAGGATTACGATAATAAAAAAAGGAAACCGTTTATTTTTCCAATACTCCCAGCTCGGCAACGGCAACATGGCTGCCTTCCACCACCCGCTTGCCTACAAAACGCAGATAACGCGCTTTGACAGGCGCTTTCAGGTCAATCCGCTGCGGAACGGGATTGGCGCGGATATTAGAGAACTCCCCCTCCGCAGCGGGAGCGCCCCATGTGTTTCCGTCCGCGCTCAAATAGACGGCATAACGGTCAATCGTTCCCGTTGCCGAATCCCTGCGCGGCGTGTAAATAACGGAGGCAACGTTAACCGGACGCCCCATGTCAATCTCCAGCGCCTGCGGGGGAGCCAGCTCTCCCTGGGCGGCATGCGTATGCCAGAGGGTGGAAGAATCTCCGTCAATGGCCAGTTCCGGAGCGGCGGCGCTTCTTTCCCCGGACACCACTTTCCAGTCCCGCGTGGGAACAGGAATGAGCTGAGTGGTCACGGAAGATTTTCTGCCGCGATATTCGGCCGCCGCTTTTACCGTCCCCCCGGCAGGGAGAAGGAAAGGATTCCTGTACACGGCGGACTGCGGACCAGGCTCCGTTCCATCCGTGGTGTACCTAATCACCACGTTCTCCGCGGAAGCCAGGGTCACCCGTCCATTGCGGTCATAACTCACCGCCGGAGCATTCAGGATGACGGGATACTTCCACAAAGAAACCTCGCACAGGGCCGGAACGGCCCTGGATTGTTCCAGCACCACGCGCACTCCATCCGCCGTCACGGGCCTTCCTTTCAGAAGAACTCTGGCCCCTATGCTGACTCCCTCCGCCCACCTGCTCCACTGGCCGTTCTCACGCACCTCCACACGGAATTTGCGCACTCTCTGCCCCAGTTGGATGGGCTCTGCCAGCCGGATGACGTCAAACGCCGCGGGCTTCGGCAATTTCAATACCACGCAGGGATGCTTATCTTCCGGAGCGGCCACCCAGTACGTCGTCCGTTTCCGGTCCAGAACCTGTTCCGCACCGTGCCCTTTCCGGGAAGAGGAGGACTCAACCTGTGCCCCGGAGGCGAAGTTGCGGGAATACAACTCATCCAGCAACACACGGAAGCCCGCCAGAGACTTTTTATCCTCTTCATGAATGCGGCCGCGGCGGTCCGGCGGCACGTTCAAATTCAGATTGGCCCCTCTGCCTACGCTGTCAAAATACAACTTCAACAGATTTTCCGGCGTCCGGACGCGGGAATTTTCATGCTCATGCCAGAACCAGCCCGGGCGGATGGAAACATCCACCTCCGCGGGAATCCAGTACTTGCCGTCCATGGTGCCTTCCGTGCCCAGCCGGTAGCGCACGGCGCCGGGCGCGGGTTCCGTCCCGGCTTGCAGAGGAACAGGGGTGTATGTGGCCCAGCAGGGATAACCCGCATAGCCGCTTTCATTGCCTACCCAGCGGGCATCCGGCCCTACGTCGGAAAAGATGACGGCTCCGGGCTGCCGTTTCTTCAACTCTCCCCAAGTTGTCTTCCAGTCGTAATACGTGCTACGGTCGATAGAACGTTTTTCCCGCGCTCCTCCGTAATACCCGTCCCCTCCGTTCGCTCCGTCAAACCAAGCCAGGAAAATGGGACCGTATCCCGTCGCCAGCTCTTTCAACTGCCGACGGTACATCCGGATATAATCCGGCGTGCCGTAAGAGGCGGCATTGCGGTCCCACGGAGACAGATAAACACCGAACCTGACGCCATACTTTCCGCACGCGCGGGACACCTCCTTCACCACATCCCCCTTCCCCTGCTTCCACGGGGAGGCCGCCACGCTATGCCGGGTGGTTTTTGTAGGCCACAGGCAGAAACCGTCATGGTGCTTGCAGGTCAGCACCACCCCTTTGAACCCGGCGTCCGCCAGCGTCCTGACAAGGTCGTCCGCATTGAAATCGGAAGGATGAAACAGCTCCGGCTTTTCGTCTCCATAGCCCCACTCTTTTCCAGTAAAAGTATTAATTGTAAAATGGATAAAGGCGTACATCTCCATGTCATGCCATTCAAGCTGCTCCGCGGAAGGAACAGGCTTTAACGGCGTTAAACAGCCCTTCGGCCCGGCTCCTGCAAAACAGGCCGTGCACAGGGCCCCTCCCAATACGGCCGCCTTAATCAACTGGTTTAAATTCATTACCAACAATCACTATCGTTTTAACTCCTCGTACGTTCCTGGCGGTCTTATTCTTTCCGATCAAGTCATGCAGGCCTTTTAGTCTCTCTTCCTCTCTGCGGCATTGATAAACTTCCTTTCCATTCCGAACTTACCGCCATGCCATACATCGGATGCCACCTCTCCTCCGCAAAAGGCTATGAAGCCATGGGCCGGGTTGCCCTCTCCATCGGTGCCAATACTTTTCAGTTCTTTACCCGCAATCCGCGGGGGAGCAAAGCCAAAGCTATTGACGAACAGGATATTGCCCGTTTTCTGGAATTAGCGAGGAATAATGGATTCGGCACGCTGCTGGCACACGCCCCCTACACGCTGAACCCCTGTTCCGCAGACCCCAGTGTCGCCCGTTTTGCGGCCCAGGTACTGAAAGAGGATCTGGAACTCATGGAACATCTGCCGGGAAATCTTTATAACTTCCATCCCGGCTACCACGTAGGGCAGGGAGCGGAAAAAGGCATTGAACTGGTGGCGAACCAGTTAAACGGCGTGCTTTCACCGGAACAAAAAACCATTGTTTTGCTGGAAACCATGTCCGGCAAGGGAAGCGAAGTCGGCCGGACCTTTGAAGAACTGGCCGCCATCATGGAGCGGGTGGACCTGAAGGACAAACTTGGCGTATGCCTGGATACCTGCCATGTCTATTCCGCCGGATATGATATCGTCAACAGGCTGGATTCCGTACTGGAACATTTTGATGCCGTTCTGGGCCTGGAACGCCTGCGCGCCATCCACCTGAATGACAGCATGACGCCCTTCTCCTCCTTCAAGGACCGCCATGAAACCATCGGCAAGGGTTCCCTGGGAGAACAGGCCTTCATCAACATCATCAACCATCCCGTTCTGCGGGAATTGCCCTTCTTCCTGGAAACGCCCAGGGACGACGCCGGGCACGGCGAAGAAATAACGTGGCTGAAGGAACATTACCGCAACTGAACCGCCGCCAAGGGGCACCCATACTGATTGAACTCCGGTCTTTCTCCCGGAGAAAAAGCTTGCATCCGCTTCGGATACAGGATACACAAGCCTCATAAGTTAGTTTGAGCTAATTTCAATATCTGGTTTCCAAGGAAGAACCCATCCGATTTTTATGAAAGAAATGCGCATCGCGAAAATAACAGGGCGTGAAATTCTGGATTCACGCGGCAACCCCACCATTGAGGCGGACGTTTATCTGGAAGGAGGCGCCGTAGGCACGGCGGGCGTCCCCAGCGGAGCTTCCACCGGGGAACACGAAGCCTGGGAACTCAGGGACGGCGACGCAACCCGCTACCAGGGCAAGGGAGTCACCAAGGCCGTAGACAACATCCGCAACATCATTGCTCCGGCCCTGATCGGTCTGGAAGCCACGGAGCAAACCACGGCGGATGCCCTCATGAATTCCCTGGACGGCACGTTCAACAAAGCCAAACTGGGGGCCAACGCCATTCTGGGCGTTTCCCTGGCGCTTGCCAAGGCTGCGGCGGCCCAGCTGCACCAGCCCCTGTACCGCTACCTGGGCGGCCCGAACGCCAAGGTTCTGCCCGTCCCCATGATGAACATCATCAACGGCGGCGCCCACTCCGACGCGCCCATTGACTTCCAGGAATTCATGATCGTCCCGTCCGGCGCTCCCACCTTCCGGGAAGCCCTGCGTTATGGCGCGGAAGTTTTCCATGCGCTGAAATCCGTTCTTCATGACCGCGGCCTTTCCACCGCCGTGGGCGACGAAGGCGGCTTCGCCCCCAGGCTGAACTCTGCGGAAGACGCCCTGGATTGCATCGCCCAGGCGGTGGACAAGGCCGGTTACCGGTTCGGGGAGGACATTTCCATTGCTCTGGACGTGGCTTCCTCCGAATTTTATGAACCGGAATCCGGGCTGTATATTTTCAAGAAATCCGACGGCAGCCGCAGAACCGCCGCAGAGCTGACGGACTACTATGTGGAACTGAAGAAAAAATATCCCATCGTCTCCATCGAAGACGGCTGTGCGGAAAACGACTGGGACGGATGGAAAATCCTGACGGAAAAACTTGGCAAAAGCACTCAGCTTGTCGGAGATGACCTCTTTGTCACCAACGTGGAATTCCTCAGAAAAGGCATCCATCTGGGCGTGGGGAACTCCATCCTGGTGAAGGTCAATCAAATCGGCTCGCTGACGGAAACGCTGGACGCCGTGGAGCTGGCCATGGGCAACCGCTATACCGCCGTTATTTCCCACCGTTCCGGAGAAACGGAGGACGCCACCATCGCGGACATTGCCGTAGGAACCAACGCCGGACAAATCAAAACCGGCTCTTTGAGCCGTTCCGACCGTATGGCCAAATATAACCGCCTTCTCCGGATTGAAGAAGAACTGGGAGAATCCGCCCGCTACGGCAACGGATTTGGCCTGTTCTGACCTTTTTGCTGGAACTGGTATCAAGCAACGCCAACCCCCGGCCGCCGCTAGGCGGTGCGGGGCTTTTTCATTCTCCGGAGGAAACTGCATCCTTTTCTTTGGAACAAAATATGCCATGCTGGCCCTTCGGAGTCCTCCCCTGCCGATAAGTTTCCCGTTCCGCGCCATGTCTGCCCGCTTCTTCCTGTCCGCACGCCTTCCGCTATGCGCGGGACTGTTGTATCTGGCGTTGCCCCTCCTCCTTTTTCTGCAGGGATGGGTGCATCCGGCCTTTTCCGCGCCGCTTTGCGCCGCACTGGCATGCGGGCTGTACGTCTGCGCCCGGCATCTTCCGGCACAAAGGCTTCCGTTAAGCGGGCGCAGATTGGCCGCGCTGGGTCTCCTCTCCTTCTTCTGCCTGATGCTGGTGCTGTTGTGCGGATTCACGGGCCACTGCCAGCAACATGCGGATTTTATCATCCGCAATGCCGTTTATGAACGCCTTGCAGCAAATTCCTGGCCCCTCGTCACGGAGGACGGACATCATTTCATCTACTACCTGGGCCATTGGCTGCCTCCGGCTCTGGCGGCTTCTTTCTGCCCGGCATCATGGGCTCCCTGGCTACTGGCCCTGTGGACCTTTCTTGGGCTGGAACTGGCGCTGCTGGCGGCAACCGTCCGCTGGGGAATCCGGAAGACGGCCCGCTGGGCACTGATACTCCTCTGCCTCGGCTCTCCGGCAGCGGTGCCGGACTGCCTGGGAATTCCCCTCTCCTCCCTGTTTGCGGAATACCATGCCCAGATGGTCCTGTTCATCGGCATGCCCGTCCAACTCTTCAACACATTCAATCACGCCGTTCCGGCGCTATTGTGCGCCGTATTCGTCCTGACGCGCTCCCTGCCTCCCTCCGGGTATTATCTCGCGGGAACCCTTCTGCTGCCGTCCTCCCCGCTAGGCGCCCTTCTGCTCCTTCCGTATATGGCGTATGAAACCCTGTTCCGCCTCCCGGCGGCACGGAAACCGCTTTCCCGTCTCCGTTCCCTTCTGGGCCAGCCGGTTTTCTGGCTCGCGGCCCTGTGCACGGCCGTCATGGCCGTCTTTTATTCCCATTTGGACGGAGGAGGGCAATTCTCCTGCCTGTTTGATGCAAAATATGCGGAAATTTACCATTACGGGCAACAGCGGCTTCTGCTCCATCCCGATTCCGTCAAATACGCCAGCTTCCTGCTGGCCCTGGCCCTGGGGATACTGCTGCCGGGGGCGCTCCTCTTCCCAAAATGCCGGAAAAACCCGTTGTACTACATCACGCTGGGCATGATGGCAGGCAGCCTCTTTTTCCGCACGGGTATCATGAACAATGAACTTCTCTTTAAAGCTCCGGCCGTCCTCTATCCCTTCCTTTCCCTGCTCTTTCTCCGGGCCCTCCGCCGGGGAGACGTGAAATACCGGGCCCTCCTGATTCTTTATCTCGTTTTTTCCGCCCTCCCGAACCTGCAATGCATCATGGAAAAAGCGGAAACATTCTCCACCCGGGCGAGCATCATGCGGAAACATTGGCAAACGGCCGGCGGCACGCCTGACTGCCCGGGCACCCTCATCCGCCGCCAGTTCATGAAAAAGGACGGCCATCCCCTTCCCTCCTGGCTATTCAAAACCGGAATAAAACCACAATCACGGCAACAATAATCAATCCAGGCTGATGCCGAATATATCCGAAAGGGAACCGGCATCCACATCCAGTGCGTCTTCTCCTCCGGGAACGGGTTCCGGAGCTTTCGGAATCAAAACGGAGGAATCCATTCCGCGCAGGGTGAACAACAACTCCGGCTGCTTATCCAGCATCACGCCGAAAGCGTACAGGACTGCGGCCGCATGCTTGCACAAATCCGCCCAATCCGGGCAGGAACAGGAAAAACGCCACTCTTCCGGCGCGGGGAACAGGCCGCCTTCCGGAGCGCACAGGATTTCCAGCAGCTCGGAAGATAAATTCCCTTTCAGCAGATCAATCCAGGAACCAATCTGTCCGGCGCACCGTGCGCGCAACCGGGCAAGAGCCTCTTCATCCGGGGGGGAGGCCTGGATACAGACCTCATACAAATGTTCACCCATCACCAGAGCATCGATGCGGCCGGGTACCGTTTTCAGGTCCAGAACACAGCCATAGCGCAGGTAGGTCCGGCCGGGGGCCAGCCGCATCCCGTACACCTCGCACGCGGACAGGCTCTTCATCCATTCCTTCCCCCAAAACCTTTTCGCCAGGGTACGCCCGGAAACCGTCACGGGGCGCAGTTCCATCCCCTCCGCAGCCAGTTCCGCAGCCTTTTCCTCCGCGCGTTTCCGCAAATCCGCCCGTTTCAGGGGCATGCCATCATTTTCACACATATGATATTTTACCTTTTATTCCATCAAGAACAGCTTATAAATCATTCACTAATGTTCTTTCGGAACTGTTCTCAGCATGAAATCTCCAAATAAAGGTACCGTGAATGCCAATTCTCCATAAGAAGGACTATATATCATTCCTTTTTTCATTAAATGGGCTCGGGGTGGACCTATCTTGTTCACAGTAACTCCCAGATTATGTGCAATTTCTCCAGCTCGCATCCTTTCAGATCTTAATTCTGCCATGGTTCTCAGGAATCTTTTTTCTCCAGGAGTAAGCCGATCAAATCTTACACGGAAAAAATTTTGATCCAATCTCTCTATAACCTTCTCCGTTGCTCGATTAATTACATCCAATGTAATATTTTCAGTTTGCGCCTGTTTCCAAGCCTGATATCCCCATTCTTGTAAAAAATATGGATAACCATGAGTAAGTTCATATATTTTATCAAGAGCATCATTTGCAAATACAGCTCCCTCCCTTCTGGCCGGTTCCTGCAATGCACGAGCAACATCTTCCTGGGATAAAGCTCCAACATCAGGAAAACTGAATAAGCGTTCAGCATAGGATTTAGAATCTCCGGCCAAACCCGGCAAAATAGGAAGCCCGGCACCTAATAAGACAATAGGACTCTGTTTCTGTTGAATTCTATGCATTGCCATAATCAATGCACTTAATTCCTTCTCTTTAAAATATTGGATTTCATCAATAAGAATAGCAACAGCGGATTGTTTTTCCATGGCTGCCTCCGACAATGCCTGAAAAAGCTCAGGCAAATCATTTTCAAGGTCTCCGCTGTCCGCTACACCCGGTAACGGATCCAAGTCCAATCCCAAATCTCCATAGTTAATTCTGATAGTTCCAATAAAATTTCTAAGAGCAATCAGCCCCCTTTTAACTTTATCACCTGTTCCGGCCAATCTGTTCAACTCAAAAAACAACCTCCTTAAATATGGAGCAAGACTGGCACCTAAAGATTTATTTTCATGTGCTTCAATCGAGATCGTATGATATCCATGTTGTTGCGCCAATCGTTCCATTTCATTGAGTAGAACCGTTTTCCCTACTCCTCTCAAACCAGTTAGAAGCATGCTTTTTTCTGGTCTCCTATTCAAAGTACGCCCTAATAAAATCTCTGTTTGTCTAAGAATGCTGGACCTCCCTACCAACTCGGGAGGAGGAGAACCAGCACCTGGTGAAAAGGGATTTTTTATTTCATCCATAATATAGCCCGTTATAGTAAGTATACTTCTAAGGCTTTTCAAGTAGAACTTACTAGACCTTCTTACCTCTTCTTACCTAGTTCTACACAGTTCTACCTAGTTCTATCTAAAATTTGAAAGAACTAGGCAGAATAAAAACTCCATTCCAAATCCGTCCACATTACCTATTTCAAGCTTTCCAAACAACATGGCTTCAGGCACAACATGTGGGTCATGTGGAAAGGCAGATTTTCTAAACCCACCGCTGATCTGGTTCAACGCTACGGCGAATCCGTCTCCTACGACTGGAGGCTTTTCTGCCAGGACATTGCCGGATCCATCGCCCATGCGCGGGCCCAGCTCAAGGCAGGCCTGCTTTCGCAGGAAGAATTCAACGCCATTGAATCCGGCCTGAAAGACATCCTGAAAGACATTGAAGCAGGCAATTTTTCGTGGAGCCGGGAACTGGAGGACGTGCACATGAACATTGAAAGCGAACTCACCCGGCGCATCGGAGCTCCGGGCGCCAAGCTGCATACCGCACGCTCCCGCAATGACCAGGTGGCTACGGACACGCGGCTTTACTGCCGGGCGGAAATTGATGAAATCCTTGGAAAAGTGCGCCATCTGCAGCGCGCGCTGGTCATGAAGGCGAAGGAATACGCGGATGCCATGATGCCGGGCTATACTCATCTGCAGCGCGCCCAGCCCGTCACCATGGGCCATCACCTGCTGGCTTACGTGGAAATGCTGGACCGGGATGCGGACCGCCTCAAGGACTGCCGCAGGCGCCTGAACGTCTCCCCGCTCGGTTCCGGAGCCATCGCCGGCTCCACCATCTGCCTGGACCGCCACGGAATTGCCGTGGAACTGGGTTTCGACGCAGTTACAGAAAACTCCATGGATGCGATTGCCGACCGGGATTACATCATGGAAATCCTTTTTGACCTAGCCGTGGTCGGAGCCCATCTCTCCCGCATGAGCGAGGACGTCATCCTGTGGTGCACGGCGGAATTTGGCTTCGCTTCCTTGTCCGACGCCCATACGACAGGTTCATCCCTGATGCCCCAGAAAAAAAATCCGGATGTCGCGGAACTCACCCGCGGAAAAACGGGGCGGCTGTACGGTAACCTCACCGCCGTCATGGTGGCCGTCAAAGGGCTTCCCCTGACTTACAACCGCGACCTCCAGGAAGACAAGGAACCCCTGTTCGATTCCATTGATACGGTTAAACTGGCCTTGGACGTCAATGCGGAAATGATAGCCGCCATGACGGTGAACACGGCCAGGGCCAGGGAAGCGGCGTCCGATCCCATGCTGCTGGCCACGGACTTGGCGGATTATCTGGTGCGCCGCGGGGTCCCCTTCCGGAAGGCCCATGAGCTGGTCGGGAAGGCAGTCGCCATGAGCATCTCCACGGGTACGCCGCTCAACAAGCTGAGCGATGAACAATTCGCCTCCATTTCAAATGCATATGGAACAGACGCGCGCGACGTATTTGAATTGACAAAAGCCTTCGCCCAGCGTACCAACCCGGGGGCTCCCAATTCCGACAACACCCGCCGCCGCATCGCCTACTGGGAAGGCATCCTTTCCAAGTAACGCCGCCTGCGGAGGCGGACGGGAACGAAGAGAGCCTGCCGTCCGTCTCCGCGGGGCGCCTCCGGGTGCAGGAAGGGGACGCTTCAACCCCGCCGGCGGCGGCCACAACCGCAGCCGGCCAACCATCCCGGCAGCCATGTTCAAACCTGCTCTTCTCTCCTCTCTCAAAACTTATACCAAACAAACCTTTCTGGCGGACCTTTTTGCGGGACTGACCGTCGGTGTAGTAGCCATTCCGCTGGCCATGGCCTTTGCCATCGCATGCGGACTCTCCCCAACCCAGGGCCTCATCACCGCCATTGTGGCCGGGTTCCTCATCTCCCTGTTCAGCGGAAGCAAATATCAAATAGGCGGCCCCACCGGAGCCTTCGTGATCATCATCATGGGCGTCCTGGAGCAATACCACGCATCCGGCCTGCTGGTCTGCACATTGATGGCGGGCCTCTTCCTCATCATCTTTGGGTTCTGCCGCATGGGGGCGCTCATCCGCTTTATTCCATTCCCTGTCACCACAGGGTTCACCTCCGGCATCGCCGTGGTAATCTTTTCCACGCAAATTAAAGACATCTTCGGCCTCACCATCACGGAAAAAATTCCCGGAGAGTTCATTGAAAAATGGGCGTGTTACTTCCATTACTTCCACACCATCAACTGGGCGGCGCTGGGGCTGGCCGCCGGCACCGTAATCATTACCCTGCTGAGCCGCCGCTTCTGGCCCAGAATACCGGCCATGCTGGTGGGCATGCTGGGCATGACGGCCGTTTCCGTGGCGTTTTCGTTGCCTGTGACAACCATCGGGCAAGCCTTCGGCAGCCTCCCGAATACGCTCCCCCTGCCCTCCCTGCCCAGCATTGACTGGAGCACCCTGGGGGCGCTGACGGCCCCTGCTTTCACCATCGCGCTGCTGGCGGCGATCGAATCCCTGTTAAGCGCCTCCGTAGCGGACGGCATGACCGGAGGGCGCCACAAGCCCAACATGGAGCTGATTGCACAAGGTATCGGCAACATCGGATCCGCCCTGTTTGGCGGCATTCCGGCCACCGGAGCCATTGCCCGCACCGCCACTAACATCAAGGCTGGAGCTAAAAGCCCGGTTTCCGGCATGATTCACGCCCTGACCCTGCTGGCCATTCTGATGGCCTTTGCCCACTATGCCCAGCAGATTCCCCTGGCTGTCCTGGCGGGCATTCTGACGGTAGTGTGCTACAACATGAGTGAAATACACACGTTCAGCCGTCTGCTGAAAGGGCCCAGGCAGGATGCGGCGGTGCTGGTAATCACCTTCCTGCTGACCGTGTTTGTGGACCTCGTTGTAGCCGTGGAAGTAGGCGTGGTGCTGGCCGCCCTGCTCTTCATGGGCCGCATGGCCCAAATCAGCGATGTTTCCGCCATCAAAAACGAACTGCTGGAAAATGATGAGGAAGATGATGGAAACCGCTCCGCCGCCAAGCTGGACATCCCGGAAGGCGTGGAAGTTTTCGACGTGAAAGGTCCCTTCTTCTTCGGTGCCGTGGAGCAATTCAAGGACCAGGTTCTGGAAACGCTGGAACATGATACCAAGGTGGTTATCCTGCGCATGCGCCTGGTTCCCGCGCTGGACGCCACCGGCCTGAACGTCCTTTCCGACTTCTGCCACCAGTGCCGGGAACACGGTTCCACCCTGCTGGTTTGCGGCGTGCAGCCCCAGCCTCTGGACGTCATCCGCCACGCGCCCTTTTACCGGGAGCTGAAACGCTACAATATCTGCGAGAATATTGACGCCGCCCTGAACCGGGCCCGCAAAATCATCAACGGCCCCGCGCCCAAACACCTGTAACGGCGGCCGTCACCCCGTGCGGTCAGGAAGCAAGACCTCACTCTGCCTTATTCACGGCCTTCCGGTACGGGTGAGGCTGCTCCTGCTGCAAACAGCCAGAAATAACAACCTCGGGGAAAATGAGGGAAGGCCCCTTGCATTCCCTCATCCGGCTCATCTCCGGGAATCAGGCGGCACAATACGGCCTGTTAACTCTTATTGGGCCTTCCGGCAAAACAGGATGCCCGAGCATGGATCAACGGGCCCCGCAAGCCCGTTCCCGGTAAAATGAAATAGCCTCGCATGCTCACGAAAAGCAGAAACGCGCTACACTCCGAACCGGCTCCGTCAGCCGGGAAAGCGGAACCTGTTGAATTGCGTAGCTGAATACTCCAATACGGCACGGATAAGTCCCGTTAACAATCCGCCGCCTGCTCCTCATAGCGGGAAAGAAGGAAGTCCAGGTCTTCCAGCAGAGACTGGCAGGAACGGTCCCAGCGCTTCCTTCCCCGGAGAGCCATCACGCATTCCTTCCTGCCTGTGAAGCAATACCTGGTAATGCCATGCCCCCGCAATTCCTCCACCTGCTTTTTCAGCTCGCAGGCAAAAAACAGCCAGAACGGCACGCTGCGGGCAATCTCCGCGACGCAGACCGTCATGGGCGGCATCTCCTCCCTAAGCTCCCTTGCAAGGTGTTCCAGGCCCACTTCCGTGAGCATGCGGCGCAGACGCGCATACAGCTCGGACACCTTCATGACGGACAAATCGCACTCATGCTCCAGATAATAACGCACGGAAGCCAGCAGGTCTTCCTTGAACGGAAGGGTTGTTCCGGCACGCCGGGCAGCGTGCTCCAAAGCATCCGCCAGCCATTGTTCCCCGTACTCGGTAATCAGGCAATCACCAAGCTTGAGTAGCGGTCTGTTGTTTCGGAAGCCAATCATGGAACAGGGAACTTCAAAGAATGGGAAGCTTGCGCTGCAGGGGATCAATAAGCGTCTGGTGGCGCATCTGCGTAATCTCCTGGATAAACTCCTCAACATTGGAAAACTGGCGGTACACGGACACATAGCGGATGTAAGCCACGGGATCTATGGCGTACAATTTTTCAATCACCTTCTTTCCTATCTCGCTGGAAGGAACTTCGCGCAAATGGTCACGGTGCAATTCGGAAATGATCTCTTCCACGGCGCGGTCCAGGCGGTCCATGCTGACAGGCCTTTTTTCACACGCTTTTACCAGGCCGCGTAAAATCTTTTCACGATTCAGGGCTTCTCTCAGATTATCCCTTTTGACTACGCGCAGCTCTGTGCGTTCAATCTGTTCATAGGTCGTATAACGGTAATCGCACCTCAAACACACGCGGCGGCGGCGGATGGTCGTCCCGTCTTTGGACATACGGGAATCGATGACTTTATCTTCCAAATGACCGCACTGAACGCATCTCATGGCGCGACCATACTACCACATAACGCATCTATAAAGGAAAAAGTACGCCAAATATAGTACAGTAGACTTAATGATCAATATTCCCCAACCAGAATTGCCTGTGAATAAACCGGGGCAAAAATGCCGCCGTTTACGCCCCTGCTCGGATTCCCGGCCGGACCTTCCCTGTGAATAAGAAAAAAGCCTACATAAACCCTCCGGAGAAAAAACGCATTTTTTACTCCGCCCTCCACTGGAAAAAGTCCGGCACGCAATTACGGATTCACCGTGCCGCCCTGATTAACGACACTGCCCGCAACAGGTCTGGAGCCATTCAGATTCAGTACAGCGCCCTGCTTGACGAGGATTTTGCCCAAATTCACGGCCTTCCCTTCCATACCCTTCAGAGTCATTTCCACCTTTCCGGACAATGTCCAGGAACATTTCAGGGCAGAGGGCAACACCTGTTCCAATACGACGCGGGCCGCTTCCGCCGTTTCTCCGCCGCCTTCCGCGCGGGTCACATGCACCTCCGCCTGGCCGGACAAACGGACAGGCATGGTTTTTTCCTGAACCAGCGAGGGCTTAATCTCCACGGCAGAACCGCCCGGAATATACCAGGACTGCCGACCCGCCAGCTGTACATTTGCCCTCAGCTGCAAATTTTTTCCTTCCGCCAGACGAATGCCTCCCGGGCCGATTACCAAACGGTCTCCGGAACCTCCCTTGCTCCGGACAATAACGGTATTGACGGCCGGATCTTCCACACGAATTCCAAACAATTTCACCACTCCCGACACCAGGCTGGGTTTTACGGAAGAAGCCACGTTCCACACGCACACGTTCTTCCCCGGCATTTTCCGGTTCATCCAAGCGTCCGGAGAACTCAGAGGAAGATCATAACGGCCGCTGCGTACGGAGCCGGCATCCTTCCCGGCCAACCGGGCGGCTTCATAAGCAAAACGGGCTCCTATGCAAATCTGAGACTGGCCGTTATAATGCACTCCCATCTGATCCCCCGCGGTCAGCTTGGGAAGATCGCGGGTGGGAGCATAGCCCAGGGATGGGCGGGATTCTGCCAGATCCTTCATCACCTGCCGGGTTGTCTTTCCCTGAACTTCCGTGTCACGCCCTTCCAGGCCTCCGGTAAGGTTGCCCGTTTCCGGATCAGACTCATTCTTTCCGGCCCAATTGGCATTTTCTCCAAGGACGGCTTTCTGCACGGCCAGCGCGGACGTATCCCCGTACGGTTTCAGGTCTGCCGCCAGATTGCCCAGAAGCTCCAGAAAGCGGGAAGCGCTCTCCGGAATGGAAGTTCCGGCATTGCTTTCCCCCTGCAAATACAGAAGTCCGGCAAACTCCACTTTGGAATACTTGGACCTGTCCACACACGCACAGGCATTCTTGACGGCTTGCACCAGCGTCCTGTAAGCCTGGCCGTTTTTCTGCCAATGGGAATTGTCGCCACCGTCCCGGGAAGCTTTCACGACCGCAACGTCCGCATCCTTGAACCATCCATTCTTCTCCAGAGTAAAGGCAAACCCGTATTCCGGCCCCATGCATAAATTGCCGTTATAACGCGGCATAGCAGGCCTTACCTGTTCCCAGGATGTGGAAGCGCCGGGAAACACGCCTTCCTTTTGCCCAAAATTTTCGTGCCAGTACAGAGTCTCCTTCGGTTCATACTTTTTTAACAGCTCCGGAGAAGCAGGGCTACCCTTCACCGCCCCCAGAGAATTGGATTGGCCCGTCAGCAAAAAAATCTTCAATTCTTTTGCAGAACACACAGAAAAAAAGCACAGGAAAAATAAAAAGGATAGAAAACGAATCATTTGAATTGCATTTGCCTAGGGACGACTATAGCTGTCGGAATTTTCTTTTTCAACCGTCAACTATTACCCATAGGAGCATGAACAGGGAAGATGTAGGAAAAGACCAGTAGTCTTAAAACCCCATTCAGAGTTTTCCGAGGAATAATTAGGAAAAAGAAAACCCGGAAGAATCATTTTCTTCCGGGTTTCTTCAAACAATTTTCTGAATAATAATGACTTAGAGGCGCATGGGCAGCTTTTTTGCTCCCCTTCCCGCCTCTATCGGCTCAGGCTTCCTGCCTTCTGCGCCTCCGCATGGCCAGTCCCGCCAAACCCAGCAGGCTCAGGGAAGCCGCCGCCGGTTCCGGGACCAGATACGCAGACATGGACAGATTGGAAATAACAGGCACGGTAGAAGAGTTATTGGGACCGTCCAATTGGAGAAGCACTTTATCAATGGAGACGCTGTCACCCAACTCTATACTTCCCGTTCCACCATTTGCTGACAAATCCAGCACAAACTGGCCATCTTTCCAGGAGATGCCTCCGGAAACGGTAACGGTTTCATTAGAATTTATCGTGGTTAAAGAGCTCGAAGGTGATACAAAACTGCCGTTTGAATCCCATGCGCTCTGGAAAGAATAGGCCCTGGCGGAAACATTGTCTGACGTGCCATAAGCGATTGTTCCGTTATAGGCGCTCGTTCCCAGGCAGACAGCCGTTTCCGAACCTACAAACGACACCATGGCGGCAGCATTTGTAGTTCCATTAGTGGTAATATCAAAAGAAAATGTAAATGTATCCTGTTCATTTGCCAGCAGGATACCTTCACTCAGCGTGGTGACGGCAGCGGCCTGTCCCCAGTTAGAGGAAGGACAGGAAGCTGTTCCATTAGCTATTTGAATCGTATTGCGGCCACTTCTCCCTACAGACAACTCCCATCCATCCGAAGATTGCAACAATGCATCATAAGTAAGGGTAGTGTCGCCTAACGCAGCTCCGGCAACAGCTATAGTTCCAAGAATAGAAAAAAACACTTTAGTCATGACACATGACGAATAGCGGTTTTCGAATCCGCTGTCGAGCTAATTTTTTGAAAGAGAGAAATGTTAACAGTTTCAGACAGAGAAAATAAGAGTTCTTCTGCGAAGTGAAATGCACTTAAAGAATAATAGAAAACTCTCATATGCTACCTATTGCATCCTGTGAACAGAAACAACCGGATTCGAAAACCGACCTCATAAGTCCCTACCGTTAAGAAAAAATTATATGGTCACGATATTTTACAAGGGCTGGAATTTTATTCATCGTAGAGACTGAGCAAGAGATTTAAAGGGGGAAATAGGGATATGCAAGAAGCGAACAGGCCCCGCGAGTCTGGAGACTGGCGGGGCCTGATGGGAAAAAATCCCGGCGGCGACCTACTCTTGCGGGA
>OGKR01000015.1_pt1 | contig 200439 bp, 141 predicted proteins | sample 1572431 | NCBI WGS metagenome assembly OGKR01 (sample SAMEA2582079, study PRJEB24529) | metagenome | biome: Human gut stool | place: China | collected 2011 | reverse complement strand
GAAATTTGACGTAAGTTTTTTCGACTTGACATCAAAAAAAGTATCAAACCAACCTTCACATAAGGTTGTAACGAACAATTTAAAGGGTATTGGAAAGTTTTTTAAAGGCCTTCCTAGCGATGCTGTATTGGTTGCTGAGCATACCGGAGTTTATGGTGATACCCTCTTGAAGTGCTGCATGGATAGCAATGTAAAGATTGCCTTTGTGGGTGGATATGTCATCCACAGATATAGAACTACCCCTGACCGTGCCAAGACGGATGTCCTGGATTGTGCACTGCTCAGAGATTTTGGAGAGAGATATCCTGATAAGCTGAAATACAAGACGTTTCCAGAAGAGGCTCTATATGAGCTTCGTCAATTGGCACGCCACCGAGAAATGCTTGTAGAACAGCGTAAGCAGCTAATAACAGCCGACAGGAGCGAGGATTGTCGTCCTATCAGAAGTCTTGCCGTCAAGCGAAGCATGGACCGTATCAAAGAGATGTTGGATACGGAAATTGCAGAGACGGAAAAAGAAATGTTGAAAGTCATAAATGGACATGAGAGCATTCACCACAACTATGAGCTTGTTAAAAGTGTCGATGGAGTTGGGCTGATTACCGCAGTAGAACTATTGGTAAAAACAGAGAATTTCACAAAAATAACTACAGCGCGCCAATATGCTGCTTATGCAGGAACTGCGCCATACGAAAAATCATCGGGGAAAATGGACAAGGGAGCACATATATCCAAGATTGGTAATAGACGGTCAAAGACCTTGTTGTACATCTGCGCAGAAAGCGCCAGATTGCACAACAAGGAGATTAAACTGTATTACGAGAGACGTACTTTAATAGATAAAAAGCCGCGTCATTATGTACTAAATGCCATAGCAAACAAGTTGCTAAGGATCATATTCACCCTCGTGGAAAAAGGTGAATACTATGACGCAAACTTCATCAGGCAAGACCCAAGGGTCGTTAAATATAATTAACGTTAAAAAATACGCTCAAAGCTTGCTCAATTAGAGTAAAACAGGGCGGCAGGCTTGCATCCATAATTACCCAGGGCGGATGCCCTGGGCTAGGAGCTTCTGCCCTTTCAGGGCGTATGGAGACAAGAAACTTGGATCGGAAAGGGTGTATGGAGTTTACTTATGCTCTTTATAATTTCTTCTCATACCCCTTATTCTGCTCCAGTTTATTATTCAAATCGATGCATTTCTGCGGTATCGGGAAGACGGTGGTATAGCCGGATTCCTCGCCCAGAAGTGGGGTGCGGAGATCATAAGCTGCGGTAAACTTGCCGAAACGGATGAGGTCCTGGCGGCGCCAACCTTCCCATACCAGTTCCAGCAATCGCTCTTCCAGGATATTCGCAAGCGTTGCCTTGCGATTCGGCATACCTACACGGGCACGGATTCTGTTCAGTTCCACATCACCATTCTCTCCCAGGCGAACCTTGGCTTCCGCCTTCATCAGCAGCACATCGGCATAACGGAAAAGCACGATGTCGTTGCTCTGCAACTTGCCATCCATATACGAAGTTCTATCTACCTCGTATTTCGCCATTCTCGCTCCAGCCGTCTTGATATACTTGCTGCCAGTCAGGTTCTGAGCCACCTCAAAAGGCTGATACTCCAGAGGCTTGCCATTATCCATCAACAGTTCCTTGCCATCCACCTTCACTACACCTGCCACAAAGTTCATCCTGCAACGGGTGTCCTCGTCTGCTTCGCCATAACGGTTGGCCTTCATCGTAGCAATCGTAGCACAGGTACCATTCTCACTACCCCATCCCAAGGCACCACCATGCGTATAATGGTAAGAGCGGAAAAGATAATGAAACTGATTGGTATAGATGTTCTTATCCATTGGAATGGTAAAGATGTTCTCCTTCGATGTCTCATTGTGCGTAGAGAAATTGAAGGCATCATCTGCCTCCAGGTCATACCCCTCTCCGGCAAGTTTATCGCAATAGTAAATGCAGGTTTCCCAGGCATTCAACTTCTTGCTGCGGTTCGCACTCGCCTTGCCGCCATTGAGCAGAGAAGCTCCATCGGCAGTCTGCACCATGAAATAGATGTCCTTGCCCTTAGGTCGCTTTGCATACCCCTTGGTCCAGTCATCAAACATGTAGATCTCGGCATTCAGCGCCAATTTTGCCAGCAGAAAGTTAACCACAGGCTGCGTGATGCGGCCATAGTAATTGCCCTCCTTGTTGCTATGCTCATCGGGAAGATAAGGCAGCACCTGCTGCAACTCGCTGAAAACGAAGTGGAACACCTCGCTCCGCTCGCTTTGAGAAGGAAGAGCAGCACCAGTGACAGAAGGAAGAGTGGCATCAGCTCCCCCAGCATTCGCATAAAGGGCAGCTTCTCCCGAAGACAGAACCACCGGAATCCTGCCAAACATATCCATCGCCTCGTAATACATCAATGCCCTTAAGGCACGAACCTCTGCCTGGAACTGGTCTTTCTGGTTCGCTGTGAGCAGAGACGACTTGGCTTCAATGATGTCGAGCGACTTGTTTGCCAGAACTATCACCTTATAGAGATACTTCCAGGTATCATAAAGCGGCTCATCATCAGCCGTCCAGTCATGCCGGTACATGGCATTCCACAACCCGCCGTCATACCAGTCGCCTCCACGAATCGGAATCATCGCCTCGTCGGTAGTCAGCGTGTTGTAGTCGTAGATGCCACGGCAGGTACCCTGAATCCCCTCACTCTCGTTGGTGCCGCCGATATAATTATAGAGTGAAGCCACGGCGTTGGTATAAATATCCAAGGCAGAGCCATAAATGGCTTCCTCCTCGAGCTGGTCCTTCGGATGCTCATCCAGACAGGATGTCATCGTCAGCGATGTCATTGTCAAGGCTGCTATCAGGAAAAAGTATATTCTATATCGTTTCATATATTTCTGCATTTAAAATTCTGAATTTAATGTTCTGCATTTAGAATTCTGCATTTAAAGTTCCGCATTTAAAGTTCTGCATTTAGAATTGAACACTCAAACCCAACGAGAAGGTGCGGTAAAGCGGATAGGTGCGCTTGTCGTCGATACCCATCGTACTGTTCACCACATAACTGTTGATCATCGGCGTCAGTCCGCTATAACTGCTGATAGTGAAAAGATTGTTCACGCTTGCCGACACCCTGAGCGACTGCACCACGCCCTTGCGGATAGGAATATCATAACCCAGGGTGAGATACTCGAAGTTAAGATAATCGCCTTTCTCCAGCCAATAATCGGATACATTCTGGTCAACGATGTTCTTCTCCGGGGCACCCTTCAGCACGTTGTAATCCGGGAAACTCGACATGTTGGTATATGCCAGCCCCGTTCCATTGAAAATCTTATGTCCAAAAGCACCATTCATCTGCAAGGAAAGATACCAGTCGCGATAACGGAAACTGATGTTTGAGCCAAGCGTCACCTTTGGCGTTGCCTGTCCGGCGATATATCTGTCACCGCCATCGCTCAAATCCACGGTTCCGTTCTTATCTAAATCTTCTATATCATAGCGATAATGCCCGTTACCATCTTCTACAAGTCCCTTGCAATGAGGTAGATAGAAGACACCCAGCGGCTGTCCCACTATCTGATAGACCACATTGTTATAGCCGCCATGCTGACCGGCACCCGATAAGGCACCCATCGCCGTGATATCCGCCGCCGACATCTGCATGCCATCATATTCGCCACTGAGCGAGAGGAGCTTGTTCTTCTGCCAAGCCAGATTCATGTTGATGTTCAACTCCATATCCTTCTTCTGTATAGGCGTGATGGAGAAGCCCACCTCCAATCCCTGATTGCTCATCGAACCGATGTTTGCCAAGAGCTTATCGTAGGCGAAAGGTGGCACCGGCACATCGTAGGCATAGAGCATATCGGTGGTCTTGGAATAGTAATACTCCGCCGTCAGCACGAGACGGTTGTTCCATAAACCCAGGTCGGCACCCAAGTTCCAGGTGGCACGCGTCTCCCACTTCAGGTCGGGATTGTTGTTGCGAATCATACCCATCGTTACCACAGGCGAACTGTTCACCGAAACGATGCCGTTCTGTCTCACAGTGTTCATGGTGGTATAGGCAGAGATGCCGCCCAGATTACCCGAACGTCCATAACCCGTACGCAACTTGAGCATCGTAATCGCCTTGAGCTGGCGAAGCCATTCTTCCTGCTTCATATCCCAGGATAAGGAAACGGATGGGAAGAAACCCCAGGTATGGTCGTCGCCCACCAAAGAAGAACCGTCACCACGCATGGAAACTGAAAGACTGTACTTATTATATAAGGTATAGTCGATGTTGCCCATCACGGAAGCCAGCGCCTGGTCTTCATAGTTGCTGTCTGTACCGCCGAAAGGTCGGGAAGCGGCAGCACCGATATTGTGGTAATACATATTATTGTTTGAGAATCCCTTGGCAGAAGTCCAGAATCCCGTACGGATATCCTTCTGATACTCAGCACCTGCCATCGCCTTAAGGCTGTGAATGCCCCACACCCGCTGATAGTTCAAGGAAACATTGGCAAGCCATTCCTCGCTTTTAAACTCCCCACGATAGAGATTGCCCTGCGCCCACACCCAGGTAGGACAGAACTGGTTATTCTCGTTGGAAGTATAACTGTATGCCCCGAAGGCAGAAATGCTCAGGTTGCTCAAAATATCATAGTTCAGTTTCAGATGGGCATTGAAGTTCATGTTCTTCGTATCCCTGCGCTCTTCGAGCAGGGCACCGGGAGGATTCACCTGCGAAGCAGCTCCATTCTTCACCCAACTGCCATTCAGCCTATCAAAAGGATAGGTAGGATTCATGGCATCGGCAGAATAGAAAAGCATCTGACTGTCGAAGATATCATTGTTTTTATAGGATGAACCGAACACGCCGAAATCACCCGTCAGTCTATCACCAAACGCCTTCTGGGTAACATCAATCTTAGCCACCAGGTTGCGATAGCCCTTGCTCCGGATGATGGTGTTATGGTCGATATAGCCAAAGGAAGCCCGATAGTTGCTCTGCGGAGTACCACCGCTGAAGGCGAGATAATGGTTCTGCACATTTCCGGTTCGGGTAATGGCTTTGGAGAAATTGGTATCAAATCCCTTATTATTATATTCCAGCCCAAACTTCTGTGCAGCAGCTATGTATTCAGCGGCATTCAGCATCTCCATACTCTTGAACATCGCCTCGATGCCATAGTTGCCCTCGTAAGAAATCTGAAATCCCTTACCCGTTCCCTTCTTGGTCTTCACCTGGATAACGCCCGAAGCACCACGAGAACCATAAAGAGCTGTCTCACTGGCATTCTTCAACACGGTAAAGCTTTCGATATCAGCAGGATAGATCGTAGCAAGCGTTGCTACATCCGAGGTTACACCATCGATGATGACCAATGGGTCGTTACCGCCCATGATGGAAGTGGTACCACGAACCCGCACAGAGTTGAGCATGGCAATACGGTCGAGACCATTGGTAGTAACGTTTACACCAGCCGTCTGTCCATTCAAGGCATCAAGGGCATTATTGAGTACGCCCTTCTTCAGCAGTTCAGGCTCCACCACGCTCACCGAACCGTATAAGCGCAATGAATCCAGACCTTTGATATTTTCTGACTGGGCATGGAGGGTATGAGGTGCAAGAATCATCGCACCTACGGCATATAATATAACTTTTAAGTTCTGTTCCATAACTATATCTGAGTTTAGTTTAGGCTCAAATCTATTTCGACTGCAAATATAATAAAAAAGAATGATACAAAATCGCTTTTTCCCAAAAATCTTTCGAAAAAAGGCTCAAAATACTTTATGTACAAGGTAATCATAAAGTTCGAAGGAAAGAAAAACGGAAAAAGGAAGCCAAGACAAATACAAACTTATCCGACTTCCTTTTGTTTCATTTATATAAACGAGAACCACTATACCAAGGTTCCGTGCTTATCTATGTTAATTATCTCTTCTATATTAATTATCTCTTCACTCTCAATCCATTCTCGATGCTGGAGAGTTCATCGAAGAACTCGGCATCAATCTTCAGTCGCTCCTCTACCTTGGCGCAACTGTGGATAACCGTGCTATGATCGCGATTACCAATGAGTTTGCCCACTCTGGAAGCAGGCATCTTGATGAGTTTCTGAGCCATGAACATCGCCACCTGACGCGCCTCCACGTACTCACGCTTGCGGCTCTTACTGTTGACTGCAGCCACCGTTACCTTGTAATGATTGCAGACCGCCTCCACGATTTCATCGAGGGTGAGCACCTTGTTGCTCTCCTCAACCTTGACGGCACGCTTGATGACACGCTCAGCCAGTCGGATATCGATGCTGCTGTTATATACGATACTGTAAGCCAGCAAACCATTGATGGCACCCTGGAGATCACGCACACTGCCATTGCAGGTCTGTGCGATAAAGGAAACCACATCCTTCGGAATCTTCAGTCCATCCTTGCGCACCTTGTTGCTCACGATATCGACGCAGAGTTCCACATTCGGCTTCTCCAACTCCGCCACCAGTCCACAAGAGAAACGGGTGATGAGTCGGTCTGGCATATCCTTGAGTTCTACCGGAGGTCGATCGCTCGCCAGAATGATACGCTTTCCGTTGCGGAAGAGGTGATTGAAGATGTGGAAGAAGGTATTCAAGGTCTTCGCCTTGCCTGCCCAATCCTGCACATCATCCACGATGAGCACATCGATAGACTGGTAGAAATTGATGAAATCATTGCTCGCATTATGCAGCACCGCATCGGTATATTGTGTCTGGAAGAGGCGGGCACTGACATAGAGCACACGCTTCTGCGGATACATCTGCTTGGTCTTCAGACCGATGGCATTCACCAGGTGAGTTTTTCCGCTACCAGAAGGACCATAGATGAACATCGGGTTGAACTGCGTGGTATTCGGATGCTCAGCGATAGACAATCCCACCGAACGTGGCAGCTTGTTGCTGTCACCCTCCATATAATTATTGAAGGTGAGTTTCGGATCAAGTTGGGTGTCAATGTCTTCAGGCTGCTGTGGTTCTGCCGGGCTAGCCGGTGTCTGTGGCTGCTGTGCCAATCTCTTGCGCTCAGCCTCATCAATATCAGCCGGATCAGCTTCCACATCCTGGGTCAACCTGTGCTCCTTATCCGTTACCACCCGATAAGTGAGACGGATGCCATCGCCGAAATTGCGATGAAGGACCTTACTCAACAAGCCAACATAGTTCTGTTCCAAGTATTCATATACGAATGGACTTGGAACTTGAACCAACAAAGTCTTGGTCGAAGGCTTGTACGACTCAAAGACTATTGGTCGAAACCATGTATTATATTGCTGCTCTGACACATTATCTTTTATAAGCAAAAGACTATTGTCCCAAAGCGCTTTTGGACTTGCTAACATTGACACTATTTACTACTTATTTTAATTGATTTTTTACCTTAACACTACATCAGATTGCACCATCTGATGCAAATCGACTGCAAAATTACAAAAAAAAGCCCAAAGTAGCAAATCGGGCTATTTATAATATTTTAAGACTACCTAGATAACTACCTCATAATCAAGCAACTAAGAAAGTTATCCACAATTGCGTTTTAGGGGCAGTGAAACAATTTTGAAACACCCCGAAATAGCTAAAAAACAACAAGTTCTGTAGCTATTCCGGGGCGTGAAACATTGCCTTTGTTATTTAGACAAAATTTATTTTGGCTTTTTTCTCAAAGAAGCCTTTAAAACGGCATATCCGAGTCTCTACTTGTCTTTCTTTCCAAAAATTGAGAAGTGAACATAGCGCTTTGGATGCGCCTTGAGATCGATGACCAGAGAGTCGGCATGCGACATGGTTGAGTTCAGATTCTCATAGAGGCGGGTATCGTTCATGAGGAGACCGAGGCTACCCTTTCCGCTGTTCAACTGCTCGGTGAACTTCTGCGCACCATCGAGGGTGGCATTCACACGGTCGAGTGTGCCCTGCACATCGAGGCTCGCCAGATTAGAGGTGAGTCGGTTGGTATTGTCGAGAACGCCATTTGCCTTCTTCATCATACCCGGAACCTGCTTGTTCAATCCAGCCATCAGGGTATTCAACTCACGGGTGGAAACGGTGAGGTTGCTGGTGATGGTCTCCACATTGTGGAGGGAAGCAGCCAGGGCAGGATCAGCCAGGAGTGCATTCACACTGGTGAGGATGGAATCCAGCTTAGGCAGCATCTTCTCGACTACCGGAATCATTTCGGCAGCCTTGCCCATCATACCGGAATTCACCGTACCAGGAATGATGCCGCCTGGTTCGACACGCTCACGAGGATTGTTGGCAAGCAGGAGACTAACCTGGAGATTGCCCATGATATCCTTAGAAATCTCTGCGGTACTACCCGCAGGGATTCTCAGATCCTTATTGATATCCACCTTGACCTTAATGGGACCCTTTCCTGAATAGTCGAAATCCAGCTGATCCACGGTACCCACCTTGTAGCCATCGGCATAGATAGGGGTAGAAGTACCCATACCCTGGATGTCATCAAACGTCATATAGTAGGTGTTATTGGTAGAGAACAAGTTGATGCCTTTCAGAAAGTTGATTCCGAAATACATCACCAAGATACCTACAATAGCGACCAACGCTATCCTAATTTCCTTTGTCAATTTCATATTTATCTATTTTTGTTCTTTTTATTATACCTATTTATATAGAGCGAATCACAGCTTATATAGAGCGAATCGCAGGCTGCCCGAAAAGGGAGCTACCGGTTGCCCGGGAAGTGGAGGAGCTACCGGCTGCGGTTCTGCTTGAACTCCCGGATAGCCTGGTTCACGTCATATTTCTGTCCGTTCTTGAAGGCGATGATGAAAGCCTCCGGGAACTTCTCCAGCTTTTCCTTGCGCAGGCGATAGATTTCGTTGTAATTGGTGGATGCACCCAGGGTGTATTTCACCAGATTGCCTTCCTGGAAACTATCGTAATCGGTTTCGCCCTTGAAATGAGCATCGCCCTTGCGAAGGTTTCTACTACCTACGAAAATCTGAAGCTTGAAGACCGGCGCATCAGCTACCTCAGCCTTCTTCACATCCTTCTTCGTTTCCTGCTTCTTCACATCCTTCTTCGGCTCCTGCTTCTTCACCTCCCGCTTTGGCTGTTCAGGCGTTGCCTCTTCACGCTTCGGCTGCTTTCCCCTCGGTACGACACGAGTCTTAGGCGCAGGTTCCTGATCAGGAACAATCTTCGGTAGATTCACATCCTCGGAATCCTTGGCACGATAAGGAACGGAAACCGATCTGTCGTACTTATTCTTGTATTTTGCGAAAGCCTCGTAGATGCCACGGGCGATATCATCCACTCTGCTGTCATTGTTGAGCAGGCGCTCTTCATCAGGAGTGGTGATGAATCCCAACTCAATGAGGCAGCCCGGCATGGAAGTCTCTCTCAAGACCAGGAATCCCGCCTGATGCACGCCCTTGTCGGGACGGTTGGCACCATCGCAGACACCTCGCTGAATCATTCGTGCCAGCTCTACGCTGCGCTCCATGTTCTTGCCCTGGATGAACTCGAAGATGATATAGCTCTCAGAAGATCGGGGATCGAAGCCCTGATATCTCTGCTGATAGTCCTTCTCCATCGAGATGACGGAGTTTTCTCGCATCGCCACATCGAGATTATCCTTGGCACGGTGCATACCGAGGGTATAGGTCTCGAAGCCACGAGCCACCTTTCCTGCCGGCAAGGCATTGGTATGCACGGAGATAAAGAGATCGGCATTGGCACGGTTGGCGATATTCGCACGCTCACTGAGCGGGATGAAGACATCCGTCTTGCGGGTATAGATGACTCTTACCTCCGGGAGATTCTGCTCCACATATTTACCGAAGCGCAAGGCAACGGCAAGATTGATATTCTTTTCCTTGGATATGGCTCCGAGTGCTCCGGCATCATGACCACCATGACCGGGGTCGATAACCAGCGTAAATCGCTTATTGGCGGCGAACGCCGTCATGACCAACATACACATCAAAGCCCATATCAGTGTTACTTTCTTACACATACTTTCTGATGATTTTGCAAAATTACTACTTTATTATCAGAAAACCTAATTCTAACTATAAGTTTTATCATTTGTTAATACAACCTCTACTCCTGCGCCGTCGCTATCGGCACCCATCGGTGGATTCACCTTGGTGATAGAGAGTTGGAGTTTCTGGATTTCCGGGAAATCGGAAAAGAGCCTATGGGCGATTCTGCCTGCCACATGCTCCAGGAGCTTGCTGGGCACCGCCATTTCCTCTCTTACCTTCTGATAGACTTCGGCATAATTGAGGGTTCCCTGAAGTTCATCAGTCTGCATGGCAGAAGAGAAGTCATAATCCAGCACCAGGTTGACAAGATAATCGTTGCCAACGATTCCCTCCTGCGGCAATACGCCATGGAAAGCGTGGAAACGCACATTCCTGAGGTATATCTTACTGCTCATCAATTTCATCTTCAGTCTCCTTATAATCTATTCCGTTTTCCAAGTTATCTATTCCATTTTCTTCATAGAGGTACTTCTTCAAGGCTCTTTCCACGCCCACCCGCCAGGTGTTGAGGGTTTCGGAGGTGAGCTGAAGCTGATTGACCAGCTTGATGACGTGGGCAACCGGCATACGATAGCGCAGAACGCCGGATATGAGCTTGGCATAGTTCCAATACTCGGGATTGAACTTCTCGCTCAATCCTTCGACGGTAATCTTGTAGCCACGCTTGTTGACAAACTGGAAATCATATCGCTTCTGTCCTTCCGGGAGCACCGTCTTGATGATCTTGCCCTTGGTGACAGACTTGGGGAGCATGATGCCTTCATCCTCATCCTGCAAGCCGGTGAATATCTCGTAGGGATGCCCATTGAGCAATCCGACCAAAGCCACCCATTTCTCCTTATTGTTCTGGTATCTTACCACATCGCACTCCAATTCCTTAGGTCGAACCTCTACCACTTCCGGACTAACGAGCGATTTCTGTGTTTCTTCTGAAACGAGTTTCGCCAATGGCAGATGGAGCTTATTCCAATCGACATTCTGCGCATCGAAATGCTCATGCAGGTCAGCCAATCGGGTCTTCAAATCTTTCATCAAGGCATGGCTCGCCTCTTCGAAGGTCATATTTTCAGTATATTCCATATTAAACGTTTAATAATTAGCTGCAAAATTAAAACAATATTTCTAAAATATGAAACGTTTGAGCAGATATTTCATCAAAAAACGCACGAAAAGCTCATTATGAAGCAAAAAATGTAAAAGAACCGTGTTCTTTTTGGGAAACTTTCATTATCTTTGCATAAGATATTAGAAAAAGAAACAAGATATGGAATCAATCAAGAAAAGAACCTCGATTCGCAAATATGCAGACAGAGAGGTAACAGATGAACTTTTGAACCAGTTGCTGGAAGAGGCGATGCGCACTCCTACTATGGGAAACCTGCAGCTCTACAGCGTAGTGGTAACCCGCAGCGAAGAGGGAAAGAAGGCTCTGGCTCCTGCCCACTTCAACCAGCCGATGGTGACAGGCGCTCCTGTGGTACTCACCATCTGTGCCGACTACCGCCGTACCACCCTCTGGGCAGAAAACCGCAAGGGAACCCCGGGATACGACAACATCCTCTCGTTCATGAATGCGGCTACCGATGCCCTGCTCTTCACGCAGACTTTTACCAATCTGGCAGAAGAGGCGGGTCTGGGAACCTGCTTTCTGGGAACCACGGTGTATATGCCGAAAATGATCATCGACACCCTGAAGTTGCCGAAGCTGGTAATGCCAGTGGCTACCCTTACCATCGGATGGCCGGATGAGCAGCCTGCCCTGAGCGACCGTCTGCCATTGCGCAGCATCATCCACAACGAGCATTTCGAGGATTATACCCCAGACAAGATTGATGACTTCTATGCCGAGAAGGAAGCACTGGAAGAGAACCAGGAGTTTGTACGCATCAACAACGTAGAAACCTTAGCCCAGGTTTTCACCGATATCCGATATACCAAGAAGGATTGCGAAGCCATGAGCATCGGATTCCTCGATGCCCTCAAGCAGCAGGGATTCCTCAAGTAAATAAAAAAGCGCATCAGCAAGTTAATCTCGCTGATGCGCTTTTTTATTTTACTTTCAGTTTTACTTATTGAAACCTGTAATCTCTACGTATGGAGCCTGACCTCTGCCATCCTCATCACGATAAGATACCTTGATAGTCTTGCACTCGTTCGGCATCAGACTGAAATAGTTATCGCTGTAGATAACAGGGAGGATCTGCTCACCATCACCACCCTTCAGGTTCAGGCGAACCAAGAGGGCAGGTACATTGCCGGTATTGCGGATCTCTACCTCGCCAATCCACTCTTCACCCTGCTGAACGAAACGCTTGCCGCTGACAGCAACATCTGCCTTTGGCAACTTAGAGAGTGCCTGGAGATTGTCCTCTTCCTTACCCATCACATAGAAGTTGTCAGAAACCACCTGGTTGTTCTGCTCCAGAGTCAACTTGATGTAGTAAACCTCCTCATCCGGATTACTTACGCTAACGGCATCGAGGGTCTGGTCTTCTGCCACATTTACTTCCTTACTCTCCTCCTTGATTAACTTTCCGTACATATCAAAGACCTGAGCCTTGGCAACCAAGCCATTCTTGGCACCACCGGCGAAGTTAACTACCTCGGCAACCTTCTTTACCGGGTTGTACTGGATATGCAATGGTTCGCAAGCCTTCTTCACACCAAAGTAAGCCGCAGTTGGCTCAAAGTAATAATCGTAGGTACACCATACCATGCTTGGCCAGCAGGCATGACTCATCCAGATGAGCAAACCAAGACGGTCCTGCTGAGAAGACTCGTACATCGCACGGTAGCCATCATAGTTGAGCCACTGTGCCCACTTGGTAAACTGCTCAGCACTCTGAGGCTTGCCATATCGCTTCTCCATGATGTTGTTGAAAGATTCACCACCCTGGGCGCCCTTCAATGTATAATCATGCTGTCCCCAAGCATCGCTCTGAGGCCACAGATGCTCCGGTTCCATCATTCGGCTCAGAGACTCGAAGGTAGGCACATTCGGCATACCACGCTCAGAATGCAGCTTATGGCTCTGGTTAGCGAAGTAGAAAGATGGGGACTTCATCTGGTAAGGACCATGACCGCTCACACCCAGGTCGGCAGAGCTAGGAATATAACCCAACTGTGGATGAATCGCCTTCACCTGCTCTCTCAGCACCTTGTCGATGGATGCAGGAGGGAAGCCCTCGTTTCTACCGCAATAGATACCGATACAAGCATGGCTGCGGATGCGGGAGATGTAATCGGCAGAGTTCTCGAGGAACATCTTGTCGTCATCAGGATCCGGTCCGTCCCATGGGTTAGCCAACCAGAAGTCCTGCCAGATCATGATACCATACTTATCGCATGCCTCATACAGTTCCTCATCACCAATCTGACCTACCCAGTCGCGAATCATATTGTAGTTCATCTCCTTATGGTAGCGAACGGCAGTATCGTATTCACGTCCACGGTAGTTGAGGTTGGTCTCAGAGAATCCCCAGTTACCACCCAATGGATTCAATCGCTTGCCATTGATGTAGATCTTGGTCTGGGTATCCAGGTCGGCATAGTTCAACTGGCGGATACCCGCCTTATAGTTGACCTCAGAGATAACCTCGCCTGAAGCCTTGTCTGAAACCTTGAAACCGGCATCATATAAATAAGGTGAACCATAGCCGTTAGGCCACCAGAGATTCATGCGCTGGTTCTTGAGCTGAGGATAATCAGCTGGAGTGAAAGCCACCTCACGCTTCTCGTTTGGCTGCAGGCTAACTTCCTGCTCAAACTGGATCTTACCGATAAAACCGGAAAGCTTCACGGTCTTAGCCACGGCATCTGCATTCTTCAGGAAGACAGATGGAGTCATGGTTGCCAATGTATCCGGCAGATTCAAAGTAGATGTTACCAGCGGATCGGAAACGCTCACACCCTTATCGTGGGTGAGATAGACATCATTCCAGATACCGATTTCACGACCAGGGGTATTGGTAATCCAGTCCCAGCCGATAGATGCGTGGAAGGTTGGGTTATCAGCACCCAACTCACCACCATTGAGGTCGGTATTCTGAAGATTCTTCTGCTTCACTACGCCGAAGTGGGCATTCTTAATGACATGCACCTCGAGCTTGTTGGCACCTGGCTTCAACTTTTTGGTCACGTCGATGCGAGAGCGGATAAAGGCACCATCGATTCTGCCAATCTTCTCACCATTGAGGAGGATATCCGCCTTCCAGTTGATACCATCGAAGTTGAGATAGGTATGCTGGTTCTTGTTGGCAGATGGCTGATGGTTGATGGTAGTACGATACCAGAAATCAGAGTTGAAGAACGACTCGGAAATCTGTCGCATATTATCATCGTAGCGGTTATCAGGCACCGCACCGATATTCATATAGCTGGTAAGCACGGTACCAGGAACGGTAGCCTGGATCCAGGCATCACTTCCCTCACGGCGCAGCTGCCACTGGTTGAGCATCTGCTTGCCATTCTTAGAAGCCAAAGTGTTGGCTGCCTCGGCACGCAAGCCACCCTTACCCATCACCTGCATCTCTGACAAGGCATAGCGACCGGAAGCATCCGGCTGGGTAAGCAGCAATCTCACATATCTGCCATGCCCCTTGCAAGCCACCTTCTCGGTCAAGTCCTTCTGCTTCTGCTGACCCAGGGTAGCAATATCACTCCAGTTTCTGGCATCACAGGAAACCTGAATCTTGCCCTGGCGAGCCTTGTTGACCCAGAAGAGATTCACCTGATCGAAATCAGCCACAGTACCCAGATCTACATAGAGCCACTGGGCATTCTTTGCCAATTCTGACTTCCATACACTGGAGAAGTGCATGGATGGACGCCATGAAGTGGTATTATCAATGAGTTTGACGCGCCACCACGCTGCACCCGGCATAGTAAACTCGATGCGAACGTGCTCGTAGTTGCCCGGTTTCTTCAAAGGAATGGAAACATTCAGCTTGCGGAGCGGCAGGCGCACCACATCCTGGAACTTGTTTGGGTCGGAACTTACCTGCTGTTTGGTAGCCTCGCCAGGAAGTCCGGTGCCTTTCTCTTCACCCAGCACCTCCCATTTCGTACCATTGTGTGAACCCATCACACGAATCACATACCCCTGAGTAGCCTTGTCCTGATAGTAAGCCAATTCACCTGTAAACTTCAGGTTTCTGAGGTTTACCTTCATGGCTTCCCAATTGAACTCAGCAAAAGCCTTCTCGCCCTTGATATACTGACTGGTGACCGTGTTGCCATCAATCATCTTCTCCTTATCACGGTTGGACAACTCGCCTTCATTCGTTCTTACACTCAGGAAGGAAGGAGCCTTGCTGGTGATGATACCATCTGTTACCAGATGACCTGTAAGATTGAAATCGGCATTCGAAGAAGTATATACCATACGGTTCAAGGCGATGTTCCTATAGGTATCATCCTTCACCATTTGAGGAGCCGTAAACTGAGATGGGCGTCCCGGATACTGTCCGATACCCCTTGTCCCGGTCTGATCGTCGGCATAAGTCAAGCCCAGAGCCTGGCTGAGTAAAGCTATAACCACAACTGCTTTCTTCATTATTTTTTAAGTTTAAGTAATATACTAAGTTTTGTGCAAAGTTACAAAAAAAAATTATACGCACAAATATTTTAAACCAATTTATTTATTCTTGCGTATTTTAGGGGCAAAAAATACCCAATGCCCTATAAAAACAAAGAAAAAGCGCAACAGGCAAATAGTCTGTTGCGCTTCTATCATTAAATTTCAATTGAACTAGTACTCATTTCATCTTAACGGTTGACGACCAACCGTCAACCATCAATTATTCTACGACGATAGGCTTGTACTTAGGCACCAAAGCCTTCATGATACACCAGCCAACGAGGTAAGCCACGCTGCAGATGCAGAATACAATCATGTAAGCACCTGGCTTGCCATCGAAGCCCATGAAGGTGAAGGCAGAACCCTGACCCTCTGCGTAGGTGAAGAGCATACCGGAACCCTTGTTGATGAGGAAAGAACCGATACCACCCGCCATAGCACCAATACCAGTGATGGTAGCCACAGTTGACTTAGGGAACATATCACCGATGGTTGAATAGAGGTTGGCAGACCAAGCCTGATGACCCGCACCGAGCAAACCGATGATGATAGCTGGCCACCATGCACTGTACTCACCCATAGGCTGAGCAATCAGACCGAGCAATGGGAAGCAAGCGAAAATCAACATCGCACGCATTCTACCGATATATGGATTCATACCCTTCTTATCTACAAAATAGGTTGGCAAATAACCGCCACCAATACTCAATACCGTAACAATCGCATAAAGAGTGAAGATGAGGGCAATACCCATACCAGAGTCTGAAGAGTAACCATACTGATCAGAGAAGTAAGCAGGAGCCCAGAAGAGGAAGAACCACCATACACCATCAGTCATCAACTTACCCACGATGAACGACCAAGTCTGGCGATAGCTGAAGCACTTGAGGAAACCGATTGTCTTCTCCTCAGAAGCCTCTGCAGTCTCAGCTTTCTCAGCCTCAGCCTCAACCTTCTCCATATCTTCATCCTGCTCAATGTAAGTAAGCTCAGCCTTGTTTACATGCTTGCTCTGAGAAGGCTTCTCATAAAGCCATACCCAGAGACCCATCCATACATAACCGAGCACACCGATGATGATGAAAGCCCACTCCCAGCCCATGCTGCGAGCCAACAATGGAATGGTAGCTGGTGCTGCCAAGGCACCAACAGACGCACCACTGTTGAAGATGGCTGTAGAGAACGCACGGTCTTTCTTTGGGAAATACTCAGCGGTTACCTTGATGGCTGCAGGGAAGTTACCAGCCTCACCCACAGCAAGGATCAAGCGGCAAGAGAGGAACAACCATACACTGATGGTGGCGATAGCTACAGCTGCATCACTGCCAGCCTGTACCAGGCGGAGTGCCTCGATAGAATCGTAACCCTCGATCTCCATAGCTACCCAACCGCAACCTGCGTGCATCACAGCACCGGTTGACCATACGAAGATGGCGATGAGATAACCCTTCTTGGTACCCATCCAATCCACGAACTTACCTGCAAAGAGGTTGGCGATGGCATAGAAGATAGAGAAAAGACCGGTAATCGTACCGTAGTCGTCATCAGTCCAGTGGAATTCTGGAGCGATGAAGTCTTTCCATGTTAATGACAGAACCTGGCGGTCCATATAATTGACTGTGGTAGCAATGAAAAGCAACGCACAGATTACCCAACGGAAGTTGGACATTTTACTTGTTGAAATAGGACTCATTTGTCTCAGTTTTTAAGCGTTTTGTTTTGTTATTCTAATGTAGGGATCTTCACTACCTGCATATCATTATAGATGAGGTTCTCACCCGCCATACCCCAGATAAAGGTATAGTTGCTGGTACCTGCAGCGCAGTGGATAGACCATTCAGGAGCAATGACAGCCTGCTCATTGTTCAACCAGATAGGACGTGTCTCCTGTGGTTCACCCATAACATGGAGAATCTTCTGACCTTCTGGTACATTATAATAAAGGTAAGTCTCCATACGGCGGAGGTGAGTATGAGCAGGCATAGTGTTCCAAACAGAACCCTCCTTCAACTCGGTAACACCCATCTGCAGCTGGCAGGTACGGACACCAGCCACGCCATCGATGATCAACTGGTGGATCACACGGTCGTTGCTCTCCTTCAGGCTACCCGCCTTGATGTTGTTGGCATCCTTCAGGGTTACCTTCTTGGTAGGATAGGTCTGATGAGCGCAGGCACTGTTCATATAGAACTTAGCAGGCTTGGCAGCATCCTTGCTGCTTACCTCGATGCTCTTGGCACCACGACCTACATAGAGAGCCTCCTGGAAAGCAAGTGTATATTTCTTGCCATCTACGGTAACTGTTCCCTCGCCACCGATATTGATGATACCCAACTCACGGTTGTCGAGCAGATTCTTCTGATCGTTTGGCTTATCGGTATAAAGCGGAGCGATAGAAGTGAGCTTCAAAGGAGCAGTTGTTGGCTCTGCACCACCGATGAGGAAACGGTCGAACATGGTGTAGGTCCAGTTTACCTCACCTGGAGCGAACACCTTCTCGATAGCGAACTCACTGCGGAGACGCTCGGTTGTATAATGCTTGGCATCCATCGGATTGCTCGCATAACGAACGTTATAATTAGTATAGGCATTTTCTGCCTTCACTTCGTATCCACACTTACCACACTGGCCAAAAGCCTGACTTGCTGTTAATACCATTGCTGCTAATATTAATGTTAATTTCTTCATAATCGTTTACTTTGAACTTTGAATTTTGAACTTTGAACTTTATGATTACTTGAATTCTTCGTTCTTCACTTTCTTGTTTTATTTCTTGGCTGCTGCCTTTTCTTCCTTCACGATGCGCTGGCGGTTGAGAACCAGCAGGGCGATGGTGAGGATGGTGAGCACACCCATACCGATGTAAGAGAACTTCACGCCACGATAGATGACCCATCCGAAGAGAGAGGAAGCGAAATCGAGCGCACCACCTGCGAATCCGTCAGGGATATGAGCGGCATTATCGCCTGTGGCAGCATAAACCTGGTTGGCTGCCATCGTAAAGTCAGGTGCCATATCGGTTACGAAATAGAGACCGATAATCAGGGCTACCAAACCGATGATAAGGGTCTTCACTACATTACCCTTGGTAAATGGCAGAATCAATGGGAAGAGGTAGAACATTCCTGCCAATGATGCCAATGGCAAGAACTGGTTGCCAGGCAGGAAGACTGCGATTGCCAGGATAACCGGAATCAAGATAACTGATACCACCAAGGTAGTAGGATGACCGATAACCAAGGCAGGACTCATACCGATGTGTACCTTCTTGCCGTTGAACTTGGTCTTGACCAACTCCTGTGTCTTCTCTGAAATTGGCTTCAGTCCATCGATAAAGAGAGAGGTGATACGAGGAATCAGCTCCATCACTGCTCCCATGGTTACACCCAGGAAGAGAATCTTCTTGATATCCAACTGAGCTGCCCAACCAATCAGGGCACCTACGATGACACCGAGAACCAATGGTTCGCCGAGCACGCCAAACTTCTTCTTCAATCCCTCTGCATCTACATCAAGCTTAGAGAAACCAGGAATCATATCCAGGAGCTTGTTGAAGACGATGGCGAATGGCATGAAACTCTGGCAGAATGGCTGCGGAATAGAGATTCCATCCAAATCGTAGTACTTCTGGAACTTATCGGCGGTAAGGTCTGCACATACCAATGTAATCATATAGCAGACGATGGCTGCGAAGTATCCCCAAAGCAAACTCTCGCCCATCACAAAGTAAGCTACGGCACCGATGAATGCGAAATGCCAGTAGTTCCAGAGGTCGATGTTTACCGTACGGGTGGTCTTGGTAATCAACATCAGGAAGTTGACACCCAAGCAGATTGGGATAATCAAGGCACCCACCGCAGTATTATAAGCTACGGCAGCTGCTGCAGGCCATCCCATATCAAACACATTCAACTGCAGGTGATAGATGTCGGAGATAGCCTTCAACGGGTCATTGAAGTTGGTAGTCAGCAAAGCTGTCACCACACCCAGTCCCACGAAACCCACACCTACGAAGAGTCCCGACTTCAAAGCCTTTCCGAATTTCATGCCAATACACAGTCCGATGACCGTGAAAATGATAGGCATCATCACGCTCGCACCCAGACTAATGATATAGCTAAATACTTGTTCCATTATTACTTTTGAATTGTTAAATAGTTAAAGAAATACACATAAAAGTGCACCCTTGCTTGTTTTTAGATGATTTGTTGGTTGCAAAGATACACTTTTTTATTCATATTCAATACGTTTTAATGGAAAAATTTACGTAAAAAAGAATCCCATCCGAGCTTTTCGGATGGGATTTATCGTTTTTTATACGTTTTTGCACGATTTATTGTCGCCAGCAACGCTTCTTTTCACGCTTAATCCTGGTAATAAACCCTCTTCACTCGGTTGCTGATGGTGGTCAGCACTTCGTAAGGAATTGTCTCCAGAATATCACTCAACACCTGAACAGGAAGATGCTCGCCGAAGATTTCCACGCTATCACCTTCCTTGCAGTTAATGCCGGTGACATCGATCATCGCCACATCCATACAGATGTTGCCTACATAATCTGCCTTCTGACCATTGACCAGACAGTAGGCGTGGCGATTGCCGAGACGGCGGTTCAAGCCATCAGCATATCCGATAGGAATGGCAGCGATGACACTGTCCTTATCAAGGATGGTCTTGCGACTGTAGCCTACACTATCGCCCGCCTTCACGTTGTGCATCTGGAGAATGGTAGTCTTCAGGGTGCTCACGCAGTTGATGGTCTTGTTGTTGCGGGAGTTGATGCCATAGAGTCCGAGACCCAGGCGGCACATATCCAACTGGCGCTCCGGGAAGTGCTCGATACCTGCCGAATTGCAGATATGGCGCAGGATCTTATGGTCGAAGGCAGCCTGCAACTGTCGGCTTCCCTTATCGAAGAGTTCAAACTGATGGGCAGAGAAGTCATCGAAACTATCATCATCGCTTCCCACGAAGTGAGAGAATACGGAACGAGGGATGATGGCATTCTGATGCTTCAGCTTACCGATAAGCTCCTCCATATCGTTTTCAGGATCGAAGCCCATGCGATGCATACCGGTATCGAGCTTGATGTGAACTGGGAATCCGGTGACACCCTCCTTCTCGGCAGCCTTGATGAGCGCATCGAGCAATCGGAAAGAATACACCTCAGGCTCCAGGTCGTAATCGAACATGGTCTTGAAGGCTGTCATCTCCGGGTTCATGATCATGATGTTGCTGGTGATACCGTTCTTGCGAAGGGTGACACCCTCATCGGCAACAGCCACAGCCAGATAATCTACACGATGATCCTGCAGGGTCTTGGCAATCTCTACCGCTCCGGCACCATAGCCATCCGCCTTGATCATGCAGACCAGTTTGGTTTCCGGCTTCATGAAGGCACGGTAGTAGTTGAGGTTGGCAACCACCGCATTCAGGTTGACCTCGAGGGTGGTTTCATGCACCTTCTGCACCAACAGTTCGGTAAGCTGATCGAAACCAAACTGGCGGGCACCCTTCAGGAGGATGACCTCATCGCGGAGGGAGGCAAAGACCTCACTATTGATAAACTCCTCCACATTCGGGAAGAAGAACTTTTCTGAAATCTGAATCGTATCATGCTGTTTGCAGAGTTCCGGACCGATACCGATGAACTTCACTACGCCACGCTTGCGGGCAAGATCGCTCACCTCTTTATACAGAGCCTCGGGAGTCTGACCGCTCTGATAGATATCGCTCAAGATCAAAGTATGGCGACGGCCACGATGATCAGGACGGCGGTTCATGAAGTCGAGAGCGATGTCGAGTGAGTTGATATCACTGTTGTAACTGTCGTTGATGAGAGTACAGCCGTGCTGCCCCACCTTTACCTCCAGTCGCATCGCTACCGGTTCGAGCAGTGCCATACGCTTGTCGATATCCTCGGCAGAGAGTCCGAGCTTGGAAGCGACAGCAGCACAGATGATGGAGTTCTGGATGGAAGCATCATCGATGAAAGGAATGGAGAAACTATCCTCTACACCTTTATATATATAGGTGATGACGCTCACGCTCTGCTGCTTCTCTATCTTCTTGACATAGAAAGGAGCCTCAGGGTTCTTGAGCGACCAGAAGAGTTTTTCACCTTTATAATCAGGATATTCAGCCACCACCTTGGTAATCACCTCATCATCGCCATCATAAACCACGGTTTCAGCATCATGGAAGAGGATGAGCTTCTCACGGCACTTCTCCTCCAGGGAAGAGAAGTTCTCCTGATGGGCTGAACCAACATTGGTAAGAACGGCGATGGTAGGCTGGATGATGTCACGGAGGGCAAGCATCTCGCCAGGCTGACTGATACCCGCCTCGAAGACACCTACCTGGGTCTGCTCGTTCATCAGCCAGACAGACAATGGCACACCTATCTGGGAATTGTAACTGCGAGGGCTGCGGGTAACGAACATGCTTGGCGAGAGCAGCTGATAGAGCCACTCCTTGACCATCGTCTTGCCGTTGGAACCCGTAATACCCACGATAGGGATATTGAATTCATCACGATGGCGTTCAGCCAGACGCTGAAGAGCCTCCAGCGTATTGACCACCTTCAGGAAGTTAGCCTCCGGATAATCAGAAGCATAGCCCTTAGGGACATCAGTTACCACAAAGTTTTTCACACCTCTGCGATACAGTTCAGGGATGTAATTATGACCATCATTGCGCTCAGACTTGAGTGCAAAAAACAGAGTTTCCTCTGGGAAACAAAGAGAACGACTATCGGTCAGGATAAAACCGATGTTGGTATCATTGTCTCCATAGCGACGCGCACCTATCAGTGTGGTTACCTTTTCAATAGTATATGTCATTGTCTTAATACTTTAAATGTTCTACATTATGCTTTTGGGCTTTCAGCCCGCCACTAACCCATATTTTTTCTCGAACCATCTTTTCCTTTCTTCCGTTCTGGCGATGAACTTCTGATGTTCCTCGCTATCGGGGTTGAAGGGCTTGTGGCCGAGGGCTTCCCGGATGGGACGCCAGTCTTCCAGGAACAGCTCGGCAGCCTTGCCGAAATAGGTTTCCCGGAATTTCTCCCAGATATATTCTACTGCCTGATCGCTCGGGTGCAGCATATCTTCCTTGTAGAATCGGTAATCACGAAGTTCATCGTTCATGATTTCGTAAGCCGGAAAATAGCTCACCACACCAGGGTTTGCCTTCACCAAGCGGTCTGCAGCCAACTGAAGCGTAGCCTTCGAAAGCTGACTTCCATGATAGCCGTATTTGGCATAACGGATGGGGCTTACGGTTACGATTACCTTCAAGCTGGTATCGAAAGTTTCATCTTCCGATATTTCATCTTTCAAACCTCGTTGCTTCAGCAAATCAATCGCCTTTTGCAGATACGCAGCACATTCCTCTACACTCAGTTTCCTTTCCTCGAAAAGGCGCTGGGGGCGCTTCTGGCAGTTATCCACAATCTCGCCCGTTTCCTTCAGAATATACACGTGGTTCGTACCCAACGTAAAGACTGCTACACGAGGATGCACCTCGGCGCATTTCTCTACCGTATGGAGAATGCTTGCCGGATTATACATCACACCGAAGGGATTCACCGTAGCACGGAAGCGATTCTCCACGAATCGGCGACCTAGATTGTCGGCAAAGCAACTGCCCACGAAGAGCATCTGCTCTGCCGGCTGTATCTCGAAGTCGGCCTTCGGAATATCAATTTCTGTTCGAAACAGCATCTGTCTTCTTGCGCTTTTTGATTTCCACTCCTATACCTATTATAATAAGGAGTACCAGAACACCATAGCCGATATAAGCTACCATCTCTGTATTCTGGAGCGACTGAGGATGGAAATCGAGTACCACCTTGTGGTTGCCCGGTTTCACGTTGATGGCACGGAGGATATAATCCACACGTCCCAGTTCTACAGGCAGACCATCTACGGTAGCAGTCCATCCAGGATAGTAAATCTCAGAGAAGACGATGACGCCACCCTTGCTCGACTTCACCTCGTAGGTGAGGTTGTTTGGTTTATACTGGATCATCTTCACCACCGAAGTATCATCCTGCTTCACGCTCTGAGCCAGCTGCTCCTTGAACTTGGCATCAGCCACCGCCATATGGCGGAGGTTGACCTTGCCCACGCCATCAATCTCCTCGTTGGCATTGTTGACATACTGCACCTCATCCACGAACCAGGCATTGCCGTAGGCGTATGGATTCTGTACAGGAACCGTCTGACCGCCCTGCAAAGGCAGGATGAAGTATTTGGTATTGAGCATGTTCAATACAGGGAAGATACTGTCGCCATTCACCTTGGTCATATCACCACCAGCCTCAGCCACAGCCTTCATCGTCTTCTGCATCTCAGGAGCGATATGTGCATCAATCATCTCCTGATAGCGACGGAGCTTGGCAGGATGATAACCACCGATGCTCTTGTGGTAATAAGAGGTCTCGTTCTCATTGAAGGTATTGGAAGCGAGATTGAGCACACGGTAATCGAGCGCCTTGTCGCGGCAGATAATCTTATCGGTCTCCGTCATCTGCTGAGGAGTATCGCGCACGTTCTTATCTACGAACATATCATCGTAGAGATAACGCTTGTTCACCATCCACATATCTACGAGACAGAGTACGGCGATGCCGGCAATCATATACTCAGCACCCAACTTCTTCATCTTGTAAAGCAGCAGGAAGGCTGAACCGATGACGATGACCCAGAACGAGCGCCAGCAATCGGAAGTAAAGATGCTCTTGCGGATCTCGATGAGATTGCTCATAAGCGGTCCCTGGTATTCTGCCGGCAACTGCTGCAACGCCTGAGTTTCCTGAACGGAAATGAAATCAGGGAAGAAGACACTCGGCATCAGGGCAAAGAGCAGACAGAAGCCTGCCGTCAGACCAAAGCTGGCATATACCAGTTTGATCTTACTGGTGAGTATCTCCGGCTCATCAATGATTTTCTTCAAAGCCATCATGGCAAGCAACGGAATGGTGAATTCGGCTATCACGAGGATAGAAGCCACCGTTCGGAACTTGGCATACATCGGAATGTAATCAAGGAAGAAATCGGTGAACGGCATGAAGTTTCTACCCCAGGAGAGCAGGATGCTCAGGATGGTGGCAGCCAGCAATGCCCACTTCATCGGACCCTTGACAATAAACAAACCGAGAATGAAGAGCATACATACGAATGCTCCTACATATACAGGACCGCTCGTACCAGGCTGGTTGCCCCAGTACTGTCCGAGCTGCTGATAAATCTGCACGAAGTTAGGATCCGCCTTCTCCATCGCCTGCGTATTCTGGGCGAGAGGTACGGAAGCACCACCCTTGGCATCAGGAATCAGAAGCGTCCAGGTTTCATCAATACCATAGCTCCACTGGGTGATATAGTCTCTATCCAAACCACTGCTGGTCTGGTTGGCAGTATTCTTCTTCACCAGTTCGCTCTTTCCACGCATGGTTTCCTGACCATACTGCCAGGTATGATACAGGTTGGAGAGGTTGAGCGAGATACCGATGAGGGCACCCACGGCACATACTGCAGTCGCCTTGCCGAATCGGGCGAGTTCCCCCTTCTTGATGGCATCTACCAGGAAGGCAATCACCATGAAGAGGATGATGAAGAGATAATAATAGGTCATCTGCACGTGGTTGGCATTCACCTCGAAAGCCGAGAAGATGGCAGTGAGGAGCAGACCTTTCAGATACTTACCCCTATAAGCCAGTACCACACCCGCGATCATAGGAGGCAGATAGGCCAAAGCCCATACCTTCCAGATATGACCTGCAGCAATGATAATAAAGAAGTAGGATGAGAATGCCCAGATGATGGAACCCAGCGCCGCCAGCGATTGTCGGAAATCGAAGGCACGGAGCATGATATAAAAGCCCAGGAGATAGACAAACACATACCATACATAATCAGGCAACCACAGATGATAAGCCTTCGTTACCTGGCTGAGCACCTGGGTACTGCCGTACGAAGGCGACATCTGATAGGTTGGCATACCACCAAACACAGAGTTGGTCCAACGGGTTGTCTCGCCAGTCTGCTGTTGGAAAAGCTCTTTCTCGTGTCCCAATCCCTTGCTCGCCGCCGAGTCGTGTCGGAACAGAATTCGTCCGTCCATGTCGGCAGGCATGAAGTACACGAAAGAGATCACTGCAAAAACAATCACTACCAGAATATCCAGTAGATACTTCTTCAATAATTTCATCTTTTTCTATAAACGTTTATAATTTGGTGCAAAGATAATGAGAAATGAAGACACTACAAAATAATAGAAGAAACTTTTTACTTTTTTTATCGAAGAAAAGACGCAATAGGGTTTTCCCCCTATCATTATAGGGATTCTCACGCTGCAAGATGACCGAAAATCAAAGGTGGCAAAATCAAGAGCATATTATAAAATATAGGTGGGGAAATGTTTTTTTATGGGATTTATTTTGTAACTTTGCACCCAGAATAGAAATAAATCGATATGAAAATAGGAATTATCGTTGCGATGGACAAGGAGTTCACGCAACTCAAGACATTATTGACAGAATCGCAGACTGAGCGAAAGAATCATAAGGACTTCGTCATCGGAAAAATCGGCGAGAATGAAGTAGTGATGCAGCAGTGCGGCATCGGAAAGGTGAACAGCGCCATCGGAGCTGTGGAAATGATTGATAATTACCACCCAGACCTCGTCATCTCTTCGGGTGTGGCTGGAGGCGCTGACATCAACCTCAATGTTACCGAAGTGGTGGTAGCTACCGACTGTGTATATCACGATGCTTACTGCGGTGACGAATGCGAGTATGGACAGATTCTCGGTATGCCTGCCCTCTTCAAGACCCCTAAGGAGTATGTAGAAAAGGCGCTTGCCATCAATGAACAGCCAGGCAACCAGCATCCAAAGATTCATGCCGGACAGATTGTAAGCGGAGAATGGTTCGTAGATAGCAAGGAGAAGATGCGATCTATCCTGGAGCACTTCCCTCACGCCATGGCTGTGGATATGGAAAGCTGCTCCATCGCACAGACCTGTCACATCTACAAGACTCCATTCATCTCCTTCCGCATCATCAGCGATGTACCTCTGAAGGATACCAAGGCACAGCAGTACTTCGACTTCTGGGCTAAAATGGCAGAAGGATCATTCAATGTCACCAAGGCTTTCCTCGAAAGTCTGTAACATTGAGCTTTGAACTTTGAACTTTGAACTTTATGATATGCAATACGGATTATTATAAAGTTCAATATTCAAAGTTCAAAGTAAAAAGTAATCATAAAGTTCAAAGTTCAACATTCAAAGTTCAAAGTAATATGAATAAGATTCCAAGTTTTACTATCAATCATAACAAGTTGCTCCGCGGCATCTACGTAAGCCGCAAGGACGAAGTAGGCGGAGAAGTAGTCACCACCTTCGATATCCGTATGAAGGTGCCTAACCAGGAGCCTTGCCTCCACAACGGTGCCATCCATACCATCGAGCACCTGGCAGCCACCTACCTGCGCAACGACGAGGAGTGGAAAGACCGCATCATCTACTGGGGACCAATGGGATGCCTCACCGGCAACTACCTCCTCATCAAGGGCGACCTGGAGAGCAAGGACATCGTAGAACTGATGAAGCGCACCTTCCAGTTCATAGCCGACTTCGAAGGAGAAATTCCAGGACAGGCAGCCAAGGATTGCGGTAACTATCTGCTCCACGACCTGCCTATGGCAAAGTATGAATCGAAAAAATATTTGGAAGAGGTGCTCAACTGCATCACCGAAGAAAATTTGATTTATCCTACACAAGACTAACCCTATACAAACGCCCGCAAAGCAAATTTGCGGGCGTTTATATTTAATTAACCAGAAAAGTTTTGTTACTATTTATAAAACTCCTATCTTTGCAGATGAATCATTAGTAACAATCACCAATCGCATCAATAACTATTATATACATCTATTATTATGGTAAGATTAAAGTGTATCGATTTAAATACAACAACCATGAACATCAAAAAAGTTTTTATAGGGGTGTCCCTCGTCATGACTGCCATGGCTGGCCACTCCCAGAGTGTTTTCCAAGTAAAGCAGCAGTCGTTGCCTAATCCAGACAACGAGCCAACAGCTGTGTTCCCGGTTCCAAGTGATCGCCAGATGAAATGGCAGGAGACAGAATTCTATGCCTTCTTCCATTATGGCATGAATACCTATACCAACAGAGAATGGGGACTCGGAAGTGAAGACGTAACCCTTTTTGCACCTACCAAGAAGCCTAATCCAGCTCAATGGCTCAAGGCAGTGAAAGCAGCTGGAATGAAGGGCGGTATTGCCGTGGTAAAGCACCACGATGGCTTCTGCCTCTGGCCTACATCTACTACTGACCATTCCATCGTCAATGCCGGCAATGAGAATGGCAAGACTACCAACATTCCTCGCGACTTTGCCAAGGCTGCACGAAGCTTGGGAATGAAGTATGGCTTCTATGTTTCTCCATGGGATAGAAACAGCCAATACTACGGTACTGAGAAATATGTAAACGATGTTTTCCTGCGCCAGTGCGCGGAATTGGCACAGTATGGCAAAGACCAGTTTGAAATGTGGTTTGACGGTGCCAACGGTGGTGACGGATACTACGGCGGACGCAATACGACCGTAAACGTAGATCGTTCAACCTATTATGATATTCCTAACCTCAGAGACTCTATCCACAAGGTTTGTCCAGACATCATCCTCTGGGGTGTGGGTGCTGAGGCAAGATGGATAGGCAACGAGGCAGGATGGGCTGGCGAAACCAACTGGCTCACCGACGAAAGAGGCTATGCACCAGAAAGCAACGGTATGTATGGTACCGAGGATGGCTGGCAGTGGGATCCAGGAGAGAGCGATGCCAAGTTCACCGACAAGGGATGGTTCTGGCACGAGGATGAGAAGCCTCTCTCTGTTGAGCGCCTCTTCCAGATGTATCTGGAGACTGTAGGTAGAAATGCTACCCTGATCTTGAACTGCCCTCCGGACAAGAGTGGTCTGTTGCCAGAGATCGACGTGCGCGTGCTCAAGGATATGGGCAATATGATTCGCACCCGTCTGGGCAAGGACCTGGCTCAGAAGGCAAAGGTTACTGTAAGCAACACCCGAAAGGCTGGTGCCAACCGCAACTATGCAGCCAAGAACCTGACCGATAACAACAAGAATACCTATTGGGCTACTGATGACGGTGTGAAGCAGGCTGCCATCACCTTCAACTGGGACAAGCCACAGACCGTTCGCTATGTGGATATGATGGAGTACATCCGCAAGGGTCAGCGAGTAAGAAAGTTCCATATCGAAATCTCTGAGGACGGAAAGACATGGAAACCAATCGCTGAGAAGTGCACCACCACAACCATCGGATACAAGCGTATCATTCCGTTGAACGGCAGCACATCAGACAGTTACGGCAAGGGCTATCAGGTGAAAGGCCTGAAGGTTGTCATCGACGACAGCAAGGCTTGTCCTTTGTTACATTCCATTAAAGTATTTTAAACTTTGACTCTACACTACGAACATGAAGAAATTACTCATAGCATTGTGTTTGTTACCATTGGCAGTAATGGGACAAGAAATTAAGTTCGACACCCAGGATTACAAATCCGTGGGAGTTTACGACAGATGGGAGCATTCCCCATTCCGCACAGGAGAACTGGAAGGCAACTGCGAGGTTGTGGATAATCCAGACCTCACCAACAATCCTAACAAGAAGGTGCTGGGCTTCCAGCGTTCACGCCTGGCTTCCAACATCTTCGGTGCAAGAATTGATCTGAAGAAGCCGATTGCACTCGGTCCATCCGGAAAAGTAGTTCACGTATTGATCAACCGTCCGATGGAAGGCAGAGTGATGCTGGTAGGTCTCGGAAAGAGAAGAGACAGAGCCGGACAGTCGCAGGAAGTAGAGCAGTTCTGGATCAAGTCAACCACTCCTGTTCCTGCCGGACAGTGGGCTGATGCTGTTTTCCCAATCAAGAGTGCAGAAGGTGTAGACATCTATAGCCTGGTAGTAGTTCCTCACGCAGAGTCTCCTCATGAGATGAAGGAGGATGAAGTAGTATATATTGACGACATCAATATCCACCTGACCAACGCTCCACGCATCACCTTACTGAAGAGTGAAGGTGCAGCCAAGAAGAAGGCTCACAGCGAGTTTGTTTCTGTAACCGAGGCTAACCGCAACGGTATGGTGACCGCGGCTGATGGAACTACCCTCAACAACCACAAGGTGGCATACGGCAAGGACTTCAAGGTGAAGATGGTTCCTGCACCAGGATTCACCTACGGTGACTTCACCATCACACATGGTGACCAGGTAGAATCACTCAAGAAGACAGATATCGCCAAGGATGGCACCTTCACCATTCCAGCAAAATGGATGGATGGCAACGTAACCATCGAGTGCATCTTTATTTCTACAAGTAAATAAAGATCAGATACATTCATATTAAAAAAGCAGCTTGGAATCTCCTATGAAATTCCAAGCTGCTTTTTTATATTTCCATTATTTCTGTTTTCTCTTACATCTACCACTTCAGTTTTCCATATTTCTCCTTATACCACAGTTGCCAGCCATTCACCAGGTTCTGCCAAACCACATAGGCACCCGGTGCTACGGCAGCAAGCGGATTGAGGAAAGTAAGGGTGAGCCAGATACCCACAATGGTATTCTTCTGTCCCAGAGCCTGACCGGCACTGATGCTCGCATCATAATGTCTGCCCACCGCCTTACCGATGGCAAACTGGATGATACAGACAAAGAGTGGAACGATGAGCAGCAAGGCAAGAATCCATCCCGAAACCTCGGCATGGAGGATATTGCGAACCGTCTCGCCCATCAGGATAGTAAGATTGAAGCACCACATATAGAAGCCCAGATCCTTCACGCTCTTCACCTTATCCACCCACTTGGGCAGAAACTTGCGGCTCAGCAAAGCCAGAAGCAAAGGAACCACAAGTACCGTGGTTACGTTTCGGAACACCATCGCACTCATAAAAAGAAAGGAAACATCTGCCCCCTTCTCCACCATCGGGAAAAGACTAGGAATGATAACCATCGTAAAGACATTGGCTATCACTGTATAAGTTGTCAACGAGCCGATGCTTCCACCCAACTTCTCCGTCACCACAGCCACGGCAGCCGCCGTAGGACAGATAAAGCAGATAAAGGCTCCCTCCAGCACCAGCTTGGTTTCATAATTATCTCCAAATTCGAAGATAAGCACCACCATCATCAGTGCCAGACTGGTTCGGATGAGCTGCAGAATGAAATGCCAAGCCTTCGGTTTCATCTCCTTGATTTCAATCTTACAGAAGGTAACATAGAGCAAGGCAAAGAGCACCCACGGCATCATATCCACCAGCTTCGGTCCTACCGCATCGCCCAAAGGTTCCAGGAAAGGAACATTGGCGAAGATCAGATAGCCAACGGCTCCCAATACCAGGGAACAGGGCAACGAAAACTTTCTAAAGAATTTCCACAACCACATACGCATACATTAAAAAAAGAATCCCCTGCAAGCAGACTGCCCAGGGCAATCGGCTAGAGGGGAATTCTCACGGATCCATTTATATATAAGCTATAGCTTAATCCTTATTACTACGCTTGCGCTCCAAGTGATCGAGAATCACCTTGCGCATACGCATACTCTTAGGAGTTACCTCTACGTACTCATCCTCGCGGATATACTCCAGGCACTCCTCAAGGCTCATCACGGTCTTAGGAATCACGCGAGCCTTGTCGTCAGAACCAGAAGCACGGACGTTGGTCAACTGCTTTGCCTTGGTTACGTTAACCACCAGGTCGTTGTCGTGAACATGCTCACCAACTACCTCGCCGCCGTAAACCTCCTCACCTGGGTCGATGAAGAACTTACCGCGATCCTGCAGCTTATCGATGGCGTAAGCATAGGCAGTACCTGTTTCCAGCGCAATCATGCTACCGTTAGAACGGCGGGTAATCTCGCCCTTGTATGGCTGATACTCCTTGAAGCGGTGAGCCATGATAGCCTCACCCTGAGAAGCAGTGAGCACATTGGTACGCAAACCGATGATACCACGTGAAGGAATATCGAACTCGATATCCACACGCTCGCCCATATTCAGCATAGAGGTCATATCACCCTTACGACGGGTAACCATATCAATCATCTTAGAAGCGAACTCCTCAGGCACGTTGATGGTCAACTCCTCGATAGGCTCACACTTCACACCATCAATCTCCTTGTAGATAACCTGAGGCTGACCTACCTGGAGCTCATAGCCCTCACGACGCATGGTCTCGATGAGCACAGAAAGATGGAGCACACCACGACCAGAAACAATCCACTTATCGGTGGTGTCCTCGTAAGGCTGAACACGAAGAGCCAGGTTCTTCTCCAACTCCTTATTCAGGCGGTCCTGAATGTGGCGTGATGTACAGAACTTACCCTCCTTACCGAAGAAAGGAGAATCGTTGATGGTGAAGAGCATACTCATGGTAGGCTCATCTACAGCGATTGGAGGAAGTGGCTCTGGATTCTCGTAGTCGCAGATGGTATCACCAATCTCGAACTTCTCCAAACCGATAACGGCGCAGATGTCGCCAGAATCCACATGGTCTGTCTTCTTATGCCCCATACCCTCGAAGGTATGGAGTTCCTTGATCTTGGTCTTCTCCTGAGTTCCGTCACGATGGCAGATAGTTACGTTCATACCATCCTTCAAAGTACCACGGTGTACACGACCTACGGCGATACGACCGGTGTAAGAGCTATAATCAAGAGATGTGATCAAGAGCTGAGGAGTACCCTCCAACTGCTTAGGAGCAGGGATGATCTCCACAATCTTGTCGAGCAAATAGTCAATGTTGTCTGTTGGCTTGTTGTAGTCATCGCTCATCCAGCCGTTCTTGGCAGAACCATAAACTACAGTGAAGTCAAGCTGTTCCTCAGTAGCATCGAGGTCGCACATCAAGTCGAAAACCATCTCGTACACCTCTTCAGGGCGACAGTTAGGCTTATCTACCTTATTAACCACAACGATAGGCTTCAGTCCGAGCTGCAAAGCTTTTTGCAGCACGAAACGAGTCTGAGGCATAGGACCCTCGAAAGCATCGACGAGGAGGAGGCATCCGTCTGCCATGTTGAGCACGCGCTCAACCTCACCACCGAAGTCAGAGTGTCCTGGAGTATCGAGAATATTAATCTTTGTACCTTTCCAATTGATAGACACATTCTTTGAGAGAATGGTTATACCACGCTCGCGCTCCAAGTCGTTGGAATCGAGCACCTCGCCGCTGTTATCCTGGCCGTCACGGAACAGCTTACCAGCGAGCATCATCTTGTCAACCAAGGTAGTTTTACCATGGTCAACGTGTGCAATAACTGCAATGTTTCTAATGTCTTGCATTTCGTTTACCTTAAATACTTAATGAATTTGGGTGCAAAATTACAAAAAAATCCCGAAAAATTTGCATAATTCACTGAAAAGTTGTACCTTTGCACCGCATTTTAACGGAAACCACCGTGAGGAAGGTCCTAATGTGCATAACATTCATTCATAATAATTAAATTTTAAGTATCACAGCTATGTATTTAGACAAAGCAAAAAAAGAAGAGATCTTTAGCAAGTACGGAAAGTCTAACTCTGATACTGGTTCAGCTGAGAGCCAGATAGCATTGTTCTCATACCGTATTGCTCATTTGACGGAGCACGTTAAGAAGAACCGTAAAGATTATACTACAACACGTGCGTTGACACAGCTTGTAGGAAAGCGTCGTGCATTGCTCGATTACTTGTATGATCGCGATATCAATCGCTATCGTGCTATCATCAAGGCCCTCGGTCTTCGTAAGTAATCAGCGAAAGCAGACACATTGCTTAACAGAATTAAAAATCCCATCGCTCGCAAGAACGATGGGATTTTTCTTTTTATATCAACTTATTAAGATTTCTACCTATTAAGATTTCTACCTATTAAGATTTCTATCTATTAAGACTTCTACTTACTGCGCTGAGATAGGCAGATTGCGGAACTCGATGAACTGCTCGGTGGAGTTGTCATTATAATAGTAAGTGAACGGAATCTTGATGACACTGAAATCTGTGGCACTGGTAGACACGTTAGGAATGACAAACGTAGCCTTCATCGGAACACCACAGAGCAATGTTATACCATCATAAGAAATCCAGCGATTCTTGCCCAAGAAACTAGCATCTCTGTCAAACTCATAAGATTCGCCTTCATTATCATATACCGTAGCATTTTTATTGCCTGAGCAAACAGAATACTCCTTGTTGCTGTTGTTCTTGAATGTGGCAGTAATCACCACATTCTTGCCCTGACGAACGCACTTTAGGAAGTTGAACTGCAACTCTGGCAAAGAACAGGTAACATAATCAGAATTCGTATTCTTGGTATCAGCAATAACCTGAGTAGGAAGAGACAAAGCGAACTCCATGTCATTAGCCTTACCCTTGATAATCGTTGAATTGAGCTGCTTGATCGTGCGATCTACATCCTCTATAACCATAATACCCTTTACTGGCACATTGGAAGGAAGCGCATAGGAATTATAATGATCCTGCTTCTTGCCGCCTATATAAAAATGCGTCTTATGCTTAGCATTCTTGCTGTCAAAAGCACAGGAGCCATCATCATAAAAATTAAATAGGATGTGAACATCACTGGAAGTGGTGTTGGTAATCACAAAGTTGATGTGGACATCGTTGCCATTAGCTACGCAACTGGTATATTTTACTGTACACCCAGGGATAGAGCCAGACGCCTTGTTAGTCTTCTGGTCATTAGTAAGCACGGTTTCTGCCACCTTGCCCAATTTCTTGAGCCACTTCTGTGCATGGATTTGCTGTACGCTCAACAGAGAGAGCAGCAATACGAAAATGATGGATTTCTTCATAATTGTATCGGTTTATGTTATTAATTAAATAATTGTCAGTTAGTTCCTAGAAAGAGCCTTTATCCTTAGAAAAAGAAATGGCACCTTTACTTGTTCTTGCTTGCAAAGATAGGGAATTAAGCAATAACTTCCAAGCTTTTTGCCAAGAAAAGTAAAGGTACCATTGTGTAAATGAGCAATTTTATATCATTTGACGCTGATTTTTACGGAATGACACACACCACCATCTGTCTTTATCCTTAAGATGTAGCAACCGAACGATGGGATTTTTCTTTTTCTACTCTTATTTCGGCTTTCATTTTATTTTTTCTCCGCTTTTATATCGCCATTTCATTTTTTATTGCTAACTTTGCAACATATATATAATAAGGTGTAATTATGACTAGAGGAAAGTTGCCATTAGGAATACAGAATTTCGAAGAACTGCGCAAAGGTGGTTACCTTTACGCAGACAAGACAGATATGGTTTGGCAAATCGCCAATGGTGACAAGTATAACTTTCTAAGTCGCCCACGACGCTTCGGTAAATCGCTTCTGGTATCGACACTCCAATGTTACTTCGAAGGCAGGAAAGAACTTTTCGAAGGACTTAAGATTATGGAATTGGAGAAAGATTGGATCAAGCGCCCTGTCATCCATTTCAGCATGAATCTTGGAGGTTCAGATGCAGAATCATTATACCATTATCTGGATGATACATTAACCAAATATGAAGAGATCTACGGCAAACGCGCCACAGAAGCTACGCTCAGCAACCGTTTTACCGGTATCATAGAAAGAGCTTACCAACAATCGGGAGAGCAAGTTGCCGTATTGGTAGATGAATATGATGCACCCTTACAGCACTCCTATCTGACAGATAGACACGAAAAATGCCGCAATCTCTACCGTGACTTCTTTACAGGTCTGAAAGACTACGGCTACTGCATCAAGTGTGTCTTCCTTACAGGCATCACAAAATTCACACAGATAAGTCTGTTTAGCGTACTCAACACTTTGAGCAACATCAGCTTTTACAACAGTTATTCCACCATTTGCGGATTAACCCAAGAAGAGATATTGGAAAATCTGAAAGATGAAATCCAGGCTTTGGCTGCCCAAAAGAAGTGGGATATCGACCAGACCATGCATGAACTGAAAGATATGTATGACGGTTATCATTTCTCAGAAAGTCTGCAGGGGGTTTACAATCCATTAAGTGTCATCTGCGCATTAAAAGAACGTCGTCTGAGACCCTATTGGATTGCCAGCGGTGCTACAGAAATGCTGCCCAAAATACTCACCAACTTTGAGAAAGATGTAGAAACACTGGACGGCAGCCTCATCGACATGGATTACCTCGAAACGGCTGATATCAGCAAAGACAATCCAAAGCTGGTTCTCTATCAGTTAGGCTTCCTGACTATCAAGGACGTAATTGGAGAAGCCTACAGACTGGGATTTCCAAACAGAGAAGTAAACGGATTCCCGCCACTACGCTGATGCTTATGCTGCCAGCAAGAAGCAGATAAGTAAATAGCTTTGAATTGCTGATTGACTGGTCACATAGCTAAAACAAACACAAAATCCCATCGCTCGCAAAAACGATGGGATTTTTCTTTTTCCCCAATAGTTATATCTTATATCCGGTATAAAAACCTTTTTATGTGGAATCATCTATAAAATCTCCTTCAGAGGAGTCATCACGAAGTCGCGCTCTTCCATCAAAGGATGAGGAACCTTGAAATCGGGCTCATCAATGACCAGATCATCTATCATCAGAATGTCGATGTCGATGATGCGGTCGTGATATTCTCCATTTACAGATTTCAGGGTTCTGCCCATCTCCTGTTCTATACGCTGGGTAGCCTCCAACACCTGGCGAGGGGCCATGGCGGTGAGAACCATCACACAGGAATTGATGAAGTCATTGGGTGAAGAATAGCCCCAAGGCTTGGTTTCGTAAAGAGCAGACTGGCGCTCTACAACGCCAATCTGCTCTCCTATTTTATCGATAGCCTCACGAATATTACGTTTCCGGTTGCCCAGATTCGTGCCAAGGCTTAAATATACTTTATACATACTTATTCACACTTTTACGAAAACTGTGGATAACTCAGCTTATCTACTGAATATCAAATACTTTTATATGTACAAAAACTGTTTATTCAACCATTTAGTCAGGAAGTATCAACAGTGAGTCACCATAGCAACCAAACATATAGCCATTCTTCACAGCCTTCTTGTATGCCTCATATACCAGGTCGTAACCACCAAAGGCAGCAGTACACATCATCAAGGTTGACTCTGGATGATAGAAGTTGGCAACAGCACAGTCTGCCAATCCGAAATCGTATGGAGGGAAGATGAACTTATTGGTCCATCCGTCAAACTCCTTCATCATTCCGTCTGTACCTACAGCAGTTTCTGTAGCCTTCATCACGCTGGTACCGATGGCGCATACGCGATGACCTTCCAGCTTGGTCTTGTTCACCAGTTCGCAAGCTTCCTTAGAGATAATCATCTGCTCAGAATCCATCTTGTGCTTGGTAAGATCCTCAACCTCAATCTCGTGGAAGTTGCCCAATCCGCAATGCAGGGTGATGTAAGCCTCGTTGATGCCGTTGATCTCCAAGCGCTTCATCAACTCACGAGAGAAATGAAGACCTGTAGCAGGAGCAGTAACGGCACCCTCCTTCTCTGCGAATACACACTGGAAGTCGTCCATATCATCCTCTGTAGCGTGATGATCCTCACGGGCATCGATGATATAGCGAGGAAGCGGAGCCTCACCCAAAGCAAAGAGCGAACGCTTGAAGACATCGTGATTGCCATCCTCATCATAGAGGAAACGGAGGGTACGGCCACGGCTTGTGGTATTATCGATTACCTCGGCTACCATCTCGTTGACATCATCAAAGAACAGCTTGTTGCCGATACGGATCTTGCGCGCAGGCTCTACCAGCACATCCCAAAGACGCATCTCGGCATTCAGCTCACGGAGCAGGAACACCTCAATCTTGGCATCAGTCTTCTCCTTGGTACCATAAAGGCGCGCTGGGAATACCTTGGTATCATTGAAGATGAAGGTATCACCCTCTTCGAAGTAGTTGACGATATCCTTGAACTGCAGGAATACTGGATTGCCATCAGCATCCACCATATCCTTGCCATTCTCGTCCTTCTTGTACATCTCGATGGTTTCAGACTTCTTGTGGAGCACCATCAGTCGAGACTCGTCACGACGGGTAATCTCGAAAGTACGTTCACCACTAGCAGTCTTGACCACACGCTTAGCCTTATGTGGATAAAGTGCCACCTGAGCAGCTGGCAACTTAAAGTTGAATTGTGATAGTTTCATGTGATATTATATCTCCTTTCTTAAGATGATTTACTATTAATGACATTTCTCGAAATCCGAGCCTAGTTATTGGCAAGGCTGTCTTCTATCTCCTGTGCATCGAGCCATTCCTGGAAATGGTCAAAGTCGATGCAGTTCTCTACCGAGAAGCTTCCTGCCTTGGTACGGCGGAGGGCTGTGAGGAAGGCACCGCTATCCAGGGCACGACCGATGTCGCGCGCCAGGGAACGGATGTAAGTACCCTTACCACAAACCACTCGGATGCTTGCCGTCTTCTCCTCATCGTTGTAATCGGTGAGTTCAATCTCATCCACACGCACGGTCTTAGGCTTCAGCTGCACCTCCTCGCCTGCTCTGCGCAGGGCATAAGAGCGGTCGCCATTCACCTTTACGGCACTATAGGTAGGTGGAACCTGCTGAATCTCGCCAACAAACAGCTTCAGCACCTCCTCTACCAGCTCACGGGTGATGTGCTTGGTAGGGTAAGTATGGTTCACACTGTGCTCCTTATCGTAGCTTGCCGTGGTAGCACCCAACTGAAGCGTTGCCGTATATTCCTTGGTATGTGTCTGCAATTGCTCAATCTGCTTGGTACATTTACCCGTGCAGAGCACCAACACACCCGTAGCAAGGGGATCGAGCGTACCGGCATGTCCTATCTTCACCTTGAAGCCGAGTTTCTTGCTGAGCAGATAGCGAACGTGCGCCAATGCTCCAAAGCTCGACATGCGATATGGCTTGTCGATGGCTATAATTTCTCCTTTTCTAAAATCCATATATTAAATGATTGAACAGATGATGGTAACGGCACCTGCAATAGCACAATAGATACCGAAATATACCAACTTACCCTTCTTCACGATATTGATCATCCACTTACAAGCCAGGCAGCCAGAAACGAATGCTGCCACGAAGCCCACAATCATAGGGAATGCATCGATGCCGCCAAGAGCCTCTTCTCCCTTCAGACCCTTCAAGAGGTCGAGCAATGCCTCACCCAAGATAGGAGGAATCACCATGAGGAATGAGAACTGAGCCATCTTCTCCTTCTTGTCACCCAGCAAAAGACCGGTAGCAATGGTAGTACCAGAGCGTGAAAGACCTGGCAATACAGCAAGTGCCTGACCGAGACCGATGATGAATGCATGCAGAGGAGAAATATTCTCCTTCTGGCGTGGCTTGGCGAAGTAAGAGAAGGTAAGAAGACATGCAGTTACGAGAAGCATGATGCCCACGATGAGCAAGCCAGAACCGAACACTTCCTCTACCTGGTCCTTGAAGAACAGACCTACTACTCCCACAGGAATCATAGAGATAACGATATTGAGGGCATACTTGGTTTCCTCATTCATCTGGAACTTGAAGAGACCCTTCAGAATCCAGTCGATTTCCTTCCAAAGAATTACCAATGTACTCAGCACGGTAGCTACATGTACCATGATGGTAAAAGTCAAGTTATCCTCACCATTGATGCCGAAAAGATGGGCACCGATAGCCAAGTGACCACTACTACTTACAGGCAAATACTCTGTGAGACCCTGGATGAGTCCCAACACTAAAGCTTCAAACCAATTCATTGATTACTGATTATTTTTTATACCTTATTATATATAGGGAATTGAAAAGCCTACTCCCTTGTTTATTTACTTGATTGTCTTACTCTATTCGTCCTTAGGCTTGCGTATAACCGCATAGATGATAGAGAGGAAACCAATCAGAGTAACGGTTGGTGCCACTACAATACGGCGAGTACTGAAAATATCAGCATCGAAAGAGTGCTCGTTAGAGCCAGCGCCGCTCATCAGGAGGAAACCGATGATGACAATTGCCATACCAATTGCCAACAAGATGAAGTTCATCTTGTCAAATGCTAAATTCTTCTTATCCATTATATATAATGTTTAATGTGTAATGTTTAAATTTTGTAGAGATCTCCCGCCTTCATCTTGAGGAACTTGTTCACCGAGATATTGGCACAGAGAGCCGTAATGATGATACCGAAGAGGAAGACCGAACCGCCTGTGATGGCAAGTTCCTGCCAGCCGAGCACATTGACCAGTTCCGGCTCGTGAAGCGACCAAGCATAGAGGCATCCACCGAGGAAACCATCGGCAAGCAAAGCCGCAACCACACCTACCGATACAGCCCTCTTGATGAAAGGCTTGCGGATGAAGCCCCAGGATGCACCCACCAGCTTCATGGTATGGATGGAGAATCGGCGGGCATAGATGCCCAGTCTCACCGTATTGTTGATAAGCGAGAACGAGATAAAGGTAAGCAGAGCAGCTACGATAAGAAGGCCGATGCTTATCTTGGTGAGCGAATTGTTCACCTGTTCTATCAGGTCGTGCTGATAACTTACTTCCGTCACGCGCGAATAGCTTTTCAGCTCCTTGGCTATCCACTTCAGGGAATCATTGTTGGCATAATCCGCCTGTGTCGTGATTTCGATAGATGGCTGGAAAGGATTCACACCGGCAAATTCGCTAGGATTGGTACCCAGATCGTGGGTAGCCTCCTGCAAAGCCTGTTCCTTGGAGATATAGGTCAGACCTTTCACGTAAGGACGTGCCTTCAGGCGCTTACACATCTGCAAGCCCTCAGGATTGGTAACATCCTGCTCCAGCATCACCTGTACCACCAGGTTCTCCTTGACATAGGAAGAGAGGTTTCTTCCCATCAATACGGAAAAGATGACCAATCCCAACAAAACAAGCACCATGGCGGTGCTGATGCATAAAGTAACGACCTGCAATCCACGATGATTGCGAGGCTTATATTGTTTCTTTCTCATTTCTAAATCAATTTATTTTCAGACCGGAAGGGCGTAATTACCCAAATTGTTTGCAAAGATACACATAAACGAAGAGATAACAAAATAAAATTGCATTTATTTGCATTTATTCAATTAATTATTAAGGGTAGAGAGATTCGCTGCATAAGGTACTTGACTCTATTATAGTATGTGATGGATGATGGAATAGATTGATATTACGACTATCCTTAATAGAATTTGTGGATATCATAAGAGGAATTTATTGCTACCATTAACTGAAATTGTTGCTAAGCCTAATAAAAATCTTCGTTCAGCGACGTTGAATGTACGTTCAGCGACGTTGAATGTGTATTCAGCATCGTTGAATGTGCGTTCAAAACTTATGAACGGAGATTTCTATTAAGGATAGAAGCTTTTTCCATTAAGGATAGAAGCTTTTTCCATTAAGGATAGAAGCTTTTTCCATTAGGGATAGAATCTTTTTCTATTAGGGATAGTTGTATCATCCATGCTATCAAACATTAAAAAGGGCCGACCTCACGGCCAGCCCTTTCAAGATACTGAGTAAAATTCAAATAGGTATGACTTGAATTTTAACTAAACATAATAGTGAATTGAAGGTTATAAATCCTTCTAAGCAAATTTTACATCTTAGTGATGACACCCTTCTGGGAACTCTCCAGGAACTGGATGATGTTCTGAATCTCCGGGCCATCTGGCACCTGATCCTTGATCTGGTTGATGGCATCGAAGAGGGATGTCTGACCATGGAATACCAGTCGGTAGGCATTCGCAATGTGCTTGCGAACCTTCTCGGTAACCTCGGCTGCTTCCATGATGATGGTATTAGGACCTGCATACTTCACAGGCTTACCACCGGCAATGATATAAGGAGGAACATCCTTAGAGAAGGTAGTACCTGCCTGAATCATCACCAGGTCGCCTACTCGGGTCTTGGCGTTCTCTACTACAGATGTTGAGTAGATGATACCATTACCAATCACGCAGTCGCCTGCAATCTTGGTACCATAACCGAATACGCAACCGTTGCCGATAACTGTATCGTGAGAGATATGGGCACCTTCCATCAGGAAGTTGTTGTTGCCCAGAACGGTCTTGCCACCCTTGTGAGTACCACGGTTGATAACCACGTTCTCACGGATGGTATTGTTGTCGCCAATCACTACCTCACTCTCCTCACCGGTAAAGTTGAAATCCTGTGGGAGGGCAGCGATAACGGCTGCCTGGAACACCTTATTGTTATTACCCATGCGAGTACCGTTCATGATGCTCGCGAAGGGATAGATAATGCAGTTGTCGCCGATGACCACATCGTCCTCGATATAGGCGAATGGATAGATCTTGCAGTTGTCTCCAATCTTAGCCTTTGGAGAAACCTCTGCCTTTGGACTTATTATACTAGCCATAATAATTTAACATTTAACATTTAACACTAAACATTACTTAGCTCCTCCACCCAATGCATAGTAGAGATTAACTACTGCCTGCATCTTGTAGAAGTCATCAGCTACCTTAGAAAGCTGTACGTTGAGCAAAGATGACTGTGCCTGGATTACCTCCAGGTAAGAACCGCCAGCCTCTGACATCAACTTACGTGTATCCGCTACGTTCTGCTCGAGTACGGCGATGCGCTTAGCCTCCACCTTTCCTTTCTCGTCAGAATAGTTGTAGAGTACGAGGGCATTGCTTACCTCGCTACCTGCCTTCAGTACGGCGTTCTGCCAGGTGTTGTAAGCCTGCTCGTACTGCATCTTAGCCACCTTCAGGCCAGCAATGATTCTACCATTCTGGAAGATTGGCTGAACCAAAGAACCAACAGCAGAAAGCAACCACTTGCCTGGATTCACGATACCTGCACCAGCAGAATTGGTGAATGCACCTGTACCAGAGATGGTGATGGATGGATAGAACTTGCTGCGGGCAGTCTCAATGCCATAGAAGCACTGAGCCAGATTCATCTCGGCTGCGTGAACATCAGCACGGTTGTTGAGCAACTGGATGCCTACACCTGTAGAGAATGTTGCAGGAAGGCTCTGATTCTCCAGCTTGCCACGGGCAATAGAATGAGCCTGGTCACCGATGAGAAGGCTCAGGGAGTTCTCTGTCTCACGAATCTGGCGCATCAGGTCGGTCTTCTGAGTCAACACAGCATAGTAGTTGCTCTCGGCAGCCTGCACGGAAGTTCCGCGATAACCAAGCTTGGTATCCTTCAATACCTTCATCATCTCCCAGGTATTCTTGGTCAATCCTTCCATATTGTTAACAAGCTCCACCTGCTTGTCGAGCATCAACAAGGTATAATACATGTTGGCGATATTGGCGATGAGGTTAGTCTTGACAGACACCTGATAGTCCTGCAACTGGAGCAGCGCCATCTGGGCACTGCGCTTCTGAGAGAGCAGGTTGCCGAAGAGGTCAACCATCCAACTGGCTGTAACAGGCAAGCTGTAAGTCTTGGTAGCAGCATTGCCATCCCAGGAAGCGATGGTTCCCTGAGGAGTGAAAGACAAAGAAGGCACAAATGCCAACTTGGCACACTTCAACTGCTCTTCTGCCATCTTCACGTTCAAAGCCGCATTGAGCAGGTTGACATTGTTGTTCAATCCCTTCTCGATGAGCGACTGGAGCTGAGGGTCGGTGAAGACACTGCGCCAAGGGATATTGGCGAAGGTAGTCGTATCCTTTACAGCCAAAGTATCTGTATCAGAAGCTACATCGCGAACGATACCGCTGGTCTTCACATCCGGACGCTCATACTTTCCGTAGAGAGTCTTGCAGCTGCTCAGAGAGAGCGCTGCGAGACCCAATATGATGATATTTAAATTCTTTTTCATTATTTCCTTTGAAGTTACATTGCGTTATTACTTCTTCTCGATACCCTTCTTGTGGTGAGCAGCGTTAGCATACTGCACCAACTCGGCAGCAGCCTCCTCGTTCAACTCATCCTCGAACTTCAATGGAGTCAACTTCTCCTGCAACCACTGGAAGACTGCGAAGAGAGCAGGAACCACGAAGATCTGACAGATAGTACCAATCAACATACCACCTACGGCGGCAGCACCCAAAGTCTGGTTACCATTCTTACCTACACCTGATGCGAACATCAGAGGCAACAGACCGATAACCATCGCCAGAGAGGTCATCAGGATAGGACGGAGACGGGCACCGGCACCCAGGATAGCTGAGTACTTGATAGCCATACCCGTACGACGACGCTCGAGGGCGAACTGTACAATCAGGATGGCGTTCTTAGCCAACAGACCGATCAACATAATCAACGAAATCTGCATGTAGATATCGTTAGAGTGACCGAAGAGGTTGGTGAAGATAAATGCACCTGCCAAACCGAATGGGATAGACAATACTACAGACAGAGGCAAGATGTAACTCTCGTACTGGGCACTCAAGATGAGGTAAACGAATACGATACAGAGTGCGAAGATCAAACCTGTAGAGTTGCTGGACTCAGCCTCAGAACGGGTCAAACCAGAGTACTCATAACCGTAACCCTCTGGCAATGTCTCCTTGGCAACCTCAGCAATCGCCTTCATACCGTCACCGGTAGAGTAACCGCTGTTAGGAGTTACAGATACATCCATAGAGGTAAACAGGTTGAATCGGGTGATGTTAGCAGGACCATAAATCTTCTTCAAGTTCACGAACTCGCTTACAGGAGACATGGTGCCATCAGAACAACGAACGTAAATCTTGCTCAAATCGTCTGGACGCATACGGCTCTCAGGACCAGCCTGAATCATCACGCGGTAGAGCTTACCGTAGGCATTGAAGTTAGATGCATAGAGACCACCGAGGTAACCCTGCATGACAGACAATACTGAAGATGGAGAGATACCAGCCTGCTTGGTCTTGGCAACATCTACATCTACCATATACTGTGGGTAGTTAGGGTTGTACTGAGTCTGGGCAGTCTGAATCTCAGGACGCTTGTTCAACTCAGCCAGGAACTTCTTCACATTATCAAAGAACTTATTCAAGTCGCCACCGGTCTTATCCTGCATGGTCATGGTAATACCATTCTGCATAGAGAAACCGGAAATCATAGGTGGAGCGAAGGCAAGAACCTGTGCATCCTTGATGGCAGCAGTCTGCTTGTAGATCATACCCAACACAGAAGTATATTCCATTGGGTTGACAAACAGCGCCTCAATACCGCCACCGGTACAAGCCTCCTTGATACGGTGGAAGAATCCACCCGGACGCTCCTCGAATGGCTTCAGCTTCACGATGATGGTACCCTGGTTAGAACCGGCACCACCGATAAAGCTATAACCCATGATGGCGTTACGGGTTGCGATGGCTGGGTTGCTAGCCAACATCTTATCTACCTGCTTAACCACCTCTGCTGTACGTTCCTGAGAAGTACCAGGAGCTGTAGAGATACAAGCGAAGATAGTACCGGTATCCTCATCAGGCACCAGACCCGTCTTGGTAGTACCCATCAGGGCAACCAGACCTACGATACTGACAGCTACCAAGCTACCAGCGATGATGCCATGGTTGATAACCCACTTGACACCACCCTTATACTTATTGGTAATCTTATCAAACTGATAGTTGAATCCAGCGTGGAATCGGTCCACGAAAGACATCTTCTTCTCATGACCCTCCTCGTGTGGCTTCAGCAACACGGCACAGAGTGCAGGAGACAGAGTCAACGCATTGATAGCCGAAATAACGATAGATACAGCCATGGTTACACCGAACTCACGGTAGAAGTAACCGGAAGTACCACCGATGAATGATACAGGAACGAACACGGCAGACATCACCAATGTAATAGAGATGATGGCGCTGGAAATTTCGTTCATCGCATCGATAGCTGCAGTAAGGGCACTCTTGTAACCCTGGTCGAGCTTGGCGTGAACCGCCTCGACCACCACAATGGCATCATCGACCACAATCGCAATCGCCAGCAGCAGGGCTGACAGCGTAAGCAGGTTGATGGAGAATCCGAAGATCCAGAGGAAGAGGAACGTACCGATCAAAGCCACAGGTACCGCAATCATAGGAATCAGCGTAGAACGGAAGTCCTGCAAGAAGATATACACTACGATGAATACCAATACCAGGGTGATGATCAAGGTGAAGATAACCTCCTCGATAGATGCGAACAAGAACTCGGTAACATCCATCAGGATGACATTCTTCAACCCTGGAGGATAACTCTTCTCCAATTCATCAAGCGTTTTCTTCACGTCGCTGGCAATCTGGGTAGCGTTGGAACCGGCAATCTGCTGAACCATACCCATCACGGCAGGCTGACCATCATTGAGCAGGTTTACGTTATACTGCAAACCACCCAACTCAACCTTGGCAATTTCGCCCAGACGGAGAGTCTGACCGGAAGTATTGCTCTTGATGAGGATGTTCTCATACTCCAATGGAGTCTTCAAACGACCCTTGTAACGCAAGGTATATTCATACTGCATATCAGAGCTTTCACCAAAGCTACCAGGGGCAGCCTCAATATTCTGCTCTGCCAAAGCCTGAGAAACATCAGAAGGAACCAGTCCGAACTCCTTCATCTTCTCTGGCTTCAACCAGATACGCATAGAGTAGTTACGGGTAGAAGGGCTCTGCACATCACCCACACCACTGATACGCTTCAACTGAGGAATCACGTTGATCAGGGCGTAGTTGGTAACAAACTGGTCGTCGTAACGGCCATCGTCTGTAGTCAGAGCGAACATGATTACGTTGGAACTCTGTCGCTTGGTTACAGTGACACCCACCTTGGTAACCTCGGCAGGCAACAGAGACTGAGCCTGAGACACACGGTTCTGTACGTTGACCGCAGCCATATCAGGGTCAGAACCCTGCTTGAAGTAAACGGTGATCTGAGCAAAACCAGAGTTAGACGCGGAAGAGGTCATATAAGTCATGTTCTCCACACCGTTGATACTCTCCTCCAGCGGAGCAACGACAGAGTTCAACACCGTCTGGGCATCTGCACCCGTATAGGTAGCAGTTACCGTGATGGTAGGCGGCGCGATATTCGGATACTGCTCGATAGGCAGCGATACCAAGCCGATAATACCCAGCAAGACGAAGAAGATGGAAACCACCGTCGAAAGTACCGGGCGCTTTATAAAGTTTGTAAATGACATAATTTACTATTTTTCTTTATACCTTATTATATATTACTTCTTTCCGCCCATAGCAGTAGCGAAGGCATGAGCGTTATCCTGAGACTCAGCCAACTTGGCAGCCTCAGCAATCTTCTGATTGTAACGCTCCAGAGTGATAGGCTTGATCTGCTGACCATCGGTCAACTTGGTGATACCCTTCAATACGATGCGGTCGCCTACATGAAGACCAGAAGTTACGATATAGTTCTTGCCATCATCCTGTGGATTTACCTTGATCTCAGAATACTTCACCTTGTTATCCTTGGTTACGATGTAAACGAAAATCTTATCCTGAACCTGAGAACAAGCCTCCTGAGGGATGACGATAGCACTGTTATGATCGTTAGGAACCACGATAGAACCTGCACCACCACTCTTCAGCAACTTCTCTGGGTTAGCGAAGTGAGCGATGAGAGAGATAGAACCAGAAGTTGCATCGATGACACCACTCATCTTGACTACCTTACCTGGATGATTATAGATAGAACCGTCTGCCAACTGCAATTTAACAGCTGGGAACGCAGCGATGGCTGCCTGAACACTACCATTGGTCTTAGACATGCTCAAGATCTGAGACTCAGAGAGTGAGAAGAATACCTCCATGGTGCTGATGTTGGAAACGGTAGTCAAAGCCTGGCCAGAAGCGCTGACCAAAGCACCTACCTTGAAAGGAAGGCTACCTACAACACCGGCAGAAGGACTGGTAACAGTACACCAAGCCAACTGCTCACGGGCTGAAGCCAGAGCAGCCTCTGCCTGAGCTACCTGTGCCTTAGCGGTTGCATAGCTGTTAGCTGCTGTAGAAAGTTCATATTCACCGATAATCTTGCTATCATACAACTTCTTGTTGTTCTGGTAAGTCAACTTTGCTGTGTTAGCCTGAGCCTTGGCAGTATTGACAGCGGCAGCAGCTGAACGGACTGCAGCCTGATAGGTCTCGCTATCGATAGAGAACAAAGCCTGACCTGCTGAAACAGTCTGACCCTCATGTACAAAAACCTTTGTAATGAAGCCAGAAACCTTAGGACGTACCTCAACATCCTGAATACCCTTGATGGTTGCAGGATAGGTAGTCTGCAATGCGGCGCTGGAAGTGCCGATAGTAGCCACGGCAAACTCATCATCGCCGAAGTCTGGTAAACCACCCTTCTTACTTCCACCACATGATGTCAAAGCAGCAAGAACACAAACTGCTGCAACAAACAAAACGTTTTTAATTTTCATACCTATTTATATTATAATTTATTATTTTATGTCATACCTTTTATATATACCGCCCTCTGACGGAAACTGAAACAATGCTTTTAGTTTTAAAAAGCGGTGCAAAATTACGAATAATAAACGAATAACGGCTCGCAGGGAGCCGTTATTTAACAAAAATTATTCTCTGTTTAAGTTTTCTGCCATATTCAGCCCCATATCCTGGGCTTTCTTCATCAGAAGTTCCATCAGCGGCTCGCGCTCGTTAGCCACCTTGTTGTCCAGCACGGCATCCTTGAGATACTGCTTCAAGACTCCTACTTCGCGGCATGGCTTGAGCTGGAACATCTCCATGATTTCATTGCCGTCGATACATGGCTGGAGCAGTCGCTTGTAGTCACGATCCTGAAGATCTACCAGTTTTTCGCGCACCATCTTGAAGTTATCCAGGAATCGCTGCTTGCGCACCTGATTCTTGCTGGTGATATCAGCCTCGCAAAGCGTCATCAGGTCGTTGATGTCATCACCGGCATCATTCAGCAATCGGCGCACGGCGCTGTCAGTCACCTCTTCATCCGCTATCACAATCGGACGCATGTGGAGCTCCACCAGCTTCTGCACATACTTCATCTTGGCATCCATCGGCAGTTTCATACGGCGGAAGATGTTAGGAATCATCTTGGCACCGATGATGTTATGGCTGTAGAAAGTCCATCCGATGTTGTTGTCCCATCGCTTGCTCCTCGGCTTTCCTATATCATGGAAGAGGGCAGCCCAGCGGAGCCAGAGGTTATCAGAATGCTTGCAAACATTCTCGAGCACCTCCATCGTATGGTCGTAATTGTTCTTGTGGGCTTTTCCGTTGCGGGTCTCCACCTTATCCATCGCCACCAGTTCCGGCAGGATGAGATCGAGCAGTCCGGTATCCTTCAGATAATAGAAGCCGCTGCTGGGATGCTTGGAGAGCATGATCTTGTTCATCTCGTCGCAGATACGCTCGCCACTGATAATCTTCAGTCGTTCGGCATTGCGCGAGAGAGCGGCATAAGTCTCATCTTCTATCTGGAAATTGAGCTGGGTAGCAAAACGTACACATCTCATCATACGGAGCGGGTCATCAGAAAAGGTGATATCCGGATCGAGCGGAGTGGCGATGATGCCATCCTCCAGGTCATAGACACCCTCAAACGGATCGACAAGTTCGCCAAAACGGTCCTTGTTCAGGCAGACCGCCATTGCATTGATGGTGAAGTCGCGGCGGTTCTGGTCATCCTCCAGGGTTCCATCCTCTACAATCGGCTTGCGCGAATCACGGTTGTAACTCTCCTTTCGTGCTCCCACGAACTCCACTTCTGTATCCTTATACTTAACCTGTGCGGTTCCGAAATTTCGGAACACCGAGAGATGTGCCTTCTTGCCCAGCTTCTTCTTGAGGGCAGAAGCCACCTCAATTCCGCTACCCACCACCACGACATCGATGTCATTGGAAGGGCGCTCCAGGAAGAGGTCGCGCACATATCCACCTACTACATAGCATTCCACAGACAGCGCATCCGCCGCCTCTGAAATCTCGTGAAAAATATCCTTATCTAGTATTTGTGCCAGTTCGGCATTGGTCAAATTTCTCATACTCATTTTATTTCGGGGTGCAAAGTTACTGCAAATCGAAGACAATACAAAATAAAAAAGCACTTTTTTTATTTTTATTGTTGAGATGCAGCGTAACTTGTCTAAAGTTACTGCAAATAATGTAAAATACAAAATAAATATTTGGCTATTTCACAATAAATGCGTAAATTTGCACCGAATTTCGAAATTATTATGGCAGATTTATTGAAAACAGAACAGCAGTTTAAAGTTGTTATGGGAGAATGCAGGGCATTATTTGAGAAGAAGCTTCACGATTATGGAGCCTCTTGGAGAATCTTGCGTCCATCTTCCTTAACCGACCAACTTTATATCAAGGCGAAGCGCATCCGCTCGCTTGAAATCAAGAAAGAATCACTCGTAGGCGAAGGCATCCGTCCGGAGTTTATCGCGCTGATTAATTATGGTATCGTAGGACTCATCCAGCTGGAAAAACCATTCGTGGATGAAGTGGATATGACACCGGAAGAGGCGATGAAGCTCTACGACAAGCATGCCCAGGAAGCCCTGGAACTGATGCTCAAGAAGAATCACGACTACGACGAGGCCTGGCGATCGATGCGAGTGAGCAGCTATACCGACTTTATTCTCACCAAGATACAGCGAGTGAAGGAAATCGAGGATATCGCAGGAGCCACACTCGTATCAGAAGGCATTGATGCCAACTATATGGACATCATCAACTACGCAGTTTTCGGTGCCATCAAAATGGGAGAAAAGTAAGAAGGCTCATCCTATAAACAAAAAGGCTCATTCTATCAGGTAAAAGAGGAAAATGATATGACGGCAAAGCAGATTATAACAAAAACATCGGTGAATATCGGGCGACTGCTCGTGGCTGTAACCTTCATCTTCTCAGGATTCGTGAAGGGAATGGATCCACTGGGCACGCAATACAAGATAACCGACTATCTGGAAGCGCTGCATATCGACTGGATATTTCCCGACTGGAGCACCCTGGTGATGTCGGTATTGCTTGCCACTGCTGAGTTTGCCATCGGTATCTTCCTCCTCTTCGCCATCCGACGGAGACTGATGAGCAAGATCACCCTTGCCGTGATGATCGTGATGACGCTGATTACACTCTGGATCGTCATCGCAGACCCAGTAAAGGATTGCGGATGCTTCGGTGATGCCGTAGTGCTCACCAATATGGAGACATTCATCAAGAACATCATCCTCCTGATATTCGCCATCCTGCTCTGGAGAAAGCCGCTGGAGATGCCGAGACTCATTTCGAGACAGACACAGTGGGTGGTGATCAACTACACCTTCCTCTTCTCCATCGTGATGAGCCTCTGGAGCCTGTGGTATCTGCCGCAGTTCGACTTCCGCCCTTATCACATCGGCGCCAACATCGCCAAGGGTATGGAGATTCCGAAGGGAGCCAAGCAGCCGAAGTTTGATACCACCTTCATCCTGGAGAAGAACGGCGAACGGAAGGAGTTTACGATAGACAACTATCCCGACTCTACCTGGACCTTCATCGACAGCAAGACGGTGCAGACCGAAGAAGGCTACGTGCCTCCTATCCACGACTTCAGCATAGAAGATATGAAGACGGGCGAAGACATCACCCAGGAAGTGATTCACCGCAAGGGATACACCTTCCTGCTCATCTCGCCACATCTCGACTTTGCCGATGACAGCAACTTCGGAAGCATCGATGAGATATACGAGTATGCCACCGACCATGGATATCCATTTCTCTGCCTTACGGCAAGTACGGAGAAAGCCATCAGGCACTGGCAAGACATCACGGGAGCAGAATATCCCTTCTATATCACAGACGAGACGACGCTGAAGACCGTGATACGCAGCAACCCGGGACTGCTGCTGCTGAAAGACGGCACCATCATCCGGAAATGGAGCCACAACGACCTGCCTAAGATGGCAGACCTGGCAGGCAAACCGCTGGAGAAGACAGAAATCGGCAAGATGCCGGAAGTAAGTGCCGCCAAGAAGATAGCCGGCATCATCTCCTGGTTTGTCATCCCGCTGGTACTCCTTACCATCGCCGACCGGCTTTGGGCATGGGGTGCCTGGATCAGAAAGAAAGAGAATTCAAACAGAATATTATCAACTTTTAAAAAGAAAAGAAAAATGAGAAAGAAAATTGTAGCAGGCAACTGGAAAATGAACATGAACCTGCAGGACGGTGTTGCTCTCGCTAAGGAGATCAACGAGGCATTGGTAGCAGACAAGCCAAACTGTGACGTAGTAATCTGTACTCCATTCATCCACTTGGCTTCTGTAGCTCAGGTTTTGGATTCAGAGGTAGTAGGTCTCGGTGCTGAGAACTGCGCTGACAAGGCTAAGGGTGCTTTCACAGGTGAGGTTTCAGCTGAGATGGTAAAGAGCACAGGTGCTCAGTACGTTATCCTCGGTCACTCAGAGCGTCGTCAGTACTATGGCGAGACTGCAGAGATCTTGAAGGAGAAGGTAGAGTTGGCTTTGGCTAACGGTTTGAAGGTTATCTTCTGCTGCGGTGAGACTCTCGAGGAGCGTGAGGCTGAGAAGCAGAACGAGATTGTTAAGGCTGAGTTGGAGGGTTCAGTATTCCACTTGAGCGCTGACGCTTGGAAGAACATCATCCTCGCTTACGAGCCAATCTGGGCTATCGGTACAGGTAAGACTGCTACTTCTGACCAGGCAGAGGAGATGTTGGCATACATCCGCTCTATCGTAGCAGAGAAGTATGGCAACGAGGCTGCTGAGGAGACATCTATCCTCTACGGTGGTAGCTGCAAGGCTAGCAACGCTCCTGAGCTCTTCGCTAAGCCAAACATCGACGGTGGTTTGATCGGTGGTGCTTCTTTGAAGGCTGCTGATTTCAAGGGTATCATCGACGCTTGGAAGAAGTAATCTCACAAGGATATTTACCAAAGGGGATGCCTTCTTTCATGGGGGCATCCCTTTCCCTATCTTAATAGGATGACAGAAACAGATTGCTGACACATTATATATTAATAAAAGGTATATATATTAAATAAGGTATAGTCATGAAACAATTCGTCACATTATTGATTTTCATCCTCTGCTCATCTATCCAGATGAATGCGCAGACTTACTTGGATCATCTCAAGCAGAAGAATCCAGGACAGGGTGTCGTGACCGTACACCAAAGCAAGGCTATCGACGAATTGGTGAACGGAAAACAGGTTCCAACCCATACGAATCAGGTGAATCCACAGGACGATAAGACTAAGACTACCCCACAACCACAGAAGAAACCAACAGATACTCAGCAAAAAGAAGTAACTCCAGCTACCCAGCACAAGCAGACTCCGGACTCTCACAAGCAGACTCCAGACTCGCTCAAGAAGGCCGAGCCACAGCACGAAACTGCCAAGGAGAAACAGCATGGAAACAATGCACAGAAGGCTGAGACACATCAGGAAGAAACCGAGATGCCTGTAGTGGATATGCGCAAGAAGGTAATGCGCAGAAGCTATAAGGTTACAGGATATAGAGTACAGATCTTTGCCGGAGGAAACTCACGCAACGACCGACTGAAGGCTGAACAGACGGGCAACAACATCAAGATGAAGTTCCCAGACCAGCCTGTATATGTGCACTTCTACTCGCCAAGATGGATTTGCCGCATGGGCAACTTCCGCGAACTGGGCGAGGCAAAGAAGGTGCTTGCCAAGGTGAGAGCCCTGGGATACAGACAGGCATGCCTGGTAAAAGGCCAGATTACCGTGCAGTATTAAAGTGAAAAGTGAAGAGTGAAGAATGAAGATTTCAACAGTCTTACTATTCATAAAGTTCAAAGTTCAAAGTTCAAAGTTCAAAATTCAAAGTAAATAAGATATGAATCCAGAAACAGAATTTCGCGAGGGATTGGATGAACTCGCAGGACACTATAAGGAAGTATTGAAGCTCCTGGGTGAAGACACAGAGCGCGAAGGACTTGTCAAGACTCCTATGCGCGTAGCCAAGGCGATGCAGGTATTGACCCGCGGCTACTATCAGGATGCCCACAAGGTGTTGACAGATGCCCTCTTTGAGGAGAAATACGACCAGATGGTCATTGTGAAGGACATTGATTTCTTCTCCCTCTGCGAGCATCACATGCTGCCTTTCTATGGCAAGGTACACGTGGCTTACATCCCTAACGGCAAGATTACCGGATTGAGCAAGATTGCCCGCGTGGTAGATATCTTCAGCCACCGCCTTCAGGTGCAGGAGCGCCTTACCCAGCAGATCAAGGACTGCATCCAGGAGACCTTGAATCCTCAGGGTGTGATGGTGGTGATAGAAGCTAAGCACATGTGCATGCAGATGCGTGGCGTGGAGAAGCAGAACTCCATCACTACTACCAGCGATTACAGTGGCGTATTCAATTCACTGAACACCCGTCAGGAGTTCATGAGCCTGCTGAGAGGTGAGAGCAAGAGAATCTAAAGAGTTCAAAGTTCAAAATTCAAAGTTCAAAGTTCAAAGTAATATGAAGTTTATATCCTGGAACGTGAATGGCCTGCGTGCTTGCGTGGGCAAGGAATTCGAGAGCCAATTCAAGGCACTCGATGCCGACTTCTTCTGCCTGCAGGAGACCAAGATGCAGGAAGGTCAGCTCGACCTGAAGTTCGAGGGCTACGAAAGCTACTGGAACTATGCCGAGAAGAAGGGATATTCGGGCACTGCCATCTATACCCGCCACCAGCCACTGAGCGTGAACTACGGTATGGGCGTGGAGGAGCACGACCACGAAGGAAGAGTCATCACCTTGGAGTATGACAACTTCTATCTCGTAACCTGCTATACCCCGAACTCCCAGACCGAGTTGAAACGACTGGATTACCGTATGATCTGGGAAGATGATTTCCGCAAGTTCCTGAAGGCTTTGGATGCCAAGAAGGCTGTGGTGGTCTGCGGCGACCTGAACGTGGCACATCAGGAGATAGATATCAAGAATCCGAAGACCAACCGTCGCAATGCCGGTTTTACCGACGAGGAGCGCAATAAGATGACCGAGCTTCTGAACGACGGCTTTACAGATACCTTCCGCTATCTGCATCCCGAAGAGGTTACCTATTCGTGGTGGTCATACCGGTTCAAGGCACGCGAGAAGAATGCCGGCTGGCGCATCGACTACTTCCTGGTATCCGACCGCTTGAGAGAACAGATTACAGAAGCCAAGATTCATACCGACATCATGGGCAGCGACCACTGCCCGGTAGAGGTTGACCTGGCACTCTAAATATTGTAAAAAGGTCTGGCGAATATCATCGCCAGACCTTTTTTCAGTTATGCATATATCAGAAAAATAAAGGGGATGTACCTTCCTCCCGGAAGCCATCCCCATATTGGTCATATCAACATAAAATTTTAATTTATATAAGAGAGATTTTTCTATTTAATTTAAGAGAGATTTTCTATTCTAGAGATCTTCTACATCAAAGACTGAATCTCAGAGAGATTTCTCTTCTCAGTGGTACCATCCTTGTATGTTACCATGAAGTAATTGTGAATAGACTTACCATTCTTGAACTGAACGATAGCCACGCCACCTTCACGGAGCTGGAGAGTGAAGTATCCCTCACGCTTGCCGTTAACATACTTTCCGTGCCACTTCTCCTTACCATTCTTGTAGTAAGTGGTAACCTCACCATTAAAGATAGTATTGCGGTCGTTACCGAGATCGATGAAGCTGTAGCCACCCTCGGCACGAAGATTACCGTTCATATAGAAGTCCTGGAACACATCCTTCTTATTGATGCCAGCGCCGGTAGTCATCAGCAATCTGTAATAACTAGCCTGATCTGCACTAGCTACATTACTCATATTTTCTGCATAGAAAATAGTGTCTGCTACTACTGTTGCATTCTCTACGTGCTTGCGACCGAAAGTAGCTACGGTCATGAGAGCCATCAATGAGAATAATATAATTCGTTTCATATTCTTTATTTTTAGATTGTTACTTATTGTCTGTTGTTTCTTTTTTCTGATGCAAAGGTACTACAAATTCCGGTAAGTTGTATCATTCCTTAACGCTATTTTATGTTATTTTTGGGGTCAGTTTTACTTTTTGAAAGAAAACGCACACAAAATTACAATTTGACATTTTAGGGGGTCGATTTTTACACTTTGAAATCGACACATCTCCATATACCCCATTATTTACCACATCTCGTTTACATATTGATAGCAAGAGATGAAAACAGAGCACGGCAGCCCATGCTTTTTTTTGAGATATTTCGAAAACTTTTCGCCAGAAAACTAGCGTATATACTTTTTATTTTGTACTTTTGCACTAAAATATATATAATATAAGGTACGCGTATGATAAAATATACCATCAAGGCACCAAGCCAACTGAACGCAAGTATCAACTTGCCAGCATCCAAGAGTATCAGCAACCGAGCTCTCGTAATCAGTGCGATGGCTGGAAGCCATATCCAACCCGACAACTTGAGCGACTGCGATGATACGGAAGTAATCGTTGCCGCCCTTCAGAATATGCCCGAGGTCATCAACATCAAGGCAGCAGGCACGGCCATGCGTTTCATGACCGCCTATCTCTCTGCCACCCCCGGCGAGCATACCATCACCGGCACCGAGCGCATGCAGAACCGTCCTATCGGCATCCTCGTAGATGCCCTACGCTATCTGGGTGCCGACATCACCTACGAGAAGAAGGAAGGTTATCCCCCACTCCACATCCGAGGCAAGGCGCTGGAAGGAGGACACCTGGAGGTAGTGGGCAATATCAGTTCGCAATACATCTCGGCGCTTCTGATGATCGGTCCGATTCTGAAGAACGGACTGGAACTGAAGTTGACAGGAGAGATCGCATCCCGCCCTTACATCGACCTTACGCTCTGGACGATGAAGGAATATGGTGCCGATGCCGACTGGACGGATATGGACACCATCACCGTGAAGCCACAGCCTTACAAGGAGACATCTTATATGATAGAGAACGACTGGAGTGCTTCTTCCTACTGGTATGAGATGATGGCTCTGAATGGCAACATCGACTCCAGAATCCAGCTCGAAGGCTTGATGGACTGCTCGAAGCAGGGAGATTCCGTGGTGAAATACATCTTCAGTCTGCTGGGAGTGAAAAGTGAATTTGAGAACCATGACCATCTTTCGAATGTTATGCTGAAGGCGAACCGCTGTCTTCTGCCGAAATTCGATTACGACTTCTCCGGTTCTCCGGATCTGGCTCAGACCATCGTGGTAGCCTGCTGCGCCTTGGGTGTGAAGTTCAGGTTCACGGGGCTTGCCAGCTTGAAGATCAAGGAGACCGACCGCATCGAGGCACTGAAGACAGAGTTGAAGAAGGTGGGCTATGTCATCCACGATGAAAACGACAACACCCTGTATTGGGATGGTGAAACCTGCGAGCCTTCATTTGCTCCAATCGATACCTACGAGGATCATCGTATGGCGATGGCATTCGCCCCTCTCGCCTTCAAGTTCCCTCAGATCGAGATCAACAATCCTGAGGTAGTGAGCAAATCCTATCCGCATTATTGGGAAGACCTGAAGAAAGTAGGGTTTGAGATAGTTGAAAGTTAATAGTTGATAGTTAATTGTTTATGCTATATTTAGTTTTAGCCCTGGTGGCATTAGGCCTGATAAGCGCCATATTCGGAATCGTATCTCACCGCAGGGGAGAGGACGAGGAGCCTCTGCAGGAAGGCGTATCGTGCAACACCTGCAACGGTGAGAACTCGAAGTGCGAGCAGGAGTGCATGATGGAAGCCGCCACCAAAGAAATAGAATATTACGATGATGAGGATCTCGACCGCTTTGCCGGTCGGGATGCCGACGCCTATACCGATGAGGAGGTTGAGGAATTCTCGGAAGTGCTCTATACCATGCAGCCGGAAGAAGTGGCTGGATGGAACAGAAGCCTGATACTGAGAGGCATCAACCTGCCCAACCAGCTGAAGGATGAAGTCATCGGCTTTTTAAGCTAGAAATTTGCAGTTCTAAGTTAAGCAGCTTTGCCAATCATAAAGTTCAAAGCTCCAAGTTCAAAGTTCAAAGTAAACGCATGGATATACTACAATATACATTTTTCCAAAACGCACTGATAGGCGCCTTTCTGGCAAGCATCCTGTGCGGCTTTATCGGAACCTACATCGTTACCCGCCGATTGGTATTCATCAGCGGCGGCATCACCCATGCCTCTTTCGGAGGCATCGGCATCGGTGTGTTTACAGGAATCAATCCGATACTCTCCGCCATGGTTTTCGCCATCCTCAGCGCCTTCGGAGTGCAATGGATATCACGCAAGAAAGATGTGCGAAAGGATTCCGCCATCGCCATGTTCTGGACCCTGGGAATGAGCGTGGGCATCATCTGCTGTTTCCTGACTCCAGGATTCATGCCCGACCTGCCCTCCTTCCTCTTCGGAAGCATCCTTGCCATCGACAGCGCAGACCTGTGGCTGCTGGGCGGCCTCGCCCTCATCGTAGCCCTCCTCTTCACCTTTCTCCTGCGCCCTATCCAGAACATCGCATTCGACAGTACCTTCGCCCGTTCGCAGCATCTGCCGGTTACAGCCATCGAATACCTGATGATGACGCTCATCGCCATGACCATCGTGGCTACACTGAAAATGGTGGGCATCGTGCTCGCCATCAGTCTGCTCACCATTCCGCAGATGACCGCCAACCTCTTCACCTACAATTACAGGCAGATGATATGGGCAAGCATCATCCTGGGATGGATAGACTGCATCGCCGGTCTCTACATCAGTTATCTGCTCAACGTGCCATCGGGTGCCACCATCATCTTCATCAGCATCGTGGTATTCGCACTCGCCAAAATCGTCCTGGGCATCAGGAAAAAGATGCCAGATAAACAATAGAAAGCATGAAAGGCAAAAGCCCCATCCAGCTCCTTTTTCTGATAGGACTCGCTGTGATTGCAGCGAGCCTTACGGGATGCTCTACGCAGAAGAATACGGCGCAGAGCAGGTGGTGGCATGCCTTTAATGCCCGATACAATACCTATTATAATGGTACCGTGGCTTATATCGACGGAGCACTGGAGAAGGAAGAAGGCAACCGGGACAACTTTACGGAGCAGATTCCGCTCTATACCGTAGGCAACAGGAACAGCCGCGATCTGGGCAAAGCCAACTTCGACCGTGCCATCGAGAAATGCGAGAAAGCCATCCACCAACACAGCATCAAGCGCCGCCCCGTTTGGGAGCCCGGCAAGAGAAAGACGGCGAAAGATATCGAATGGCTCAGCCGCAGGGAATACAATCCGTTTTTATGGAAAGCGTGGATGCTGATGGGCCGATCGCAATTCCAGAAGGGGGATTTCGAGGGGGCCGCTGCCACCTTCGCCTATATGAGCCGCCTTTACTCCACCCAGCCTGCCATCTACGGCAAGGCGCGCGCCTGGCTTGCCAAATGCTATATCGAGCAGGGATGGACCTACGATGCAGAAGATGTGATCCGAAACATCCAGCGCGATTCCATCCACTGGCGTGCCCAGAAGGAATGGGATTATGCCTTCGCCGATTACTATATCCACACGGGGGATGCCCGGAAGGCGATACCCTATCTCAGGAAGGTGATAAGCCATGAGATGCGACACAAGCAGAAAGCCCGCCAGTGGTATCTGATGGGACAGTTGCAGGCTTCCATCGGCAACCAGCAGGAGGCTTATCAGGCTTTCCGCCACGTCATCCGGCTCAATCCGCCCTACGGACTGGAGTTTAATGCCCGCATCGCCATCACCGAGGTCTTGGCTTCGGGCAACAGCAGGAAGATGATCAACCGGCTCAAGCGTATGGCGGCATCGGATAAGAACAAGGAATATCAGGACCAGGTATATTATGCCATCGGCAACATCCACCTGGCCCAGAAAGATACCCTGCATGCCATCTATGCCTATGAAAAAGGCAACCGGAAGGCTACCCGAAACGGTATAGAGAAGGGTGTACTCCTGCTGCGTCTGGGCAATCTGTATTGGGAAACCGGACGATATGCTGATGCCAAGCGCTGCTATGGCGAAGCAATCGGCTTGCTCGATCAGGACAGAAAGGATTATCCGCAACTGGCTCATCGCTCCAAGGTGCTGGACGAACTGGTGCCTTATACCGATGCCATCGCCCTCCAGGATTCCCTGCAGTCTCTTGCCAAAATGGACGAGAGAGACAGGAATGCAGCCATCGACCGTGTGATAGCTGCCCTGAAAAGAAAGGAGAAAGAGGAAGAAAGAAGGAGATTGGACGACGGAGCAGAGATGAATTCGGAATATGAAGGAGGAGTTGATGGGAATGGTTCCGAGAACGGTTCCGGAAACGGATTCGGGAACACCAATACCTGGTATTTCTATTCCCCTGTAGCCGTAAGCCAGGGTAAGGCGCTCTTCGAGAAACTCTGGGGCAAGCGAAAGAACCTCGACAACTGGCAGCGAATCAACAAAACAGTTGTAGCTTCGGCACAAGAAACGGATATCGCTCAAGGAACTGATTCCGAGCAAGGAACATCTTCAGCACAGAGAACAGATTCCGAGCAAGGAACGAATTCTGATCAAGATTCAAATCTCCAGCCTGATGCATCACGAGATTCTCTATCCCATTCTTTATCCCAGAAAGAATCCGGCAAAACATCTGCCGATAGCGCCAGCCTCGACCCTCATCAGCGGGCTTATTATCTGGCTCAGATTCCGTTCACCCCAGAGCAGATGACAGCGAGCAACCAGCTCCTGGCGAATGGCTTATACCATGCCGGAATCATCTTCAAGGACCAGCTCGACAACCTGGCACTGAGCGAGAAGATGCTGCTCCGACTGGTGGACAACTACCCGGATTTCAAGCATCTCGACGAAGCCTATTACCATCTGTATCTGCTTTATTCCCGAAAGAAGCAAACTCTGATGGCGAACAGTTATGTCGATAAATTAAAGAAGGATTACCCAGAAAGCCAGTTCACAGCCCTCCTCTCCGACCCTTACTATCTGGAGAATGCGAGGATGGGTGTACACATCGAAGATTCCATCTACACCCTCACCTATCAGGCATTCAAAGAGGGCAAGTACGAGGTGGTGATGCACAACTCGGAAATATCAGACAAGCGGTTCCCTACTGGCGCCAACCGCGACAAGTTCCTCTTCATCAGCGGTATGACCCAGCTCAACGAGGGCAAGGTTTCCAAATGTCTGGAAAAGATGAACCAGGTGATAGCGCAATATCCCAATAGCCGCTTGAGCGAGATGGCGGGAATGATCGTAAACGGCGTGAATGCCGGAAGACGACTCTACGGCGGAAAGTTCGACCTGAGTAATGTCTGGGCGAAACGCAGCGATGTGCTCAGTTCCCAGGACTCCACCCAGCAGAAAGGATTCTCAGCCGACCGCAACGACCGGTTTGTCTTCCTGCTCGCCTACAGTCCAGATTCCGTCAACGAGAACCAGCTGCTCTTCGAGGTAGCCAAGTATAACTTCACTACCTATATGGCACGCAATTTCGACATCAGCATCGAAGACCCCCAGGGGTTGCATCGCCTGCAGGTAAGCGGTTTCCAGAACTACGACGAGGCGCGCCAGTATGCCAACGAACTGCATCAGCAAGCCGGCATCCTCCGTCTGATTTCCAAGGCGAGAAGCTACGTGATCAGCGAGCCGAACCTCGAGCTTTTGGGCAGAAATCTCTCGTATGATGATTACGACAAGTTCTATACCCGTCACTTTGCACCGCTGAAGATCAGCAAGATGCGCCTGCTGATGGAGCCAACGGAAATCGTAGTGGATAAGGATTCCCAGAAGGAGGAAGATGCTCTGGAGGAAGAAAATTCTCAGAAGAAGAATCCTGAAGATAATGGAATCGATATCGAGGGCCAGCCCGCAGAAGATACCGATACCGGCATCTACTTCGATGACTCGAATGCCCCAGAATCTGAAGCCGATGATGAATACATCGAGCTGGATGGATTCTGATAAAACAAGAAAGCTCTAGCGGCAAGGAAGCCGTTAGAGCGAACAGAAGAAGGTTACCAGGAACGGTACGGAGAAATCTACGCAGAAGCCGTGGAAGATGGAAACGATGATGAAGCTCTCGCCCGAATAGCGGGTGATGATAGGCAACGTGGTATCCATCGTGGTGGCTCCACCCACGCTGATAGGCGCCAGCTTGCCGAAATACTTCGCCAGCAGGGGCGCACCAAGCAGGGTGAGAATCTCACGGAAGATGTTGGCAAGCAGGGCGATGGTTCCCAGCTCGGCACCCCGATACTGCGTGATGAAGATGCTCGACAATGAGTAGTATCCGAAGCCCGAACCAACGGCGAGACAGTCGGAGAGCTGACGGTGTCCCAGTATCAGGGAGGCAGCCGCGCATCCGGCAAGGGTTCCCAGGATGGTCATCACCGGCAGCATCATCAGTCGGGGATTCACCTTTCTGAAACTCTTCAGGATAGAGGTATCGCAACCGATGCTGATACCCACACAGAACATCAGGCAGCAGAGGGCATAATAGCTCACATCGCTCGCCAGAAAACTGGCAGGAATCACATCCCACACTCCCACGATGATGCCCAGCACGAAGAAGCCAACGATAATCAGACTACCTTTCATTTCCAGCCTCCTTTCTGCAGACATATCTCCACAATGCCCACGCAAAGATTGCACTACCCAGACTTCCGGCTATCGTAAGCACGATGGCTTCGAGTCCCAGGGTCTGAAGACCATTGATAATACGAGGGTTCGCTCCCACCTCAATGCCGAGCAGGAAGAGGAGTACCCAGATAAGCGCCGTGATGATACGGCCGATAAAACTCATTTTCTTGTTGCGGAGCAGGTACCCCGTACCTATTCCGCATAGCATGATCATGACAATCTTGAGCATTGTTTCTTCTTTTCTTTCTTTTTTTTATTATTTTTGATTGATTACTTTTATCTTCGATAATAATAACGGATTCCCGGTCTTAATATTATAAAAAAGGCCGAGAATCCTGAAGATATCTGTAAGTAATCTATAGCAGTTGCCCCCAATCGGAAGAGCCATCAGCCCCATCAGATGATGGTAATCCAGACGGATTCATCCTTTTCTCTCGCTTCGCTGATGCATTTCATCAGGCGATGCAGCCAGATACGGGAGTTCACCACCATGCCCTTCACCTTGTTCTCGCCCACCAGGATGCAGCCCTGGGTATCGTCAGGGTAGTTGCCGGCATGGATGCGGATGCCCTCGAAATCAGGAACACCCTGCAGATACGGCAGCCACTCCTTGAAGCGGGGCGACTTGGTGACTAACAACGGATAGGTGCCTTCGGGAATCGCCGTAGTGCCCTTCATCTTCTGCGCCTTCTTGCCCGAAACCCTGCCCAGGCGCACGTTCACCTCCTCGGGCTGGAGTTCCACGCCCTTCAGGTTGCGCCACGTAGGCTCCAGGGTGTCGCAGAAATAACGCTCCTGTGTCAGTTTTCCGGCATCTATCTTATGCTCGAACCAACGCTTCAACTGTGGGTTCATCCATGAAGAGTGAACCACTCTCTCTACCTCCTCATCCTTCAGGATATAGAGGCGACCAATGGTATAGCTGTTCTTCTTGGCTATACGCTTCAATACTATTTCCATAAATATTCAATTAATTTAAAAATCAAGCTTCAAGCACCAGCCCGTCATGGCGGTACTTCAGCTTCTTGAAACTGTAACTACTGTAACCGTAACCACTTTTCCCGTCCTCGCCGGTCGGAGAGATTCGCTCGATATACCCACGGTAAATCCACTGCTTGATCACATTCCGGGTACCCTTCGCATTCAATCCATGCTCCATACGGATGGCATCCAACTGCGGCATGGTGAAGATATCGGGCAACAGCTGAAGCAGATTCTCTGGTCCACGCTTCGAACTCTTCTCGCCGGCACTGTTCTCCCGGGCTATCATATCGCCAAAGAAACGCATCTTGCAGTAGAGGTCGTAACGCTCGCTCCAGCGGATGAAATCATCCATCTCCGGCTCCCATCTGTAGCCGTTGGCAACATAGAGCACGCACGCCTTGAGGTAGGCGATGACGTTGGCACGGAACGAGAAATTCTCGAAGATGCGGTTCTGCGAAGTACGTGCAAACTCGGCATTCTCATTCTTCAATACCACGGCAAGTTCATACGCCTCCTGGCATTCCACCAATCCCGACGCCATACAGAGATTTTCGATGTAGGGCTTCAGAGAATTTCTGAATTCATCATCGTAGGTGCCATAGATGGGAATATCCTCGCCAATCTCCCGCTCCGGAATGGTACAGAAGTTGATACGGCTCAGCGGACCATCCGTCAGCACCTTCGAGAAATATCGCTGTCCCTTGTCGATGGTAGTGGATGCATTCCAGTTGAAGCGGACGCAGACACGCTCGGTAACGCTCTGGATTCCCACGCGAGACTGTCCGAATTTATTACTATGGTCAAAGGCGAGGCACATGATACGGAACTGCTGATTGCCGATACCTCTCAGCGCATCAAACTGGTCGATTTCGTTCAGCGAAGTATAAAGGAAATGTTCCTTGGCTTCAGCGGTACGCATCACGAAGGCAGGATTGGTCATATCGGCATCAATCTCCTGAATAATCAGATTTTCAGGGCGTTTGCGCTTATCCTTGTTGGCACCCTTACGCATCATTTCCTCTTTCCATTCCTTCTCACGCTTCAGGTTTTCGGCATCTCTTTTACGGATATCCTCCATGATGAAATCGATAGGTTTCTGTACACAACTTTTACCAGCACCTGTGCCTGCAAGCAGACAGGTCATCAGGGTAGCTTCGTGCTCCACGTTGTCGATATATCTGAATCTGGTTCTCCAGAGATGGGTAGCGAGCGAAGGAAAAATGGCGTGCGCCACAGCAGGCTGATAGATTTCCGGAGTCTTGGATATCAGCAGCTCCACCAGTTTCGGCAGCTTCTTGGGCATCGTAGGCGGAGCAGGATAATCCTCGTCTTCGGAACTTTGAACTTTGAGATTTGAACTTTGAACTGTATGATTAGCATTGCCTGCCATTTGCCCCATAAAGTCCCCCGCCAGGCGTTCCGGGGATTTGCAATCCCCGGCAAGCAAGCTATAACCATTTTGTCCAGCAAGAAAGCCCCCCGCCAGGTGTCCCGGGGATTTGCAATCCCCGGCAAGCAAGCTCTTAGCAGCCTGCTCCGCCAAGGCATTCACGCGAATCACATCTCTCGAAAACGGCTTGGAGCTGTCCCCATATTTCGCATAGAAGTCATGGATCAGCTGATGACAGTCATTCTCCTGATAATAGCTCGGCATTCTCATCGCCACCACCTTCATCAGCTCCTCCTCACTCATCACACGAGAAGCGCCAGCGCTCATAATGGCGAGCAGAGAGGAGTGTCTGGACCCGATGGTATCGATATTCATCCCCTTCAGTCCTGCGGATTCCTGGAAGAGGTCGAAAGCTATCAGATTCTTGGCATCAGCATTCTGAGAGCCTCCAGTATGGCTGATATAATCATCATCAGCACGATGGCTATTACCAGGTTGGGCAGGCTGAATAGCAGCGCCAGAAGAAACAGCAGAATGGCTGTCAGTGCCCTGAAATCGATTGTCTTGAACATCGTCATTACTTTGAACTTTAAGATTTGAGCTTTGAACTTTATGATTACTATCGCTAAGTACTTGCCCCTGAAAGTCTCCCGCCAGGCGTTCCGGGGATTTGCAATCCCCGGCAAGCAAGCTATAGCGAGCCGTCCCCTTCCCGTCAATCGTAAGCCCACGCTTGAGAAAAGCCTCTCTGCGGGCTTGAATCTCCTCATCCGGCAGCACCCCATACCACTCCTTCGAGCGGTAAATCTCCGAGTCCTTATCAGTGATAAAGATGATCCTCTCCGGCGTGATGCAGCTCTTGTCGTAGGGAATCCCAGCCGCCTCGCAATACGCCTTCTGCGTCTCTTCAATCGTCATACCCATCGGCATACGGATATCGATATGCAGCTTCTTTCTAGCCGAATACTCCAGATGCAGCAGTTTCCCTTTCCATATCGTGTTGCTGCAGTTCAGCTCACGAGCCTTCTCCAGTGCAGCATCCACATACTCCACATCATCTACATCAATAGTCGTCTGGAAGAGGAAACTTTCAGGATCCGCATCCTCACTGGAGCGGTGATTATTTCTGAACTTAGAATAATGAATGGCACGGATAGGCAGCTGTCTTTTCAGCCCCTCCTTTGCCTTCTTCACCGCCTTTTCATCACCAGCATCTACGCCGGGGATCGCCTTCTCCCCACGTATCTGCGCAATCACACCCTTCAGCCACGGCTGTGCTATCAGGGTGTCATAGACATACAGGGGCTGGGAAGAATTCAATCTTCCCATATTGCCCTTGCGTGCCGGATTTAAAGCCATTACCTGTTGCTTTATCGCCATATTTCCATTTTTAATGATTATCCCAAATTCTTCACCTCATACAGTTCGGCAAGCTCCCAGAATCTGTGGGCCAGATCATGGATAAACTTCCTGCCCTTTTCAGTCCATACGAGATAGGTATGCGTCACCGCCTTGCCCATCTTCTCCTTTCTGCCATCACATTTCGGATCAAGGAAGGCATTGTATCGGGTGCGGCTCTTCGCCAGTCCCATGTGCGCATACTCCGCATAGAGCATATACTGCCCACTCTGGTAGTACTGGATATGCAGGGCACAGAGCGAGCGGTTCAGCTCCTGCGCCGTAATCCCCAGCTCCTTCGCCACCTGGGTGGTGGTGAAGCAGGAAACGGAATCCAGGACATTGTCACTGTAGATCGCCTTCGGCATCAGCCCGTCCACCTGGTGCTCCAGATGGATGATGTTCTCACCTTTTCGGGCGATATTCACCACCTGCTCATCCACCACGCCGTTCAGTCTTCGGATTTCCACATCCTGCTCACCGATGAGCTTCTTCTGCTGAGCCAGTATCACCTTGCTCTCCTGGAGCAGCTTTCTCTGCTGCTCCAGCAGCATCTCCTTCTTCTTCAGGGTGGCACGGAGAATCTCCTCGGCATTGCGAATCGTCTCCTCCTCGCTCTCCCCCTCATGCACCGGGATATAACCGCCCGTCTTGCGAATCTGCGGCAGCACCACCGAGGTAACCCAATCCTTGAACTTCACCGCCGAAGCCAACTTGGAACCGAGCACCAGGGCATAGAATCCGCTCTCGTTGACGAAGATCATCTGCGTTAAACGTTTGGCAGGAGTTCCATCCTTCTTCATGCCCACCTCTACCCATACACCACGTTTCATGGTGTCATCATACCTAACATGCTGTTTTACAGAGTCTGACGCTTTCTTATATCCCAACGCATCACACAAATCCTTCGCACAGAACCAAGGCTCGCCCTTCTCATCAGTAGCGGTGCGAACCATTCCGAACTCCGGATTTTCAAACACACACACAGGTGCAGCCTGCTTCTTGTTGGCTTCCTTCTTGTCAGCCACCTTCTTACCAGTCTGCACACTCTTTTTGGCAGAGCCGGCATTCTTGCCATCCTCTGCCTTCTGAATCTTTGAATTCATCATAAGCAAAAAAAAATTAAGTAAATATATAAAAGGTACCCGATGGATACCTTTGCAAAAAATACACGCTAAAAGTTTCCGTACATATTTTATCTTTATCAGAATGCAAAACAAAAAAGCTAATAAAAATGTATCAACCTTGTCAAAGACCGATGGGCTGATACGCTGCGCCACTTACAACATGGCAGGAAACCTATCCCAGCATCCTGGCGATAGAAAACGCAAAAGCCCCAGACCTCAGAACCGGTATCGTTCTGAAATCTGGGGCAAAAGTACGGCGATATTTTGAAATAAAAATAGTACGGAGTAGTACAGCGTACTAGTACTAATACTTGCTAATCTTCTTGTTATATTCTATAGTTTGCTTGGTATTCTGACCATTCACAAACCCCATTCTCAACTTCTCTCTATTAATGTTCCACAACAAGGAAAAATCTTTCCAGCAGGAAGAAAGATTCAGCTCAAACTGAGCCTTCATGACAAGGCAACCCATCTGAGCAACAGTCAGTTGAGAAGCAGGCTGATAGTTCTCATCCAACACTCCCGCATCCTGCATTTTATGAAGCCAGCCAATCCCTTGGGGCGTAGAAAGCTCTTGGGGAATGACCGTAACCTTCGCTACCTCCTCTTTGGATTTATCATCCGTATTAGAATTCTCTTCAACCACCTCCCCAAAATCAGCCTCGCAGACATCATCCTGAGATGCCTGATTTCGAGTAAAATTAATAAGCTCATTGAAATTGTCAACATGGTCTATGCGAACCAGTCTAGACTGGTCATAGAAATTATAAGTATCATTTGTCGCCATCTTTCTACTTCTTTTTATCGTTCAATATTTTAAAACGGTTATATTTACCTGGAATCTGCACGAGGATACTATGATCGTAAAGATTCACGTTAACTACTACGACGATTAATCTCAGCTGGGCGAGCTTAATCAGCGACTTATAAAATAATTTAGCCATAATAATCCCTTTCTTAATCTTTAATTTTTGAAGGATTGACTAAAAACTACCATTTACTAGTTAGAGAGGGCAGCCCCCATGATTTTCATGAGGTGAGGCAGCTATCAAGGCGTTGTTGACTTATGACCAGCAAAACCCTAGTGGTTCATGTTATTTCTTTCATTTTCTTTGGTTTTTAAAAGTTTGCAATTGAATAAGTTGTTGTTTAGTATTATTACTCCGCCTTGTTCACAAACTGGCGGAGATCTACTTTCTTTTTTATCAAATCTTCCACCGCTTCAGCTCCTGCGCCATAGATTTCTTTATATTCTCTTTGCAGTTGATTGATGCGGCCAAGTCTTTCGTCTCTATCTTTAATATGCTTTTTAGATCTGTAGTTCTCTACAGCCTCACATTCTTCATGCAGATAGTAGCCTATAATATAGCAGAATTTAGCAATGGTTTCAAATTGTATGGTAGTATCGAATTTCAAGAATTTTCTGATAGTATCATAAGCAACATGAAATTCATTCACGATTGATTTCCGAGGAGAAATATCCTCACCAATCATAATACCGAGAAGAGTTCCAATCCTCTCGATATATGATAATCTCATCAACCTTACAGCCAGAGATTCTGAATTTTCTATTTCTTTTGCCTCTTCAACCATTGCTATTTTTATTTTTCCGTGTAAAATTAGCAATAATCGGTGGTATTTCCAAGCCTTTTACGTCTCTAAGGGACGTAAAAAGAGTGCGTATTTTTTTTCTGATTGTCAAAAATATATATGAAAAAGAGAGAAAGTGAGCAATTTAGCACTCCACTTTCTCTCCTCGACTTTTATGGATGGGTAGGCAAAAGCTATCAAGTGAGCTTCTGCCCTTTCAGCCCATCCTCGGCTACATTATTTAGACTTGTGACACACTCTTTTCGTCTAATTGAACATCATTTTGTAGCTCTTGCGTTCGCCATGCGCCATAGTGATGCGCACCACCTGAATGCCGTGTGCTATACGTGTTCTCAATTGGTTTGTGGCTTCGCCATGCGCTTTGCTCACCAGTATTCCGTTCGTGTCGACTATTTCCACTCCACTGAGATTGTTGTCTGCCGACCTCACCACCACATACTGGCCTTCCTGCATTATGCTCATGTCGCCATGCACATGGTCAACAGATGTGCCAATGGCATTGGCTTTCTTTATCACGAATCGTCCCAACGATGTCTCGGCTCCTGCCACTGTCAAGGAGTTGCCTACAGCATAATCTGTATTGGTCAGATTGTCGTGGAGCACATATTCGTTGGCATCTGCTCCATTTTCAGATTCCACCTTTATACTTATACTGTCGCTTTTACTTAGGTAGATTCCGAGCGGAGTGATGTCGGCAAGTGGCATTATGTCGAAACCATTGCCACTGTTTATGCCGAACACCTTGACATCGGCTTTTGCCTCGCCATCCATTATTGTGGGGGCTGCTGCACTGTTGATGTCGGCTGCTGCCACTGCCTCGTGAGTCAGCAACAACGCTGCCGATTGGCTTCGGTTGGTAAGGCTTTCCACCCTCACTCTTAGCCCCGGCATTTTGCCTTCGCCTTTGTCCTCGGATGTTCCTTTATTGTTGATCATCTCCTTGGTCAGCAATATTGTGGCTGAGGTGCTGGGTTCCGTATTCGTTGTGAGATAGAACGACTGCATGGGGGCTACCGTCTGCGTGCCGCCAGTCGAAAAAGTGGTGCCTGCCACCATGGCTACTGTCTGTTCGCTCTTTGCCAACTGCATGCTGACGCTCGCCACATTGGTGTTGACGGCAAGGAACTTCTCCAAGTCGAGATGGCTCATAAATGGGTTGCCCAGCATGAAAGTGTTGGTCGGCACGTCGCTCTTCAGAGTGATTTGATACTGGTCTTGGCCCACAAACACCGTGCGCTCCTCACTAACTTCCTTGCCTTCCGACTTATACTTATACTCTGCTTTCAAGTTGCCCTCTGCCCCCGTCTCATACACGAAGCGATAGATTTGCAGCGGGTCTTTCTCCACTTGTTCCTTCCCCATCTCCTCATGGTCGTAGTCGTTGTAGTAGTGATAGAGATTGTGGGTCTTGGGCAATCGTATGCGGAATGTGCGGTCGGCTGGCAGCGTACCATTATCCACCCATAGCGAGAATGCCTCACCCGCGGCATATTCCTTGGCTACGGCATTGAAGTGGCGCGACCACTTAGTTTCGAGTACGCCCAGCGTATTGTCGCCGAGAGTAATGCCTCCATTACCGTCCTTTAAGGCTATCTTGCCCGGAGCAGCTGTTGCCCACAGACGCTGATAGATGCTCGGATTGAAGCGGTTTTCTGCACAGTTCTGCTCGGTGAGAGTCTCGAAGCAGGCAGGATAAGCGCCTGTCGGCACAAACATGTCGCCCGTGTACATCTGCTTCAGCGGTGCGCTGAGGTTGTAATACATATTGGGCTTCAGCTCCATCTCTACCCAAGCCTTGCGATAGTTGAGCGAAGTGATGTTCTCCACAGCCGTGCGCGGCTCGAAGAAGATGTCCTTGCAGCAGTAGTCGGCAGGATGTTCTGCCGTACCGAGTACTGGGAACACATTGGCATCCGACGATATGATGGCATCAGTACAGCAGTAAGGCGAACCGTCACTCCAGTTGTCCCACTTGTTCCATTCGTTGTTTGAAGCCGTGGTGAGCCATCGTGTCTGCAAGGGGTGAACCTTGTACACTACCGACGACAGAGGCGTGCCACTGCCGTCGTAGAAGGTGAGCTGGTATTCGCCCGGAGTGGTCGTGGTGTAGGTGTAGGCGATATTGTTTTGTGTGGCAGATGTAGCCACCATATCTACCACACCATTCTTTCCAGCACTTTTGTCGTCGAACACGAGATAGTATTGCGCTCCGGGGAGGCCTGAGGCCGTCACCGTGATGTCGTCGCCCACGCACACTTGGTTGACGGCGATGTCCTCCACTTCGTCTGTGCACGAGCAGTCGTCCTTGCAGTCGGGGATGCCGTCATTATCTACATCGCCGCGCACCACCAGTCCATAGAACTTCTGTACGTCGAGCAATCCCACGATATTTGCCACGGTAAACCTGATCTCATCGTAGGCATTCTTGGGTTGGAAAAAGAGGATGTTCTTGTCGCCGTAGCCTGCCACCTTGGCTCCTATCACCTTCCAGTCGGTGTATTCGTCACCAGTTGGCTTGCCGTCCTTATAAGTGCTGAACGTAATCCATCCTCCCACCTTCACGGCGGCGAGGAAGGTCTTGTTGTCGATTATCACTCCCAACTGGTGGTGGTAGTCGAGCGTTCTGCCCATTTTCACGGCAAAGGTCTGGCCCACGCCCACGCTCACGGTATTAGCAACAGCCATATAGGTGTTGAGGTCGCCGTCGACCAGATAGCCGAGGTTGTCGTCGATGGCAAGCACGTTGACTGTGCCGCCAAACTTGGTCTCGTCGGCGTTGATCACGGTATGGGAGTTGCGGTTAGACAACACCAAACTGCCGCATGCCAATGGCGAGGAGCAGTCGTCGGAGGCTTCCTCGATGAAGGCGTAGTAGATGCGCAGCACCGAGCCGCCCAGATTGAGCACACCCGAATTCCAGAGCTGAAACTCGTCCATCTGTATCTGTTTGCCATCGCCGTCGGTGGCTGGCACTTCGATGGAGTACCTTATCTTCTGCACCCTGTCGGAGCCTGCCACACCTGCGCCGATGGCGTTGTTCTCGCTGATGAGGTGGCGGTAGACTTCCTTGCCCTTGTTGTAGCACCTTATTTGCAGAAACTGCAAGGCGTGCAGGTTGAGCACCGTGGCGTTGGCCTCCACCACGAAGCCTATACGCTTAGGGGCAGCCCGCTTTACGGCCTCCTCGGTTGTCTCGTCATCATGGCGGTCGGTGGCATCGTAAATCAGCTTTCCGTCCACTCGCTTGATGCCGATGATGCAGAGGTTGTCAGCAAGGTTCAGTCCGCTTATATATTCAGCGTAGGTGTTGTCGTCCTTGTTGAGGATGTTCCAGGGGTTCTTGAGTTTGGATATGGAGAGCAGCGAGCCAGACGACTGGTAGATCTTATCGGTGAGCGCATATATGCTGTCTTTCGGGTTGTCCATGCCGTTGACCAGGGGATTGCCACAGGGCGTGTTGCCATCATTGAAGCTGCCCACGGTTATGGTGGTCTCGTCGCTGCATCCGTCTTTCGCCGTGGCTCTGAAGGTATATTTGCCCTTTGTCATGTTGTAGACGTGACCGTCGGGAGTAACCTTCACGCTGGTGCTGTTCATAATGTCCTGTCCCGTCAGGCTCCATGCTCCCGACAAAGCCCACGTGACGCTCACGCCCGAATTGGAACGAAGCCGGAAGGAGGTCTGCGACTCACACACGTTGCTGCTTATTGTGGGCCTGATGTCGCAATGGTGATAGACATCGGGAGCAGCTCTCACGAATCCGTAGTGGATGCCGATGCCGCCCACGTCGACGCTGAGCACGGTGAGAAACCTTATCTCGCATCCCGAGAATGGCACTTTCGACTTGACGCTTATCATGCCGCTGTTGGCCTGTATCAGCGACAAGCCGAGCACTTGAGCAGAGATAGTCTCCTCCTGCACCTTATTGCCATTGCGGTCGAAGAGCAAGATGTTGATCCACGCTCCAGCCTTGAGGGCGAGTGCTCCAGCCATGTTATACTTATAACCCACCTCCATGCCCGCATCGAATGCCTCGGCATTGGAGTTAACGGCGTTGTTGACCATAAACTTGGCTCCACCCTGATAGCCCACACTGAGGATTGGGGTGATGACTGCCACGTTGGTGGTGTCGCTGTCGTACATCTTCTTAGCATGGTCGGACGTGAAGGGGAATGGTATACCCAACAACACGGGATTCCATCCCTTCATGCTGCCGAACTCTATCTTCTTGTTCTCGCTCTTGTAGTGCTCGTTGTAGACGTCGATTCCACCTGTGCCTTTATCATCGGTTATGGTGATGGGAAACTCCGACTCGCTGCCCACAAAGGCGTATTTTATCTTGTAGAGATTTGCCACGTCGGCTTGCACACCGCCCGAGCAGTCGAGGCTCACCTCGTCGAAGAGCCAGTCGCTCTTGGCTGTGAGCAGGGCGCACACATCCGAGGAGCCTGGTATCTGTATGAGCTTCAGGGTGAGCAGGGTTCCGTCCTGTCCTTCTCTCACGGCTCTCACTCCCTGCAACTTGCCGTCGCGATAGAAACCAATGGAGAGAGCCTTGATGATGTCGAGGCTGAGCACGCTGCTGCCCGAGCTTGCCACAATGGCGAAGCCCGCCACGGTGCCACGGCTGTAGTAGTTGTCTATGTCTCTGACGCTCACCATAGGGTCGGCTGTCACGCCCGCCTTTACGATGGCGTTCACCTGGGCATAGTTGTCGAGGTCCTCGTCGGTCAAGGCTCCAAGGTCCTTAACCCAGCTGCCTACGCCCACCACACCAATGAGCTTGTTGACGCTGCATGGATCGCCGGTGAGGGCACGGCGGTTGCGCAAGCGGCGGAACTTCATGTTGTAGTATTTGCTGTCGTCTTGGAAGTCTACGCCATCGGGGTGCTCGGAAGGCAGGTCTTTCCAGTCGTCGGTCCAGATGGGTTTCTTGCAATCCTTAAACAAGTCGCGCACCTCAGCACTCTCGAAATAAGGACTTGTGTTGTCGTTCTTTGGCTCCACGCCCTGTGAAAACGAGGGCAGAGCCATGAAGACCAACAATACCAAAAATATGAATTTATAGAAATTAGAATTATATTTCATCACAGAATTTGATGTTTTATTTATGATTTTATCCGAAATGCAGTCCGCTCCTGCTGTTAGTCGAGGAGCGTATTCTTATCCATCGACAAGCCTTTGTCTGTGGTGTAGTTGAACACATACTTATGGTTTCTACGCAGATAGAAAAGGTCATTGAGCGCGTCAACAATGATAACGCCAGTTGGAGCGTCAGCCGACGACACGTCTTTAGCTTTTATCTGGCGATTCAGGGCATGTGGCTTTCCGTCGTAGCCCACTCTAATGGCAAAATGGGTCTTGCAGGGCAACATATATGCCTTGAGCGTTATGATGTCGCCCACCTTCGCGCATTTCTGATAAGCCACGGCTGTGTAGGTGCCGTATGTTTTTTTGTCTACTTTGTATTTTTCCACAGGCTCGCTGCCATGCTTGAAATCGTCGTAATCGTGGAGTCTTACCTTGGTAAGCACGTTGTCGGCAAGCAGACAGTACCATTCGGGATTAGTTTTCTTGTCGTAAGATGTCGACTTGATGTTGACCACCACCTCTGCCATTCCTCTGTAGAGAGTGCCTGTGAGAGAGGGAATGGGAGAGTCTTTCTCTGAAAGAAAATCGGTATAGCTGACTATCGGATTTTTCGAGGCATCGTCCTTTATATGGATCACGCCAAAGAATATCTGTGGAATGGTGGCGAGACGGCGGGTGAGACTATCCACACTATGCAGGGAAGGAAAAAGATCTCCGAGGTAATCTTTCCCCTTCTTCAGATAACCAAACCAGTTGTTGTCACGGTCGTCACTTTTATCGTCAACCATATAATATGCGAACTTCGCACAAAAATCATTATACGTAGTGCCATTATAGAGATTGAGCATATTTGTGCCCACCATCAGGTTGCCACCGTAATAAGGATAAGGTGCCTTCTCGTCTTTGTTATAAGCAATAGCCACTATTCGGTAGTCGTAGCCTTGGCTAATGCTGACATTTCCTGTAGCCACAAGATGCTTGTGGGGCAGACCCTCGTAGTAGTCATCCTTCCCCACGTCCTTCTCTACGAGATTTTCGAGCAGGATATTGTTTTTGGGGTCGTACTCAAAATCTTGGGTTGCATCAGACGTTCTGCGGCGGAAAGCTACCACTCTCACGGCATTCACACCCTTGGTCTCAGAGAGTCCGTCGTCCTTCTCATCCACATGCGAATTGTCGGAGCCTGACGAGTCGATGCCTGGAGGGGCAACGCGCGAGCCGCCGCTACCCTCCTCTGCCCCCGATCCGCCCAACGCAATGGTGATGGGCACACGAACTACGCCCTGCATGGGTTGCTCGGTGGTGGAGGCATTGTTATCTTCGGGCAGCATGTCGGTGTCGCTGCACCCTGTGGCAATGGCAAGGAGCAGAGAGAGACTGGCTGCGATGATTATCTTTGTTTTCATACTTTATATTTAATGTTCAATTATTCTGTTTCAAACTCGTGCTTCTTCTCAAAAGCCGGCTCTATCTCAATGGCTATGTCCACCATTATCGGCTCATAATGCTTCTGGAGGTCGTAGGGGTCGTTAGATGTAGAGCTTTTCGAGCCTAAGCTATAAAGGTGGTTGGCCTCGATGGGAAAGCGGCGAAGGTCACCTGTACTCTTTGTCTTCTTGATGTTGTCGTAGCGGTGGTGGCCCTTGTCGTCGGTGTAATGCAGATAGAATGTCACTCCTAAGCCTTCGGCATTAGGGCTGTTGCCCATGAAGCTCTCGGGGGTGGGCATCATGAAATTGCTCACCAGGTAGCTGTTCTTCTGCCATCCCTTTTTCTCGTCGGCAGGACGGGTGAACACGTGCTCCTCGTTGTCGATGGTCCAGCCGTTGGCTGCGGTAAGGTCTATTTCGCCTAATGTTTGTGTTTTATATATTTTGGTACTCGTTGGAGCTATCCTGTCTCTAAGCTTCGTCTCTGTGGCAAGACCTGTAGCCTCGACATAGAGTTTGGTTGGGGTGAATTTCTCTGTTTGGCCGTATTGGGTGTTGGTTTCCACCACCGACGGTATGTTGGTGACGTAGATCATCAGTCCCGCTACGTTTCTTGTGGCTGTGAGGGTGGCACGGAAGAAATATGGTGGCTCGTCGGTGACGAGTATAGGAGTTTCGTTTTTGGTCGTCTCGTCGCGCATAACGCCTGAGAAGAACTCGGAGCAATTGTATGTCCCATTTTCTGCTTGCTTTACGGCATTTTCGGCGAGCGACATTTGCGCAACCTGCAAGGTGGTTAAGTCTTCCTTGAATGAAGACTGTTCGAGCAATCGGTCTTGCGGGGCGACGTATTTGTCGTCTCTTCCCACAGCAAGAAACTGATAGTAGTAGCCGCTTTCGAGTAAGGGACTGAAATAAAAGGCGTGCTGCTCGGGCTGGCCATTGTGCTCGGAGGAATAGTAGGGAGTTTTATTATCGAAGTCTTTTACTTCGAAATATCCCTTGTCCTTGATGTTTTGGGGTATATAATAGGTGAATTTTTCCTCATCTGTCTTGTATTTTTCCTGCGGGCAGCGGAATAGATAGACGCGCATGTCGTTCACCTGTTGCGCTCCATCCCATGTGTTCAGCTCTCGCGAGGCTATGCCCGCACTCACACCAACACGCATACTTACCTTTACGGCATGTGGTTCGCCTTGCGGACGCGACATGGACAAATCGTCGCTTGCGCTGCAGCTGAGGAACAGACCAGCAGCAAGGAGGAAATGAACTATGGGGGTTGATGATGTTTTTGTCATATAATGATGTGAATGGATGTGATAATGAAAAAGAGGAGGCTATGGGGTCTCCGCTACAGTCTGTGGTATATTAATTCTTACATTCTTTTTTACCCCACAGGCTATTGCGGAGACACCAATCACCTCCTAAATATTGCTTATATTATAAGCTGGATTTGAATAAATACGATTAATATTATTCAAGCTCCATCTTGTGGATTACCTCCCAGTTGTCGTTCACACGGAGAGTGAGCTCCTGCTTCTTGTTCAATGGCTCTGGTTTGTCAGGATCAGTGCCAGGAGTAGTAGGCTCATCCAAGGATCTCTCACCGATACCATAGAGGTGGTTGCGAACTACGCTATACTTGTCTGCTGCATCCTTTGTGGCTGGTGTGTTATCGAAAACTGAAGTTGTAGAATTCCAACTAGAAAGTGTGTATTCAGAAAGCTGACCGTCATCAGAAGGCAACTTAACAGCCCATGATTTCAGGACATCGCCATTATTGTTAACCAACTGCAGAACGAAAGTCTGGTTATCATTCTTCTGGAACGGAATCAAGAAAGAACCGCCAAATACAGAACCTGTCTTGAAGCTGGCACCTGTAATAGTGGTTGGCTTATTCCAGTTATCAGCATCTGCATCAATCAAGCCATCATTATTACCATCCTTAATAGCTTTGAACCACTTTGTCAAATCGATAGTATAAACAACTTTATCTGCAGCAGGATTTGTACCATTAACAACATACTTTACATTAGTGCCATTTCCTGTGCCATTACCTGTAAGGTCGAAGCTATTGAAATTTCCCAATACAAGACTCTTATTTGGATTAGAAGCAACCAACTGTAACTTTGTAGCACCAGCTACAAAAGGAATACTCTCGAAGTAACCGAATGTACCTGCTACCTGACGGTTCAACACAACAGTCTGGGTGAATCCCTTGTGAGCATCATCAATTGTAAACTGTGCTGTGCTACCTGCAAAGATTTCCTCACCAACAGCAGAACATTCCAGAATAATGTTCTGATCAAGAGTTTCACCTTCTGCCAGGTTGGTAATCTGGGTATCCAGTTTTTTATATGCTGTTCCATTGTGGAAACCATAAGCATAAATGGTATATGTTCCATTACCCAACTTTTCGTTGCCAGTATATGTAAGAGTTGTCTCACGTCCATGAGCGCCCCCACCCTTTCCATATACCTTAGAATCAGCATTGTTCCAGTCGTTATAAGTCTTCACTTTTACGATTTTATTAGACTCATCGCAGATAATAACCTTTACATTCTCAATTGTCTGCTTTGCCTCAGAGCTGAGGAGCGGACGACCAGCACGTGTCTGCATTCCATCACCTGCATTAGCCACCTGCAATACAATCTGCTGTACTGCATCATTCGACCCATTGCCTCCGTTTGCGAGGTCGTTGTCGCTGCTACATGCGCTAAACATCACCATTCCTGCTGCAAGCGCACTGAAAAAATAACTTTTTTTCATTTTGATGTTAATTAAATTATTAAACAAAAAATCTATTATATTATCTATTGTATTCTTAGTCTATTACCATTCCATGCACCTGTTCCCAGTTGTCATTTACAAGCATATACACGATGAAGTCGTTTCTGTCCTTGTCCCACACATAGCGCAGAACAGTAATCTCGTTGCGGTACATCGTGATGCTCACTTTCTCGGGCAACAGATGCTTGTCGCCACCCTCTGGGTTTTGCTTGAGGAAGTTGACATCAAGCACAGAGCCTCGGTCCTTTATCGACGGGGCAAGCATGACATCCGTCCTCACGTCGGCTTCACCATTTATTCTCTGCTTATGGCAGACGCTTGTTTGGGCGGAGTTTAGGAAATTGGAGTTGACTCTTCCAAACAGATTGTTCACATCTACTTCTATAAGACTATACTTGTCGGGCAGATTCTCGGCCTGAACAATCAGTTTGCCCTTGGTGCGCTCCATCTCCACGGTGTAGTTGTAGCGGTAGGCATCATACACCAAGGTGTCGCTGACGAGATACACATCGTCGCCCTCTTCATGCCCAGGGTGGTAGTTGAGTGTCAGGTGGTCGTCGCTAAGAGCCGACATGTCCTTCAGTCCTCCCCACACCGTAAGGATGTATTTGCCATGAGGCAGACATGGGCAGAACTCCACAGGCACGGTCTTGCCATCGCCCTCCACAGGGAACACTCCCTGCTCATCAACCACCTCGCCCGTCGCGGCGTCACGCAATATATATAATAAGGTGGGAACATACTCACGGAAGGCAAGGTCGTCTGACCTACGCTCCTCCATATCCACCTTGTCCACGTTGAAGTAGTTCTTGTCCTTCACGGCTATCTCCACACGGAGCGGCGGACAGTCGTCGAGCTCGTCCCTGATGCATGAGGCAAGCAGGGGAAGCGAGAGCAAAAGCAGAAGCCAACTGCGTTTTAACGATATTGTCATATCTTCTTTTTTTCTTGTTTTTTCTTACTGACTCAAGTTACGCAATGACGAGAGTCCTGCTACTGATTTATTATCTTCTCAAAACGGTCGTCGGCCTTGTATTGCTTCAGCACCTCGATGGCCTCGTCCTCCTTGCCCGCACGCAGATAGAGCACGGCAAGATTGTTCACCACGATTGCCGACTGCGGGAACCGCTTCAGCAGAATGAGATAGACCACCATGCGCTTCTTGTCGTCGGTAGCCAGCGAAGCCACACGCAGCAGCTCATCCTCGTTGAACGCGTCGGGACGCTTGCTGTACATGTCGAGCAGCTCGGCATCGGTGGTGAAACTGCGGATGGTGTAGGTATAGACGTATTCCACCTTGCGGTCCTTCTGCAAGTAGCGCTCGCGGATGTCCTTCCAGCAAGCCAGGCGACGGATGTAGCGCTCAGCCACGTCATCGTTCTGGTCGGCGTAGCGGTCGAGGATGGCCTTCACCTTGCCGGCGTCAGGATGAGCGTCAGCTGCCATTGCCTCATAGACTGGCTGCCATCCCTCAGGACGAGAACCCACCTTTATAAGCCGCTGTACATCAGCACTTATACCCAACTGCCCGACAAGCCAGTCCTTGGCAGAGTTGGCACGGTTGCGCGAGAGCGGAGTGTTGAACGACAGCGGACCGTCGGCAGAAGCCATACCGAAAATCTTAAGCGACGTGAGCGTGGCGAGCGAGTCGCCAAGCACAGGCGAGAGCTTTGCCACCATGTTGTCAAGCTCGCGGCGGTTGTTGCCCATAGAGAGGTTGATGTCGTATTTGTTGATGACAAACTGCAGATTGGCTACACCCTTGCCAACCATCACCTTAGGACGAACCTTAAACTCTGGCTCTATCCAGAAGAGATTGAACTTGCGCTTGGGCGGGGCGGGCATCACTACCGAAGCCACATCTACAGTCTGCAGTCCTGAACACTCGCCACAGCCGTCGGTGGAAACCATCGCCACAAGGCGGGCGCTATCGACATCGGCGGGCAGCTCCACCTGCGTAGAATAACGCAGTTCCGTGTCGCGTGAGGTGTCGTCCACCTTCACGATGTGACCGTCGTAAATGTCGATATAATCCTCAAGCACGCGGCGGCGCTCCATCTTCTTGCTGTAGATGGGCGAATAGATGGCTATGGGCTGATATTCGCTGAGCAGTGAGTCGCCCACCGTCAGCTGCGGCACCACCACAAGGCGGCTGCGCCTTGAGATATAGTTGCCTGGCACGTGGAAGGTAACGTCGAGCATTGCCTTGCGGTCGGTGTCGGGGGTGAGTATGCAAGGCGAGGGCGTAAGGCTGATCCTCCGCTCTGTGTTGTGAGCTGCGCATCCCGTGAGCAGACAGGCTCCAAGACCAATGGCGCAGAGCGATTTATATGTTTTGCTTTGTTTCATTTTTACCTATGTTTTAAGAACCATAGCAATAAAGCATACGGCTTAACTTCTGACTTCTCAAAAGAAATACACAAGCGACACAGCTGCCCGTGTAGGTCCCACATAATTCTTGTGCTTGCGCTCGAATGTCTTCATGCAGGGGATACAGTCGCTCTCCTTATACCACAGATGAGCGTAGCCCACGCCAAGCTCTGCCTCAAGGTTGAGGTTGGGCTGCAGAATCCAGTCGTAGCCGTAGCTAAAGCCTGCTCCTGCCAGATAGCCGTCGCGGCGGCGGTGGGCGAGAGTGCTGTAGAACTGTGCCGCATGGGCATGAAAGCCCACAAAATGACCCTCAAACTTCTCGCAGAACCAATACTTAGCCTCGGGCTGCACAAGGAGGAAGCGAAGCTTCTTGTTGTCCTTGAACGTCCAAGGATTGTAGGCCGCCGAAAGCTCCAATGTCGTCTTGTTCGACAAGGCTATTTCGGCTCCTGCGTTGGTGGTGGTTGTCATCCAATACAGCGCATTGGTCTTGATGGCAACATCCTGAGCACAGGCTCTATGAAAGACGCTTCCCGCAAGACACACTATTATAAATATAGTTCTTAATATCATCTCATTTACTATTATTGTTTAAATGATTGTACTTCCCCCTTATCCTCTTCTCGCTGACAATAATTTCTTTTTGCGTTTGCAAAGGTACTAATGTATTTGTTGTGTCAACAATCTATTAACGAAGATTACACGTCCCCCCCCGTTTTAACTTTTTTTTTGGATTTAAAGCGGCTATAATACAATACTCAGCACCCCTATGAGCATGAAAAGCCTTTTTGTTTCCGACCTGTTCGAAGCAAACCAGACTTTTATGCAAGATGCCAGAGCTATTTTGGGTGTGAAAAGGCTACCCTCGATTTTACTCTTCACCCTTCACCTTACGCTCATCACAACATACGGCTTGAAGTTCAATGAGCATGCTGGAAGGATACAGAAAGTTATCACAATGGATGACTTATTCCGTATCTAAAAACTCCAAAAGCTCCTAGCCCAGGGCGTTGCCCTGGGCTAGGAGCTTCTGCCCTTTCAGGGCGTGTGGGACACAGTGAAGGAACTTCAGGGCGTGTGGGGCACAGTGAATGAAAACTCATGGCGGTGATATCTGTAATCTATTTCTCTCGTTTCAGCAGCAGAATTTCCTCTGCCGACAGCCCCGTTATTTCCATCACCGTGGCAGTATCGCACAACTGCACATGATGGCGGATTTTCTCCTTGTCGAATGCATCCTCGTTCATGCTGAAGTTGAGCAGGGCAATCGTGTAGATATGGTTTTCTGATAAAAGTTGAGAAAAGGTGATGGTTCTCTGCACTTCTCTGGAAAGTATCAGGAGGCTTACAGTGGTGGTTACAGTGGTTACGGTTACAGAAGTTACAGTTTTCATGGAGGGGTAAAGTGCTTTCGGGGACTTACGGATTGCAAGTAGTATATATATAGATTATAAATATATAATTAATATATATTTATAATCTCTTTCTAAAGACGGAAGAAGGTAAAGGGGATTCGGAAAACTGTAACTTCTGTAACCGTAACCGCTTCTACCGAAAAACATAGGGAAACTCTCGGCTACTCATAGTTTTCTCATAGCTAACTGATAGACTTGTTTTTATTAACGGAAAACGGCGCAAATGTTAACGGCGTTTAACAGAACTCTGCGGGGTGATTTTTGGCGGTATCGGATATTTGCAGTACCTTTGCACTGTCGTTAGAAGAAAGGCTGCACTTTCTAAAAATAATTATTAACCCTTTAAAAAACTGATTGACTATGGGACAAGGAACTAGTAAGTATCGTAAGATTATGCGTACCCCTCAGACGGGTGAGAACGCTGGTAAGAAGCTCTGGTATGCTACTGCCGTGAGCGACCGTGAGATGAGTTTCGAGGACTTCGTGACTCATATCTCTGAGCACAACTCTCCATACAGCCGAGGCACCATCCACGGTGTACCGATGGATACCTTGGATTGCTTGAAGCATCTGATTCTGGATGGCAAGAGCGTTCGTTTCTCCGACCTCGGATTGTTCTCCATCGGCATGACTTCGCGTGGCGAGGTAAGCAAGGAGAAGGTGACGGCAGCTAGCGTGCAGGGCGTGCATCTTATTGTAAGAAACACAAAATCATGGAGCAACGCCGAGCTGAAGAAGCTCACCAAGATCGTGGCATACGATGACTATACCACCGGGGCTGAGGACGGCGGTGGAACGGAGAACACGCCGGGCGGTGGCAATACCAGTCAGGGCGCTGGCGGGGAGACCAATAAGGATAACGGCGGAACCAGCCAGGGCGGAGGTGGTACCAGCCAGGGCGGAGACGGAACCGACAGCGGCGGCGATAACGTAAATTTTTAAATCTTGCTTGATGCGGATTGCAAATCCGCAGAGCACAAATAGGTTAGGACGTTTTTAACGGCGGATTACAAATCCGCCGAAACGCCTAACGGGATTAATCACTAAAAAAAACTGCTTATGAAGAAAGAAACTTGGAAAACCGTATTCCAGATAGTACTATCTATCTTGACCGCCATCGCCGCATCTCTGGGCGTGACGAGCTGCATGTCGTAGAACATTACAAACACTAACAAGAAGTGCCGGTAAGTAAAGCTTATCGGCACTTTTTTTTTCAATTAAGTTTCTTTAACCACAACTCTCTTCCGTCATTCAATTATTCTTTGTACTTTAGCACCTCGAAAATAAAAATATATCCTAAAAGGATACAGCAAAAAGATACTCTAAAAGGATAATGCAATATGAGCAACGGATTATTACTATGGATCGATGATGAAATTGAGCTCCTCAAGGCACATATCATCTTCCTGGAGAAAAAGGGTTACGAGGTTGCCACGGTGAGCAATGGATCGGATGCCATCGAGCTATGCCGACAGCAATCCTTCGACCTCATCCTCCTCGATGAAATGATGCCTGGACTGAGCGGCCTGGAGACCCTGCAGCAAATCAAGGACATCCAGCCCGCTACTCCCGTTGTGATGTGTACCAAGAGCGAAGAGGAAAACATCATGGACCAGGCTATCGGGTCGAAAATCGCCGACTATCTCATCAAGCCCGTCAACCCGAGCCAGATCCTGCTCTCGCTGAAAAAGAACATCCACCAAAAGGATATCGTGACCGAGATGACGCAGAGCGGATACCAGCAGGACTACCAGCAGATTGCCCTGAAGATGATGGACTGCCGTACCTGCAGCGACTGGATGGAGATATACAGAAGACTCGTGAAATGGGAACTGGAACTGAGCGATACAGACAGCCAGATGACCGAAATGCTCGCCATGCAGAAGGAGGAGGCTAACATCGGATTCGCCAAATTCATCGCCAGGAACTATCTGGAATGGATAGACCTGATGAGGAATGGGAATGCCGGAAAGAATGGGAATACCGGGAAGAATGGGAATGCATCTTCTTCCGACGACCGCCCGATGATGAGCCCGGATGTCTTCAGAAACAGGATCTTCCCGATTCTGGACAAGGGGGAGAAGGTGTTCCTCATCGTGATAGACAACTTCAGATACGACCAGTGGAAGATGCTGGCGGCTGACATCGGCGAACTGTTCGACATAGACGAAGATATGTATATGAGCATCCTGCCTACCGCCACGCAATACGCCCGGAACGCCATCTTCAGCGGTCTGATGCCCAACAGGATTGCCGAGATGTTTCCGGAGCTCTGGGTGGATGAAGACGAGGAGGAGGGCAAGAACCTGAACGAGGAGCCGCTGATACAGACAATGCTCGACAGATACCGCAAGCGATACAGCTTCAGCTATCACAAGGTGAACGATTCGCAGGGCGCCGACCGGTTTATGGAGCACTACAACGAATGCAGGGAGAAGGACCTGAACGTGCTGGTAATCAACTTCATCGACATGCTCTCGCATGCCCGGACGGAATCGAAGATGGTACGCGAGCTCGCCAATACGGAGAGTGCCTACCGCAGCATCACGCAGAGCTGGCTGCGCCACTCGGTGCTCTCGGAACTGTTCAGAAGACTGTCGCAGGATGACTGCAAGGTGGTGATCACCACCGACCACGGAAGCATCCGCGCCTCGAAGCCCATCAAGATCATCGGCGACCGCAACACGAATACCAACCTGCGCTACAAGCTGGGCAAGAACCTGGCCTGCAATGCCAAGGAGGTTTTCACCATCAGGGACCCGAAAAGGGCACAGTTGCCTGCTCCCAACCTGAGTACATCGTATGTCTTTGCCTACGGAGACGCCTTCTTCGCCTATCCGAACAACTACAATTACTACGTTTCGTACTACAAGGATACCTTCCAGCACGGTGGCATCTCGATGGAGGAAATGCTCATTCCGATCATCACCCTGACACCGAGAAAGAGAAATTAAAATTAAAAATTAAATATATGAAGATTAAGATTGATTCATTAGACAACATCCATGCTGCAGCCAAGGAATTCCTGCAGAACATGGGCGACGGCAAGGTCTTTGCCTTCTATGGCAAGATGGGTGCCGGAAAGACAACTTTCGTAAAAGCTATCTGCGAGGAACTGGGCGTGGAGGATGTAATCACCTCGCCTACCTTCGCTCTCGTCAACGAATACACTGCCGGAAACGGCGATCCTATCTACCATTTCGATTTCTACCGCATCAAGAAAATTGATGAGGTGTATGATATGGGATACGAGGATTACTTCTACAGCGGAAACCTCTGCTTCCTGGAGTGGCCGGAACTCATCGAGGACCTGCTGCCGGAGGATTGTACCAAGGTGACCATCACCGTAGAGGAAGATGGTAGCAGAAGCGTAGAATTCTAGAGGCTATTTCGCAAATTCGGATTCTAACAAAAAAGCATACGTCCCGATGCAGCTGATGCCGCACCGGGACGTATTTTTTTAGTCGTCTGCCCTCTCTTACAGCAGAGCCTCAAACTTCTCCTTGAGGGTTGACTTGTTGGCTGCACCAACAAACTTGTCAACGAGCTGGCCACCCTTGAAGAAAAGGATGGTAGGGATATTGCGAACGCCAAACTCCATTGCGATGTCGTCGTTCTCCTCTACATCACACTTACCAACTACCAACTTACCGTCAAACTCCCCTGCCAATTCTGACACGATAGGAGCAATCTGACGGCAAGGGCCACACCATGTAGCCCACAAATCTACTACCAATGGCAACTCGCCATTCTTGTAACTCTCGAAATTCTCGGTTGTAATTGTTACTTCCATTTTTTCTTCCTTTTTTATATAGTTAATAATATTCTCATGAATTATTTTTAATTGATCTGATACGACATCTTCGGATGGTCGTTGACAAACTGTATCAGATCCCTGCTCACTCCCACCGTGCGGTCCTGCGCACGCAGCAGCACATTGGTCTTGGTCTCGGCATCGTGAATCTGAAGGAAGAGCTGAGCCTTGCCCTCATCATTCTCCACCAGCGTCTTGATATCATTCACCAGCGTTTCGTCTATCACAGTACTGTCCACGATGATGGTAAACTTCTCCAGACGGTTCTCCTTCACGGTCTGGAGATACTCCACGGTGCTGATCTTGAAGTCAAGATAGTTGCTGTTGCCGTAACGGGACACACACTTCGCCGTAACGAAGATGGTGCTGCCCTCTACCATGATGCCGCGCCAGTTGCCCCAGTCCTCACCGAAGAGCGCCAGCTCGCCCGATCCTTCGAAATCCTCGATGGTGACGAAGCCGCACGGCTTTCCGGTCTTGGTGAACTTGGATTTCACCCCGGTGATGATACCGCCGAACACCACATCCTCCTTCTTGGCAAGCTCCACCTTGTCGCCCAGTTCAGAGCAGTGGGTATTGCAGAGGTTGCGGAGGATGATTTCGTAATCGTCGAGCGGATGAGCCGAGAGATAGATGCCCACGAGCTCACGCTCCCTGTTGAGCCTCTCGATGGTGCTCCAGGATTCAGCTTCCGGTATAGGAGGGGTGGCTATCTCCACCGCCTCTACGCCTCCGAAGAGCGAGGTGGCAGCCTCACGCTGCTCCTGCTGGTAGAGCTGACCGTATCTTACGAGCGTATCCAGGAAGGTATCGCCCTTGCTGTTCTTGCCGAAGTACTGCTCGCGGCGGATGCCGAAGCTGTCGAAACCGCCACTCAAAGCCAGACTTTCGAATGCCTTGCGGTTGACATTGGAGAAATCCACGCGCTCGGCAAAATCGAAGATGTTCTTATAAGGGCCGTTCTTCAGGCGCTCTGCCACGATGGCATCGGCGGCCGGAGCACCCATACCCTTGATGGCTGAAAGACCGAAACGTATCTCTCCATGCTCGTTCACACCGAACACGCGGTAACTCTCGTTCACATCCGGTCCCAAGGTCTTGATGCCCATCGACTGGCACTCCTCCATCAGCTTGGTGATTTCGGTAATCTGTGCAAAGCGTCGGGTCATCAGCGCCGCCATATATTCGGCAGGATAGTGCGCCTTGAGATAGGCAGTCTGATAGGCTACCCAGGAATAGCAGGTGGCGTGCGACTTGTTGAAGGCGTAGGATGCAAACTTCTCCCAGTCGCCCCAGATTTTCTCGAGCACAGCCGGATCGTGGCCGTTCTCCTGTCCCTGCTTGATGAACTTCGGCTTCATCGCATCTACGATAGCCTTCTTCTTCTTACCCATCGCCTTACGGAGGGCATCCGACTCGCCTCGGGTGAAGCTTGCCAGCTGACGGGAAAGGAGCATCACCTGCTCCTGATACACCGTGATGCCGTAGGTATCCTTGAGGTATTTCTCCATGCAGGGGATATCGTAGGTGATGGCCTGCTGACCGTTCTTGCGGGCAATGAAGTCGGGGATGTAATCCATAGGTCCTGGACGGTAGAGGGCGTTCATGGCGATGAGGTCCTCGAAAACCGTAGGCTTCAGCTCACGGAGATACTTCTGCATACCCGGCGACTCAAACTGGAAGGTTCCGATGGTCTGGCCGCGCTGATAGAGCTGATAGGTCAGCTCGTCATCGATAGGGATGGTATCGAGATCTACGACATCGCCCGTGGTCTGCTTGATCACCTTGCACGCCTCCTTCATCTCGGAGAGGGTCTTCAGACCCAGGAAGTCCATCTTGATGAGTCCGGTGGTTTCGATCACGTGACCGTCGTACTGGGTTACTGCCGTCTTCAGTCCCGGGAAATCAGGGTCATCGGCGGTAGATACAGGCACCCAGTTGCTGATAGGGTCGCGGCAGATGATGAATCCGCAGGCATGGATACCCGTGCCGCGGATGGTACCCTCGAGCATGCGGGCATACTTGATGGTATTGCTCTCGCGGGGGTCGCTGGAGTATTCTGCCTCCTTCAGCTCGGGGGTATATTTGATGGCATTGGTCAGGTTCATCTTGGCACCGTCAGGCAAACGGTCTGGAATCGCCTTGCAGAGTGCATTCGCCTTGTCCAAAGGCAGCTTCTCTACGCGCGCCACATCCTTGATGGAGTTCTTGGTGGCCATCGAACCGTATGTAATAATGTGGGCACAGTTCTCGTGACCGTACTTATCCATTACCCAGCGCAACACCTTGCCTCGGCCGTCGTCATCGAAGTCGGTATCGATATCAGGCAGGTTCACACGGTCTGGGTTCAGGAAACGCTCAAACAGCAGGTCGTACTTCAGAGGGTCGATCTTGGTGATTCCCAGGCAATATGCCACTACGGAACCTGCCGCTGATCCACGTCCCGGACCCACCATCACGCCCAGCTCTTCGCGTGCCGCCCTGATGAAGTCGGACACGATGAGGAAGTAGCCCGGGAAACCCATGGTCTTCATCACGTGGAGCTCAAAGTTCACGTGCTCATCCACATTTTCGGGCAGCGGATCGCCATAAAGCTTCCTGGCTCCCTCGTAGGCGAGGTGGCGCAGGTATTCAGCCTCAAACTTGATGCGGTATATCTTGTCGTAGCCGCCCAGACGGTCGATTACCTTCTGACCTTCCTCGGGCGGCAGCTGGTTTTCTCCGTTCTCATCAGTGGTAAACTCCCTGTAGAGGTCTTCTTCCGACACCTTCTGGCGCAGCTGCTCCTCGGTACCGAAACTCTCCGGAATGGGGAAGAACGGCATGATAGGACCGTGGTCGATGCTGTAGATTTCCACCTTATCCAATACTTCGAGGGTATTCGAGAGCGCCTCGGGGATATCAGAGAACACTTCGTTCATCTCCTCGCGGGTCTTGAACCACTCCTGCTTGGAATAGCGCATGCGGTTAGGATCGTCAAGGTCCTTGCCGGTGGCGATGCAGAGCAGATGGTCGTGCGCCTCGGCTGTCTCCTTGTCCTCGAAGTGGCAGTCGTTGGTGCATACGAGCTTGATGCCGTATTCCCTGGCAAACTCGATGAGCACCTTGTTCGCCTTCTGCTGCAGTTCGTAAGCCTCGCGGTTGGCGAGCAGGCTTGGATCATCGGGCACCTTGTGGCGCTGCAGCTCCAGGTAATAGTCATCGCCGAAGAGATTGTGATACCACTCGCATGCCTCACGGGCACCGGCGATATCGCCCTTCAGGATCTTGGCTGGCACCTCGCCGGCGATACATGCCGAACAGACGATGAGGTCTTCGTGATACTTCTCCAGGTCGGCACGGTCGGTTCGAGGGCGCATGTAGTATCCATCCACCCACGAATTGCTCACCAGCTTGATGAGGTTCTTGTATCCGTTATAGTTCTTGGCGAGCACGATGAGGTGGTAACCACTCATATCGCCCTTGTCCTTCTCGCGGTCGCCCTTGGTGCGTCGTGCCACATACATCTCGCAACCGATGATGGGCTTGAAGGGTTCAAGCCCCTCCTTCTTGCGGTCTTTGTTGACCTTTCCGCAATAGTCAACCAGCTCCTTGATGCCGAACATCACACCATGATCGGTTACTGCCATACCCTTCATGCCATCCTTGATGGCCTTGTCCACCAGACGTGGAATCTTGGACTGGCCGTCGAGGATGGAATACTGTGTATGGACATGTAAATGAACAAAATCTTCCATTTTTTGCGTTAAAATTCGTAATTTGAGAACAAAGTTACTGCTAAAAGTTGATATTGCCAAAAGAAATGGGAGAAAAATTTGCAAAAACCATAAAAATGCCGTACCTTTGCACCAGAAACAAAAACGTAAACCTTTCTCATGGGACAAAAAATAAAGAAACTAAAAAAGATAAGAATCCACCGTGAGGGCACCGACCAGCTGGTGTTCGGCGGTATAGCACTGGTGGCTGTCGCAGCTGTACTGTGGATGGCCTTTGACAACAAGATCCCTTTCTGGGCATTCCTTGTGGTCTTCGGTGTAGTATATGGTATCGTGCTCAACTTCTACCGATGCCCGATCAGATTCCTGAACGTGGAAGATACCGAGAAACTCGTGGTAGCTCCTGCCGACGGCAAGATCGTGGTGATAGAGGAAGTGGAGAATGCACCTTACTTTAACGATAAGCGACTGATGATTTCCATCTTCATGAGCCTCTGGAACGTACATGCCAACTGGTTTCCGGTGGATGGCAAGGTGAAGTTCGTGAAGCACGAGGACGGAAAGTTCCTGAAGGCATGGCTGCCTAAGGCGAGCGAGGAGAACGAGCACGCCGACACGATGATCACCACCCCTGAGGGTGTGGATGTATTGTGCCGACAGATTGCCGGTGCCGTAGCCCGCCGCATCGTAACCTATGCCAAGGAGGGAGAAGAGTGCTACATCGATGAGCATCTCGGATTCATCAAACTGGGTTCACGAGTGGATGTGTATCTGCCTCTCGGCACGGAAGTATGCGTGAAGATGGGACAGTCAACCACAGGTGATCAGACAATCATAGCAAAACTGAAATAAGAAAAAATGAGTATTAAGAAGCATATTCCAAACACGATTACCTGCTGCAACCTCATCTCAGGCTGCATCGCTACATCGTTTGCCTTCGGGGGAAATCCCGAAATGGCACTGTTGTGGATTATCATTGGAGCTGTTTTTGACTTTTTCGATGGTATGAGCGCCCGCTTGCTGCACGTTTCATCGCCTATCGGCAAGGAGCTGGACTCACTTGCCGACGATGTGACCTTTGGCGTAGCACCCGCCACCATCGTATTCTCACAACTCTTTGTAATGGAGTATCCGGAGTTTCTGGAGCCTTTGCGCCCTTGGTTGCCATACGTAGCCTTCATCATCGCAGCTTTCTCTGCCCTGAGACTGGCGAAGTTCAACCTGGATGAGCGCCAGACAACCTCTTTCATCGGCGTACCTACGCCAGCCAATGCGCTGTTCTGGGGTTCGCTGGTAGTAAGCAGCCCCAGCTGGATTACCAACCAGAGCTGGTCGATATATCTCGTGCTGGCGCTGATTTTCATCACCAGCTTCCTGCTGGTATGCGAGTTGCCGCTGTTCGCCCTGAAGTTCAAGCAGTGGTCGTTCAAGGGCAACGAGGTGAAGTATTGCTTTGCCGGTTTCGCCATCGCCGTTCTTGCGGTGTCCGTGGCTGCCGAAGGAGCAAGAGGATTCCTGGAGGGATGGTGGCCTATCATCCTGATGTACGTACTTCTCTCCTGGATCATGTTTTTGAAGAAAAAATAAAAATATAGGTTTTGTCATTTCCTTTTCAAGGAAAGGCGTTAATTGTTAGTATAGGCATCAGCTTTCTAACAAAGATAAAAAGATTAAGGAATAACAAAGGCTTACTTCCGGCGGGAAGTAAGCCTTATTTTTTATATGATCTCTGATGATTAGTTGTGTACGAGTGTACCAATCTCTTCACCTTCCATCACCTTCTTCAGGTTGCCTACTACATCCATATTGAATACGTAGATAGGAAGGTCGTTCTCCTTGCACATGGTAGTAGCCGTGAGGTCCATCACCTTCAAGCCCTTGGTGTAGATTTCATCATAGGTGATGTCCTTGAACTTGGTAGCGGTAGGATCCTTCTCTGGGTCGGCGGTATAGATGCCGTCCACACGGGTACCCTTGAGCATCACGTCTGCCTCAATCTCGATACCACGGAGAGAAGAACCGGTATCGGTAGTAAAATATGGGCTGCCGGTACCTGCAGAGAAGATGCAGATGTAGCCGTCTTCCATTGCCTCGATTGCCTTCCACTTGGTGTAGAACTCACCGATAGGCTCCATGCGGATAGCTGTAAGCACCTTGTTCTTCACGCCCAGTGCACCGAGGGCACTGCTCAGGGCGAGAGAGTTGATAACGGTGGCACACATACCCATCTGGTCGCCCTTCACACGGTCGAATCCCTTCTGGCTTCCGCTCAATCCACGGAAAATGTTACCACCACCGATCACGATACCGATCTGCACGCCCATCTCGTGAACTTCCTTAATCTGCTTAGCATAATCACTCAAGCGCTCAGGGTCGATGCCGAAGCTCTGCTTGCCCATCAGGCTCTCACCGCTCAACTTCAAAAGAATTCTTTTAAACTTTGCCATAAATATCTTGTTTAATGTTTATTGTTTCATATTTGCTGAAGGAATCAGGAACCTGATTTCGCCGAAGGCATACGACCGGATCATTCCCTTCCTGTCGTGAAGGATGAGATGGCCGTCATCTTCCACCTCTACGAAGGCACCCTCGAATTTGCCGTCGGCATCCTCGTACCAGTGGAATCCCTTGCGGCGGTAGAGCGAGAGATGATAGATGCCCGAAACATCCATATAGTCGGCACGGCGGAGCAGCTCATAATACTTCTTGAATGCCTCGATGATCTTCTGCAGCACCTCTTCCCTATCCACCTCGTGACCCAGAATCTGAGCCAGGGATACCGGATTGGGCGCATCGCTGTGGAACTCGGTCTGATTGATGTTCACCCCGGTACCGAAGATGCATCGCTTGATGCCCTTGGAATCGATAGAGGTCTCTATCAGCGTGCCACTGATCTTCCTGTCGTTCCAATATACATCGTTCGGCCATTTCAGCGTAATGCCGTCGGTATAGGTATCCAGGGCATCCTTGACGGCTAGGGCTCCTGCCTCAGAGAGCAGGAACTGCTGGCGTACGGGCACCCAGGTAGGAGTCATCAGTAAACTGAACAGGAGGTTCTTGCCCGGTTCGCTCTCCCAGGTATGCGTGCCCTGTCCCCTGCCTGCCGTCTGATAATCGGCTACAGCCACGATGAGCGTATCATCCTCGCAGGCTTTCATTCCCTTCAGGAAGGTATTCGTAGAATCCACTTCCAGCATTCTTATGATTTTTGTTTTCATTTTCACCTTATTATATATAATTCAAGTTTTGCATGTAAGTTCCACACGCCCTGAAAGGGCAGAAGCTTTTAAGTACCAGCATAGAATCTAAAGTATCAGCATCGGATTGAAGGCATCCTTGAGATGCTGCAGACTCTTCACCTGATGTTCGCTTCCCACGATGGAGATGACATCGAAGCGCAACTCTTTGTCCACCTGGCATTCCTTGACATAGGCATTGGCAGCTATGGCAAGATTCCTCATCTTGCCGGGGGTGACAGCCTCTTCGGGCTGCTGGTATTCCTCGCCGGTGCGGGTCTTCACCTCTACCACCACCAGCGTGTTGCCATCGGGCGAAAAGGCAAGGATATCCAGGTCGCGGCGGCCTAGCCTCCAGTCACGATCTACGATGGTATAGCCCTCATCTTCCAGATAGAGCACCGCCTCATCTTCTCCCCATTTGCCCAAATCATTATGTTCAGCCATAGATTATTTTCTTATGTTTACCCCTGGCGGTATCATTTTCCGCACAAAAGGCACTATTACTATGCAAAAATAACACTTTTCTTTCATCCATCAAAGTTTTTTATGTATTTTTGCACAAAAATAGAAAAAGAGAAATCATAAAGAATAGAAATATGGAAGACAATCTGAAAAAAGACGAAGAATATATGCGCCGTGCGCTGATGGAGGCGCAGGCGGCATTCGACGAAGACGAGATTCCGGTAGGTGCCGTCATCGTTTGCAGGGACCGCATCATCTCGAGAGCCCACAATCTTACGGAGATGCTTACCGATGTTACCGCCCATGCCGAGATGCAGGCGATTACATCCGGAGCGAATATGCTGGGCGGAAAATACCTGAAAGACTGTACCCTCTACGTCACCGTAGAGCCGTGCGTGATGTGCGCCGGAGCCTTGGGATGGTCGCAGATCAGCCGTGTGGTGTATGGTGCCGGAGATGAAAAAAGGGGCTATACAAAATATGCGCCCGATGCACTGCATCCTAAGACCCTGGTTACATCGGGCGTACTGGAAGATGAGTGCCGTGCACTCATGCAGCAATTCTTTGTCAGGAAAAGATAAGACAGTATCAAACTATACACAAAAAAAAGATGATGCACCGTTTCAGTGCATCATCTTTTTTATATTTCAGCCTTGATGCACTGTTTCAGTGCATCAACATTCGTTTCTAACCCAAAACTCCGTTACTTCACGAGAACAACCAGGTACTTGCTGGTGCTCCAGAAGATCTGAGAGTTGGTGATGCGGAGAGTATATTGCTTGTTGGCATCACGAACCAGAGTATAAGAGCTTGAAGGATGAGTAGTGAGCAACTTGGCTGACTTAGAATAGAGCTTGATCTCAGAAACCTCACGGATATCTACCTTTGTAAAGTAGCTCTTGTTGAAATTACCGGTCATAACCTTGCCATTCTCCATGATGTGCTGGTTTTTCAGCTCCTTCTTGGTACCGAATACATACCATGCTGTGTTGAGCTGCTTATCCTGAGCATTGATCACCTCAGTCTTCTTACTGCTTTCCTTGGTAAGGTTGCTGGTCTTGGTGTTCAAGTTGTTGATCGTCTCATCAAGAGCTGCAATGTGGATATCCTTGCTATCCAACTCCTCACGGAGTGCCTGGAGCTGCTTCTCCTTCTCAACCAGCTGCTTCTGCAGGTTCTCGATGGTCTTCTTGAGCTGGTCGCCCTGGATAGAGCTGTTAGCCAACTGCTTCTGCAACTTGGCGAGGAGCTCCTTGTTCTGCTTCATGCGAGTAGCGATGAACTGCACATCCTCCTTGAGTTTCTGTCTCTTGGTGGCACCCTCGCCATTCTTCAAGAGCACCACGCGGTTCTCAGCCTCATTGATCTGGTTGAGACCATCCTCAATCTCATTCAGAGTACCCAGCATATCATTCAGTTCACTATCCTTCTGCGCAATGATGCTGTTGAGCGAATCTGATTGAGCCGCATTGTTAGCGGCATTGTTCTTGCCGTCGTTACATCCTGTTAAAACAAAGGCTGCGAGGCACGCCATCATTAATAGCTTTTTCATAATCCTTCTCCTTTTTGTTAATTTTATGATTAATACTTTATTTATTATTCTTACGCTCTTCGCGTCGCTTTTCCTTCAATTCCTCCTTCAGCTGTTTGGGATCCTTACCCGCCAGCACGATGACGAACTCGCCGCGCGGTTCCGTCTCCTGGAAGTGAGCGATTACCTCGGCAAGGCTTCCACGCACACTTTCCTCGTGCAGCTTCGAGATTTCACGGCAGCAGCTCACCTGTCTGTCTTCTCCAAAAACCTCGGCAAACTGCTGCAAGGTCTTCACCACTCTATAGGGTGACTCGTAGAAGATCATGGTGCGCACCTCATCCTTGAGCGATTCCAGATAGGTTTGTCTGCCCTTCTTCTGCGGGATGAATCCCTCGAAGCAGAATCTGTCGCAAGGTAATCCGGACGACACGATGGCTGGGATGCAAGCCGTAGGTCCCGGAAGGGTCTGCACGGTGATGCCTGCTTTCGCAGCCTCACGAGCCAGATAGAAACCAGGGTCGCTGATGCCTGGGGTTCCTGCATCACTGATCAAGGCGATGGTCTCACCAGCCTTCAATCGCTCTACGATGCCAGCCGATGTGCCATGCTCATTAAACTTATGATGCGCCACTAATCGATTTTTAATATCGAAATGCTTAAGCAGGACGCTCGATGTCCGAGTGTCCTCAGCGAGCACCATATCCGCCTCTTTCAAGACCCGGATGGCTCGCATTGTCATGTCCTCCATATTGCCTACTGGAGTCGGTACGATATATAATATGCCCATAAGTGGGTACAAATGTAGTTAATTAATCTTTCATAGCAAAAAAAAACTGCGTATCTTTGCATTTTTTAAAACCTTATTAGTAATTTTGTCCCCGAAATGACTGAAATACTGAATGGGGAGGCACACCGTCCCGGAAGAATTGAAGTGGTGTGCGGATCGATGTTCTCCGGAAAAACCGAGGAACTGATCCGAAGAATGAAGCGTGCCAGCTTCGCCAGACAGAAGGTGGAAATCTTCAAGCCGGCGATAGATACGCGCTACTCCGAAGACAATGTAGTGAGCCATGACCAGAATTCTATCCGATCTACTCCTATTGAATCTTCCGGATCGATATTGCTATTGGCTTCGGATATCGACGTGGTCGGTATCGACGAGGCTCAGTTCCTGGACAATGGATTGGTGGAGGTCTGCAACGAACTCGCCAACCGCGGCGTACGCGTCATCGTGGCGGGGCTGGATATGGATTTCAAGGGTGTTCCCTTCGGTCCGATTCCTGCGCTCTGTGCCATCGCCGACGAGGTGACCAAGGTGCACGCCATCTGCGTGAAGTGCGGTGCACTGGCATACGTCAGCCATCGACTGGTGGCTAACGACAAGCGCGTGCTCCTGGGTGAGCAGGATGAATACGAGCCGCTCTGCAGAGACTGCTACCAGAAAGCCATCAGCCAGGAGAAATAGAAGAACGAAGGGTGAAGAGCAAAGATACAACAGCTTTGCTAATCATAAAGTTCAAAGTTCAAAATTCAAAGTTCAAAGTAAATGAGTAAGGAGATTACATTCGACAAGTTCATCAGATGGGCTGGTATCGTTACCCTCGTCATTGCAGTACTCTACATCACCAACTATCTGAGTGAGGTACTGCTTCCTTTCTTTATAGCATGGTTTTTCGCATACCTGCTCTATCCCGTCGTGAAGTTCATCGAGAATAAACTCCATGTCAAGGTTCGTGCCATCTCCATTCTTCTGGCAATGGGAGCTGCGATTGCCATCGTGGGGGGTGTCATCTGGCTCATCATCCCACCAATGATCGACCAGTTTGACAAACTGGGAGAAGTGTTGACCCGATGGGTTCATCAAACCACCCATACCAACAATCTCACGATGCTGATCAAGGAGTGGCTGCAGGACAACCAGACCACCATAGAACGATTCTTGAAGAGCAAGGACTTCAGCGATGCCCTGAAGACTACGATGCCGAAGGTTTTCTCGGTAGTGAGCCAGACGGCAACCGTGCTGATGAGTATCGTGGCATCCATGATTACCTTATTATATATGTTCTTCATCCTGCTCGATTACGAAACCCTGACAGCCAACTGGGTGCGCATCTTCCCGAAGAAGAACCGTCCGTTCTGGTCGGCACTGATGAAGGATGTAGAGCGCGAGCTCAACAACTATATCCGAGGTCAGGGAATGGTGGCGCTCTGTATGGGCATTATGTTCTGCATCGGCTTCACCATCATCGGTTTCCCGATGGCGATAGGTCTGGGCATTCTGATCGGCATCATGGACCTGGTACCGTATCTTCATACCTTTGCCCTCATTCCTACGGCATTCCTGGCAATGCTCAAGGCGGCAGATACGGGACAGAACTTCTGGGTAGTCTTCGGACTGGCGGTATTGGTATTCTGCGTGGTGCAGGTGATTACGGATATGGTGGTTACGCCGAAGATTATGGGCAAGGCGATGGGCTTGAACCCAGCCATCCTGCTCCTGAGTCTTTCGATATGGGGTGCTCTGCTGGGCTTTCTGGGGCTGATTGTTGCCCTTCCGCTCACCACCCTTCTCATAGCTTATTGGCAGCGGTATGTAACGAGAGAAAAGCCGCAATATGAAGAGAAATTAGGGCCGGATCTACCGGAAACTGCCACTGAAACGGGTAAAATAGAAGAAAAACAATAAAAAAACGACTAAATATTTGGTGATTTCAAAAAATAGTCGTACCTTTGCACTCGCTTTTGAACATAAAGTTAGAGATTGACTCGCTAGCTCAGCTGGTAGAGCACAACACTTTTAATGTTGGGGTCATGGGTTCGAGCCCCATGCGAGTCACAGTCTCAGAAAAGGACTTTCCACTAAGGGAAGTCCTTTTTTCGTATATGGTTCGGGGAGGTGGATTCTTTTAACTCTCATTAACTAAAAACAGATGCAAGATTCTTGCTTTTCTGCGTTTAATATAATGGAATATAGGGCAAAAATGCCCTCGGATACCAAAAGGTGCCGGAAAGATTCCCACATAGAAACAAAAAATTAGAATAAAATAAAATTTCATAAGACAAAAATAACAAAAGACAAAAATAAAATTTCATAAGACAATGAAGAAAATTACATTATTCTCAATCCTGGCTGTACTCTTTGCAGCTATGTCATTCACCTCTTGTAACACAGACGGTGACAGCGGTATAAACTTCCTGACCCTTGAGCAGCAGAAGAGCTTCCAGCAGGCTATGTCATTGGGTTCATACAACAACATGGCCATTCTCTACGAAAAGAAGAATGATGCCAACGTAAAAAATCAGGTTGACTCTGTTGCATCATCTTGCAGCATCAGCATGTACGGCGACAGCACCATGACTATGACCAACTTCCCTGTGGCTGCACTCGCAGAGCACATCAATAACAAGGATTTGGCTGCCGCCATCGCCAAGGTGACTCCAAGAACCATCAAGTGCAAGTATAATGTAATGCCAAACAGTACTTCTGAAGTAGCTTACTTCATTGCTTGCCCTAATGCTATCAATTTGGATCTTACTTATGGCACAGACAACAAGAGTCACAAGGTAGTGCTTGTTTTCATCCCTAGCCAGATGTATTACGGCTACTGCACACTCAAGGAGCCAAGACAGCTGGGCTTCCAGTTCGCGCTCTATCAGATCTGGGTGGATGGCAACCAGACCAACTTCATCCAGAACTCAACCAACTCTGCTAACACCACAGTAGGTTTCCTCTTCCGCAACGCATGGAAGAAGTAAGAAGAGAGGGCTAGAGAATTCAAATTCAAGAAATTAAGTTAATACTCTTTTAAATACAAACAACTTACAAATATATGGTCTGAATTTATCACTCAGCGTGAAAACTACATAAAAAGGCGCGATAGCTCTCCTGCTATCGCGCCTTACTTTTTTTATCCTATATTTCAGTATCCTAATCTTTCTTCCAGAGCTTGCTCATATCCTCCAAGCTCTTGCCCTTGGTTTCAGGTACCAGCTTCCATACGAAGAAAGCTGCAACGATACAGATGGCACCATACAGACCATAGGTAAACCAATGACCGAAATCATCACCAGGAGTCAGGTGCATATTGAACATCGGTACGAAGGTAGAGCTGACGATGAAGTTGAATATCCACTGGAAAGCTACGGCAATCGCCACAGCCGCACCACGGATGGTATTCGGGAAAAGCTCGGCGATAAGCACCCAGGCAATAGGTCCCCAGGAGAACATAAAGCTGGCACTATATACCATGATACTCAGCATGGTAACCGTACTCAAGGCTTCATTTCCGAAGGTCAAGGCTACACCCAAGGCACCTACTGCCATACCGATGGAACCAAAGATAAGCAATGGCTTGCGACCCAGCTTCTCTACCGTAAAGACGGCTACCAGCGTAAACGAGATATTCACAATACCCATGATGACGGTCTGAACCATCGGATTACCCATTCCCATATCCTGGAAGATACGAGGCGCATAATAGAGCACAGCATTGATACCCACTGCCTGCTGGAATACAGAAAGCATCACGCCCACAAAGATACACATAAAGCCATAGGAGAAGAGCTTCTCGGTCTTCACGGTCACCGTATTCTTGATATCGTGGATAATCTCACGTGCCTTCTCAGAACCATTGATCTTGGCAAGCACGCCGTATGCCTTCTCATCCTGTCCAATCATCACGAGATAACGAGGAGTCTCAGGTACGAAGCAGATCAGGAAGGTGAACAGTCCTGCCGGAACCATCTCGCTTCCAAACATATATCTCCAGCCCGTCTCGATGGTCCACTGCGCATCCACCATATTGGCGATGGCACCCGCAGCATCGTAGATAGGATTGGCATGGGAACCCATAATGATGAAATTGACGAAGTAAACCACCAGCTGACCGAAGATGATGGCAAACTGATTGCAGCTCACCAACATACCGCGCATATTGCTCGGAGCGATTTCGCCGATATACATCGGACAGATGGCTGAAGCCATACCTACACCGATACCACCCAGCACACGATAGAAGTTGAATACCACCAGCAACGTCCAGTCGGCATGTCCCTGAGGCAGGAGATAAGATTCCGGTTCCATAGATCCCCAGGCTGAGAGGAAGAAGCAGACACCTGCAAAGATGAGCGAGCGCTTGCGACCCAGCCTGCTGGCGAAAAGACCAGAAAGCGAACTACCGATGATACAGCCGATCAGCGCACTGGAAGAAGTGAATCCGTGCATCACATCGGTGTATTCGAAATCACCGGCACCCTTGAAGAATGCCTGCAAACCCTTCTCGGCACCTGATATCACTGCGGTATCGTAACCGAAAAGCAAGCCACCCAATACGGCGACCATTACAATCGAGAAAAGATAGGCCTTAGAGCCCGTTTGTTGTTGTTCCATTTTACTATAGGTTATTTGTTTATTTTTATATTTTTATCTGTTTATTTTAAAATAATACGCATAATCTGCACATTTCCCCTATTTTTTTTGTAAATTTGCAACCAAAATAAGAGAACATAGATATTACGTAATATGAACATCGCAGAATTCTTACATCAGAAGGGCGACAAAAGAGGCTTCTCTTTCGAGGTTTTGCCACCTCTCAAGGGTAATGGCACTGCGGCTCTCTTCCGCACCATCGACAGCCTCAAGGACTTCGACCCACGGTTTATCAACATTACCACACACCACAGCGAGTATGTTTACAAGGAACTGGAAAACGGTCTCCTCACTCGTCAGCGTGTGCGTCGCCGCCCTGGCACCGTTGCCATCGCAGGCGCAATCCAGAACAAGTACGACATCCCTGTCATACCTCACGTCATCTGTAGCGGTGCCACGAAGGAAGACATCGAATACGAATTGCTCGATCTCCAGTTTCTGGGCATCAGCAATATCCTTGTGCTGAGAGGCGACAAGGCGAAGGAAGACCGACAGTTTACTCCAACAGAAAACGGTCATTCCAATGCCACCGACCTGCTGAAGCAAGTAAACCAGTTTAACGACGGTTTCTTCTTCGACGGCACCCCGATTAAGCATCCGGGTGATAAATTCTGCTGTGGCGTAGCCTGCTATCCAGAGAAGCACGAAGAGGCTCCCAATCTGGAGATGGACATGCAGCATCTCCTGGAGAAGCAGCAGTTGGGCGCTGACTATGCCATCACCCAGCTCTTCTACGACAACGAGAAATTCTATGCTTTCGTAGAGAAGGCTCGCCAGATGGGCATCACCATCCCTATCGTTCCGGCGCTGAAGCCATTCGCCAAGCTGAGTCAGCTCACCATGGTACCTAAGACCTTCCATTGCGACATCCCGGAAGCTCTGGCGCAGGAGGTTTTGAAGTGCAAGAGCGATGAAGATGCCAAGGCGCTCGGTATCGAGTGGACGACAGCCCAGGTGAAAGATCTCTTCGATCACGGATACAATCATATCCATTTCTTCACCGTTTCGGCGGTGGATAGCGTGAAGCAGATTGCAAAAATCCTATTTTAGAAAGTAGGAAAAGAAATGAGTCGTCAGGACTTTTAGCTACCGACGGCTCATCATAAAGTTCAAAGTTCAAAATTCAAAGTTCAATGTTAAATAGTGAAGTGATAGGTCAGCAAGATATATGGAACCGTCTGATGGAGATGGTTCAGGAGAATCGTGTGCCCCATGCACTGATGTTCTGCGGTCCACAAGGTTGTGGAAAACTGGCAGTGGCGCTGGCTTTTGCCAGTTATCTGCTGGGCGATTCCCCGATGCTGAGAAAATGGGAGCATCCCGACCTGCATTTCACCTTCCCTACCATCAAGACATCCGAGATGAGCGGCGACCATACGCCCGTAAGTCTCGACTTTATGAAAGAATGGCGTGAGATGCTCCTCCAGGAAGGTCCGTATGTGCTGATCAGCGACTGGATGCAGCGCATGGGCAAGACTGATGCCGACTTCAACAAGCAGGCTATCATCACAGCAGATGAGACCGACAATCTTTCGAGAGAACTGAGCATGATGTCGAGTCAGGGCGGATACAAGATCAGTCTGATATGGTTGCCGGAGCGTATGAACCTCACGAGTGCCAACAAGATATTGAAACTGCTGGAAGAGCCGCCTCATCAGACACTCTTCCTCCTGGTAAGCGAACAGCCGGAACTTCTGCTCGAAACCATCAGAAGCCGTGCACAGCGTATCGATCTGAAGAAGATTGAAACTTCCGAGGTGGAGAAAGCGCTCATAGAACGAAGAGCGCTGGATGCAGAATCAGCCCACCGCATCGCCCGAATCGCCAACGGCAACTGGAACCATGCATTGGAGGAGCTGGACTCTGGCAATGAAAACCGCCAGCATCTGGATATGTTCATCATGCTGATGCGCCTCTCCTATATGCGCAACATCCACGATTTGAAGAAGTGGAGCGAGGTGGTTGCCACCTTCGGCAGAGAGAAGCAGAAGCGAATGCTCGATTACTTCATGCACATGCTGCGCGAGAGTTTCATGTATAATTTCCGTCAGCCGGAACTCAGTTATATGACACAGGAGGAGGAGAATTTCGCCAGGAACTTCGCCCGATTCATCAACGAGGCGAATATTATCGACATCTCCAATCTCTTCGAGGAAAGCAAGCGATTCATCGCCCAGAATGCCAACCCGAAAATCGTGTTCTTCGACCTGGCGCTGAAGAATATCGTTCTGCTCATCAGAAAATAAAGGAAATACATCCCCCGAAAGGGCAATATATATTAATCAATAAATAATAAATAGAATACATCGTGGATTATAAAAATATGAAATTCAAAATGTGGAATGGCTGTGATAGAGGTCTATGCTGCAAGGCTGTGGGACGACAGGACCGACAGCTCAACACATACGACTGGCTAGCCGATGTGCCAGGAAACGCTGAGAGCACCGACCTGGTGGAAGTGCAATTTAAAAATACCCGAAAGGGATATTATCACAATGTTAACAACCTCGACCTCAAGAAGGGCGACATCGTGGCTGTAGAGGCTAACCCGGGTCACGATGTGGGTGTAGTAACATTAACCGGCCGACTGGTAAAACTGCAGATCAAGAAGGCTAATCTCAAGTCGCAGGATGACATCAAGCGCATCTACCGACTTGCCAAGCAGGTGGACCTCGACAAGGCAAAGGAAGCCAAAAGCCGCGAACACGACACTATGATCCAGAGCCGTCAGATAGCCAAGGACCTGGGCCTGAAGATGAAAATCGGCGACGTGGAGTATCAGGGCGATGGCAACAAGGCCATCTTCTACTATATCGCTGATGAGCGTGTAGATTTCCGCCAGCTCATCAAGGTACTTGCCGATACCTTCCATGTCCGTATCGAGATGAAGCAAATTGGTGCACGTCAGGAGGCTGGCCGTATCGGCGGTACCGGTCCTTGCGGCAGAGAGCTCTGCTGCGCTACCTGGATGAAGAACTTCGTAAGTGTGAGCACCAATGCTGCACGCTACCAGGACATCTCGCTCAACCCTCAGAAGCTGGCTGGTATGTGCGCCAAACTGAAGTGCTGCCTCAACTACGAGGTAGATAACTATGTAGAGGCAAGCAGAAAGATGCCACCTAAGGATGCCGTACTTCAGACTGCCGATGGCGAGTTCCATCAGTTCAAGGTAGATATCCTTGCCGGACTCATCACCTACTCTTCTGACAAGAACATGGCTTCCAACCTGGAGACCATCACAGCAGAACGTGCCAAGGAAATCATCGAGATGAATAAACAGGGCGAGAAACCGCTCAGCCTGATGGAGAATGGCAAGATGAAGGAAACTTCCAAGAGTATCGACCTGCTCAATGAGTCTGATCTCAGCCGATTCGACAAGGCGAAGAAAAAGAAGAAGAACAAGAACCGCAATGCGAACCGCCCAGAAAAGGGAGATAACCGCCAGCCAAACGGCAACCGTTCAGAGAAGGGAGATAACCGTCAGCCAAACGGCAATAACCGCAATAGAGATAATAGAAACAAGGGACCTCGCCAGCAGGGAAACAGACCTCAACAGGGCAATAACAATAAGCCGCAGCAAGGCAATAATAACAAGCCGCAGCAGGGCGAGAATAACAAGCCACAGGAGGACAAGAAGTAAAAATGAAAAGACTGATTCATTTCGTTTTCATACTGGTGGCAACCATAGCCTTCAGCGCTTGCAATCATGCCAAGGTATATGATGAATATGCCCACACGCCGATTGCAGGATGGGAGAAGAACGATACCCTATCGTTCGAAATCCCTCCAATGGCTGCCACCGGCTATTACCGGCAGAGCCTGGGTCTGAGAACCACAGGTGCCTATCCGTTTACGGCATTGACACTCATCGTGAACCAGACCATCTACCCTGCCAACAAGGGCAAGCGTATCGAGAAGACTGATACCGTACTCTGCCAGCTCATCAACCAGCATGGCGAGAACAAGGGACAGGGCATCAGCTACTACCAGTACAACTTCCCTATCAATATCTATAAGATAAACAGAGGCGATTCCATCCATATCGCCATCCGCCATGATATGAAGCGAGAAATTCTTCCGGGTGTAAGCGACATCGGAGTGAAAATAACGAAAAATGACCAATGAGACGTATCTCACTGGTCATTTTTTTATGCTGTAAAATCTAGCTTCTTACCAGGTTTCTTCCGGCATCAATACGCAGGAAGATGAAGAGCAGGATGGTAAAGCCCCAAAGCGAACTACCTCCATAACTGAAGAACGGAAGCGGAATACCGATTACCGGCGTCAGTCCCAGCACCATTCCCACATTAATAAATAGGTGGAACAGGAATACCGAGAGCACACAGTAGCCGTATATTCGTCCGAACTTGAAAGGTTGTCGCTCCGCCAGATGTATCAATCTCAATATCAACATTAGGAAGAGCAGCAGCACGCCTGCCGAACCCAGGAATCCTTCCTCCTCTCCTACCGTACAGAAGATGAAGTCGGTATCCTGCTCAGGCACGAACTTCAGCTTGGTCTGGGTTCCGTTCAGGAATCCCTTTCCCTGCAAGCCACCCGAACCGATGGCTATCTCACTCTGATGTACATTATATCCGGCACCCGCCAGGTCTTCGTCCAATCCCAACAGCACGTTGATACGCACTCGCTGGTGAGGTTCCATCACGTTGTTCAGCACATAATCGGCACTGTAGAAGAAGGCAATACTTCCCATTGCGAAAATCGAAATCAGGAAATAGTTGCGGAAGCGGGTTCTCAAACCGTGATACACCAGGAATCCGATCATCACCGCACAGAGCAGCAGCTGCACCCATACGATGTCAAACGGAATGATGTAGGTAGAGAAGAGCGCAAAGATGAGCGTGATGCCCACCGAGTAGCACAGGATGATGAGAGCATGCTTCCTGTTGCCCGTATAGCTGTTCACCAGTCCTGCCGTGAAGATCTGCACCAGCAGCAGCACCGTGAACTTTCCCACCGAGGTGTAGGTATCCCACATCGTCACGTTCTCGTACTTGATACCCACCACAAAGTAAACCACCATCGAGACTCCGGTAAAGAGGATGGCACCCGGCATTCCCTCGCGGTAAAGCATCAGGAAGAAGGCGGAATATACCAATGCCGAACCCGTCTCGCGCTGTCCCACGATACATATCATAGGCAAAATGATGATGCCCATAGCCGCCATGAAATGCTTCATCTTATGGATATTGAATCCATAGCTGCACATAAGCTTCGCCACAGCCAGCGCCGTAGCAAACTTACCGAACTCGGCAGGCTGCAGTCGCAGCGGTCCCAGCACCAGCCAGGAGTGCGAACCCTTGATGTTATGCGGATTGAATATCGTGGCAAAAAGCAGCAATATCAGCACGGCATAGATCACGTAGGCGAAGGTATCGAAAAAACGGTCGTCCATCATCAGGATGACGAAGCCCAGTGCGATGGAGGTACCTATCCATATAATCTGCATACCCGAACGGGCACCCAGACTGAAGATATCGTTGTCGCCATAGGTATAGCTGGCACCGCAGACACTGATCCAGCCGAAGCAGAGCAATGCCAGATAGATGCCGATGGTCCACCAGTCGAGCGAACGGAGAATACCAGCTGGTTGTTTATTATCTGATTGAGCCATTGTCTTTATTATTCAATGAATTGAAACTGCAGTCTCAGGATAGAAACTGCAGTTTTGATTTGAAACTTCAGTATATTATCTGCTACTAGAGCCGTAGGCAATTCTTCGGGCCTGCATCTGTGCCGCCTGACTTTCTGAAGCTGGAGAAAGCTTTCCTTTCAGATACTGCTCCATCATCAAGCCACCGATAGGCACACCATAGTCGGCACCCCATCCACCATTCTCCACATACACGGCGATGGCGATTCTCGGATTGTTCATCGGAGCAAAGCCCATGAAAACAGAGTGGTCGTGACCACGGTTCTGAGCCGTACCGGTCTTGCCGCAAGCCTCGAAGTCGTAACGGGAGAGCATCTTACAGGTACCCTTCAGTGCCGAACTTCTCATACCAGCCACCACATAGTCATAGGCTCGCTTCGAAGCCTTGGTGTAATGACGGCGGGTATAAAGCGTATCGAGCGGTTCGCCCTGCACCTTACGCACTACGTGAGGCACATAGTAATAGCCTCGGTTGGCGATGGTGGCACCCAGATTGGCAATCTGCAGAGGAGTGAGGTTCACCTCACCCTGTCCGATAGAGATACTGATGACGGTCAATCCGTTCCAGGAGCCCTTGTAGGCCTTGTCATAGAACTGTGCATTAGGAATCAGACCTCTCTTCTCGCCCGGCAAATCGATACCCAGCTTATAGCCGAATCCCATACTCACCATATAGTCTTTCCATACGGTCATCGCCTCCTGCACCGAGCCATACTTTTTCTTGTTGCCTATCATATAATAAAGTCCCCAGCAGAAGTAACCGTTGCAGGAAGTACTGATGGCATCTACCAGCGCAATAGGCGACGGGTGACCATGACATCCCACATGCAGACCTCTGTAAGAGAAGCCGTGATTACATGGAAAGGCTGTGCCCGGAGTGATGATTCCCTCGGTAAGATAGGTCAGCGCCTGGGAAGTCTTGAAGGTAGAACCCGGAGGATACTGTCCCATGATACTACGGTTCAGGAGCGGTTTCCAAGGGTTCTGCGACAGCCACTTGTGCATCTTTCCTCTATTCTTACCCACCAGTCGGCGCGGATCATAGGTAGGAGAAGAAACCATCGCCAGCACCGACCCGTCTCTTGGGTCGATGGCAACGATACTTCCAATCTTGCCCTGCAGCAGTCTTTCGCCCAGAGCCTGGAGGTTGACATCGATACCCAGCGTCAGGTCCTTACCGGCAACAGGTCGCTGGTCGAGCTTTCCGTTCTGGTAGCTTCCCTGTATTCTTCCCCGGGCATCGCGAAGCATAATCTTCACGCCCTTGGTACCTCGAAGCTCCTTCTCGTAATGCTTCTCCAGTCCCAGCTTACCGATATAGTCACCCGGCTGATAGTAGTCATCATCCTCGATATCGCTTGGCGAAACCTCACCCACATCTCCCAGAACATGGGCAGCGTATGGATAGGCATATTCTCTCACACTTCGCTTCTGCACATAGAAGCCCGGAAACCGGAACATCTTCTCCTGGAAGACGCTGAAGTCCTTGTCAGAAAGCTGACTCATGAAGAGCTGCTGGGTATATCGCGAGTATCCGGGATTCTTGTTTCTGTCCTTGATGGTCTCCATTCGCTTCTCGAAAGCCTCCTTGGTAATGCCCAGGGAGTTGCAGAAGTCCATCGTATCCAGACGTCCCTCCTGCTCCTTCATCACCACCATGATATCATAGGAAGGCGAATTATACACCATCAGCTTGCCGTTTCTGTCGTAGATGGCGCCACGCGAAGGGAACTCAATCTGCTTCAGGAAGGCATTGGAATCGGCATTCTTCTTATAATCCTCACTCATAATCTGAAGCGTAAAGAGACGAATGGCGTATATGACTACAATTGCTATAGCCACACCACCAATCACATACTTACGCTTATCAAGATTGTAATCCACCATATTATATATATAGCTGAAATTTTTTGTTTGATCTTTTACTGTTCTCTGTCTTGCAGCAAGGTTCTATCCCTTGCGGAAGCTCTCCAATGCCATGATGAGCAGCATCGTGATGACTGTACCGCCACCGATGCGGAGGAGCCACTCCATCCAATTGAAGAAATTGAAGGTCTCCAGAGTAAAGAATACCAGATTATAAACGAGTACGATAACCAACGTGTAGAGAACATACGAACCGACACCGATGGTGCGCATGGACGGCTCCAGGTCGTCGGCACTGTCTCTTGGTACGAAGAGTTCGAAAAGATAAGGCTGAAGCAGTCCGATGAAGGTCATCGAAGCTGCAGCTACTCCCGGCGTATTGGCAAACACGTCGATACAAAGTCCCATCATGAAGCTCCACAGCATCACCGACCAGCGTGGGTGGTTTCTGCGGAAATGGAGCACCATGAGAATATACAGCAAGGGGGTGGCGCAGTTGAACAAGTGGATATGGTTGAATACCAATCCCTGCACCAGCACAAGCACCACGAAGATGCCGAGTCGTTTTATCAAATCTATACTCATTGCTACTTATATATCTCCTCTTACTATGATCTTTTAATTTTTACCTTTGGCATTGCCGTCGGGCATGATACTATCCTGTGCAGCACGCATAATCTGAAGGCGTTCCTTCATCACGGCATCATCGATGACGCAGACATCACGCAGACGGGCAAAGTCGGTAGAAAGTCTCAACTGTACTCTATACGACAATCCATCAGCAGAATTAAACACGTGCAGAATCTTGCCTACTCTTACTCCCGGAGGGAACACAGCCGAATAGCCACTCGTTACTACGTAGTCGCCCAGCTTGAAGTGGGCATGGCGTGGCACCTCTTCCAGATATGCCAGTTCCGAAACGCCCCCCTTCCATCGCAGATAGCCGAAATAGCCTCTGCCCTGGATGGTACAACTGATATTCGACTTCACGTTGAGCACTGGTATCACGATGCTGTAATGCTGAGCCACGAGATACACGATGCCCACCACTCCGGTACCGCTTATCACACCCATATCCTTATGGATGCCGTCGGCGCTACCCTTGTCGATGGTAATCAGGTTGTCTGGCTTGTCCAGGCTGTTGGCCACCACCTTGGCAGGGATGAGTCGGTAATTCTGAAGCAGCGCAAACTGGTCGCGGTGATAGATGGCACTATCCTTGGTTACTCCATAGAGGCTGTCGCTCAGCTGCTGCACCTGCTGCTCCAGATAGGCATTCCGCTGGGTAAGTTCCTGGTTCACCTTGGTCAGGGAGAAGAAAGTCTCCACGTTGGCATCCCATTCATAAATCTTGCCCGTCACGGCATTGGCTGTAGAAAACCACGCACTGCCCTGGTAGCTGTTATACTGGAACAGAAGCACCATGCTCACCACCTCCAGAATCACGAAGACAAACCAATGGTTGTATTTCTGCAAAAACTCTAAAAGGTTGTGCATACTTAAAAAAATGAATCTGTATATGATTAAAATTCCGCAAATGGGCACAAGTGGTCCAGATGCGGAATTATATCTTGAAATTATCTCATCAGGAATGAGAAACGATCCACATTCTTCAATGCGATACCGGCACCCTTAGCCACACTGTGCAATGGATCCTCGGCGATATGGAATGGGATGTTGATCTTGTCCTGGAGTCGCTTGTCGAGACCGCGGAGCAGAGCACCACCACCTGAAAGCCAGATACCGTTCTTCACGATGTCGGCATAAAGCTCTGGTGGAGTATTCTCGAGAGCAGAGAGTACTGCATTCTCTATCTTGGCTACAGTCTTGTCCAGACAGTGAGCAATCTCCTGATAGCATACAGGCACCTCCATTGGGAGCGCTGTGATACGGTTAGGACCGTGAACGATGAAGTCTTCAGGAGCCTCATCACCCAGATCTGTCAGGGCAGAACCCACATGAATCTTGATACGCTCAGCCATACGCTCAGAAACCTTCACGTTGTGCTGGCGGCTCATATACTCCTGGATGTCGGCTGTCAGGTCGTCACCGGCTGTACGGATAGAGTTGTTGGATACGATACCACCCAGAGAGATGACTGCAATCTCGGTGCTACCACCACCTATATCAACTATCATGTTACCTTCTGGTGCCTCTACGTCGATACCGATACCGATAGCAGCAGCCATAGGTTCAAAAATCAAATATACGTCGCGACCGTCGGCATGCTCGGCAGAGTCGCGTACGGCACGGAGCTCTACCTCGGTAGAACCAGAAGGCACACCAATCACCATACGGAGTGAAGGTGAGAACAGTCGGCTTCCTGTATGAACCATCTTGATAAGTCCACGCATCATCTGCTCGCAGGCAGTAAAGTCGGCGATAACGCCATCACGCAAAGGACGGATTGTACGGATGTTGTCATGAGTCTTCTCGTACATCATCTTTGCCTTCTCGCCTACGGCAATCATCTTGTCGGTGCGGCGGTCGAGGGCAACAACAGAAGGTTCGTCCACTACAATCTTATCATCACTGATAATGATGGTATTGGCGGTACCCAAGTCCATTGCGATTTCCTGAATAAATGAAAAAAATCCCATTTGCTAATGTAAATCTAATATTTTAAGCTTAAAATCTTTCCTTTGTAGTCATCTTCCCGCCCTCGCTTTCAAGAGCGGGAAGAGTTGCGAGATGAATAGGTTTACCTCTTTATTACTTGGCAAACCAAGCGTGGATAGCAGTATCATAGTGAGAACTTACGCCGAATGCACGCTCTGCGAACATCTTGCGGTCCTCAATGTCGGTTTCAGCACCCTTCTTCTTCAGGATGTCGAGAAGCACACTGTACTCAGCCTTGCTAGGAACGATAACCACGTCCTTGAAGTTCTTGGCACCGGCACGGATCAGGGAGATACCGCCGATATCAATCTTCTCGATGATGTCGGCATCGCTGGCGCCGCTGGCTACAGTCTGCTCAAATGGATAGAGATCCACGATAACGAGGTCGATAGAAGGAATCTCATACTCCTTCATCTGCTCCTGGTCGCCCTCATTGTCGCGACGGGCCAAGATACCTCCAAATATTTTTGGATGAAGAGTCTTCACACGACCACCGAGGATTGATGGATATGTGGTGACATCCTCAACTTTTTCACATTCATAACCCAAAGATTCGATAAACTTCTGAGTACCACCTGTGCTCAGGAACTTAACACCCTCTTCATTCAACTTGGCGAGCAACTCGTCCAAGCCATCCTTGTGAAAGACAGACACCAAAGCTGTCTTGATCTTCTTTGTTTCAGCCATTGACTTTATATATTACGAATTTTTATATTCAATATGGTTACTAAAAACGCTGCAAAGATACAAAGAATATTTGGAATACACAAATATTTAATACCTATTATCACATTATTTAAAGGATATTTGCGATAAATCAAGTAATGGTTCAGCCATTTTGACAGAAGCTTTTCTGCGAATAGGGAAAAAGGAAGGAAAAAACAGACAAAATGTCAGAAAAACACCCAAAAACACGCAATGGGCACGCTATTCGCATCCACGGATTGCGATGCCGGAAGCCAGCAAGGCTGAAGCATCATCCAAGGCTGAAAGTCCGGAAGAACTGAAGCCTGACAACAAGAAGTAGAACAAATAACACTTAGAAAGGAGATTAAGATATGACATTCGACAAATTTACAATCAAGGCGCAGGAAGCGGTGCAGGCCGCTGTGAACATAGCGCAGAGAAATGGTCAGCAGACCATCGAACCGGTGCATCTTCTCAGTGGTATCATCGAGAAGGCACCTGATGTAACCAACTACATCTTCCAGAAGCTGGGCATGAACGGCAACCAGATTGCCATGCTCCTGCAGCAGGAGATGCAGCACTTGCCTCGTGTGCAGGGTGCCGGTCAGCCATACCTCTCGGGCGATACCAACCAGATATTGATCAACGCCGAGGACATCGCCAAGAAGATGGGAGATGAATTCGTCAGCGTGGAGCCTATCCTCCTCGCTATCCTCAAAGGCAACTCTACCGCTGCCCGAATCCTCAAGGATGCGGGTGCCAACGAGAAGGACCTCACCGCAGCCATCCAGGCTTTGCGACAGGGTCAGAACGTGAAGAGCCAGAGTGCCGACGAGAACTATCAGAGTCTTGAAAAATATGCCAAGAACCTGGTAGAACAGGCTCGCAGCGGCAAGCTCGACCCGGTTATCGGCCGTGATGAAGAGATTCGCCGTGTGCTCCAGATTCTCTCTCGCCGCACCAAGAACAATCCTATCCTTATCGGTGAGCCTGGTACAGGTAAAACCGCTATCGTCGAGGGACTTGCAGAGCGTATCGTCCGTGGCGACGTACCTGAGAACCTGAAGAACAAGCAGCTCTATTCGCTTGATATGGGTGCACTGGTTGCCGGTGCCAAATACAAGGGTGAGTTCGAGGAGCGTTTGAAGAGCGTCATCAAGGAGGTAACCAATGCCAACGGCCAGATTATCCTCTTCATCGATGAGATTCATACCCTGGTAGGTGCTGGCGGTGGCGAAGGTGCCATGGATGCAGCCAACATCCTGAAGCCAGCCTTGGCTCGTGGTGAACTGAGAGCCATCGGTGCCACTACCCTCAACGAGTATCAGAAGTACTTCGAGAAGGATAAGGCACTGGAGCGCCGATTCCAGACTGTGATGGTGAATGAGCCAGACGAGGTAGATGCCATCAGCATTCTTCGTGGTATCAAGGAGCGTTATGAGAACCACCACAAGGTTCGTATTCAGGATGATGCCTGCATAGCAGCTGTCAAGTTATCCGAGAGATATATTTCTGACAGATTCCTCCCGGATAAGGCCATCGACCTGATGGATGAAGCCGCAGCCAAGCTCCGTATGGAGCGTGACTCCGTGCCAGAGGAACTGGATGAAATCACCCGCCACTTGAAGCAGTTGGAAATTGAACGTGAGGCAATTAAGCGTGAGAACGACCAGCCTAAGATTCAGCAGCTCGACAAGGAGATTGCAGAGTTGAAGGATAAGGAGCATGACTTCCGTGCAAAGTGGGAAGGCGAAAAGGCTCTTGTTAACAAAATTCAGCAAGACAAGCAGGAGATGGAGAACCTCAAGTTCGAAGCTGAGCGCATGGAGCGTGAAGGCAATTACGAACGTGTAGCAGAGATTCGCTACTCTAAGCTGGTAGCTCTTGAAGAGGATATCAAGAAGATTCAGGAGCAGCTGAAGAGCACCCAGGGCGGTGAGGCAATGATCCGTGAAGAGGTGACAGCCGATGACATTGCAGAGGTAGTAAGCCGCTGGACGGGAATACCAGTGAGCCGAATGATGCAGAGCGAACGTGAGAAACTGCTCCATCTGGAGGAGGAACTCCACAAGAGAGTCATCGGTCAGGACGAGGCAATCACTGCCGTAAGTGATGCCGTACGCCGCAGCCGTGCCGGCTTGCAGGATCCAAAGCGTCCTATCGCCAGCTTCATCTTCCTCGGTACCACCGGTGTAGGTAAGACCGAGCTTGCCAAGGCACTTGCCGAGTATCTCTTCAACGACGAGTCGATGATGACCCGAATAGATATGAGTGAGTATCAGGAAAAGTTCAGTGTCACCCGTTTGATCGGAGCGCCTCCGGGGTATGTAGGATACGATGAGGGTGGTCAGTTGACCGAGGCTGTTCGCCGCAAGCCATACAGTGTGGTTCTCTTCGATGAGATTGAGAAGGCTCATCCTGATGTCTTCAACACCCTGCTTCAGGTATTGGACGATGGCCGATTGACCGACAACAAGGGTCGTGTAGTCAACTTCAAGAACACCATCATCATCATGACTTCCAATGCGAGCCGTGAGATGTTGAAGAAGACCTTCCGTCCGGAGTTCCTGAACCGTATCGACGACATCATCACCTTCCAGCCATTGACCAAGGATCAGATTGCCAAGGTTGTTGAGTTGCAGATGAACAGAGCCAAGAAGATGTTGGAGCCTCAGGGCTTCGATCTCCGCTGGACTCCAGCCGCCATCGGTTATCTTGCCGAGGTAGGTTACGACCCAGAGTTTGGTGCCCGCCCGGTAAAGCGTGCCATCCAGGATTACGTTCTGAACGATTTGAGCAAGAAGATTCTTGCCGAGGAAGTAAGTCGCGAGAAGCCAATCACCATTGACTACTCAGAGGCAAACGGCATCGAGTTCAAGAATCTCTAAAAGATAGGTTTTTATCATTTCCTATTATATGAGAAAGGTTCCTTCGGGGAGTAACATCCCCGTCGGGACCTTTTTTTTATGCATGCATTCCCCAACTTTTTGGGGAATATTTCCACAGAGTTTCCTCACATTCCACACCATTCATTTTTGGCGCAAAACGCATAAACACCTGATTATCAGCATAAAGCCACTTTTCTCATCTTTTTGGCACGCAGATTGTGACTATGATGATCGGGTTCGATAATGAATCCACAAGCAAATAAGTAACATCAATTAGTAACAATTTTAAAAAGATAAGATTATGAAGAAGTTTATGTTTGCAGCTATCGCAGCTTTGGTTATGGTTTCAGTAAGCAACGTTTTTGCATCAAGCAAAATGGTTAGTAACGCTCAGGTTGCTCCTGTTGATACAGTAGCTCCAAATGCACCTTCCGATTCATTGGCAGTAGATGCTCCTGTTCAGCCACAGGCTGCAGCAGAGGATTCTACCCAGCAGGAGAATGCAACAGAGGAGACTCCAGCAACAACAGAGGATTCTACCCAGCAGGAAACTACTGAGCAGAAGGAGACTACAGAACAGCAGCCAGCAGAGCAGACTGCTACAGAGCAGCAGACGATTGCTGAATAATAAAATAGGAAAAGACAATTCATTTTGCAGGCGTTATACAAGAAAGAATAGATTAGGTTAGTTTTTTAAAAGGTAATAAGACTTATTCAGGTTTCCATAGAATTTACATGATTTTCAAATATAAGATAGAATTTTAGGTTCGGTTTAGTGAAAAGAGAAGTCTGTTGGCAGTGATGCCAGCAGACTTCTTGCGTTTTACCCTTCTTCTTTTCCTTGCTGAAACAAAGCAGGGATACAGATAAGTTTATCGCCCTTCCTTGATAATCCAGTCGCAGAACAGTTTTTACACACACGTAATGTTTTTCCTCGAAAAAGTATCATAGTCTCATTCTTGACCGAAGACACTAGGCTATATTACTGATATATAGATATTTATAACCAATGATACTTCTCGGAAAAAGCAGAAAGAAGTATCATGGAAGTATCATTATAGACTGCAGAAGTATCATTAAAGACAGCACGATGCACGAGAAAAGACTATTAAAACATCAAGAAAAGTCAGTTTAAACATCGCAAAAAGATAGTTTAAACATCGCAAAGACTCAAAAGAATATTGCCCAAAAACAAATCCTATATTTGGGCACTCGTTGCCCACGCTATGGGCAATAGCTGCCCAGCACACGGGCTGCCGATGCCCACTTGGTGGGCTACGGATGCCCGTATAACGGGCACAAGCAGACCAACCGGAGGGTATAGAAAGACCAACTGATGAACTAAAAAAATAGACGCATTACCGTAACTTATCCTGATTACATTGACGAATGAGACTTCCATGATACATCAATGAGACTTCTCGGCTCAAAAACCGAGAAGTCTCATTTTTATTATTATCTTATATATCAAGTATTTAAAGCTTATTTTCCAAACAAAAATGAGACTTTGATACTTTTTTCGAGAAAAAAAACTTTTTCACGTAGGCAATCGATGCCCGTAAAATTTTCACGTAGGTAACCGATGCCTAAAACAATGAAGATTATTCGATGATGATACCGCCATTAGGCTGGATCACAACCTTTGCCTTACCATCCTTGCCAACCTTCAAAGTCTTCTTGACAGAAGTGAAGAACTTCTCGCCCTTCTTCTTTGGCTGGTCGGTGATATAAGTCACGGTCTTACCAGCAAACATCGGCAAATCCAGGGTCAGAGCAAGAGGCTTGTCTGTAGCATTCAAGCCGCCCACAAACCATCTGCCGGCTGTAAGTGCTGCACCTGAACCATTCTCTACACTCGACTTGCGAGCCACCACCGCATACTTGGTAGGATAACCGGCAATAAACTTGGTATCCTCCCAGGCGGTAGGAACATTCTTGAGCCAATCCAACTCCCACTGTGGTACATCCTGCAAATTGTTAGGATAGAGACAGATGCAGTTTACGCTGCTCTGGTTGGTGATGGCTGTAGCCATCTCAAACACATCGCTGGTATAACGCTGGTGGCGACTCTTGTTATCCTTGGAGAAATATTTGTTCATCATCACGCCACCCCAGTCGAAGCTGGCTACGGCATTTCTTGAGAACGGATGCATCGTCATCTCGAAGGCCTCCTTCTTGGCATGATAATCCGTGAAATATACGTTCTCAGAAGCCAGGGCAGCCTCGCTCGATACATAGTTAGGATACATACGCTCCCAGCCACGAGGCATGGTGCAACCATGGAAGATCACCTCCAAGCCATAATCGTTGGCATCGCTGAGGATATCCTCATAGAGCTTCATCGTCTCCTGCTTGTCGCCACCGAAGAAATCCACCTTGATGCCTACCACGCCTATCTTCTTCATCCAAGCCATCTCCTTCTTGCGGGCGATGGAATTATTCATGATCTGGCGAGGAGTCTGAGGAGCATCATTCTCGAAACCGTTGGAATTGTACCAGAGCATCAGGCTTACCTTCTTGCTCTTGGCATACTTGCTCAACTCTTCGATGCGCTTTCTGCCTATCTGCTTGTCCCACAAGGCATCCACCAATACGGCTTCATACTCCTGAGCAGCAGCAACATCTATCATCTTCACCTGATCATCATAGTTGACAGAGTTATCCTGCCAGATGAGCCAGCTCCAGGTATAGCGGGAAGGCTTGTAGGTCTGGGATGCCTCATACAAAGGCTCCACCACATCGTAAGGGATGGTAGTTTCTACGACAGGAGCCAGCGAAGAACCAACGGTAATGGTCCGCCAAGGAGTCTCGCCCGGCAATGGGATGCCGGCAAATTCAGAACCGATGCCATTGTTCTCACCCTTCTGAGGGAAGGCTACGGTATAGCCCTTGCCTGGCTCGTAATCAGAAAGACGACTGCCTGGATAAGCGCTCGACACACCGGTTTCGCTGACCAGTACCCATCCATCGTTTCCTACCTTGAAGAGACAAGGAAAAGTATAGCCTACACCGAACTGTGACTTCACGTTCATCGGAGCATCCGGAGTATATTCCTCCTCATAAGATGGCTTGGTGCGCTCCCAACCGGTCATCGGAGTAATCTGAGGACAGAGGAAGGTAGTGGTCTTCTCCGGGAAATTGAATCCGCTCACCTCATTATATATAATCACCGACTTAGGATTATCCTTCTTAGGGCGGCTCATCTCATACTTGTAGGCGATGTCGTTGTTGCTTACATGAAGATGAAGGGTCATGGAATCCTTCTTGCTGTTGAGGAAACCGATGGTAGCATCCACCACATCCTTCTGGATATCACTCTTCTTGATGCGGGTCATCTTGTAGGCAAGCGGCTTCACTTCCCCACCCTTCAGGATGCCCATGGTGAGATCCTTTGAGAAATCACCGTAATTGGCAACCAGTCCGAGCGCCGAAGTTCCCAGCATCTGCTTGCCATTGTAATCTACCGTGTAGGAAGCCTTGCCTCCCTCACAAGCAACATTCACTACCAATTTACCGTCTGGCGACTTCACTGTATAGTTGTTAGCCTGCATACCCAAAGCAGCAAGCAACAAAATACCAGCGATACTCATTTTTTGCTTCATATTATTTCCTTCTTAGGTTTGATTTATTTTAATGCTTGTTTTAATGCTTGCAAAGATAAGCAAAATCTTGAAGAAAGAGGTGGAAGATTCATTCAAAAATAGACACTTTTCGCAAAAAAAGGGATTTTAATGCCAAAAAGCCCCGACATCACGTCGGGGCTTTTGAGTTTTTGAATGTTTCAGCAGTTTGTGTTTTTATGTAGTTATGATTTGTATCTTTGAAAATCAGTTTTCTTTTCTGGTTGCAAAAGTACGCAAAATATTGATATGAATCAAAATTTAACGCATCTTTTTGCCGAAAAAAGACGTAAACGTTTTCAGATTTCAGCGCCTGATTTTTCAGGTTTCAGCATTCAGACATGCCGATTCCTGCGTTCGCAAATACCGATTTCCGCCCCGTAGCCTTGCAGCCGCTTTCATAAAAAAAACATAATTTTCACCTTATATATATAATAAGAGCATTTTTTTTATTATCTTTGCACCTATAATAATACGTACGTAAAGAATGAAAGAATTTGTAATATCAGAAGTCAAGGCGGAAACCGCTGTGCTGGTGGGTCTTATTACCAAGACACAGGACGAAGCCAAGACCAAGGAATATCTCGACGAGTTGGAATTTCTTGCAGATACCGCAGGCGCCGTCACCGTAAAGCGATTCACGCAGAAGGTGGTGTCGCCAAACCAGACCACCTATGTGGGAAAGGGTAAGCTGGAGGAAATCAAGCAATACATCAAGGACGAGGAAGAAGAAGACAGAGAAGTAGGTATGGTGGTCTTCGATGATGAACTCTCTGCCAAGCAAATCCGAAATATCGAGCAGGAATTGCAGGTGAAGATTCTCGACCGTACTTCGCTCATCCTCGACATCTTCGCCATGCGTGCCCAGACTGCAGCTGCCAAGACGCAGGTAGAGCTGGCACAATACCGATACATGCTGCCAAGACTGCAGCGACTCTGGACTCACCTGGAGCGACAGGGTGGCGGTTCTGGTTCTGGTGGCGGAAAGGGATCGGTAGGTCTGCGTGGACCGGGTGAGACCCAGCTCGAGATGGACCGCCGTATCATCCTCGGCAGAATGAGCCTGCTCAAGGAGCGACTCGCAGAAATAGACAAGCAGAAGACTACCCAGCGCAAGAACCGCGGAAGAATGATCCGAGTGGCTCTCGTGGGCTATACCAACGTGGGAAAATCCACCATCATGAACCTGCTCAGCAAGAGCGAGGTGTTTGCAGAGAACAAACTCTTTGCTACCCTCGATACCACCGTGAGAAAGGTAGTGGTAGATAACCTGCCATTCCTCCTTGCCGACACCGTAGGATTCATACGCAAGCTGCCTACCGACCTGGTGGACTCCTTCAAGAGCACCCTGGATGAGACCCGTGAGGCAGACCTCCTGCTGCACGTGGTGGATATCTCCCACCCAGACTTCGAGGAGCAGATCCAGGTAGTGGAAAAGACCCTGGAGGAGATAGGATGCTCCGACAAGCCTTCGATGATCATCTTCAACAAGATAGACAACTACTCCTGGGTGGAGAAGGAGGAAGACGACCTCACTCCGATGGAGAAGGAGAACATCCCGCTGGAAGATCTCAAGAAAACCTGGATGGCAAAGCTCAACGACGACTGTCTCTTCATCTCGGCAAAGAACAAGGAGAACATCGACGAGTTCCGAGAGGTGCTATATAAAAAGGTAAGAGAACTGCACGTACAGAAGTATCCATACAACGACTTCCTGTACCAGGATTACGAATAATTCCCTAAAAACATATCAACAATGAATGACTACAGACCTCTGACCTCCGAGGAAATCGAGGTACTCAAGAGCAACGACTGCTGGGCAGAAGACTGGACTTCAATCAATGTTTCAGAAGACTTCAAGCCCAACTACATGCATCGCGTGATGCTCTATGGCGAGGTAAACATCGGTGCCTTCAACAAGAATGTGGAGGTGAGCCAAGGCTTCGTAAAGCATTCCGGCATCAACAATGCCACCCTGAGAAACGTAACCATCGGAGACGACTGTCTCATCGAGAACGTGGGCAACTTCATCAACAACTACACCATTGGTGATGACTGCTACATCTCCAACATCTCTACGATGGAAACCACCGAGGGCGCTACCTTCGGCGAGGGGAACCTGGTGAGCGTGCTCAACGAGGTGGGCGAAGGAAACGTGATTCTCTTCTCCGACCTCAACAGCCAGCTGGCTGCCTTCATGGTGAAGCATTTCTCCGACAAGGAACTGAAGGAGAACATCCGACAGCTCATCAAGACCGACATCGAAAACAAGGCGCCGGAAAGAGGACAGATTGGCAGCAACGTGAAGATTGTGAACACCAAGGAGATTACCAACTGCGTGATCAACGACCTCTGCGAGGTAAACGGTGCTTCACGACTCAGCGACTGTACGCTGCTCGGTTCGGTTCACGGCAACGTATATGTCGGCACGGGAGTCATCATCGAGAACTCCATCATCGCCGAGGGTTCCAGTGTCATCAACAGCGTGAAGATACAGGACTGCTTCGTGGGCGAAGCCTGCCAGCTGAGCAACGGTTTCACAGCCTCAGCCTCCGTATTCTTTGCCAACAGCTATATGAGCAACGGTGAGGCGTGCGCCGCCTTCTGTGGACCATTCACAGCATCGCATCACAAGAGCAGTCTGCTTATCGGCGGAATGTTCTCATTCTATAATGCCGGTTCTGCCACCAACTTCAGCAACCATGCCTACAAGATGGGCCCTATGCACTGGGGCATCCTGGAGCGCGGTTCGAAGACAGCCAGCGGTGCCTACCTGCTGATGCCAGCCACCCTGGGTTCGTTCTCAGTATGCTTCGGCAAGCTGATGCACCACCCTAACACCCGCAACCTGCCATTCGCCTATCTGATAGCCGATGGCGACAAGATGTTCCTCATCCCAGGCAGAAACATCACCACCGTGGGCTTGTACCGCGACATCAAGAAGTGGCCGAAACGAGATCTCCGTGCTCCTGAAAACCGCAAGAGCATCGTGAACTTCGACTGGCTCTCTCCTTTCTCCGTGGGCGAAATTCTGAAGGGCAAGAAGATTCTGGAGAGTCTCCGCGAGGTAACGGGCGACAACGTATCGCAGTATCTCTATCACGAGTACATCATCCCTGCCACATCGCTCCACAAGGGCATCAAATACTACGACATCGCCCTGAGAATCTATATGGGTGCCGTGCTGAAGCGAGTGCTGAAACGGGATCCAGCCATCACCCCTCCTTCTACCCAGATAGGCGTGGGCGACTGGGATGACCTCTCAGGACTCCTGCTTCCGGTAAGCGAGGAAGATCGCATCATCGCCGACCTGAAGGATGGCACCATAGAAACCATCCAGGAGCTCATCAGCCGCTTCGAGGAGATTGATGCCAACTATCGCGAATATCAGTGGGCATGGACCTACAAGATGATCTGCGACTACTACCACATCTCCGAGATTACCCTGGAGGATGCCAACCGCATCCACGAGGACTACATCAAGGCACGCCGTTCCTGGATTGCGGAAATCAAGAAGGATGCCGAGAAGGAGTATGCCATGGGCGATGTGGAGGAAGAGGTTTACAGAAACTTCGTCAACAGTCTGGACCAGGAAGTGGATTACGAGAATTAATTCATAATGAAGAATTAACAATTTATAATTAGAAATGAAGATTAAGCATGTTTTGCTGGCAGCTGTTCTGATGGGCAGCATCAGCGCCACAGCTAAGGATTATCATTACACCACCATACCAGGTGATGCCATGAAAACCCGCATCTACACCCTCGACAACGGTCTGACGGTGTACATGTCAGTTAACAAGGAAAAGCCTCGTCTGCAGGCTAATATCGCCGTCAAGACAGGTTCCAGAAACGACCCTGCCGAGACAACCGGTCTTGCCCACTATCTGGAGCACCTGATGTTCAAGGGAACCCAGAAGTTCGGCACCATCGACCACGCCAAGGAGAAGCCTTATCTCGACGAAATCACACGCCGATATGAGAGCTACCGCAAGCTGACCGACCCTGCACAGCGCAAGCAGGCTTACCACGAAATCGATTCGGTTTCGCAGCTGGCTGCCAAATACAACATCCCGAACGAGTACGACAAGCTGATGTCGAGCATCGGAAGCCAGGGCACCAACGCCTATACTTCCAACGACGTGACCTGCTATGTGGAGAACATCCCGAACAACGAGATTGAGAACTGGGCAAAGGTACAGAGTGACCGATTCCAAAACATGGTGATCCGCGGTTTCCATACCGAGCTGGAGGCTGTATACGAGGAGAAGAACATCTCTATGGCTAGCGACAACGACAAGGAGTTTGCTGCCCTCTGGAAGCTTCTCACCCCTACCCATCCTTACGGTACCCAGACCACCATCGGTGAGCAGGAACATCTCAAGAACCCTAGCATCATCAACATCCAGAACTACTTCCACCGCTACTATGTACCTAACAATGTGGCTATCTGTCTGGCAGGTGATTTCGACCCAGACCAGACCATTGCCATCATCGACAAATACTTCGGTTCATGGAAGAAGAGCGACAACCTCACCCGTCCTGAGTTCAGCCTGCAGCCGGACATTACTGCCGTCAAGGATACTGCCGTAGTGGGCAAGGAAGCTGAAAACGTGATGCTCGCCTGGAAATTCAAGGGTGCCAACGACAAGGAGAGCGATATCCTCGATGTCATCGAGGACATGCTTTCTAACGGTAAGGCTGGACTGATGGAGGTTGACCTGGAGCAGCAGATGAAGCTGGCTTCTGCCGGAGCCTTCGTCTACGGTCTGCACGACTATTCTGCCTTCATCCTTGCCGGTAATCCTAACAAGGGTCAGAAGCTGGAAGAGGTACGCAGCCTCATGCTCCAGGAGATGGCGAAGCTGCGCCGTGGAGAATTCGACAACGACCTCCTGCCTTCGGTCATCGCCAACAAGAAGCTGAACTTCTACAGAGGTCTCGACAGCAACGACAACCGTGCCAGCATCATGGTAGACGCCTTCATCAACGACGAGAAATGGGAAGACGTAGCCGGCAAGCTGGAGCGTCAGAGCAAGCTGACCAAGCAGGACATCGTGGATTTCGCCAACAAATATCTGCGCGACGACAACTTCATCTGCGTCTACAAGCAAATGGGCGAGGACACCACCCTGAAGAAGATTGAGAAGCCTGCCATCACTCCTATTCCGGCAAACCGCGAGTATGAGAGTGCTTTCGTCAAGGAAATCAAGAACGCCCAGGTGCCTGAAATCCAGCCTCAGTTCCTCGATTTCAAGAAGGATCTTACCGTAGGCAAGACCAGCAGGAAGCTGCCTCTCGTATACAAGCAGAACACCCAGGACGACCTCTTCAACCTCGTATTCCGCTACGAGTTCGGCGATGAGGATGATATCCGCTACAGCTATGCAGCCCAGTATCTCGACTATATCGGAACCGACAAGAAGAGCGTTTCTGCCATCAAGCAGGCTTTCTACAAGCTGGCTTGCAACTTCAGCATCGCCCAGAGTTCCAAGACTCTTCAGATCAGCCTCAACGGTCTGAACGAGAACCTTCCTGCAGCTCTCCGGCTGACGGAGGAAATCCTGCACCATGCCAAGGCAGACAAGACCTCATGGAACCAGTTCATCGACCTCATCGAGAAGCAACAGCAGGATGCCAAGACCAACCAGATGTCAAACTTCAGCTATCTCTGGGACTACAGCACCTACGGTGCCTACAACCCAACCCGCAACGCCATCAAGACCGCCGACCTGCGCAAGATGGATCCTCAGGAGCTCGTCAATCTTCTGGGTGGACTGAACAACATCGAGCATACCGTGGCTTACTACGGTCCTTACAGCGAGAAGCAGCTCAACGCCCTGCTCGCCAAGGAGCACAAGACAGCCAAGAAGCTTGCTGCCGTTCCTGAGGGCAAGGAGTACAAGATGGAAGAAATCAAGCAGAACGAGATTTATATCGCTCCTTACGATGCCAAGAACATCTATCTGCGTTCTTACCAGAACACCGGAAAGAAGAGCGATGTGAAGGACGGTGCCCTGATTTCTCTCTTCAATGAGTATTATGGTGGCGGCATGAATACCATCGTCTTCCAAGAGCTTCGTGAGACCCGCGGTCTGGCTTACAATGCCGGTGCAGCCTACTACACTCCAGTTCGCAAGGACGAGAAGGATTACTTCATGCGTCACATCATCACCCAGAATGACAAGATGATGGACTGCATCCACGTCTTCGATGAGATTACCGACAATCTCCCTCAAAACGAGGCTTCCTTCAATCTTGCCAAGCAGAACCTGATGAAGTCTATCCAGAGCCGTCGCGTTACCAAGGCTGGCGTCATCAACGCATACTTCAATGCCAAGCTGATGGGTATCGACTATGATGTAACCAAGCTCTATTACGAGCAGCTCCCTTCACTCACCCTGCAGGACATCACGAACTTCGAGAAGCAGAATATCGTAGGCAAGCCATACCGCATGGTGATCCTCGGTGATGAGAAGAATCTCGATATGAAGAGCCTGGAGAAGATTGCGCCAATCAAGCGTCTCTCTCAAGAGGAAATCTTCGGCTATTAAATAGGAAAAAGAATATATTGAATATTTCAACAGTTTAAAATAACAAAAAAACATTATGGCAAAAACTCCAGATTTTAAGTATGCTCCAATGTTCCAGATTGGAGAGGACAAGACAGAGTATCGCCTTATCTCTAAGGAAGGCGTAAGCACAGCAGAGTTCGAGGGTAAGACTATCCTCAAGGTTTCTAAGGAAGCTCTTACTTTGCTGGCACAGCAGGGTTTCCACGACGTAGAGTTCAAACTCCGTCGTGAGCACAATCTCCAGGTAGCTAAGATTCTCAACGACCCAGAGGCTTCAGAGAACGACAAGTATGTAGCTCTCCAGTTCCTCCGCAATGCAGAGACAGCCGTGAAGGGCATTCTCCCATTCTGCCAGGATACAGGTACTGCTATCATCCACGGCGAGAAGGGTCAGCGTGTATGGACCGACTTCGAGGACGAAGAGGCTTTGAGCCTGGGTGTTTACAACACCTTTACACAGGACAACCTCCGCTATTCTCAGAACGCTCCTCTCAACATGTATGATGAGGTGAACACCCGTTGCAACCTTCCTGCTCAGATTGACATCGAGGCTACAGAGGGTGACGAGTACCGCTTCGTAATGGTAGCCAAGGGTGGTGGCTCTGCCAACAAGACTTACTTCTACCCTATGACCAAGGCTACTATCCAGAATGAGGGTACACTGCTCCCATTCCTCGTAGAGAAGATGAAGAGCCTGGGTACAGCTGCATGTCCTCCTTACCACATCGCCTTCGTTATCGGCGGTACTTCTGCTGAGAAGAACCTCCTTACCGTGAAGCTGGCTTCTATCAAGTACTATGATGAGTTGCCTACAACAGGTGATGAGACTGGCCGTGCCTTCCGTGATATCGACTTGGAGAACAAGCTCCTCGAAGAGGCTCACAAGATTGGCTTGGGTGCACAGTTCGGCGGTAAGTATCTGGCTCACGATATCCGTGTCATCCGTCTGCCTCGTCACGGTGCAAGCTGCCCTATCGGTATGGGTGTAAGCTGCTCTGCCGACCGCAACATCAAGGCTAAGATCAACAAGGACGGTATCTGGTTGGAGAAGATGGACGAGAACCCAACAGAGCTGATTCCTGAGGAGCTCCGCAACCCAGGTGAGGGTACCAAGGGTATCGAGATTGACCTCGACAAGGGTATCGATGCAGTACGTGCCGAGTTGAGCAAGTATCCTGTAAGCACCCGTGTAAACCTGAAGGGTACCATCATCGTGGCTCGTGACATCGCTCACGCCAAGCTCAAGGCTCGCTTGGATGCAGGCGAGGAGATGCCAGAGTACTTCAAGAACCACCCTATCCTCTATGCTGGTCCAGCCAAGACTCCAGAGGGCTATCCATGTGGATCTATGGGACCTACCACAGCCAACCGTATGGACCCATACGTAGATGAGTTCCAGGATCACGGCGCCAGCCTGGTAATGATTGCCAAGGGTAACCGTGGTGATGTTGTTACAGAGGCCTGCAAGAAGCACGGTGGTTTCTACCTCGGAACTATCGGTGGTGTAGCTGCCGTTCTCTCTAAGAGTTCTATCAAGAGCATCGAGTGCGTAGAGTACCCTGAGCTCGGTATGGAGGCAATCTGGAAGATTACCGTAGAGGACTTCCCTGCATTCATCCTCGTAGATGACAAGGGCAACGACTTCTTCAAGCAGTTGAAGCCTTGGACTCCTTGCAAGGAATGCCAGAAGTAATGATACAGACATCTATAATATAAAAAAGCTCAGGGCCATTGGCCTTGAGCTTTTTTCTTTATCTGTATTTCTTTTAAAGAACCTTTTACCTTTTTACTTTTTTACCTTTAAATTATTCTTCACTGATAAACTGCTTTTTCATAATCCCATGTTTTCCTAAAAAAATAGAGCTGCTATCTACTCTTCACAAGCAGATAGCAGCTAATCAATCAACATTAAACCTATATATCAACTATTCACTAAAAACCAACAATTCAAACTAATACTTACTGCCCAAATGGGGAGCCTTACAATGTATATTCCTCAGGAATCTGAGGCATTGCACCATTCTGGGTACAAACGTATGCACTTACCTTAACGGCAAGCTCGTGTGCCTCCTGGATGGTCTTACCCTTCAGGATGCTGGCGCAGAAAGTACCGGTGAAGCTATCGCCTGCACCTACGGTATCAGCCACCTCAACCTTTGGAGTCTCCTGGAATGACTTCACACCCGGAGCGAAGACATAGCTGCCGTTTACACCGCAGGTCAATACGAGCATATCGAGATTGTACTTGCCGAGAATCAACCAGCACTTGTTCTCGATATCCAAACCTGGATAACCGAAGAGACGACCGATGGTAATCAACTCCTCATCGTTAATCTTCAACACATTGCAGCGCTTCAAACTCTCGGTAATCACCTCCGGAGTATAGAAGTTCTGACGGAGATTGATGTCGAAAATCTTCAGACAATCCTCTGGAGTATGATCGAGGAACTGATAGATGGTCTTGCGGCTAACCTCACTGCGCTGAGCCAGAGAGCCCCAGCAAACAGCACCAGCATTGGAAGCAATCTCCTTGATATCATCAGTGAATGGGATATTGTCCCAAGCCACACCCGTCTTGATATCGTATGTAGGAACACCCTCCTTGTCGAGCTGCACCTGAACAGTACCTGTAGGGAATTCTACCTCAGGCATCACATACTTGAGCTTCTTCTCATCGAGCAGGCGGAGAGCAGTATCGCCCAGGGCATCCTTGCCCACAGCACTGACTGCTACAGAATGCAGGCCATGCTGACCAGCGTGGTAAGCGAAGTTGGCAGGAGCACCGCCGAGTTGAGAACCAGAAGGGAGAACGTCAAAGAGAATCTCACCCAAACCTACACAATATTTTGTATCTAAATTCTTTGTTTCCATAATTACACCTTATTATATATACGTTATAAACGATAGTGAACGTTTTTTATTATGCTTGCAATGATAACTTGCAGATGATAACCTGCGGATTATAACTTGCGGATATAAGTGAAGAGATAAACTACACCTACTGCCATGACTGCCACGGCACCTACCTGACCGAATGTATCGCTGGCGAATCCCATGAACAATGGGAAGATGGTACCACCAAAGAGTCCCATGATCATCAATCCACTCACCTCATTCTTCTTATCAGGCAAAGCAAGCAACGCCTGAGAGAAAATCATGGAGAAGACGTTAGAGTTGCCGTATCCCACGAGGGCGATAGCGATATAGAGCATCGTCTTGCTCTCTCCTATCCACATGCCAATCATACTCAGAGCCATCATCACTACGCTGATAACGAAGAATGTGCGGGTCTTCATCATGCGGAGGAAGGCTGTACCGGTGAAACATCCGATGGTACGGAAAATAAAGTAGAGCGATGTAGCGAAGGCTGCCTCGTTCAGCGTCCATCCCAAGCGCTCCATCAGAATCTTAGGAGCAGTAGTGTTGGTACCTACATCGATGCCCACATGGCACATGATACCGATGAAGGAAAGCAGCACGATAGGTTTGCCGAGCAACTTGAAGCACTCACCAAAACCGGAAGCCTTACCCTCGTTCTTCTCTTCTTCGATAGGCGTACCAGCCAGGAAGAAGGTGGCTGCGATTCCGATAATCATATAGATTGGGAAGAGAACTCTCCAGCCCAAACCGAAGGTTGGAATGCTTGCCATGGCGCCCCACATAGCGATGTATGGAGCCAGGAAGGAAGCAATGGCCTTGACAAACTGCCCGAAGGTCAATGTGGATGCCAGGTTCTTACCTGATGTTACCACAGAAACCAGCGGGTTCAGGGAGGTCTGCATCAAGGCATTTCCGATGCCGAGCAAGGAGAATGACACGAGCATCATTTCGAAGTTTTCGCCAAAGATGGGCAAAAGGAGTGAGATAACGGTAACGAGCAAAGACAGGAGTACTGTCTTCTTTCTACCTATCTTATTCATCAGGATTCCCGTAGGAACCGAGAAGATGAGAAACCAGAAGAATACCAGCGATGGGAACAGATTGGCTGTTGCATCATTGAGGTTGAGATCTTCCTTTACGTAGTTGGAGGCGATGCCTACCAAATCTACAAATCCCATGGCGAAGAAACAGAGCATCACCGGGATGATTGATAACTTTGATGATTTATTCATAATTGTTAGCGTTATTGTTTCTATTTTGCTGCTGCAAAGGTAGCGATAAACGATATAATATATCATAAAATATCGTTCATCGGCTACCATTTTTGTTGCATTGTTACATCATTAACACGCTAAGAAACAATAGTGTTATAGATTCAGTTCTTCACAGATGAGGTTACTTGATGTCGTAAACCTGGTACTTACCCTTTCCCTTTACAGTAACCTTGTTGTAAGGCTTGCTTGGGAACACGAGATTGGTCATGGACATCTTGCCGTCAGCATCCAGAGCCTCGATGCTGCTCTTGTCGATGAAGATGCGCAGCTGGCTGATCTTGCCGTAGGTTGGAGCTTTGGTGACTGCAGCGAAGTCCTTGCTGAAATCCATCTTACCGCTCTTGGTTCTATCCATTGAGAAAGTCTCTGCCTTGGCATCGTAGTTCATCACTACCTTCTCGCCCTTGTCGTTGCTCAAAGTGATAGTAGCATTTCCCTTCAGATTCACAACCATCTCGCAAGATTCTGTGAGTTTCTTGCCTGCCTTCTTGCTTCTTGCTGCTGTCATCTCTGGAGAAGGAACCACGCTGCAATAAGTTTCACCCTTATACTCGAAAAGACCTAAGTCGCGAGGTATTGAATTGCCTGAGCGGTACTGCTGGGTTGGAACCTGGTTGGCATACTGCCAGTTGCTCATCCAGGCGATAGCCACGTGGCGACCTTCTGGGGCGTTATCAAAAGTAACTGTAGCGTAATGATCCTTTCCGTAATCCATCCACTTGGTTACCTCTGGCTTGCTGTCGCAAGTAAACTTGTGTCCGTCGAAATCACCTACGAAATACTGGGTAGCAGAACCGCCGAATGGTCCACCAGGATTGATGTTGCAGATAAGCATCCACTTCTCCTTACCGGTGCCACGAACCTTCATCTTCATCAGGTCTGGGCATTCCCAAACACCGCCATGGTTGCCATACTTCTCACCGAAAGAGCTTTCGTATTTCCAATCTTTCAAGTTATCTGAAGAATAGATTTCCATATGCTGACCGGCAGCCAGAATCATATTCCACTTCTTGATGTCCTCGTTCCAGAACATGTGTGGGTCACGGAAGTCTGGTACAGTACTGGTGATAATAGGATTTCCCTCGTATTTTGTAAAGGTCTTGCCGTTATCTGTACTGTAAGCCATGCTCTGGGTCTGGTTTTCTGCAGCAGAAGTATAAAGTGCAACCACAGCATCCTTTCCGAAACCCGAGGTATTGTTCTTGTCAACCACGGCAGAACCACTGAAGATAGTACCTACAGCATCAGGCTGTATAGGAGTACCCTGGAACTTCCAGTGAATCAAGTCGGTGGAAGTAGAATGTCCCCAGGTCATATTCTCCCACTGTGATCCGTAAGGATTATACTGGAAATAGAGATTCCATACGCCATCCTTATAGAACATACCATTAGGGTCGTTCATCCATCCGTAAGCAGGAGTGTGATGGAAATCCGGACGATACTGCTCGCGATTCTTCATATCGAAAGTATCAGAGAACTTCATCTCCTTCCAGCAAGTAAGGGCATTCAGTCCTTCCTTGCTATAATCGCCATTAACATGAATATCGAGAGCCAGGCCTTTCAAGCCAGCAAACTCATCCATATAGAGAGGTACGAAATAATCTACGTGGTCTTTAGCCAACTTCACATTGAAGGCTTTCACCTGCTTGTTGTTGGCAATCACCTTGACATTAGCCATCTCAGCATTCTCCTGTACAGGAAGCAAGAGACACTTCTGGTTCTGGCTCTCCTGGCTGATGCGATAGAGACAGTGGTTATTGCTCAAGAAGGAAGCCTGCTGGGCATAACTGGCGGTGAAACCGCAAAGAGCGACAAGCGCTGAAACAAAAAATTTCTTCATTGTCAAATTATTAATTGAGTCCATTAAAAAAACATCTAATTATTTAAAAATGCCGGTGAGCCATTACTCGTATCCCTTGTTCTGCTTATAAAGACCAGGAATGTAATACAGCTGGTTATATGGAACCGGATAGAACTCGTTCTTGCCCGGTGTAAACTTGGCATCCTTCAGGTATTGTGCGTATGTTTGCTCTCCATACTGATCTTTCTTCTCAGATTCGAAATACTTGTTCAGTGTCTCAGAAGCAATGCCCCAGCGGCGCAAGTCGAAGAAGCGGCCGTTCTCCATAGCCATTTCCAGACGACGCTCCCAGCGCAGGCACTTTCTTGCGGTCTCCTTATCCTGGAAATAAGACTCCGGATAGAGGGCTATATCACATTGATCCTTGGCATATTCAATATGCTTATCCACAGAATTCTTGGCTCTCTGACGGATATCGTTGATGATGGTACGAGCCTCAGCCAGACGGCCCAACTCTATCAAAGCCTCAGCACGCATCAACATGATGTCGCTATAACGGAGCACATAGTCGTTCATCGCAAACGCCTGCCAAGAGCCATTGAAAGTTTCACCCTTAGAACGCTGTGGTACTTCCTTCAGAGAGGTATAGTAACCGTAAACGTTTGGCGTACGAGAGTTGGCTGTAGTCATCGTGTATTCTGACTCATATTTATATGGGAAGGTAGGCATTCCTACAGTATGGAACAAACGTGGATCCCATTTCTGACTGTTAGGCTCACCGTTTACAGGATAATCACAAGTCTTGTTGTAGTCATCAAACTCAGGAAGTCCGTTCTTGGTTTTGAAGGCATTCACCAGGTTCTGTGAAGGCTTGTGGAAATCCCATCCGCAAGACCAAATACCCCAACAGCCATTCAGCATATTAGACCAGTTGGCACGTCCGAAGGTGGTATGGTCCTCGCTATAGTCGGAAGTCTGGACTGCAAAAACTGACTCCTTGCTGTTCTTATTGTCAGGCAGGAAGATGTCGCCGAAGTCTGCCATGTAACCATAGTCTGAATTCTTCACCACATCAGTATAGTCGATAACCTTCTGCATATACTCCTTATTAATATGGTCAACACCATCGGTTGCCTCATAGCCATCACCCCAGGCAATGGTAAGATAACACTTAGCCAGATAACCTGCGGCAGCAATCTTGTTGACACGACCGCCATCCTTCTGCTTAGCAGGAAGTACATCGTATGCAGTCTGGAAGTCAGCTATCACCTTCTGCCACAATTCCTCGTAAGTAAACTGAGTGTTTGATGTGCTCTCTGTGGTTTTATCCTCATAAACCTTCTCGTCTATCCAAGGAATCTGACGATACATGGTAAGTAACTTGAAATAGAAATGAGCACGGAGAAAGCGAACCTCAGCCTCACGCTGCTTGGTTACCTCAGCACCCAGTGTGCTCTCACCATTCTGTTGCAAAGAAACCAAGGCACGGTTGCAACGGGAAACGGCACAATAGAGACGATACCATAACTCGTCGAGTTCGCCCTTAGTAGAGGTTAAGGTACTCCAGATCTCCACATCGTGATAACCGGTGTCACCGGTGCCACCGCCACCCTTCAAGCAATCGTCTGAAGAAAGGTCACCATATGGCCAAAGGTTGAATGGGTAAGAATACCAACAGTCGCCCAACATCGCATAGGCACTGTTTACCATCTTGTCTGGCTCGCTGAAAGCCTTGTCTTCATCAACCACAGCTGTTGGCTTGTAATCCAGGAAATCATCACAACTGGTGAATGTTCCTACCAGTGCTGCTGCAAGCACCATTGTATATAACTTTTTCATCTTAGAATTCTTTTTTTAAAATATGAAACATTTTAGAAACCTACCTGAAGTCCGAATGATACGGATGTTGAAAGTGGATAGTTCCAGTTTGGATTCTCTGGGTCTGAACAAGTAAGGCTGTTGCTCTTGATGGTCAAAAGATTCTGACCTGAGAGATAGACACGGGCACTGGTCATCTTCAACTTAGAGAGGATGCTGCTTGGGATAGTGTAACCCACCTGCAAGGTGCGCAACTTCAAGTAAGATCCATTCTCAACGAAGTAAGTAGAAGCACGACCTTCATCAGCTGTATTCATGGTGCTCAAGCGTGGGATGGAAGAACCAGTGTTGTTGGTATTCCAAGCATCGAGCAAACGGGTTCCCTTGTTAGAACCACCATCAGTAATAGCCCAGAAGTCGGTCTGGAACTTTTGGTTGTTATACACATCCTGGTCATAGACACCCTGCCAGAACATACTGAAATCAAAGCCCTTGTAGTTGAGAGCAATATTCAAACCATAGGAGAAGGCTGGCACAGGGTCGAAAATCCAAGTCTGGTCATCTGAAGTAATACCATTTTTACCATCTAAGTCCTTGTATTTCAATCCACCGACACGTGCATTTGGCTGTCCAGACTTATCTACTTCTTCCTGATTTTGGAAAATTCCATCGGCTACATAACCTACGATAGAACCATATGACTTGCCACTCTGCACCAGGTTTTCCGTAGATGTGTGAGCGTAAGCACCTGTTGTTGTTGCTGGCAAATAAGTAACCTTGTTGCGGAAAAAATCCAGATTGCCGTTCACGTCGATGCCAAGTCCATTAGCCAAAGTCTTGCGATAGCCCACGGTGAACTCCATACCCCAGTTGCGGAGCGAAGGACCATTCTGCCATGAATTTCCACCTTCACCAGTTGCACCCAGATAAGCAGGATTAATCAACATATCCTTTACATTCTTAATATAGGCATCCACTGTACCATAGAGGGTGTTGCCAAACAGGGTGTAATCCAAACCTACGTTATACTGGGTAGCAGCCTCCCATTTCAAGTTAGGGTTAGCCAACTGTGTGGCACGATAGCCAGAAGGGAAGGTACCTGAACCTTGCAGGAAGAGGTCGTAAGCTGTAGAGGTTACACGGTCTAATCCGTAATCCACTACATAAAGACCAAACTGTGCATTGTTGTCGATAGCCTGGTTACCTGTCTGACCCCAAGAGAGTCGCAACTTGGCATCATCCAACCAATCCTTCTTCAGGAGATTAGAGAATCTGAAGCCGAGTGATGCAGCAGGGAAAGTACCCCAGCGATGAGCCTTACCGAAACGTGAAGAACCATCATGACGGATAGTAAAGGAAGCCAGGAGGAGATCATCCCAGTTGTAGTTCACCTTTCCGAAGAAAGAAGCCAGGCGATAGCCTACCTTTGCACCCGAGTTACGCATCGTTCCCGTGGCAGCATTTGGCCACATATAATCTTTATCTTCCAGCGCATAGCCTTCTGAATAGGCAGAGAAATCGACAACCGACTGCTTGGAAAATTCCATACCACCGAGTACATCGATGTTGTGCTTGCCAATCTGGGTAACGTACTGGGCTGTGTTAGACCATGTCCAGTTAGTCTCATTGTTATTCGAGAGCGTTGTCTTGGCGATGTCATTGTTGACAATATCAGAGTGATAAGTATTCGTCATCGCATTGATAAACGATGTTTTGAAATCCAAACCGAAGTTAGAACGCAGGGTCAATCCCTTGACAGGCTTCAATTCTACGAAAGCATTACCGAAGATGCGCCAGTAGTCGAGGTGGTTGTTGCGGTTCTGATACTGCTCACGACAAGGGTTCTGACGGTCGGCCATACTACCCACAGGACCTGCGAAAGTCTTGCCATCTTCTTCGTAAACCGGAACGATAGAAGGCATCTTTAAGGCATTCTCCATCGGATGGCAATCTACCTGAGAGGTATAAGTCAATGTTACATTCTCACCTACGGTTACAATCTTGTTTAAATTCCAAGAGGTGTTCAAACGAGCTGAGATATTCTCGAAGTCGGTATATTTCAAGACACCCTCATTGTTCTTGTATCCCAAGGAGAACATAGCGCTATGCTTGTCATTGGCATGAGATACAGAGAGGTCGTAGTTCTGCGAGAAACCTGTGCGAGAGATTTCATCGAGCCAGTCGGTATCTGAGAACCGCATGGTCTTCTTGGCATTGATGTAGCCATCATATCGACCATTGATAGTATAGTTCTGATACTGGTTGGTAGCAGGATTCCAAACAGTGATAGGAGATCCAGAGGCCGCATTCAAGTCGATGCCGTAGTTGGCAGCATAAGCCACAGGATCGAGTCCATCGTTCAGGGCTGCCTGAGCCATCGCAGTAGCATACTGGCTGGAGTTCATCAGCTTCATCTTCGACTGGTTGGAATAGAACTGTGCAGTGAGGTTGGCAGAGAAGTCAACAGCCACCTTGCTACCCTTCTTACCTTTCTTGGTGGTGATGATGATGACACCATTCGATGCACGTGAACCATAGATAGAAGCCGAAGCGGCATCCTTCAAAACCTGCATACTCTCGATATCATTTGTATTGAGGGTATTCAATGCCATATTGGTAGGCACACCATCTATGATATAAAGAGGGTCCTGAGAAGAGTTGAAAGAACCGATACCACGAATACGCACGGTTCCTGAACCAATAGGAGAACCATCGGTAGTAACAGTCATACCAGGAACACGACCCTGCAAAGCACGCATCGGGTCAGTCTCTGAACTTGTCTTCAGGTTCTTGGTTGAAACCACAGCCACAGAACCGGTCAAGTCTGCCTTCTTCTGAGTGGTATAACCTGTTACAACCACTTCCTGCAAGTCGTTGGCATCTTCCTGAAGTGTTACCTCCATATTGTCTGAAGCCTTTACTTCTTGCGTTTTATAACCTATATAGGAAATAACGAGTGTGGAACCAGGAGCACATTCTACATGGAAGTTACCATCAAAGTCGGTAACAGTACCAGTCTTTGTGCCTTTCACCATAACAGATGCACCAATGACAGTCTCACCGGTAGCATCCTTTACGATGCCATTTACATTTACCTGTTGTGCACTAACCATGGTGCAAACAGCACAGAGCGCAGAGCTCATCAGTAATCTTGAAAGATTGTTCATACTATTATAACGTTTTAAGTTTCAAAAATTGTGATTGTTTGAATCTGCTGCAAAATTAGGGTAAAAGCTGTGATATAAATAAAAAAAATCGTTCCTGCAACAATAATTATGTTACATGAAACGATTTTCTAATCTTTCGTCAAGATTTTAAAGTACTTATTTTAAAGGAGTTAGAAAACTATTCCTTATTAGATGCCTGTTCATTTCTAAAATCGGTAGGAAGAACTCCAAACTGCTTCTTGAAACAGGAAGAGAAATAGCCCGGTAACGCAAAGCCTACTTCTGCCGAAACTTCAGAGATTGTCTTGTCTGTTTGCTGCAAGAGGGTATAGGCTCTCTGCAGGCGCATCTCTTTCAGGAGCTCGGCAGGCGTTTTTCCTGTCATAGCCTTCACCTTGCGATAGAGCTGCACCTTGCTCAACAGCATCTGGGCTCCCAAATCATCCATCTTCATATCAGCATTGCCCATATTCTCAAGGATCTTCTTCTTGAAACGATCCATGAAGTAACGATCACTCTCATCCAGATGATTCAGTTCAGCAGCCCAGCCCTCCTTGTTCTCGATGAATCCACGAGCCACGGCTTTCTGTTTCTGCAGCTTCTTTCTATATACCTTATATATATAGTAGATGACAAAGAACAAAATCAGAACTACAATAAAGGCGATCAAAAGCATCCATTTCTGGATACGGGAAACCTCTGAATAAGAATCAAGACTGTCAGAAATCTGATCCAGATTCTTCATCTTGGCTTCCAAATCCTGATATTGCAGAGCGATGGCATCGCAGTTTTCAGGGGTAGCAAGGAATGACTGCATCACATTATCCTTCTTATAGGGTTTGCCCTGAAGGATATTCATGGCCAATTCCATAATCTTTTCGCCCTGGGTAAGATAGACATAAGAAGCTGCGAAATGCCCCCTCTTCACTCTATCAACTCCTTCCCAGATACCAGGCAATCCATCAATACCTACTATCAGCATCTGCTTATAAATGCCTCGTCTCTCTGCTTCCTGAAAGGCTCCTATGGCACCTAGGTCGCTATGTCCAAACACGCCATCCGCATGTCCGCCTTTATCCAGATATTGCTTCATCAACTCCTGGGCACGCTCCATCTTCCAGTTGCTTTCCAAGGTAACCACCTTGATTCCCGGGTAATTCTTCATCACCTCGTGGAAACCACGATGGCGCTCAATGACAGGGGAAGCATCCTTCAAGCCCGTAATCTCAACAACGGTACCTTTTCCATCCAGTTTACTGGCAAGAAAGCGGGCTACTTCCCTACCCGCTTCTACATTATCGCCACCGATGAAAGCTGTATAATGTGGTGTCTTTACCTTTCTGTCGAAGAGAATAACCGGGATATGCGCACGATAAGCTCGCTCGATGGCAGGTGTTACATCATTCACGTTATCAGGAGCCACCACGATTAAATCTACCTTCCTGGCTATCATACTGTCTATCTGGCGAGCCTGGCGTTGCCCGTCATTCTCTGCAGTAGTAAACAGCAAATCCACATTCTTATATTGATACTGCGCCAGTCGCATCTCATTATTCACCTTCTCGCGCCAAACTCCGCTGCAACATTGCGACACACCAATCACCATCTTCTTCTGGGTGCATGAATCCAGAAGAAGAAGCATACTACTAAGTAATACTATTAATATAATATAGAGTCTTTTCATTAATTTCATACTTCTTCCATCCGTTTAAGTTCCCACCCCTCAAACTGCATGATGATGAGATGGAGTTTTGTGCCTTGGCGCAAAGCCTCAACCCTTGGAGCCTCAGCATATCGATGAATCTGTTCTACAGCCTCACACCACTGTTTCTCGGCCTTGGTCATAGGCTTGCCATCTTCCGTGACCTCACCTTCAACTATCGCAGAGAAATCTTTCTTCGAAAGGACCTTCAACTCCAGAATGTAGCTATGCTGACTGGCATAATGGGTAAGGTCTGGCAAAAGGAAGAAATCACAATAGCCATGATTCAACTCCAACTCCGGAGCCGTGATATAATAATCATTCAGATTCAGATAAGCCATAAAGAATCCCTGCAGGTTTCGCTCAGCCTCAACGCCATCACGCACCGAAGAAACCTTGGCATAGGCATCCGCCATAAAGCGCAATCCTTCTTCCCACTTACCATCATATGCCATATCATAATAGTAATCGGTGAGCTGGTTGACATCCACATAAGCCTTTGCCTGATACTCCTCTTCCAGATAACCATAATACTGCTTGCGGACATTATTGTTTGGAATGCCCAGAATGAGCTTGGAACCACGAGTTCCCTTGATGGTCAACATGCCATAATAGAACAGAAGACTTGGGAATATCTCTGCCTTTGGAATCTGATACGCAGAAAACGACTCATAAAGCTGGGTAACAATCTGCTCCTCTTCTGCTATCTTGCGGATAATGCCCTTACGCTCTCCATCCAGCTTGTCAAACTGCAAAAGTTTCTTCATCTTGCCGTAATCGGTACGGGTATTCGGGTCTATCATCTGACGAGGAGAACATCCGTTATCCATGTAATTACGAAGGTAATAAAGAACCATATCACAATTAAACATACGAGTTTTCTTCTTCAATGCGTCTTCTGCAAAGCAATAATTGTCATACCATGGCTTCATATCATTGACGATGGCATCAATATCACTATCAGCAGGAATACTACCATGCTCCTTATAATAGGTAAACATCTCCACCACATCAGTGGTAGAGAAGCCCAGCATCTCATCAAACTCCGGCTTGATAGAAATGTTCCAACCTATATTGAATCCACTCGTCACATCATCCAGGGTTACAGGGCTCACACCCATCATGAAGATACGCTCAAAATTACCCTTGAACTTCTTGAAGACATCACGATAAAATCCATCGGCATGGGTAATTGCATGATATACTTTCTCACCACGTTCATTGAGAATGACATTCGTGAAATTGTCATACTCATCGATGATGAGATACAGATGATACTGGTGCGCCTTGGCAGCCTTGAATATCAGTTCCATCTTTTCCTCGAAATCTTCCTGCGCCAGGATTTCTTCCATCTCTGCCTGATAAAATTCTGAGTATTGACGGACAAAAGCATCGAGATTGATGCTGAGATAAGAATTAAACTTCGTCTCTAGCTTATCGATATTACCCGTAATCTGGGAGAAATCTAGGAACAACACCTGATACTTTCCCTGCAAAGGAGTAGGATGCTGGCCTATCCACAGATTTCCAAAAAGACTCTGGAACTTATGGCTCTGCGTACAGTCATAGTAAGAATAGAGCATACTCAAGAATATGCTCTTACCAAAACGACGAGGGCGGATGAAGAAGAGATTGCGAGGCTGCTTCTCCAGCTCCGGGATAAACATCGTCTTATCCACATAATATAGATTCTGCTCTATTACCGTAGCAAAATCTGCCACCCCATAAGGTACTAGTTTTACTTGCTGTTCCATCATGATCTATCTTAAAAAACTTATCTGTGTGCAAAGATAGCATAAAAAAACGAAAAAGCCACAGTTTGCGTTTACAAACTGCGGCTTTTATTATATTTTATCCGAAACACACGTTCCTACCATACGACTTTCTTGTTGCCCATAATATAAATGTGTCCTTTTTGTGGCACAAGGACTTTTCTTCCCGAGAGGTCGAACAGAGTAGGATTGATGTTTCTTGCTATCATGAAAGATGATGCATATATATAATAATGTGATAACTTGTATCTTTTGGTGTAAAATATTAGGATTATTTATACATTGATATATTTGCGGCGTTTGAAAAGGACAATAAAATATATGGGGAATTTGGATCAAGTACAAATTTACTTATTGATTTCAAATAGTGTTACAGATGTCATCAAGAAAAAAAGTCCTGAGACATCATAAGAAAAGGCTTCATTACCAAAATAAACGTCTCCAAAAGTGCGTTTCTCAAATTTTATTTGTACTTTTGCCGTGTCATTCAGAACTTTGTTTTATTTTTGCAGCACGATAATAAACAAAATGTCTGGATATGGCAAGCATCCCGGTGCACCAACAGAGTAGCTTAGGTACTCTGATAAAGAAGATAAATGATAGTGCTGCGTTAATTAAATAAATCAGATTCAACATGTCGTTTCTAACTCGAACATATCCTTTTAAACAGAGTAAACACTTGCTAAAAGATAGTAGCATCTTTGGCTTCATCATTTGGGTAATTTTATATTTTCTGCAGCCATTTGGACTCTGCTTATATCAAGGTAACAAATGCTTTGTTGCTACATTATTCGGACTGGTAACTTTTGGATGCCACATAACATACGCTGCAACGATATTGAAGTATTTGCATCAAACTATCAAGCCCTGGCGTATCTGGCATGAAGGAGTAGCTATACTCGGACTGATTTTCATCATTGCCTTCGGTAATTTCCTCCTATTCTCATACTTGTTTCATTATACGATTACATTCAGTCTGTTTCTCTTGTTTCTAAATTGGACTATTATCATAGGCATATTTCTTACGACATTATCTATCGGAATGCAATACAACAGAACATTACGAGAGAGAATGGAAGAGTTGTTGCGCAATACAACAAAGGAACAGGAAGAAGTATCTATTACCATCCATGATACTAACGTAAGAGGAAACGATCTGTCGATTGCCATCAACGATCTACTTTATATGGAAGCACAGAAAAACAATGTATCCGTCTGTTTTCTAAAAGAAGGTAATGTTGTTGCTGTTGATATCTATACAACACTAACCCATGCTCTTGAAGAGTTGAAAGAGTTTGAGAACATTTTCCAATGTCACCGTTCTTTTGCTGTCAATGTGAATAATATCACTTCGGCACGAGGCAACTCAAATGGTTATCAACTGACTCTCGGAAATTGCACAAACATCATACCCGTTTCCCGAAGATTCGTGCTCAAGTTAAAGACTTATCTTACATAGTTATTTGTCCTTCAACTTAGTTATTCGGCATCTTAACTAGCTTTCTATCATAAGTTTTAGTTGTATATCCTAAGAATTTGGTAACTCCAGTTTCATGCAGTATCTTTGCGGCATGAAACATCGAATAATACATATCGCATTGCTGCTGACTTCAGTCTGCAACCTGGCTGCACAGACCATCATATCAGGCATGGTAAAAAGCGGTCAGGAACCGCTTGCTGGTGCCAATGTTTTCATCATGGGCACAATTGATGGATGCCTGACAGATTCTCTGGGCAGGTTTTCCTTTTCCACATCAAAAACCGGAGAAGCGTCTATCAAGATTACCATGATTGGTTTTGAAGAATATATGCAGACTACAGATGCCTGCAAGTTACATAATCTTTCTATCCAAATGAAAGAAAAAGCTACGGCAATCCAAGAAGTTGTAATATCTGCCAGCACTTACAGTTTCGGGAAAAGTGACAACTTCAAGACTATGGATGCCTTAGATGTTGTGATGGCAGGTAATTCATGCGGGGACATTGTTGCAGCCCTGCAAACTTTACCCGGCACTCAAAAAGTGGGAGAAAATGGAAAGCTCTATGTCCGTGGTGGAGAAAGCGAAGAATGCCAGACTTTCATTAACGGAATGCACGTCCTTGTTCCATATAGTACAAACACAGAAAATACTGCTGTACGTGGACGATTCTCTCCTTTTATATTTAAAGGTATCAACTTTTCTCTTGGTGGATATAGCGGAGAATATGGACAAGCACTTTCCTCCGTTCTCCCTATGGAAACATCAGATGCTGCAACAAGTGACAAATATGGAGTCAGCGCATCATTGGTTGACTGGAACATCGGTGGCACCAAGGCATATTCCCACAGCAGCTTATCCTTTAATGCCGCACTAACAAGTTTGGGAATCTACAATCAGTTATTTTCAGAAAGGCTTGATTTCAACAAGCCTTATCTAAAACTATCTGGCGAATCACAATACAAGAATGAGTTCCGAAATGCCGGAATATTGAAAACATACGTTGGCTATGATTTTACATCTGTAGGACAACATATAGACAACCAAAACCTTTCGCTCAAAGAGAATAATATCTATGCCAACACAACCTATAAGGCACAGTGGGGTGCTGGCTACACGCTCTTTTGCGGTATGGCAAGCTCATCGGTATTCAACGATATAGAAGATGCGAAGATTGCTGGTGACCGATATTACAACTTCAGGAATGAGATACATCTGAAAACAGGAATACGCAAAATTTGCTCGGATGCACTAAAAATATCGGCAGGAATGGAGGACTACCAGCGAAACAGCCTCATGGAGTACGAAAACGATTGCTATAAGTTAGATTATAATATTCTTGCTGCTCATATTGATGCCCAATGGAGGATGATGCCCCATGTGTTCCTGAATATTTCGACAAGGACAGAATATATGGCTCATGCCAACTGGCTGTTTATGCCAAGGGCTACACTATGTTATATTCCTAACAAGAATTTTCAGCTTTCATTTGCTACCGGTCGGTATAGCCAGACTCCAGAAGATGACTATCTTGCAACAAACAAGAAATCTCTTGGACAAAGTACGGCAGATCATGCTATCCTATCCATACAATATAAGTCACCTGGTACACTCATACGAATAGAACCCTACTGGAAAAAATATCAGCGATTGCCTTTATGGGAAAAGGGTATTTACCAACCGAAAGGATATGGAAAGAGTAAAGGTATAGACATTTTTGTAGAAGAGCATTCGCTTTTCAAACATCTGACCACAGCATTTTCATATTCCTACAACGATTCCAAGCGATTCTATCACGAATACACAGAAGAGCGAATACCTGACTACGCCTCAAGGCATAATCTGAGATTGACAGCAAAATATTCATTCGGCAAAGCAATCATCGGGCTGACTGAATCGTATGCAAGCGGACGTCATTTTCTTATTGGCAAGACACCACATTATAATAGCGTAGATATAAACCTTACTTATCTGCTAAGTCCCAAGGTCATTATCTATTCTTCTCTGAACAACATCCTCGGCCGTACAAACATTTTCGGATATAATACTAACGGACGTTCGATAGTTCCATCTAGAGACAGATTTTTATATATAGGCATATTTGTTTCACTTAAAAATAATAAAGCATATGACATTTCAAACTTTTAAACGATTCGTATTGATGTCAGTCTTCTTCATGACAACATCTGTAGTTATCTATGCCCAGCAATCCACAATGCAGGGACTTATCGGACAGTCGCTTGCTAAACTTCAGCAACCGACATCAGAGAGCATACTTAATTGTATTGCAGAGATGAAGCGTATTGATGATATGTTTCCTGATAGCATCCAGCCCAAATTTCAGATAGCTTTGCAAAGTCTCAATTATTCCGTGATGAATCCGCATGCTCCACAAACAGAAAATCTTCTAAAAGAGACAGAAGAAACTATTGCCAAGATGGAGAATATAAAGCATGCTGACCCGTCTGACATCTGTACCCTTCGCGGTTTTCTCTATATGGTACGCATCGTACAGAATCCAGGGCAAAACGGTCAACGCTATTATCTGGAAGTGATGCAGGATTACGAGAAAGCTCTCAAACTCAACCCTGATAATCAACTAGCCAAACAATTGCAGCAAAAGTTTTTTGAGGGAATGAAACAGCAAACCGGTAAATAAGAAACAGAGGTTGTTTTATCCACGGACAATCTCCCCTGAGCCGAAAAAAAGAGTCGCAACCTAAAATATTATCAGGTTGCGACTCATTACTATTTACATTTAAACCTACAATTCGACCATACAATATCTAAGTGATTACAAACTAAGTTTATGAACCTTAAGGTTCTTGAACTCAGCCTTGCCACCCTGGGTGTAGAGCTTCACATTCTCGTATGGAGCTACAGGGAAGACGAGGTTGGTCATGGCGATGCGACCGCCATCTACGAAGAGTTCTACAGATGACTTATCTACAAAGATATCAACATGATAGGTCTTCTTGCCATCCTCGCAAAGACTCAACGGAGCCCAGGTAGCCAGAGCGAAATCGTTCTTGTAATTGATGGAGTTGGTGATGCGGGCAGGCTGTTTGCCTTCTGCAGCCAGCTGCTTGTCCCAAGCCAACTCGATATCGTGAGGAACTGCCTGCTTGCCAAAATCGGTCAATCCGCTCTCTGTTCTATCCATAACCACCTTGCCCTGCTTCATATCGAAATAAATCAGGGTGCGCTCACGCTTGTTGTTTGAAATCTCAATACCGGCAATACCGTTGGCATCTGGTGTTACATCAGCCTCAATCTCGAAGGCACCCTCCATATTGGCTGCAACACCTTTCAGATCCTTGGCATCAGCAACAGAAGCATCAGCCAAATCCTTGGTTTCCTTTCTCAATGCATATACTTCAGGAGCTACATTCTCAGAAACATAATACTTGCCATTCTTCTCGTAAAGCTTCAACTCTCGAGGCAAACCATTGGCACCACGGTTCTGCTTGAACGGAGTAAGGTTGGCATACTGCCAGTTGCTCATCCAGGTGATACCCAGGACTCGGTCGCCTGTGTTTGAGAAGGTAACGGTAGCATAGTGATCCTTACCCCAGTCGAGCCACTTTACTTCGTTGGCATCAGGACAAGTAAACTTCTTGCCATCGAAATCGCCTACGAAATACTCAGTAGCGCTGCCACCAAACCAGCAGCCTGGATTGATATTCATCGTCATCACCCACTTCATCTTCTTCTTATCACCATTTACAGGCAACTGGAAGAAGTCAGGACACTCATACTGACATGGCTGCTGACCTATACCTTTACCGAAGGCACTAACATAATTCCACTTCTTAAGATTCTTTGACTTGTACAAACGCATCTCCTTATCGGCAGAAACAATCATATACCAGCATTTTCCCTTCTCATACCAGAACACCTTAGGGTCACGGAAATCCTTCAAGCCATCGAATGGAGTCAACACAGGATTGCCCTCGTACTTGGTAAAGGTACGACCATTGTCATTGCTGTAGGCAATGCACTGCACCTCATCGTGGTTCACACTGTTGTTGGTATAGATAGCGATGATGGCATCCTTGCCGAAACCTGCCGTATTCTTCTTGTCGATGACAGAACTACCAGAGAAGATATGACCTACAGGGTCGCGGGCGATAGCTGGATCGAGATGCTCCCAATGAACCAGGTCCTTGCTCACAGCATGTCCCCAGTGCATATTGCCCCACTTACTTCCGTATGGGTTATACTGGAAATAGAGATGATACTCTCCATCCTTATATACCATACCATTAGGGTCGTTCATCCAACCATAGAGCGGAGTGAAGTGATAAGATGGACGATAGTAATCGGTATTGGTTGTATCGAATGTATTGCTGAGTTTTAGTAAGTTCAGTGCCAAAGCATCTTTCTTCAGACCTAGAATCTTGACGGTAGCAGTCTTACCCTTGCCCAAAGCAAAAGGCACATAGTAATCAGAACCATTCTGAGCCAGGCGAACGTCCATCCAGGTATCATCCTTAGAACCTGTATCGAGCAAAACCTGGGCCTCATCCTTCTCTTCCTGGATAGGGAGAAGAAGATACTTGGTAGGATTCTCCACCTTGATGATAGTAGTATCACCCTTGTGTTCGATATTCATCTTCTGTGCAAAGGCAGAAGTTGTAGCTGATGCCATCAACATGAGGCAGGCAGCCTTCAACATTTTGTTTGTTTCCATTGTAAAATTATTGTTAATTGTTATTGTTTATATCTATAACGTATTATTGTTTGTCTTATTACCGACAGCCCTATACATTATATTATATATAGGAGCTGTCGATGATGTTTATTGATATTTATATCGCTTAGAACTTCAAAGAAGCTGTAAACTCTACAGTGAATGGACGGAGATAACTTCCCGTCATAATCTGATTCTTGATTCCCTTAGCCTCTTCCTTGGTAATCAGCTCGGCACCTGCGATACTACCCTTGGCACCAGTCTGATTCAAGAAGTTGACCACCGTGCAACCGAGAGCCAAGCGCTTGGTTGCCTGCCAGTTCAAACCACCAAAGGTCTCCCAGTGACCATTGAAGTAATATGCCTCGTTGATATTGGCATAAGTCTTACTGAAGTAGCGGAAACTTGTCCAAAGCTTGATATCCTTTGTAATCATGTAGCTTGGATCCAACTCGATGAGAATCTCAGGAATCTCGGCAACGATATTGCCAGTGGCATTGATGTTGCCAACATAGCCATCGCTGAAGGTGATGCTGGTTTCATACTTCTTGTAAGTTGGCTTCTGATAAGTGAAGAGGAAGTGGAAATCGAATCCCTTGAAAGGATGAGCCACAGCATCGGTTGTCCAACCCCATGTCTGGATATCGTAAGTCATTGGCGCAGCCTTGATCTCCCTGCCATGCTGCAGGTTCAGAGTTGAGTTGTTGTTGGTCTTTGAGATGTAAGAGAACAACGATGTCAAACTCAGCCAAGAGTTGTTGTAGTAGATACCTGCACGACCGAGTGGCACAGAAATCTTACCTGTATTTGGCAATGTAGCTGGAGCAAAAGCCTCGAACTTAGGATGCTGCACAATGTAAGTGAAATCGCCCGTGAAGCCGAAGTTATCGGTCAACTTATAGGTTGCTGCTACAGAGAAATCGTAGTTCAACCAGTTGTAACTCAAGTCTGCTGGTGCAATCTTGGTTCCATCTGCTGCCGTAGCACCGAGACAATAATCGGCAAAACGACCTACGAAATCACCGTTTGCATTCTTCACTGCTGCATTTTCACCCTTCAGCTTCTGCCACTCCAAACGTGCACCATAGTAGAGGTTCAACTTATTGGTCACGTCCCAATCGTGGGTGAAGTAGAGAGCCAGTTTGTTTTCGCTTCCCTTGTAATACTCAGAGGCGTTCTTGTTGAAATCGTAGAAATAGCTGTTGCGCTGGTTAGCATCCCAGACACGCAACGCATAACTGCCATCAGATGGAACGCTCTGATCATACATGGTTGTATTTGAGCAATAATCAATATGGTAGAACCACTCGTTCATGCCGATGCGGAAGGTGGAAGTACTGAATTTCTTGCTGAGTTCGGTGGTGAAGAGAGCCTCATCGATGGTTCCGGAATTGAGGCAAGACATACGGGTCTGCACATACTGACCATCATAAGACTTGGTTTGTCCATCGATATCACGATACATATAATTATATACGCCCTTATTGGCATCGCTCTTCAAACCGATGATAGACATTGGTGACTGGTAAACCATCGCACCACGTGAGTGATCGTACTTCAAGGTAGCCTTCCAGTTCAAACCGTTGTCAAAACGGTAGTTGTTCATCAGGGTTACCTCGCTTGTCTTGTTCAGACAGGCATCATAGAGAGAAGTCTGCTTCAACTCACCAGTACGCATATCACGATAGGTCATATCATTATCTACAGGAAGATAAGAGGTGGTTCCGAGCTTGAAGTTGCCATACTCCTTCACGCTTCCATCACCTACATAAATGAATGGAGCACTCTGGGTAGCATAGTTATATACATTATGACTGTTGGCATACTTATACATAGCGGTAAATTCACCACGGTTGCCGTTATACTTCTTGGTGAGGAGCGCCTTGTAAATCTGAGTACGGTCCTGATAAGGAGTTGACTTGATTTTGAAGGTTCCCGGGTCGAAATCCTGATACATATTAAAGCTGTAGTACCAGTCCTTACCCAAATCACCATTCATATTCAAAGAGAATTCCTGCAATCCAAAGTGATTGCTCTTATAGTTCAGAGTACCATTGAATCCTTTCTGTCCCTTATGGGTAAAAGAGTTCACGGCATAACCAATGTTACCGGTAGTGATGGCTGTCTCCGCAATCTTGAGCAATCCCTGATGGCTCAAACTTGCATCGCCACGCCAGATGGTATTCACAGAGTGAGGATTGGTTGCATAAGTAACAGGCAATCCATTCTCCAATACATTGACGTCGGCAGAAGGCAAGCCTATTTGAATCTCACGAGGACCATTCGCACTGGCTGCATTGAGCATCACATTACGATTACCCTCTTCCTTAGCATTCTCATCTTGTGCTAAAGCTGCTGTAACATTAACTAATGAAAGTGCAAGCATCATGGCTGCGCTCTTTCCGTTCAAAAAGTTGATCATAACTTTATTCGTTTAATTTTGTTAGCATTATTGTTTTGATTTCTGGTGCAAAAATACATAAAGGTCTGAACAGCGGCTTAAAAAATCATTTCATAAGATACAAAAATTCGTTCAATGAAACATAATTGCCAGCAGATGAACGAATATTAATAAGAATAAAAGAAAAGATTTGCATAAGAAAGAAATAATTCGTATTTTTGCAACAAACAAAGCACACAATTAATAAAAAGTGCATAACATATAGACAATGGAAGAACGGAAGATTATACATATCGACATGGATGCTTTCTTTGCAGCGGTAGAACAAAGAGACTATCCCGAACTGAGGGGCAAACCCGTAGCGGTGGGCTTCGACGGTCCTCGCGGTGTGGTTTCTACAGCAAGCTATGAGGCTCGCAAATGGGGCGTACACTCAGCACAATCTATTGCCCAAGCCAAGCAGCGCTGTCCTGACCTCATCATCGTGCCTTGTCGGCATTCTTATTATGCAGAAATATCTCATCAGATACATCAGATATTCCAGGAATATACCGATCTCATCGAACCCATCTCTATTGATGAAGCCTTTCTAGATGTAACACACAACAAAAAGGACATAGAGATGGCAGTAGATATCGCCAAGGAAATCAAGACTCGTATCAAGGAGGCAACAGGTCTCACAGCCTCGGCAGGCATCAGCTACTGCAAGTTTCTTGCCAAGGTGGCATCCGATTACCGGAAGCCAGACGGCATCTGCACCATCCATCCCGATAAGGCTCTCGATTTCATCGCCCAGCTCCCTGTAGAAGATTTCTGGGGCGTAGGCAAGAAGACCCTACAGAAGATGCACTTCATGGGCATCTACAATGGTGCCGACCTACGGAAAGTATCCGAAGAACATCTCGTAGAGGTATTCGGTAAAGCCGGACACATCTTCTATCATTTCGCTAGAGGAATAGACAAACGCCCCGTCATCACTTATCGGGAACGCAAATCCGTGGGATGTGAACAGACTTTTCTGGAGGACATCTATTCCAAGTCGGCAGTGATAATCGAACTCTACCATACGGTGCTTGAACTGCTGGAGCGAATCGCCAAGAGCGGTTTCGAAGGAAGGACCTTAACGCTGAAGGTGAAGTTCTCGGATTTCACCCAGATTACCCGCAGCATCTCTCAGGAGAAGATTCTGGCGAAAAAGGACGATATTCTTCCCCTTGCCAAGCGACTGCTTCAACTGGTGGATTACTCTTCAAGTCGTCCCATCCGTCTGCTCGGCCTGTCCGTAAGCAATGCCTCCTCAGAAGAAGCCCGGAAGGAAGACAAGGAGAACAGTACCCTGAAACCTGAGTACCGGGAGTTGGAACTCGAGTTTGAGGAATGGAAAGAATGAGAAAAGAGCAGAAAGATGAGAAGAGAGATGAAAAGAAAGAAGGAAAGGAGATTCCCCCGAATAGAATGTGAAAAGCAGCTGACAGGCATATTCCTGCAGCTGCTTTTTCTTTTTTACTGTTTTTTCCAAAAACTAACTATTCATTTTCCCAAAACTAACATAAACCTATCTTAAACAACTAACTAACATTTTCCCAAAACAATCTTTTACCTAAAAGAAACTAATTACCTCTGAAAAACAATCCTATAAACCTAAATAACTAAAACCTATATACTTACTAAACCTATGAACTTACTAAACCTTAAACTTTTAAACCATTAAAACCTAAACTTAAAAACTTGCAAATATTACTACCTCAAATACTTGAAACAATTTATTAACTTCAAATTTCTGGTGCAAAAGTATGAAGATTTAGCGAAAGTCATGGATAATTATCGTTCAAAAACTAGAAAAAAAAGGTACTTTGCACTCTTTTCATCGAAAATGAACGATTTTTGCACCTTTCCCGAACGATTTTTTGAATCGCTATCGGTTATTTCCTTGAAAAAGAGTAAGGAGCATCATCTTTATGAGTACCTCGCTGCAAGTTTGGTTGCTCAGAAAGTCTATAGGTAATCTGTGTTCCCTGCATCAAAGAACGCATATCAAGATAGTTATGCTGGTAAGATTTGCCATTCAGCAACATTTCATCCACATAGCATCCCTTGCCTTCCGACTGGATATTTACTTCCTTGCCGTTCTCCAAATGAAGTTTCATCGACTTGAAATAAGGAGTTCCCAACACATACTGACCACTTCCAGGACAAACAGGATAGAATCCCATCGCCGAGAAAACATACCAGGCTGAAGTCTGACCATTATCTTCATCACCACAATAACCATCTGGAGCTGGCGTATAGAGCTTGTCCATCACCTGGCGAATCCAGTACTGAGTCTTCCAAGGCTGACCGCTATAGCCATAGAGATAGATGGCGTGCTGGATAGGCTGGTTGCCATGTGCATAATTTCCCATATTCATCACCTGCATCTCACGGATTTCATGAATCGTATATCCATAGTAACTGTTGTCGAAAACAGGAGGCAGGATAAAGACAGAATCGAGCATCTGATTGAAAGCATCCTTACCACCCATCAGCTGGATTAATCCATGAGGATCATGGAATACCGACCAGGTATAATGCCATGCATTACCCTCTGTAAAGGCATCACCCCACTTCAGAGGATTGAAAGGAGACATAAACTTGCCATCCTTCAATCTGCCACGCATCAGCTTCGTTTCCTTATCAAACACCTTCTGATAATTCATCGCACGCTTGGCAAAAGGCTTCAGCTCCTTAGCCGACTTACCCAAAGCCTTACCCAACTGATAGATGCACCAGTCATCGTAAGCATATTCCAAGGTACGGGCTACACTCTCATTGATCTTCACATCGTATGGCACGTAACCCAACTTATTGTAATACTCATATCCCAAACGTCCGGTAGAGTTTACCTGAGGATGAACAGCCTGGGTACCATGAACCACAGCCTGCCAAAGAGTCTCCATATCATAGCCGCGCAAACCGGAAAGATAAGCATCGGCTACCACAGAGGCTGAATTATTACCTACCATACAACCACGATGACCCGGACTCGCCCACTCTGGCAGGAAACCACTCTCCTTATAGGCATTTGCAAGACCTTCCTGAATCTTCACGTTTTCTGAAGGATACATCAGGTTGAGAAGCGGGAAGAGACAGCGGAAAGTATCCCAGAAACCAGTATCCGTGAACATATAGCCCTTCTGAACCGTACCATTGTAAGGACTGTAATGCACGATTTCGCCAGCAGCATCCTTCTCGTAGAAAGCACGAGGGAAAAGTAACGAGCGATAGAGACAGCTATAGAAAGTACGGAGATGATCGATATTCTCATCCTCTACCTCTATCTTTCCCAGAACTTCGTTCCAGCGCTGACGGCCCTGCTGTTTGAGCTGATCCATATCCGCCTGTCCCAGTTCCTTGAGATTCTGCATGGCCTGGGCGCTGCTGATAAACGAAGAAGCTACACGTGCCTGAATCTTTTCGCCACGCAGACTTGTTTTGAAAGTGATGATAGCACCCACGTGGTTTCCCTTCTGTTCGTTAGCAGAAATCAGTTGACCATCCTTCACACTGACAAATGCATCAAAGTCGTGATCGAACTCGATGACAAAGTAATTGCGGAAATTATCAGGTACTCCCCCACTGTTGCGGGTAGAGAAACCGATTACTTTCCGTTCAGCAGGAATCACCTGGATGCAACTTCCCTTGTCGAAGGCATCAATCACCACATTTGCCTGATCAGTCTTCGGGAAGGTGAAAGCCATCAAGGCAGCGCGCTCCGTAGGGCACAACTCTGCCGTTACATCATAGTCTGCCAGATAGACACTATAATAATAAGGTGTAGTCTTCTCTGCCTTGTGAGAGAACCAGCTGGCTCGCTTCGCCTCATCAAAGACCGGTTTACCCACGGTAGGCAAGAGAGAGAACTGACCGTAATCATTGATCCAAGGACTTGGCTGATGCGTTTGCTTCAATCCTCTGATTTTCTTAGCAGAATAGGTGTATTGCCATCCATCCCCCATCTTTCCGGTCTGAGGAACCCAGAAGTTCATACCCCAAGGCATTGCTATGGCTGGATAAGTATTTCCTGTAGAAAGCTCGGGATTGGAATCTGAACCCACGAGTGGATTGACGAAATCTACGGCATTCTTTACGTTCACCTTGACAGCATGTGCCAGCAAGGTGAGACATACAAATAGTAATAAAAGTGATTTTCTTTTCATTTTCTTCTGAAAATTAGTTATTATAAGAAACTACGTAAATTATATGATGTCATATTATACATTTCCTACATCTCCCGGCAACATACCATACTCATCCTTAAAACACTTGGTGAAATAAGAAGGAGCAGAGAAGCCCACATCATAGGCAACCTCGGAGACACTCATACTGCGGGATTCCAGCAAACGCTTTGCTTTCGCCAAGCGAGCCTTGCGGAGCAGATCAACGACAGAAGAACCCGTCATCGCCTTCACCTTGCGATAAAGCTGGACGCGGCTCAAGCCTATCTGCTTACCGATATCCTCGACGCCAAACTCACTATCCGAGAGATTCTTCTGAATGATGGCGTGAAGCTGTTTCAGGAACTGCTTATCGCGATCTTCCAGATGAGAATCGGCAATTTCCTGCTCTGCCTCCAGAGTACCCTGGAAAAGATGCTTCAGAAGCTTGCGCTGCCTCAGCAGATTCTCTATACGTGCCAGGAGCACCTTACTGTGGAATGGCTTGGTGATATAGGAATCGGCACCATGTTCATAACCTTCGGCACGATGCTCTTCCAGATTCTTAGCCGTAAGCATAATGACAGGGATATGAGAGGTTGCCGTATGGGTCTTCAGATTCTGCGTAAACTCCAGACCATCCATCACCGGCATCATCACATCACAGATCACCAGGTCAGGAACTTCCTTCTTGGCAACATCCAGACCTTCCTTACCATCGGCAGCTTCCAAAACAATATAATCATCCTGCAGGAGGGTATGTTCGTACTGACGGATATCATTATTGTCGTCAATTACCAAGACGGTTGGCTTATTCGTGTTATCGCTAAGCAACTGCTGTACTTTTCCACTTTTTCTCTCTCCATCATCGATATATTGCAGATTAGCCTCATCTACCAACGTTTTATCATCTGACAAAGAGAAACTTACAGAGTTATCCACATTATCCACATCAGTGTGGATAACTAGCGACTTATCCTCCTGCTCACGAGGAATCACCACGAAGAAGTCGGATCCCTTACCCAACTCACTTTCTACACGAGCCTCGCCATGATGCAATTCTACAAACGACTTCACCAAAGCCAAGCCGATGCCCGTACCGCTTGCTGCTCCCTTAGCCTGGAAGAAACGCTCGAAAATCTTGCCAGCCTCTTCCTGCGAGATACCCTTGCCGGTATCTCGCACATCCAGGCGGAACTTTCCATTCTCATCTTTCAGAGATACGAATATATCGCCACCGGCAGGTGTATATTTCAAGGCATTACTCAGAAGATTGAAGACAACACGAGCTATCTTCTCCTTATCTGCAACCACCTCCTGAGAACCGACAGAATCAGTTATATCCAAATGGAGCTTGATTTGCTTGCGTTCAGCAGTAAGCTGGAAATCGCCTACCCACATTTTCAAAGCTTTCACCAGGTCGAAGCGATAGAGCGTCAACTCCATCTTTCCGTTCTGAATCTTTCGGAAATCGAGGATGCTGCTCACCAGTTGCTGGAGAGCTACTGCATTACGCTTCACCATCTTCAAAAGTTCACGACTCTTTCCCTTGATACCACTGTCCTCCAGCAGCATTTCCACAGGATCGGCAATCAATGTCAATGGGGTACGAAGCTCATGACTGATATTCGTAAAGAACACCAGGCGGGAATGGGTGAGTTCCAACACCTCCTCGTTCAGTCGTTTCAACTCCGCGTTCTTGCTTTCCAATTCCCCATTCACTCTTTTCAACTCTCCATTGGTTCTCGCCAGTTCCTCATTCAGTTTAGCCTTCACCACATAACTGCGGAAAATCATAGCTGCAGCGACAATACAAACCAGCAGGAACAGGCACAAGCCTATCAACATCACTTTCTGGGAATTATAGTCAGAAAGATACCGATCCACCTGTTTATGCAAAGCCTTCAGATTATGTGCCTGTCGCTCAGCGTCTCTGGCTTCCATCAACGTAAGTTCCGCATTTTCCTGGGTAATGATAGATGTACTGAGATAGTTTTTCCGCTCAAAAGGCTGATGCTTCAGGATCTTCATCGCCAAGGCAATTACCTCATCACCCTTGGTAGGATAAAGATAGGAAGCTTCGAAGATGCCATCGCGCACCAGCTCCAGGCCACCACCCTTGGTAGCCATTCCATCAACACCCGTAAATTTATAACGATGCTGCAGCCCCATTTGCTTGGCTGCCTCGTAGGCACCCCATGCCAGACGATCGTTGTGAGCAAAGACATAATCAAAATCCTGTGTCTTCTTCAGGATGCGCTTCATTGCCTGAACGCCTCCTTCCTCCTTCCAGTTGCCTCCTTCAGAAGCAATCAACTGGATACCCGAATATGGTTTGATGGCATCCATGAAACCAAGATGGCGCTCCATGGCAGGCGAAGATCCATCCAATCCACAGATTTCAACAATGCGTCCCTTACCCTGAAGCTTTTGAGCTATAAAGGTACCCATCGACTTACCGATATGATAGTTGTCGCAGCCGATGAATGCAGTATATTTATCGGTATTGGAGAAACGATCATACAGAATCACCGGGATTCCCTTTTCGTAGGCACGCTCAACCGCCTTGGAAATCGCACTCAACTGATTAGGAGAGATGACCAGCAAGTCCACGCCCTCATCCACGAACTGATTAACCTGCCTGTTCTGCAACACATTGTCATCATTAGAGGAAGCAAGCTTCACGATAATCGAATCATTGAGATACTCTCCCATCTTCAGCTCATCATTGAGCTTGTCGCGCCAGATATCCTCGGAGCATTGGGATACACCAATGACAAACTTCTTTGGCTGCTGCTTGCATGCTGCCAAAGAAAGTCCCAAACCTATATATACAATAAGGTATAAATATCGTTTCATATATATTGTATTGTTTAAATTTATAGATTGATAGGCTCTAAAAGAGTTGCCTCTATAAGAGTTACGGTGCAAATTTACTATTTTTTTTTGGATTTTAGCGCATTTGGTGCGTTTTTTACAAATTAAGGTTCATTTTTTATAAAGAGAATCTACAGAAATCATCGTATCTTTGCAGCGGACAAAGGAAAAACAACTCCTTCTTCCGAAAACAGAGAATCAATAAAAAAATACAATAACTAGAGAATAGATAACATTAGTATAAACAACAAAACTAACTATATTATGGCTGAAGTTAAAAATTTTAGAATAGAGTCAGACCTTTTAGGTGAACTCAAAGTTCCTGCTGAAGCACTTTACGGTGTACAGACACAGCGCGGTATCAACAACTATCACATTTCCCGTAAGACTATGAGAGCTTACCCTGATTTCATCATCGCTATCGCTTACGTGAAGTTGGCAGCTATCGAGACCAACCATACCCTCGGTGTGATCAACGATGAAATTTCGGGTTCTATCTCTCAGGCTTGCCGCGAGATCATCGAAGGCAAATGGCATGAGAACTTCCCTATCGACATGGTACAGGGCGGTGCAGGTACTTCTGTTAATATGAATGCCAACGAGGTGATTGCTAACCGTGCACTCGAAATCATGGGTCACGAGAAGGGTGACTATCAGTTCTGCTCTCCTAACGACCATTGCAACTGTGGACAGAGCACCAACGACGTTTACCCAACCTCTATCCGTTTGGCTTTGATTCGTATGAATACACACCTGGTAGGTGCTTTGACTGGTTTGATCAGCGCATTCCGCTACAAGGCAGACGAATATGCAGACGTTATCAAGATGGGCCGTACCCAGTTGCAGGATGCAGTTCCAATGTCTTTCGGTCAGGAATTCAATGCATACGCCAACAACCTGGAAGAGGAAATCCTCAATCTGGAGCGCAACGTGAAGCTCTTGCATGAGATCAATATGGGTGGTACTGCTATCGGTACAGGTTTGAACGCAGTTCCTGGCTTTGCTAAGCTTTGTGCTGCCAACCTCAGCAAGTTGACTGGCGAAAACTTCGAAACAGCTACCGACCTGGTAGAGGCTACCCCTGATACCGGTGCTTACGTAAGCTACTCTTCAGCTCTGAAGCGCTTGGCAATCAAGCTATCTAAGATCTGTAACGACCTCCGTTTGATGGCTTCTGGTCCTCGCTGCGGTCTGAACGAAATCAATCTCCCTGCCAAGGCACCAGGTTCTTCTATCATGCCAGGTAAGGTGAACCCTGTTATCCCTGAGGTAACCAACCAGGTTTGCTTCAAGGTAATCGGTAACGATGCTACTGTAAGCTTCGCAGCAGAGGCTGGTCAGTTGGAGTTGAACGTAATGGAGCCTATCATCACCGAGAGCCTCTTCGAGAGCTTGACATGGATGAAGAACGCTATCGAGACTTTGACTTCTGAGTGTATCCTCGGCATCACCGTCAACAAGGAGCGCTGCTACGAGATGGTAAAGAACAGTATCGGTATCGTTACTGCCCTCAATCCTATCATCGGCTACAAGAAAAGTACGAAGGTTGCCAAGGAAGCTCACGCAACAGGCCGTTCCGTTTATGATATCGTCATCGAACAGGGCATTCTGAGCAAGGAAGAGCTTGACAAGGCACTCGATCCTAAGGAGATGTTGCAGTCACACAAATTTACCCTGAAATAAATTTTCCATAACCAGTCAGCTGATTAACTGACAAACAAAAACCTGTAAGCGTATTCTCACCAAAAGAATATAGCTTACAGGTTATTTGTTATACATAAAGCTTAAACGCCGTGTAAGGGCAAAAGCCTTCAACATCAGCCTTGGTTCCGATATGCTAGCGGCGTCATTCCCGCTCTCATCTTAAAGAAATTCGTCATAGCACTCTGATCACTGAAATGCAGATGGTCTGCTATTTCTCCCATCGTCATATCCGATTGCTTCAGGAGATTACAGATTTCCTTATAGAGCAGGGAGGTGATGTGATCATTCACGGTGGTTCCCGAAATATCCTTGATCATCCTGGATAGATAAGGTGCTGAGACATTCAACTTGTCGGCATAGAACCTGATCTGCCGCTCGGTCTTGAAATGACGATACAGAAGATGAAGGAAAATCTCATAAACTTCCTTCTTATGACGTAAATCACGAGTCACCGATACATTCTCGTAAGGAAGTTCCGAAACCAGAAGCTTCAAAACATTCACCATCGACTGAATCATCTCTACCTTGTAGATGTACTGATGGCGCACGATATCACGAATCATGTGAAAGATATCAATGGCAGATTTCTGCTTGTCATCCGATAACTGATACACCACATCGGCCGTAATCTCCTCATCCACCAGGATGCACTCAGCCTCAAAATCCGCCGACATCTCGGAAAAAGCAATGACATACTTGGGCGAGACGACCAGCAATTCACCTGCCGAAAGCGTCCTGTCGGAATCATTGGCTTCAGTACTTTGCTGAAGTACCCCCATATTAATGTTTCCCCTAGTCACCAACACGAGTTTCGTGAACAGGGTGCGCTCTTGAGCCATCTCTATAAAATCCTTTTCGCATAGATCGTCTATATAAATATGTGCGGCATAAGCCCCAAAGATACTTTCAAGATGGTGTCGAGCGGCAAACTCTTTCAAATTATAAACTTGTTGCTGCTTCATAAAGACTCAAATTCTTAGTTGGGGACAAATTTACTATTTATTTTTGAAAAATGCAAGAAAAGTATGAATAAAAAATGTGAAGAACTTTTAGGAGATTCGGTTATCAACAATCGTTATCCGAACAAGGCTAAACTGATTATCAGGTACTTATATTTCTTTTCCACAGTTATCAACACCCCTGTGGAAAACTTTATCAAGACTTTTGTGGAAAAATGTGGAAAAGTTTGGCGCACAAAAAAGACACTAACTAAATAAGTTAGTGTCTCAATGTAGCGGGAGGGGGCCACGATCCCTCGACCTCCGGATTATGAATCCGACGCTCTAACCAGCTGAGCTATCCCGCCATCCTTTACAAGTCATTTCTGATTTGCGGGTGCAAAGGTACAACAATTATTTGATTCCACCAAATTTTTTCGGAGAAATTTTCGAAAAAAGTTTGTTTTTTCTTTTTTTTGCCCAAATCTCAACCTATTTACACCTATTATATATATAAAAAAAGCGAAAAAGAAAGGATTTCTAATTTTTTTGTGTAACTTTGCAGGCTGAAACGATAGCTGTTCACCTCGAAATGATGAGAAAACAGCTTACTAGAAAAAAAGAAATGCTTAGAATTAAGAAATTAGACATATTTATAGCCAAGCAATTTGGACTTCTCTTCATGGGAACTTTCTTCATCTGCCAGTTTGTGCTGATGATGCAGTTCCTGTGGCGATATATCGACGATCTCATCGGAAAGGGAATCTCGATGGACGTGATGGCGCAGTTCTTCTGGTACATGGGTCTGATGCTCGTACCTCAGGCATTGCCGCTTGCCATCCTCCTCTCCTCACTGATGACTTTCGGTAATCTCGGCGAAAGTTCAGAGCTCACTGCCATCAAGGCTGCCGGCATCTCTCTGATGCAGGCTTTCCGCTCGCTCATCGTCATCACCGTCATCATTATGTTCGGTTCCTTCTACTTCCAGAACAATGTAGGTCCGCACTCCAACCAGAAGCTGGCACAACTCCTCATATCCATGAAGCAGAAGAGTCCGGAACTGGAAATCCCGGAAGGCATCTTCTACGATGGAATCCCGAACTGCAACCTCTATGTGCAGAAGAAGGATATGAATACAGGAAAGCTCTACGGCATCATGATCTATCGCATGACAGACAGCTACGAAGATGCCGCCATCATCCTTGCCGACTCGGGAATGCTGCAAAGTACAGCCGAGAAGAAGCACCTCGTGTTGAGTCTCTACAGCGGAGAATGGTTTGAGAATATGAAGAGCAGTGAATTCGGCAACAGTGCTGCCGTACCATACAGAAGAGAGACCTTCGTTTCCAAGAAGATCGTGCTCGACTTTGATGCCGACTTCAACCTTACCGATGCCTCGTCGCTTGCCAACAATGCCAAGGGAAAAAGTCTGTCGGAGATCTTCCACTCCATCGACTCCATCAACGGACTGTATGATTCCATAGGAAAGAACTATCTTTCGGAAGCCAATGCCCGATTCTACCGCACGGCGCAGGTAAACAAGGCAGATTCGCTGAAAGAAATCAAGAAGGGACAAACGGAGAATTTTGACACCTTATATAATAAGCTCTCGAACGACAAGAAACTCCGGGCACTCAATGATGCACAGATGACAGCACAGCAGGAGCTCACCGACCTCAACTTCAAGGCAATGGTTACGAGCGATGCCGACTATATCATCAGGCAACACAAGATAGAAGCTATCAAGAAGTTCACGCTGGCACTCTCCTGCCTGATTTTCTTCTTCATCGGAGCCCCACTAGGTGCCATCATCCGAAAGGGTGGATTGGGATTCCCGGTCATCATCTCCGTATTCGTGTTCATCATCTTCTACATCCTCGACAATACGGGCTACCGAATGTCGAGACTGGGAACCTGGACCATCTGGTTCGGTCAAGGACTGGCTCCAGCCGTACTGGCACCAATCGCCGTATTCGTCACCTACAAGGCAACCAACGACTCTACGGTGTTCAATATGGAGATGTATAAGATGTTCTTCATGAAACTGCTCGGTCTCCGTATCAAACGCCACGTCTTCGGCAAGGAGGTCATCATCGAAGAGCCGAAATATACAGAAGATGCACAGCGACTGGAAAAGCTCAACAGCGATATCTATATATATAATAAGGTACACGAGCTGAAGAAACTTCCAAACTTCATCAATGTGTTCTTCAAATACCAGCCCGACAACGAGATTGAACGCATCAGCGATGAGCTTGAAAACGTGATAGAGGATCTGACCAATACCCGGAACAAGATCATCCTTCACAATCTCAACCTCTACCCTATCCTCGCTACGAAGGCTCATACCCGCCCATTCGAACGCCAGTGGCTCAACATCCTCGCAGCCATCATCGTGCCTGTGGGCATCGTACTCTACCTGAGAATGTGGCGATTCAGAATCCGGCTCTACCGTGATCTGAACACCATCAAGCAGAGTAATGCAAACATCATCAGTCAGATAAAAGAAATGTAACTATAAAAAGTATCAAACAAATGGCAGATATCAAACTCAATAGCATCGAAGATGCAGTAAAGGACTTCCAGGAAGGTAAGTTTGTCATCGTTGTAGATGACGAAGATCGCGAAAACGAGGGCGACCTCATCATCGCCGCAGAGAAAATCGACGCAGAGAAGGTAAACTTCATGCTCAAGAACGCAAGAGGTGTGCTCTGCGCCCCTATCACCCTGAGCCGATGCGAGGAACTCGACTTGCCTCATCAGGTATCAGACAACACATCTATGCTCGGCACCCCATTCACCATCACCGTGGACAAGCTAGAGGGATGTACTACCGGTGTTTCAGCCCACGACCGTGCTGAGACCATCAAGGCACTCGCTGATCCGGCATCTACCCCACAGACATTCGGTCGCCCAGGTCACATCAATCCTCTCTATGCCCAAGACAACGGCGTTTTGAGAAGAAGCGGACATACTGAGGCAGCCATTGACCTCTGCAGAATGGCAGGACTCTATCCTGCAGGCGCCCTCATGGAGATTATGAACGAAGATGGAACCATGGCACGCCTTCCACAGTTGATGGAGATGGCAAAGGAATGGAACCTCAAGATCATCTCTATCAAGGATATGATCGAGTACAGACTCAAGAAGGAATCGCTCATCGAGGTGGGCGAAGAGGTAGATATGCCTACAGAATACGGACACTTCCGTCTGATTCCTTTCCGCCAGGCAAGCAACGGACTTGAACACATGGCACTCATCAAGGGCGAATGGAAGGAAGATGAGCCTATCATGGTCCGTGTACACTCATCTTGCGCCACAGGCGACATTCTCGGAAGCAAGCGATGCGACTGCGGACAGCAGCTGCACAAGGCGATGCAGATGATCGAGAAAGCCGGAAAGGGTGTAGTCATCTACATGCAGCAGGAAGGTCGAGGCATCGGATTGATGAACAAGATTGCAGCCTACAAGCTGCAGGAAGAAGGATACGATACCGTAGATGCCAACGTACACCTCGGTTTCAAGCCAGATGAGCGTGACTACGGATGCGGCGCACAGATGCTCCGCCACCTCGGCGTGCACAAGATGCGCCTGCTCACCAACAACCCTGTAAAGCGTGTTGGCCTGGAGGCTTATGGACTCGAAATCACAGAGAATGTGCCTATCGAAGTAGTACCAAATGAGTACAACGAGCGCTATCTCAAGACCAAGAGAGACCGTATGGGGCACACTTTGCACCTCGGATAATGTAAATTATGTTATTATTTTGCATCAAATCGCGAAATAACGAATAATTTTCTTCCGAAAAAGAAATAAAATGCTTAATTTTGCACACGATTAATTAACAATAAAATAGAATTATGGCACAATTATCTGATCGTCTTAACAGATTGGCACCATCAGCAACGCTGGCGATGTCACAGAAGAGTAGTGAAATGAAAGCTCAGGGTATCGATGTAATTAACATGAGTGTAGGTGAACCAGACTTCAACACGCCTGACAATATCAAGGAGGCTGCGAAGAAAGCTATTGATGAGAACTTCTCACGTTACTCACCAGTTCCTGGTTATCCTGACTTGCGAAAAGCTATTGTTGCCAAATTGAAAAAAGAAAACGGACTTGACTACACTGTCAACGAGGTAATCGTGGGCACCGGTGGCAAGCAGTGCGTGTGCAACGCTGTACTGGCACTCGTAAACCCTGGCGACGAGGTAATCATCCCTGCACCATACTGGGTAAGCTACCCACAGATGGTGAAATTGGCAGGCGGTACTCCAGTCATCGTAAACGCAGGTTTCGACCAGGACTTCAAGATGACAGCCGAGCAGCTTGAGAACGCAATCACCGAAAAGACCAAGATGCTCATTCTCTGTTCACCAAGCAACCCTACCGGAAGTGTATATTCCAAGGAGGAGTTGGCTGCACTGGCAGAGGTTCTGAAGAAGCACCCAGAGGTATTTGTGTTGGCAGACGAGATTTACGAGCACATCAACTATATCGGCAAGCATCACAGCATTGCACAGGAGCCAGGCATGAAGGAGCAGGTGATCATCGCCAATGGTGTATCCAAGGCATACGCCATGACAGGATGGAGAATCGGTTTCCTCGCTGGTCCAGAGTGGATCATCAAGGGATGCAACAAGTTGCAGGGTCAATATACTAGCGGTACCTGTTCAGTTAGCCAGAAGGCTGCTGAGGCAGCCTACACACTCGACCAGGGTGCTGTAGAGGAGATGCGCATAGCTTTCGAGCGTCGCCGCAACCTCATCGTGAAGCTCGCCAAGGAGGTTCCAGGACTTGAGGTCAATATGCCACAGGGTGCCTTTTATCTCTTCCCTAAGTGCAACAGCTACTTCGGCAAGAGCAATGGTGAGAAGACCATCAACAACTCTACAGATTTCGCAATGTACCTCCTGGAGGAGGCTCACGTAGCCACAGTAGGTGGAGATGCCTTCGGTGATCCAGACTGCTTCCGCATGAGCTATGCTACAAGCGATGAAAACATCATAGAGGCAATCCGCCGCATCAAGGAAGCTCTGAGCAAATTGAAATAAAAATAGGAGAAAAGAGTCCTAAAAAGGTCAACTTTGTAAGAAAAAAGCGAGATATTGGTAAAAAATGAGCCAATATCTCGTTAAAACTTCTTAATTAGGACGATAGTTTCTCAATATTTATTATCTTTGCCAAAGGAATTTGGATAACCTAAGCGTGTTTATTCAAGACAACACAAACTAGGCATACAAAACAACTAAAATAGAGCGAGAAATAAATAAGAAATATTAATAATTTATTAACTAATAATTTAAAAAAGTAAAAATTATGGCAACTACAAAACAAGCAGCCCCAGCTAAGAAGTCTGAGGGCTTTCAGGGAGTAAGAGGCGCATTCTGGATCATCGTGGTATGTGCTATCATCGCATTCACATTGTTCTTCACATGGTTCGGTAACGACATGCACTTCCAGGATCCAGGTATCCAGGATCACCCAGCAGACATTTGGGGTACAATTTACAAGGGTGGTGTAATCGTACCAGTTATCCACACATTGTTGCTCACAGTGTTGGCTATGACTATCGAGCGTTGGTTGGCTCTTAAGACCGCTACAGGTACAGGTGCTCTTCCTAAGTTCGTAGCAAACATCAAGTCTGCATTGAACGCTAACGATTTCGCTAAGGCTGAGCAGCTCTGCAACAAGCAGCGCGGTACAGTTGCTAACGTAGTATTGGCTTCTTTGAACGCTTACAAGTCTATGGAGTCTGGTGCTAATGCATCTTTGAAGAAGGCTCAGAAGGTAGCTAAGATCCAGCAGGCTCACGAGGAGGCAACCCAGTTGGAGATGCCAACTTTGACAATGAACTTGCCTATCATCGCTACAATCGTAACTCTCGGTACATTGACAGGTCTTCTTGGTACTGTAACCGGTATGATCAAGTCATTCCAGGCCATGGGTGAAGGTGGTGGCGCTGACTCAGCAGCACTTTCTGTAGGTATTTCTGAGGCGTTGATCAACACCGCATTCGGTATTTTGACATCTTGGTGTGCTGTAGTATCTTACAACACATTTACAAACAAGGTTGATAAGTTGACATACGCACTCGACGAGGTAGGTTACTCAATTGCTCAGACATACGAAGCTAACCACGCAGAAGAGGCTTAATTTTTGCTAACCCTTTAAAATTTTATCGCTATGGGTAAAGTAAAAATTAAGAAGAGTGACATCTGGATCGATATGACGCCTATGTCAGACGTTATGACCCTGTTGCTTACCTTCTTCATGCTCACCTCTACATTCGTAAAGAATGAGCCAGTGAAGGTAAACACACCAGGTTCTGTGTCTGAGATTAAGGTGCCTGAGAATGGTGTCTTGACCATCTTGGTAAGTCCTGAAAAGGACAAGGCCGGAAAACCAACCGGCGAGGGCCAAGTATTTATGAGTATTGATAATACCGATCAGTTGGGAGCAGCACTGAGCACAATGACAAGCAACTTCGGCGTGTCTTTGACCCCTAAGCAGATTGAGACATTCAAGAGCGAGGGTACATTCGGTGTTTCTATGAGTGACATGAGCACTTATCTGTCTATGAACGCAGCAAAGCGTCCACAGTATCTCCAGACTAAGGGTATTCCTCTCGACAGTATCAAGGGTGGCATGAGCGAGTTCCAGCAGTGGGTTGACGCTGCTCGTAACGCTAACGAAGAAATCAAGATTGCCCTCAAGGCAGATGCTTCTACACCTTACAAGACAGTGAAGAGAGTGATGAACGAACTCCAGGACATGGATGAGAGTCATTACTATATGATTACACAGTTAAAACAACAGGGGGACGAATAAATGGCAAAGAAAGAAAGCAAACAAAAGAAAATGAATGTCCGCGTAGACTTTACGCCTATGGTGGATATGCTCATGCTTCTTATCACGTTCTTCATGCTGTGTACATCTTTGAGCAAACCTCAGACTATGGAGCTGACTATGCCAAGTAATGACGAGAATACTCAAGATGACCAGAAGAACGAGGCGAAAGCTTCTGAGACTATTACCCTCTACGTAGCAGCTGATAACAAGATTTATTATGGTGCTGGTATCCCTAACTACAACGATCCTACATGGATCAAGGAGACTACATGGGGTAGCCAGGGTATCCGTAAGGTCTTGAGAGAGCACGCTACAGAGAATGGTACACGTCCAGTAGAAAGAATTGCGCTCGCTGTTAAGGAGTTGAACATGGATCGTCAGAAGAATCCTAAGCAGTATCCTGATAGCATCTATCAGAAGAAGCTCAGCGATTTGAAGGCTGGTAACTTGAAGGATGGTAAGATCCCTACTCTGACCATCGTCATCAAGCCAACCGACAACGCTTCTTACAAGAATATGGTTGACGCTCTCGACGAAATGCAGATTTCAAACATTGGTACTTACGTCATCGATAAGATTAACGCAGACGATGAGAAGCTTCTCGAGTCTAGACACGTTAAGATGTAAGATGAGTAACAAACAATTTTAAACAAGAAAGAAATGGCAAAAATAGATCTTTACGATCCTAAATGGGTCGAAATGGTTTTCGCCGGAAAGAACAAGGAGTATGGTGCATACCAGCTCCGTAAGGGTACTTCCGGTCGAAACATCAAGTCTCTTCTGATCTTGGTCATTGCTGCAGCTCTCGTGGGTGGATTCTTGGCTTGGAAAGTTATCGAACAGAAACAAGCTGAAGAACAGCAGGCATATATGGAAGCTATGGAGTTGGCTAAACTCCAGCAGCAGGCTAAGAAGGAAGAAAAGAAGAAGGAGCCAGTGAAGCCAAAGATTGAACCTAAGAAGGAGATACCTGTGGCTCGCGAAACTCAGAAGTTTACAGCACCTGTCATCAAGAAGGATGAACTCGTAAAAGAGGAAAACCAGGTTAAGCAGATGGATAAACTGGACGAAAAGGTTGCTGTCGGTACAGAAAACAAGGAAGGTGTGAAGGACCGTACAGTGGAAGCAGTGAGAAGTGAGATTGCGGTAGCAGCTCCACCTCCACCACCAGCTCCAAAACCTGAGGTTGCAACTAAGGTCTTCGATGTTGTAGAGGAGATGCCTTCATTCCCTGGAGGACAAGGCGCTTTGATGCAGTATCTGGCTAGCAACATCAAGTATCCTGTCGTAGCACAGGAGAACGGCGTACAGGGTCGTGTTATCGTTTCATTCGTGGTAGAGCGTGATGGTTCTATCTCTGATGTGAAGGTAGCTCGTTCTGTGGACCCTTCACTTGACCGTGAGGCACAGCGTGTCGTTAAGAGCATGCCTAGATGGTCTCCAGGTAAGCAGAATGGTTCTACTGTACGTGTTAAGTATACTGTACCAGTTGTATTTAGATTGCAGTAATAGAATGAAAAGAATATCTTATATTTATATAGGATTAACAGTACTATCAATGGCTTTCTTCTCGTCTTGTGGCGAGAAGAAAGCCAAAGATGGTAGAACTGATACTCCTACTTCGGGCACAATTGAGTTTGTGGCTGATGAGAGTTTGAGTCCTATCATTGACGAAGAAAGAAGTCAGTTTGAGTTCGAGTACCCAAAGGCCAAGCTCAAACCAAAATACACAGATGAAGTCACTGGACTTCAGATGATCAAGGATTTCAAGACAGCGCTCCTCTTTACTACCCGTAATCTGAAGGATAGTGAGATTGCATACTTGAAATCGAAGAGCAATGTGATTCCTTCCGTTTTCCCTATCGGATACGATGGTTTGGCATTCATTGTCAACAAGAATAACAGTGATACTTGCATCACAGTGAATGACATTAAGCGTGTCCTTACCGGAAAGGCGACCAAATGGAGTGATATTGTTCCTGGATCAAAGAGAGGTGATATCGAGGTCATCTTCGACAACACCCGCTCTGCAACCACCAACTTCGTGGTAGATTCCGTTCTCCACGGCGAAAAGATGGGTGCGAAGATCATGGCTGCAAAAACAAGTAAGCAGGTCATCGACTTCGTTGACCAGAATCCAGGTTCTATCGGTGTTATCGGATCAAATTGGTTGAACGACCGACGCGATTCCACCAACACAACCTTTAAGAAGAATATTCATGTAATGCAGGTATCCATCAAGGAGAAAGCTACCCCTATGAACAGCTGGAAACCATACCAGGCATACCTGTTGGATGGAAGATATCCATTCGTAAGAACTATATACGCTATCGTGGTTGACCCTCATAAGGCATTGCCTTGGAGCTTTGCCAACTACATTTCCAATCCTAAGGGACAGCTTATCCTCTTCAAGACAGGCTTACTTCCTTACAGAGGTGATATTACGATTAAGACAGTTAATGTTAAACGTTAAAAGTTTAGATAGAAAGTAGAATTATGAAAGCAGTTAAATATTTAGTAGCAGGTTTGCTCGTCATGGGTTTGGCGGCTCCTGCAATGGCTCAGGACGTTAACTATAAGGATGCTCTGAAGCCAATAGAAGCAACTTTGAAGGCTGGTAACGTAGATGCCAAGGCTTTTGCCAAGGTTCTCAAGGAGTATCAGAAGGAGTACAAGAAGGATCCTAAGGCACTCGTTGCTTTGGGTAATGCCCTCGTCATCAACAAGGACTACACCAATGCCCTGGCTGTAGCTGATGCTGTCATCGCTAAGTACAAGACCTGTGGTGATGCTTATATCCTCAAGGGCGATATCTACGCTATGCAGGACAATGGTGGTGAGGCTGCCTCTTGGTATAAGAATTGTATGACTATGGATCCTAAGAATCCTCAGGGTTACATCAGCTACGCTAACGTTTACCGCAAGATTGATCCACAGGCTTCTGCAGAGGCTTTGAACAAGTTGAGAACTGTAGATCCGAACTACCCTATCGAGGCAGAAACAGGTCACAACTACTATTCTATTGGTAGCTATGACAAGGCTTATGAGAACTTCTCTAAGGCTAATTTGAATACAATGGAAGAGTACATCTTCTACGAGTACTGCTTCACTACATACGTATTGAACAAGAAGGATGAAACTCTCAACCTTTGCAAGAAGGGTATGCAGAAGTATCCTAAGGATACAGCTTTCTTGATTCTGGCTATGCGTGCATCTGTTGATACACAGAATTTTACTGAGGCTCTCCAGTATGCTAACAGCATTATGGCTAACAACGATATCAAGAAGAACTCTAGTATCTACTCTTACTATGGTCTGGCACTCGCTGGCAACAAGCAGTTCGACCAGGCTTTGGAGCAGTACAACAAGGCTCTGGAGGTAAACAAGGAAGACTTCAAGCCATATCAGTACATCTCTGAGGCATATAAGGGTATGGGAAACGAGGATAAGGCTATCGAATATGCACAGGCATATATGGATAAGAACCCTAACGTATCACCATCAGACTATGTAAAGATGGCTGAGATCTACAATGCAAAGGCTCAGAAGGGTGGAGATCAGAAGGAGGCTAACGTTGATAAGGCTATCAACGTATATAACAGCTTCGCTGAGAAGTATCCACAGCTGAAGGCATACGCTCACCTCCAGGCTGCCAACATCGCATTCCAGAACGAGTTGGACGACAAGGCTCTTGCTAACTATGAATTGGTTATCAAGGAACTTGAGAGCAAGCAGTATGATGAGGATGAGAAGGGCTACCTGATGCAGGCTTACAAGAACGCTGGTTACATCTACTGGGGTTCTAAGAAGGACCTGACAACAGCTCAGCCATACTTCGAGAAGCTGATCAAGCTTGATCCAAACAACTCTCTCGCCAAGAAGGCTTTAGGTCTTGACGAGGAGCAGCAGCAGGCACAGTAAATTACGAAACAAGAACATAATTAAAGGGGTGATAGCTATGTGATATGGCTTTCACCCCTTTTTTTGTGATATGAATCAGACCATAAACGAAAAGAGCGATTCCAAAGGAACCGCTCTCAATGTTTTATTGTAACTAAAAGTATCTTTCCATAATAAATTATGGAAGACTGATTGCCTCATTAGGACAAACATCAGCACAAGTACCGCACTCTGTGCAGAGATCTGCGTTGATTGAATACTTATCGCCCTCAGAGATTGCACCTGATGGACACTCGTCAATACATGTACCGCAAGCGATACAATCGTCACCAATTACGTATGCCATAATTATAAATATTTAAAATGTTAATAATGTCTCTGTATAAATGCTCATCTAGTAATAGGTACATTACCTACTTTTGATGGTGCAAAGATAACAATTATTTTCGAGATACCTACAAATAGGTATGACTTTTTTCTTGATTTTACTCAATTTATACTTTATCGAAATAAATTAGTACAATAAGAAGCCAACCTTGCCGTTTATTAATAATAACGAAGAACAAATAGCAAATATGAAGAGAATCATACTGATGGCTCTAATAGCCTTTTATACAGGTATCAATGGCATGGCACAGCTTAGGACGGTAGAAAATCGCCCATATACCGATTTGCGCCCTTTCCATTTCGGTGTACTCATCGGAACACATGCACAAGATATGGAATTCCAGAATACCGGAATCACCCAATACATCGATGCCAACGGTATCGAGCAGCCTTCTCATGTCACAGTAGATCAAGACCGTTGGGATATGGGATTCACCGTTGGCGTACTAGGAGAATTCCGTCTCAACAGAAGCTTCCAGTTCCGCATAGCCCCTGCCATGTACTTCGGTACTCGCCACCTCACCTTTTATAACCTCTTGGAGAAAGATGGTGCCGGAAATGCCATCGTGCAGCATCAGGAGATGAAGACTGCCTATATTTCTTCCGCTATGGACCTGATTTTCGCAGCCGAGCGGTTCAATAATCACCGACCTTACGTGATGGCGGGCATCAATCCGATGATGAACCTCAACAGCAGCAAGTCAGACTACATCAAGCTCAAGAAATCGGAAATATTTCTCGAACTGGGCGTAGGCTGCGATTTCTACATGCCATTTTTCAAGCTCCGTCCGGAACTCAAGTTTATGTATGGATTGACAGATTCCTTCGACAAGAAACATCCCGAGCACATCAAAAACAAGAATGAGCTCCCTTATGCCTTGGCAGCTAAAGGAGCTCATAGTAAGATAATTGCATTGACATTCTATTTCGAGTAGCCTACTCTACCACTTCCCAAGAGAAGACACAACCATTCTTCATACCAGCATCAGCGCCCTGGAAATCAGCAGAATAAGGACTGCCGTCGGTAGGATGCTTGCCCACATACCGCTGGGTCTTCAGCGATAGAAACATACAGCGGTTGTAAAGCATATCCTGCCATACAAACTCCTCAGCATGAGAGGCATCAGAAGTAAGACGCACATCGCCTGACAAGCCAGCACCTGCGATATATACATATCGTCCATCTGCAGTTTTCAGTGCAATCTTGCCCTGTCCACGGTCTTCGATGATGAATTTCACTCCATTGCTCATCTCCTTTATGTTCGAGGAACTATGCATCAGTCCATGACCGGTAGCATTCATCAGGTTACCATCAGCAAGATTAAAGAGTCGGATGGTCTTTCCTATAGGCAGATTAGCTGTTCTGTCAGCCATCGGTTCCTCTACCTTGAAGTCATCAAAGTCAGCCACGCCGCCATTCACTCCCGTCTTGTTAAAGGCATACAGCGCTACACGCACACCCTGGAAGGTCTTCAACTGATAAGGAGAAAGCATCTGCTCTCCGATATTCTCCCAAGTCTTTCCATCAAAAGAGTAGGAATATTGCAGCAGACTCTTATCATAATCACCCCAAAGGCGCAACCATACCACCTTATTCTTGGCAATCGGCTTCAGCACCTCCTTGTTGGTATTCTGGTCGTAGCATCTCAGACTTAATCCCTTTTCCGTCTTCATCACGCCCAATGAAGCGTATGGCGTATTCATAGCACCGAGTCCAGCCTCATCCCCCATCTTCAGTCGGGATGCATCCAGCTTGACAGATGTATAAGATACAGGACCGATGGCACGTTGCGTCAACGAATTCTTTGCCCAGAGCAGCTGCTTGGCAGGCATAGAATGCATTCTGAGCCATCCTTTTCGCTCCTTGTTCAGCGACCACATCTTGTCGTTCGGATTATGATTCCACTGCCAAACCGGCTTGAAAGTCTTTCCCGAGAAATCATCACATCTGTCGTATGGAGCCTGTGGTGTCTTTACCATATCATTCGGTTTGAACCAGGTACGAGGCGAGCGTCCCAGGTTCTTCTCCAATCCGAAGTAAGGCCAGCCGTCAACCCAAGTGATAGGCGACAGGCACACCGTTCTTCCCACGGCATTGAAGTCCAGCATCGATATTCCCCACCATTTGCCGTCAGGCGCCTGCACGATGCCACCCTGATGAATGGTAGCACACCCCAGGTTCACGCCATTCGGTCTGTTGTTATTAAATTGATATCCATCTTCAGGAAGCGGCCTACCGATACCCATGTTACCTACGCTCCATCCTGCAGCATAACCATACGATTCGCGTTCGCTAATCACACAGGTTTCGTAAGGTCCCCAGATACTCTTGCTTCGGGCACACTGCATGCGCCCCATCGGTGAATAATCTGCAGAGAGGATATAGTACATACCATTGATTTTATACACATGATGTCCCTCACCCATCGCATTGCCTTCCGGAATCACCACCTTGCTGCTGCCCTCTACCGGACCACTCAAATCGGGCTTCAACTCCGTAACGGTCACGTTGCCATACTTGTGCACGGCATAAATCTTGCCATCATCATCAAAGAGCACAGAGAGGTCGTAGATATCGCCATTAATCTTGTGATGCGTCCAAGGACCCTTGGCACTGTCCGAGATATACACCTGCAATCCATGCCCGTTGATATTGGAGAAGATATAGAACTTGCCGTTATGATATCGGATGGCAGGCGCCCAGATGCCCTGTCCGTAAGCCTCCTTGCCATTGCGGAGATTGAAATCATCAGAATCATCAAAGCGGTCGAAGCAATAGGAAGAGAACTCCCAATTTACGAGATCCTTGGAATGGAGCACTACCAATCCCGGAACACTGTGCATCGTGGTACCCGCCAGATAGTAATCCTCCCCCACTCTGATAATATCAGGGTCAGAAAACTCATCATAAAACAAAGGGTTGGTAAAGGTACCATTACCATTATCAGCCGACCAAGACTTCCCTTTCAAAGTCTGTGTCAGAACATTCTTGGCTGCAGATTTTTTCTGCGCCGCTGCTCCCAAAGAACCGCTCAGAAAAGCGATACAACAGGTTGCAAATAATAATTTCTTCATTCTCATTTATAGGTCTAAAAGATTATTATAAAAAATATTGCCACAAAAGTACGAATAATTATCCAACCAGAGGTGGACAAAATGATACTTTTATGGCAACAAATGTAATTTTAGGACATTATTTAATCAGATAAGTCTTTCCTGGTTCTGTTTCCAAGTCATATTCATATACGTCAGAAATAGGGACCTTCACTCCTTCTGCTATCCGATGCTGTTCCATTACAGGCTTCACTTCTGCAGATGCAAAAAGGATATTGGAACATATTCCTTCAGCCTTCTTCAGATTCTTCGCCTTCAGCGGAACGTAAGAGCGGAGACGCAGCACGCCTCCGATGGTGGAGCGAATCTTCGCCTTCATCAGTCTGCCATTCTTCCAGTCCATATCCACCACAAAGCCGCCACGGGCACGAAGTCCCTTTACGCTTCCCTTGTTCCAGGCATCAGGCAAGGCAGGCAAGAGATGCACGGCTCCATCATGACTCTGCAGGAGCATCTCTGCGATGCCGGCTGTTACTCCGAAGTTGCCGTCTATCTGGAAAGGTGGATGGGCATCGAAGAGATTCGGATAGGTTCTTCCATCAGGATACTCCTTTGCCTGCGCATCAGATGGTAACAGACGAAGCATATTACTGATGATTCTGAAAGCATGATTGCCATCGAGCATACGTGCCCAGAAGTTCGTTTTCCAACCCAGACTCCAGCCCGTAGCCTGATCGCCACGATGCTTCAGAGTGGTGGCTGCGGCATGGAACAGTTCCGGATGAGAGAAAGGAGAAATCTGATTGGATGGATACAATCCATAGAGATGCGAGATATGGCGATGCTCATTCTTCGGATCATCCGCATCCACAAGCCACTCCTGCAACTGTCCGTACTTTCCTATCTGCATCGGCGGAATCTGAGAAATCAGCTGCTGCATATCCTTGCGCTCAGCCTCATCAACTCCCAATACCTCAGAAGCCTTCACAGCATTGGTCAAGGCATCGAAGGCTATCTGGTTATCCATCGTGCATCCCGCCGTTACGGCAGTTCTCTTACCCATAGGTCCCTGTTCCGGACTCACCGACGGCACGGTTACCTTCCATTCGGTGCCCGGCAACTTCTGCATATAGTCAAGATAGAACTCAGCAGCACCTTTTATTACCGGATACCACTGCTTGAGGAAAGCCTTGTCGCCCGTATAGAGATAATGCTGCCAGAGATGGGTGGTGAGCCAGGCTCCGCCGTTGGGGAACATGCCCCACTGCGCACCGTCCACCGGACCTGCTATGCGCCAGATATCAGTGTTATGATGTGCCATCCAGCCACGGCAACCATACATTTCCCTAGCCGTCTGTGCTCCCGTTACGCTCAAATCCTTGATGAGCGAATACAGAGGCTCCGTGGTATTACCGAGATTCGTTACCTCGGCAGGCCAGTAGTTCATCTCCGTATTGATGTTGATGGTATATTTACTGTCCCAAGGCGCATTTTTGCTGTTGTTCCAAACACCCTGCAAGTTTGCCGCCTGTCCACCAGGCTGGGAAGAGGAAATGAGCAGATAGCGACCATAGTTATACATCAGTGCCACCATCGCCATATCCTTGCTGCCTGCAAATTTCTCCAGGCGCTGATTGGTAGGCAACGAAGCATTGGCATCGGTTGGCAAAATCAGGGAAGAAGTAGCGAACTGCTTCTGGTAAGCCTCCACATGGCGTTTCTCCAACTGTGCATAGCTCATCAGTTTCACCTTATTTATATAGTCGGCATTGCGTTGGGCTGCATTGCCCGACACATCATGATAGTTCACAAAATTGGTGGCAGCACTCACGAGGATGGTTGCCTCGGTGCCATCCGTCCTTACATCTGCCACACATTCGGCAGTGAGAGCCGCCTTGATGCCTTCCTGGTCTTGTCCCTTCACCTTCAACATAACCCCTGTAGGCGTTTTCTGAACTTGATGTTCAAAAGGCGAATCCAGGGTAACATCGATATTCAGGGCACCCTTTCTACTCGCCTTGATGTGGCAAACGATAACGCCATCAGCCAGGGAAGCAAAGGTGGTGCGGGTATATCTTACGCCATCCATCACGAAAGAAGTCGTGGCAATCGCCCTCTTCAAATCGAGGTTACGCACAAACTGCTCAGTCTTTACCCGGTTCTTCATGCTGATATGCAGATTTGCCATCGGCAGGAAGCGCATGCCATGAGGTCCCGGGATGAAAGTCTGGTTGATGAGAGCCGCTGCCTCCTCTTCCCTGCCATTGAAGATGAGTTCCCTCACCTTTGGCAGATTCTCCAGGGATTTCTTGCTATTGTTGTTATGAGGACCGCCACTCCAGAAAGTCTCCTCATTCAACTGGATATTCTCATCCGTGGTTCCGCCATATACCATACCTCCCAAATGAGAATTTCCTATAGGTAAAGCCTCCAACCAATGTTGGGCAGGAGCGTTATACCAAAGTCGAGTACTATTATCTATGCAACTTGTCTTAGCCATCATCTCTATCGGAAACAATAGTCCCAAGACCCATACCCCCAAAATCATCTTATTTCTGTTCATAAAATCAGCATTGATTAGTAATTAAAAACGGCACAAAGATAAGGAAACTTTTTGATTTTCCATCACTTTGTGCCGCCAAAATTAAAAATATCTCAAACTTTAAACCTATCTTCTTTTAGAATACTCAAAAGAATCTACATCTATATATCCTCCGGTAGCCTTCGTGGCATAATTGTAGATGGCGATACGGGTACCCATGAAGAGGCGGCGATAATCATACTGCATCTTGAAATCCTTGATGGCAGGAATCCAGGTCTTGCCGTCTATACTATATAATAAGGTGGCGAGATCCTGATGAAGACGGAAATCGCAACTCATCTTCAGATAGATGATGCTTGATTTCGTTGCCTTATCCTGCTTCAGATTCAAAGGCTGGCGATACACCTCCTCACGCTTCACATCGGTCACAGCCTTTTCCTTTTCAGTCAAAGCTACACTCTCCTTGGTACCCACCACAAAGAGTTTCTTGCCTTCCTTTACAATAGAGAGCAGAGCCGCATCACCCTGGAAAGCTGACAGACCAGCCACATCGCCATCCTTCATCCGGCTTACATCCATCTTGATGATTCCCTCGCAGGCAGGTCCCTCGGTACGGGTACTGATGGTATTGGGAGCCAGGAAGATGTTAGGAACAATGCGGGATGTCTTCAGGCGGAGCCAGCCCTTGCGCTCTGTGAGCGACCAGGCGTCATCCACAGGATTGTGGTTCCACTGCCACTGCAGTTCCAGTTTATCCTTCGAGAAATCGTCGCTATACACGAGTCCCTTACCGTCATATCCCAATACAGGCTTCTGCATCTCGGCAGGAATATTGCCCTTCTCATCGGTCAGCATAGGCCATCCGTCCTTCCAGGTACATGGCTCCAGCGTGAGCACTCTGCCCACACCACCACGGTCTTGGAATACGATGCCATACCAGTTGCCATCCTTATCATCTACAATCGTACCTTGTCCCACGCCGTTGAATCCGGCAAACTCCGTTTCCAGAATCACCTTCTTTTCGTAAGGACCCGTTATTTTATCAGCACGATAACAAACCTCACGACGAGGATGTCCCTGTGGCCACGAAATCATCAGGAGATAATACTTGCCGTTGTGCTTGATCATGCGGGAGCCTTCGAGCAAACCCGTTTCATCAGCATCACGCTCAAAGAGTTTACGATGGCTGCCCGGCACCACATTAGTTAAGTCTGCATTCAGCTGCACCATCTCTCCTGTACCATAAACCACATACGCCTTGTCATCATCATCAAAGAAGAGAGCGGCATCATGGAAATGCTGCAAACGGCTGTGGATAGTCCATTTGCCTTCGATATCATCGGCTGTACAGATATAAGTCTCTCCACCGGGATTATCATTCGGAGCAAAGAGCGCATAGAACTTGCCACGATGATACTGCAGCGAAGTAGCCCACTGACCACGACCATACACGGTACCCTCCTTCATGTCATACTTAGGTGAATCGGTAAGTTTAGGGAAGATATAGTTCACGGTTTCCCAGTTCACCAGATCCTTCGATTTCATGATAGGCGCACCCGGCATCAGATGCATGGTGGTGCTTACCATATAGAAGCTGTCACCCACACGGATTACATCCACATCAGGCACATCAGCCCAAACCACAGGATTGGCGAAATTCTTCTCAAACTTCCACCAGTCGAAATTGAAGAGTTTGCTTCCCTTCAATCCCTTGAACACGAAGTATATATCATGCTTTCCTGTCACTTTCTTAAGCATTTGTGCCGAGAAAGTCTTCCACTTTTCCCAGCCACCCGTCTTGGTAACATCAAGTTTAGCTATCAGTTCGCCATCTTCCTTATCGAGATGAACCTCCAGCGAACCTCCAAGCGAAGAGCACGCAGCAGAGATGGCAAATGCATCCGAACTCTCATTTCCGAAATCCACCTCGCGTACCTTGATATAATCACCAGTATGAATTTCAGAGATATAAACACCCGTATCATCGGTCTGCTCCGACTTCACTCCCTTAGAGAAAGCGATGGTTTCAGCCTCCTGACGCTTGTAAGGATTGAGGGTTGCGATAGGAGCCACTCCTTCCTGGGTATGATGGATGATTGGGAAGGTGCCGTCGGCATTATATTTGAATTCTTCCACAGCCACACTGCGTCCGAATCCGCCACCCAGTTTACCCGTATGATAGAAGAAATAAGACTTGCCCTTGAAGTCGGTCACACCGCAATGGTTGGTAAAGGAACCCGTATCTTCCAATGGCATGATTTCGCCCATATACTTCCATGGTCCAAAAGGCTTCTTGCTCATGGAATAAGCGATATGCTCAGGCACTCCACCTGCAGCATAAAGCATATAATAGTTCTTGCCACGCTTCATGAACCAAGGTCCCTCTGTGTAGCAATCTTTATATTTTCGGGTAGAATCACGCTTCTCCACGTCAGGCGAACCGAATCCCTCCTCAGTCATCACGATTCTGCCCACTTCACGCTTTTTATCAACAGCTGCCTTAGCATCTATACCACCCTTGAAGCTGACCATATCTTTATTCAGTTTGGCATAGTAAAGATGCGGATTACCCCAATAGAGATAAGCCTGACCATCCTCGTCCATCCAGACGGTAGGGTCGATATTGTCCCAACTTCCATTATCGAAAAGCGGTTTGCCCAGCGCATCCTTGAACGGACCGGTAGGAGAATCAGCCACAGCTACGCCGATAGCCATTCCGCCCGTCAGTTTAGAGTGCGCACAGATATACCAGTAATACTTACCATTACGTTCGATGGTCTGTGCTGCCCAGGCACGGTCGTCTGCCCAGGAAAAAGAACTGAGGTCGAGCGGAGAACCATGGTCTGTCCAGTTCACCATATCTTTGGTAGAATAGACACGCCATTCGTTCATCCAGAAGAAGTCAGCCTTATCTTCATCATGACCGGTATATACATAGAGACGGTCTCCGACAACCAGAGGTGCCGGGTCGGTAGTTAACTGTGTTTGTACGATAGGATTCTGTGCATAGGCAGCACCCTGCATGGCAAGCAGGCATGCGCTTATCAGTAACGGCTTTCTGAGAGCCAAGATTTTCGTTGTATTCATCATTATGATTGTTTTATCGTTTAATGCTGCAAAATTACGAAAAAATAATCATAATGACTTTATCGAATGTTTCAAAAACCTTATTAAGTTTATCTTACTACACAAACTCTATTGGTGATTGATGCACTTGGGCTCATTCTTGAGTTGAATATATGCTAACATATACTTTTCTGCAATTAATTCTTCACAAGTCTCACACCATAAATCTGTCCAACCTGCTTGCCCTTGTGAGCCACAAACTTCACCGCGAATTCAACAAGCAAGTGCAAAATTACAAAATGTTTTTGAAAATGAGGTGTTTTGGTTAAATCTCCAAACTTTTTGGGAGTTTTTCATCTTTTATAGGTGCCGATCGCTTACGTGAAAAAGTTTTTTAGCGAAAAAAGTCTCATAGTCTCATTTTTGTTTGAAAAATACGGCTTAAGCACTTGTTATATAAAGAATTAGCTACAATGAGACTTCTCGGCGCTAAAACCGAGAAGTCTCATTGATGTATCATAGAAGTATCATTGACTGCACTTTTAGCTAATGCGTCTACTGTTTCAGTTTTATGAAATTGATTGTGTCTACCTTTCTAGTTTATAAAGTGAAAAAGTGTCTATTGAAATCAGGAAAATTCAGTTCATCAGATGATCCCCCTATGCCCTTCGGTTGGTCTGCCTGTGCCCATTACACGGGCATCCGTAGCCCAACACGTGGGCATCGGCAGCCCCTGTGCTGGGCAACCACTGCCCATAACGTGGGCAACGAGTGCCCAAACGTCGGAATTATTTTTGGGCAATATTCTTTTGATTCTTTGCGATATTTAAAACGTTTAAACTGGATTTTCGTATGCTTTGTGTTATCTTTAATGATACTTCTATGATTTTTAATGATACTTCTATGATACTTCTTTCTACTTTTCGCAAGAAGTCTCATTAGTTATAAATATCTTTATATCAACAACATAACGTGATATTTGCGGCTAAAAATGAGACTATGAGACTTTTTTCTAAAAATATGTATAATCGCATCAATTGGGATGCTCGTATGATTGATTAATGGAACCAAGAGGTGTCGGTAAAACAACTTTGGTGCTTCAACACATCAAAGAACAACTACCAAGAAAAGACTCTCTCTATGTACAGGCAGAAGATTTTTATTTTGCCTGTCACAGACCCACCGAACTGGCAGATTCATTTGCAAAGATGGGAGGAAAGTATCTTTTCATTGATGAAATCCATAAATACAAGGATTGGGCAAGGGAGCTGAAATTGATCACAGTATCCCCTATATCAGATTTTCTGATTGACGGGAAATATACATTCAAGGTTGGCGGAAAGAAGAAAAAGCAAAATCAGCTACAGAACATAGAAAATGGATATGTGGTATAGGTACTAAGACTGTACCTTACTGATTGTTAACTATTTATATTTGCTTATATTAAAAAGGAACTTCTCTACTAATTCCTATTTTGGGCATCCGCAGAGGAATGCCCAAAAAGGAATACACATAAACAAAACAATCTAACTATTTTATTAAAAAAGTTGTACATAGACTATTCTTTTTATTTTTGAGGTTCGATAATCTGATAACGGCCACTCAGATGCATGAAGGCGAAGAGGCGCAACAGTCCGTCGTAGTAGCCATCGAAGAAGCCTTCTTTATCTGGCTCATGCTTGGCATTCCAGAAATGACTGACGAATTCCCTGCCCTTCACATGATTGCTGACCAATGAAGCCGCTGCCGCAGTGGCAACAAAACCGATAGAATGGCGGAGTGCCTTAGGAGCCGTACCTGCCGGCAGAATATCTTCTACCATCGTTCCATCTACATTATACTGGTCCAGGAAAGAATCTATACCCTGACTATACAGGAAGTTCTGCAGCGTATTGGCATATTTCTGCTGCCACTCCTTATCCTTACAAGCCCAGGAATAATCGAGCGCTATATTCATTGGCACTCGCCATGAATCGTAGCGGAATGCATCACCCAACAACTGACCGGTCTTCATCAGACTGCCATCATTGTTGCAATAGTCCGGGTTCAAGCCCGTCTTCTCATTGATGCACTTATGCAGGAACTCACGGCTTTTCTCAGCACACTCCTTCCAGAACTGGGAACGTCCGTCGTTAGCCCATTTCGCCCAAACCGCGTAAAAGGCAGGGAGATAGTAAGAAGGGTCGGTAAACTTCCCGCCCCAATGATCGGGCGTAAAGGTGATGAGCTGATGTTCAAGATTGATGAGCGGAGCCGTACGGTCCATTCCCACCTTCTGCATGCTGCAATCCAGAATATGCTGCGCTTCCTTCAGATAGTTGATGCCCGTATCATTGCCCCATCGGTTGGATGCAAAGATAAGCGAAGTTACGAAATAGAGTTCACCATCCGATGCGGCTCCCTGCGCATTTCTCGTTCCATCAGTCTTACAGCTCCATGCGAAATAGCCCTTATAAGGTCCTTCCTGATGCTGCATGTATTTCTTGCTCCATCGCCAGAGGCGGTCGAAGATGTCCTTCTTATCAAACTGCACGGCAGCCATCATTCCATACGACATGCCTTCGGTTCGCACATCATTGTTCTTTACATCGCTGACATATCCCATGGAATCGCCCACTTCGAAATAAACCTTATTCTTACCATAGAATACATCATTAAACACTTCGTTCACCTTCCTGTCAATATCAGCCTGCTTATAGCCCATCCCGGCAAAGAGATTGCGATACTGATGAGTTTCGAAAGCACCCTTTTCCCAAGGCAACGCATCAAAGCCCAGCCAGTCTACCTCAACATCGGCACCACTCTGCAAGAATACATGGAGAGCATGAACGCCCTGAGGAGCATGGAACACCTGGGTACGGACATTCTTCCAGGCTGCCGACTTCGGAATCTTCACCTTAGCGATGATATTGCCCTTCTTGCCATCGGCTCTGACTACAAGCACACCGCCCTTTGAAGACTTGGCACGAACGGTGATTTCTTCCACCTTCTCGTTACCGAAATCCACCTTATTATATATAAGAGCAGTATTCGATTTAGAGAAGAGAGTCTTCCATCCGGCAAAACAATTGTTTTTATCCAGATATTCAATACCAATACCCTTGCCTTGCAGCGCAGAATAACGGTCAATCTGAATATGCGAACGTGCCTTCGTCAATCCCACACCTCTTAGCGTAGGTACCACCTTCTGTATCGTTCCGTCAGGATTGAAGTTCAGAGAGTCGATTCGCACCGAGCGGTTCTTGTCAAACTTAGGCGAATAATCATTATGATGATAAAAGAGATACCACTGTCCCTGATATTCTACGATGCTATGATGATTGGTCCAGCACTTCGTAGGCGACTCATCCATGATGATGCCCTTGAATGTGAAAGGTCCCATCGGATGGTCAGCCATGGCATAAGCCAGCGTTTCGGTGCCATCCTTTTCACGTACCCAAGGGAAAGTGAAATAATATTTGCCGTTACGCTCGAAGGCAAATGGTCCTTCCTTGAATTCCTCAGGCAATCCCTCTACCAGTTTGGGTTCCGAGGCAAGTTCCGTCATGTTTGGTTTCAGCTTAGCCATGTGCAAACCAGCTCCAGCCCAGTAGATATAAGCCTGTCCGTCTTTATCTATCAGCACACAAGGGGCTATGCCATGTATACCCTCTATCGGCTTCCACATAGGCATGAATGGTCCCTCTGGATGGTCAGCGATAGCCACGCCCACTCCAAATCCCTTCTCCTCGCCTTTGGGAGCAGCAGGGAAATAGAAATAATACTTACCATCCTTGCATACACAGTCTGGAGCCCACATTGTATAGCTCCCATCCTGTACCCAAGGCACCTTGTCCTGCGATACGATGACACCATGATCTTCCCAATCCGCCAGATTGCTGGAAGAGAAGACATGGTAATCAGGCATACAGAACCACGACTTCAGTTTCTCTATCGGACTCGGTATGTCATGAGAAGGATAGAGATATATCTTCCCATTGAACACACGAGCCGTTGGATCTGCCGTAAACTGACTGTTGATAATTGGATTCTGCGCCAAAGCTGAGCCATAAGACAAAACAGCCAAAGCAATGCAGCTCATTATATTTCGAACATTCATTCTTTTATATTAAAATTATTAGTTGATGCTGCAAAGTTACATATTTTCCTTCATATACACTTTGTCTCATGTTGCAAAAACTTTATCTTGTTTTTCCTTACCCGTATTGGAAGGGGCAAATTAAATCTATAAATACCCAACCGTCATTTTGTATGGCGAATATATTGTATTTGCCCATCATCTTTTTTAATCACGATAATGGCTGTACCACCTGTCATATTTGGTGGCAACGAACCTTCAATTTGCCAAAATCTATTATTTATCAAAGAAATTTTCAGGGGAAGTTCTGAATTGATTTGCTTTTCCCCATAAATATTTGACAAGACATTTTTAGCAATGATACCAGCCAACCGATAATTGGATATAACACCATTTTTATGATTGTAGACTCCATACGGATCAGCATTATTATCATAACTAATACCAGAAAGTCTTTCCCTATAATTATCAGGAATTAGCGAATCAGTACAATATCCTACGAAATTGTATTCTACACATTTCTTTGATTTTTTGTTTTCAGACGAATACTTGACAAACAAAAAATTGCAAAAGCAACCTGCTATAAAGAACAAACAAGCCACAAAAAACTTTATTATTTTTTCCATCTCTACCAATTATTATATACTCCATGCAAATCCGCATTGTATTACTTCTCACAATAATTCAAACTCACCCATTCACTTTTGAGGGTACAATATTACTTTTTTACCTCTTTTTTTAGAAGGATACATATATTGGTAATTTTTAGGAATACCATATAATTTTATATCAGGAGACACTAAATCTTCTGATTCTATGTAATTATAAAATCCAGAATATTGTCTTAACAGATATATGACTCGCGGATTTACAGAAATACTATCATGATGAACATTTACAACATCAAACCAGCGATTAATATAATATTTAGCATTGCCAATTTTTACGCTAAAACGCACATCAAATTCTTCTATCTTTTTATCATTTGTTTTTTTAAAACCATTATAAATACTATCAAACTCATTTTTAGGTATATAAGACATATCAACTTTATAATGTTGAAAATCTGAATCAAATTTTTTGGGTTCGACAGAAAAAGGAGTCTCCACCCCATCATAAAGGTAAGAAACCATAATGTCCTTTTTAAAAGAACAAGATGTCAACATAAATATGCAAAAAAATAATTTCTTCATACGCTTTTTTATTTTATACTAAAAGAGTTCTTCGTTGGAAAATTTTTCCCCTTATGATTTTTACGAATTCCCTCTTTATTTTTTCTTGCTGTTAAACTTTCATATCCGGTAACAACTCGTTTTTCTTCTTTATTATCATATTGATAATCCTTAGTTTGTTCCCTTTCTTTATGATTTTTGTGATTTAGCACATCATCAACGTAATGAGCAAATTCATGTTCCAAAATTGTTGCAGCAGATTGTTTATCTCCATTACTTAAAAGAAGTCCTTGACGAGATTGCCAAACTACATATTTATCTTTGCGACCATTATTTTGATAATAGCTCTCATTTTCTTTTAAATCTAAAGCATTAAACAGATTAAAATCAACCTGAGATTTTGCAGCTTCAAGCATTGCCTTACCACCACCATTATTTATATTGTAAAAATATGCCTGAATAAAGTCCCTTACAAATTGATTCTGCGGTAATTCTTTCGTTTCTTGTCCTGTAAAAACGAAAGATTGATCATTTCCGATTTTGTCTTTATACCACACAATAATTCTATTACCATCATCATCAATAGAATTTATCGGATTATTTCCACTATACAAATAAGTATTAAGAGGGTAATATTTGTCATACAAAGGCTCCATCCTATCCCAAGCCAATCTTGCCGCATCATACATTCTAGCCCCATGGTCATACCAATCCAAGCCGTACATATGGTCGAACTCCTTGCCGATGTACTTGTTTCTTTGCAACTCGCCTTTGTATGACAAGTCGCCATATACTCCACCGAATGGATAGTAATGATTCACTTGTTCTATCGTACCATTCTCATTCACCACCATCCTTACACTGCCGAGATGATCCTTCTCGTAATAATGGAAACTTGGATTCTGATTGTTATCGAATGAACAATAGCCACCATCAAAGAGATACTTAGATAGCTTTCCATCTTCGAGCACGAAGTTGCCAATGTAATCGGTCGTGTTTGTCACGACTGACTCATGAGTGATTCGCAGCTTATTGCCTGCTGCATCATAGATATATTTCGTCTTGAAGCCATTGCTGAAAGTGATGCACTTCAAGTTGCCAAGGACATCATACTCTATATTGCTGATGCCCTTGTTCAAGTCCTTGACCAATGCGCCATTTGCATCATAGAAATACTCCACGTCCGCATTCGCTCCATCCTTGAAATCAAAGGAACTATCATACAACAGACTACCTGCCTTATCGCTGATTGCCTTTACCTGGTTGCCATTATAGGAGTACGACAAGTCGTCAATGAGACCAAATGTCCCATTGTTCTTCTTGCCATATCGCTGCAATCGCTCAATACTGCCGTTGGCGGAATAAGACAGAACATTCTCTGAGTAACGATTCTTGTTCTGGCTCAAATCCTCACCCTCCGCATAGGTGGATTCCTCCAAACGGTTCAAGCCATCATAGGCAAAGTCGTAGCCTCGGAGCACATGGTCTTTGCTTGATTGCCATTGCATGCGGCTGATGTTGCCATTGAAGCATGGATTTTCCTTTGTGGACTCATAATACAGATTCTGCTTGAATCTGTCCGACTTCGTCTCCTTCAGCCAGTTGCGGATATTGTAGTCGTAATGCACACTACCAGCATTGCCGCTTCGATTGACGGAGACGAGCCTACCGATGTCATCATAGCTGTATGATGACACTGTCTTTGTTACATTTCCAACTTGTATTGTCATTGTCTCGATTTTGTCATTGTTTGGATTATAAACATACAGCTGAGTAACATTCTTTGTCATGTCACCTTTCGTCAATTCCGCCTTGACTTCAATTGGTTTTCTTGTAAAACTATACTTGATGGATTGCCTCAAAAATACTTCATCAGGCTTGATCTGCATTGACTCAACGACCAACCCACGCAAGTCATGGTAGGATACGGAAGCCAAGAGGTCACCATCCGTGTTTCGTGTCACAATACCTGTCTGTGAGCCAATGTTGTAGGATTCCTGCAAACCGGAAGTCTTCGCTGACAAACTTTTCGAGGTCAGGTTCTTGACCATCTGACGATTCAAAAAACTATGGCAGTCATAATACTTGACACATAGAAGTTGTTCATTCCCAAGACCTAAGTTTCCCAATGGGGTATAGCCGCTGTTGCACAAGCCCGAGGACTGCTCTCCATAAGTCGCCAAAGCGGAAGTGCATGAGGCATTCATGCAGGTTGTCGTACCCATTAGAACCTCGCGTTTCATTTTGTCATAGAGGTAGAATACGAACAACCCCTTCTTTCGTTGCTCGCCATCTTGAGAGAACATCAAGTTGTCGGCCGCATCATACCACATTTGTTGATATTCACAACCTGGCAGACGTTTCCATACACACCTGCCGTATTTGTCATAACGATACTCATAGCCAAACTTTTGTAAATCTGAATATTCCTGATAAGACGGAGAAAGCACATAGCGAAGCCGACCGATATTGTCATATACATAATATGTGTCATTGTTTCCATCCCTACGTTCCAACACCTTATGACCAAATAAATCGCTAAAGGTCTGCTTAGTTTTTCCATCTTCATCTGTCTCTTCCAACATAGAAAGGGATTTGGCTGCATAAAAGCCATTTTCCACCAAACTACCAGAACCACTCACTTGGTATCGTTTAACACTATTCGCTACATTCGAACAGTAACGCTGCTCCACAAACTTCTTCGCAGTGAACCATGACTCCCCAGCACCCAATGTTGAAACCTGTCTATCCAAGGCATCATAACTATTCACAGAGTACGGATTCCGGTCTTTATGAAAGGTTATGAGAGAGGAGGACAGTTCGGAAGGGGCCACGAAAGAGCAACCATCCTTCTGCGTTCCAGGAAGCCAGCTTTGCTTTTCCCTACCAAGTGCATCATGCTCCAGTAATGTATAGGCATACTTTCCCGTACCACCAAGACCATTGGTTGCAGTCTCCACAGGATACCCCAAGCCATCATAATACGTAACAGTCGTTATGGCGTGAGTTCCATCGACATCAAGCACGTCCTTACTCAGCACATAGTTTTGAGCAGGACTTTGAGCCTTGACTGAAATGTCCAAGGCACAAAGAAACAACATGATACTTAAAGTTCTTTCAATTTTCATTTTCGTTTGAAATTATATGAATATTCATGTAACACACCCAAATAGTCTTCAACACTTTCTAATCTGCCTTCCGAGTCATAAGAATATCTCGTTTCATATCCATTTGGCTCAATAACAGACGATAAGTTTAGACGATCATCATACACATAAGCAGTCGTTTGACATGCCCTATTTCGCACTACATCATAAATTGATCGCAGTATACTTTTAGGCAAGTAATTACGCCCTCCTAATAATGCAACATAGCTTGAGAGGCTTTTCACTTCATTATAAGTTGCTCCCACTATTTTCATTACAAGGCATTGATAATTATAAGACCAAAGAAGAGTAACAGGAATGCCATCTTTTCCCGTATATTGCAGTATATTACCATGCCCATCATAGGCATCTATAGTAGCTTCCGCCACTAAAGACCTGTCTGAAATTATCGAATAGCACTTATTTATTACAGGCAATCCATTTGATTGTGTAAAATCATATCGTCCGCCTCCAGTAAAAGTACTATTACGATAGAACTCTTGCCCTGTGATTTTGCTCATGCAATGCTTGTCAACAAGTAAAGCCGAGCCTGCTGATTTATCATCACACGGATACCAATAATACGTAGCAGCCGTTTGTTTCCCATACTCATCTGTAATTTTTTCTAACGAGATTTGCATATTTTGTTGATTATACGAATAATTTATGTCTTTTGCGAACTTGACATTTCCCTGTTCATAATTGGTTTCTTTCATCTCTGTCAAATAACACCATTCTATAGGTTTCCTCAATATAGCTAAATCAAATTTTCCAACTCTTAAGTATTGACTTGGCAGATGAGTAGGCACACATTTTGGAAACAAGGCATATCCCAACTCTTTCTTATCATACGAATACTCCAACTTACGCAAAGGCATACCATCTGTAGAAAACACCGTTTCACTTTTTATTTTTCCATTCAAATAACCCTTCGGATTATAAAAGAAAGCATTATTAACCCTCGCATTGATACTATTGTCCAGACTATACCCTTGGTTATAATACTCTGTCAAAGTCTTTTTCAGCAACTTCCCAGAAGTATCTAAGTCATATTTAGTAACTTTAGAATAACCAACCGTTGCAGGATTACCCAACGAGCATATATAAGAATAACTTGGTTCCGAATTTACATAATCAAAAGCAACATTTACGGATTTTTCCACATTGTCTTTAACACCTATATATGAATAATCCACAAAATGTTTTTCCAATCTTAGTGTAGGTACCAGCAACTTGCCATTTTGATATTCATATCTGGTTTCACCAAGCAATTCATTAGTTAAATCATAATTTTTGATATTCTTAATTCTTAAACCAGCACCAAGTGACATTCCTCCTTTTTCTCTTCCAGAAGTATCACTTACTTTTACTATCTGATAACTTAAGGAACATTCTGCCACTGGTATCGAAGAACCTTTACACTCCGGCACCTCAACCTCCAAAGAGTATTTTCCAGGAGCCAATGTCAATCGCATGGTGTTGCCATACGGACTTCCAATCGAAAAATCAGAAGTTGAATAGCTTTTAATAATCTCACCTGTATCCTCATTTTTCAAACAAGCTTTTGCTGTATATCTTGTCAAGTCTGGGGTATACAAAGAAACACAAAAGCTATATTCTGTTGTTTCCGTCACTGTGATTTCCTTCTTTTGATGACTAATTCCTCCAGTACCATAAGCATTGGCACTACACCCAACAACAGAAACAGCAAACCTATCGGCTGCATCTGGATAGTAATATTCGTCATCAAAACGGTTTGGCTCATATTCGAAGCAAGAATAGCCGCCTGTTGGATATGTAAGTTTAGTCAACATTCCTACCTTAGAATACTTTTCCGATGCATAACGATTGGCATTACCTATATAAGACACAGACTCCACCAAATCACCCTGTAAGCTATACTTTGGCGAGCCGCATAATGTACGACTATTATCAATGCCATTAAAATATCCCCAGTAATCCAGAGAAGAACTATTAGGAGAAGGCAATTCTGAATTTTCATAAGCCATATCATATTTTTTAGAGTTAACCTTTACCCCCGTAAGCTTCAGACGCTTACCAGAAGTTCCATCCTGAGGAGAAGATTCTTTAAAATAATCATAACTAAAAGATATCCTATCAAGAATATTGCCTCTAACAGTAGATTTTCTTACAATGTCAGCAATTGATCTTGCACCAACCAAATCCTTTCTATCTGCTATGCTAAAACAGATAGAATCACTACAAGTGATTATCTTGGAAGGATATACTTTGTAAAAAAATCCAGAAAGATCACCTGTTGTATTAATATACGTTTTTTTCTCCCCCATAAGCGACATCATTTGGTCTCCTATATCATTGGGATAATTGCTTTTTTCTTCTAGCTTCGCTTCTGAATAAAAGGTCTTTACGCCTCTCATACTTTTACCATAATCCATCAATTGCTGAACATACTGAAGTTCTATATGGCTCTTACCGTTTTTTCCATCCAATCCGTATATATGAGTCAAAAAATATGAATCCTTATTCGAATCTTCCTTAAATGCCTCAAACTCATAGGTGACGCCATGATCATCCGTCAATATAATATTTGCAGGATAATGATATTGAAAATCAGAAATAACAATTTTATACTTGCTAGTGTTCTCATCCAATGGGATTGCTACATTACTTTCCCTGTCAATATAGAACGAAACCGAGTTTCCACAAAAGTTACCTTGGAAAACATCTGGAGTATAAAATCCCTTGACTAAATCCGAATACATTAAATAGTACTTTTCATTTCCTGGTGGCAAACCAATATCAACAGATGAGCCCGACACAACCACACCCATATTAGCTATATAATGGGCATAAAAAGGACTATAAGCCGAGTACACCTGAAAATTGCTTTCAAAATAACTTTGAGGACTATTAGGTGTTTGCTGAAAATCATCGTGTCCACAAACAATATGTTTTATATAGCCACCATAACTTAAGTTCCACCCCAAACCTACAAAAGTTGCATTTTGCTCCACTTTTATTCCAGAGGCATCATAATATAGTTCTATCGGATACGATACATCACCCGACTTTACCGTAAGCAATGGAATTCGGATATTCGGCGTTCCTGAATATTCCGACATTGCAATCGTTCCGTATTTCCCTAACGAAGCCGCCTCAGGAGTTAGATGATTAAAATCTGGCAACAGCTTGTCTATGCTCAAAGAATTTTCTTGGCAGAATGAAAATTGAACATTGCACCAAACAACCAACAACAAACAGAGTATATTTTTACAACTCCTTTGCTGCATTGAATAGAAATCATAGAAAATAAAACTTTTCATAAGAAATGCATTATTATAGTTAAATTACTCAACGGAGACTTTCTCCGAAAACTTCTGATCGTTTACATTAATATATAAGACATACTCACCACGAGACAAGTCACCGAGTTCTATTACTTGCCTGTATCCTTTTCCTGCAGGTTGATGCTGATTGAAAGACTTCAGTATCATGCCTGAAGTGTTACTGAGAACGAATCGCAGCTGGCTGTCCAAGGTCAAAGAATAGGCTATGTGCAATTGTCTACCCGACATCGTCACTTGATAGTTGATGAGAGTTGAAGACTTCTTATCTTTTACATTCTCACCTTGCTGCTGAACTCGCAACTTTTCATTTTCTGCATCGTCCAACATTTCGAAGCTATCCATATTAGCCACACAAGCATATTCTCTATGCATTATTTCTCGTCCACCATTTTTTAATGATGCCTGTAACACCTTGAACACGGGATAACGATAGCCTTTGGAAAACCATTCATAATCTTCAACCATTAAGTGCAATTTACCAACATTATGCACCAACTCAGAATTATTTTTTGCAGGAAGGATGTCGCCAATGACACTCCACTTTACCAATAACGTATTCGACAAAGATTCATCGTCTGGTAGAATGATTTTTCCTAGTCCCATCGCTTTAACTTTACATTTTCCCTTCAATCGGAACTTATTCTTTGAACTATAAATTCCTTGTCCATCCATGACACATACCAAAGAATCCTTAACACTAAAAGGATAGCGAAGATAGCTAAAAGTATCTCCAAAATCAATCTTTACCAAAGCTGTCTGTATCTGAGATAAAAACAGACTATCAGTTGTTTGTTGGAAATCTAGCATTTCTTCTTGCCCTATCATTCTAACATTACTAGAGTCTCCACTAACAAGAGTAACCTTATTCTCTTGTCCTAAATATTTAAGATTAGAAAAATCCCAAACCAGTTCATTAAGACTTATGTCACAGATATTATCTATATCCACTAAATCATAGCAGATACTATCTCCAACACGGAAGCTATTGGAGACACCTGAAAGCATCACTTTTTGCTGCGCAAACGCTGTAGCACTACAATATGCCACTACAATCAAATTTAGTATAAATTTCTTCATAAAATTTTATTTTCGTTTTAATCCATTTTTAAATCCTCATAATATAAAGTCTATGCAAATTACCATTCACACATCGTAGCCTTAAATTTGATTCCATTTAAGATTCTATCAAATTTTCTTTCCTCTGCTGGAATTACATTAAAATAACAAACTCTTAAACCTGAATAGGTATCTCGTCTCCATTTAAGGCCTTTCTTGTCCATACCTTTTTCTATAAGATGCTTATCCTTCAACGATGTCGAAGGCTTAAAATCATCTATAGGAGTTTTCATTAAAGGACCTTGCAATATCAATAAGACACCGCCACTTCTAAATGAAAAAGCATAAACAACTCCTTCCTCATAATATTCTATCTGGCGTTTTACTCCCTGTTCCATAGATAAATCGACTTGAACAGGATGCAAATTCAACGTTTCTTTTGTGTATTTATGACTAGCACAAGAATAAAACACCCCCATACTAATCATTAGCCAACCATTAACGATTATTCTTTTCATAATTATCTATAGCTTGTTGTTCAACAATAGTTATCTTCTCTTCTAAATCTGTGTTATTCTTACCAAAAACTGGACAAGAAACAACTTGATTGAAATAAGGATCAAACTCTTTAACATATCCCACGACTCCAAAAGTATGACTAGGTTCTATTGATGGATTTTTCTGCTTTAATTCATAAAAATAGGCATGTCCGTATCCTTTATGAGAAAAAGCCTCCGCAGCACCCAACTGGGATAAAGTTGGATTTATGTTTATATCAATACTTGCCAGCTTTGCTTTTCCCTACCAAGTGCATCATGCTCCAGTAATGTATAGGCATACTTTCCTGTACCACCAAGACCATTGGTTGCCGTCTCTACAGGATAACCCAAGCCATCATAATACGTAACAGTCGTTATGGCGTGAGTTCCATCGACGTCAAGCACGTCCTTACTCAGCACATAGTTTTGAGTAGGACTTTGTGCCTTGACTGAAATGGCCAAGGCACAAAGAAGCAACATCATACTTAAAGTTCTTTCCATACTCATTATCGTCTAAAATTATATGAATATCTGTGCAAAACATCTAAATGGTCTCCTACACTTGTAAGTCTGCCTTCCGAGTCTGTATTTTAACTAATATTCATAATTTACCATTATCTTCTTCAAGTCCTTATCTGCCGAGCTATTGCCATAATACACTTCATAGTTACCTGCCTTGGCACGGACGGTATTAGTGACAGCATCGAAGAGTTCGAAGTTTCTGCTATCCAGCGTGATGACAGCCTCAGCAGTCTTTCCTGCCTTCACCTCCACTCTCTCGAAAGCCTTCAAACTCTTCAATGGTCCTTCGGTGTCAGAAGGGTCTTTCACATACACCTGCACCACCTCGGTGCCATCTTTCTTACCTACATTGCTTACGGGGATGGTCAACTTGATTTGCTCTCCCTTCTTCAAGGTATTGCTTGACAACTGAGCCTCTCCTATATTAAAAGAGGTGTAGCTCTTGCCATAACCGAATGGGAAGAGCGCATCATTCATATAACGATAGGTTCTGCCCTTCATGCTGTAATCCTTGAAATCAGGCAACTGCTCTGAATTCTTATAGAACGTAATAGGCAACTTGCCGGCAGGATTATACTCCCCGAAGAGTACACGAGCCACTGCCTCTCCACCTTCCTGACCAGGATACCAGGCCTGGAGAATGGCATCGCAACTCTCTGTCTCTGGAGTCAAGGCGATAGCCGAACCCGAACAGTTGACAAAGACAACCTTCTTGCCCGCCTCCTTCAAAGCCTTCAGAAAATTGCGCTGAACCTTAGGCAATTCGATGTTGGTGCGGTCACCACCTTTGAAGCCAGAAATCTCGATAGGCATTTCCTCACCTTCCAACTGTGGAGAGATGCCACCTACGAAGACTACTGTCTCGCAATCCTTCAACTGCTTGAGCGAAGCCTGATAGTCGATAGGATTCTCATGCCCGATATTGAACTTCATGTCCGCATTATAGTTAGGCATCTCGTGATAGCGAATCTCTATCTTATACTCCTTGCCCTTCTCGGCTTGGAACTCGATACGACTCTCGGTAGTGCGCCAGATAGAATGCTCTGCCTTCTTCTCACCATTCAGATAAACCTCGTAGTGACCGCAACCAGCCACGTCGAGCAACACCTTGTCTGTCTGCTTAGGACGGAACACGGTTTCATATTTTGCAGAGAAGCCCACCAGCTTCACATTAGGAGCGAAGGAGTGCTGACCATAGGTCGTTACCTGCACAGGATTCTTCTCCTGGGTGATGACAACAGGCTTGCCTTCCATCTTGCGATTGTTCCAGAAAGTGCCCTTAAAGCCCATCTTGCCATCCATGCTACACTGGTCGAAGTAAGAATTCAAAACTTGGTCGTTCACCAAGTCGCATCCATTAAAGGTGACAACCTGGTTTTTCTTCAAACGACTCCTGATACCATCCAGGATGGTAATTGTCTGTCGTGGAGTACCATTATAGTTTCCCCACATCATCGGTTCGTTATCCACATTCGATCCGATGAAAGCAATCTTCTTTACTTTTTTATTGAGAGGCAAAACCTCATTATTGTTTTGGAGCAGCGTCATGGTCTGCAGAGCCATATCGAGCGAGAGCTGGCGATGCGCCTTACTGCAAAGCACCGATACTGGAATCTTCGACCATGATACGATCTTGTTGTCATCCATCTCGCCCAAATCGAAACGACCTTCGAGCAGACGAATCACATGCTTATCAACTTCATCTTCAGTCAAGGCACCATACTTCACAGCCTCAGGCACAGACTTATATGCATAATTATATCCACACTCCACATCTGTACCAGCCAGAACGCCCTTGGCAGCCGCATTTCTGGCATTACTAGAAACTTTATGGCTGGACCAGAAATCAGTAACAGCGCCACAGTCGGAAACTACCAGGTACTTGAATCCCCACTCATCCCTGAGAATCTGCTGCAAAAGGCGAGTGTTGCCGCAGCATGGTTCATCATCCCAACGCTGATAGGCACACATCACCTCACGCACCTTTGCATCCTGCACCAGTGATTTGAAGGCTGGCATATAAGTTTCCCAAAGGTCGCGCGGTGTAACATCGGTAATATTGTCTGTATGGCGAGCCCATTCTGGTCCGCTATGAATTGCATAGTGCTTGGCACAAGCCCAGAGTTTGCGGTATTTCGTATCTTCTGGTCCCTGCAATCCGCGCACCACGGCACATCCCATCCTACTGGTAAGATAAGGATCCTCGCCATAGGTTTCCTGTCCACGTCCCCAGCGAGGATCACGGAAGATATTCACGTTTGGAGTCCAGACAGATAAAGCATGGAAACGGGTTACATCTCCTCCCTTCTGCTGCAGTTCATTCCATTTGGCACGCATTTCATCAGATGTTGCATCAAAGACTCTATACACCATTCTGTCGTTAAACGAAGCTGCCATTCCGATAGGTTCCGGAAAGACGGTTACATCTCCCATGTTCGCCACACCATGCAGTGCTTCGCTCCACCACTGGAATCTCTTGATTCCCAATCGTGGGATAGCCGGCGAATCATCCAGCATCAGAGAAGCTTTCTCTTCCAAAGTGAGACGACCACATAAATCTACCGCTCTCTCATGAGCCGAGAGAGATGGATTCTGATAAGGAAACTGCTGTGCAGAAGCATTGCCGGATGACATAGTCAGCACAAACATCAAAGCTGCGTATATAACTTTCTTGTTCATTGTAATTACTATTAAGCTATTAGTATATTAAATGGGATTCATCATGAATTTATTGTTGTCTGAAATTCCATTTAGAATTATCGCTGTTGAAATCGAAAGGAGCCAAGCCTGGAGTACAGTCGCCGAGTGAAACCAATGCCAGTTTCTCTTCTGTGCCTGGCACAGCCTTCGGCATGATGCGATAGGTGCCATCGGTGAGCTGCTCGATGCGCCAAAGCTGGGCATCTTCACCCGTAAACTCAGGTTTGGCAATGACATCATGCTGAGCGGTTGCGGTAAGATAGCGAGTAGTGCCTTCTATGCAGATCTTATAATAAGGACCACCCAGATAACCACCCTTTCCGGCAGGCATAATACTCCACTTCTGATGAGGACGGAACATGTAATCGTTCATTCTTACCTTCACCTCGCCCTTAGGCCATCCTGCTTCTACCTCCTTCAAGGTCTGAGGTTCAATATTCTTCAGAGGCTTGGTTGGCTTGATCCAGAAAGGTTCGATATCACGTTGCATTCTCACGAAATCTACGGCAATCTCCAGGGCATAGCCTCTTCGTTCCGATTCTATCTCGTAGGTTCCGGCATGAAATTCATCACCAGCCACAGGCCAGTCGTTCTTCCACAACAAAGGACGGATAGCTAACACGCTTCGTCCTCCCTGTCTGAAATCAGACTCATAGTGGAACGACATTTTTTCTACACCCTCTTCCTCGATATAGCGTCCGAAGTGACCGGGACCCGTCTTCAGATTATTGGCAGCAATCACCATCTTTCCACCGCCCTGCAACATCTCTCTGCCCACATTATCTACGTATGGACCGGTTATCTTTCGCGAACGTCCCACCACGATATTGTAGGTAGAATTAGGACCATCGCAACAGGTGCCATGAGTGCCAAGAAGATAATACCAGCCGTTGCGGTAAATCAAATCGGTAGCTTCGCAGTCGATGGCGATATTGACGGGTTCGTTGCCTTCCATCCGCTTACCCGTCTTCGGATCAAGTTCTACCAGACGGATAAATCCGAAATAGGTACCATAACTGAGCCAGAGTCTGCCGGTAGTAGGGTCGAGCAATAAGCCCGCATCAATGGCATCACAGTCTTCATCATCTAAGGATGAGGCTACCACCACCGGTTCAGTATATTTGAAATCAGGCGATTTCGGATCGAGCGTTTTGTTCCACATTGTCAGGACATCACCACGATGACTGCCTCCCAATCCACCACCCGTAGCACTGTAGGCTACAAGATAACGGTCGCCAATCTTCAACACATCAGGAGCCGCTCCTCTGCCGGGACGAACTGCACCACCCTGCCAGGTCCAGCCATCCTCCGACCAGATTCCGCCTTCACCCGTTCCAAAGGTATAATACTTTCCATCACACAGGGCAATGGTAGAAGGATCATGAATGAAAGGTTCGCCCACCTGGGCTTCTGCCTCGTAAGCAGATGAAGACAACAAGGCAACCAAAGCAGCGGCATAAAGTTTCTGCTGAGCAACAACCGGGCTAAAATATCTGAAAAATATATTGTTCTGTTTCATAACTTTCTTTATTGATTGCACTACTTCACGTGAATAGACAGGTTTCTGACAGGCTTGCCCTGTCCGTCGATGAATCGGACACAGAAGTCGCTCATGCCAGGGCCATTGATGACTGCACCACGAAGGATATTTCTACCTTTCTTCAAGGTAAGCTTCTTAGAAACCACATCATCGCGAACCATTCTTCGGTCGCCTTCGAGCATCACCGCCTCCTCACCATTGAGCCACCACATGGAAGCACCATTCGAGCCAACAGACAAGCGGACGTCTTTCATCTCCTCAGGGCAATCGATAATGGTAACCACCCAGAACAAGACACCATACTTGGGCTTCTTAAACGAAGTAGCGAAACGGAAGAGCTTCACATTAAACAGTTTACTATCCAGCGCATGCCATTTCAGCTTTTCCTTTCCCACCTTCACGATGGCTCCATCCTTAGGAACTGTTTCCATCTGTTTAGGGAAATACTGCGTATGGAATATCTCCTTCAGATAAGAATCAGTAAAAACGACATTGCTCTTGACCGGCATAGAGATTGGCTCCAAGAGCAACCATCTCTGAATAAAGCCAGCCGCATTAGGCATGACAGCCTGCTTGCCGACTGGTCCGAAATAAGGATTGATGTCTGCAGGTAATTCCTTATTTTGGGCATCCGCAGAGGAATGCCCAAAAAGGAATACACATAAACAAAACAATCTAACTATTTTATTAAAAAAGTTGTACATAGACTATTCTTTTTATTTTTGAGGTTCGATAATCTGATAACGGCCACTCAGATGCATGAAGGCGAAGAGACAATTCCCTTAAAGAAGAAAAAAGGGAGTGCTTCTTTTCAAAACACCCCCTAATTATCAAACTAACCTATAGCTTATTAACCAAAAGCCTTATATATCGAAACAACTTCATGATTACCAACCAGGATTCTGAACCAAGTTAGGGTTCATGTTCTTCACTGTTTGTGGATAAGGGAAGTAATCATGTTTTCCCTCTTGGTAACCAACAGTGAAACCAGCATCCTTTGCTGCATGAGAAGAAACTGTATAGAAGCGGCTATTTGCCTCTGTGCCATGCTCCCAGTGCAACTTCTCGTCAGAAGGCTGAGGTGCGCGGAACAACTTGTCAAAGAGGTGAGGTACATCAGAACCCGCATTCTTGATGCGATTGATGGCAGTAGCATCCTTCCATCTCTTGATGTCGAACCAACGGCAACCTTCCATCCACAACTCGTATGATTTCTCCTTCTTGAGAACATCCATATCTACTGTGCTACTGATGGTCTTGGAACCTGCACGCTCCTGAATCATATTGATGTACTTCTTGGCCTCACTCGGATCGCCGGTCTGGAGACAAGCCTCAGCATAGTTCAAAAGAACCTCGGCATAACGCATCACGAGATAGTTGTTCAAACGGATGTTATCACCATATTTCTTACCATCAGAGTCAGCTGCACGCATCACAGTCTTAAATGCCAACCAGGTAGAGTTGCCATAGAGTCCCTGTACTTGATCCTTGATGCCCACTTCCTTGCTGGTTTTCTTCTGCTCTGGAGTCATTTTATTTAACTTTTCCTTAGCATATTTCATATTATAAACGGCATCATCAATGTGCTTCAAGGTAGCCTTGAAACGATAAGAATCACCATCATTCTCATGGAACTCATCACCAAACCACTGAGGTACACCTAAGCCACCCCAACCATCGATGCCACTATATACAGACTGAGGAGAAACTACGAAGTTACCAGCACGCCAGTTCATTGCATTAGCCTCCATCCAGCTAGAACGCTGAATCATACCGCCCCATGCACCCTTACCAGCATTGTACTCGAAGTTGATTTCGAAGACCTTCTCCTCGTCGCCATCACCCTCAATATGGAAGTTGTCCATGTACTTGTCGCCTGGAACAAGGGCATACTTGCCAGAGTCAATAACCTTCTTGAGAGCGGTCTTTGCCTGATCATACTTGCCAGCGAAGAGGTAAGCCTTACCAGCCAATGCATTAGCAAAGCCCTTGGTTACCTTTACAGCACCATCCTTGTCATCCTTGCTCTTACGCTCATCAAGATCAGCCGCAGCTGCCTCACACTCAGAAGCCACCCAGTCTATCAACTGTTCATGGGTCATAGGATTCTCTGGGTCCTTGTCGCTATTGAACGGAAGATCTTGAGCTGACAAAGGATGCAAAACAAATGGTGGAGTTCCCCAGAAGTTTGCCAACAAGAAATAGTCGTAAGCACGAAGCACACGAGCCTCAGCCACACAACGCTTCTTGACTGGTGTATCTGGATTAGCAAACTTGTTAATGACCAAGTTGCAAGTATACACAGAAGAATAGAGACCTGAGTACATCAACTTAGGAACCAAGGCATCAGTATCATAGCGGAACTCATTGAGGCAACCAGCGTCCTCATGGTCTCCATAGTTACCACTGGCATAGTAAACGTCATCACCACACATGTTCATAATCAACTTGTGAGGAGTATAGATACCCAAACTTCCCTGGATGTCTGGCTGACGTCCTACTACATTACACATAAAGCCTTCGTATGCTGCCACCAAAGCAGCCTCTGCATCGGCATCAGTCTTATAGAACTGTTCCTCATAAGTAGTACCCTTCTGCTCAATATCGAGCTGACTCTCACAGGAAGTAAAGGATACTGTTCCTGTCAACGCAAGGGCTAATATACTAGAATATAATAAATACTTTTTCATTGCTGTATCATTTAATAATTAGAATGTTACATTGATACCAAATACCATCTTCTTAGAAGTTGGATAAGTACCATTATCAAAACCACGAGACTGAGCACTGTTCATAGAAGCTGTCTCAGGGTCGGCTCCTGGATACTTGGTGATAGTGAAGAAGTCATCCAATGAGCAATATACACGTACACCGTTGATACCAATCTTGCTTGTGATAACACGTGGCAAAGTGTAACCCAACTGAATCTGCTTGATCTTGAAGTAAGAGCCGCTGAACACAGCTGCTGAAGAGCTGAAGAATGTCCAGTCGGTTGCCACCTTCTTCATATCAGGATACTTTGCACCAGTATTGCCCTCTGTCCAAGAATTTTTCCAATATTCATCGATACCATTCAAGAGAGGACGGTCGGCAGATACCATCAAGTTATAAATCTTGTTGCCGGCTGCACCTGTACCAAAGACGGTCAAGTCGAAGCCCTTATACTCTGCATTGAGGGTGATACCATAAGTAAACTTAGGAATACCTACACCCAAATCCTGCTTATCGTTATCAGTTGGAGCGTTGGTGGTGTTACCATCCTTGTCATAATACAAAGCACTACCATCCTCAGCTACACCAGCATACTTATAACCACGGAAGTACCAAATGGAGTGACCTACCTCGAAGGTTGGCTTCAAACGGCTGTTGAATCCATCGATACCTACACCTTCGATACGGCTGATAAATGAAGTAAGATCCTTTACCTCATTCTTCAAGGTAGAACCGTTGAAAGACACAGAGTACTTGAAGTCATTGATATGATCCTTCCAACCTAACTCAAAGTCGAAACCTGTGTTGAGCACCTTACCTGAGTTGACTGTATATTTACTGACACCAATTTCAGGAAGAGGGTTGATTTCTACCAAGAGGTCCTTGGTGTTCTTGCGATACCAGTCGAGGGAGAAGCTCAAGCGGTCGTTCAAGAAACGAGCATCAAGACCCAAGTCCACCTGCTCCGAAGTCTCCCAAGTCAAATCTGGATTTGCCAAACCTGTTGGCTTAGAACCATAAGACAACTTACCGTCACCAATAGATGGATTGTACTGATAGAAGCTCTGGTTGATAGCAATAGGAGAAGCATACTTGTAACCGCTCAATACATTGACGTTACCATTCTTACCCCAAGATCCACGAAGCTTCAAGAAGGAAACAGCATCACGGCTGATATGGTCCTTAAAGAACTTTTCGTTATTAATGCTCCAACCGGCAGAAACAGATGGGAAGTTACCCCAACGAGCATCCTTTGAAAGCTTAGATGAATCGAATGCATCACGACGGAAGTTGAACTGCAAGAAATAACGATTGTCGTAGCTATAAGACAAACGACCGAAGTATGAAAGTTCTGTAGCGTCGTTAGGAGCATTGCCTACACTCTTGGTTGCATCAGCGAGCAAATAGTCGATGTAACGATAGTTAGGAGCATAGTTTGAAAGAATATTCGTACCCTCAGATCCTATGCTAGCGTTGTCCCAATGGTTCTTGGTGAACGACATACCCACCATGGCTCCTACAGTATGCTTGCCAAATGTATTCAAATAGTTTGCAAAGTTCTCCCACTGATAGTAAAGACCATTGTTGGTACGAGCCTCAATCTTGTACTGTGTGGAGTTGGAGAGTGTATTGATGTAATATGGCTGCTCATAGTTGTGGTAGTTGCTCTGCGTGATGCGGTAACCCAAACGAGATGTATAGGTGAATCCCTTGAACGGCTTGATGTTGGCGGCAACGGTACCACGTACATTGATACCCTGGTTGTAAGAGCCCACGCGGTCGCGCTGTGCCAATGGGTTACCAGTAGCATCCTCTACATAGTGGGATGTACCATAGAAATCATTATTATGGGCAGCATCTCTCATCACAGGGGCGCCATTCTGATAAGCGTTATAAACATTGGTTGGCAACTTAGCAGGGTCGCTTACATAGCAAGGAGTCAATGGATCTATAGAAACAACAGAGTTCAACACAGAACGATAACCTTTGTTCACACCCTTGGTCTTCCACTTCTCAAAAGAGGTATTTGTTGAGATGTTCAACCACTTATATACATCGTAGTCTGCATTAATCTGACCTGTAAAACGCTTGTAAACATCCTTATCTCCCTTGACGATACCATTGTTATTGAGGATATTCAAGTTGGCAAGGAAACGCCCCTTACCATTGCTAGCCTGGATGGTAAGGCTGTGCTGATGAGCCAAACTATTTTCAAAAGCCTCATCATACCAGTCGGTGTTCTCTCCATTATATCCCTCAGCCTTCAACTTATCATCCGTCAAGTCGCCCAAGTACTTATGGTACGAAATATACTCCGGAGCATCGAAGAGCTTAGCCTTTCTACCAATAGACTGGATGGTAAACTTGCTGCTATAAGAAATCTCAGCCTTACCGCCATTGGCAGCACCACTCTTGGTAGTGATAATGATGACACCATTACCAGCCTGCGCACCATAGATGGCAGCAGAAGCGGCATCCTTCAATACCTCCATGCTCTGAATCATAGATGGATCAAGATACTGGATATTGTCTACCTTCAAACCATCAACAATGAGCAATGGACTGATATTTCCACTGTTAGAAGAATAACCACGCACACGGATATCTGCAGCCTCACCTGGACCACCCGAGTTGATGATTTGTACACCGGCAGCCTTGCCCTGGAGGGCAGCACCAGCATCTGTTGTAGACAAGCCCTTGATGTCATCACCCTTGATAGATGCAACGGCACCAGTCAAGTCGCTCTTTTTCTGAACACCATAACCGATAACCACAACGTCATCAATTACCTTGGCATCATCTTTCAGTGAGATGGTAAGCGTCTTGCCAGCCTCAGCCTTGACGGTCTTTGGCTCCATACCTATATAAGTAATGGTTAATGTTGCGTTTGGCGCAGCATCAATGATAAACTTACCATCCAAATCAGTAACCACACCCTTCTTGCTGCCTGCAGCTTTCACTGTAGCACCAATGACAGGTTCACCACTTGTGTCTGTAACTACTCCTTTTACAATACTCTGAGCCGACATTCCTGCAGGGAATAAACAGAGAAAGGATAGCAACGCTAACGGCTTTTCAATCTTTCTTAAGTTCCTCATAACAATACTCTGTTAATTCTTATGTAATCGATTGAAAATGAGAGAGTTAATTAACGT